>Ga0182005_1000003_pt1 | contig 683269 bp, 611 predicted proteins | sample Sormic07211103_1_FD_123021 | JGI IMG/M metagenome (GOLD analysis project Ga0182005, IMG submission 123021) | Rhizosphere microbial communities from Sorghum bicolor, Mead, Nebraska, USA - 072115-103_1 MetaG | ecosystem: Host-associated > Plants > Roots > Rhizosphere | place: USA: Nebraska...
AGGACCGTGAAACGACTTTGCGCCGATGATAGTGCTGCAACCAGTGTGAAAGTAGGTTATCGTCAGGCTAGTTATAGAGAAAAACCCCCTTCCGGTGATCCGGTCGGGGGTTTTTTGCGTTTGGGCGTCTATAAAACAGGTATAAAAAAGCGCTTCCGAAGAAGCGCTGATCTGGAAACCAGTGGCGAACCTGATTAAAAGTGATACGCCGCTTTCAGTTCCAGGAAGTTCGCGCCGCCATTCGGGCGCTTGATGCTGGCGTTGGAGAAGTGTTGCAGTTTGAGCGCGACTTCCCAGTTATTCTGCATCACGTAGCCGATACCGATGTGGTCGCCGAACTGGAAGGCAGTCGACAATTCCCGGCTGTCGTTTTTGTACAGGCTGGACAAGAGGTGAACGCCGATACCGGCTTCGTAGTAAATCCCCTTTTTGTTGTCATTCTGGAAGCGGAATACCGGGGTGAAACCGACGTCCCACAGGCCTTTTTCCCAGCCTGGGACGTTGCGGTACTGGTTCTGGCGCCAATAACCGACGCTGCCTTCCCAGTAGCCGCTCACGTGCGTACCGTTCGACTGGAACCACCGCTTTTCCCAGTCATTGGCTGCGCTCAGGCGCACCATGCGCTGCTTCGGCCCGCTGCCGTAATCGACCGACACAGAGTCGATCAGTTTGTCTTGGGCCATTGCAACCTGGCTCACCATCAGGGCGGCCACTGCCGCCATCATTGTCTTCGCGAACATAGTATCCTTGGTTTATTTCCGACTTTTCAGTGCTGTATGCGTGTTTGATACGGCTGGCGAGATTGTACCGGTGTTCCGGATTTTCTTCCGGCGCACCGGTGTTTTGATTACCCTCAGAGCAGGATTGTCTATGCGTATCACTTTTCTCGGTATTGGCTTGATGGGAGATCCCATGGTCCGGCGCCTGCTTGCGGCCGGCCACGCGGTCACTGTCTGGAATCGCACCTTCGCCAAGGCGCAGGCGCTGGCCGACGCGGGCGCACTGCCGGTGGCGCAGCTGGATCATGCGTTGCGCGATGCCCGCGTCGTCATCTCGATGCTTGAGGCTGGCCCGATCGTGGCCCAAGTCATGCAGGATGCCTTGCCGTCATTGGCGCCGCAGGCATTATGGGTGGACATGAGCTCGACGCAGCAAGCGGAGGCGCAGGCGTTTCACGCGTTGCTGCGAGGGCAAGGACATCGCTTTGTCGATGCGCCGGTGTCCGGCGGCGTGGGCGGCGCGGCGGCCGGCACGCTGGCGATCATGGCGGGCGGCAGCGTGGACGATTTCGAGCAACTGCTTCCCATCTTCTCGGCCATGGGGCGGCCCACATTAGTGGGACCGGCCGGCAGCGGCCAGGTGGCCAAGCTGTGCAACCAACTGATTGTCGGCGCGACCATCAACATCGTGGCCGAAGCCATGTTGCTGGCCCAGGCGGCCGGGGCCGATCCTGCCGCGATGCGGACAGCGATACGCGGCGGCTTCGCCGAGAGCAAAATCCTCGAGGTTCATGGTCAGCGCATGTTGGAGCGTAACTTTGTCGCTGGCGGCAAGGTGGCTACGCAGGTCAAGGACCAGCGCAACATTCTCGCTGCGGCAGCCGCTGCCGGGGTAGTGTTGCCGGTCACCGCGCTGGTGACGGAGCGGTTCGAGGCGCTGGCCGAGCAGTTGCCGCAGGCGGATCATTCTGCCGCGCTGGTAGGGCTGGAGGGGTTGAATCCGGGTGTGCGAGTTGGCAGTGGGGCGGATAGGATTTGAGGTTGCTCTGCCCGACCGTTCTATGGATTCCCGCCTGCGCGGGAATGACGACTCAAGAGCGGGCGGCTGACGGTCCATCCATCATTGCGCATGGGCGGACCGCTGCGCAGGTAGGCGGTCGGCCAATGCCGTCAATCTAACCCGCCAGCGGCAAACTCTTCTCCACCATCCGCACCCAGAAACTTGACCCGATCGGCAACAGGTTGTCGTTGAAGTCATAGCTGCCGTTATGCAGCACGCATGGACCGAGGCCGTGGCCGCCGTCGCGGTGGTCGCCTTCGCCGTTGCCGATGAACATATAGCAGCCGGGCTTGGCCTGCAGGAAGTACGCGAAGTCTTCCGCGCCCATGGTTGGTTCCACCTGGTCGTCCACCCGTTCGGCGCCCAGTACTTCCTTCATCACCTCCACCGCGAAACGGGTTTCGGCCGGGTGGTTGACCAGCGGCGGGTAGTTGCGGCGGAAGCGGAATTCCGCCTCGGCGCCGAACGCTGCCGCCGTGTGGCGCGCGATTTCTTCCATGCGCTGTTCGATCAGGTCGAGCACCGGCCAGGTGAAGGTGCGCACCGTGCCGACCATCCTGGCGTCGTCGGGAATCACGTTGGTGGCGCTGCCGGCGTGGATTTGCGTGATCGACAGCACGGCCGTGTCGAGCGGGCTTTTCTGGCGGCTGATGATGGTCTGCCAGCTCTGCGCGATCTGTACCGCCACCATCACCGGGTCGATGCCCTTGTGCGGTTGCGCCGCGTGCGCGCCCTTGCCCTTGATGGTCAGATAGAACTCGTTACTGGACGCCATCATCGGGCCCTCGGCCACGCTCATGTGGCCGGCCGGAATGCCGGGCCAGTTGTGCATGCCGTAGATTGCATCCATCGGGCATTGCTCGAACAGGCCGTCTTCGATCATGCGCTTGGCGCCAGCGCCGCCTTCTTCGGCCGGCTGGAAAACCAGATACACCGTGCCATCGAAGTTGCGGTGCTCGGCCAGGTGTTTGGCAGCGCCCAGCAGCATGGCGGTGTGGCCATCGTGGCCGCAGGCGTGCATCTTGCCGGGATGGCGCGAGGCGTGGTCAAAAGTGTTGATTTCTTGCATGGGTAGCGCGTCCATGTCGGCGCGCAGGCCGATCGAGCGCTCGGACGTGCCATGCTTGATGATGCCGACCACGCCGGTCACGCCCAGGCCGCGGATGACGGGAATGCCCCACTGCGTGAGCTTGTCGGCAACCACGTCGGACGTGCGCTGCTCTTCGTAGCAGAGTTCTGGATGGGCATGCAGATCGCGGCGGATCTGCTGTATTTCGGATTGAAACGCAATGATGGGATCAACTAGTTTCATCTGCTTCTCCATATGGGATTTCGCTTGCCTTGTGAGTAGCGAGAAGGACCATTGTAGCCCGTGTGCGTCAACTTTATCCAGAGCGGACTCAAGCCGGCATGAGCAAGACCCTAATCGTTTACCATATTGTTTTTACGCCTCCCGCTATTTTGGATCCAGACATGACAAGCACACAAGTTCGCGCGGCCTGCCCGCTCGACTGCCCCGACACCTGCGCCCTGCTGGTGACCGTGGAAGACGGCGTGGCCACCGCCGTCAAGGGCGACCCCGACCACCCCACCACGGCCGGCGTGCTGTGCACCAAGGTGTCGCGCTATACCGAGCGTACCTACCACGACGAACGCCTGCTGCATCCGCTGCGCCGCGTGGGCGCCAAGGGCGAGGGCAAGTTCGAGCGTATCACCTGGGACGAGGCGCTGCGCACCATTGCCGACCGCCTGGCGCCGATCGCCGCGCGCGATCCGGAAGCGATCCTGCCGTACAGCTACTGCGGCACCATGGGCCTGGTCCAGGGCGAGTCGATGTCCTCGCGCTTTTTCAACCAGCTGGGCGCCTCGCTGTTGGACCGCACCGTGTGCGCCACGGCTGGCGCAACCGGCTACCGTTACACCATCGGCGCCTCTATGGGTACCGACATGGAGCAGTTTCAAAATGCCAAGCTGATCATCATCTGGGGCGGCAACCCGATTGCGTCCAACCTGCATTTCTGGACCCGCGCCCAGGAAGCCAAGCGCCATGGCGCCAAGCTGATCGCCATCGACCCGTACCGCTCGCTCACGGCCGAGAAATGCCACCAGCATATCGCCCTGCTGCCCGGCACCGACGCCGCGCTGGCGCTGGGCCTGATGCACGTGCTGATCGCCGAAGACCTGCTCGACCACGACTACATCGCCGACTACACGCTGGGCTTTGACCAGCTCAAGGCACGCGCCGCGGAATGGACACCCGAGCGCACCGCTGCCACTTGCGGCATCACCGCCGCCGAAGTGGTGGAGCTGGCGCGCCTGTACGGCCAGACCGCCAAGGCCGGCTTGCCGGTGGCCATCCGCACCAACTACGGTGTACAGCGCGTGCGCGGCGGCGGCATGGCAGTGCGCAATATCGCCTGCCTGCCGGCACTGGTCGGCGCCTGGCGCCACCCAGCAGGCGGCGTGCAGCTGTCGTCGAGCGGCTCGTTCCCGACCAACAAGCCGGCGCTGCAACGGCCGGACTTGCTGAAAAAAGTACCGCGCACCATCAACATGACCACCATCGGCGACGATTTGCTGCGCCCGGCGTCGCCCGCGTTCGGCCCGCAGGTGGAGGCCGTCATCGTGTACAACTCCAACCCGGTGGCGATCGCCCCCGACTCGTCGAAAGTGGCGGCCGGCTTCGCCCGCGAAGACCTGTTTACGGTCGTGATCGAGCAGTTCCAGACCGACACGGCCGACTACGCCGACATCGTGCTGCCCGCTACCACCCAGCTCGAACACATCGACGCCCACACGTCGTACGGCCACCTGTACATGATGGCCAACAACGCCGCCATTGCGCCGCTGGGCGAATCGAAGCCCAACACGGAGATCTTCCGGCTGCTGGCGCGCGCGATGGGCTTTACTGATCCGTGCTTTGCCGAGACCGACGACCAGCTGGCCGCGCAAGCGTTCAAGACCAGCGATGCCCGCGCCATGCACTTCGACTGGGAATCGCTGAAACAGAAGGGCTGGCAAAAACTCAACATGCCCGAGGCGCCGTTCGCCCACGGCGGTTTTGCCACGCCATCGGGCAAGTGCGAGTTTTACTCGGCGCAGATGGCGGCGGATGGCCTCGATCCGCTCCCGGCTTACCTCGAACCGTATGAATCTGTTGCAAGCAACCCTCAACTTGCACAGCGCTACCCACTGGCGATGATTTCTCCGCCGGCACGCAATTTCCTCAATTCGACGTTCGTCAACGTCAAGAGCTTACGTGCTGCCGAAGGCGAGCCGCACCTCGATATTCACCCGGCTGATGCGGCTGAACGCGGCGTCGCCCATGGGGAAATGGTGAGGATTTTTAATGATCGCGGCACCTTCATGGCCAAGGCGCGCGTGACTGATAAAGCCCGGCAGGGCCTGGTGGTCGGATTGTCAGTGTGGTGGAAAAAGCTTGCCAGCGACGGCAAGAATGCCAACGAAGTCACCAGCCAACGGCTCACCGACATGGGCCGCGCACCGACGTTTTACGATACACTGGTACAGGTTGAAAGAGTTAGTGCTTGAAGGTAATGTATGCGCCAATTTGCCCGCCGCGTTCTTCGTACCAAGTATTGGCTGGTAACGGCGTGCACGCTGGCGCTGCTGGCCGGTTGCGCGCAAATCAAGTACTACATGCAGGCGGCGCAAGGACAATATTCTCTGTGGTCGGACGCCCGTCCAATCGATGACTGGCTCGGCGACCCCGCCACCGATCCGCAACTGAAAGCCCGGCTCGAAAAAGCGCTGCTGATCCGCCGCTTCGCGGTGCAGGAGCTGGGTCTGCCCGATAACGCTTCCTATAAAAACTACGCCGCGCTGTCGCGCCCGTTTGTGCTGTGGAACGTGGTGGCCACACCCGAGCTGTCGCTGCGGCCGATCCAGTGGTGCTTCCCGATTGCCGGCTGCGTCAGCTATCGCGGCTACTACAGCAAGGACGACGCCATGACCTACGCCGATGAACTGCGCGGCGAAGGCAACGACGTGCAAGTGGGCGGCGTGCCGGCGTACTCCACGCTGGGCTGGTTCAGCGATCCGCTGCTGTCCACCTTCATCAATTACTCGGATGCCGAACTGGCGCGCATGGTGTTCCACGAACTGGCGCACCAGGTGGTGTACGTACCGGGCGATACCCAGTTCAACGAAAGCTTTGCCACGGCGGTGGAAGAGGCCGGCGTGCAGCGCTGGCTGGAGCTGTACGGCAACCACGACATGCGCCTGGCCTACACGCGCTACAACGGCCGCCGCGCCGAATTTCTGGAGCTGCTGGTGCGCCACCGGCAAATGCTGGCCGATAACTACGCCAGCAAAACCAGCGCGCGCCATCGCCGCGCCGAGAAGGCGCGCATCTTTGCCCACCTTCAATCGGATTACCTGAAGCTCAAGGAAAGCTGGGGCGGCTATGCGGGTTACGACCGCTGGTTTGCCGAGCCGCTGACCAATGCGCACCTGAGCGCGGTCGGTACCTATCACGATTACTTGCCGGCATTCAGAAGCCTGCTCAAGCAAGAAAGAACGTTCGTGCGATTTTATGGTGCGGTGCAAAAAATGGCTGCGCTTGATTTTGCTCAACGCCAGCAGCGCCTGGATCAACTCGCGCGCACTGCAACAGCGGACAGCGTCCCCGCAGAGGACGGACAAAAGGCCGCACCGGGCATGTTGTGACACCGCTCTCATGCTGCCATGCAGCATGATTTGCTGATCTTAACGCGTTAGAAGGCGCGTTCTAATTATGTTTAAATGCGCTTGCGTCCGCGTCAACTGACCGATAGCATCGCGTTATCAGCAGGCTCGGACAGTGCGCACAGACGACACGCCACCCCTGACCCGGCACTGTGCGCCGGCCCACAACGATAACGAGACAAGAGGCACAGGCATGGAAAAAATCTGGTTGAAGTCCTATCCCCCCGGCATGCCGGCGGAGATAGATACTGCACAGTACGGTTCCCTGGTGCAGATGCTGGAAGAGTCCTTCCGCAAGTACGCGGACCGCAATGCCTATGTCTGCATGGACAAGTACCTCACCTATGCCGAGCTCGATAATTATTCGAAGCGCCTGGGCGCCTGGCTGCAAAGCCGGGGCATGAAGCAGGGCGCGCGCGTAGGCATCATGATGCCCAACGTGTTGCAATACCCGATCGCGATTGCCGCCATCCTGCGCGCCGGCTACACCGTGGTCAACATCAACCCGCTGTACACGCCGCGCGAGCTCGAGCACCAGCTCAACGACGCCGGCTGCAGCGCCATCGTGATCCTGGAAAACTTCGCCCATACGCTCGAGCAGGTGCTGCCGCGCACCCAGGTCAAGCATGTGGTGGTGGCCACCATGGGCGAGATGCTGGGCTTTGCCAAGGGGCTGCTGGTCAACTTCGTGGTGCGTAACGTCAAGCACCTGGTGCCGGCATACTCGCTGCCCAACGCGGTGCGCTTCAAGGCTGCGCTGTCGCATGGCGCCGGCATGAAACTCACGCCGGTCGATATCAAGCCTGCCGATCCCGCCTTCCTGCAATACACGGGCGGCACCACCGGCGTGGCCAAGGGCGCCGTGCTCACGCACCAGAACATTATCGCCAACATGCTGCAGATGGAGACATGGGCGGCGCCGGCCGTGGGCATGGTCGATGCCCAGCCGGTGATGGTGGCGGCGCTGCCGCTGTACCATATCTTCGCACTGACCGTGTGTGCCATGTGGGGCATGCGCAGCGGCATGCTCAACCTCTTGATCCCGAACCCGCGCGATATCGGCGGCTTCATCCAGGAGCTGGGCAAGTACCGCTTCAATATGCTGCCGGCGGTAAATACCTTGTTCAACGGCTTGCTCAACCATCCCGACTTCGGCCACCTCGACTTTTCCAGCCTCAAGCTCAGCTTTGGTGGCGGCATGGCGGTGCAGCAGGTGGTGGCCGAGCGCTGGTTCAAGGCCACCGGCTCGCCGATCATCGAAGGTTACGGCCTGTCCGAAACCGCGCCGGTCGCTACCTGCAACCGCGGCGATGCTGTGGCGTTCAGCGGTACCATCGGCCTGCCGATTCCATCGACCGACATTGCCATCCTTGACGATGATGGCCACGAGGTGCCGCTGGGCCAGCGTGGCGAAATCGCCATCCGTGGCCCGCAAGTGATGGCCGGCTACTGGAACCGCCCGGACGAGACCGCCAAGGTGATGACCGCCGACGGTTACTTCAAATCGGGCGACATCGGCATCATGAACGAAGGCGGCTACGTGAAAATCGTCGACCGCAAGAAAGACATGATCCTGGTTTCCGGCTTCAACGTGTATCCGAACGAACTTGAAGAAGTGGTTGCCGCCCACCCTGGCGTGCTCGAGTGCGCCTGCGTGGGCGTGCCGGACGAGCATTCGGGGGAAGCCGTCAAAATGTTCGTGGTGCGCAAGGACCCGAACCTCACCGCCGAGACCCTGATGGCGTACTGCAAGCAAAACCTGACCGGCTACAAGAAGCCGAAATATATCGAATTCCGGGACGAATTGCCTAAAACCAATGTGGGCAAGATCTTGCGGCGTATGCTGCGGGACGAAGATACCCAACAACAGAAAAAAACGAACGAGAAGGCTGCATAACGATGGAAAAAATCTGGCTCAAGTCCTACCCCGAGGGCGTCCCGGCGGAAATCGACAGCACGCAATTCCGCTCGATCACGCACTTGCTGGAAGAAGCATTCCGCAAGTACGCCGACCGCAATGCCTATGTGTGCATGGACAAGTTCCTGACCTACCGCGAGCTGGACCAGCTGTCGCAGCAGATGGGCGCCTGGCTGCAAAGCCTGGGCCTGTCGCCGGGCGCGCGGGTGGCGATCATGATGCCGAACGTGTTGCAGTACCCGGTGGCGATGGCGGCCATCCTGCGCGCCGGCTACACGGTGGTCAACGTCAATCCGCTGTACACGCCGCGCGAGTTGCAGCACCAGCTGATCGACTCCGGTTCCGAAGCCATCATCGTGCTGGAAAATTTTGCCACCACCTTGCAGCAGGTGGTCGCCAACACCAAGGTCAAGCACGTGGTGGTGGCCACCATGGGCGACATGCTGGGTTTAGTAAAAGGCACGATCGTCAACCTGGTAGTGCGCAAGGTGAAAAAGCTGGTGCCGGCGTTCTCGCTGCCCAACTCGATCTCGTACAAGAAAATGATGGCGGCTGCCGCCGGCATGACCTTAAAACCGGTCAAGCAGGGCCACGACGACATCGCCTTCCTGCAATACACGGGCGGTACCACGGGCGTGTCGAAGGGCGCGGTGCTGCTGCACCGTAACATCATCGCCAACGTGCTGCAAAACGAGGCGTGGCTGCAATTCAAGCACAGCAACGAGCAACTGGTGTTCGTGGCGGCGCTGCCGCTGTACCACATCTATTCGCTGACGGTGAGCGCCTTCATGGGTATGCGCATGGGTGGACTGACGTTGCTGATTCCTAATCCGCGCGATATCCCGGGCTTCGTGAAGGAACTGGCCAAGTACCGCGTGGCAGTGCTGCCAGCGGTGAACACCCTGTACAACGCGCTGCTCAACAACCCGGAGTTTTCCAAGCTCGACTTCTCCAGCTACTCGGTGTGCAACGGCGGCGGCATGGCGGTACAGAAGGCCGTGGCCGACAAGTGGCTCAAGGTAACCGGCACGCCGATCATCGAAGGCTACGGCTTGTCCGAGACGTCACCGGTGGCCACCGCCAACCGCGTCGATATCAAGGAATTCACCGGCACCATCGGCCTGCCGATTCCATCAACCGAAGTGTTGATCATCGACGACGACGGCCGCGCAGTACCGCTGGGCCAGACCGGCGAGATCGCCATCCGTGGCCCGCAGGTGATGGCCGGCTACTGGAACCGCGCCGATGAAACCGCCAAGACCATGACCGCCGACGGTTTCTTCAAGACCGGCGACATCGGCATCATGGACGAGCGCGGCTACACCCGTATTGTTGATCGCAAGAAGGACATGATCATCGTCTCGGGCTTCAATGTGTACCCGAACGAAGTGGAGGGCGTGGTGGCCGGCCACCCGGGCGTGCTGGAAGTGGCGTGCATCGGTGTGCCGGACAAGAATTCGGGCGAAGCCGTCAAACTGTTCGTGGTGCGCAAGGATCCGAACCTGACGGCCGAGCAGTTGCTGGACTTCTGCAAGCACGAACTGACGGCGTATAAAAAGCCGAAGTTCATCGAGTTCCGCGATGAGCTGCCGAAGACGAATGTGGGCAAGATCTTGCGGCGCCAGCTGCGCGACGAGAAAACCCCGGCATAAGCCACCCGGATCCCCGCCCAGGCGGGGATTTTACCGTCAAGCCTTTACCACCTCGGCGCGGCCATTGCGCACTACAAAACTGGCCGCAGTCGCGATGCCGCTCCCCGCATCCTGCACGTCGGCCAGCGCCCGAAAGTGCGCCGTGGTGGTTTCCGGCGTGACGTCCAGCAGCATGAAGCCGCGCTGGTCGCTCTTGCCATACTTGATTCCCGGATTGATCGCCACGTATTCCTCGGTGCGCTTTTGCGGCCGTGATGGGGACGTGATCGACGTGCCGCAAAATTCGCTGGCCAGCACCTGGTTGTTCCTGGTCGCGGCCTTGGTAGGATAGCGGCTGATCTCGGCCGCAAAAAAACTGTGCACGTCGCCCGACAGCACCACCGGGTTGCTGGCGCCGCTGGTCGCGAGCGACTCGAGCAGGCGCTGGCGCGCCAGCGGGTAACCGTCCCAGCCATCGGTCCAGATCCGCACGTCCGCTTCCTGCTTGAACGGTAGTTGGCTGTTCTGCGCCATCAGCGTCTGCTGGGCCAGGATGTTCCAGCGCGCTGGCGACGACGTCAGGCCATCATCGAGCCAGCGCTGCTGGACGTCGCCCAGCATAGTGCGCCTGGGATCGTTCAACGCCGCGCAGTCGCGCCGGATCACCGAGGTGGAACCGCCGCGCCCCTTGGGCGGGCACGCATGCCAGGCGCGGTACTGGCGGTCGTCGAGCACGTGGAAGCGCGCCAGCCGCCCCCAGTCGTAGCGCTGGTAGATGCGCATGTTGGCGAAGTCGCCGGGCTTGGGCACTGACAGGCGCAGCGGCATGTGTTCGTAGAACGCCTGGTAGGCTGCTGCGCGGCGCAGCACGAATTCGGGGTTGAGCCGCTCGTCGCGGTCGGCCGCGTAGTCGTTGGCCACTTCGTGGTCGTCCCAGGTGACGATCCATGGCGCCACGTGGTGCGCGGCCTGCAGGTGGGCGTCGCTCTTGTACTGGGCGTAGCGGTTGCGGTAGTCGGCCAGCGTGAACGATTCCGAGACACGCACCGCGCGCTTGGGATGCTGGAGCTGGTACGGTCCCCACTCGTAGATGTAATCGCCGAGGAAGGCCACCAGGTCGGGCGCCGCGGCGGCGATGTGGCGGTGGGCGGCGTAGGTGCCGAACTCCCAATGCTGGCACGAGGCCACGGCCAGCTTCAGGCGCTCGGGCATGCTGGCCGCTGCCGGCGCGGTGCGGGTGCGGCCCACGGGGCTCACTGCATCGCCGAGGATGAAGCGGTAGAAGTACCAGCGGCCCGGCGCCAGCCCTTTGACGTCCACGTGCACGCTGTGCGCGAGGGCCGGCGTGGCGGTGGCGCTGCCCTTCGCCACGATGCGCCCGAAATGCTCGTCGTCGGCCACCTCCCAGCGCACCGGCAGGGCCACGGCCGGCATCGCGGCGGCGTTCAGGGGATCGTAGAGGATGCGGGTCCAGATGACCACCGCGTCGGGCAGCGGCGAGCCGGACGCCACGCCCAGGCTGAATGGATAGGCGCCCTGGCCGGCGCTGGCGGGAATGACCGAGCGCGCGCCGGCACTGCTTTCGCTGCCATTGCCACGGCGCGTGTCGTGGCACGCCGCCAGCGTGGCCAGCGCGGCCAGGTGGCCGGCGGTGGCCAGGAAGATACGCCGCTGGCTATCCATGGTGCAGGGTCTCCACAGCGATGCCCAGACAAGTTATTAAACCGCGACCCAGGCGCGGCTGCAGGCGGGCCATCCAGCGGCCACCATGGCGGTACTCCAGGCAGGTCGTCCGGCTGCTACCCATGACCGTGCACCCGGCAGACCATCGGGCGGCTACCCTGGCAGCGCGCCAGGCAGGCATCCGGCCTGCGACAATCATGCGGGCAGCGCGTGGATCAGCGTCTCGATCGGTGGCACCTTGCGCGGCTTGCGGTCGGAGTCGGTCGCCACGTAGGTCAGCACGGCCTCGGTGACCTTGACGGTGTCCGCCTGCAGGCGGTTGCGCTCCGCGTATACCTCGACGTTGACGGTGATGGACGTATTGCCAACCTTGACGATATCGGCATAGAACGACAGCAGGTCGCCGACGAACACGGGGTTCTTGAACACGAAGGAGTTGACCGCGATGGTCGCCACGCGGCCATTGGCGCGGCGCGTGGCCGGCAGCGAACCGGCGATATCGACCTGCGCCATGATCCAGCCGCCGAACACGTCGCCGTAGACATTGGCGTCGGACGGGGAGGGCATCATGCGCAGTTCCGGCATTTTCCCAGCGGGCAGACCCCGGTTGATGGTGGTGATGGCAAGCGGGGTTTTTTCTGGGGTGGTCATCGTGAAATCTCGGCAAGGGATACAATGACCAAGATTGAACCATAAAAAGCCCTCCTCTGCCCACCCCGCCCACCCCGCCCACCCCGCCCATCTTGCACCTATGCGCCGTTATCCGAATTCGCCAGCCGACGCCAGCGTCCAGCCAGCCCCCCGTTCCCGCACCGACCTCGCCACCCTGAAAACCCTGCTGCCCTACCTGTGGGTGTACAAGTGGCGCGTGCTGCTGGCGCTGGGCTGCCTGGTGGGCGCCAAGCTTGCCAACGTGGGCGTGCCGATCGTGATGAAGCGCCTGATCGACTCGCTCACCATCACGCCGCAGCATCCGCAGGCGCTCTTGGTACTGCCGGTGGCGGCACTGGTGGTGTATGGCTTGCTGCGGCTGTCCACCACGGTATTTACCGAGTTGCGCGAGTTCCTGTTCGCGCGGGTGACCCAGCGCGCCGTGCGTACCATTGCGCTGCAAGTGTTCCGCCACCTGCACGCGCTGTCGCTGCGCTTTCACCTGAATCGCCAGACCGGCGGCATGACGCGCGATATCGAGCGCGGCACGCGCGCGGTCGGTTCGCTCATTTCCTACACGCTGTTCAACATCCTGCCCACGCTGGTGGAGATCACGCTGGTGCTGGGCTACCTGGTGCTGCATTACGATATCTGGTTCAGTGTGATTACGTTCGTGGCGCTGGTATCGTACATCGTGTTCACCGTAACGGTGACCAACTGGCGCACGCACTTCCGCCGCACCATGAACGAACTCGATTCCAAGGCCAATACCAAGGCCATTGATTCGCTGATCAACTACGAGACCGTCAAGTATTTTGGTAACGAGGACTACGAAGCGAAACGCTACGACGACGGCTTGCAGCATTACGAGTCGGCGGCGGTCAAGTCGCAAACCTCGCTGTCGGTCCTGAACACCGGGCAGTCCCTGATCATCGCGGTGGCCGTCACGCTGATCCTCTGGCGCGCCACCGAGGGCGTAATCGCCGGCACCATGACCCTGGGCGACCTGGTGCTGGTGAACTCGTTCATGATCCAGCTGTACATCCCGCTCAACTTCCTCGGCGTGATCTACCGCGAGATCAAGCAAAGCCTGGCCGACATGGAAAAGCTGTTTTCGCTGCTGGACCAGAACCGCGAAATCGCCGATGCCAAGGACGCGCAGCCACTGGTGACCACCGGTGCGGAAGTACGCTTCAACCACGTCGATTTCAGCTACGAGGCCAAGCGCCAGATCCTGTTCGATGTCGATTTCACGATCGCCCCCGGTACCACCACGGCGGTGGTGGGCCATAGCGGCTCGGGCAAATCGACCTTGTCGCGCCTGCTGTTCCGCTTCTACGAAGTCAATACGGGCAGCATCTCGATCGACGGCCAGGATTTAAGATCGCTGACGCAGGATTCGGTGCGCCACGCGATCGGCATCGTGCCGCAGGATACGGTGCTGTTCAACGACACCATCGAATACAACATCGCCTACGGCAAGCCGGGCGCCACGCGCGACGATATCGTGGCGGCCGCACGCGCGGCGTCGATCCACGACTTCGTGGAGAGCCTGCCGGATGGCTATGCCACCATGGTCGGTGAGCGCGGACTGAAACTGTCGGGCGGCGAAAAGCAGCGCGTGGCGATTGCCCGCACCCTGCTCAAGAACCCGGCCATCCTGATTTTTGACGAGGCCACGTCGGCGCTCGATTCGAAAGCCGAGCAGGCGATCCAGGCGCAGTTGAAGGAGATCGCCAAGAGCCGCACCACGCTGGTCATCGCGCACCGCCTGTCCACGGTGGCCGATGCGCAGCAGATCCTGGTGCTCGACCATGGCCGCATCGTCGAGCGCGGCACCCACCAGGCGCTGCTGGCGGCCGATGGCCTGTACGCGCAGATGTGGCAGCGTCAGCAGGCCAGGCAGGACGAAGACGTCGCAGCACAATAAAAAAAAGCCCGTTCAGTTGCCTGAACGGGCTTTTCTACTTCAGGGCGCCATCAATCAGGCAGCATCCTTGATCATTTCTTCGTCGCCGGGATGGGCCAATTCTCCCTCCCACTTGGCGACCACCGCAGCGGCCACACCGTTACCGACCACGTTGGTGGCCGACCGCGCCATGTCGAGGAAGTGGTCGATACCGAGCAGCAGCAGCAGGCCCGCTTCCGGGATATTGAACTGGCTCAGGGTGGCGGCGATCACCACCAGCGACGCGCGCGGCACACCGGCGATACCCTTGGACGTTACCATCAGCACGGCCATCATGGTGATCTGCTCGGCCAGGGTCATCTCGATGCCGTAGGCCTGGGCGATGAACACGGTGGCGAACGTGCAGTACATCATCGAGCCGTCGAGGTTGAACGAGTAGCCGATCGGCAGCACGAACGAGGCGATGCGATTGCGCACGCCGAAACGCTCGAGGCCTTCCAGCGTCTTAGGATACGCCGCTTCGCTCGACGCGGTGGAGAAGGCCAGCAGCGCCGGGCCACGCAACTCGCCCATCAAGGCAAATACACGTTTTTTCAGGAACAGGAAGCCGGCAAACATCAGCAAGCCCCACAGGATCATGATGCCCAGGTAGAACTCGGCCATGAACACGCCGTACGTCGACAGCACGCCGAGGCCGCTCTTGGCGATGGTGCCCGCAACAGCCGCAAACACCGCGACCGGCGCGAACGCCATCACGTAACCGGTGACCTTGAGCATGATATGGGCCAGGCCGTCGAGCGCATCGATCAGGATGCGGGCTTTTTCGCCGATGGCAGCCGCGGCGATACCGAAGAACAGCGAGAACACGACGATCTGCAGGATCTCGTTCTTGGCCATGCCATCGACGATGGACGCCGGCACCAGGTGGGTGACGAAGTCTTTCAGCGACAGGGACGACGCCACGATGCCGGTGTTGGAAGCGGCAGTGGACATATGGCCGAGCAGCGCATCACCAGGGCGGAAGATGTTGACCAGCACCAGGCCCAGGCTCAGCGACATGACCGAGGCCAGGAAGAACCAGCCCATGGTTTTCAGGCCGATACGGCCCACTTCGCTTGCATCACCCATGCGGGCGATGCCGACCACCAAGGTGGCGAATACCAGCGGGGCGATGATCATCTTGATCAAGCGCAGGAACACGGTGGTCAACAAGGACATCGCATCAACGAAACCGGTGGGCGTAGCCACGTTGGCGTTGACGAAATAGCCGGTAATAATGCCTAGCACCAGGGCAAGCAGGATGTAGGTGGTCAATCGGCTTTTTTTCTGCATGTTCTAGCTTCCCTGTGATAGTGTCTCTTTGGACGTTGCTTGCCGCAGAGCGGTGCTGCGCCAGCGCGCTGATTCAAAATAAAGTCATTTCCTCGGTGTGCGGAGGTATGATCCCGTCAAGTTCAACCTTGTGAGTTGATGAAACATTGAGCAATGTATTGAGCAAGTGACGCAGTATCCTTGGGGCCAAGGTCACTGTCAAGCTTGCGTGGACACCGTTCCACATCGATTCTTTCCGCGCTCCCGGGGCGACAAAAATATGATAGCGATCAGCAATCTCAGCAAATGGTATGGCCGGTTCCAGGTCCTCACTGACTGCACCACCAACGTCGCCAAGGGCGACGTGATGGTCATCTGCGGTCCGTCCGGTTCGGGCAAATCCACACTGATCAAGACCGTCAACGGCCTCGAGCCATTTCAAGAAGGCAACATCACGGTCGATGGCATTGCGGTGGGCGATTCGCGCACCGATCTGCCCAAACTGCGCGCGCGGATCGGTATGGTGTTCCAGAATTTCGAGTTGTTCCCGCACCTGTCGGTGCGGCAGAACCTGAACCTGGGCCAGGTCAAGGTACTGGGCCGCAGCGAGGAAGAGGCTACCGCGCGCGGCTTGCTGTACCTGGACCGGGTAGGGCTGTTGTCGCAGCAGGACAAGTTTCCCAACCAGCTGTCGGGCGGCCAGCAGCAGCGCGTGGCAATCGCACGCGCCTTGTCGATGGATCCGATCGCCATGCTGTTCGATGAGCCGACCTCGGCCCTCGATCCCGAGATGATCAACGAGGTGCTCGACGTGATGGTGGGACTGGCGCAGGAAGGCATGACCATGATGGTGGTGACCCACGAGATGGGCTTTGCGCGCAAGGTGGCCAACCGCGTGGTGTTCATGGACCAGGGCAAGATCCTCGAGGATTGCGGCAAAGACGAGTTTTTTGGCGCGCCGCGTTCCGAGCGCGCCCGCGAATTTTTAGCGCGTATTATTCACTAGAAGGGCGGCAGCGCCGCCGGCATTGTTTTCACCTCAGGGAGGAATCATGTCTTATCTTCGCGTTGCCGCCATTGTCACCACCTTGGCCGCCTTGGCGGTCTCTGCCACTGCCAGCGCCCAGGACCCCGGCGGCACGCTGGCCAAGATCAAGCGCACCAACACCATCACGCTGGGCGTGCGCGACGGCTCGATTCCGTTTTCCTTCCTCGACGACCGCCAGCGTTACCAGGGTTATTCTATCGACCTGTGCATGAAGATCGTGGCGGCCGTGCAGAAACACCTGAATATGAGCGGCCTGAAAGTCGTCACCAACCCGGTCACCGCCGCCAACCGCATTCCGCTCATGGCCAACGGCACCATCGACCTCGAGTGCGGCTCCACCACCAACAACGCCGAACGGCAAAAGCAGGTGGCGTTCGCGCCCACCATGTTCGTGATCGCCAACCGGCTGCTCACCAAAAAGTCGTCCAATATCAATTCGCTGGCCGACATGAAGGGGAAAACCCTGGTGGCCACCGCTGGCACTACCACCCACAAGCAGATGACCATGCTCAACGCCGAGCGCAAGCTGGGCATGAAGATCCTGGTCGGCAAGGACCACCCCGAATCGTTCCTGATGCTCGAAACCGGCCGTGCCTTGGCCGAGGCCAACGACGACATCCTGCTGGCCGGCCAGGTGGCCACCGCGCGCAACGCGGGCCAGTACGTGATCGGCAGCGAGGCGTTGTCGGTCGAACCATACGGCATCATGCTCAGAAGGGGCGATCCCAAGTTTAAGGCCGTGGTCGATGGCGCGCTCACCGACTTGTACCGGTCCGACGAATTCCCGAAAATCTACGCCAGGTGGTTCACCAGCGCGATCCCGCCGCGCGGCATCAACCTCAACTTCCCGATGTCGGCGCAACTGAAGGCGGCCATCGCCAAGCCGACCGATTCGCCTGACCCGGCCGCCTACGCGGTGAAGTAATCATTCTCTGGCGACGCCATGGACTACCACTGGCACTGGGCCATCTTCGGCGAACTCTCGCCGGACGGCGTGCGCCCCTACTGGCAAACCCTGGCGGACGGCCTGGGCTGGACCTTGGCCACGGCGCTGGCCGGCTGGGTCATGGCGCTGGCGCTCGGCTTTGCCATCGGCGCGCTGCGCACGCTGCCGTCGCCGTGGCTGCGCCGGCTCGGTACCGCGTACGTGGAGCTGTTTCGCAATATCCCGCTGCTGGTGCAGATGTTTTTATGGTACTTCGTCGTGCCCGAGGTGCTGCCGGTGGCGCTCGGTGAGCGCGTCAAGGCCATGCCCAATGCGCCGTTCGTCACCGCTGTCGTGTGCCTGGGCTTTTTCACCTCGGCGCGGGTGGCGGTGCAGGTCACGGCCGGCATCGAGGCGCTGGCCGGCGGTCAGCGCCTGGCCGCGCTGGCGCTGGGCCTCGATCTGCGGCAAACCTACCGCCACGTGCTGCTGCCGCTGGCGCTGCGCATCATCATGCCGCCGCTGACCAGCGAATTCCTTAACATCATCAAGAACAGCTCGGTGGCGCTCACCATCGGCCTCGTCGAGCTGACCGCCAGTGCGCGCGCCATGCAGGAGTTTTCGTTCCAGGTGTTCGAAGCGTTTGCCGCCGCCACCGTCATCTACGTGCTGCTCAACCTGCTGGTGACGGCTGCCATGCACCGGCTCGAGCACCGACTGGCGCTGCCGGGAACGCTGGGAGGCCGCTGATGTTCGCCGATTTCGACGTCGGTGTGATCGCCCGGTCGTGGCTGTACCTGTTCCAGGTGGGCATGGCGTTCACCTTGCAGTTGACGGTGCTGGCCATGATGGGTGGCGTCGTGCTGGGCACATTGCTGGTGCTGGCGCGCCTGTCGGGGTTTGCGCCGCTGGCGCTGGCGGCCGGCGCGTACGTCAACCTGGTGCGCGCGGTGCCGCTGGTGCTGGTGATCTTCTGGTTTTATTTTTTGGTGCCGTACGTGGCGGCCTGGCTGATCGGCGCGCAGGAGCCGGTCAAGGTGGGTACGTTCTGGTCGGCCCTGATCACCTTCACGCTGTTCCAGGCAGCGTATTACTGCGAGATCATGCGCGGCGGCATCCAGGCGATCCCGCGCGGCCAGGTGCTGGCGGCGCAGGCGCTCGGTTTGCGCTACTGGCAGGTGATGGGCCGCGTGGTGCTGCCGCAGGCGCTGCGCAACATGCTGCCGGTGCTGCTCACGCAAACCATCGTGCTGTTCCAGGATGTGTCGCTGGTATATGTCCTGTCGGTGCCGGACTTCGTGGGCGCCGCCAGCAAGATCGCCCAGCGCGACGGCCGCCTGGTGGAAATGTACACATTCGTCGCCGCCGTCTACTTCATCCTATGCTGCACCCTCTCATGGCTTGCGCGCCACCTACTTCGGCAGGTCTGCTAGTATGCGCGGTTTGTTGATGCTGACGGAAACATCCATGCCTACCTTGACCAAACTTGCCGGCGCCATGCTGGCCCTCGGGCTGCTCGCCAGCGCCCATGCCGCCGACAAGATCGCCGCCGACCTGGTGCTTACGCAAGCGATCCTGATCGACGTTGCCGGCGGCCAGGCCGTGCGGGGCAAAGCGGTGGTGCTCAAGGGGGATCGCATCATCGCCGTCGTCGATGACCGCGACCTGCCCAACTACGCTGCGCGGCGCACCATGCGTTTGCCGGGCAAGTACCTGATGCCGGGCCTGTGGGACACGCACGTGCACTTCGGCGGCGGGCCGGCGCTGATCGACGAGAACAAGAACTTGCTGCCCGTGTACCTGGCCTACGGCATCACCACCGTGCGTGATTGCTCGGGCGACCTGCCCGATACCGTGCTGTCGTGGCGCGACCAGATCAGCCACGGCAAGCTCGAAGGACCCACCATCTTCACCTCGGGCGCCAAGCTCGAAGGCTACAAGCCGCTGTGGAAGGGCACCATCGAGGTGGGCACGCCGGAAGAAGTGGGCAAGGCGCTCGACCGCCTGCAGGCGCAGAAAGTCGACTTCGTGAAGATCACCGAGAACACGCTCAAGCCCGAGCTGTACCTCGAAGCGCTGCGCCAGGCCAAGGCGCGCGGCCTGCGCACGTCCGGCCACATCCCGGTACAAAAAACGCTGGCGCAAATGTTCGACGCGGGCCTGGGCACGGTCGAGCATCAGTCGTACCTGCTGCGCGCAGCCACCCCGCGCGAGGCCGAGCTGACCGCGCAGGTGGCCGCCGGCGCCTTGACCGGCAAGGAGGCGATGCAACTGAGCCTGGCCAGCTACGACGAGCCGACCGCGCGTGCATCGTTCCGCTACATGGCGTCAAAGGGGACGGCGGTGGTGCCGACATTGTCAGTGTCGCGCGTGGTGGCCTACCTCGACATGGAAGACCACAGCCACGACGAGGCGCTGCAATACATCGGTCCCGGCCTGCGCGCCACCTACGACTGGCGCGTGCAGCGCGCGGCGCAAGACAATCCCGAACAGATCGCGCTGCGCAAGGCCACGTTCGAAAAGTCGGCCGCGCTGCTGCCGATCCTGGCGCAGGAAGGCGTGAGCATCATCGCCGGCACCGATGCCGGCTTCTTGAACTCCTATGATTACCCGGGCCAGGCGCTGCACGACGAGATCGGCCTGTACGTCAAATACGGGCTGACGCCGGTGCAGGCGCTGCAATCGGCAGTCATCGCCGGCCCGCGCTTCCTGGGCAAGCTGGACCGTTACGGCAGCCTGGCAGCAGGCAAGACCGCCGATCTGCTGGTGCTGGACGCCAATCCGCTGCAGGACATCGCCGCCACGCGGCAGATCCGCACCGTCGTCAGCCGCGGCAAAGTCTACGACCGCGCCATGCTTGACCAATTGCGGGCGCAAGCGAAGGCCAACGCCAGCTCGGCGCAAAAACGCTAGTCGGTTTGGGTTATGGCAGCAGGGTGTCCAGCTGGACCACTGCGATGCCGTTTTGAGTCCGGATTGCCTTGTCATTGGTAATGAAAAACTTGCAGGCAGCCGATGTCGCTGTGGCGACATGAATTGCGTCAATAAACCGCAGGCGATCTTCCGCTCGCAGGCGTGCGGCATGGTCGAAAATCTCGCTGTCATGCGGAAGAATGGTGAGGAAATTACTTGAGCGGAAAAAATTGCGTGTCGTAGTAATCAGTCTGGTATCCATTTTGCGGTACGGCCCCACCATGGTTTCCGCTACCGCGATTTCTCCCGTGAAGCCGATGATTTCCTTGTTACTGATCGCTCGCAAAACCGGCTCCGCAGCTGCGAAAAACTGCGGATTTCCTTCGAGAAAATAGATAAAGACGTTCGTATCCACATAAACGCGCTGCCCGCGCATGGCTTGAAGAACAGGAATTACCTGTCCCATGATGCGCGATCTTGCGCCACGTGGAATTCGACTTCTGCAGGCGTGTCGCCCCAGGCGCCTTTACAGGCCCCGGCGTAGTCCATCATCGACTGTCCGTCAGTGGAGAGCGCGAGCAAGGGAGCGGGGCGCAGAGTGATTTCGCCATTTGCATAGGTGGCTTCCAGCACATCGTCCTGCTGCAAGCCTGCCTGCGCAATGATTTCCGGCGGAAGCGTCAGCCGCCGTAGTTTCTCTAAACGAATCTTGGACATGATGGACTCCCGGACGAAGAGCTTTCATCTTACGCTTTCGCTCAAGGAGTTCAAGCAAGCGGAGCTGGAGGCGCTACCAGTCGCCCCCGCAACAGGTAAAATATCGCCATTCCGCCGTTTTACCCATCCTGGTAGCCCGAAAACCGCCTGAAAGCCCCGCCATGTCCGACTTCGAAACCCTCCCCGACAGCATCACCATCACCCGTCCCGACGACTGGCACCTGCACCTGCGCGATGGCGCCACGCTGGCCAGCGTGCTGCCGCACAGCGCGCGCCAGTTCGGCCGCGCCATCGTGATGCCGAACCTGAAGCCGCCGGTGACCACCGCTGCCGCTGCCGTCGCCTACCGCGACCGCATCCTGGCCGCGCTGCCGGCGGGGATGGCATTCGATCCGCTGATGACGCTGTATCTGACCAACAACACGCCACCGGAAGAAATCGTGCGTGCCCAGGAGAGCGGCGTAGTCCACGCAGTCAAACTGTACCCGGCCGGCGCCACCACCAATTCCGATGCCGGCGTGACCGATATCGCCAACTGCTACAAGACGCTGGAAAAAATGCAGGAAGTGGGCATGCCATTCCTGGTCCATGGTGAAGTAACCGACCACGATATCGACCTGTTCGACCGCGAAGCGGTGTTCATCGAGCGCGTGATGCGCCCGCTGCGCCGCGATTTCCCGGCCTTGAAAATCGTCTTCGAACACATCACCACCAAGGACGCGGCGCAGTACGTGGCCGAGGCGGAAGGCCCGATTGCGGCCACCATCACCGCCCACCACCTGCTCTACAACCGCAACGAGATTTTCAAGGGCGGCATCCGTCCCCATTATTACTGCCTGCCGGTGCTCAAGCGCGAAGAGCACCGCCTGGCGCTGGTCACCGCCGCCACCAGCGGCGACGAGCGCTTCTTCCTCGGCACCGACTCGGCGCCGCACGCGCAGGGCGCCAAGGAAGCCGCTTGCGGCTGCGCCGGCTGCTACACCGCGCTGCACGCGATGGAGCTCTACACCGAGGCCTTCGCCCGCGCCGGCGCCCTCGACAAGCTCGAAGCCTTCTCCAGTTTCAACGGCCCGGACTTCTACGACCTGCCGCGCAACACCGGTACCATCACCCTGAAGCGCGAGCAGTGGACGCTGCCCGAGCTGCTGCCGCTGGCCGATGCGCAAGTGGTGCCGCTCAACGCCGGCGAAACCATCAACTGGAAAATGGTGTAAAGAGTGTTGTCGGTGATCGACTGGTCGCAGCCCTGGTACGACGCTGTGCGCGACGCGGCCGTCCGCCTGGCAGCCGATCGCCACTTCCGCGACAGCTTCACCGCGCAGGCGGCGGCACTGGACCTGCGCAACCACGCCGGCCTGCCGCTGTCGTTCGTGCCGCAGGAGGCGCTGCCCGATGGCACCGCGTACGAGCAATTCATCGGCGCCACCGGCGGCGTGCCCACGCGCGACAACCTGCACGATTTTTTCAACGGCCTGGTGTGGCTGAGCTTCCCACGCATCAAGGTACAGTTGAACGCCTTGCAGGCGGCGCAGATTGCCCGCGACGGCGTCGGTAAATCGCGCGGCCCCGCGCGCGATGGCGCCACCATTTTTGATGAGAACGCGGCGCTGCTGGTGGTGCGCGATTGCGCTGGCGGCCATGCGTTGACGGCTGCGCTGCGCGAGCACCGCTGGCGCGAAGCGTTCCTCGAACGGCGCGCCAGCTTCGGCCCCGACGCCCAGGTCTGGCTGTTCGGCCACGCGCTGATGGAAAAGCTGGTTGCCCCGCGCAAGGCAATCACCGCCCACACGCGCGTGGTGGTGGCCGGCGACGAATTTTTTACGCTGGACCACGCCGCTCGCCGTGCCTGGATCGATGCCACCGTGGCCCGGCAACTGGCGGCGGAAACCATTACCACCGCAGGCTTTACGCCGATGCAGGCGCTGGGCGTGCCGGGCTGGTGGCCCGACCAGGACGAGGCGTTCTACGCCGACCAGGCGGTGTTCCGGCCCAAGCGCCAGGCCTGACGCTTCGGCGCACCGGCCATCGCCGTCAGCGCCAGGCGCAACTGTCGTTGCTCGCCAGCGACTAGCGTCCAGCGTGACCCCGCATGCGCGCTCCGCAGTACAATGTCATTCCGATATCGACCACCAATCGCCGCCGACGCGGCAGAAAGAGCACGCCATGACGCAGGACATCCGCTGGGGCATACTGGGCACCGGAAAAATCGCCAAGGCCTTCGCCATCGCTTTGCAGGACACGCCCGGCGCATATCTCGCCGCCGTTGCTTCGCGCAGTGTAGATAGCGCTACCAAATTCGGCGCCGAGTATGGCGCACAGCGCTGCCACGGCAGTTACCAGGCCCTGGCCGACGATCCCGACGTCGACGTGGTGTACATCGCCACGCCGCACCCGATGCACCACGAGAACGCGCTGATGTGCCTGAACGCGGGCAAGGGCGTGCTGGTGGAAAAATCGTTCACCATGAACCGCCGCCAGGCCGAGGACATCATCAACCTGGCCCGCGCCAAAAACCTGTTCGCGATGGAAGCGATGTGGACCCGCTTCATGCCGGCCGTGGTGGAAGCGAAGCGCATCGTCGACAGCGGCGAGATCGGCATCCCCGCCAACATCACCGCCGATTTCGGCTTCACGTCCGACGCCGGTCCCGAGCACCGCCTGTTCAATCCCGAACTGGGTGGCGGCGCGCTGCTCGACCTGGGTATTTATCCGCTGTCGATCGCCTCGTTCTTCCTCGGGGGCGTCACCAGCGTCAAGGCGCAGGCGCAGATGACCGCCACCGGCGTGGACATGCAGACGGCGTTCACCCTGATGCATGACGGCGGCGGCCTGTCGTCGTGCGTGTGCAGCCTGCGTTCGCGCACGCCGACCGAGCTGACGATTTCCGGCACCAAGGGTTTCGTACGCCTGTCGGACCGCTTCCACAATACCGAGGCGTTCAGCGTCACCGTGGTCGATGGCGCCAGCCGCACCGAGCGCACCGTCAACGTGCCGCGCAGCGGCAACGGCTACACCCACGAGGCGCAGGAAGTAGGCCGCTGCCTGCGCGCGGGCCTGATCGAAAGCCCGGTGATGCCGCACGCTGAAACCCTCAACCTCATGGGTACGCTCGACGCCATCCGTGACCAGATCGGCCTGCGCTACCCCGCCGACCGCTAACCTCCCGAGCGCGGGCGGCGCATAGCCGTTACAATCGCCTGATGTCGTTTTGATCATCAGGATGCCCATGTTCCTCGCCACCCGCGCGCCTTCCCTGAAAACCGTGCTGCTTGCCACCGGCGTCGTGCTGACGCTGGCCATGGGCGTGCGCCACGGTTTCGGCTTCTGGATGCAGCCGATCTCGCAGGCCAACGGCTGGACCCGCGAGACCTACTCGCTGGCGATGGCGCTGCAAAACCTGCTGTGGGGCGTGTTCGGCCCGTTCGCCGGCATGGCGGCCGACCGCTTCGGCACCATGCGCGTGGTGCTGGTGGGCGCGCTGGCCTACATGGCCGGCCTGGTGTGGATGGCGCTGGTCACCGATCCTACTTTATTCGTGATCGGCTCGGGCGTGTTCATCGGCCTGGGACTGGCGTGCACCGCGTTCGGTGCGGTCAGTGGCATCATCGGCCGCACCGCGCCGGTCGATAAGCGCTCGTGGGCGTTTGGCATCTCGGGCGCGGCCAGCTCGTTCGGCCAGTTCGTGCTGATGCCGGTCGAACAGCAGCTCATTTCCGCCGTAGGCTGGCAGCACGCATTTTTCGTGCTGGCGGCGGTGGTCGTGGCGCTGATGGTGCCGATGGCGTTCTTCCTGCGCGAACCAGGCGTGGTCCACGACGACGGTCCGCGCCAGAGCATCGGCGAAGCGTTCGGCGAAGCTGTGCGCAACCGCTCGTTCCTGCTGCTGGTGGCCGGCTACTTCGTCTGCGGTTTTCAATTGGTGTTCATCGGCGTCCATTTGCCCGCATACCTGAAGGACCAGGGCGTGGTCGACCCCAGCGTGGCGGTGATGGCGCTGGCGCTGATCGGCCTGTTCAACATCGTCGGTTCCTACCACGCGGGCAAGCTCGGTGGGCGGCTGCCCAAGCGCTACCTGCTCTCAGGGATCTATTTTTTGCGGGCGCTGGTGATCGGCGCGTTCGTGCTGCTGCCACTCTCTCCCATGACCGTGTACCTGTTCGCCGCCGCGATGGGCGTGCTGTGGCTGTCCACGGTGCCGCTCACCAACGGCATCATCGCCGGCATTTTCGGCGTCAAGCACATGTCGATGCTGGCGGGGATGGTGTTCTTCTCGCACCAGGTGGGCAGCTTCCTCGGCGTGTGGCTTGGCGGCTACCTGTACACGCTGCTGGGCAGCTACGACGTGGTGTGGGGGATTTCGATCGTGCTCGGCATGCTGGCCGGCCTGGTCAACCTGCCGATCAACGAACGCCCGCTGGTGCGTGGCGGCTTGCAGGCGGCGTGACATGAACATCTGGCTGTGGCGCGGCGTGATTGCGGCGGTGCTGGCGCTGGTGTTCGTGGCGTATTTGCAGCCGGGGTTTGTGGTGGATCTGGCGAATCGGGTCTACATGTGCTTCTAGCAGCGTCGGTCCTCGATTCGTCATCCTCGCGCGCGCGGCGATCCATGGAACGCTTGCTTCGCGCCACCGCTTTTAAAGTCAACACGGCTCGACGGGGTTATGGATTCCCGCCTGCGCGGGAATGACGGAGCGGCGGCGAGCGATGCCAGTTAAACCTTGAGGAACTCCTCGCGTCCACCGAGCCAGCGCGACAGATGCGCCTCCACCGTCGCCGCCTTTTCCGGCGTACCGGCATGCAGCAGGTCGTGCGCCACGTCGCGGGCCTGGTCCACCAGCCAGCCGTCCGTTTCCAGGTCGGCAAAGCGCAGCATGGCCTGGCCCGACTGGCGTGCGCCCAGAAATTCGCCGGGCCCGCGTATCTCCAGGTCGCGCCGGGCGATCTCGAAGCCGTCGGTGGTTTCGCGCATTGTCATCAACCGCTGCTTGGCGATGCCGCCCAGCGGGCTCTGGTAGAGCAGCAGGCACACGCTGGCCGCCGAGCCGCGCCCCACGCGGCCGCGCAACTGGTGCAGCTGCGACAAGCCGAAGCGCTCTGCATGCTCGATCACCATCAGCGACGCATTGGGCACGTCCACGCCCACCTCGATCACGGTGGTGGCCACCAGCACCTGCATCTCGTTGGCGGTAAACGCATCCATGATGGCCTGCTTTTCCGCCGGCTTCAAACGGCCGTGCACCAGGCCCACGTTGAGGTCGGGCAAGGCCTCGGCCAGCAGCGCATGGGTGTCGGTGGCCGTTTGCAGTTGCAGCGCTTCCGACTCCTCGATCAGCGGGCACACCCAGTACACCTGCCGGCCTTCGAGCGCAGCGGCGTGCACGCGTTCGATCACTTCGTCGCGGCGGTTCTGGTCGATGGTGCGCGTGACGATCGGCGTGCGGCCCGGCGGCAGCTCGTCGATGACCGATACTTCGAGGTCGGCGTAATAGGTCATGGCCAGGGTGCGCGGAATCGGCGTGGCCGACATCATCAGCTGGTGCGGAATGGCGCCCTCGTTGCCCTTGTTGCGCAAGGTCAGGCGCTGGCCCACGCCGAAGCGGTGCTGCTCGTCGACGATCACCAGGCCCAGGTTGGCAAACACGACCGCTTCCTGGATCAGCGCGTGGGTGCCGACGACGAGGCGCGCCTCGCCCGATTCGATCATGTCGTAGGCGGCCTGCTTGTCCTTTTTCTTCAGGCTGCCGGTCAGCCACGCCACCTTCACGCCCAGCGGCTCCATCCATGCCGCGATCTTGCGGAAGTGCTGCTCTGCCAGGATTTCGGTGGGCGCCATCAGCGCCGCCTGGAAGCCGCTGTCGATGGCCTGGGCGGCGGCCAGCGCCGACACCACGGTCTTGCCGCTGCCCACGTCCCCTTGCAGCAGGCGCTGCATCGGGTACGGCTGGCGCAGGTCGGCGCGGATTTCGGCCAGCACGCGCTGCTGCGCGCCGGTCAGCTGGAACGGCAGCGCGGCCTGGAACTGGGCCGATAACTGGCCGGCCACCTTCAGCACCGCTGCGCCTTTCGAGCGGCGGGCGTGCTGGGCGCGTTTGAGGGACAGCTGCTGCGCCAGCAGCTCGTCGAATTTCACGCGCGTCCACGCCGGGTGCGAGCGGTCGGCCAGCGCGTGTTCATCGACCTGCTGCGGCGGATAGTGCAGCAGTTTCACGGCCGGTTCGAAATCGGAGAGCTGCATCGCCGCGCGCAGTTCGGCGGGCAGGGTGTCGGTCCAGTCCACGCGCTTCATGGCGTCGCCGATGGCCCGGCGCAGGATATTCTGCGACAGCCCTTCGCCGGATGGGTACACGGGCGTGAGCGATGTAGGCAGCGGCGCGCCCTCGTTGACGATCTTGTAGGCCGGGTGCACCATCTCGGCGCCGAAGAAGCCGTGCTTGAGTTCTCCGCGCGCGCGCACCCGCGTGCCCTCTGCCAGCTGCTTGACCTGGCTGCCGTAAAAATTCATGAACCGCAGTTGCAGCTCGCCGGTGCCATCCGAGATGTGCACGAGCAGCTGGCGGCGCGGCTTGAAGGTGATCTCGTTCTTGACCACCACGCCCTCGACCTGCGACGTGTCGCCGCCGTGCAGGCGCGCCTCCTCGATGGTGATGACCTGCGTCTCGTCCTCGTAGCGCATGGGCAGGTGCAGTACCAGGTCCATGTCGGTATGCAGGCCGAGCTTGGCCAGCTTGACCTGCGGGCTGACGGTCTTCTTGACGGGTTTAGATGGGGCGACGGGCATATTGGAGCATTTTTCGAACACTAGCGTAAAATAGAGGGTTGGCCGTAACAAACCCGAAGCAGCAACGCCGGTATTGTAAGGCTAGCCATCCGTAGAAGCACACCCGATTCTTCAACCGTTTTCACAAGTTCGCCATGTATTCGCTTTCCGATTTCGATTTTAACTTGCCCCAGGAGCGCATCGCGCAATTTCCGCTGCCCGACCGCAGCGCTTCGCGCCTGCTGCACCTGGACGGCGCGCAGATCATCGACCGCCAGTTCGCCGACATCGTGGGCCTGTTGCAGCCCGGCGACCTGCTGGTGATGAACGACACGCGCGTGCTCAAGGCGCGCTTCTTCGGCACCAAGGAAAGCGGCGGCAAGGTCGAAGCGCTGGTCGAGCGCGTGCTCGACAACCGCACCGTGCTGGCCCAGGTCCGGGCCTCCCGCTCCCCCCTGGCCGGCACCAGGATGCGCCTGGCCGACGCCTTCGACGTCACCGTGGGCGAGCGCGCCGGCGAATTTTTCACGCTGCATTTCGACGCCGACGTGTTCGACCTGATCGAAGCGCACGGCCGCCTGCCGCTGCCGCCGTACATCGAGCACGATGCCGATTCGTTCGACGAAACCCGCTACCAGACCGTGTTCAACAAGGTGCCGGGCGCCGTAGCCGCACCGACGGCCGGCCTGCACTTCGACCAGGCGCTGCTCGATACCTTGAAGGCGAAAGGCGTGAACTTCGCGTTCGTGACCCTGCACGTGGGCGCCGGCACCTTCCAGCCGGTGCGCAATGAGGTGCTGTCCGAGCACCAGATGCACACCGAGTGGTACACCATGCCGCAAGAGACGGTAGACGCGGTGCGCGCCACGCGTGCGGCCGGCCGCGACGTGGTGGCCGTCGGTACCACCAGCCTGCGCGCGCTGGAATCGGCCTCGCAAAGCGGCCAGCTGGAAGCCGGCAGCGCCGACACTGCGCTGTTCATCACGCCCGGCTACCAGTTCAAGACCGTCACGCGCCTGATCACCAATTTCCACCTGCCCAAGTCCACCCTGCTGATGCTGGTGTCGGCCTTTGCAGGTTTTGAAGAGATCCGCACCGCCTACGCGCATGCGATCGCCAACGAATACCGCTTCTTCAGCTATGGCGACGCCATGTTGCTGACGACGCAAGCACGAGCATAATTAAGGAATACGCAATGTTGGAATTCAAGCTACACAAGACCGATACCACCGGTCTCACCCACGCCCGCCGTGGTGAAGTCAAACTCAACCACGGCGTGGTGCAGACTCCGATCTTCATGCCGGTCGGTACTTACGGCTCGGTGAAAGCCATGTCGCCGCTGGAACTGAAGGAAATCAACGCCCAGATCATCCTCGGCAACACCTTCCACCTGTGGCTGCGCCCGGGCAACGACGTGATGGCCAAGTTTGGCGGCCTGCACGACTTCATGGGCTGGGACAAGCCGATCCTGACCGACTCGGGCGGCTTCCAGGTGTTTTCGCTGGGCGCCATGCGCAAGATCACGGAAGAGGGCGTGCACTTCAATTCGCCGATCAACGGCGACAAGCTGTTCCTCTCGCCCGAAGTGTCGATGCAGATCCAGCGCGTGCTGAACTCCGACATCGTCATGCAGTTCGACGAATGCACGCCGTATGAAATCGACAAGCGCCCGGCTACCATCGAGGAAGCGGCCAAGTCGATGCGCATGTCGCTGCGCTGGGCGCAGCGCTCGCACGACGAATTCCACCGTGGCGAAAACCCGAACGCGCTGTTCGGCATCGTCCAGGGCGGCATGTTCGAGAACCTGCGCGATGAATCGCTGGCTGGCCTCGAAGCCATCGACTTCCCGGGCCTGGCCATCGGCGGCCTGTCGGTGGGCGAGCCGAAGGAAGACATGATGCGCATCCTGCAGCACGTCGGCCCGAAACTGCCGGCCAACAAGCCGCACTACCTGATGGGCGTGGGCACGCCGGAAGACCTGGTGGCGGGCGTGTCGCACGGTGTCGACATGTTCGACTGCGTAATGCCTACCCGTAATGCCCGCAACGGCTGGATCTTCACCCGCTATGGCGACATCAAGATCAAGAACGCGCGTTATAAGGAAGACAAGGAGCCGTTCGACAGCACCTGCTCCTGCTATGCCTGCAAGAACTTCTCGCGCGCCTATCACCACCACCTGAACCGTACCCAGGAAATCCTCGGTGCGCGCCTCAATACCATCCACAACCTGCATTATTACCTCGACATCATGCAGCAAATGCGCGATGCCCTCGATGCCGACCGTTTCCCGGCGTGGGTGCAGCAATTCCACGCCGACCGCGCGCGCGGGGTATAAATTTTTAGCTGACAGGCTTGTAAGTCTTGTAAAAGAAATTAAGCCACCAACATGGCCGGAAGTCCTAGCGCCTTCCGGCCAGTGCTAGAATACAGCGCTGTTTTTTCAAACTATTATCGGAGTCACTGTGTTTATATCCAACGCTTACGCCCAATCCAACCCTCTCGAGTCGCTCGGCGGCGCCGGCGGCTTCCTGGGCCAATACGGCTTCCTGATTCTGATGTTCGTGGCAATGTACTTCCTGATGATCCGTCCCCAGATGAAGCGCGCCAAGGAACAGAAGAACATGATGGAAGCGCTGGCCAAGGGCGATGAAGTCGTGACCGCTGGTGGCGTTCTGGGCCGTATCTCGAAGATTTCGGACCTGTACCTGACCATCGAAATCTCGAACGGCGTGGAAATGACCGTGCAAAAAAGCTCGGTGACCATGGTCCTGCCGAAAGGCACGCTCAAGGCGCTGTAACCGGCCCCGGCCCCGGCCCGCTTTGTCGCACGACAGGCGGGCCGTATTGCATCCGACGCCTAACCCTGAACGTTGAACAATATGAATCGCTATCCCGTCTGGAAATACATACTCATTGCCGTCACCATCCTGCTGGGTGCGCTTTACTCCGCGCCCAACTACTTCGGCGAATCGCCGGCAGTGCAGGTGACGAGCGGTAAATCGACGCTCAAGCTGACGTCCGACATGGTCGCCAAGGTCGATGACGTGCTGACCCGCGAAAAAATCCCGCACAGCGAACTCTCCTTCGATGGCACCGGCACCTACGCTTCCGTGCGCGTGCGCTTCCCCGATCCCGACACCCAGTTCCGCGCCAAGGCCGTGCTGGAAAAAGGCCTGAACGCCGATCCCGAAGATCCGTCGTACCTGGTGGCGCTGAACCTGCAACCGGACACCCCGAAATGGATGCAGACCCTGCATGCGGCGCCGATGTACCTCGGCCTCGACCTGCGCGGCGGCGTCCACTTCCTGATGCAGGTCGATACCAAGGCCGTGCTGGCCAAGCGCCTGCAAGGCATGCAGGCCGCCGCCCGCAGCCAGCTGCGCGACAAGAACGTGCGCCACGCCGGCATCGAGCGCTCGGGCGACACCATCGTCATCAACTTCCGTGACAACGACACGCGCCAGAAGGCCAAGGCCGTGCTGGGCGAGCAGATGCCGGACGTGACGTTTGCCGATTCCGGCAGCGACAGCGACCTGAAAACCGTGATCAGCCTGAAAGCTGCCGCCGTCAAGCAAACCACCGACGAGGCGGTCAAGCAGAACATCTCCACCCTGTCCAAGCGCGTCAACGAACTGGGCGTGGCCGAACCGATCATCCAGCAACAAGGCCCGGACCGCATCATCGTGCAACTGCCCGGCGTGCAGGACGTGGCCCGTGCCCGTTCCGTCATCGGCCGCACCGCCACCCTGGAAATCCGCATGGTCGACGAGTCGATCACGCCCGGTACCGAACTGACCTCGGCCATTCCGCTGAACTCCGAACTGTTCACCGTTGGTAAAGGCGTGCCGGTCGTGCTGACCAAGGACGTGGTGCTGACCGGCGACTACATCTCGAGCGCCACCGCCAGCTTCGACCAGAACCAGCAACCGGCCGTCGGCATCGACCTCAACGGCGATGGCGGCCGCCGCATGCGCGACGCCACCAGCACCCGCGTGGGCAAGAAAATGGCCATCGTGCTGTTCGAGAAGGGCAAGCCGGAAGTGCTGTCGGTTGCCACCATCCAGAGTGAACTGGGCAGCAAATTCCAGATCACCGGCATGGGCAACGCCGAGAACTCGGCCGAACTGGCGCTGCTGCTGCGCTCGGGTGCGCTGGCCGCGCCGATGGAAGTGATCGAAGAACGCACGATCGGCCCGCAACTGGGCGCCGAAAACGTCGCCAAGGGCATGCACTCGACCATGTACGGCTTTGCCGCAGTGGCCATCTTCATGGTCGCCTACTACATGATGTTCGGCCTGTTCAGCGTGTTTGCGCTGGCCTGCAACCTGCTGCTGCTGGTGGCCTTGCTGTCGCTGCTGGGCATTACCCTGACCCTGCCGGGCATGGCCGCTATCGCGCTGGCGCTCGGTATGGCGATCGACTCCAACGTGCTGATCAACGAACGGGTGCGCGAGGAGTTGCGCAACGGGGCGTCGCCGCAGGCGGCCATCACGGCCGGTTTCGACCGCGCCTGGGCCACGATTATCGACTCCAACGTCACCACCCTGATCGTGGGCCTGGCGCTGCTGGTGTTCGGTTCCGGCCCGATCCGCGGCTTTGCCGTGGTGCACACGCTGGGCATCCTGACGTCGATGTTCTCCGCAGTGTTCATCATGCGCGGCGTGGTCAACCTGTGGTATGGCCGCAAGAAGAAGCTGCAATCGATCGCCATCGGCACCATCTGGCGTCCGGACACCAAATAATTCGAGGCATAGCACATGGAATTTTTCCGCATCAAGAAAGACATACCGTTCATGCGGCATGCCCTGGTGTTCAACGTCATCTCGGCGTTGACCTTCGTGGCAGCCGTGTTCTTCCTGTTCCACCGCGGGCTGCACCTGTCAGTGGAATTCACCGGCGGCACCGTGATGGAGCTGAAGTACCAGCAACCGGCCAACCTCGAAGGGATACGCGACTCGCTGCGCGGCATCGGCTACGAACACCCGGAAGCGGCCGGCTTCGGCACTGCGCACGACGTGCTGCTGCGCCTGCCGGTGGTGAAGAACATCAGCGCCAAGGACGCTTCGCAACTGGTCTACGAGACCCTGTGCAAGGCTGAAAAAGGCGCGCTGACCCAGATCGACAACGTCAACGCCAAGGGCGAACACGTGGTCAAGCAGGCCTGCATGAGCGCCTCCGGCGCCGAAGCGGTCGAGCTGCGCAAGGTGGAGTTTGTCGGCCCGCAGGTGGGCGAGGAACTGACCCAGAACGGCCTGAACGCGCTGGTGATGGTGGTGGTGGGCGTGATGATTTACCTGGCCATCCGCTTCGAATGGAAATACGCCGTCTCGGCAATTATCGCCAACCTGCACGACGTGGTGATCATCCTCGGCTTCTTCGCCTTCTTCCAGTGGGAATTCTCGCTGACGGTGCTGGCCGGTATCCTGGCCGTGCTCGGTTACTCGGTCAACGAATCGGTCGTGATTTTCGACCGGATCCGCGAAAACTTCCGCAAGTCGCGCAAGGCCAGCGTGCACGAAGTGATCGACAACGCGATCACGTCCACCATCTCGCGCACCATCATCACCCACGGCAGCACCCAGATGATGGTCCTGGCAATGCTGTTCTTTGGCGGCCCGACCCTGCACTACTTTGCCATGGCGCTGACCATCGGCATCTGCTTCGGCATCTATTCGTCGGTGTTCGTGGCAGCTGCAATTGCCATGTGGCTTGGCGTCAAGCGCGAAGACCTGATCAAGCCGGTCAAGGAAAAAGACGAGACCGACGGCGCGGTGGTGTAAGCCCCCAGCCTGTTCCCGGCAACAAGCCGCCTCCTTCGGGAGGCGGCTTTTTTTTCGCCTTCAGATAGTGTCAGTAGCAACGCGTAGCAAAAACCATATCGTGCGCAGGTCGGGCAAATGTAAGCGTAGGATGCCAATTCGCTATTTAGTTTATTTGTGTAATTTTTGTACTACAAGTCGAATAAAAGGGTTCTCATGAAAACCATTGGTATCTCTCCGCACCGCCGCAGCTTCCTGCGTAAGGCGGTCACCGCTGCGCCGGCCGTGGCGCTGGTCGCGGCGGCCGGCGTTGGCGTGGCGGCCAGCAGCAACACCCAGCCCGCCTACCGCCCCGCCTATTTCAACGCAGCCGAGTGGGCCACGCTGCAAGCGCTGGTCGACCGCCTGATCCCTGCCAACAGCGACGGCCCCGGCGCGCTCGAAGCGGGCGTGCACGAATTCATCGACCTGCAGATGAACACGCCGTACGCGTACGGCAAGCTGTGGTTCATGCAGGCGCCGTTCGTGCCCGAGTCGCCGCCCGAGTTCGGCTACCAGTTCCACATGGCGCCGCGCGACCTGTACCGCAGCGCCCTCGCAGGCCTCGAGCACGCGGTCCAGGCCAAGCTGGGCAAGGCCTTCACCGCGCTGGACGCGGCGCAGAAAGACGCCGTGATCGGCGAACTGGAACAGGGCACGCTGGCCATCGGCGCCGTGCCGCCGAAGACCTTCTTCGGCCAGCTGCTGCAAAACACGCGCGAGGGCTATTTCAGCGACCCTGTCCACGGCGGCAACAAAGATATGGCGGCCTGGAAAATGATCAACTTCCCCGGCGCCCGCGCCGACTACATGGACTGGGTCGAGCAATACGGCAAGCACTATCCGCTGCCACCCGCCTCGATCGCTTAAGGAATCACCATGGCAGATATCACACTCAAAAAAGTCGAGGTCGTCATTGTCGGCTTCGGCTGGACCGGCGCCATCATGGCCAAGGAACTGACGGAAGCGGGCATGGAAGTGCTCGCGCTCGAGCGCGGCGCGTTCCAGGACACGTACCCGGACGGCGCGTACCCGAAAACACTGGACGAACTGACCTACATCCAGCGCTCCAAGCTGTTCCAGGATTTGTCGAAAGGCTCGTTTACGTTCCGCCACGACATCGGTGGCACCGCCGTGCCATACCGCCAGATCGGCGCGTTCAAGCCGGGCACCGGCGTTGGTGGCGCCGGTTTGCACTGGTCGGGCCAGCACTGGCGCGTCTTGCCGGAAGAATTGAAGCTGCGCACGCATTACAACGAACGCTACGGCAAAAAATTCATCCCGGAAGGCATGACCACGCAAGACTTCGGCGTGACGTTCGAGGAGCTCGAACCGCACTTCGATTTCGTTGAAAAAGTGTTCGGCACGTCGGGCGTGGCCTACCGCGTCGACGGCAAGGTGGTGGGAGAAGGAAACTTCTTCGAGCCGAACCGCTCCGACCACTACGCGCTGCCGCCGCAAAAAGTGCCGTACACGGCGCACCTGTTCCACAAGGCTGCCGCCGAGGTGGGTTTGCACCCGTTCGTGGCGCCGTCGTCGAATGCGTCGCAGCCGTATGTGAACCCGTATGGCTGCCAGATGGGGCCGTGTAACTTCTGCGGCTTCTGTTCCGGCTTTGCCTGCTACAACTATTCCAAGGCTTCGCCGCAAGTAAACATCATGCCGGCGCTGCGCAAGGCCGCCAATTTCGAACTGCGCCCGCACTGCAATGTGCTGCGCATCAACCTCGACAGCAGCAAGAAAAAGGCCACCGGCGTCACGTACGTGAACAAGGACGGCAAGACCGTCGAGCAGCCGGCCGACCTGGTAATTGCCAGCACCTTTGCCTACAACAATGCCCACCTGTTCCTGGTGTCGGGCATAGGTAAGCCGTACGACCCGGTGAAAAACGAAGGCGTGGTGGGGCGCAATATCGCCTATCAAACCATGTCTACCGTGCAGATGTTTTTCGATCCGAACAAGAACACCAATCCGTTCATCGGCTCCGGCGGCAACGGCGTGGCGGTCGACGATTACAACGGCGACCATTTCGACCACGGTCCGCTCGGCTTTGTCGGCGGCTCGCCGGCCTGGTGCAACCCGGCCGGCGTCAAGCCGATCGCCGGCATCCCGGTACCGGACGGCACGCCGGCCTGGGGCGCGGGCTGGAAGCGCGCGGTCAAGGACAACTACACCAACACCGTGTCGTTCGACGTACACGGCGCCAACATGGTGTACCGCGACTGCTATGTCGATCTCGACCCGACTTACACCGACCAGTTCGGCCAGAAGCTGCTGCGCTTCACGTTCGACTGGCACGACAACGACATCAAGATGAGCCGCTACGTGACCGACAAGATGCTCGCGGTGGCCAAGGCGATGAATCCGAAATCGATCCACGTCTCGGTGAAAAACTTCGGCGACCACCTGGACCTGCGCAACTACCAGACCACGCACTGGGCCGGCGGCACGGCGATGGGCACCGATCCGAAGATCAGCGTGCTCAATCGCTACCTGCAAAGCTGGGACGTCTATAACGTGTTCGCGGTCGGATCGAGCGTGTTCCCGATCGGGATCGGCTACAATCCGACCGGCCTCGCTGCCGCACTGACGTACTGGTCGGCCAAGGCGATCCGCGAGCAGTACCTCAAAGATCCCCGTCCCCTTGTTGCCGTATGAGACCGTCCATGACCCATTACTTCACCAAATCACTGGCCCTGCTGGGTCTGGCGCTGGCGACATCGGCCTGGGCCGCGCCCGACGCCAAACTGATCAAGCAGGGCGAATACCTGGCCCGTGCCGGCGACTGCTTTGCCTGCCACAGCGTGACCGGCGGCAAGCCGTTTGCCGGTGGCCTCGGCATGGAGACGCCGATCGGCAAGATCTATTCGTCCAACATCACGCCCGACAAGAAGGCCGGCATCGGCACCTGGAGCTTCGCGGACTTCGACAAGCTGATGCGCACCGGCGTGACCAAGGCCGGCTATACCGTCTATCCGGCCATGCCGTACCCGTCGTACTCGCGCCTGAGCCAGGCCGACATGCAAGCGCTGTACGCGTACTTCATGCATGGCGTCAAACCCGACCCGACCCCGAGCCGCGATTCCGACATCGTCTGGCCGCTGTCGATGCGTTTCCCGCTGGCGATCTGGCGCTGGGCGTTCGCACCGAAGCCCGAGCCGTACCAGCCGCCCGCGACCAACACGGCCAATGCGCAAATTTTGCGCGGCGCCTACCTGGTCGAAGGCCTGGGCCACTGCGGCGCCTGCCACACGGCGCGCAGCGTGACGCTGCAGGAAAAAGCGTACACGGGCACCGGCAACACCGACTTCCTGGCCGGCGGCCAGGTGATCGACGGCTGGACCGTGCCATCGCTGCGTAACGAGCACGGCGGTGGCCTGGCGCGCTGGAGCACGGCTGACATCGTCGACTTCCTCAAGACCGGACGCAACGGTCACACCGCCTCGTTCGGCGCCATGAACGACGTGGTCGCGCACTCGACCCAGTATTTGAGCAACGACGATCTCACCAGCATGGCCGTGTATCTGAAATCGCTGCCGGCCAACAACCAGGCCAAGCCGTTCGTGGCCGACGCCAAGGTGGCCACGCAACTGTTCAACGGCCAGCCTGCCACGGCCGGCGCGCTGCTCTACCTGAACAAGTGCGCCGGCTGCCACCGCTCGGATGGCAAGGGCTACGGCACGGCGTTCCCTGCGCTGGCCGGCAACGCGGTATTGCAGGGCAAGGATGCGACGTCGGCGATCAACATCATCCTGTCGGGCGGCGCGGTGCCATCGACCCACACGGCGCCGTCGGCGCTGACCATGGCGCCGTACGCGAAAGAGCTTAACGACCAGCAGGTGGCCGACGTGGTCAACTTCATCCAGACCAGCTGGGGCAACCTGGGTGGCACCGTGGTGGCCAAGGACGTGGCCAAGGTGCGCAAGGTATCGGTGCCGGTCAAGCCGTTGACGGCAGCGGCGTTTGCGGCAGGGCGCGAGGGCACGGTGCCGCAGCCGGTCAGCCGTCCTAGCAGCGTGGACAAGCTCGACAGCAAATAAGCGGCAAGTGAGCGGCAAGTGAGCGGCAAGTGAGGGGGCAAGTAAATGCCCGCATAGAGGCAACGCTGCGTCACCGTTAGCGCGCAGCTTGCGCCGCGCTGGTGCGTTTTCCGCTAGGAATACGCCTGGCGCGGCATGCCGGCCCCGGCATTGTCTGGCACGCCGCTTGCATCGTTTTCTGCTCTCTCACGGAGGCCGCGATGACAAGCAAGCACACGGGCAGCGCGCCAGCGCTCAAGCAAACGCTCAGTACCTTCCAGCTCTGGGGCATCGCGGTCGGCCTGGTGATTTCTGGCGAGTATTTCGGCTGGAGTTACGGCTGGGCTTCGGCCGGCACGCTGGGTTTTACCGTAACCGCGTTGTTCATCGCGGCCATGTACACCACCTTCATTTTCAGCTTTACCGAGCTGACCACGTCGATCCCGCACGCGGGCGGGCCGTTTGCCTACAGCAAGCGCGCCTTCGGCACCACCGGCGGCTACCTGGCCGGCGCCGCCACCCTGATCGAGTTCGTGTTCGCGCCACCCGCCATCGCGCTGGCGATCGGCGCCTATCTCAATGTGCAATTCCCCGAGATCAATCCCAAGCTGGCAGCAGTCGGCGCCTACGTGGTGTTTATGTCGCTCAACATTGTCGGCGTACAGGTGGCTGCCACCTTCGAGCTGCTGATGGCCTTGTTGGCGGTGTTCGAGTTGCTGGTGTTCATGGGCGTGATGGCGCCGGGCTGTTCCATCACCAACTTCACCAAAGGCGGGTGGTCGGGCCAGGACGTGTTCACCACCGCCGCGATACCGGGCATGTTTGCCGCGATTCCGTTCGCGATCTGGTTTTTCCTCGCCATCGAAGGCGTGGCCATGGCTGCCGAAGAAGCGAAAGATCCCAGGCGCTCGATTCCGATCGCCTACATCACCGGCATCATCACGCTGGTGCTGCTGGCGATCGGCGTGATGGCGTTTGCCGGCGGCGCCGGCGACTGGACTAAGTTGTCCAACATCAACGACCCGCTACCGCAAGCCATGAAAATGATCGTCGGTGAAAACAGCGGCTGGCTGCATATGCTGGTGTGGCTCGGGCTGTTCGGGCTGATCGCCTCTTTCCACGGCATCATCCTCGGCTATTCGCGCCAGATTTATGCGCTGGCGCGCGAGGCGTATCTGCCGCCGGTGCTGGCCAAGATCCACCCGCGCTTCAAGACCCCGCACCGCGCCATCGTGGCCGGCGGCGCGGTCGGCATCGCTGCCATCTTCAGCGACGAGTTGATCAAGATCGGCGGCCAGACCCTGACCGCGAACATCGTCACCATGTCGGTGTTCGGCGCCATCACCATGTACATCCTCAGCATGCTGAGCCTGTTTAAATTGCGCCGCGACGAACCGGCCATGGTGCGGCCGTTCCGGGCGCCGTTCTACCCGGTGTTCCCGGCGATTGCGCTCACCGGCGCCGTGGTCTGCCTGCTGACGATGATTTACTACAACCCGCTGATCTTTGGCCTGTTCGTCGCCTTCCTGGCCGTGGGCTACGGCTTTTTCCTCGCTACCGCCGCCAGCCGGGCAAGTCACGCTGATCACGCGCGCTTCGACCTGCCGTGATCTGGAGTACCATCGGCACCACGACGACTTTCGGGAGACGGGCGCAATGAGCAGCTTTTCGCATACCGTGGGCAACCGGACGTACCAGTTCCGCGACCTGAAAGATTTGATGGCCAAGGCCACGCCGATGCGTTCCGGCGATGCGCTGGCGGGCCTGACTGCCGCCAGCGCCGAAGAACGGGTGGCCGCGCAGATGGCGCTGGCCGACTTGCCGCTGCGGCTGTTCTTGAACGAGCTGGTGGTGCCGTATGAAGACGACGAAGTTACGCGCCTGATCATCGACGACCACGATGCCGCCGCGTTCGCACCCCTCGCCCATCTCACCGTGGGCGACCTGCGCAACTGGCTGCTCGGCGACGCCGCCGATACCACCACCTTGGCCGCCGTCGCTCCGGGCATCACGCCCGAGATGGCGGCGGCGGTGTCGAAGATCATGCGCATCCAGGACCTGGTGCTGGTCGCGCGCAAGTGCCGCGTGGTCACGCGCTTTCGCAACACCATCGGGCTTGAAGGCCGCATGGCCACCCGGCTGCAACCGAACCACCCCACCGACGACGCCACCGGCATTGCCGCCAGCCTGCTCGACGGCCTGCTGTACGGCAGCGGCGACGCCGTCATCGGCATCAATCCCGCCACCGACAACGTCCCGCAAGTCATAAAAATCGTCACCATGCTCGACGAAATCATCGACCGCTACGGCATCCCCACCCAGTCGTGCGTGCTCACCCACGTCACCAATACGATTGCCGCCATCGAGCGCGGCGCGCCGGTGGACCTGGTGTTCCAGTCGATTGCCGGTACCGAGGCGGCCAACAGCAGCTTCGGCCTCAACCTGGCGCTGCTGGGCGAGGCGCGCGCCGCCGCGCTGTCGCTGGGACGCGGCACCGTGGGCGACAACGTCATGTATTTCGAAACGGGGCAGGGCAGTGCGCTGTCGGCCAATGCCCACCATGGTGTCGACCAGCAAACGTGCGAGGCGCGCGCCTACGCGGTGGCGCGCAAGTTCAAGCCGCTGCTGGTCAATTCGGTGGTGGGTTTTATCGGCCCCGAGTACCTGTACGACGGCAAGCAGATCGTGCGCGCCGGGCTGGAAGATCATTTTTGCGCCAAGCTGCTGGGCCTGCCCATGGGCTGCGACGTCTGCTACACCAACCACGCCGAGGCCGACCAGGACGACATGGACATCCTGCTCACCATGCTGGGCGCGGCCGGCTGCACGTTCGTCATGGGCATTCCGGGCTCGGACGACATCATGCTCAACTACCAGACCACGTCGTTCCACGACGCGCTGTACGCGCGCCGGGCGCTTGGCCTCAAACCCGCACCGGAGTTCGAAGCGTGGCTCAAGCAGATGGAAATTTTTACCGGCGACGCACGCGCCACGCTGGGCCGCGCCATGCCGCCATCGTTCCAGCGCGCGCTGGCGCAACTGACGTGAGGGTGCCATGAGCGAACTCGAATGCCGGCAGACTGACGCCAACGCCAACGCCAACGCCAACGCCAACGCCAACGCCAACGCCAACGCCAACGCCAACGCCGACGCCAACGTTGAAGACGCGCTGGTAGTGGTCAACCCCTGGGCCGCGCTGCGCCGTTTCACCGCCGCGCGCATCGCGCTGGGACGCGCTGGCGTGAGCCAGCCGACCGCGCCGCAACTGGCGTTCCAGCTGGCCCATGCCCGCGCGCGCGACGCCGTGCACCAGGCGCTCGACGTGGCGCCGCTGCTCGAAGGCTTGCAGGAACTGAGCGGTCAAGCCGCGCTGGCGCTGCACAGCGCCGCCGCCAGCCGCGACATCTACCTGCAACGGCCCGACCTGGGGCGCCGGCTCGATGATGCCTCGCGCCAGTTGTTGCAACAATACGCGCAGCCGCAGCCGTCAGCGGCACAGTCGCAGCCGGAGGCGCCAGCGGAACAGCCGCAACCGCAGCCGCCAGCGACACAGCCGCAACCGCAACAGTCAGTGGCGCAGCCGCCACCGCCACCGCCACCGCCTTCCGCAGCCGGCGGCTACGACCTGGCCTTCGTTATCGCCGACGGCCTGTCGGCGCTGGCTATCGAGCAAAACGTGCTGCCATTCCTGCGCTGCCTGGCGGCGCGCCTCGCCCTCGAGGAATGGACGATTGCACCGCCGGCCGTGGTGCTGCAGGGGCGGGTGGCCGTGGGCGACGAGGTGGGCGAATTGCTCGGTGCGCGCGCGGTGCTGGTGCTGGTGGGGGAGCGCCCGGGCCTGAGCTCCCCGGACAGCATGGGCCTGTACCTGACCTGGGCGCCGCGCGTGGGCCTCACCGACGCCAGCCGCAACTGCATCTCGAATGTGCGGCCGGCGGGGTTGACCTGGGAGGCGGCAGCGTTCAAGCTGCACTACTTGCTGTCCGAAGCGCGCCGCCGCCAATTATCGGGTGTGGCGCTCAAGGATGAAACCCCGGACGACGATCCGGCGCTGGCGTCTTCGCGGCGTAATTTCCTGCTCGACTAACACCCACAACATGAGCCGCACCACCCGACTTTTCCAGCTGATGGACGCCTTGCGCGGCTACCGCCGCCCCGTCACCGCCGCCCGCCTGGCCGAACAGCTGGGCGTCTCCGAACGCACCATCTACCGTGACATCCAGACCCTGTGCAGCCTGGGCGCGCCGCTCGAAGGCGCGGCCGGTGTCGGTTACCGCCTGAAGACCGGCTTCTTTTTGCCGCCGCTGATGTTTAACATGGACGAGCTCGAAGCGCTGGTGCTGGGTGCGCGCTGGGTGCGCGCTGGGTGCGCGGCCAGGGCGACGCCGCGCTCGCTGCTGCCGCCCAGACCGCGCTGGCCCGCATCGCCGCCGCCACGCCGAAAGATTTACGTGACGACATGGCTGAAACCAGTTTATGGGTGCCGCTCGGCATGGAACGGCAGCCGGTGAACGAACAGCACGTGGGCCCGGTGCGCGAGGCGATCCGCTACCAGCACCGGCTGCGCATCGGCTATTGCGACGAGCACGGCCAGCCGTCCGAGCGCATGGTATGGCCGTTCGCGCTGGCGTTTTTCGAGGGCAAGCGCCTGCTGGCCGCGTGGTGCGAGCTGCGCGCCGGTTTCCGCCATTTCCGCATCGACCGCATCGCCACCGTCGAGACCACGCGCGAACGCTACCCCACCCGGCGCCACGAGCTGCTGGCCACCTGGCGCCGCGAACACAATATCCGGCCCGACTCCTGACAGAAACTGGCGCGCCGCACCGCTACCATCGTGGCTCTTCTTCACCCCAACCGGAGCCCCGCATGCGCTTGTACCACCACCCGATCTCGTCCAATTCCCGCCGCGTGATGATGGCCGCCATCCACCTGGACGTGCGGCTCGATCTGACCGAAATCAGCCTGATGGATGCGGGCGACCGTCGCCGCCTGGCCGAGCTCAACCCGAACGGCATGCTGCCGGTGCTGCAGGATGGCCAATTCATCTTGTGGGAATCGTGCGCCATCATGCAGTACCTGGCCGATACCACGGCGGGCGGCGCGGCGCTGTACCCGCGCGACCTGACGCAGCGCGCCGATGTCAACCGCTGGATGCTGTGGGCGTGCCAGCACTTCGCGCTGGCCATCAGCGTGCTCACCTGGGAAAATATCTGGAAGGGCATGACCGGTGGCGGCGCCCGCGATCCGCTCGAAGTGGCGCGCGGGACCTACGACCTCACGCGGCATGCGGCCGTGCTGGACCGGCACCTGCGCGCCCATGCCTGGGTCGCGGGCGACGCCTTGAGCCTGGCCGACTTCGCGCTGGCCGCGCCGCTGATGTACACGCGGCAGGCCCGCCTGCCGCTGGACGGCTACATCCACTTGGCGGCCTGGCACGCGCGCATCCGCCAGCTGCCGGCGTGGCGCCAGACGGAAAAACATTTGGATCTGGAAACGAATGGTGCTCTTGTGTGAAGTGGCGCACGGAGCGAGTCACGCAGAGCTGGTATTGTTCAGTCATCTCCTCTGGAGGAGATCCCTAGTTTTGGACTTTGCCCGCTACCCAGCGGGCTTTTTTTTGCCTACATCATCAGCACCGAGTACAGCGACCGCACTTCTTCGGCCGATTCGAGCATGATCCCATGCAGCGAACCGTCGCCGATCAGGAAGTCGATGGTGCGCGCACCCTGTTCGCTGATGTTGGCGCGCGGCTGGTACAGCGGCGACGGCACCGGCGACAGGTCGTTGGCCAGCAACAGGGTATCGCCCAGGGTCTCCGGCGGAATCGCGCGCAGACCTGCCCACATCGCCTCGATGGCATGGAACACGCCATCGGGCACGCCCAGCCGCGTCAATACGCCACGGCCGATCTCGATCTCGCCATGGTCCACCCAGTCTTCCGGTTCGCCGTCGATGATGTCAGGGTAGTCGCCGGCGCACGACAGCATGTAAAAGCCCGCCACCTCGTGCATGATGCCGGCGAACAGCGCGGTTTCCGGATCGACCCGGGTGACGCGGCGCGCGATCACCTGCGCGAGCGCGGCCACGTGCGCCGTGTGCTCCCACAACTGGTTGATTTGCTGCTTGAGCGCGGGATTGGTGACTTCGCTACCGATCTGGCGCACGATCAGGGCCGCCACCAGCGATTGCAGGGTGCGTACGCCGAGCCGTTGCACGGCGGTCTTGACGCTGGTGATCTCGATGCCGGAGCGGTTGTAGGCCGCCGAGTTGGCAATCGCCACGCTGCGCGCGGCCAGCAAGGGATCTGCCTGGATGAGTTTGGCTGCCGCTTCCACGTGGCAGTCGGGATCGTTCAATGCCTGCTGCAAACGCAGCGAAGCGTTGACGTTGGCGGGGAAGGTCAATTCCCCGCGGCCAGCCTGTTGAGCGATGGCCTTGAATGCGTCGAGTCTGTCCATCCGAAAAATTATACGCGGAATATTGCTCCGTAGAACTTTTTGGTAGAACTTTTATGTAAAGACTTTTTAAACTGTCTTACTCTTCGCTGAAGATGGCGTCGTACCCGTCGGTATTGTCCATGCCCTTGAGTTCGTCCACCAGGCCCAGGTCTTCCAGCTCTTCTACCGCGTTCATATAGCTGTTCGGCTTGGTTGCGCCGATCAGGCGGAAGATTTCGCCTTCTTCATTGCGCACGCCGATCAGCAGCTTTTCCAGGCGCACTTCGTCCTCGTGGGCGACGTTGAGCAGCAGGTTGCCGATGATGTGTTTGTCGAATTTTGCCGGCTTGACGCCGTCGATCAGAGCAGTTTTCAAATGATTTCCTTGGTTGGGTCGGTGAGAGGCGCACACTGATTGGCGCCAGCCATGACGGCATTCTTAAGCCTGGCGAGATTTTTTTCAAGGGCCGCGTAATCGTCATCGCTGTAATCGGCAAACATTTGCCGGCCCATCGCCATCATTGCCGGAAACGCCGTGTGGAACGTGGCCTCGCCGGCAGCCGTGAGCCGGACAAAAAACGAACGCTTGTCGCAGTCGCTGCGCTCGCGCTCGACCAGGCCTTTCTGTTCCAGGCGCTCGATCACGCCGGTCATGGTGCCCTTGGTGATCAGGGTTTTTTCGCCCAGCTCCTTGTACGACATGCCCGGAGTATTGCCGAGCGTGGCGATAATGTCGAACTGCGCATGGGTCAGACCGCAGGCGCGCGCGTGTTCCGCCGAGCTGCGCTCAAAGCTTTGCATGCACTCGGCCAGCAGCCGGACACTTTTCAAATATCGTTCGCCCATGGGGCGTGATTATAGCTGGTTCGCAATTTGCAGCCGGGGCGGGTACTATAGTGAACTTCCATTCATGCCCCAGCGTATCGATGTCCTTTGCTAACCTGTCCGGCCTGGCCCGCCAACGGCCGCTGCGCGTGCTGCTGGTCAATGCGGGCGAGGCCGACGCGCTCACCTGGGCCGGCCTGGTGCAACCGCTGCGCATGGCCGCCGCCATGCTGGGCCGCGACGCCTTCCAGCTTGAAACCATGACCCCTGCGCAAGTGGTGCTGGCCCAGCCCGGTTGGCAGATCGCGTTGCTGGTGGCCGATGAGGCCGACCGCATCATGGCGCCGGAGCTGGCGCGCGCCGTGATCGAGCGCATCCGCAGCGCCGAATACTGGGGCGGCGTGGGCGCCGGCGTGCTCTGGCTGGCGCTGGCGGGCGTGATGGCCGGCGTGCGCGTGGCGCTGCCGTGGGCGCTGTACGGCGACACCGAGAGCATCACCGACCGCGCCATCCTGAGCCAGCACTTGTTTGAACTCGACGGCCGTCACCTCAGCTGCTGCGGCGGCGCCGCCAGCATCGACTTCGCGCTGACCCTGGTCGAGCACCTGTGCGGCGCCACGGTACAGGCGGCGATCAAGGAAAACCTGTGCATCGAGCGCGTGCGCAGCCACGACGAGCGCCAGCGCATCGCCCTGCAGGCGCGCTTCGGCGCCTTGCAGCCGCGCCTGTCGGAAGCGGTGACCCTGATGGAAACCAATATCGAGGAACCGCTGTCCACCGACGACATCGCCAACCTGGTGGGCCTGTCGCGCCGGCAACTGGAGCGGCTGTTCAAGCAGTACCTCGACAGCTTGCCGTCGCGCTACTACCTGGAGCTGCGCCTGCAGCGCGCGCGCCAGTTGCTGCTCGAAACCAACCATTCGATCGTGCAGGTGGGACTGATGTGCGGCTTTTCATCGGGCTCCCATTTTTCCACGGCGTTTGGCGCGCTCTTTGGTAATACTCCACGCGAAGAACGCCAACGCAAACTGGCCAATTAGAGCGCGTGACAAAACCTCCAGCGCTGCGTTGCAGCGCCTCGCCGTACTGGCGTACTGTCTTCGTCGCTGCGCCTTGCTCTGAAGGCTTTGTCACGCGCTTTCGACTTTCCTGGCGGCCAAAAGTGAAAAACCTTGTCGCCATTAGAAAAGAGTTTTAGCATGCCGTTTTTTATAATGGGCCTCGCGGCACGTTGCCGCGCGCAACCCAAGTACTCTCCAACATGAATAAGGGAATGCCATGAACGCCAAAGATACGACCGCTACCACCCGTCCTGTGACGCGTCAGACGTACGACGAAGTCCTGGTGCCTACTTACGCACCGGCAGCGATGGTTCCGGTCCGAGGCTCTGGCCTGGACCTGTGGGACCAGAATGGCAAGCACTACCTGGATTTCACGTCCGGCATCGCCGTCAACTCGCTCGGCCACTGCAACCCGATCGTGGTCGAGGCACTCACGCGCCAGGCCAACACCCTGTGGCACCTCGGTAACGGCTACACCAACGAGCCGGTGCTGCGCCTGGGCCTGGCCCTGACCGAAGCCACGTTTGCCGATCGCGCCTTCTTCTGCAACTCCGGCGCCGAAGCCAACGAAGCCGCACTGAAGCTGGCCCGTAAATACGCCCACGCCAAGTTCGGCCCGCACAAGTCGCGCATCGTTTCGTGCCTGCAATCGTTCCACGGCCGCACGCTGTTTACCGTCTCGGTCGGCGGCCAGTCGAAGTACACCGAAGGCTTCGAGCCGCTGCCACCATCGATCGACCACATCGTGTACAATGATATCGACGCGGCGCGCGCCGCCATTACCGATGACGTGTGCGCCGTGATCGTCGAGCCGCTGCAAGGCGAAGGCGGCGTGGTGCCGGGCGACCAAGCCTACCTGCAAGCGCTGCGCGACCTGTGCGACCAGACCGGCGCCGTACTGGTCTTCGACGAAGTGCAATGCGGCATGGGCCGTACCGGCGACCTGTTCCACTACATGACCTACGGCATCACCCCGGACGTGCTCACGTCCGCCAAGGCGCTGGGCAACGGCTACCCGGTCGCCGCCATGCTGACCACCAATGAGTTGGCGGCCACCCTGGGCGTGGGCAGCCACGGCACCACCTACGGCGGCAACCCGCTGGCCGCCACCGTGGCGCTGACGGTGCTCGAAACCATCAACCAGCCCGAGTTCCTGGCGCGCGTCAAGCAAGCCGGCGCCAAGCTGCGCGGCACCATGGAACAGCTGATCGCCGACTACCCGCAAGTGTTTGCGCTGGTACGCGGCGCCGGCCTGCTGCTGGGCATGGTGGTCACCGACGCCTGGAAGGGCCGCTCGAAAGACATCCAGAAAGCCGCCGAAGCGAACGGCCTGATGGTGCTGATCGCCGGCATGGACGTGCTGCGCCTGGCGCCGGCGCTGATCGTCACCGACGAGCAGATTGCCGAAGCCGACCGCATCCTGCGCCTGTCGCTCGATGGCTTGCTGAAGGCGTAAGAGGGCTACCGCCCTCTCAGATCCGTCATCCTCGCGCACGCGGGGATCCATACAGCATGTAGCATGTAAGTCGTGCAAACGTTCTATGGATCTCCGCTTTCGCGAGGATGACGGCTTTCCGGTTCCGGTCATTCGCCCGGACCTGTCTGTGCATCATGTGCATCACCCAAGGAGTCATCATGTATGTAGTCCGTCCGGTCGAACTAGCGGATATCGACGCCCTCGAGGCGCTGGCCGCGGTACCCATGCCGGGAGTGCATACGCTACCCAAGACACGCGAGAAAATCCTCGCCATGATCGAGGGTTCGATCGCCTCTTTTGCCGCGCAGGTCGATATCGCCAGCGAGGAATCGTACCTGCTGGTGCTGGAAAACCTGGCCGACCGCAGCATTGCCGGCACCGCCGCCATCTTTGCCGCTGCCGGTTCCAACGGCACCTATTTCTCGTTCCGCAACGACGTCATCCAGCAAGTCTCGCGCGACCTCAATATCAGCCACAGCGTGCACGCGCTCACCTTGTGCTCCGAGCTCACCGGCTACTCGCAGCTGTCGAGCTTTTACGTGGGCGAGCGCGAACAGGGCACGGCCGAAGCGGCGCTGCTCTCGCGCGCACGGCTGATGTTTGCCGTGCTGGCGCCGCACCGCTTTTCCGACCGCTTCTTCGTGCCGCTGGCCGGCGTGACCGATCCCGGTGGCGGTTCGCCGTTCTGGGATGCGCTGGGCCGCAAGTTCTTCCAGATGGATTTTCTCGATGCCGAACGCGTGATCGGCGGCGCCCGCAACCGCACCCTGATCGTCGAACTGATGCCGCACTATCCGGTGTACGTGCCGCTGCTGCCGGGCGACGCCCAGGCGGCCATGGGCCAGATCCATCCGTCGGGCGAACTGGCGTTCAACCTGCTCACGGCCGAAGGTTTCGAGGCCGACGACTACATCGACATTTTTGACGGCGGCCCGATTTTGCAGGCCCATAAAAATTCGCTGCGCACGTTTACCGGCGCGCTGCAACGCCGCGCCACCGTGGCGCTAGACGCACGCGACCGGGGCCGCGAGCCGCCGGTGCGTTACGCCATCTCGTCCGGCTTCGAGCACAATTTCCGCGCCGTGATCGCCGACTGCGCCGCGCTCGAAGCGCAAGTGACCGTGGGCTTGCCGGCCGAGGTGCTGGAAACGCTGAACATCGCGGACGGCGACACCGTCATCTGCGTACGACTCTGAGACTGGACCATTTATGCTAGTAGTACGCGCCATCCAAGCCGACGACCTCGACGCCCTGTACGTGATGGCCACCCAGGTCGGCAGCGGCATGACCACCTTAAAGCCCGACATGAAGATGATGGGCGACCGGCTGGCGATCGCGGTGGCCTCGTTTGCCGAAACCATCGCGCCCGAAAAGCGCGACTACATGTTCGTGATGGAAGATACCGACACGGGCCGCCTGGCCGGCGTGTGCGCCATCAAGGGGGCGGTGGGCCTGAACGAGCCGTTTTATAACTACCGCATCGGCACCCTGGTGCACTCGAGCCGCGAGATCGACGTGTTTACCCGCATGGAAACGCTGTACCTGTCGAACGATCTGACCGGCAGCACCGAACTGTGCTCGCTGTTCCTGCACCCCGACTACCGCACCGGCAACAACGGCAAGCTGCTGTCGAAAAGCCGCTTCCTGTTCATCGCCCAGTTCCCGCACCTGTTTACCGAAAAGCTGATCGCCGAAATGCGCGGCTACCAGGAAGAAAGCGGCCGCTCGCCGTTCTACGAAGGACTGGGCCGCCACTTCTTCAAGATGGACTTCGATCACGTCGATGCGCTCACTGCGGTCGGCAAAAAGTCGTTCATCGCCGAGCTGATGCCGCGCCAGCCGCTGTACGTGGCCTACCTGCCCGACGACGCGCAAGAGGTGATCGGCAAGGTCCACACGTCCACCGCACCGGCGCGCCGGCTGCTGGAGCAGGAGGGCTTGTATTTCGAGGGGTACGTCGACATCTTCGATGCAGGCCCGGTGCTGCAGGCGCGCGTGTCCGAGCTGCGCGCCATGCGCGACAGCGTGCTGGCGCATGTCGGTACCACGGTGGCGCCCGATGCCGCGTGCGCCGCCGTGGCCGACCCGGAGCCGCTGCTGGTATCGAACACCGCGCTCCACGATTTCCGCATGATCCTGTCGCAGACCGCGCCAGTGAATGGCGCCGTGGCGCTGTCGGCAGCGGAGCAGGATGCCCTGCGCTGCGCCGACGGCGACGCCGTGCGCACCCTGTCGCTCAATCCGAGGAAGAATCCCCATGTTTAATACGCAGAACAACCCCCTGAGCAATGTCCTGAGCAACTTCGTCGGCGGACGATGGTCGGTCGGCGGCGGCGCCGAGCTGATCACCGTCGATCCGTCGAACGGCCAGCAAACCTGGGCCAGCCGCGAATCGACGCCCCAGGATGTCGATGCCGCCTGCTCCGCTGCGCAAGCCGCATTCGAAGCATGGGCGCTGACACCGCTGGAAGAACGCATCGCCGTATGCCTGCGCTTCCGCGACCTGTTGAAACAGGATGCGGAAGAACTGGCGCTCTTGATCGCCGAGGAAGTGGGCAAACCTTTGTGGGAAGCGCGCACCGAGGTGACCACCATGGCCAACAAGATCGACATCTCGGTGCAGGCCTATAACGCCCGCACCGGCCTCACGCACACCAAGGTGGCCGATGGCGAAGCCGTGCTGCGCCACCGCCCGCACGGCGTGTTCGGCGTGTTCGGACCGTACAACTTCCCCGGCCACCTGCCCAACGGCCATATCGTGCCCGCGCTCATCGCCGGCAACACGGTGGTGTTCAAGCCGAGCGAATACGCGCCGCGCACGGCCATCAAGACCGTGCAGCTGTGGGAGCAGGCCGGCTTGCCGGCCGGCGTGATCAACCTGGTCAACGGCGGCCGCGAAACCGGCATTGCGCTGGGCCAGAATCCCCAGCTCGACGGCGTGCTGTTTACCGGTAGCTGCCCCACCGGCACCGCTTTGCATAAACAGTTCGGCGGCCAGCCGGGCAAGATGCTGGCGCTGGAAATGGGCGGCAATAACCCGCTGGTGATCTGGGATGCCAAAGATATCGACGCTGCCGTGTTCATGGCCGTGTCGTCGGCGTTCATCTCGGCCGGCCAGCGCTGCACGTGCGCGCGCCGCCTGATTGTCCAGCAGGGCGCTGCCGGCGATGCCATCATCGCTCGTCTGGTGGACGTGGCCAGCCGCCTGACGGTCGGCGTGTCGAACGCGGAACCGGCGCCGTTCATGGGCCCCGTGGTTTCTGCGGCGGTTGCCAAACGCCTGGTGCAGGCGCAGGCCGACATGGTTGCCAAGGGCGGCGTGAGCCTGCTGGAAATGCGCCACCTCGACGAAAACACCGGCTTTGTCACGGCCGGCATCGTCGACGTGACCGATGCGCAGGGCATCCCCGACGAAGAGTGGTTCGGCCCGCTGCTGCAGGTGATCCGCGTGGCGGACTTCGACGCGGCCATCCGCACCGCCAATGCCACCGAATTCGGCCTGGCGTCGGCGCTAATTTCGAACGACGAGCACCTGTGGAAAATTTTCCAGGTGCGCGCGCGCGCCGGCATCGTCAACTGGAACCGTCCGACCACGGGCGCGGCCAGCACCGCGCCGTTCGGCGGCGTGGGCAAGTCCGGCAACCATCGCCCCAGCGCCTACTATGCGGCCGACTACTGCGCGTACCCGGTCGCCTCGATCGAAAACCCCGCACTGGAACTGCCGGCCAAGCTCTCGCCCGGCATGCATTTTTAAGAGGCTGGCATGAGCGCACGCGAATTCAACTTCGACGGCCTGGTCGGGCCGTCGCACAACTACGCCGGCCTGTCGTTCGGTAACGTCGCCTCGTTCAACAACGTCAAGAGCGCGAGCAATCCCAAGCTGGCCGCCTTGCAGGGACTGGCCAAGATGCGCGCGCTGGCCGCGCGCGGCTTCGGCCAGGCCGTGATGCCGCCGCAGGTGCGTCCCAACTTCCGCCTGCTGCGCAGCGTGGGTTTTACCGGCACCGACGCCGAGGTGCTGGCCAGGGCCGCGAAAGAAGCGCCGGTGATCCTGGCCAGCGCGTACTCGGCCTCGCCGATGTGGACTGCCAACGCGGCGACCGTCAGTCCGTCAGCCGACAGTCTTGATGGCCGCACGCACTTCACCGCCGCAAACCTGAACAACAAGCTGCACCGCGCCTTCGAGCACACGCAGTCGGCGCGCAGCCTGCGCGCCATCTTCGCCGATCGAAAACACTTTGCCGTGCACGACGCGCTGCCCGGCACCCCGGCCTTTGGCGACGAGGGCGCGGCCAACCACACGCGCTTTGCCAGGGATCACGGCAGCGCCGGCGTGGAATTGTTCGTGTATGGCCGCACCGAGTTCGATGCGGCGGCGCCGGCACCGAAGCGCTTCCCGGCGCGGCAAACACTGGAAGCGTCGCAAGCGGTGGCGCGCCTGCATGGCTTGTCGCCCGAGCGCACCGTGTACGTGCAGCAGAACCCCGACGTGATCGACCAGGGCGTGTTCCACAACGACGTGATCGCGGTTGGCAACGGCAATGTGCTGTTCTACCACGAGCAGGCGTTTGCCAACGAGGCGGACGCCATCGAGCGGCTGCGCCGCGCGGTGGGCGAGGTGGGCGGGCAGTTCAATCCGATCCGCGTAGCCACGGCGCAGGTGGCGGTGGCCGACACCGTGGCCAGCTACCTGTTCAACAGCCAGCTGCTGACCAAGGAGGGCGGCAAGATGGCGCTGGTGGTGCCGCAGGAATGCCAGGAAAACGCCGCGGTGGCGCGCTACCTCGAAGGCCTGCTGGCGGAGAACGGCGCGATCGATGAACTGATCACGTTCGACCTGCGCCAGTCGATGCGCAACGGCGGCGGGCCCGCGTGCCTGCGCCTGCGCGTGGCGTTGACGGATGCGGAGGCCGCAGCCATGCACCAGGGCGTGGTGATGACCGAGGCGCTGTACCACACGCTGGTGGCGTGGGTGGAAAAGCACTACCGCGACAGCCTGTCGCCGGACGACCTGGCCGACCCGCAACTGGCAATCGAGGTGCGCACGGCGCTGGAAGATTTGAGCCGGATCCTGGATTTGCCGGATTTGTACGATTTGAGTTGACCGCAAACCGCAGCCGTGAGCCGTTAGCGTAATGTTCGACTTGTTAAAGTCAACACCATGCATATGTCCTATGGATCCCCGCGTGCGCGAGGATGACGGAGCAGGAGCAGTCGCCATGAGCCACGTAGTTACGACGGAATTGCGTCTGACGTAAGGGAGTGGGCGCGAAGTTTTAAAAGCTGGTCTAATACCGCATCACCACACCTTGACGCCACAAGCAACACGGCGTGGGCATTTGAAAAATACCTATAACGTATCGGAGAAGCAACGATGAAACAAACCCCACAAGACCTGCGCGCCGAAACGCTCGCATCGATCAACGCCAACCAGCCTGCCAGCACCAATGCCCAGGTTCCGGCCCTGATCGGCGCCTGGCTTGCCGCGCTCGACGACGAAGACCTGGCCGGCACCTTGCCCGCCAGCCTTGCGCCGGTCCTGATGGAAGGTTTCAGCAAGGCGGCCACCCGCACCGGCGCCGGCGCGCAAGTGGTGACCCTCCCTTACGACGATGGCCGCGGCGGCAAAGCCACCGCGCTGCTCATCCTCAACGACGACATGCCGTACCTGGTGGACTCCATCGTCATGGCCATGCGCAAGCTGCACATTGCCGCCAAAGGCGTGATGAATGCAGTGCTGCCGGTCGCGCGCAATGCCGACGGCGTGGTCACCAGTGTGGGCCAAAGCGGCGACAAGCTCGAATCGTACGTGCTGTGCCTGCTGGCCGAGGACTTGCCCGCCACCGAACTGGGCGCGCTTGTGGACCGCATCCAGATGGTCTCGCGCGACGCTGCCGTGGTCCGCCGCGACAAGGCTGCCATGCTGGCGCACCTGGGCCGCATCGGCGCCGAAGCTGCCGCCATCGGCGAAGAAGGCCAGGAAGTTGCCGCCTTCCTGGAATGGGCGCGCACCGAAGGCTTCGAGCCGTTCGGCTACGCCTACTACCAGGTAAAGCCGGGCGTGCGCGAACTCGAACGCGACATCCCGAGCCGCATCGGCGTGCTGCAGGATACGGCGCACCCGGTCTATGGCACCTGCCTGGCCAACATCCCCGGCGACTTCGACACGCTGTCCAAGCGCGCCCACACGCTGTCCATCGTCAAGGCCGACGTGGAAGGCACGCTGCACCGCGACCAGCAGCTCGACTTCATCGGCATCCGCCACACCGACGCGCAAGGCACGATCCTCGGCGAATACTGCTTCGTCGGTTTGTTCACCCGCGCCGCCACGTCCACGCCGCTGAACCGCCTGCCGTTCGCGCGCGGCCGCGTGGCCAAGGTGCTGTCGATTGCCGGCGTGCGCCAGGAAGGCTTCCGCGCCGAGAAATTCATCGAGATCCTCGAATCGCTGCCGCGCACCGAAGCGCTGGAAGCCGATCCGCAATGGCTGGCCGACGTGTGCGGCGCCGTGGTGTCGCTGTACAAGCAGCCGCGCACCAAGGTGTTCGCGCGCCGCGACGTGTACGCGCGCCACCTGAACGTGCTGGTGTACCTGCCGCGCGAGCGTTACAGCAACAGCGTCGCCTCGTCGCTGGCGCGTACCCTGCAAAGCACGTCCGGCGCCAACCACGTCAGCCTGCAAACGCTGGTGGCCGACGGCCCGCTGGCGCGCGTCTACCTGATCGCCCACGGTGCGCGCTATCCGCTCGACCTGGAAACCGATATCCAGCAACCGCTCACCGCAGTGCTCGACGGCTGGCACGACAGCTTCTCGCAACTGGCCGACACCGTGCCGAACGAGCCGGTACGCGCCCACTTGCGCAAGATGTGCGCCACGCTGCCGGTCGATTACGTGGCGTCCACGACGCCGGTGGCCGCTTTCCAGGACCTGCAAACCATCCTGCACAACACCGACCCGTCGCGCGTCGACGTGCGCGTGGAGAACTCCAACGGCGGTACCTCGATCCGCCTGTACTCGGTGGACCAGGTGCCGTCGCTGTCGATCATCCTGCCGGCGCTGCATAACGCCGGCGTGACCATCGACCGCGAACAGTCGCATTCGCTGCGCCTCGACGGCCAGCGCCGTTACGTCACCAGCCTGTCGGTCGATTCGGCCAGCGCGGCCAGCCTGTCCAAGCCTGGCGTGGTGATGGTGGCCGAAGAGCTGTTCTCGGCACTGTTCAACAACGAAGCCGAAGACGGCCGCCTGAACGGCCTGGTCATCGAAGGCGGCTTGAGCGTGCGCGAAGTGCAGCTGGTGCGCGCGTACATGAGCTACTGGCGCCAGACCGGCACCCAGTTCTCGGTGCGCTACATCGCCGAAACGCTGCGCAAGCAGCCGGCGTTCGTCAAAGAGCTGGTGGACGTATTCCTGCGCCGGTTCGACCCGTCGCTGGCCGAGGCTACCCGCGCCGAGGCGCTCGACAAGCTGGCCGACATCAAGGCGCGCCTGCCCGGCATCAACCACGCCGACAGCGAAGAAGTACTGGGCGCGCTGGCCAACCTGATCGCCGCCACCCTGCGCACCAACTACTTCCAGAACGACCAGAAGGGCGACAAGATCATCTTCAAGTTCGACACCAGCAGCCTGTCGCTGGTGCCGGAACCGAAGCCTTACCGCGAGATCTACGTGTTCTCGCGCCGCTTCGAGGGCCTGCACCTGCGCGGCGGCCCGGTGGCGCGCGGCGGCCTGCGCTGGTCCGACCGCATGGAAGACTACCGCACCGAAGTGCTCGGCCTGGTCAAGGCCCAGATGGTGAAGAACGCCGTGATCGTGCCGGCCGGCGCCAAGGGCGGCTTTGTCTGCAAGCAGATGCCGAAAGACGCCGTGCGTGAAACCATCGCGGCCGAAGGCGAAGCCGTGTACCGCCTGTTCATTTCCAGCCTGCTGGAAGTGACCGACAACCGCGTGCTCGGCAACATCGTGCCGCCAGCGGACACGGTCTGCTACGACAGCGCCGACCCGTACCTGGTAGTGGCCGCCGACAAGGGCACCGCGACCTTCTCCGACATCGCCAACAGCATCGCCGTGCAGCGCGGCTTCTGGCTCGGCGACGCGTTTGCCTCGGGCGGCTCCAATGGTTACGACCATAAAAAGATGGGCATCACCGCCAAGGGCGCATTCGAAGCCGTGCAGCGCCACTTCTACGAAATGGACCACGACATCCACGCCACGCCAACGACCATGGTCGGCGTGGGCGACATGTCGGGCGACGTGTTCGGCAACGGCGCGCTGCTGTCGCGCAAGCTGAAAATCGTCGCCGCGTTCGACCACCGCCACATCTTCCTCGATCCGAACCCGGACCTGGAGCAGTCGTTCGTCGAGCGCGAGCGCATGTTCGCACTGCCGCGTTCCTCGTGGGACGACTACAACAAGGAACTGATTTCGGCCGGCGGCGGCGTCTATCCCCGCACCGCGCGCACCATCGCGCTGTCGCCGCAAATCCGTGAAGTGCTCGACATCGAAGAGACCTCGCTGCCGCCGGAAGAACTGATGCACCGCATCCTGAAAGCGCCGGTGGACCTGTTCTACAACGGCGGTATCGGCACCTACATCAAGGCATCGACCGAAACCCACGCGCAAGTCAAGGACCGCGCCAACGACAACATCCGCGTCGATGGCAACCAGCTGCGCTGCAAGGTCGTCACCGAAGGCGGCAACCTGGGCGCCACGCAGGCGGGCCGCATCGAATTTGCGCTGGCCGGTGGCCGCATCTTCACCGACGCCATCGACAACTCGGCCGGCGTCGATTGCTCTGACCACGAAGTAAACGTCAAGATGTGGCTGGACGTGGAAATGAACGCCGGCCAGCTGAGCGAATCGGACCGCAACCACACGCTCAACCTGATGACGGCCGACATCGAACGCCTGGTCCTGCGCGACAACACGCTGCAAACCCACTTGCTGGTGCGCGAAGCGCAGGCGCAGGTGGAGCCGGCGGTGCAGGACGGCTACGCCGACCTGATCGCGTTCCTGGAAGAAGAGGGCGCGCTGTCGCGCGACCTGGAGCAGCTGCCGACGGTGGCCGAACTGGCGCGCCGTAAATCCGACGGCCGTGGTTTGACCACGCCGGAACTGGCGGTGGTGATCGCCAACGTGAAAAACCGCTACAAGCGCATCCTGTCGGCGCTGCCGCTGACGGCACACAGCTGGGCCGAGTCGATGCTCAAGCCGTACTTCCCCGCGCTGATGGTCGCCACCCGTCCGGCGCTGGCGCACCCGCTGGCCAACGCCATCCTGGCCACCGTGCTGGCCAACGAAGCGGTCAACCGCTGCGGTCCGTTGATGCTGCGCCAGCTGGCCGGCGAACATGGCGTCGATGAAACCGACGTGATCCAGGCCTGGGGCCAGGCCTGGTCGGCACTGAACCTGGCGCCGGTATTCGCCACGCTCGACGCGGACGCGCTCAAGATCCCGCGCGCCGTCTCGATCAAGGTCGATGCCCGCACCCGCGTGCTGCAACGCGCCGTGATCGAAGGCGCGCTCACCGTGCCGGCCGACCAGCTGCGCGGCGGCGTGGAGGAACTCACGCGCCTGTTCGACCAGCCGGAACTGCTGTCGCAACTGACGCCGGTGGACGGCCAGTCCGATGCCGAACTGACCACCGGCCTGCGCCCTGAATTCGTGCAGGCGTGGAACGCGGTCGATGCCATCGAGGCGGTGGCGGCGTTCGTGTTTGCCGCCCTGTCGGTACAGCGTCCGGCGGGCATGGACTTGCCGGCCTTCCTGCAAATCGGCCTGGCGCTGCGCACGCAAGTGGGCATCGATGTGCTCGAACGCGGCCTGAAACTGCCGGCCGCGAACCGCTCGCAGGAGCAGCTGCGCAACTACGCGCAGAACGCCTTGCGCCGCACCCAGCAGCGCCTGCTGTCGCAGGTCCTGCAACACGCGACCGGCGGCCATTCGGCCACCGAAGCGGTGGAACTGGTGGCCAACACGCTGGGCCTGTCGGGCTATGCGCAGCCGGCGGACCTGGAACAGGCAATGCTCGATGTGTGGGCCTTGTCGGAGGCGGTCAACGCGGGCAACATGGCAGGGACCACCCTGCTGGCGGCGTAAGCGCATGGCTGGCGATCACACGCCAGTACCGGCGGTATTGCCAGAGCCGGTACGCGCGCTGGCGCAAGCCGATTTCAGCGCGGTTGCGCAGCGCTTCGGCGCCGCCGGCTTTGCGGTGGCGCAGCCGGCCGATGGCATCCTGACCATCAAGGCGGAGGGTAACCCCGGCGAGCGGCCAGCATTGCTGATTGCGGTGGGCGTGCACGGCGACGAGACCGGGCCGATCGAAATGGTCGCGTACCTGCTCGACGCCCTGTCGCGCGAGGCGGAAAAGCTGGCAGTGAACCTGATGCTTTGCGTGGGCAATATCGGCGCCATCCGCGCCGGCAAGCGCTTCATCGACGCCGACCTCAATCGCATGTTTCGCGCCGAGCGCGGCACGCTGGCCGGCACGGCGGAAGCGGCGCGCGCCGACCAGCTGGTCGCCGCCACCGCCGATTTCTTCGGTGACGCGGGACCGGTGCGCTGGCACCTCGACCTGCACACGGCGATCCGGCCATCGGTCTATCCGACCTTTGCCATCGTCCCCGAGATCATCGCCGAGCAACCGCGCCGCGCGCTGCTCGACTGGCTGGGGGCAGCGGGAATCGGCGCCGTGATCATGAATCCGGCGTCGGTGGGCACGTACAGCTACTACTCGGCCGAACACCACGGCGCGGCTGGCACCACGGTGGAACTGGGTCGCATCGGCACGCTGGGCCAGAACGACCTGGCGCAATTCGCCGACGCGTCGCAGGCGCTGGACGACCTGCTGCGCGGCACGCCAACTTCGGGCGCCGGCCGCCAGCCGCACATCTTCAATACGGCGCGCCAGATCATCAAGCTCAGCGACGATTTCCGCATGGCCTTCGGCAAGGAGACCCACAACTTTACGGCCATGCAGCAGGGCGAAGAAATCGCCCGCGACGGCGACACGGTCTATACCGTGCAGCATCCGGAAGAGCTGGTGGTGTTTCCCAATCCCGATGTGCGGGTGGGGTTACGGGCAGGATTGATGGTGGTGCGGGTCGCCTGAACCGCCGCCGTTAGCCGAGCACCACCTGCGTGCCATACAGCAGCGCGCAGGCGAGCACAGTTGCCACCCACACCCGCCGCGCGCTGCGGGTGGCAAACACCCACAGCGCGTACAGCGTGTAGAACGCAAAACTGAGCAGGCTGCCGATCAACACGCCTTCGGCGCGCGACACGCCCGCGATCGACGGCAGCGCCAGCGCCAGCACGGTCGAGAGCAGCGCCGTCAACGCGTAGCCGCCCACGCCGGCCAGCACGAATCTGCCCGCCACTTCCCAGCGATAGCGCGCGCTCACGCGCGTGGTGTTTGCAGTCATCGCGGGTCCTTCCGTCGCACACGCAGCGCCATCACCGCCAGCATCACGCCAAACCCCAGCGCCACCAGCTCCACGCCGGCGCGCTGCCAGTCGCCAGCCGCTGCATATGCAAACAGGTGCTGACCCGTGGTCAGGGCATTTAATAACGGCAGCGCAAAGCACAGCACCGCGCCGGCCGCCAGCTGCTCGACCCAGGCGCGCATGAAGGGGCGCGCCAGCGCGTGCAGCAAGGTCGCCAGCCACAGCCACAGGAAGGCGCGGATTTCCCACAGCGCGCGGTCGTTCCACTCGACCGGCAGCAGCCGGTTGACATAGAAGTAGCCGATACAGGCCAGCGCGATGCCGGCAATCGCCGTCACGTTGAGGGCTTCGATCACGCGATACACACCGGCGGTGGCGCGGCCGAATTCCTGCTCGCTCTTCTTGCGGCGCTTGACGCAAAACAGGATGGTGCCGGTCGCCATCATTGCCGTTCCGAGCAGGCCGCTGATGAAGTACAACCACTTCATGCTCCAGCCGCCAAAGCGCACCAGGTGCAGCGCCTTTAAAACTTCGTGGACGTCGGCGCTGGTGGTCGGCTGGTCCACCTTCGGCGCCTTCACTTCGATCACGGCGCCGGTCACGCCGTCGAAGGCCACGCTCGACAAGGTATTGGCGATGGTTTCGGCGCGATGGTCGTCGGCGGGGCCGAAGACGCGCACCACCATGCCAGCGCGGCCCGGCTGCTCCACCAGCACGCGCCGCGCGGGCCTGGCCATCAGGCTTTCCGCCTGCGGTACCAGCAGCGCCAGGTCGTACATCGCCGCCGGTGCGCCGCCGCGTGGCTGGCGTGCAGCGCCTTGCTTGCCATCGAGCTCAAGCTGGTAACGCTGGTAGCCGTCCTGGCCGTACACCGCTTGCAGCGGCCAGGGCATGTAGCTGGTGTAGAAAAATGTCAGCCCGGTATACACGATCATGAACAGGAACGGCAGCGCCAGCACCGCCGTGGCGTTGTGGGCGTCGAGCCAGGAGCGCTGGCCTTTGCCGGGCCGGAAAGTAAAAAAGTCCTTGAAGATGCGCTTGTGGACCACCACGCCGGTCACCAGCGCCACCAGCATGCACATCGAGGCCCAGCCCACCAGCCAGTAGCCGGGCGTATCGGCCTGCAGCATGTAGTGGAACGACATGAAGTGGCGTCCGCCCTCGGTCTTGCGGCTCGCTGCTTGTTCACCCGTGAGCGGCGCGCCGGTGACCGGGTTCAGCGCGACCGGACCGCCGCCTTGCCACACCAGCAGGACCGGGCCGCCGTTCTCTCCCGGCAGCTCAATGCGCCAGAAGCGCGCCTTGCCGGCATTTGCCGCCAGGTGCGCGGTGGCCGCGCGCAGCACGGCCGCGCGGTCGCCGGCCGCAGCATCCTGCACCACCGGCCGAGCTTCCATCCACTGCGTGATCGGCTGGCGGAAGACCGCCAGCGTCCCGGTAAGGAAAATCGCGCACAGCACCCAGCCCGCGGTCAGGCCGCACCAGGTGTGCAGCCATGACATCTGTTGACGGAAGCCGTCTTTCATCACGCACTGAACTCCGCGACGATCAGAAGCTGCCGCGCAGGGTCAGCATCACGTTGCGCGGATCGCCGTAGTAGCTGGCGTTCACAAAGCTCGACAGCGTGCTGTAGTAGCGCTTGTCGAACATATTGTTGAAGTTGACGGTGGCCGACCAGCGCGGGTTGATCCGGTACTTGATCATCGAGTTCCACACCGCGCGGCCGCTGACCACCGCCGACTGCGTGCCGATGGTGCGGTAGCTCATGCTCTGGGTGTTCACCCCGCCGCCCACGGTGACGTCGCGCAGCGCGCCGTCGGGCTGGTACGTGGTCCACAGGCGCAGCATGTGCTTGGGCGTGAAGCTGTTGAAGGCCAGGCCGCCGCTGTTGACGTCTTCCAGGTACCTGGTGCGGTTGAAGGTGTAGCCGGCGAAGATATTCCAGTTTTTCAGCAGTTCGCCGCTCGCTTCCGCATCGATGCCCTGGCTGCGCACCTTGCCGGTGTCGGTGTAGCAGTAGTAGTCGCTGCGGCAGGTGGGGCTGGTGCTGAAGTCTTCCTGCGCGCGGTTTTTCTGCACCACGCGGAACAGCGCCAGCGACGTGTTCAAACGGCCGCCCAGCAGCTCGCCCTTCACGCCTGCCTCGTAGTTGGCGCCTACCAGCGGTTTCAAGGCTTCGCCCGATTCCTTTTGCTCGTACTGCGGCGAGAAGATGTCCGCGTAGCTGGCGTAGGCGTTCCAGGTCGGGCTGATGGCATAGATCAGGCCAGCGTACGGCGCCAGCTTGGCGTGTTCACCCTGGCTGGTGGTCGATACCGATGGTGCGCGGCCGGTGGTAACGGTGTCCCACACGGTGCGCGACCAGCCCACCCGGCCGCCGATGACCAGCTTGAGCGGGTCGGCCAGTTGCAGGCGCACGGCGGTGTACGCGCCGATTTCGCGCGACTTGCCTACCCGCGCCTCGCGCGTGGTCTGGTAAATGAAATCGTCTGACGGTTCCGGGAAATCGGGATTGAAGTTGTTGATGTCGTAGGTGTAGTAGTTGCTGCTCACGCCGTAGATGGTGCGCGCTTCGGCGTACGAGTAGGTCACGCCAGCCACCACTTCGTGGCGGCGGCCCAGCGCGTCGAACTTGCCGGTGATGTTGGCATCCATGCCCGAAAGCTTGTTCTTGGCGATGGTGTTCGAGGCGCGCAGCGCGCCGCGATTGGTGGTCGGGTTGATCGCCACGCCGGAGCCGGCGTACTTCATGTCGTTCTTTTCCTCGACGTAGGCGGTGCTGACTTTCAGCGTCCAGTCGTCGTTGAAATAGTGGGTCAGGTCGGCGAACGCGCCGCGGTTGCTGTTGTTCTGGCGGTTCCAGGTCGCGCCGAGAAAAGTGGAGCGCGGCAGCTCGAGGTCGCGGCCATTGCTGTAGCGCGGCAGGCCGTTGAGGAACGGGCGGCCTTTCACTTCCTCGGAGCTGAGCGCGAGGTTCACCGTGGTTTGCGGCGACAGATCGGCTTCGAGCGTGGCAAACAGGGTGGGGCTGCGGCGGTCGGCGTAGTCGATGAACGATTGTTTGTCTTCGTAGTCGGCCACCACGCGCGCGCGCACCTTGCCGTCGTCACTGAGCACGCGGCTGGCGTCAAGCTGCATGCCGTAGTTGTCCCACGTGCCGGCCTTGGCCACCGCGCTGGTGGCGTCGGCGGCCAGCGGGCGCTTGCGCACCAGGTTCACCGCGCCACCGGGATTGCCGGCGCCTTGCAGCAGGCCGGCCGCGCCGCGCAGCACTTCCACCCGGTCGTAGACGGCGGTGCCGGCGTTGAGGTTGCTGGCGCGCCCGTACATGCCGCGATTGAGCGGCACGCCGTCGTACTGCACCGTGGTCAGGTCGAACCCGCGCGAGTAGATGTATTTGCCGCCCTGCGGGCTTTGCTGGATGGTGACGCCGGTGGTGCTGGCCAGGGTGTCGTACACGGTGGTCAGCGCCTGCTCGTCGAGCAGCTGGCGCGTGACCACGCTGATCGATTGTGGAATGTCCTTCAGCGCCTGCTCGCCCTTGCCGATGCTGACCGCCCGCGTGGTGTACGAGCCGGTGCCCTCGGTGGTGGGGCTGGCCTGGGCGGTGACCGACACTGCTCCCAGCGTTTGCACAGCCGCGTCATCGCGGCGCCGGGGACGAATAGTGACCACGGTGCCGTCGATATCGGCTGCCAGCCCGCTGCCGGTGAGCAGGATGTGCAAGGCGTCGCGCGCGGTCATGCGGCCGTTGACGGCCGGCGCGGTTTTACCGGCCACCAGTGCCGGCTGCACCATCAGTTCGAGCCGGGTCTGGCGCGCCAGGGCGTCAAGCGCGGGCGCCAGCGGCTGGGCGCCGATACGGATCTCGACCGCGACTGCCGCTGCTGGCGCCGGCGCAGATTGGGCCGATTGGGCGTAAGCGCCGGTGGTGGCACATGCGAGGGCGGCGGCTAACGCCAGCGGCGCAGGTTGAAAGCTGAAACGGGACATGCGATCTCCAGAGGTTGAATAAGAATCCTTCTCATGTAGACGCACGGTGTAACGGAACCCCAACCCCTGCTGCAAAATATTTTTCAGTTATTTGTCATTGGCGACGATTTCGGTCGCCGCGCCGTCGCGCCGCAGCGCCACCGGCAGCACGCGCGGCAGCACGCGGCGGAAGTTTTCCAGCCGCTGCGGATCGAACGTGCCGGTCACGCGCAAGGCGGCGACTTCGGCATCGCGCACCTGCAGACCGGTGCTGCCGTAACGGCCGAATTCCGCCAGCACCTGCGCCAGCGGCGTGTTATCGAACGTGATGCGCCCGTCCCGCCACGGTGCGATGCCCGCTTCCGCCACCCGGCCGATCAATCCCAGCTGGCCATCGGCATCGGCAGCGATGCGCTGGCCGGCGCCCAGCTCCATCACCGGCGAGCCGGCGCCGCCGGTCACGCGCACGCGGCCTTCCTCGACCTGCACCCGGATCTCGTCGGCGCCGGGGATCTCCGGCGTGTGGCGCACCGAGAACCGCGTGCCCACCACGGTCACGCGCACGGCGCCGGCCAGCACCTCGAACGGGCGTGCCCGGTCGCCCTGGACGTGGAACACGGCCTGGCCGCCCAGCAGGCGCACCTCGCGCCGCTCGCGGTACAGCGCGACGGCAATGCGGGTGTCGGTATCGAGCCGCAGCACGCTGCCGTCGGGCAGGGTCACGTCCTGCTGCTGGCCGCGCTGGGTGCGGAAGTTGCCTGCGTAAAGCGGTTGCTGCTGCCAGCGGTTCCAGGCCAGGAAGCCGCCGCCGGCTGCCGACAGGGCAACTGTCGCCAGCGCAGCGCGCGGCGCCATCGCCGCCAAACCGGCCAGCCAGTCGCGCCGGCCCCGGGATGCTGGGGCGCTGCTGCGCTGCTCGGCCGCCAGGTCCGCCGCCAGCTGCCGCCGCAGCTGGGCCACGCCATCGGCCGGCAACGCGTCGAGCTGGCGCCAGTCGTCGTGCCAGCGGGCCAGCGCCGCGCGGTGGGCGGGGTCGGCTTGCAGCCATGCGTGGAACGCGGCTTCCTCGGCGGCCGTGAACGCGCGCTGGCGGCGGGCGAACCAGTCCAGCGCCTGCTGATCGACGTCGCTTGAGTGAGCGGGGGATGACGGGCTTGGGTTCATGGCGGTGTCATGGGGATATGGATGTAGACGCGCGAATCGGCGCCAGCCCAACCCCGGGCGGCGAACAATTTATTCATGCGGTGGACTTTCCGCGCAGCGGCGGCACGCCTGCATGGCGTGCTTGATGTGGCGCTCGACCATCGTCACCGAAATCCCCATCTGCTGCGCCACGGCCGCTTGCGACAGGCCGTCGAATTTGTGCAGGATGAAGGCTTCGCGGCAGCGCAGCGGCAGCTCGCCGATCACGGCCAGCATTGCCTGCACACCTTGGGCGGACATGGCGGCGGTTTCGGGTTCGAGGGCGGCGGGGGCGGCCAGCGTATCGAGCATTTCGAAGTCGTCGGCGTGGCGATCGGGTTCAGCGGAAACACCGCGCACGGTATCGCGCCGGTGCTGGTCGATCATGAGGTTGCGCGCGGTGCGGTAGAGCAGGGCGCGCGGTTCGGCGATGGTCACACCGTCCTGCTGCATGGCGAGCACGCGCGCATAGCTTTCCTGCGCCAGGTCGGCGGCAGCCTCGCGGTTGTTTACCGCGCGCGACAGGAAATTGAGCAGTTCTCGGTAGTAGCGTGTTACCACATAGGTCCATAGCCAAGGGGACGACGGCTCCCGTCACAGGCTGGCTTGGACTGCTTTGGCTGACCCTGGGTGTCCGGGATACCCCTTCTTATCCCGACCGGCCCAATTTTACAGGCTGGCTCCCGGCCGGTCAGCAGTAACTTGTTAGTTGCTTCCCTGGCCGCGCACGATGAGGACGGCGGCAAGCGTGGCAACAAAGCCCAGCAGAGCGGCGGCAACGCCCACGGCAGGGTGGACACGGCGCGAGACAGTGGGAATGTGGGAATGGATTTTTTTAACCGGCATAACACGAATCTCCTGGATGTCTTATATAAGTATCAAACTTGTACCAAGCGTAGCGCGCGTAACGATCTCGATCTACCTCTTGGCTGTATCAAAAGTAAGTAACTGTAACGACAATAGCATTGTTAACACTTTATTTAAGTTGTATAGATCACACACAAGAACTTTCTTTAGGGAAGGCGTAAAGGCCTATAATCGCTTAGTTTTTTTGCCCGAACATATCTCCCACAAGGAATCACTGTGAATCAAACGCTGGTCCAGAAGCTGACCCGTACCAAGCCGGTCGCTCCACCTGTCGAGCACGTCAGCGCCGATCAAGCGCCTGCCGGCAACCGCCTGCATCGCTCGATGGGATTGTTTCCGCTGACCATGATCGGCGTTGGCGCCACCATCGGCACCGGCATTTTCTTCACGATGGTCGAGGCCGTGCCCAAGGCCGGCCCGTCGGTGGTGTTGTCGTTCCTGATCGCGGCCATTACCGCCGGCCTGACGGCGCTGTGCTATGCCGAGTTGTCGTTCCGCATACCCGCGTCGGGCTCGTCGTATTCGTTCGCGTACGCCACGGTGGGAGAGTTTTTGGCCTTCATCATGGCCGCCTGCTTGCTGCTCGAGTATGGATTGGCGGCCAGCGCCACGGCAATCGGCTGGTCCGACTACCTGAACAACTTCCTTAATAATGCGTTCGGCTGGCATATCCCGGAAATGCTGCGCTCACCGATGATCGTGGCCACGGCCAGCCATGGCATCGAGTTGCGCCCCGGCCATATCAACCTGCCGCCGATCCTGCTGGTCATCCTGTGCTGCGTCTTACTCATCCGTGGTACCAAGGAATCGGCCACCACCAACGCCATCATGGTACTGATCAAGCTGGCGATTTTAGTGTTCTTTATCGTGATCGCGTTCTCGGGTTTCGATATCAATAACTTTCACCCGTTCTTCAGCCCGGACAACGGCGTCCACTACACCGGCATCGCCGGGGTGACTGCCGCTGCGGCCACCGTGTTCTTCTCGTTTATCGGCCTCGACACCGTGGCCACCGCTGGCGAAGAAGTGCGCAATCCCACCCGCAACGTGCCGATCGGCATCTTGTCGGCGCTGGCGATCGTGACCGTGTTTTATATGCTGGTGGCGTTCGCGGCCATGGGCGCGCAGCCGGCGTCGATGTTTGCCGGCCAGGAAGCGGGCCTGGCGGTGATTTTGCAGAACGTCACCGGCCAGAAGTGGCCGGCGCTGGTACTGGCGGCCGGCGCCGTGATTTCGGTCTTCAGCGTGACCCTGGTAACGATTTACGGCCAGACCCGCATCCTGTACGCGATTTCCAGGGACGGCCTGATTTCCAAGACGTTCCAGAAAGTGAATCCGCGCACGGCGTCGCCGGTGCAAAACACCCTGATCGTCAGCCTGGTGGTGGGACTGGTGGCCGGCTTTGTCGATGCGACCTTCCTGTGGGACATGGTCAGCATGGGCACCTTGACGGCGTTCATCGTGGTATCGCTGGCGGTGCCGGTACTGCGCTACAAGCAGCGCGCCAACCCGACTGCCGGTTTTCGCGTGCCGTTCGGCCCCTACCTGGTGCCGGGACTGAGCATCAGTGCCTGCTTGTACCTGATGTTCGGCCTGTCGCTGACCACGTACACGATCTTTGCGATCTGGATGTCGGCCGCTGTCATTACGTATTTCCTGTACGGCATGCGCAATTCAAAATTGAACAAGGCATAGACAGCCAGCCCAGGCCCGGACGTTAAAAAGCCCCGGTCCGCTTGTGCGGCCGGGGCTTTTGCCATTTTGTTTGTGACGCCGGAGCGCGCTCTTATTTTGCGTCGCTTGGCTTGGAGCCGAGGTAAAGACGCAGGGCAACGGCGGTCAGGGCAACGGCAACCGGCAGGTTTTCGATAATGGTCAGCATGTTATTTCTCCTAGATTCAGCGATTCAAACAGGGATCAGGACAACTTAGGCGCGGGCCGCGGCGTAACGCAGTTCCGACGCCAGGCTCGGCGAGTGTGCGGCCACTTCGTTGGCGGTGCTGCTCAGCCACCAGATGGTTTCTTCGGTGCTTTGTTCAGCAGCGATTTGCTCGGCAACGGCAACTGGCTTCTTGACGAACACCGCGACGAACAACTTGCGCACTGCGTTGGTAACGTCGCTGGCGAAGTCGGTAACGTTGGTGTGGTAGTTGAAAACGGTGGTAGTCATGTGCTGCTCCTTGAAAATGTCTGTTTGATGCAGTGCAGTATGCGCTTCTCCAAGAAATAAATATACTTTCATTTTGTGATGCATGCGATACGTAAAACGTATAACACTATCGTGTTGCCGCACGGTATGGTATTCAGAAAGCTGATAAGCCCTGGCGTTGGTATTGCAACTTTATTAGTCAGGCAATATTGCGCAGGACCGCCTGGCTGTAGCCGATAATTTTCACCGCGTCGGCCTGTAGCAGGCGGATGCGGCGCTGTACCAGCGGCCAGCCCGACCACGGCACGGCGTCCGCCGAGGGGGCCGCTTCCAATGCCGGTTGCGCCTGGATATAAGCAGCTTGCGGATCGAGCGCCTGGCTCAGGGTGCGTACCACCTGCTCGTGGCTGATGCCGAGCATGGCATTGACTGGCTCGGTCGGCAACTCGACCACGTGGCGGCGCAGGATGGCGCGCAGCGCAGCCACGTGCGCCACCAGCAGGTAATTCTGCACGATGAACAAATTGATATCTTCGACCGCGCGGCGCTTGCTGGCCGGCTCGTCCAACATGCGCACCAGCGCCGAGCTGAGCGCCGCCAGGCTGTCCATCAGGCGCTTGCGCTCGATGCGGTAGGCAAAATCGTCCTTGCCTTTGCCCTGCAGCAGGTCGAAGCTGGCCTGCATATAGCGCAGGTTGACTTCCAGCACGCCGCGCACCAGCCGGGGCACGCTCTGGTATTCCCAGTTGGCCAGCACGAAGCTGAAAGCGGTGGCCACGGCCGCGCCGATAAAGGTATCGACCAGCCGTTCCATGATCAGGTCGTTATTCCCGGGTGCAATCAAATGCATTTGCAGCAGGATCATGATCGACACCGCCACTGCCGCATACCGGTAGCGCAGGTAGATAAACGTGGGGGTGGCCACCGTGGCCAGTACCAGCATGGCCAGGATCACCGCCATGCTGTTAATCAGGTGCAGCACCACGGCCGTGATCACGCAGCCGATGATGGTGCCGATGATGCGATCGGTTCTGCGCTGCTTGGTCATGCTGAAGCTCGGTTTCAGGATGATGACGATGGTCAGCACGATCCAGTAACTGTGCGCCGCGTACGGCAGCAACGCCGCCACCGCCAGGCCCACCGAGATCGCCATGGCCACGCGCAGCGAGAAGCGGAAGATCGGCGAATCGAGCCGCAGGTGCGACAGGATCATGCGCAGTTCGTATTTCTGCTGCGACAGGAACGGCCCCATGTCGGCGTCAACCCAGAACGGTGTGGTCGCGTAGGCCTTCTGGCTGGCCTGGTGCAGTTCGCCGATCATCTTGATGATGGCGCGGATCTTGTTGCGCTGCGCGCGCAGCACCGCCAGCGCCTCCTGCTCCGGTTTGCCGGCGGCGATGCGCGCCTGCAAGGCCGCCAGTTCCGCTTCGATGGCGTCGAGTTCCGGGCCGTAGGTAATTTCCGGGTACGAGGCTTTCTTGCGGGTGACGTCGTAGGCCACCGATTCGATATCGCGTGCGCACTTCCAGGCCAGGTCGTGCAGGGTTTTCATGACCGGGGAGTCGGACAGGTGCAGGCGCAGCTGGGCGTAATCGGTGTGGGTGGACAGCACCAGTTCGTACAGGTCGAGCATGCACACGTGGGTTTGCACCACGATGGCGTCCTTGGCGTTCAGGTGGGCGCGCAGGATCAGGTCGCGCGAGGCCTGCTGGCGGTCGGCCAGCACGCTTTGCTGGCGCACCAGCTTGTTGAACTGCTCGTTCAGGTTGAAGCGGGTGTCATAGAAATCGGCCTTGATGTCGATGTAATGGGCCAGCTCGAACAGCGCCTCGGCCAGCACCTGCTGCTTGATACGGTGGCGCAAGATCCACGAAACCCCCATCGCATACGCCAGGTAAGCCACCGCGCCCGAGGTAAACCAGGCGGTGTGGATGAAGGACTGGGTGGCCGTCATCGAGTGTTCCATCGACATGGTCATGATGAACAGCGTGGCCAGTTGCAGCGGCATCGACTTTTTGCCATACACCACCATCATGCAGGCGAAAAAGCTGATCAGGACCAGCATGGTCATCAGGAGCCAGTGCAGCGGCGCGCACAGGCTGATCAACAGCGTCACGAAGCTGCACAGCAGCACCGACGCGCTCATCTCGTTGAACTTGTGGCGCAGCGGGCTGGGCATGTCCATCAGCGCCGTGCACAGCGCGCCGATACACACGGTCATTGCCGTGTGCAGGTCGGTAAATTGCAGCGAGATCAGGGTGACGCCGACCAGGCCGGCGGCAAAACGCAGCCCCAGGTAAAAATAGTGGCTGTAGAAAAACGTGCGCAGGTTGAGTGCGTAGTGCATGCGGTGACCTTGTGGGCAGCGGAACAAGCGACAAGATGCACGCGGCGGGATCGCCGCTGCGTGCATCCGAAGAACTCAAGTTTTTTATGAGACGTTAGAAGACCGACAACACCGGGTAACGGCGCCATTCCGGCTCGGCGTGGCGCTGGCCGTGTTCGAAGATAAAGCCCAGTACCGCATCCTGTTGCGACAGCAGCGCCGGGTTGGCCGCTTTCCACGCATCGAACTTCGCCTTCAGTTCAGGCTCGGCGCCCAGCATCTCCAGCGCCAGGTCTTCGAACACATAGTCCGAGTATGCCTCTTTCTTCTCCAGCACGCTGTTGAAAAAGCCCCAGCGGAAGAAGGAATCGTGGCCCAGCGGTTCGAGCGTTTCCACCGCGTAGCGGGCATTGTGCTGCTTGAGCGGAATGAACCAGTCACCGGCCTGCACCGTGAAGCTGCCCGTGCGCGCTTCGAGCTCGACCGCGTCGTGGTACATATGGCCTTCGTAGGCGTTCGGGCGCGAGGTGACCGAGACGATGTGATAGTACTGCGCCTCGATGGTGGCAGCCTCGTCGAACGGCGCCATTTCCACGCCGTTCCACTTCAGGCGCTCGATCGCTTCGCGCCACGCTTGCGGCACGATGTAGCCCTTGGGCGCGCGCACGGTGGCGGCCGGCACAAAACTATTGTAGTAGGCGATGTCCTTTTCCCACGGCTGGGTGCGGTCGTACGACAGGCGCTGGTAGTCGCCCAGCAGGCTGGGGCTGCGCTTGGCGGCGTAGCCCTGGAAGCGGAAGGTTGATGGATTGGACTCGTCCATCTTCCAGTTCACGGTAAATTCAGTGGCGTTGGCGGCCTGCTCGCGGGCGTCGGCGCGCAGGTCGATGATCTGCCTGCCATGCGCGGTCGTAAAAGCCATGGTCACGTCGAGCAACGCGCGCATCGATTCGTAGCGGTCCTTGAACGGCTTGAGCATGTGCGTTTCCGGCATGAAGCCGATCACGTGGTGCAGGGCCGCGAAGCCTGTGGAAAAGCGCGGCACTTCGAGGAATTCGGCGATGCCGTCGTCGGGCGTGTCCTGCACCGGGTTCACGTACGGGCAGGTGGGCCAGCCCTTCGCTGCCATCTGCTCGTAGATGTGCGGCAGCATGGTCTGGCGCAGGAACGGACCGAGGCCGTAGCCGAGCTTGTCGGCCTGGGTGTGGATCAGGGTCATCGTGTACGGGTAGTCGGCGCCGTTGGACGTGTGGGTATCGACCATCACGTCCGGGTCCCAGGTGCTGACCAGCTGGTTGAACAGCTGGGCGTTGAGGGTGTCGCACTTGATGAAATCGCGGTTCAGGTCCAGGTGGCGGCTGTTGCCACGGAAACCGAACTGCTCCGGGCCGTCCTGGTTCACGCGCGAAGTGTTAGCGCGGTTCAGCGCGCCATCGACGTTGTAAAGCGGCACGAACAGCAGCACGGTGGTGCCCAGTGCCGCCAGCTTGCCGGCATCGAAACACAGGTCGCGCACGATGGCCATGCAGGCATCGACACCTTCGGGTTCGCCGGGGTGGATGCCGTTGTTGTTGAAGAAGACCGGGCGGCCTTGCGCCTTGATCAGGTGGCGGTCGAACACGCCATCGGCGCTGACCACGCCGGCGTGGATCGGGATGCCGCCATCGGACGTGCCGATCTGTTCAAAACGCAGCACTTGCGGAAAGCGCTGCGCCAGCTGCTCGTAGAAGGCGATGCATTCGCTGTGCAAGGTGGTCTGGTTTTGATTGCCCTGTTCGTAGGGCGTCGGCATTTCTGGGTGCATGGCGGTCTGGTTCTCAGGGTGCATGGTGGAGGTGCGTGCGGTGTGCCTCGTGAGCTTGCCGGCACGTTTCAAGGGCAGCAATTGTATCATTGCTGCCCGTTTTTTGAGCGGTTGCGGCGCTGCGGTTGCGTTGCTTCAAGGAAAAAATCGGCTGTCGATGATGTACTGGCGCCATGCTCAACGACGCGGGAGGCGGCAATGCGGAACAGGTCCGGGGTGGCGATGCTGGTCATCGTGGTGTTGCTGGCGCTGGCATGTCGGGCGGTGCTGGCGCAGATCGGACCGCGTTATGCGGTGCAGATCAAGACAGGTAAATACACGCCGTCGCAGCAGGGCCGGGTGGCGCTGGCCGGCAACGGGCTGGCGCTGATCCGCTACCAGGGACTGACCATCCTGGCCGTGGGCGCCGATGCCGACGCTTACAGCGCCGAGGCGGTACGGCACTGGCCGGCCGCCGACTTGCTGGTGCTGACGCCGGCCAGCCACGGGCGCTACGGCGGCCTGGCGCCGCTGGCGTCATTGCACGGACTGGGCGTGGTGTTGCCGGAGTTGGGCGGCCACCTGGCAGTGCCGCCGCCAGACGGGCAGGGGCCGCGCTGGTATCCGCTGCACACCTGGGATGCGCTACACCTGCGCAAGGGCAAAACCTCGCTGCGCGTCACCGCCATGCCTGGTCAGCCGGGGACGGCGCAGGTGGCCGGTTTCATGCTGGAGCTGGGCCATGGCGGGGCGTCGTACCGCGTGTACCTCAGTTGCACGCCGCTGGCGGACGAAGAAGTACACGCCTTGCCCGGTCGCTTGCCGGGCGCCGACCTGGCGCTGGCGCCGTCGCAGCTGGGGCCGCAATTGCTGCCGCTGCGCTCCAGTCAGCCTCTGGCGCCATTGACCTCCGGCGGTTACGCCTTTACCGCGGTGCGGCGCTAGCGGTCACCGCGCAGCGCCAACCGGGGGCGCCAGCTTCCCGGCCGCACCTTTTACGCGGGGCGGTCGCGGCGGTCGAGGACGCATATTGTTGCCAGCGCAGAGCGGATCTACTTTTTGGCGTTGGTCTCCACCCACGCCGCATAGGTATCGATGAACTTCTTCAGGAATTTTTTGGTCTCTTCGTTGCTGACCTTGCCGTCGTCGCCAAGCAGCTTGGTGGCATTGCCGATGTACATTTCCGGCTGTTGCAGCACTGGCATGTCTAGGAACACCAGCGACTGCCGTACGCTGTGGTTGGCGCCGAAGCCGCCGGGCGCGCCCGGGGTGACGCTGACCACGCCGGCCGGCTTGCCGCTCCATACGCTGCTGCCGTAAGGCCGCGAGCCGACGTCGAGCGCATTCTTCAGCGCGGCGGTGGTGGAGCGGTTGTATTCCGGGGTGAAGAACAGCACGCCATCGTATTCCTTGACACGGTCGCGGAACTGGGTCCAGGCCTGCGGCGCCACCGCACCGTTTTCTTCGAGGTCCTGGTTATAAATGGCCAGCTCGCCGATCTCGACGATCTCCAGGCTCAGCGATTCCGGCGCCAGCGCGATGACCTCGTGGGCGAACTTGCGGTTGATCGACTCTTTACGCAGGCTGCCGATGATGACAGCGATTTTCTTGGCGGGCATGTGAACTCCTGTAGGGTTGGACGAAGGTAAATAGCGACCTCGTACTGTAACCGATCCCGCTGCCCGCCGGGCGCGCGCCAGCCTTTTGGGAGGGGTGCGCCACGGCCGCGGCTTTTTCGATAGGCTGACGTATCGATCGGCACACGCGGGAGACGTTATGGACAATTGGAAAGTTATTGTGGGCAAGGGTATGGCGCCTGGCTTGTTGGCCAGTCTGGCGTCCACCGCGGTACTGGCGCTGTTTTCCAAAAAGGAGGCCGGCAGTCCGTTTGCGGGCGCCAACGCCATCAGCCACTGGCTGTGGGGCGACCGGGCGTTCGAGCAAGACCGTCCTACCCTGAAATACACGCTGGTGGGCTATGGCATCCACCACGCCAGTGCGCACATGTGGGGCAGCATCTTCGAGCAGCTCGCTGGCCGCGCGCTGGGCAAGAAGTCGCCGGCCACCACCGTGGCCGCGTCTGCGGCCGCCACTGCCGTGGCCTGCTTTGTCGATTACAAGCTCACGCCCAAGCGCTTCCAGCCCGGTTTCGAGCAGCGCGTCTCGCGCAGTTCGCTGGCATGGGTGTACGTGGCGTTCGGCGCCGGCCTGGCGGCCGGTGCGTGGCTCAATCATCGCCACGACGATGACAGCGATGTATCCTGAGGCGCCCTCATGACGGCGCCGCTGTGCAAGACCGTGAGCCTGGGCCTGCAAGGTGCGGGCACCTACGGGGCCTACACCTGGGGCGTGCTCGACCGCCTGCTCGATGAAGACGACCTCGTCTTCGACAAACTCAGCGGCAGCAGTTCCGGCGCCATCAACGCCGTGGTGCTGGCCGACGGCTATGCCCATGGTGGCGGCCGGCGCGGCGCCCAGGCCGCCCTGCGCCGCTACTGGACCACGCTGGGCCAGGCCATGACGTTCAGCCCGCTGCAACGGACGCCGCTCGACCGCCTGGCCGGCAGCTGGACGCTCGAGTATTCGCCGGTCTACCACCTGCTGGAGATGGGCGCGGCGCTGCACGGCCCGGTATGGGACGCGCCGCTCACGCAAAATCCGCTGCGCAATTTCCTCACCACCATGGTGGACTTCGACCGCGTGCGCGGCTGCACCGAGCTGCAACTGTTCGTCGCGGCCACCAATGTGCGCACCGGCGCCGGCCGCATCTTTCGCCGTGCCGAACTCGACCCGCAGCGGGTGCTGGCCTCGGCCTGCCTGCCCACCGTGTTTGCCGCCGTCGAGGTCGAAGGCGAGAGCTACTGGGACGGCAGCTTCGTGGCCAATCCACCGCTGGCGCCGTTCCTCGAGCACGGTGCCGGCGACGTCCTGGTGGTGCAAAACAATCCGGTCTCGCGCAACCGGGCGCCGCGCAGCGTGGCCGACATTGCCAACCGTACCAACGAGATCGCCTTCAACATGAGCTTCCTGCGCGAACTGGCCGCCTTGCAGCATGGCCAGGGCTTGCCGGTGGAGGAGCGCGGCGACGCCATGGTATTCAACCGGCCGCGCTTGCACATGATTAGCGGTATCGAGCTGCTGGCCGACTACAGCATTTCCAGCAAGCTCAATGGCGAACTGGGCTTCCTGCTACACCTGCACGCGGCCGGCAGGGCCGCGGCCGAGGACTGGCTGTGCGCGCACAAGGCCGATCTCGGCGTGGCCGGTGCGCCGCTGCCGCCACATGCCTACGGCGCCGCGCAGCGCCAGGCCTGACAACAAAAAACCACGCCGCAGCGTGGTTTTTCGAGAGGAAGATAACGCTTATTCGGCGTTCATTTCCTTGAGCAGGTTGTCGGCGTGGTCCACGTGTTTCATGTTCCACAGGATGTAGCGCAGGTCGACCTGGATCGAGCGCGTCATGGCCTTGTTGAAGTCCCAGTCCGAGATGATCGAATCGAGCGTGCCGTCAAAGGCCAGGCCGATCCATTCGCCTTTGCTGTTGAGCGCGGCCGAGCCGGAGTTGCCGCCCGTGATGTCCAGCGTGGCCAGGTAGGCAACCGGTACCGATTTCAGCGTCGGGTCGACATATTTGCCGAAGTCCTTGGCCTTGATCGCGTCCAGCTGCGCTTTCGGCGCGTTGAACTCGCCGGTGCCGGTGGCTTTGGCGGCCACGCCAGCGACGGTGGTGAACGCTTTCCAGTCGCTGCCGTCGGAACCCGGCTGGCGGCCGGCGATCTGGCCGAAGGTGACGCGCAGGGTACTGTTGGCGTCAGGATAAACGGCCTGGCCTTTGCTGTTCATGTAAGCAATTTTTGCTTTCATGTAGTTGGCATAGGCTTCCTGCAGCTTGCCGCCCAGTGCTTCTTCTTTCTCTTCGTCTTTCAGATCCGGGCCGTACAGCGCCACGGCGGCCTGGATGAAGCTGTCGTCGCTGGCCTTGAAGTCCGCCGGTTTTTTATCGATCCACGCAGTGCGCACGGCGGCGTCGCCCAGCTTGCTGCCAGCATACAATTTGTCCAGTGCCGCTTGCAGGTCGGCCTTGCTCATGCCGTCCTTGATGCCCAGTACCTTGTCGAAGGCGGCGTTGCGCTGCTTGGCTGGCTCGGCGGCGTACTTGACCAGGCTGTTCAGGATCAGCGCCTTGTCCACTTTCTCGTCATAGTTGCGCACCAGTGCTGCGACGCTAGCCTTGATGCGCGGTACGTCACGCACCTGGTAGCCCGACTTGCGCTCGGTGTCCGGCTTGGTGTTTTCGTTGGCCAGGCGGTACAGCATGCGCGCCGTGTTCAGCAGGCGTGGCTTGGACGACGACAGGAAATAGTCGCGCTTGGTCTCCGCGTCACGCTCGGCGATCAGCTGTTCCACGGCTGCGATGTCGGCGCCGAATTCCTTTTTACGGGCGGCATCGGCATTGATCCACTGTTTCAGCGCTTCATGCTCGGCGGTCTTGCGGGCCAGCATGTCGCTGCCGGCGTACGAGTCCAGCATGCCCTGGCGGTTCTTGTAGTAGTTGTTGATGCTGGCCACTTGCGATGCGTACTTGAGCGCGGTGTCCTTGTTGTCCTTGGTGGTCTCGGCAATGATCGCCAGGCTCTCGCCCGACGATTTTACGAAGGCCGGGTAGCTCCAGTCGAACGTGTAGGCCACTTCCGATGGCAGGCGGTGGCGGTTGGTGCGGCCAGGGTAGCCCAGGACCATGACGAAGTCGCCTTCCTTGACGCCTTCCTTGGCCAGTTTGAGGAAGTGTTGCGGCACGTACGGCACGTTGTCCTTGCTGTAGTCGGCAGCCTTGCCGTCGCGGCTGACGTAGGCGCGATAGAAACCGTAGTCGCCGGTGTGGCGCGGCCACATCCAGTTGTCGGTGTCGCCACCGAATTTGCCGACGCCGGCAGGCGGCGCGTGCACCAGGCGCACATCGCGGATTTCCAGTTGCTTGATCAGGTAAAACTCGAGGCCGCCGTAGAACGACGACACGGTGCAGCGGTGGCCGGCGTCTTTTTCGCACTCGGCCTGGATGGTCTTGGTGTTTTTCTCGATGGCGTCGAGGCGGGCCTTGCCGTCGAGCTTGGCGACGGCCGCAGTGATCACCTGCTTGCTGACGTCGGTCACGGCCTTGGTGACGAAAATGCGGCTGCCTGGGGCGGCCGGCAGTTCTTCGCCCAGGGTCTTGGCCAGGAAGCCGTTGGCCAGCAGATCGCGCTCGGGCGTGGAATTGTGGGCCACGCTGCCATACACGCAGTGGTGGTTGGTGGCGACCAGGCCTTGCGGCGAGACGAACGAGGCCGAGCAGCCGCCCAGGCTGACGATGGCGCCCATCGGGAATTCGGTGAGCTTGGTCAGCGAGGCAGGGTCGAGCGCCAGGCCGGCGGCTTTCAGTTGATTCGCTACTTGTGGCAGCTGTTGCGGCATCCACATGCCTTCGTCGGCGTGGGCGGCAGCGGTGGTGCTCAGGATGGCGAGCGCGATCAGTGTCTTATGCATTGTTATATATCGTTTTCCAAAGTGATGATTGGGAACAGCGGGAGGAGTATATCAACAAAAAAAAGCCCTGCGCATCCACGGCGGTGGATGGCAGGGCTTTGTTGCAATGCCGGGGAATCAGTCGGCTTTGATGGCTTCGATCTGGATTGCCAGCTTGACTTCCGGCGAGAATGCGGGCAGACCGATATTGAGGCCGAAGTCGCTGCGCTTGAACTCGGCGGTGGCGTCGGCGCCGCACGCTTCCTTCTTGTAGCGCGGATGCATGATGCATTTGAACTTGTCGATCTTCAGCGACACCGGCTTGGTCACGCCCATCATGGTCAGCTCGCCGTCCACGCCCACCAGCTTGTCGCCGTCGAACTTGAAGGTTTTGCCGACGTAGGTCATGGTCGGATACTTGGCCACGTTGAACATGGTGTCGTCATTGGCGTGCTTGTTCATCGCATCGAGGCCGAAGTCGATCGAGTCGGCCTCGATCTTGACGTTCAGCGCGCCGGTCTTGGCTGCCGGATCGAGCGTTACCGTGCCGCTGCTCTTGTTGAACTTGCCGCGCCAGACCGACAGGCCCATGTGGTCGGCCTCGAAGCTCGGGAACGTGTGGGTCGGGTCGAGATTGTAGGTCGTGCTTGCTGCCATCGACGAGGCGGTGGCGGCGGTCAGCAGCGTGGCGATCAGTAACTTCAGCTTCATGCGAGGTATCTCCCTGGTGGTGGTGGTGATTAGCCGGCGACGACGTGGAACTTCAGGACCACTTCATCGGCAACCATGCTGGTATCTTTCCATTCGCCTTCGCCGATATTGTAGGCCAGGCGCTTGATCGGCAGGGCGCCGTCGAATACCTGCTTGCCGCCTTCGGTTTTTACGCTCAAAGGGAAGGTGACGTCGGTGGTCTTGCCCTTGACGGTCAGCTTGCCGGTGACGGTCAATTTACCGGCGCCGGCGGCCTTGATCGAGCTCGAAACGAACGTCGCTTTCGGGAACTGGGCGGCATTGAACCATTCTTTCTTGGCCACTTCCTTGTTGTAGTCGGGGTCGCCCATGTCGAGGCTGGCCGTTTCCACTTCCACGGTCGCTTTCGATGCGTCCGGCTTGGCCGCGTCGTAGTCGATGGTGGCGGTGAATTTCTTGAATTTCGACTCGATCGGCACGTTCATTTGCTTGAAGGTGGCGCTGACCGTGGATTTGGCGGGATCGGCCTTGAGGGCGGCGGCACCGGCGATCAGGCTCACGCCCAGCAGGGAGACGAAGGCAAGTTTGTTCAGGGTTTTCATGTGGGGCTCCGGGTAAGTAAAGTCGAGGGATTAGAACGGCAGCATGCGTTTGAGCGTGGTGTCGCGGTCGAAAAAGTGATGCTTGAGGGCGGCCAGGGCATGGGCGACAACGGCACCTGCCATGGTCATGACCAGGACGTAGTGCACCGTTTTCAACAGCGCCTTGAGTTCGGGGTCGGGCGCGATGATCATCGGCAGTTGCACCAGCTTCAGGTACACCACCGGCACGCCGGCCGCGCTGCCGTACAGGTAGCCGGAAATCGGCGCGGCAAACATCAGGAAGTACAGCAGGTAGTGCATGGCCTCGGCCAGCTTGTGCTGGAGCGGAGGAATGCTGGCCAGTGCCGCAGGCGGCTTGTGCGACAGGCGCCACAGCAGGCGTATCGCCACCAGGGCCAGTACCGTCACACCGATCCATTTATGCCAGGAAAAGTATTTGAGCTTGGTGGGCGAGAAGCCGGGAATGGCAACCATGGTCAGCCCGAGGAAAAAGGCTGCGATGATCATCACGGCGATCAGCCAGTGCAGGAGCATGGCTGTCTTGGTATAGCGTTGCATAGGTGCTCCAGAAATTAGTACGTGTTAGGACTAAATCGGACTATAGCAAACAAATAATTCTTTTGCTTAACTTTGCATTAAACCAGAATAAAAAAGCCCCCGGAACTTTTCAGTTGCGGGGGCTAGTGTAAGCGAGATTTCTTTAATTTATCAGATGGCTTTGGCCAGAGCCGCAGCAATGCCGATGTAGTTCGCCGGCGTCATCGCCAGCAGGCCGTCCCTGGCTTCCTGCGGAATTGCCAGGCCGGTGATGAAGTCGCGCAGCGCGTCTTTCGAGATGCCTTTGCCGCGCGTGAGTTCCTTCAACTGCTCGTACGGGTTCTCGATGCCGTAGCGGCGCATCACGGTTTGCACCGGCTCGGCCAGCACTTCCCAGTTGGCATCGAGGTCGGCTGCCAGGCGGGCCGGGTTTACTTCCAGCTTGTTCAGGCCGCGCAGGCAGCTGTCATAGGCCAGCAGCGTGTAGCCGAAGCCCACGCCGATATTGCGCAGCACGGTCGAGTCGGTCAGGTCGCGTTGCAGGCGCGAGACCGGCAGTTTTTCCGACAGGTGTTTCAGCACCGCGTTGGCCAGGCCCAGGTTGCCTTCGGAGTTTTCAAAGTCGATCGGGTTGACCTTGTGCGGCATGGTGGACGAACCGATTTCGCCAGCCTTCAGTTTTTGCTTGAAGTAGCCGAGCGACACATAGCTCCAGATGTCGCGGTTCAGGTCCAGCAAGATGGTGTTGGCGCGGGCAAAGGCGTCGAACAGTTCGGCCATGTAGTCGTGCGGCTCGATCTGGATCGTGTACGGATTGAATTCCAGGCCCAGGCGGGTTTCGATCACGTCTTTCGAGAACGCTGCCCAGTCGAACGAGGGGTACGCCGACAGGTGGGCGTTGTAGTTGCCCACGGCGCCGTTCATCTTGCCGAGGATTTCAACCTGCTCGATACGCTTGATGGCGCGCTGCAGGCGGGCCACGACGTTGGCCATTTCCTTGCCCAGGGTGGTCGGGCTGGCGGTCTGGCCGTGCGTGCGCGAGAGCATCGGCAGTTCGGCGTTGGCGTGGGCAATCTCGGTCAGCTTGGCGATCACGTTGCGCAGCGACGGCAGCATCACGGTGTCGCGCGCGGCCTTGAGCATCATGCCGTGCGAGGTGTTGTTGATGTCTTCCGAGGTGCAGGCGAAATGGATGAATTCGGAGGCGGCCACCAGTTCCGGCACATCCTTCACCTGTTCCTTGAGCCAGTACTCCACGGCCTTGACGTCGTGGTTGGTGACCGCTTCGATTTCCTTGATGCGGGCGGCATCCTGCTCGGTGAAGTTCGCGGCGATCTTGTCGAGCAGGGCCGAGCCTTCGGCCGAGAACGGCTTGATCTCGTCGAAGCCGGCCAGCGACAGCGCTTGCAGCCACGAGATTTCCACCTTGACGCGGTGGTGCATAAAGCCGGACTCGGACAGGATGGGACGCAGCAGATCGGTTTTACCGGCGTAGCGGCCGTCCAGCGGGGACAGCGCCGACAGCGTGGAGTAAGGAGTAGTGGTCATGATGGCAGGAGTGGGTGAAAAATGCGCAAAGGCAGATTTTACCATTGGCAGGGCAGGTGCCTGCCGATGTTATACTCACCACCGATCTTCAACCCCGGCCTGTGCTTCGGTCATCTACGTTAGCGTGCTATGAAACTCATCGGTTCCCTCGGCAGTCCTTATGTCCGCAAAGTGCGCGTTGTGCTGGCCGAGAAAAAACTCGACTACCAGTTCGAACTGGAAAATGTCTGGGCGCCCGATACCGCCATCAGCAAACTGAACCCGCTGGGCAAGGTGCCGAGCCTGGTCATGGACGACGGCTCGGTGATGATCGATTCGCGCGTGATGGTCGAGTACCTCGATACGCTCACGCCCGTGTGCAAGCTGCTGCCGGCCAACAGCCGCGACCGCGCCGACGTCAAGTGCTGGGAAGCGCTGGCCGACGGCATCATCGACGCGGCGGTCATCGTGCGCCTCGAGCGCCTGCGGCCGATCGAGCTGCAAAGCGAGGACTGGGTGGCGCGCCAGCAGGGCAAGGTCAAGCTGGGCCTGGCCGCACTGTCCGACAAGCTGGGCGACCTGCCTTACTGCATGGGCAAAAACTACTCGCTGGCCGACGTCGCGGTCGGCTGCACGCTGGGCTGGCTGGCATTCCGTTTCCCCGACATCGGCTGGCGCGACGACCACGCCAACCTGGCGCGCCTGTTCGACAAGCTGTCCGAGCGCCAGTCGTTCAAGGACACTTTCCCGTCCGCCTGAGTGATGGCCGACTCCAAGCCGTCCGCCGACGACAGCAACCCCTCCGCCGCCCAGCAGCGGCGCCTGCAAATGGCCGACATTGCGCGCCTGGCCGGCGTGTCCACGTCCACCGTGTCGCGCGCGCTGGCCGGCAGCAAACTGGTCAGTGAAGAGACGCGGGTGCGCATCATGGAATTGGCGCGCTCGCTCAAGTACACCATCAATATTGGCGCGCAAAACCTGCGCATGAAGCAGAACCGCACCATCGGCGTGGTGATCCCGTACGACCACGATACCCGCCAGCACCTGTCCGACCCGTTCTTCCTCGGCATGCTCGGCAGCCTGGCCGATGCGCTGACCGAACTCGGTTTCGACATGCTGGTCTCGCGCGTGGATGCCGACGAACTCGACGCTGCCGCCGCGCCGTTCGACACCGGGCGCGTGATCGGCATCGTGCTGATCGGCCAGTGGCGCCACCACGACCAGTTGAACCAGCTGGCCGCGCGCCACGTGCCGATCGTGGTGTGGGGCGCGCAACTGCCGCAGCAGCTGTACTGCACCGTGGGGGGCGACAACGTCACCGGCGGCGAATTGGCGGTGGACCATTTGCTGGCAGAAGGCCGGCGCCGCATCGCCTTCTTTGGCGACATCAACCTGCCCGAGGTCGGGCTGCGCTATGCCGGCTACTGCCGCGCCTTGCAACGCGCGGGTGTCGGCATCGATCCGGAATTGCTGGTGCCGGTGTCGTTCCTGCCGTCGGGCGGACAGCAGGCGGTCGAGGAGCTGCTGCGCCGGGGCGTGGCGTTCGACGCCATCTTCGCCGGCTCCGACCTGCTGGCCATGATGTCGATTAACGCCATGCGCGAACACGGCCTGTACGTGCCGGGGCAGGTGGCGGTGGTCGGCTACGACGATATCGAGTTGTCGAGCTATTTCCACCCGCCGTTGACCACGATCCGCCAGCCGATCCGCGAAGCGGGTCGGGCGCTGGTGACGTCGCTGCTGGAACTGATCGAAGGCCGCGAAGCGCCGTCGCAACAACTGCCGACCACCCTGGTCGTGCGCAGCAGCAGCCGGACGGTCTGAAGACTGTCGGTTTTATGCAACCGATTGCATAATATTTTTGCTGCGTCGCAATATAATTTCATCCTTTAGCTTATGAGTCGTCATCCTCGCGCAAGCGGGGATCCATGCTGAGTATCTGTTCCCCCGGTCTATGGATCCCCGCGTGCGCGGGGATGACGGAGCGACCTGCCGCGGTGCAATATGCAATCGATTGCATTAAATTTGATTCCGGTGAATAATGGCATATCTGCTCAATAATGCAGCAGAGCAAAACGACAACAACACCGGAGATCACCATGATACAAAGCACCCCCAAACTGGGCGGCATCGCCGCCGCTGTCGCGATCGCCATGCTGCACCTGGGCGCCCACGCACAAGACACCACCGCTGCCGCACCGGCAGCCCAGCCAGACGGCCTGAACATGGAGCGCGTGATCGTCACCGGCACCACGCTCGGCTCGTCGAAGATGAAGTCGAGCGTGTCGATCAGTACCATCGAAGGCGACGCCATCCAGAACGCCGCGCCGCTCAGCGCCGCTGAAGTGCTGCGCTCGGTGCCGGGCGTGCGCGCCGAATCGTCGGGCGGCGAGGGTAACGCCAACATCACCGTGCGCGGTGTGCCGGTCTCGGCCGGCGGCGCGCGCTACGTGCAGATCCAGGAAGACGGCTTGCCGGTACTGCAGTTCGGCGACTTCAACTTCACCACGCCCGACAGCTTCGTCAAGATCGACAGCACGCTCGACCACCTGGAAGTGGTGCGCGGCGGCTCGGCCTCCACGCTCGCTACCAACGCCCCGGGCGGCATCATCAACTTCATCACCAAGACCGGCGAAGAGCAGGGCGGCAAGATTGCGATCAGCCGCGGCCTCGGCTACGACGAAACCCGCTATGACTTCAGCTACGGCGCGCCGATCTCGGACAAGACCCGCTTCTTCATCGGCGGCAACTACCGCACCGGCGAAGGCGTGCGCGACACCGGCATGAGCACCGCCAGCGGCGGCCAGGTACGCGGCAACATCACGCACGAACTCGACAATGGCTTCATCCGCCTGTCGTTCAAGCACCTCGACGACAAGACTCCGACCGCGCTGCCGGTGCCGGTCAGCGTGAACAACCAGCACATCAGCGAAATCCCGGGCATCGATCCGCGCACCGTCAGTTTCTATTCGCCGTACTGGACCCGCGACGTGGTCCTGAGCAAGAACAACACGCCGGTCTCCACCGACGTCAACGACGGCCTGCACGTCAAGAGCAACACCTTCGGCCTCGAAGGCTCGTTCAAGCTCGGCGACGGCTGGACCCTGTCGAACAATTTCCGCACCGCCGACAACAGCGGCCGTTTCACCGGCATCTTCGCTGGCAACAACGGCACGGTCGGCAACTACACGGTCGCCACCGGTCCGAACCGCGGCCAGGCCTACAACGGCCGCGCGTTTTCTGCCGTGGTGTTCAACACCTCGATCGACGACGCCGGCAACACCCTCAACGACACCAAGCTGTCGAAGACCTTCCAGCTCGGCGGCGGCGCCAAGCTGACCACCACGGCCGGCCTGTACCTGTCGAACCAGAAGCTGGCGCTGACCTGGAACTTCAACGAATACCTGATGCAGGCCACCGGCGACAAGCCGGCCCTGTTGCGCACTGCCAGCGCCGCCCCGGGCCTGGTCGGCCCGGCCTTCGGCGGCTGCTGCTCGCGCGCCGTGGACATGGAATACAAGACCACGTCGCCGTACCTGAACGTCGGTTACGAAGTCGGTCCGGTCAACCTGGACGCCAGCGTGCGCCGCGATAACCAGAAAGCCACCGGCACCGCCAACCTGGCCTCGGCCAGCACTGCGGCCAATGCCGTCAACGGCTTGCTGTACAACCCGGCCACCGAACAGATGGTCAACTACAAGGTGGACCATACTTCGTATTCGGTCGGTGGTAACTACCGCATCACCAGCAACCTGGCGGCGTTCGCGCGCGTGAGCGACGGCGTGGCCTTCAATGCCGACCGCATCCTGTTCGGCACCCCGCTCGACGGCAGCGCACCGATCAACATCAACACCGTCAAGCAGTACGAGGGCGGCGTGAAATGGCGCAGCGGCGGCGTGAGCACCTTTGTCACCCTGTTCCAGGCCAAGACCGACGAGAGCAACTACGAAGCGACCACCCAGCGCAGCACCTCGAACCGCTACGACGCCAAGGGCGTGGAGCTGGAAGGCGCGTACAGCATCGGCGACTTCCGCATCACCGGCGGCGCCACCTACACCCACGCCAAGATCGTCGGGACCGCCGCGGCGGACGTCGCCAACATCGGCAACACCCCGCGCCGCCAGGCCAAGTGGATTTACCAGGTGGCGCCAAGCTACACCTTCGGCGATGCTACCGTGGGCGCCAGCGTGGTCGGTACCGGCAAATCGTGGGGTGACGATGCGCACACCATCATCATGCCGTCGTATGCGATCGTCAACGCCTTCGTCAACTACCGCGTGACCGAAAAAGCGACCGTTGCCCTGAGCGCCAACAACCTGTTCAACAAGATCGGTTACACCGAGATCGAAGGCGACGGCCATGCCGCGCGCTCGGTCACCGGCCGCGCCGTCAAGGCGACTGTCTCCTACGCGTTCTAATCAATCAAGCAACCGACCATGGCTTCTGATGTTTTTGCCGACCGCCTGCTGGCGGTCCTTCCCGACCAACTGCGCGCGCCGGCAGCGCAGCGCCTGGCCGCCAGCGGCCCGGTGCTGCACCGGCTGCTGGCCGGCCTGTACGGCGGCCGCTGCGGCGCGGCCGGTTTCGACGCCTGGTTCGGCGACCTGGTGGAGTCGCTGGGCCGGCTGCACGCCCAGCGTTCGCCCGAGTTGCATGCGCAGGACGCGCAGCGCGCAGCCGATCCCAACTGGTTCCTCGACCAGCGCATGCTCGGCTACTGCACCTACGTGCAAAAGTTCGGAGGCGACCTGAATGGCGTGGCCCAGCGCATCCCGTACCTGCAAGAGCTGGGGGTGACGTATTTGCACCTGCTGCCATTCCTGCGCCCGCGCCTTGGTGAAAACGATGGCGGCTTTGCCGTCACCAGTTTCGATGAAGTCGATCCGGCACTGGGCAGCAATGCCGACCTCGAAGCGCTGACGCAGCAGCTGCGCGGCGCCGGCGTGAGCCTGTGCTCGGACCTGATCCTCAACCACGTGGCCGACGACCACGCGTGGGCGCTGGCCGCCAAGGCCGGCGATGCCCAGGCCCGCGCCAAATTCCACGTGTTTCCGGACCGCGACCTGCCGGACCGCCACGAGCGCACGCTGGGCCAGGTGTTCCCGCAGGTGGCGCCCGGTAATTTCACGTACGTGGAAGCGGCCGGCGGCTGGGTATGGACCACGTTCTATCCGTACCAGTGGGACCTGAACTGGTCGAACCCGGACGTGTTTGCCGAGATGGCAGCCGTGATGCTGCGCCTGGCCAATCGCGGCATCGAAGCGTTCCGCCTCGACTCCACGGCCTTCCTGTGGAAGCGCGAAGGCACCAACAGCATGAACCAGCCCGAGGCGCACCAGCTGCTGCAGGCGCTGCGGGCGATTGTCGATATCGTCGCGCCGGGCGTGCTGCTCAAGGCCGAAGCGATCGTGCCGACGCGCGAGCTGCCCGCCTACCTGGGCAGCGCCGAAGCGCCCGAGTGCCACATCGCCTACCACAGCAGCCTGATGGCAGCCGGCTGGGTGGCGCTGGCCGAGCAGGATACCGAAGTACTGCGCGCGGTAGTGCACAACACGCCGGACCTGCCGCGCGCGGCGACCTGGCTCAGTTATGTACGCTGCCACGACGATATCGGCTGGAACGTGCTGCGCGCCGAAGCGGGCGACAACAGTGCGGCGCGTCTGGCCGCCGCCTCGCGCTTCTTTGCCGGCGCCACGCCGGGCAGCTATGCGCGCGGCGCCATCTTCCAGAGCACCGATCCCGATGCGGCGCACGGCAGCAACGGCATGGCCGCGTCGCTGACCGGTTTGCAGACTGCCGTCACCGAAGAAGAGCGCGCGCTGGCACTGCGCCGCATGTTGCTGCTGCATGGCCTGGCGCTGAGCTTTGGCGCCCTGCCGGTGCTGTACATGGGCGACGAGCTGGCGATGCTGAACGACGAGAGCTACCTGGCCCGCCCCGAGCACGCGATGGACAGCCGCTGGCTGCACCGCCCAGTGTTCGACCAGCAGCGCTGGGAACACCGCCACGATGCCGAGACCACCGAAGGCGCGATGTACGAAGGGCTGGCGCAGTTGCTGCGCGCCCGCCGTGGCCACGACGCCCTGGCTGCCGGCGCCCCGCGCACCTTGCTGGCCGACGCGCCGGCCGGCTTGCTGGTGCTGGCCCACGGCGAACGCCTCCTCACGCTGTTCAACTTCTCGGCAGCGCCGCAGCAGTACGCGCTGGTTGGCGCGTGGCGCGACGTGGTGACGCCAGGTCTCCTGGCCGGAACGTTGACGCTGGCGCCGTACGCGATGCACTGGCTGGCACGCGAATAATTCCAAGCCGGCCCCCAGGGCTGGGATAAACTGCCCCGCAAGGGCGCGGAGACAAGCATGAACCAACAAACCATCGCCGTATTCGGCGAATCGCTGGTGGACGACTTCATCACCGAGCAAGTGGTGGGCGGCGCGCCGTTCAACGTGGCGCGCAACCTGGCCGCTTTCGGCGTGGCGACCCTGATGGTCACCCGCATCGGTGAAGATAAAAACGGCGCGCTGGTGCGGCGCGAGTTCGAGCGTTTCGGCATGACCGAGGCGGGCCTGCAAATCGACGCCCTGGAAGCGACCGGCCGCGTGGTGGTCGAGCGCAACGACGCTGGCCACCGGGATGCCGGCCATCGCTTCATCATCCTGCCTGACCAGGCCTACGACTACGTCGCCGCCGCCCCGGCCCTGGCCGCGCTGGCGGCCTCAAAGCCGTCGGTGCTGTACTTCGGCACCATGGCCCAGCGCCACGAAACCTCGCGCGCCACCTTGCGCGCCATGCTCGATGCGTCGAAGGCGCAACGCTACCTGGACCTGAACGTGCGCGACGGCCAGGTGACCGAGCGCTGCGCGTTCGAGTCGCTGCACCTGGCCGACATCGTCAAGGTCAACGAGGAAGAACTGAAGGACCTGTTCAAGTGGTACACCCACACCCAGCCCGGCACCAAATCGGTCGAGAGCCGTGAAATGGCCGACGCCTGCCAGGCGCTGATGCGCACCTTTAACCTGCAAACCCTGATCGTCACGCTCGGCGAGCGCGGCGCGATCGTCTTCGAGGCCGACGGCACCGTCACCATCAACCAGGAATGCCACGCGCCGGCCCACATCGTCGATACCGTGGGGGCGGGCGATGCGTTTTCCGCCGTGTTCCTGTATGGCCGGGCGCAGGGCTGGCCGCTGCCTTTGACCCTGGCGCGCGCCAATGCGTTTGCCGGCGCCATCTGCGGCGTGGCCGGCGCGGTGCCAACCGATATCGGCTTCTATGCGCCGTGGCTGGGCGCCTGGCACGCGGGGCAGGTGCTGCCACCGGCAGCGGGCCTGGGAGTGGCCGCATGAAGCCGCACCTGTCGTTCTGGCAGATCGTCAACATGAACATCGGGTTCTTCGGGATCCAGTTCAGCTTTGGCCTGCAGCAGAGCAGCATGAGTCCCATCTACAAGTACCTGGGCGCCGACGAAGCGAGCCTGCCGTACCTGTGGCTGGCCGGCCCGATGACGGGCCTGCTGGTGCAGCCGCTGATCGGCGCCATGAGCGACCGCACCGTCACGCGCTGGGGCCGGCGCACGCCGTACTTCCTGATCGGCGCCATCCTGTGCAGCCTGGGCCTCCTGGCCATGCCGTTCAGTCCCACCTTGTGGATGGCCGCCAGCCTGCTGTGGATCCTGGACGCCGCCAACAACGTCACCATGGAGCCGTACCGCGCGTTCGTCTCCGACAAGCTGGCGCCGAAACAGCATTCGCTCGGCTTCCTCACCCAGAGCGCGTTTACCGGGCTGGGGCAGACGCTCGCTTACCTGACGCCGTCGCTCCTGGTGTGGATGGGCATGAACAAGGACGCCGTCAACGGCAGCCATATTCCGCACATCGTGATTGCGGCCTTCATGATCGGCGCCGTGTTCTCGATCACGTCGGTGCTGTGGACCCTCAAGACCACGCCCGAGCATCCGCTCTCGCCGGTGGAACTGGCCGAGATCCGTTCGCGCCCGGTGGGCTGGCGCCACACGCTCGGCGACATCGTCACCGCCGTGCGCGAGATGCCGGAGACCATGCGCCAGCTGGCCTGGGTAAAACTGTTCCAGTGGTATGCGATGTTCTGCTATTGGCAGTACATCATGCTGTCGCTGTCGACCACCTTGTACGGCACCACCGACCAGGCCTCGCAGGGCTTCCGCGATGCCGGCTTGCTGGCCGGGCAGGTGGGGGCGTTCTATAACTTCATCGCGTTTGTCGGGGCGCTGGCGCTGGTGCCCTTTACGCGCCGCTACGGTCCGAAGATTACCCACAGCGTGTGCCTGACCCTGGCCGGCTTTGCCATGATGAGCATTCCGTCAATCCACTCCGAGGCGCTGCTGTTCGTGCCGATGATCGGCATCGGCCTGGCGTGGGCCAGCATCATGGGCAATCCGTACGTGATGCTGGCGGGCTGCATACCGCCGGAGCGCACTGGCGTCTACATGGGCATCTTCAATATGTTCATCGTGCTGCCGATGATCATCCAGATCTTCACGCTGCCGCTGTACTACCGCAGCCTGTTGGGCGGCAATCCGGAAAACGTGATACGCCTGGCCGGCGGGTTGATGTTGTGCGGCGCGGTAGCAGTGCTGTTCGTGAAAATAAAAAAGCCGCAGGCAGAAGTTAATCTGGCTGCGGCTTGATGAAACTGCCCGCTGCGTCGGGCAGTTTTTTTACTCGCTGTGCATCTGGCTTTGCAGGTAGTTCTGGATGCCGACCTTGGCGATCAGGTCTTGCTGGGTTTCCAGCCACTCGATGTGCTCTTCGGTGTCTTCCAGGATCATCAACAACAGGTCGCGCGAGACATAGTCGCCGACTTTCTCGGCGGTGGCGATGCCTTCCTTGACCGTGATGTGGGCGGCTTTTTCCAGCTTCAGGTCGCAGCCGATCATTTCTTCGGTGTTCTCGCCGATCATGATCTTGTGCATCGCTTGCAGATTTGGCAGGCCGTCGAGCATCAGGATGCGGTCGATCAGTTTGTCGGCGTGCTTCATTTCGCCGATCGATTCTTCGTATTCCTTCTTCGCGATTTTTTCCAGGCCCCAGTGGCGGTACATGCGCGCGTGCAGGAAGTACTGGTTGATAGCAGTCAGTTCATTGGTCAGCTGTGCGTTCAGCAAGCGGATAACGTCGGCGTCGCCCTTCATATGCGGCTTTCTCAAATGTTTGCAATGACCGCATTCTGCCACGAACTTCGCCGCCATGTGAAGTTAATTTCGCTTAAATGCAGTAAATACGTATTTAATTGCGCGTAACGAGACCAGTGAGAATAATGAGAACAATTAGCATGCGCATCTGACGTCGTTTGCGCGGGTTTGGCTGTGTGTGAAGCAGCCAACCTAGTGCGCACGCGCTCGAGGCTAGTATGGGGGCTCAAACTTTCCACCCAACAGGAGCGCCCCCATGGATTCGATCAACGCCAACCAGCCGGAACACAACCACGAAGATTTGATGGGTCAGGACGCCATCAAGAAGATCCGCGACCTGGTCGACAGCACCCCCGAATGCTTCTTCTGCACCAGCGATGCCGGCGGCCCCGGCGACACCCGCCCGATGCACACGATGCAGGTTGATGACCTGGGCAACCTCTGGTTCTTCAGCGCCAGCGACAGCCTGAAAAACCGCGAACTGGCCGCCGATCCGTCGGCCACGCTGTATTTCCAGGGCGCGTCGCACGAGTTCCTGCACCTCGAGGGCATCGCCACCGTGCTGCGCGATCCGGTCAAGCAAAAGGAATTGTGGAACTTTACGCTGAAGACGTGGTTCACCGAAGGCGAGGACGACCCGCGCATCACGCTGATCAAGTTCGCGCCGACCTACGGCTACTACTGGGACACCAAGCACGGACGTGCGGTGGCAGGAGTGAAGATGCTGGTGGGGGCGGTGACGGGGAAGACCCTCGATGATTCCATCGAGGGCCGTTTGGATATTTAACCGAGCTGGAAGTTGATGGGGACCAGCGCGTACACGGGGATGGCCTTGCCATCCTCGATATACGGCTTGTACAGCGCGCGCAGCACGGCCTGGCGGCCGGCTTCGTCGAGGTTGGTCGAGCCTGACGATTTTTGAATCAGCACTTGCTCGGCCTCGCCCTTGACGTTGATCAGCACGCGCAGCAGCACGGTGCCGCTTTCGCCCATGCGGCGGGCGATGTTGGGATAGACCGGTTGCGGCGCGCGGATATAGTCGGCGCCGTGGATGGTCTTCGGTGCAGCTGGTGCAGGCGCCGGCGGTGTCGGCGTGGGAGTGGTGACAGCCACCGGTGTGGCGGGCGGGGTCGGCTCGACGTTACGCGGCGAGGGCGGTGCGACCGTGATGGTCGGCTGCGTTTGCGGCGTAGGCAGTACCGGCATCGGCGGAATAAACTTCGGCACTTGCACAACCATCGGCACGATCTTCGGTTCCGGCGGCGGCTTGAGCGGCTCCGGCGACGCCACGAAGCTGACCGTGACCACCTTGGGCATGACGGCTTGCGCCACCTTGTTGAGCATGCCGGTGCCCATCATCCAGAACAGCACTCCATGTACTGCGACAATCGCGGCCAGTGGGGCTGCCTTGCGTCCGCGCACGCGCCATAACCGCCGGGCGCGCCACATCAGGCCGGAACCATCCACGGACATCGCGCTCGCGGTCCGTTCATAGAGCATTGTATTCATAATCAGTTGGTAAACACTGGGCGCTTGAGCACAGTTTCCTCGATGGCGGCAGCCTGCGCGGTGGCCAGGTGCTCGTTCAAAATATCTTCGGCGCAGCTGAAGCATTGGCCGCAGCAGGTGGCAACGCCGAGATCGCGGCGCAGTTCTTCCATCGACGTGATGCCAAACTCCATGGCTTGACGGATTTCACGATCAGATATGTTGTTGCAGACACATACAATCATTGATGCACCTTCTGGCTAGGCTCGCTATTGCGGGTTGGGTGACTGCGAAAGTTGGTTTCTAATAAGATTGCCACCAACTTAATGCGAATCATTATCATTAGCCGTATACTGCCTCAGTTCCGTTGCGGATGCAAGCCTAAATAGTAGTCATTCGCATTAACGAATATAATGCTAGTATCCTGTTCTTTGCCGCACTAAAAGTTTGTTGCGCGCAGCCGACAAGTGTCGACTCACCAGCCTGGATTTAGCATATGACGCAAGCTGTTCCCTTTCTCACTCTCGATGCGCTCGCTGTCGGCGCCTCGGCCATCGTCACCCAGGTCGCCGCCGGCGATGTCGCCGAAGACGGCGTGTCGCTGTCGCGCCGCCTGATGGAACTCGGTTTCGTGCCCGGCGAAAAGGTCCGCCTGCTCAAGCGCGGCATGCCCGGCGGCGAACCGCTTGCCATCAAGGTGGGCAACTCCACCTTTGCCTTGCGCCGCTTTGAAGCAGCGTTGATTTCGATCCAACCGGAATAATTAATAATGGCTGTCGTAGAAAAAACGGTGCCGGGTGTTCATAACGCACCGGCCAACGCCCTGCCACCTGTCGTGGCCCTGCTGGGAAATCCCAATTGCGGCAAGACCGCGCTGTTCAACCGCCTGACCGGCGCGCGCCAGAAAGTGGCCAACTACGCCGGCGTGACCATCGAACGCAAGGAAGGCGCCTTCAACTCGCAAGCCGGCCACACCTTCCGCGTGCTCGACCTGCCGGGCGCCTACAGCCTTACCGCCCACACCCCGGACGAAGCGATCACGCGCGACGTGGTGGCCGGCCTGCGCCGGGGCGACGCCGCGCCGGACGTGCTGGTGTGCGTGGTCAACGCCACCAACCTGCGCCTGAACCTGCGCCTGGTGCTGGAAGTGCAGCGCCTGGGCCTGCCCATGCTGCTGGCGCTGAACATGGTCGACGTGGCCAAAAAACGCGGCGTCGTCATCGACACCGCGCGCCTGTCGCAGGAGCTGGGCATGCCGGTGGTGGAAACCGTGGCCGTGCAGCCGGGCGGCGAAAAGGCGCTGGTCGCCGCGCTCGACGCCATGCTGCCGCTGCCGCAGGTCGTCACCAAGCCGCTGTCGGCCATCGACGCGGTGTCGGTGGAAGAAACCCAGCGCGAAGTGCGCCGCATCATCGCCGCCGCTGTCAGCGGCGACGACGAAGCATCGTCCACGTCCGAAAAAATCGACAGCGTGGTGCTGCACCCGGTGGTCGGCCCGATCATCCTGGCGGTGCTGATGTTCTTCGTGTTCCAGGCCGTGTTCAGCTGGGCCGCCACGCCGATGGACATGATCACCGGCGCCTTCGAGCACCTGGGTGCGGTATTGGGCGAGTATGTGCCGGAAGGCCACCTGCGCAGCCTGCTGGTCGATGGCATCATCGGCGGCGTGGGCGGCGTGTTGGTGTTCCTGCCGCAGATCCTGATCCTGTTCTTCTTCATCCTCATGCTCGAGGACTGCGGTTATCTCCCGCGCGCCGCCTTCCTGCTCGACCGCCTGATGGGCGGCGTGGGGCTGTCGGGCCGCGCCTTCATCCCGCTGCTGTCGAGCTTTGCCTGCGCGATTCCCGGCGTGATGGCCGCGCGCACGATTCAAAACCGGCGCGACCGTTTTGTCACCATCATGATCGCGCCGTTGATGACGTGTTCCGCGCGCCTGCCCGTGTATGCGCTGGTGATCGCCGCCTTCATCCCGAGCCGCGAAGTGCTCGGCATGATGAACCTGCAAGGCCTGGTGCTGTTCATCCTGTACGTGGCCGGCATCGTCTCGGCCATGCTGGTGGCGTACGTGATGAAGCGCACCATGGGCGGCAAGGGCAAGCACCCGTTGATGATGGAACTGCCGGCCTACCACTGGCCGCACCTGCGCAACCTGGCGCTAGGCCTGTGGGAGCGCGCCAAGATTTTCGTCACCCGCGTCGGTACCATTATCCTCAGTCTGACCATCATCCTGTGGGCACTGAGTTCGTTCCCGGACGCACCGGAAGGCGCCACCCAGCCGGCCATCTATTACAGCGTGGCGGGCATCATCGGTCGCGGCCTCGAATACATCTTCGCCCCGATCGGTTTCAACTGGCAGATCTGCATCGCGCTGGTGCCCGGCATGGCCGCGCGCGAAGTGGCGGTGGGCGCCCTGGGCACCGTGTATGCGATGTCGCAGACCGGCGACGAGCTGGCCAATTCGCTGGCGCCGGTGCTGGCCGCCAGCTGGGGCTTGCCAACGGCGCTGTCGCTGCTGGCGTGGTTCGTGTTTGCGCCGCAGTGCCTGGCCACCCTGAGTACGGTCCGCCGTGAAACCAACAGCGTCAAAGCTGCGTGGTTCATGGCCGGTTATCTGTTTGCGCTGGCGTACGTGGCGGCATTCCTCACGTTCCGCATCTCGACGGCAATCATCGGAGGCTGATATGTGGCAGAACCTTATCGTGGCAGTGATCGTGGCGGCAGCCTTGCTGCACTTCAGTACCAGGTACCTGCCGGCCGCCTGGCGCCGGCAGATCGTGTACTTCCTGGCGCGCCGTGGCGTCAACCAGGACCAGGCCGCCAAATTCTTCAAGACCACGCCCGACTGCGGCAGCGGCTGCGGCTCGTGCGGCTCGTGCGGCACCGATGACAAGGCTGCACCGGCGGCCGGTTCCGCCGGCGATACGTCGCAGCCGCTCAAGCGCGTGATTCCGCTGCACGTGCAGCGCTGATCTGCGCGCTCGCTCAGAGCCGATCAGTCTTCAGGCGCCGTACCGTCTGCCACGTGGGGCCAAAGGCACCCCACGCCACCGGCAGGCCGGTCGCCTGTTCCAGTTGTTCGATAAACTGCGCCGCGCTGGCGATGGGCTGCGCCGCCAGCCTTGGCGCAGCCTGCTGCAAGAGCGCCGTCAGACCTGCCTGGTGTTCCAGGTCGCCCCTGGCGCCCTGATGCAGGCCGATGACTGCATCCTGTGCATTGCGCTGGCATAGCTGCGCTTCGTACGCCCCATGCGCCACCAATGGCACCTCATATCCCTCGCACCAGCGCAGTGCCGGCGCCCGGTCGAACGCATCGAGATGGCTGACCAGCAAACCATCGAGCCGGCCGATCGCTGCCAATGCATAGCGCAGCAGCACCAGGTCGGGATGGCCGCGCCGAAAAATTCCCTGCCAGCCGCCCGCCGCATTGTGCCGCTCCGGCAGCAGGTCCAGGCGCGGGTCGTGGCTGGGAAACGGGCCGTTGCCGTGGCGCGTCAGGTAACTGCGCATCGCGCCCAGGTGGGTAATGCGGCCGTGCTGGCCGGCGTCAGCGGCCACCGCTTCGACTGCCGAGGTATGGATGGTGCTCCAGGTGGTGTACGGGTGGAAGCCGCGCCACTCGTCGAGCAGAACGCCTTGCGCACCTTCGAACAGCACGGTGCCGGGCAGGTGCAGCCGGGCCGCCACGTCTGCATGCGGCGCGGGCGGCGCATGCCGGACCAGTTGCTGCGCCTGCTCCAGCCAGCGGCGCGCCAGGGCGCCATCGCGCAGCACTGCCTGCTCCTCGTGCCAGCCGGCGCGCACGTCGTCCGGGACGCCGTCGTGGGACACTGCCGCAAGCAGGGTGGTGCGGAGCGCTTCCAGCTTGTCGAGCGCGCGGACGGGCGTGGCCAGGTCGGCATAGCGCAGCGTGAGTTCAGGATGCGCCAGGTCGTGGCGGACGGTTTCGCCCACGCCCACGCCGCAACTGCCATGGGCGGCGGCGCCGCGCGCCAGCTCGCGCATGCGCCCGGCCGCCTGGTGGAACGGCGTGGTGAGGCGGCAGCGGGCATCGATGACCAGCCGTTGCAGGGCATCGGTGACGCCGGCGCGCTGCAGGTAGCTGCTCTCGACCAGCAGCGCGGTGGGATGGACGATGACCGGGAAGGCCAGCAGCGTGTGTACGCCGGGATGGAAGCTGCCTGCGCCGAACTGGGAAAACGTGTGGTGGCGGCCATCGGGCAGCACCACGTTGTGCGCCGCCTGGGCGCCGCCATTGAAGCGCACCACCGTGTGCGCCTGCATGGCGCGGCACAGCGCATCGATGAACAGGCCCTTGCCGCAGTCGCCAAAACCCAGTCCCTGGACCGACACCAGCCGGGTTGCCATGGCGCTCAACCGAACAGGCGGCGCCACCAGCTGCTGCCGCCGACTGCCGCGCCGCCCATGCCGTGGGCAGCGGCGTCCGGATTGCCGAGTGCGGCATAAGGGCGGACTGCGCGGATGATGGCGGAAATCCGGTCGCCGGCAATGCCGTTGGCGGTCAGCGTGGGCGCCAGGGCATCGATGCCGGCGACCGATTTTTCGGTGAGCGCCACCAGCGAGGCGGCCACCGCGCAGGCATCTTCCGGCGCTTCCATGCAGATCACGCGGTCGCCCAGCAGATCGCGCCAGCGCCGTTCGCAGTTCTGGCGGCGCTGGAGGTCCGGCACCAGGAAGAAGATGTGGAAGGTTTCGGCCGCTGCCGCGATCACTTCCGCAATCGGGATGTCTTCATCGAGCTTGTCGCCGATGAGCGTATCGATCTGGTGGCGTGACACGGCCGGATACGGGTGCTCGTCGCCGGTCAGGAACAGATAGCCTTTCTTGCGGCGCTTGGTCCAGCAATCCATTTCCATGTGCTGCGCCGCCACGTAGAACGCCAGCTCGTAGCTTTCTTCGCCGGTGCCACCGCCGCCGCCTTCGAGATAGCTCCAGGTCAGCCATTGGTCCATCAGCTGCGCGGTCGATTCGAACTGGCCCACTTGCAGCGCGGCGTCGTCGGACGTGGCGTCGCCGATTGCCATGAACAGCAGTTGCGGGTCGCGTACGCCGCACGCGGTGAGCAAGGCCATGAAGGTGGGCAGCTCGCGGGTGGCCAGGCTGTTGGGAATCGCACCCATCGATCCGGTCACGTCCAGCGCGAACACGATGCCGAGCGAGTGCGGGTGGTCGGCGCTGTCGCGCGCCTCGCGCACGCCCATGCCGTGCGGATTCATCAGCGGATGGCACTGGCGCTGGGTGAATACTTCGCGGTGCGCGTCGTTGGCGCGGTCGGCGATGATGGCGGCGTGGGCCGCCTGCGAATAATTTCCGTGTCCCATGAAAGCTCCTTGTCAGCGAGGGTTGGGGGTAAAGTGGATAAACCGCGGCGGGCCAAACGCGGCCACGGCGGCGGTCTTGAGCGCCTGGTCGATGCCGGCGGCGCCGTGCCGCGCGCACCAGTGGGCGTCCTCGCTGGCGCGGCGCAGCAGCGTGGCCAGCGGCGCCGGTACGGCGGCGGCAATCGGCGGCTCATTGCCATCGTCGCCGCTACCGTCAAGCAGGCTGCGGATCGACCACGCAGCCTGCATCAGGTCGCGCGCTGCCGTGGCTTTGACGCTTAGCCGCTGTGCGCCTGCCCAGCCGATGATCAGGATGCCGTGATCGGCGGGGTGGACCAGCAGGTGTTCCGGGGCCAGGCGGCCATGCGCCCAGCCAGCGGCGTGCACATAGCCCAGCACTTCGAGCATGCGGCGCCACATCCACACCGCGTGGCGCGGGTCGATGCCGCCCGGGTAATGGCGCCGCACGTCGGCCAGGCTGCCCCAGTATCCCACCGGGTGGCGCAGCACCAGCGCCTGCGCGCCCGCTGCCACGTTGCCGGTGGCCGCGCCTTGCGCGACCAGTTGCGGCAGGCGCTGTGAAAAATACGCGGCGCCGGGAATGGCCGCAGCTTGCAGCTGGTGCAGGATCGCTGCTTCGTGCTGCAAGGCGTGCGGTGACTGCGACAGTTTGATCACCACCCGCTCCGGGCCGGCGCCGATGCGCTGTGCCAGCAGCACGCTGGCGCTGGACGTCAGGGGAGTGATGATGCGGTAGCGCTGGCCGGCGCAGACGATGTGGCTGGCAGCGTTGTCGTCCGCCAGCGAACGCTCGTAAGCGGCGCGGAAATCGGCCGCCAGGATGGTGCGGACCTGGGGCGAGACGATAGCCGAACAGTACAGGCATTGCACGGTGCGCCAGCGCGCCGAGGACGGCAACGAGGCGCCGCACTGCGGGCAATTGAGGGAGACAAAGATCATGCGACAACCCGGTACTGGATCACTGGTCGATCATACCTTGTTTTATCGGAAAGGGTTGCTCGTTTGCCAATCACCGGCCCGAAGCGCCGCGATTCTCCCGATCGGCCAGCAGTGCAATCGTGCCAGAAATGCTAAGCTAGGCATATCGCGGCACGGCCGTTCTTTTTTCGGGAATCCACATGATCGTCGTTCACCACCTTAACAATTCGCGCTCGCAGCGCGTGCTCTGGCTGCTGGAAGAACTGCGACTGGACTACGAGATCGTGCGCTACCAGCGCGACGCCAAGACCATGCTGGCGCCCCCCGAACTGCGCGCCATCCACCCGCTGGGCAAGTCGCCGGTGATCGTCGACAACGGCGTGGTGGTGGCCGAATCGGGCGCCATCGTCGAGTACCTGGTCGATACCTACGGCAACGGCCGCCTGGTGCCGCCTGCCGGCACCGAAGACCGCCGCCGCTGGACCTATTTCCTGCACTACGCCGAAGGCTCGGCCATGGCGCCGCTGTTGATGAAGCTGGTGTTCGACCGCGTGGAAACCAGCCCGGCGCCGTTTTTTGTGAAGCCGATCACGCGCGGCATCGCCCGCAAGGTCAAGGGCACGTATATCGAACCGCAAATCGCTTCTCACCTCGATTACCTCGAAGCCGAGCTGGCCAGGTCGCCATGGTTCGCAGGTGCTGAATTCACCGCTGCCGACATCCAGATGAGTTTTCCGCTGGAAGCGGCTGCCGCCCGCGCGGGCCTCGACAGCAGTCGCCCCCGGTTGATGAGCTTTCTCGAGCGCATTCATGCGCGGCCCGCATACAAGCGGGCGATCGAGCGTGGCGGGGAGTATGCGTTGCTGAAATAGCGGGGCGCGTTACTACCAGATGGTGCGCACGTGAGGGTAGGCACGAATTTTCTGATCGACTGTGACCAGTGGAATGTTCATCGTCAGCGCGGTGGCGACGATGATGCGGTCGGCGGGATCCCGATGTAAGCCTGCAGGGAGCTGGACGGATGCAACGGCGATATTGGTATCGACTGGAACGAAAAAAGTGCAATTCAGCGCCTCAATCAGGCTGACCCACTTTGCCACCCCGCACGATAGCTTTAAACGGTTGCGCTGTACCAGTAGCGCAATTTCCCAGAATGAAAACGCGGAGACTGCAATCATGCCCGCCTGTTCTTCATGCGCTATGGCAGTTTGAGCGCGTTGCGATAATCTGGCATCTGCCTCGCGCCACCAGATCAACGCGTGCGTATCGAGCAAGATCATGGGAGTGGTGCGTAGCCATCGGCTTCGACTGGGGCGACGATATCTCCTTCATACAGAACCGATCCTTTCAGCGCCTCGTTATCGGGTACGGGACCCAGGTCATGATATTTGAGTTCCATCCTCACGCGCCGTCCTTCGATGATCAGCAAGGTTCCGCCGTTTTCCTTCGCGCGGCGATGAAGCTCGGGGGCGAGTCGGTCGAATTCATCGAGCGACATGGTGTCGTAACTTGAGGTGTTCCACATGGGCGCTTTGTCGTCAGGTGCAGTCATGATCAACTCCCGTTGTTGGTTACATTGATCTTACGCCAATCGAGGAGTACTTCAAGCAAGCGCTACCGCACCCCGCTCGGTTAAAATGGCGGGTCCACCAAGTAGCCCGGACCACGTTTACCATGGGTAGACTCCTTGCCATCGACGGCCTCAATATCGTGCGCCGTGTCTATGAAGCCAGCCCCGAACCCGATAGCCCCGAGAAGGCCGAGATCGCGCTGCGCCACGCGTTCTCTTCGCTGCGCAACCTGATCAACGACCACCAGCCCACCCACGTATTGCCCGCGTTCGACTTCGGCGGACGCACCTGGCGCCACGACCTGTTTGCCGGCTACCGCGCGGGCCGCGCGCCGATGCCCGAACCATTGCGCGCGGCGCTGCCGGCGTTTTACGACAAGCTGCGCGGCATCGGCATGCACGTGGTGTGCGTACCCGAGGTGGAGGCCGACGACGTGATCGGCACCGTGGTGCTGCGCTGGCTGGCCGACAGCCGCGGCGACGCCACCGTCGCCAGCACCGACAAGGACCTGCACGGCCTGATCGCCCATGGCGCCCGCGTATGGGACCATTTCAAGGGCGAGTGGCACGACCACGCCTGGGTCGAGCGCAAGTGGGGCGTGCCGCCCGAGCAACTGCCCGACCTGCTGGCGCTGATGGGCGATGTTACCGATTCGATTCCCGGCGTGTCGAAGGTGGGCGTGAAGACCGCCGCCCGCCTGTTGCGTACTTACGGCACCCTGGACGCCATCATGGCCGGCGCCGGCATCCTTAAAGATTCTCTGGGTGAAACTTTACGAAAAGAACGTGAAATGCTGTATCTTTCTCGACAGTTGGTGGCGCTGAAAACCGACGTAACGGTCGGCGTCACCTGGAATATGCTGGCCTGGGAGCAGTTTTAAGATGTTAAAAGCGATAATTATCGATTCGAGCGCGGTCGCGCGCGGCCTGCTCAATACGGTGTTGCAGGATGGCGGTTACGACGTGGCGGGGCAGGCCCACACGTGCGCGGCCGGCGTGGCCTTGATGATCAAGCACAATCCGCACATCGTGTGCATCGCGCTGGAACAGGTGGAAAACGATCTCGACGGCATGCGCGAGATCAAGGCCAAGTGGCCCAAGGCGCTGGTATTCATGGTCTCGAGCCAGCTCGACGCGGCCACCATCCAGTCCGCCCACGCGATGGGCGTCAATGGCTTCATCGTCAAGCCGTTCAAGGCCGACACGGTCCTCAATACCATACGCAACGTGGTGATCGCGATGGTCAAGCGCCAGCGCGCCGCGATGGCGGCGCTGGCGCCCAAGCCGGAAGAAGACAGCGCCGCAGAGTAACAAGAGGGCGCTTTAACGCGGTCGGGGCAAGGCGCTGCAACAAAGCCCTGGCCGCGCTCAGGCGTCCTCTAGACGGTGGAGCTGTCGATGATGCCGCCCCCGAGGCAAACATCGCCGTCATACAGCACGGCCGACTGCCCCGGCGTGACCGCCCACTGGGCTTCCATGAACCGCAACGCAAAGTCCGAGTCGCCCTCGGGCGCGACTTCGCACGCCACGTCGGCCTGGCGATAGCGGGTCTTGGCCGACAGCGCGCGCGGAGAGGGCGCCTCGCCGGCAATCCAGCTGGCCTGGTCGGCGCGCAGCGTGGACGACAGCAGCCACGGATGGTCGTGGCCCTGCACGATGTACAGCGTATTCTCGGCCACATCCTTGCGCGCCACGTACCATGCGTCGCTGCTGCCGTCGGGATTCTTGTACGCCTTCATGCCGCCCACGCCGATGCCCTTGCGCTGGCCCAGCGTGTAGAACGACAGGCCCACGTGTTCGCCCACCACCTTGCCGTCCGGGGTTTTCATCGGGCCCGGTTTGTACGACAGGTAGCGGTTCAGGAATTCGCGGAACGGGCGCTCGCCGATAAAACAGATACCGGTCGAATCCTTCTTGGCGGCGTTGGGCAGGGCCAGCTTTTCGGCGATCTGGCGCACTTCGGTTTTCGGGATTTCGCCGAGCGGGAACAGGGTGCGCGACAACTGCGACTGGTTCAGACGATGCAGGAAGTAGCTCTGGTCCTTGGTGTGATCGACGGCTTTCAATAACTCGAACTTCTCGCCGTTCTGGCGCACGCGCGCATAGTGGCCGGTGGCGATCAGGTCCGCGCCGAGGTGCATGGCGTGATCGAGAAACGCCTTGAACTTGATTTCGGCGTTGCACAGCACATCGGGATTCGGCGTGCGGCCGGCCTGGTATTCGCGCAGGAAATCGGCAAATACGCGGTCCTTGTATTCGGCGGCAAAGTTGACCGCTTCGATGTCCACGCCGATCACGTCGGCCACGCTGGCCGCGTCGATCCAGTCCTGGCGCGTGGAGCAGTATTCGGAATCGTCGTCGTCTTCCCAGTTCTTCATGAACAGGCCCACCACGTCGTAGCCCTGCTCCTTGAGCATCCACGCCGCGACCGAGGAATCGACCCCGCCCGACATACCGATCACGACTTTTTTCTTGCTCATTACATCAATCCTTGTCTATCCAATAGCGGTACTCACGGCTTCTTTGTACACGGAAGCGTGGGTCTGTATCAATTCAAGCGGGGCGCGGATGCCGGCCAGGTATTCGTCCACGCATTGCAGTACCGTGGGGCTGCGGTGACGGTCGGCGCAGGCGGCCAGTTCGTCGCGCGTGAGCCACATGGTGCGCAGGATGCCTTCGTCGAGCGGGCGGTCGTGCTGCGCGCCCGGCACGCCGCAGAAGGTAAAGCGCAGGTACGTTACTTCCTCGCCGGTGCGGTTGGAGGTGTAGCGCGACATATACATGCCCACCAGCGCGGTGGGTGTGAAGTCGTACGCGGTTTCCTCCAGCGTCTCGCGGATCACGGCCTGTTCCAGCGATTCGTAGGGGTCGAGATGGCCGGCAGGCTGGTTGATGCGGATGCCGTCGCTGGTCTCTTCTTCGATCAGCAGGAACTTGCCGTCTTTTTCGACGATGGCGGCAACAGTAACAGAGGGTTTCCAGATACGCGGCATGAGTCATCCTTGAAAAGAGCCGACATTTTAGCCTGTTCCGCCGATTTGGTTTGAAACCACTGTCGTTAAAAACAGCATTTGCTTTGAACTTACGCAACGTTTCATGGGATAAACAACGCCAGATAACGACTTTTGCGCAAAAAACCGTGTTAGATTGGCTAGTCAGTTTATTAATCATTGGGGACACCATGAGAATAGGCATACCGGCCGAGACCAGGCCGGGGGAGACACGGGTAGCGGCGACGCCCGAAACCATCAAGAAGTTATCTGCGAAACATCAACTGATCGTGCAGGCGGGCGCCGGCCTGGCCGCCTCCATCACCGACGACGCCTACGCGGCGGCTGGCGCGCAAATCGCCGGCGCGGCCGAGGCCTTCGGCGCCGACGTGGTGCTCAAGGTGCGCGCGCCCGACGCTGCCGAACGGGTGCTGATCAAGCCCGGCACGGTCGTCATCGGCATGCTCAACCCCTTCGATGCTGCCAACAACGCCGCCATGGCGTCCGCCGGCCTGCGCGCGCTGGCACTGGAAGCCGTGCCGCGCATCACGCGCGCGCAGTCGATGGACGTGCTGTCGTCGCAGGCGAACATCGCCGGCTACAAGGCGGTGATGATCGCGGCCAATACATACCAGCGCTTCATGCCCATGCTGATGACGGCCGCCGGCACGGTCAAGGCGGCGCGCGTATTGATCATGGGCGTGGGCGTGGCCGGCCTGCAGGCGATTGCCACGGCCAAGCGCCTGGGCGCCGTGATCGAGGCGTCCGACGTGCGTCCGCCGGTGAAAGAACAGGTGGAGTCGCTGGGCGCCAAGTTCATCGACGTACCATTCCTCACCGACGAGGAGCGCGAAATCGCCAAGGGCGTGGGCGGCTACGCGCGGCCGATGCCGCCCGACTGGATGGCGCGCCAGTCCGCATTGGTGCATGAACGCGCCAGGCTGGCCGACATCATCATCACCACCGCGCTGATCCCCGGTCGCCCGGCGCCGGTGCTCATTTCCGAAGACACGGTCAAGGCGATGAAGCCCGGTTCCGTGATCGTCGATCTGGCCGTATCCCAGGGCGGCAACTGCCCGCTGTCGGAGCTGAACAAAACCGTGATCAAACACGGCGTGCACATCGTCGGCGAACCCGACCTGGCCACGCTGGTGGCGGCCGATGCCTCGGCGCTGTACGCGCGCAATGTGCTCGACTTCCTCAAGCTGATCATCGACAAGGACGATCAACTGGTCATCGACCGCGAGGACGAGATCATCAAGGCCACGCTGCTGTGCGCGGACGGCCAGCTGCTCAGAACATAACAAAGGGGACACGCCATGGAAGTGAGCCACACCATCATCAACCTGATCATCTTCGTGCTGGCCATCTATGTCGGCTACCACGTGGTCTGGACCGTGACACCGGCGCTGCACACGCCGCTCATGGCCGTCACCAACGCCGTCTCGGCGATCATCATCGTCGGCGCCATGCTGGCTGCCGCCCTCACCGAAGGCATCGTGGGCCAGGTGGCCGGCACGGTGGCCGTGGCGCTGGCGGCGGTCAATGTGTTCGGCGGCTTCCTGGTCACGCAGCGCATGCTCGAGATGTTCCGTAAAAAAGCCTCGAAGGCGGATGCCGGTAAAAAACCGCAGGAGCAGCAGCCATGAGCGCGCTGCCGCTGGAACTGGTGTCGATGAACCTGGTGACCATGTTGTACCTGGTCGCTTCCGTATGCTTCATCCAGGCCCTCAAGGGGCTGTCCTCGCCAGGCACGGCGCGCGCCGGCAATGCCTTCGGCATGGCCGGCATGGCCATCGCCTTTGTCACCACGCTGGCGTTGATCCTCAAGTTGCGCGCCGAGGCCGAGCTGGCTGCGGTCAATACCGGCAGCGCGGGCCCCGGCGGCATGGGCCTGGCGCTGGTGATGCTGGGCGTGGCAGTTGGTGGCGCCATCGGCGCCATCCTGGCGAAAAAAGTCGAGATGACCAAAATGCCGGAACTGGTCGCCGCCATGCACTCGCTCATTGGCCTCGCTGCCGTGTGCATCGCGGTTGCTGCCGTGTCGGAGCCGCACGCGTTCGGGATTGCTGCCCCGGGCGAGGCGCTGCCATTCGGTAACCGCATCGAACTGTTCATCGGTACCTTCGTGGGGGCGATCACGTTCTCGGGATCGGTAATCGCGTTCGGCAAGCTGTCGGGAAAATACAAGTTTCGGCTGTTCCAGGGCGCGCCGGTCAGCTTCGCCGGCCAGCATGTGCTCAACCTGGTGCTGGCGCTGATCATGGTGGGGCTGGGGCTGGCATTCTGCTTTGCCGACGGCGTGGCGCCCGCGTGGACGCCGTTCCTGACCATGACCGCGATCGCCTTTGTGCTCGGCGTGTTGATCATCATCCCGATCGGCGGCGCCGACATGCCGGTGGTGGTGTCGATGCTGAACTCGTACTCCGGCTGGGCGGCGGCCGGTATCGGCTTCTCGCTCAACAATGCCATGCTGATCATCGCCGGTTCGCTGGTGGGTTCCTCGGGCGCGATCCTGTCGTACATCATGTGCAAGGCCATGAACCGCTCGTTCTTCAATGTCATCCTGGGCGGCTTTGGCGGTGCGCCAGCGGACGCCAGCGCCGGCGGCGCCAAGGAGCAGCGGCCCGTCAAATCCGGCTCGGCCGACGACGCGGCCTTCATCATGGCCAATGCCGAAAGCGTGATCATCGTGCCCGGCTACGGCCTGGCCGTCGCGCGCGCCCAGCACTCGTTGAAAGAACTGGTGGAAAAACTCACGCACAAGGGCGTGACCGTGAAATATGCGATCCACCCGGTGGCCGGACGCATGCCGGGCCACATGAACGTGCTGCTGGCCGAAGCCGAAGTGCCGTACGACCAGGTATTCGAGATGGAGGACATCAACGGCGAATTCGGCCAGGCCGACGTCGCGCTGATCCTGGGCGCCAACGACGTGGTCAATCCGGCGGCAAAAGATCCGGGCTCGCCAATTGCCGGCATGCCGATACTGGAGGCCTACAAGGCCAAGAGCATCATCGTCAACAAGCGGTCAATGGCGTCGGGGTACGCGGGGCTCGACAACGAGCTGTTTTACCAGGCCAATACCATGATGGTGTTTGGCGACGCCAAGAAGGTGATCGAAGATATGGTGAAGGCGGTCGAGTAAAGCCTAGCGCCGGCCGTACATCATCAATTCCGCCAGCACGCTGCGCGCCGGTCCCACCACGTCGATTGCCGCCAGCGAGAGTCCGAGCAGTGCCTGCGCCGGCGAGTTGTTGGCAAATACGCGCGCCATGGTGTCGGTCAGGCGCACGGTGGTGCTGCGGTCCTGCTGGCGTGCGGCGGTGAACTGCGCCAGCATTTGCGGCGTGGCGCCTTGCGCCAGCAGGCGCGCCAGCACCGTCACGTCGCGCAGGCCCAGGTTCAGGCCCTGGCCCGCCACCGGGTGCAGCGTCTGCGCCGCATTGCCGATGGCGACCGTGCGGGCCGTGGTCCTTGCATCGGCATTCAGGCCGAGCGGGAAACCGAGGCGCGGCGAGGCGTACGTAAAACGTCCCACGCGGTCGCCGAATGCTTCGCCCAGCTGCGCCAGGAATGCCTGGTCGTCCAGTGCCAGCAATTGTTCCGCGCGCGCCGGCCGCACGCACCATACCAGCGAATACTCGCCTGGCCGGGCATCCGGATGCGCCGCCCCCTGCGCTCCAAACTGCGCACCCACTTGAGCACCCAACTGCGCAACCGATTGCGGCGCGCCCTGCGGCAGCAGCGCCAGCGGGCCTTCGTCGGTAAAGCGTTCGTAGGCGCGGTGCGCCTGCGGGCGATTGCTGCGCACCTGGGCGATGATGGCGGTCTGGCCGTAGTCGCGGCGCCGGGCGCGGTCCTGCTGTTCGTTGAACAGGCCGCCCTCGGCCTGCACCACCACGCCCGCGTGCAGCGAGCGCGCCGCGCCCGTCGCCAGGTCGGTAATGGTGAGCACCACCTGGTTATCGAGTTCGTCGAGCGCATCGACCCGCGCCGGGCGCTGGGTGGCGATGCCGGCTGCCTCGCACACGGCGCCCAGCGCCTTGACGATGTCGCCGTAGCGGGTGACATAGCCAAGCGCCGGCACGCCTTGCTCGGTGCTGGTGATCATGCTGCGGCCGAACTGGCCGCGCCGCGAGACGTGGATTTCGTTGATCGCCGTGCCGGCGACGGGCCAGGCGCCTATGTCTTCCAGAATCTGGCGGCTGCCCCACGACAGCGCCAGCGAGCGCGGGTCGGTGCTGGCCTGGGCCAGGGTCTTGGCGTCGATCAGGGCGATGCGGTGGGCAGGAATGCCGCGCTTGGCCAGCAGGGCGGCCAGCGCCATGCCGGCCGGGCCGGCGCCGCAAATGGCCACATCGCAGGACAGGGTAACGGGCGGGGTGTCGTGGTCGGTCATGGCATCAGCTTTTCAATGTCGGCCACGGACTTGGGCGCGGCTGCGCTCAATACCGTGTGGCCGGTGGCGGTGACCAGCACATCGTCTTCGATGCGGATCCCCGTGTTCCAGAATTGTTCGGGCACGCCGGCAGCAGGGCGCACGTAGATGCCCGGCTCCACCGTCAGCACCATGCCCGCCTGCAGCGCGCGCGAAGGGTGGTCGGCGGCGCCCAGGTCGCGGTAGGACCCCACGTCGTGCACGTCCAGGCCCAGCCAGTGGCCGGTGCCGTGCATGTAGAACTGCAGGTGGCGCCTGTCGGCAATCACGTCGGCGGCGCTGCCGCAGGTGTTTTTATCAAGCAGGCCCAGGTCCAGCATGCCCTGCGCCAGCACATTCAATGCTGCCGCATGGATGCCGGCGTACGGGCGGCCCGGCGCCACGGCGTCCAGGGCGGCGCTTTGCGCGGCCAGTACCAGTTCGTATAGCTGGCGCTGGGGCGCGGTAAAGCGGCCATTGACGGGCCAGGTGCGGGTAATGTCCGAGGCATAGCCATCGAGCTCGCAGCCGGCGTCGGCCAGTACCAGGTCGCCGTCGCGGGCCAGGGCGTTGTTGGCGCTGTAGTGCAGCACGCAGGCGTTGGCGCCGGCGGCCACGATCGGCGGATACGCCTGGCCCTGGGCGCCATGGCGGCGGAATTCGTACAGCAGTTCCGCTTCGATTTCATACTCGTGTATGCCGGCGCGCGCGTGTTGCATGGCCCGCACGTGGGCCAGCGCCGAGATGGTGGCGGCGCGCTGCATGGTGGCTTGTTCGCTGTCGTCTTTCAGCAGGCGCATGTCGGCCAGCAGCGGCAGCAAGTCAACCGGCGCGGCCGCCGCACCAGCGCGCAGCTGTGCCAGTACGCCGTCGAGGTCCTCGATCGGGTATGCCTCGGCGAAACCGAAGGCGGCACGCGCGGCTTCCGGTCCATAACGAAAGCCATCCCAGATCTCGCGGTCAGGATTTTTTGCGCGGCAGAACAGCAGACTTCGGGCCGGCGCGTCGCCGCGCGCGGCGACCAGCACCAGCGCGCTTTCCGGCTCCGTGAAACCGGTCAGGTAATAGAAATGGCTGTCGTGGCGGTAAGGGTAGTGGCTGTCGCCGTTGCGTACCACCTCGGGCGCCGTGTGCAGCACCGCCACCGCGCCCGGTGGCAGTTGCGCCAGCAGGCGCGTGCGCCTACTGGCGCAAGCTGCGCCGACTTGAGCGCCCGCGGCGCCGTCATCAGCGCCGCAGTCCGTGCGACGAGCAGCTGTCTCCCTGGTCACTGCGCAGCCCTGGGGCCCGGCGCCAGCGCGGCACGCGGTGCGTTCAACAACTCGAGCTGCTGCACCGTGCCCACGTTGTGCCACTCGCCCTCGTACACTTCGCCACCGACGAGTTTTTTGTCGATGAAGGCGCGCAGTAGCGGGCCCAGCTTGGCGTGGTCGCCGGGCGTGATAGCGTCGAACATTTCGGGACGGTACACACCAATATTGCCGAACGTGAACTTCGGCGTGCCGTCGTTGTTCAGCGTGTACATCGACAGGCCGAAGTCGCCTTCCGGGTGGAAGTCGGGATTCGGCACCAGGTACAGCCAGCAGATGTCGCGCTGGTCGGCCGGGTACGGGTTGCCCCACATGTCTTCGTCGTGCAGCACGTCCTTGACCTGCTCAAAGTCGAAATGCGGGCAATAGATGTCGCCCGAGATCGCCACGAACGGTGCGTCACCGAGCAGGTGGCGGGCGTGGGCGATGCCGCCGGCGGTCTCCAGCGCGGTGTCTTCGCGCGAGTACAGCAGCGTGGCGCCGTACTTGCTGCCGTCGCCGAGCGCCGCTTCGATCTGGTCGCCCAAGTGGGCGTGGTTGATCACGATTTCGGTGATACCGGCGCGCACCAGGCCGAGGATGTGCCAGACGATCAGCGGGCGGCCGCGCACCTTCAGTAGCGGCTTGGGGCAGGTATCCGTCAACGGACGCATGCGTTCGCCGCGTCCGGCGGCAAAGATCATGGCCTTCATGGTCCCGGCCTCAGAACGTGTAGCCGACTTGCGGCTGCACGTCTTCGAGCAGGTCGAGCAGGCGCACCAGCGGTTTCAGGTCGCGGTAGCGGCCGGCTGTCTTGCGCACGTAGTCCATCACCGTGGGCAGGTCGGCCAGGTACTGGTCCTTGCCGTCGCGGTAGTGCAGGCGGCAGAAGATGCCGAGGATTTTCAGGTGGCGCTGCAAGCCCATGTACTCGAAGTCCTGGTAGAAACTGTCGATGTCCTTGTTGACCGGCAGGCCCAGCGACTTGGCGTGCTGCCAGTAGCGGATGGCCCAGTCCAGCACCAGTTCTTCGTCCCATTGCACGTAGGCGTCGCGCAGCAGCGAGACGACGTCGTAGGTGATCGGGCCGTACAGCGCGTCCTGGAAGTCCAGCACGCCGGGGTTGCCGGCATCGATCTGCATCAGGTTGCGCGAATGGAAGTCGCGGTGCACATACACCTGCTGCTGGGCCGTGACGTTGGCCAGGATGGCGTCAAACACGGCTTTCAGCTCGGCCTGTTGTTTGTCGTTGAGCGTGGCCTTCAGGTGGCGGCCCAGGTACCACTCTGTAAAGATGCCCAGTTCGCGTTCCATGAAGGCGCGGTCGTACTCGGGCAGCACGTCCGGTTCGCTGGTGAGCTGGAACTTGACCAGCGCTTCCAGTGCGTCGGCGTACATGGCCGAGGCGTTGTCGTGGTCGAGCACCTGCAAATACGTGGTGTTACCGAGGTCGGACATCAGCATGAAGCCGCGTTCGTAGTCGGTGGCCACGATGCGCGGCACGGAAACGCCGGCATGAATGAGCATTTCGTCAACCTTGACAAAGCCGAGCACGTTTTCGCGCTCGGGCGGGGCGTCCATCACGATCAGGGTGGCGCCGAGGCTGGCCTGGTGGTCCGGCAAAACGTTGACACGGAAATAACGGCGGAAGCTGGCATCGCTCGAAGCGGGGCGTGCCGAGGCGGTATCGACGACGTTCAGAGTGGCCAGCCAGGCGGTCAGCGCCTCCAGGCGAACATCTGGCGTTAAATTCTGTAATAAAGACATGAAGCGAGCGGTTGAAACCGGCGTTGAGGATAGATTCCCATATAATAAGGGATTATTTTCAAATCGCCCGGTGTTTCCACCCTTCTTTTCATGAGTTGCATGCGCTGGCTTCTGCCCCCCACACCCTCGCACCGCTGGGCCACTGCCCTGACTGCCATCGTCACTGCTTCGGCAGTGCCCAGTTACGCCCAGACCCAGGTCCTGGTACCAGCCCAGGCTCCCGTGCCGGGCAAGCAGCGCGCCCCCCGGGTGGAGGATGTCAACGCGCCCACCGTCGTCAAGGCCGAGGAAATCAATGGCCGCCCCGAGCGTGAACTGAACCTGGTGCGCGACGCCGAGATCGTCAAGGACCAGACCAGGGTGCAATCGGACTCGGCCTGCTTCCGCCAGGTGGAGAATGAAGTCGAAGCCGATGGCAACGTCAAGATCTGGCGCTTCGGCGACTATTTCACCGGCGACCAGCTCAAGCTGAACATGGACAGCGGCAAGGGCTATATGCTCAACCCGACCTACAAGATGGAAGCGAACAATGCGCAGGGCAAGGCCGAGCGCATCAACTTCATCAACGCGGACGAGGCCCAGGTCATCAACGGCACGTACAGCACCTGCCAGGGTTCCGACCCCGACTGGTACTTGCGCTCGAACACGCTCAACCTCGATTCCGGCCGCGACGTGGGCACCGCCGGCCAGACCGTCATCTATTTCAAGGATGTGCCGATCCTGGGCACGCCGGCGCTGTCGTTCTCGCTGTCGGGCGCGCGCCGCTCGGGCTGGCTGTCGCCCACGCCGGGCTTCGGCTCCAAGGGTGAGGCTGAGCTGCTGGTGCCGTACTACGTCAACATTGCGCCGAACCGCACCTGACCCTGTATCCGAAAGTGATCCTGCGCCGTGGGCTGCAAATGGGCGCCAAGGGCCGCTACATGGGCGAGACCGATGGCGGCCTGTATGCTGGTGAAACCTATCTGGAATACCTGCCGCACGACAAGAAATACGTGCCGGCGTCGCCAGGCGATTCGACTGACCGCTGGACCGTCAAGTCGGTGCACAAGCAGGCGCTGTCGGAAGACTGGTCGTATGGCTGGAATGTGCGCGCCTCGTCGGATAACAACTATCCCAACGATTTCTCCAAGACGGTGTCGAGCTCGACCGAGCGGCAACTGTTGCGCGAACTGCGCACCGACTACCACGGCGAATTCTGGACATTGACTGCGCGCGTGCAAAAGTACCAGGTGCTGCAAGACCCGGAAGCAGCCACCGACAGCTCGCTGTTCGTCTCGCGGCCCTATGACCGCCTGCCGGCGATCAATTTCCACGCCGCGCAGTACGATGTGCTGGGTGGCTTCGACTGGGCGTTCGACAGCGAGCTTACACGCTTCCACCATCCGACCCTGCTCAACGGCACGCGGCTGGTGGGCATCCCGCAACTGAGCTATCCGATCATCGGACCTAGTTACTTTATCACCCCCAAGGTGATGCTCAACGCGGCCAGCTACCAGCTCGACGGCCAGAGCGGTGGCGGTTCGAAAAACCTGTCGCGCGCGATTCCCACGGTGTCGATCGATTCGGGCCTGGTGTTCGAGCGCGACGCCAACTACCTTGGCAAGGAAATGACCCAGACGCTGGAGCCGCGCCTGTTCTACGTGCGCACGCCGTACCGTGACCAGACCCAGTTCCCCACCTTCGATACCGACGCGGCCACGTTCAACTTCAGCCAGATCTTCAGTGAAAACCGCTTCGTCGGCTCCGACCGTATCGGCGACGCCAACCAGCTGACCGCCGCGCTGGTGTCGCGCTTCCTCGACAGTTCGGGCGCCGAGCAGTTGCGCCTGTCGTTCGGCCAGCGCTTCTACTTCGACGACCAGCGCGTGCAGCTCGATTCCTCCACGCCGGTGGTCGATGCCCACTCCGATATCTTGCTGGCCGCCAGCGGCCGCATTTCCGAACACTGGACCTTCGACAGCGCGGTGCAATACAATCCGAGCGAAAGCCAGGTGTCGTCGCAAAGCTATACGTTCCAGTGGACGCCGGCGCAAAAGAAAGTGCTCAACCTCGGTTACCGCTACCTGCGCAACAGCTTCAAGAATATCGAGTTGTCGAGCCAGTGGCCGCTGTTCAAGCGCTGGTACGGCGTGGGCCGCGTCAGCTACTCGGCCCAGGACAAGAAGATCCTCGAAAGCCTGATCGGCCTCGAGTACAGCCATGATTGCTGGGTGTTCCGCATGGGCGCGCAGCGCTTCGTGACCACCTCGACCAAGGCATCCACGCCGATCTTCTTCCAGCTCGAACTCAACGGCCTGTCGCACCTGGGCGTGGGTAGTCCGCTCGAAGCGATGAAGAACAGTATTCCCGGCTACCAACGCCTGAACGAAGGCCGTTAAGCGGCATTAAGCAGATGTAACAAAGCGCCCGCTATTTGGCGCTTTGCGATATTTTCCAGCAAGGCACACGGTGCGCGTTGTTCATGCCGTGTGATTTTTACTACCTGACTCATGAGCGTTCCACCATGCGTAATGCGTACCAAATGAAAGTCCTCGCCGTCTTGCTGTGCAGCGTAGCCCTGAGCGGTTGCAGCCTGTTCTCGAAAAAGCCTGAACCCGCAGCGCCTGCTGCACCGGCAGCCGCTGCCGCGCCCGTCGCCAAGCCGGCCGCCAAACCGGTGGCAAAGGCCGACGGTTCCGGCTTCATTCCACCGGGTTCGTCGAGCAATGTGGCCATCGATTCGATCGTGGTGGTGGTCAACGACGACGTCATCACCCGCCGTGAGCTGAACAACCGCATCAAGACCGTGACTGCCCGCATGAAGCAGCAGAACGTGCAGATGCCTCCGGCAGTCGACCTCGAGCGCCAGCTGCTCGAGCGCATGATCGTCGAACGCGCGCAAATGCAACTGGCCAAGGAAATGGGCGTGCGCGTCGATGACAACCAGCTCGACCGCGCCATCGCCCGCATCGCCGAGGCGCAAAAAGCCACGGTGCAGGACTTGCGCAACCAGATGGAAAAGGACGGCACGCCGTTCGCCGCATTCCGCGAAGAGATCCGCGAAGAAATCATCATGCAGCGCTTGCGCGAGCACGAGGTCGATGCCAAGATCCAGATTTCGGACGCCGAAGTGGACAGCTACCTGGCCGCCCAGAAGGCTGCCGCTGCCGAGCAGTACGAGATTAACATCTCGCAAATCATGATCCGCATCCCGGACAACGCCACCGCCGAAATCATCGCCCAGCGCCGCGCGCGTGCCGAAGACGTCATGCGCCAGCTGCGCACCGGCGCCGATTTCGCCAAGACCGCCGCCACGTATTCCGATGCCAGCGACGCGCTGCAAGGCGGCGCGGTCGGCTGGCGCCAGCCCGAGCGCCTGCCGCCGGTGTTTGCCGAAGCGCTGTCCAAGCTCAGCCCTGGCCAGGTCACGCCGATCATCAAGAGCGTGGGCGCGTTCCACATCCTGAAGGCCGTCGATCGCCGCAGCGTGGCCGAAGCGCAGGCCGCCGCCGTCGTCCAGCAAACCCATGCACGCCACATCCTGATCAAGGTCACGCCCACCATGAGCGCGGCCGACGCCAAGCGCAAGCTGGCCGAACTCAAGGAGCGCCTGGTCAACAAGGGCGCCACCTTTGAGGAACTGGCGCGCCTGTTCTCCAACGACAGCTCGGCGTCCAAGGGCGGCGACATCGGCTGGCTCTACCCGGGCGACCTGACGCCGGAATTCGAATCTGCCATGAACGGCCTGAAAATCGGCGAGATCAGCGACCCGGTGGAAACCAGTTTCGGTGTCCACCTGATCGAAGTGCTCGAGCGTAAGTCGGACGACGCTTCCAAGGAACGCGAACGCAATATGGCCCGCCAGGCCCTGCGCGACCAGAAGCTGGAAGAAGCGACCGAAAGCTGGCAGCGCGAAGTGCGCGACCGCGCCTTCGTCGAGTTCCGCAACGAAGACGGCACCGTCGCCACCCCGCCGAAGTAAACTACTGACCTGGAGCATCTGTGAGCGCACATGCGAACACCGCGCATACTGCGCACACCGGCCTGCCGTCCACTACCCAGCCACGGCGCAGCCGTCCGGCGATTGCCGTGACGGTGGGCGAACCCGCCGGCATCGGTCCCGAAATCTCGCTGCGCGCCGCCTGGGCGCGCCGGCACGAAGTCAATTGCGTGCTGCTGGGCGATGCCGCTTTCCTGTCCATGACGGCCGCCGCCATCGATCCCGCCATCCGCGTCTCGGCGCTGTCCCTGATGGCGGTGCGTAATGGCGGCCTGCCGCATTTCGGTCCCGAGCGTATCAGCGTGATCGATGTGCCGCTCGGCGCCCACGTGGTGCCGGGCACGCTGGACAAGGACAATGGGCGCGCCGTGCTGGCCACGCTCGACGCCGCCATCGAAGGCGTCCAGGCCGGCTGGTTCGAAGCCGTCGTGACCGCGCCACTGCAAAAAAGCACCATCAACGATGCCGGCGTGGCGTTTTCCGGCCATACCGAATATTTTGCCGAGCACACCGGGACCGACCAGGTGGTGATGATGCTGGCCGGACCGATGCCAGCCGCGTTCAACGCCGCCGCCGAACCGGGCCGGCAGTTCCGGGTAGCGCTGGCCACCACCCACCTGGCCTTGAAAGATGTGCCGGCCGCGGTGAACCAGCAAGGTCTTGCGCGCATCCTCGACATCATCGATCATGATCTGAAGATCAAGTTCGGCATCGCCGCGCCGCGCATCCTGGTGTGCGGCCTGAACCCGCACGCGGGCGAGGGCGGCTACCTGGGCCGCGAGGAAATCGACACCATCACCCCGGCGCTGGACGCGGCGCGCGCGCGCGGCATCGACGCCCTGGGTCCATACCCGGCCGATACCCTGTTCCAGCCCAAATACCTGCGCGATGCCGACTGCGTGCTGGCCATGTACCACGACCAGGGCTTGCCGGTGCTCAAGTTCGCCACCTTTGGCCATGGCATCAACATCACCCTGGGCCTGCCGCTGATCCGCACCTCGGTTGATCACGGCACCGCGCTCGACCTGGCCGCACGCGGCCTCGGCCACGCCGACTGCGGCAGCATGGACGCGGCCATCACGGCCGCACTCGGCATGGCCGACGCGGTCCGCAATGCCCGCCCCCACACTTCGACTTAAAGACAGAAAAATATGAAACACGTAGCCCGCAAACGCTTTGGCCAGAATTTCCTGCACGATAAATATGTACTGGAAAACATCACCTCGGCGATCGGTCCCGCACCGGACGACACGATGGTCGAGATCGGCCCCGGCCTGGCCGCCATGACCCGTGGACTGCTGCGCACGCTCAAGCACATGCACGTGGTGGAGCTGGACCGCGACCTGGTCGCCCGCCTGGAGAAGGATTTTCCGCGCGAACAACTGACGATACACGCTGGCGACGCGCTGAAATTCGATTTCGGCGCAATCCCGGTGCCGGCCGGCAAAAAACTGCGCATCGTCGGCAACCTGCCGTACAACATTTCCAGCCCCTTGCTGTTCCACCTGGCGACGTTTGCCAGCCAGGTCGAGGACCAGCACTTCATGCTGCAAAAAGAGGTGGTGGAGCGCATGGTGGCCGAACCGGGCAGCAAGACCTTCGGCCGCCTGTCGGTGATGCTGCAATGGCGCTACGACATGAAGCTGCTGTTCGTGGTGCCGCCGGAAGCGTTCGATCCGCCACCGAAAGTGGAATCGGCCATCGTGCGCATGGTGCCGGTCGCTAACCAGTTGCCGTGCGACGGCGAGACCCTGGAAGCGGTCGTGCAAAAAGCGTTTTCGCAACGCCGCAAGGTGATCCGCAACTGCCTGGCGGGCATGTTCACGGAAGAACAGATCGTCGCCGCCGGCATCGATCCTACCCACCGCCCGGAAGTGGTGGGCCTGGCGCAGTACGTGGCGCTGGCGAATATCCTCAAGCCAGTCTAGACAGGCAAAAAAAAGCCCGCTCAGGGAGCGGGCTAAATCCAATTCCTTTGCAAGAAGTGGAGGAGACAAGTGCAGTATGCTGCGTCGCGGCATATCACGCCAATTTATTTTTCACATATCCAACATCATCAATGTGAATGTCGTCTCTTCCACTGCCGGCCAACTTACGTCGGTTTGACGCAAGTCAGCGTCAGGTTGGTCACCGAATTCGGCGCACGGATCACGCCATTTTGGTTGGTCAGGGTGCAGATCAGGTTCTTCGGCTGGGTCAGGATGCTGATGCTATAAACCTCGCCATTGGTCAGGGTCGCCGCGGTGAACGTGCCGCTGGTGGCGGTAGCGCTGCTGAGCTGGACCTGGGCGCCGCTGCCGTTGATCAGGGTAACGAGGTTGGGAACGTCGGTTGGTGTTGTACCGTCGGTCGGTGTGGTCTTTTCCACCGACACCAGGCCCGAATACGTGCCACCCACGGTATAGGAGTTAGGCGTGCAGCTGACCGCAGCGCCGATGCTGACGGTATAACCTGCCGAGCCCTTGCCGCCGGCCACGCCACAGGTGAAGTAATCCGGATTTCTGGTAATCGTGATGTCGTACTCGGTGCCGTAGTCGATCTGCTGGGGGAAAGCAAACGACGAGGCGCCCTTGGGCACGTCGATCGTGTTGCCACCATTGCTAAGTTGCAAGCCATCCACGGTCAGGCCCGACACCGAACCTTGCACCGTGTATTGAGCTTTGCCGCCACATGCCGACAGCAGACTGGCCAGGGTCAGCGCGACCAGCGCGCCTGCGTACGAAAATTTCATGTATTTCTCCGGATATTAAGCTGTAGCGGCGGATGACCGCGGCGTAGTGACGTTAAACACACTTGACCTCGATGGCATCGAGCATGTCTGCGTTACCGATGGTGCCGGTGGCGCCTTTGGTGACCGTGCATTGCTGACCAGCAGGTTGCTGCAGTACATTGATGCCGAAGTTAGATTTTTGGCCGATGGTTTTGGGGAATACAAAGGTAATTGGATTGGTGCTCGATTTCGCTACGTTCACCGTTTCCGATCCATTCGCCAGCACCAGTCCGTCCGAGGTAAGCCCTGATACCGAGCCGCCCAGTTTGCGCTGTTTGGCAACGCAGGTGATCACGACGTAGTAAGCATTGTAGACGTTGGCCTTGCCTTGGTTGGCTGTCGGTGTGCAGACGGCGTAGTCAGGATTCTTGGTGACCGTCACATTGAAGTACTCGTCTACCGCTACCAGTTTTGGAAACGAAAAGGACGTGTACGACGTGGTCGGGTTCGAGGTCAAACCCTGGGTAATCGGTAACACTTCGCCATTGCCGGTGTTGGTCAGCTCTAGCCCGTCGGCATCGAGACCCGAGATGCTGCCAGACAATTGCAGGCTGCCGTCGCTGCCACCACAGGCGCTCAGGATGGCGCCGCACAGCAGGGCCACGCTTGAGCGCAGAGTCATATTTTTCATCAGATCTTTCTCCAAAACGAATAGGGGCCGGCAGCACGTACGTGGGTAGCACGGGTGCAGTATCTTACACGGGTTTGAGCGGTATTTTAGTGCATTTGGTAACAGCGGTCGCCGCCACGGATGTAACAGCGTGTTAGTGCCGCATGCGGCGCCAGAGGCAGGCCGGCCGCGATCGGTGCGACAATGGTGGCTTCTGCCGACTCATAACGATGCCACCATGACCACCCGTACCCCGCAAGCCTTGCTGTTCGACCTCGACGACACCCTGTGGCCGATCGGCCCCGTGATCGCGGCGGCCGAACTGGGCTGGCACGCCTGGCTGGCCGAACGCGTGCCGCTGGTGACCGACAAGTATACAGTGGAGCAATTGCGCGCGCTGCGCATGGCGCTGCTCGAGCGCCGGCCGGAGATGGTGGCCGATCTGTACCAATTGCGCCGCGCCGCACTGGAGGCCGTGTTTCTCGAAACGGGCGCCGATGTTGCCCATATCGACGGCGCCATGGCCCATTTTCACAAATTGCGCAACGCCGTCACCGTGTTCGACGACGTGCTGCCCGCACTGGAAGAGCTGCGCACCATGTTGCGCCTCGGCGTGATCACCAACGGCAACGCCGACCTTGAAGTCATCGGCCTGCACCACCACTTTGAAGTGGCGCTGGCCTCGCACAGTTTCGGCCGCGCCAAGCCCGCGCCGGAAATTTTCCTGGCAGCCTGTACGGCGATGGGCGTAGCGCCCGAGCACGCCATCTACGTGGGCGACGACTTGCGGCTCGACGTGCAGGGCGCGCAGGCGGTGGGCATGCGCGCGGTGTGGATCAACCGCAGCGGCAGCACCGCCCATCTCGACGCCGGCATCGTGCCTGACGCCATCTGCGCCAGTTTCGACGAACTGCTGGTGTGGGTGAAGGACCAGATGCGGCATAATAAGCAGGACTAAATAAGCAGGACTAACTAAGCAGGACTAACTAAGCAGGACTAACTAAGCAGGACCAACCTCAGGGACACTGAAGATAATCACCATGCAACTCGACACACGCGCCCAAACCCTGCTCAAAGCCCTGGTAGAACGCTATATTGCGGACGGCCAGCCGGTGGGCTCGCGCGCCTTGTCCAAGATCTCCGGTCTCGACCTGTCGCCGGCCACCATCCGCAACATCATGGCCGACCTGGAAGACCTCGGCTACGTGGCCAGTCCGCACACGTCGGCCGGGCGCGTGCCCACGCCGCGCGGCTACCGGATTTTTGTCGATACCCTGCTCACGGTGCAGCCGTTCGACGAGCAGTCGGTGGAGTCGCGCATGCGCCTGCAGGCGCCGCAGCCGCAAAAAATGATTTCCAATGCCGCGCAGATGCTGTCGTCGCTGTCGCAGTTTGCCGGCGTGGTACTGAGCCCGCGCCGCGAATCGGTGTTCCAGCAGATCGAGTTCCTGCGCCTGGGCGAAAAGCGCATTTTGCTGGTCATTGTCGGCCCTACCGGCGACGTCCAGAACCGCATGCTGCTCACTGATGTCGATTACAGCCCGTCGCAGCTGGTGCAGTCGGCCAATTACATCAACCAGAACTACGGTGGCCTGTCGCTCGACGACGTGCACCGCCGCCTGGCAGGCGAAGTGCGCCAGTTGCGCGACGATATGAGCAGGTTGATGCAGGTGGCGGTAGAGGCGGGCAGCGAGGCGATGGCCGACGACAAGGACGACATGGTGATCTCGGGCGAGCGCAACCTGCTGTCGGTCAGCGACTTGTCGAGCAATATGTCGTCGCTGCGGCAAATGTTCGACATGTTCGAGCAAAAGACCGGCTTGCTGCAACTGCTCGACATGTCGAGCAAGGCCAGTGGCGTACAGATCTATATCGGCGGCGAATCGAGCCTGGTGCCGATGGACGAAATGAGCGTGGTGACGGCGCCCTACACGGCCAACGGCAAGATCGTCGGCACGCTGGGAGTGATCGGCCCCACCCGCATGGCGTACGAGCGGGTGATACCGATCGTAGATATTACGGCCAAGCTGCTATCGAACGCGCTCAGCCATAATTGATCAGGCAGGTTTGTGGGGGCAGGCGACCTTGGTGCAGTTGCCGTAGATAGCCAGGGCGTGCTCGGCAATGCTGAAACCGCGCTCCTTGGCAATCGCGTTCTGGCGCTCTTCGATGGCTTCGTCGTAAAACTCTTCCACGCGGCCGCAATCGAGGCACACCAGGTGGTCGTGGTGCGAACCGGCGTTCAGTTCGAAGATCGCCTTGCCGGTTTCGAAATGATTGCGGTTGAGCAAGCCGGCTTGCTCGAACTGGGTCAGCACGCGGTAGACGGTGGCCAGGCCCACGTCCATATTGTCGGCCAGCAGGATTTTATAAACATCCTCGGCGGTCAGGTGGCGGACGTCGCTGGTCTGGAAGATGTCCAGGATTTTAAGGCGAGGCAGCGTGGCTTTCAGGCCGCTGGCCTTCAGATCGGTTGGATTATTTCCCATGGTGGACACTCTTATTCTGGTTGGCGATTAGCTAGCCCACAGTTTAACGCACTCCGCGCCGCGCCGCACACAATCTGCCGCCATCCTGCAGCCCTGGCGGTTTTTTGGCATTTGCAAACTTTTACACTTGCGCCTTGCAAAACAAGGACATATCAGGGATTGTGCTTTATGATATGGCGTTTTTTGGCATTCCGCTTGACCAGATTGAGGACATTTATGCGCGTCACCCAGGCTTTATCGCAGTCGTTGTTGCACGGTTCTACTTCCAAGGTGGCCGCATGTGTGGTGCTGGCCGCAGCGCTGGGTGGCTGCGCTTCCAAAACCACGCTGGGCGAAAGATCGAACCAGGTCAAGGACGCCGAGCCGACGCTGGACGCCAGCAAGGGCGCACAGACCACTACCATCACCAAGCTGCAACGCTTCATGTGGTTCTTCTCGCCGTACCGTCCCGACATCCAGCAAGGTAACTTCGTCTCGGAAGAAATGCTGAACCAGCTCAAGGTGGGCATGACGCGCGACCAGGTCCGCTTTATCTTCGGCACCGCGCTGCTGGCCGACCCGTTCCACGCCAACCGCTGGGACTACGCGTTCCGCATGGCCAAGGGCAGCGGCGAAATCACCACCAGCCGCGTGATCGTGTTCTTCGACAAGGACGGCAAGGTCGAGCGCTGGGAAGGCGGCAACCTGCCGACCGAAAAAGAATACATTGCCCGCATCGCCGGCCCGGCGCCGAAGATCAAGAAAAACCCGGACGCGCCCGAGAACAAGCCGGCCCCGTCCACAGCACCACTGCCAGCGGGCAGCGACAAGGCCAACGCCGCGCCGGTTGGCGTGGGTGTCAGCACAGAAACAAAATAAGCAAGGAAACAGCATGACCGAGATGAATATCGCCATTGCCGGCGCCGGTGGCCGCATGGGCCGCATCCTGATCGAAGCCGTCCAGCAGGCCGATGATGCCCGCCTGGCCGGCGCCCTCAACCACGCCGGTGCAGCCGGCGTCGGTGATGACGCTGCCGCCTTCCTCGGCCAGCCGGCCGGCGTGATCGTGGAATCGGACCTGGCGCGCGGCCTGGCCGATGCGCAGTACCTGATCGACTTCACCCGCCCCGAAGGCACGCTCGAACACCTGGCCTACTGCGCCGAACACGGCATCAAGCTGGTGATCGGCACCACCGGTTTCGATGAAGCCGGCAAGGCCGCGATTGCCGAGGCGGCCAAGAAAACCGCGATCGTTTTTTCGCCCAACTTCAGCGTGGGCGTCAACGTCACCATGAAGCTGCTCGAGCAGGCCGCCAAGGCGCTGTCCACCGGCTACGACATCGAAGTGGTCGAAGCCCACCATCGTTTCAAGGTGGACGCGCCGTCCGGCACCGCGCTAAAAATGGGCGAAGTGATTGCCGATGCACTGGGCCGCGACCTGAAAGAATGCGGCGTGTTCGCGCGCGAAGGTGTGACCGGCGAGCGCGACCCGTCGTCGATCGGCTTTGCCACCATCCGTGGCGGCGATATCGTCGGTGACCACACCGTGCTGTTTGCCGGCATCGGCGAGCGCATCGAGATCAGCCATAAATCGAGCAGCCGCGTCACCTACGCCCACGGCGCATTGCGCGCCTGCCGCTTCCTGGCCGACAAGCCGACCGGCCTGTTCGACATGTACGACGTGTTGTCCCTCAACGGGTAAGCCTGCGTGAACGGCCAGTTTTCGCTGTCGCATTTCTGGGCCCAAGCCGATGCGGTCAGCCACGCGGTCGCGTTGGTGCTGCTAACGATGTCGCTGGTGAGCTGGTTCTTCATCCTGGCCAAGCTGTATGGCGCGGTGCGCATCCGCCGCAGCGCGCCGGCCGTGCAAGCGTTCTGGGACGCTCCCACCATGGCCGACGGCGTCGCCACCCTGGCGCTGGCCGACCCCGAAAACATCTTCGTGCCGCTGGCCCGGCAGGGCGCGGCGCAGCTGGTCGTGCCCGACCATCCCACCCTCGGTGGCGAAATGGACCGTTCGGCGCAGATCACGCGCGTGCTGCGCGCGGCGATCCAGCACTCCACCAACCGCCTCGAAGGCGGCCTGACCATGCTGGCCTCGATCGGCGCGACCGCGCCGTTTGTCGGCCTGCTGGGGACGGTGTGGGGGATTTACCATGCGCTGGCCAATATCTCGGCCAGCGGCGCCATGCAGCTCGACAAGGTGGCCGGCCCGGTGGGCGAGGCGCTGGTCATGACGGCCGTTGGGCTGACCGTGGCGATTCCCGCCGTGCTCGCGTATAACGCCTTCAACCGCGTCAACCGCCTGACCCTGGCCGAGCTTGACGCCTTCGCCCACGACCTGCACGCGTACCTGGTCAAAAAATGAGCTTCGGCGCGTTCAACCACCACCGCCAGCCCGGCCCCATGGCCGACATCAACGTCACGCCGATGGTGGACGTGATGCTGGTGCTGCTGGTGATTTTCATCCTCGGCGCACCGGTGTGGACCAGTTCGGTTCAACTGGAGCTGCCCAAGGCGCAGGCGCCAGCCGCGCCACCCGCGCCGGCCACGACCGTGACGGTAGCGATCGACGCCACGGGGCAGGTGTACTGGAACAACGAGGCGGTGGCACCCAAGGTGCTCGAGCAGCGCCTGCTGGAGGCTGCCAAGCTGGACGTGCAGCCCGAGCTGCAACTGCGCGCCGACAAGGACACCCGTTACGAGGTGGTGGCGCAGGTGATGGCTGCCGCGCAAACGCACGGATTAACCAAATTGGGTTTCGTTACCGATCCCGGAAAAACAGAGAGTAAATAATGGCAACCGCACAACTGAACGGCGCAGCGATCCTTGATGCCGCAAGCTTCCATGCGGCCTGCAAGGCAGCACTGGGTTTTCCCGACAGCTACGGCAACACCATGGATGCCTGGATCGATTGCCTGAGCTACCTGCGCGACGACGACAACATGAGCAAATTCAAGCTCAAGCCCAACGAAGTGCTGGACATCGTCATCACCGACTCGGCCGCCCTGGCGGCTGCCGCGCCCGATCTGCTGGAAGAAGTCAGCTACTGCGTGGCCGGCATCAACGACCGGTATGACGACTACGGCGAGAAGCCGGCCTTGAAGCTGACCTTGAAATAAACCTGCCCGGCCTGACCGGCGGCTGCCTTAGGGACCTCGAAAAACCGTAGCGGGTCGCGCAGCAGGGTTTTCGAGGTCCCCTCAACCGACGATGGGAATGTCGGCTTTGGCGCCAGTCTCGCCCGGCGCCAGCGTCAGCACCTCGAAGCCGGTCTCGGTCACCGTCACCATGTGTTCCCACTGCGCCGACAGCGACTGGTCGCGCGTTTCCACGGTCCAGCCATCGTCAAGCTCCTTGGTGGCCGCGCGGCCGGCGTTGATCATCGGTTCGATGGTAAACAGCATGCCCGGTTTCAGGATCAATCCCTGGCCGGGACGGCCGTAGTGGGTCACTTGCGGGTCTTCGTGGTAGGTCATGCCGATGCCGTGGCCGCAATAATCGAGCACCACGCTGAAGCCCGCTTTTTCTGCCACGGTCTGGATCGCAAAGCCGACGTCGCCCAGGGTGGCGCGCGGTTTGACGGCGCGGATGCCGGCCCACATTGCTGCGTACGTCGTTTCCACGAGCTTGCGCGCAGCCTTGGACGGTTCGCCCACGTAGTACATGCGGCTGGTGTCGCCGTGCCAGCCATCCTTGATGACGGCCACGTCGATGTTGATGATGTCGCCATCTTTCAAAATTTCGGTTGCGGACGGAATGCCGTGGCACACCACCTGGTTGACCGAGCTGCACACGGTGGCAGGGAAACCGCCGTAGCCGACATTGGCCGGCGTAACTTTCTGCACATTGACGATGTAATCGTTGCACAGCTGGTCGAGGTAGGCCGTGGTCACGCCGGGTTTGATGTGTGGCCCGATCATCGTCAGCACGTCGGCCGCCAGTTGGGCGGCGACGCGCGCCAGGACGATTTGTTCGGGCGACTTGATCAGATTGGCGTTGCGGCGGGACATGACTACCTCTTTCTTATGGCAAAGGGGCGTAGTTTGCCACAAACAGAGGTCATCAGTCTCAGCGAACGGCGGCCAGGTCGAAGTGCGGGTTATAAATCAGGCACAGCAAATTACCGAACGGGTCGGCCAGCTCCACTGTCTTGATGCCTTCTCCCACTTCCTCGATGGCGCCGTGCACGGTGGCGCCGAGCGCGACCAGGCGGTCGGTTTCAGCCTCGATATCGTCCACGCCCCAATAGACCATGCTGCCCGCGTGGGCGGCCGTGAATTTCTCGGCCGGAATCAGGCCCAGTTCAAAACCGCCAATGGCAAAACCCACGTAAAACGGCTGGTCGAAATACGCTGCCGTCTCGAATGCCTGGGCGTACCAGTCGCGGGCGGCGGCCAGGTCGGCCACCGGGTACACCACCGTGCGCAGTCCCTTGATCATGTTTGTCTCCTCTTCGATGTTAAAAACACCATCTTGACATGAAAAAGAGACCGCTGATTGGAAAAATGGAAGGTCGTTTTAGTGGCTGTTGAGCGCAGCCAGCGTCTGCGCGTAACGATCTTCCTTTTCCGCGTTGCGCAAGAACAGCACGCGCTGCACCAGCACTTCGGCCGGCGTGGGGCTGGCTGTGAGCAGGCTGATCACCTCATCGATATAGTCGGCCAGCGGCAGATAGCCCTCGCGCGTGGCCTGGCCCGGGGTCAGGTCGGTTTGCACGGCGGGCGGCGCCAGTTCGATCACTTCCACCGCACCTTTTAGTACTTCGCGCAGGGAGACGGTGTACGAATGCAGCGCAGCCTTGGTGGCGTTGTAGGTGGGCGTGGACAGCAGCGGCACGAACGCCAGGCCCGACGTGGTGTTGATGATGGCGGCATCGCCCTGCTGGCGCAAGTGGTCGGTCAGCGCGTTGATCAGGCGGATCGGTCCCAGCAGGTTGGTGGTAATCGTCGCCTCGGCATCGGCCAGGTCGCGCCGCTTGCTGGCATCCTCGAAGCGCATGATGCCGGCGTTGTTGACCAGGACATTGAGGGCAGGGTGGTCGGCCACGACCCGGCGGGCGAACGCGTCGATGGCATCGGCGTTGTCGGTATCGAATTGCACCGGCACGATGTTGGCGCGGCCGGCGGCCGCTTGTTGCAGCACATCGAGCCGGCGGCCGGCGATGATGATGGTATTGCCCAGGTCGTGCAAGCGATGGGCCAGCGCCTCGCCGATGCCGCTGCCGCCGCCGGTGATCAAGATGGTGTTTCCAGTCGATTTCATGGTCAGTCCTCCTGTGAATGTGGGACCAGTGTACAAAGGAGAGGCGCGCTGATAAAGTAGGCACCCAAAAGATTTATACATACCCAAAAGAGAGTGTAGGTGGCCCATGCGTAAAGCCGAACCCGATGCGCTGATTGAAATGCGCCGGCACGAGCCGATTCCCGACCAGCTCGACCCAGTGATCGAAGCGCTGGTGCAGGACATCATCGGCCAGGTGGCCGACCGCTGGACCATGCTGATCCTCGAAGCGCTCGAAGCGGGCGGCACCCTGCGCTACACCCAGTTGCGCAAGGCCGTGCCCGGTATCAGCCAGAAAATGCTCACGCAAACCGTGCGCCAGATGGAGCGCGACGGCCTGGTGCACCGCACCGTGCACCCGGTGATCCCGCCCCACGTCGACTATGTGCTCACGCCGCTGGGCGCCAGCCTGAGCGCAGCGTTTTGCGGCGTCTGGGTATGGGCCGAGACCCACCATGCGGAAATCATGCGCGCCCGGGCGGCGTTTGCGCAGCGTTCTTCGTAAAAAGGCAGGGTCAGTGCCGACATTCGGACACAAGCTCATCCGATAATGGCTCAGTTCGTGTCCAAATGTCGGCACTGACCCCGAAGTGGGGGGGAGGTGGCGTGCGTTTGGGGCGTTTCAAACGGTATAATGTCCGGTTCATAGTCAACTCTGGCCGCACACCATCATGCAAGATAAATATAGTCACGCCGACGTAGAAACCGCAGCGCAATCCCACTGGAAAGCCATCGACGCCTACAAGGCGGTCGAGCACGACCCGCGTTTTCCCAAGGGTAAGTATTACGCCTGTTCGATGCTGCCTTACCCTTCGGGCAAGCTGCACATGGGGCACGTGCGCAACTATACGATCAACGACGTGATGTACCGCTACCTGCGCATGAACGGCTACAACGTGCTCATGCCGATGGGCTGGGATGCATTCGGCATGCCGGCGGAAAATGCAGCGATGGCCAACAACGTGCCGCCGGCGCAATGGACCTACTCGAATATCGCCCACATGCGCGCGCAGATGGAGCTGATGGGGCTGGCCATCGACTGGTCGCGCGAAATGACCGCGTGCAAGCCCGAGTACTACAAGTGGAACCAGTGGATGTTCCTCAAGATGCTGGAAAAAGGCATCATCTACAAAAAGACCGGTACCGTGAACTGGGACCCGATCGACCAGACCGTGCTGGCCAACGAACAGGTCATCGACGGCCGTGGCTGGCGCTCGGGCGCGCCGATTGAAAAGCGCGAAATCCCGATGTATTACGCGCGCATCACCGACTACGCCGACGAACTGCTCGGCTACGTCGATGACAAGCTGCCGGGCTGGCCCGAGCGCGTGCGTATCATGCAGGCCAACTGGATCGGCAAATCGACCGGCGTGCGCTTCGCCTTCCCGCACCAGATCAAGGATGCCGACGGTGCGCTGATCGGCGACGGCAAGCTGTATGTGTTCACCACCCGCCCGGACACCGTGATGGGCGTGACCTTCTGCGCCGTCGCTGCCGAGCACCCGCTGGCCGTGCATGCTGCACAGAACAACCCGGAGCTGGCTGCGTTCAACGCCGAGTGCAAACTGGGTTCCGTGATCGAAGCCGACATGGCCACGATGGAAAAAAAGGGCATGCCGACCGGCCTGTTCGTCACCCATCCGCTGACCGGCGAGCAAGTCGAAGTGTGGGTCGGTAACTACGTCCTGATGACCTACGGCGACGGCGCCGTGATGGGCGTGCCCGCGCACGACGAGCGCGATTTCGCGTTCGCCAAAAAATACAACCTGGCCATCAAGCAGGTGATCCGCGCCGAAGGCCACGAATTCTCGGACGCCGCCTGGCAGGAATGGTACGGCGACAAGGCGATTTCCATCGTCACCAACTCGGGCAACTACGACGGCCTGAACTACGCCGACGCCGTCGAAGCCGTGGCTGCCGACATGGTCGCCAAAGGCCTGGGCGAGAAGAAGATCACGTTCCGCCTGCGCGACTGGGGCATTTCGCGCCAGCGCTACTGGGGCACGCCGATCCCGATGATCAACTGCCCGGACTGCGGTTCGGTGCCGGTGCCGGAACAAGACCTGCCGGTGGTGCTGCCGGAAGACTGCGTACCGGACGGTAGCGGCAACCCGCTCAACAAGTACGAAGCGTTCCTGCAATGCGACTGCCCGCAGTGCGGCAAGCCGGCGCGCCGCGAAACCGACACCATGGACACCTTCGTCGATTCGTCGTGGTACTACATGCGCTATACCTCGCCGGGCGCCAACAGCATGGTCGATGAACGCAACGACTACTGGATGCCGATGGACCAGTACATCGGCGGCATCGAACACGCCGTGCTGCACCTGCTGTACGCGCGCTTCTGGACCAAGGTGATGCGCGACTTCGGCCTGGTAAAGTTCGACGAGCCATTTACCAACCTGCTCACGCAAGGCATGGTGCTGAACGAAACCTATTACCGCGAAGACGCGGCTGGCAAGAAGACCTGGTTCAACCCGGCCGACGTCGATCTGACGGTCGATGACAAGGGCCGTCCGCAAGCGGCGATCCTGCGCGACGACCAGCAGCCGGTGCACATCGGCGGCACGGAAAAAATGTCGAAGTCGAAAAACAACGGCATCGACCCGCAAGCGCAGATCGAACAATACGGCGCCGACACCGCGCGCCTGTTCACCATGTTCGCCTCGCCGCCGGAGCAGACGCTGGAATGGTCGGGCAGCGGCGTGGAAGGCGCCAACCGCTTCCTGCGCCGCGTGTGGGCATTCGGCTATGCGCAGCAGGCGGCCATCGTCGGCGCCGGTTCGCCATTGACCGCAACGGCCACCACCGACGCCGGCAAAACCCTGCGCCGCGAACTGCACAAGCTGCTGCAACAGGCCGACTACGACATCAAGCGCATCCAGTACAACACCGTGGTGTCGGCCTGCATGAAGATGCTTAACACGATCGAAGCCGCGAAAGATGTGGAGGCAAGCGTGCTGGCCGAAGGCTACGCGATCTTCCTGCGTTTGCTGAACCCGGTCGCGCCGCACATCACCCACGTGCTGTGGACCGAACTCGGGTATGCAACTGCGGCTGGCGACATCCTCAACGCGCCATGGCCGCAAGTGGATCCGGCCGCGCTCGAGCAGTCCGAGATCGAAATGATGATCCAGGTGAACGGCAAGCTGCGCGGCAGCGTGGTCGTGGCCAAGGGCGCCGACAAGGCCAGCATCGAAGCGCTGGCGCTGGCCAACGAAGCGGTGCAAAAGTTCATCGAAGGCACGCCGAAGAAGATCATCGTCGTGCCGGGCAAACTGATCAACATCGTGGTGTAAAGGTATCCAATGACGACGACTCTGTTCCGACGCACCCGCGCGGCCGGCATGGCGCTGCTGCTCACTGCCACGCTGTCCGCCTGCGGCTTCCACCTGCGCGGCGACGGCGGCCATTACACGCTGTCGTTCCCCACCATGTACATCGGACTGCCGGAGTCGTCGCCATTGGCGATCGACTTGAAGCGCAATATCCGCGTCAATGGCAACACCACGGTGGTCAATAGCCCCAAGGATGCCGACGGCGTGGTCGAAGTGCTGTCCAACCCGGAAACCACCAAGACCAAGACCATCCTGTCGCTGAACAGCAATGGCCGCGTGCGCCAGTACCTGCTGCAATACACCATCGTGTTCCGGGTGCTCGACCGTCAAGGTAACGAGCTGCTGGGGCCGACGACGATTTCGCTGAGCCGGCCGATCGACTTCAACGAAACCCAGTTGCTGGCCAAGGAGCAGGAAGAAGCGCTGCTGTACAAGGACATGCAAACCGACCTGGTGCAGCAGATGATGCGCCGCATGGCCGCCGTGAAAACCACGCGCATGTCGGTGCCTGCACCGGGACCGGCGCCGCAGGATCCGTCCGCCGCGCCGGCCGTGCCGATCCTGTAAGGCGGCACCATGCAATTGCGCCTGGACGCGCTCGACGGCCACCTGAACAAGTCGCTGTCGCAGCTGTATGTGATCACCAGCGACGAGCATTTGCTGGCGCTGGAGGCGGCCGACAAGATCCGCCGCACCGCGCGCGCGCAAGGCTATTCCGAGCGCGACGTGCTGACGGTGGAGCGCAGCTTCAAGTGGGGCGAACTGCTGGCAGCCAACCAGGCGCTGTCGCTGTTCGGCGATAAAAAGCTGATCGAACTGCGCATCCCCACCGGCAAGCCGGGCAAGGACGGCGGCGCCGCGCTGCAAGCGTACGTGAAAGACCTGAGCCCCGACAATCTGACATTGATTACGCTCCCCAAGCTCGACTGGCAAACCCAGAAGGCGGCGTGGGTTGGGGCGTTGCAACAGGCGGCGGTGTACATCGACATCCCGCAAATCGAACGGGCGCAATTGCCCAACTGGATAGGCCAGCGCCTTGCCGCACAAGGGCAAAGCGCGGACCGGCAAAGCATCGACTTCATCGCCGATCGCGTGGAAGGCAATCTGCTGGCGGCGCACCAGGAAATACAAAAGCTCGCCCTGCTGCACGAACCGGGCAAGCTCACCTACGAGCAGGTGCACGACGCCGTACTCAATGTGGCCCGCTACGACGTCTTCAAACTCAGCGAAGCGATGCTGATGGGCGACCCGGCGCGTCTCGTGCGTATGCTCGAAGGGCTGAAAGGCGAGGGCGAAGCCCTGCCGCTGGTGCTGTGGGCCGTGTCGGAAGAAATCCGCACGCTGCTCAAGCTCAAGGCGGGCATGGCGCAGGGCCGGCCGCTCGGTGCGCTGCTCAAGGAATACCGCATCTGGGGGCCGAAAGAGCGCATGATGGACCCGGCGCTGCGGCGTATTTCACTGGCCACGCTTGAAGCGGCCATGAAAGACGCCGCGCAAGTGGACAAGATGATCAAGGGCCTGCGTGCCAAGGCCTACAGCGGCGATGCATGGGATGCCATGCTGCAGCTGGGGCTCAAAGTCGCGCGCGGCTAACAAGAATCGAATCGGGACAATCATGGACATCAAACTCGACATCAAGCAGTACATGGAACAACTGGGCCAGCAGGCGCGTGCAGCTTCGCGCGCCATGGCCCGTGCCGACAGCGCCATCCGCAACCGCGCGCTCACGCTGATCGCCGACGGCATCGAGCGCGAGGCCGACGCCCTGCGTGCCGCCAACCGGCTCGACATGGATGCCGCTGCCGCCAACGGCCTGGCGCCGGCCATGCTCGACCGGCTGGCGCTGTCCGACAAGGCAATTGCCACCATGGTCGAAGGCCTGCGCCAGATCGTCGCGCTGCCTGATCCCATCGGTGAAATCTCGGGCCTGAAATTTCGCCCGAGCGGCATCCAGGTGGGCCAGATGCGCGTGCCGCTCGGCGTGATCGGCATCATCTACGAGTCGCGTCCCAACGTCACCGTCGATGCAGCAGGCCTGTGCATCAAGAGCGGCAACGCCACCATCCTGCGCGGCGGCTCGGAAGCGATCCACTGCAACCGCGCGCTGGCGCAACTGGTCAAGGAAGGACTGCTGGGCGCCGGCCTGCCGGAAAACGTCGTGCAGGTGGTCGATACCACCGACCGCGCCGCCGTCGGCGCCCTGATCACCATGCCGCAATACGTGGACGTGATCGTGCCGCGCGGCGGCAAGGGCCTGATCGCGCGCCTGATGGCAGAAGCCACGGTACCGATGATCAAGCACCTCGACGGCATCTGCCACGTGTACATCGACGACAAGGCCGACCTGCAAAAGGCGGTCGCTATCGGCTTCAATGCCAAGTGCCACCGCTACGGCACTTGCAACACCATGGAAACCTTGCTGGTCGCGCGCCCGATCGCCGCCAAGGTGCTGCCGGAACTGGCCAAACTGTACGCGACCAAAGAGGTGGAACTGCGCGCCGACGCTGAAGCCGCTGCGATTTTGGCCGGCTACCCGCACCTCGCTGCTGCCACCGAAGAAGACTGGTCCACCGAATACCTGGCCGCCATCCTGGCCGTGAAAATCGTCGATGGCATTGACGAAGCGATGGACCACATCAACCAGTACTCGTCCAAGCACACGGAAGCTATCATCACCGAAGACTACAGCGCCGGCATGCGCTTCCTGCGCGAAGTCGATTCGGCGTCGGTGATGATCAATGCGTCCACCCGCTTTGCCGATGGCTTCGAGTACGGCCTGGGGGCCGAAATCGGCATTTCCAACGACAAGCTGCACGCGCGCGGCCCGGTGGGCCTCGAAGGCCTCACCTCACTCAAGTACGTCGTGTTCGGTCACGGCGAAATTCGCCAGTAATTCCACTAATGCCACTGAAGGATCGCCATGCTCTGGATTAAATCGCTGCACATCTTCTTCGTCATCGCCTGGATGGCGGGCGTGTTTTACCTGCCGCGTATTTTCGTCAACCTGGCCATGGAGACCAACACCGCCGTCACCGAACGCCTGCTGATCATGGCGCGCAAGCTGTATCGTTTTTCGATGTGGATTTCGGTGCTGGCGATCGTGTTTGGCGCGATCCTGGTGTACATGCTGTACGGTCCGCGCATGCCGGGCTTCATGCATGCCAAGCTGCTGTTCGTGGTGCTGATCGTTGGCTACCACCATGCGTGCGGCAGCATCCTGAAAAAATTCGAGAAGGGCGTCAACACCCGCAGCCATAAATGGTTCCGCGTGTTTAACGAAGTGCCGGTGTTCCTGCTGCTGGCAATTATCGTACTCGTGGTGGTCAAACCCTTCTGACCAAGCACCCCGTACTTAACTAACGGATAAAAGGTTCTCCTGTGGCTTCATATTTTTGCCCATGCCCGCGCGGCATGGAAGCGGCGCTGGCCGAAGAGCTGGGCGAAATCGCCCAGCAAAGCACCACCATGAAAGTGCACAACCAGGTTCCTGGCGGCGTGCACTGCTCGGGTGAGCTGATTGATTCGTACCGCATCAACCTGCACTCGCGCATCGCCTCGCGCGTGCTGATGCGCATGGCCGTTACCGGCTACAAGACCGAGAACGACATCTACGACCTGGTGCTGGCGCAATCGTGGGAAGACTGGTTCACGTACGACCACACCATCCGCGTGGACGTAACCGCCGTCAAGTCGCCATTGAAAAGCCTGGAATTCACCACGCTGAAAATCAAGGATGCGATCTGCGACCGCTTCCGCGACATGTACAGCAAGCGCCCGTCGGTCGATACCCGCGAGCCCGACATGCGCATCGTCGGTTTCCTCGACGCCCACCAGTTCATCATCTACCTCGACACGTCCGGTGAAGCGCTGTTCAAGCGCGGCTGGCGTGAAGAAACCGGCGACGCACCGCTGCGCGAAAACCTGGCGGCGGGCCTCTTGCGCGTGGCCGGCTGGAAGCCGGGCATGCCGCTGTTCGACCCGATGTGCGGCTCCGGCACCATCCTGTGCGAAGCGGCACAGATGGTGCAGGGCGTGCCGCCGGGCGCCCGTCGCCGCTTCGCGTTCGAAGCCTTCAACGACTTCGATCCGGCGCCTTGGCAGGAAATGAAAAACGCCATCAAGCCGAACCCGCTGCCAAGCGAGCCGACGATTTTCGGCTCCGACATCTCGGGCGACATGGTGGCCATGACGCGCCATAACCTGCGCCAGGCCGGCATCATGTTCGACGTGCCGCTCAAGCAGATCGAAGCGCAGGAAGTCAAGGCGCCGACCGAACAGCCGGGCATCATGCTGACCAACCCGCCGTACGGCGAGCGCATCGGCGTGCGCGGCGACAGCTCGCTGGGCGAGGACGAACTGGCCAAGAGTTTTTACTCGGACTTCAGCGGCACCCTGAAGCAGCGCTTCGCCGGCTGGACCGTGTACCTGTTCACGGCCGACCTGGGCCTGCCCAAGATGCTGCGCCTGAAAGAATCGCGCAAGACGCCGTTCTTCAACGGCGCCCTGGAATGCCGCCTGTTCCGCTTCGACATGGTGGCCGGTTTCAACCGCCGCGAAGCTGCCAAGCCGAAAGACGTTTAAACTGCCTGTTGTGCCGCCGACCCCCGCCGGCTGATCTGCGGGCGGGGCTGGCGTGATCCTTCCAAGGAAACCATGTACCCGACCCCGCCCGACAACGTTCTCCCCGATCCCGTCAAGGAAGTTCCCCCGCCACCGCCATCGACCCCCAAGGTGCTCAGCGCCACGGCGCTGGCGGTGATCCTGGCCCTGCTGTCGATGATCGGGCCTTTCTCGATCGACGCCTATTTACCGGCGTTCCCCAACATCCAGGCCACCCTGGGCGCCACCCCGCTCGAAGTGCAGCAAAGCCTCACTTTCTACATGCTGGCCTTTGCCGGCATGGTGCTGTGGCACGGCGCGCTGTCCGATGCGTTCGGCCGGCGCAACGTCATTCTCGTTTCGCTGGTGATGTTCGCGATCGGTACCCTGGGATGCGCGTCGGTGCACTCGGTGCCGTACCTGTGGGCGTTCCGCGTGATGCAGGGCATCTCGGCCGGCGCCGGCGTGGTGGTCGGGCGCGCCATCATCCGCGACCTGTATTCCGATGCGGCGGCGGCGCGCCTGCTGTCGCTGGTGACCATGATCTTTTCGATCGCCCCGGCGATTGCGCCGATTCTCGGCGGCTGGATCGTCACGCTGTTCGACTGGCGCGCGATCTTCCTGTCGCTGCTGGCTTACAGCGTGCTGCTGTTCATCTACTGCTACCGCAACCTGCCCGAGACCCTGCCGCCGCATAAACGCCAGCCGTTCAACCCGCGCCACCTGGCGCGCAATTACAGCGAGATCATGCGCTCCAAGCTGTTCCACCTGAAGTCGGGCGTGGTGGCGCTCAACTTCGGCGGCCTGTTCCTGTTCATCGCGGCGGCGCCCGAGTTCCTGCCCAATTCGCTGGGACTGGGCGCGAGCCAGTTCGGCTGGCTGTTCATTCCGTCGGTGAGCGGGATTTTCCTCGGTGCGCTGGTGGCCAACCGCATCGCCGGCAAGATCTCGTTCTCGCGCCAGATCGGCATCGGCTTCTGCTTCCTGATCGCCGCCGCCGTGTGCAATACGCTGTACCACGTGTTCCTGCCGCCGGCGCTGCCGTGGACCGTGCTGCCGATGCTGTTCTACACCTTCGGCATGTCGATCGTGGCGCCGGGCGCCACGCTGCTCGCGCTCGACCTGTTCCCGCACATCCGCGGCACGGTAGCCTCGTGCCAGTCGTTCGCCACCACCATGATGGGCGCCATCGTGGCCGGCGTGCTGGCGCCGGCGCTGTCGCACTCGGTGTTGTCTTTAGCCCTCGGACAACTGGTACTTACAGGCTCCGCGCTGGTTTTATGGTTGACCGCGCGCCATTACCGGCGCATTCTGTTACCCCATCCGGGACAATAAATCTTTACATCAGGAAATGTGCGCAACCCCTGCACGATTGGCTTGCACGTGCTAAGTTGCCATCATACTTTATGCTAATATAAGTTCTTTCTCGGCATTATTCGTTTCCGGTCTGACTTGATTATTGGTATATGACGATGCTGCAACCCGACCTTGATATCCGCCACCGGCTGCTGATCGCGCGCCTGCCCGCCATGCCGCAGATCCTGATCAAACTGATCGAGCATCTGCAGGCCGACGACGCCGGCATGCCGGAACTGGCCGCGCTGATCGCCAAGGATCCGGCCATGGCCAGCAAGATTTTCTCGGTCGCCAGCAGCTCGGCTTTTCATCGCAACAGTCATGGCAACGGCGCGCGCGCCGTGGGGCTGGAGCAGTCGCTGGTTGCACTGGGCACCGACATGATCAAGACCCTGGTCATCAGCGAATCGGTGTTCCAGACCTTCAGCAGCTTCCCCCATTCCGCCAGCACCGACCTGCGCGCTTTCTGGAAAAGTTCGCTCACCGCGGCTGTCATCGCGCGCGAGCTGGCCCGCAAGATGGACTACCCGCACGTCGAGGAAGCCTACCTGGCGGGCCTGCTGCACAACGTGGGCCGGCTGGCCCTGCTGGCCACCGCGCCGCGCGAATACGCCGTCAACTTCATGGCGCGCGACGACGAAGACCTGTGCGCGGTCGAGCAGCGCACCCTGCAAATCACCCATGCCGAGGCGGGCGCCTGGCTGATCGAACGCTGGCAGCTCGACTCCTTCCTGGCCGACAGCGTGCTGTATCACCACGAGCCGGTCGCGCGCCTGGCCTCCGCCCATCCCCTGATCCGCATGGTGCGCCTGGCGCACCTGCTGTGCGGCCATGGCGACGAGCCTGACGCCATCGAAGACGCGGCCCAATTGTGTGGCCTCGATGGCGCGGCGCTCGAGCCTATCCTCGCCAACGCCGCCCGCCAGGTGGAAAAATCGGCCGGGTACCTGGGCATCGACCTGGCCGGCGCCGACGATATCGTGGCGCCAGCGGCGTACGTGCCGCCATCGCCGGCCGATCCGGTGCAGCAGCGCCTGTCGGAAGAAGTGCGCAACATGATGCTGGTGTCGGAGATGGCGCAGACGTTCGCGCGCCAGGATGGCGAGACCGGCCTGCTCGACGCCATGACGCGCTCGGCGCGCATCCTGTTCGATTTCGAGAACGTGCTGGTGATGCTGGAAAATCCCACCGGCCAGGCGCTGCTGGGCACCGCCACCGGCAACCAGCCCGGGCGCCTGGCCGAATTCATGCTGGCGCTGGACCCGGAGCAGGGCGGCCAGGTGGCGCTGTCGGCGCGCACGCGCAAGCCCGTGTATGCCAGCCGCGCCGGTGTGAACGCGCAGGCTGGCGCGCCGTTGTCCGTGGCCGAAGAGCAGCTGTTCCGCATCCTTGGCAGCGAAGCGCTGGTGTGCCTGCCGCTGGTGTCGAATCAGCGCTGCCTGGGCGTGCTGATCGGCGGCGTCCCTGCCTGGCTGCTGGCCGGTTGCCAGCAGCGCGAGCGCTTCCTGCAATCGTACGCCACCCAGGCGGCGGGCGCATTGGAGACTGCGCTCAGTGAGCGCGGTCACGCCCGGCGCCAGCTGGCGCAGGTGGCGGAGGAATACCGCGACGCGTCGCGCCGCGTGGTGCACGAGGTGAACAACCCGCTGTCGATCATCAAGAACTACCTGTCCATCCTCGACAGCAAGCTGGCGCGGCGCGAGCCGGTGGTGGGCGAGCTGTCGATCCTCAACGAAGAAATCGACCGCGTGGGCCAGCTTCTCAACGGCCTGGCCGACCTGCAACCGGGCGAACCGTCGCACATGGGCAAGGCCACCGAGGTGGCCCACGTGGTGGACGACGTGCTGCGCCTGTTCCGCGCCACCGGTTTCGTGCCGGCCTCGGTGCAGACGGTGGTGCGCATGCAGGAAGGTCCGGGCGCCATCGACGGCGACGCCGACCTGCTCAAGCAGGTGCTGGTCAACCTGGTCAAGAACGCGGTGGAAGCCATGCCGGAGGGCGGGCGCATCGAGATTGCCAACCGTGGCCTGGTCAACCGCGAGCGCAAGCTGTACCTGGAGCTGGTGGTGGCCGACACCGGCCCGGGCCTGTCGGCCGAGCTGCTGGCCAACCTGTTCGCACCGGTGAAAAGCACCAAGGAAGGCCCCCACCACGGCCTGGGACTGTCGATCGTCCACAGCCTGGTGAGCAAGATGGGCGGCCTGATCGCCTGCCGTTCCGGCAAAAACGGCACCACGTTCGAAATCCTGCTGCCGGCCGCCGGCAGCAACACCCAAGCAAGCCCCCTCGCAAGTTCCAGCACCGGCCAAACCCCCCGGTTGATGGATTCCGTTTAAGGCCATGATGAACCTGAACTACCAGGACGACCCTACCCCCGTCGCCCATCTCCATGATTCGCGGCCGCGCCTGCTGCTGGTGGACGACGAGCCGCGCCTGCTGTCGTCGCTGTACGAACTACTGCGCAGTCACGACGGTCACGACTACCTGCTGTGCACCGCCGCCACCGGCGCCGAGGCGCTGGCCCACCTGGCGCAGCAACCGTTCGACCTGGTGCTGCTCGACCTGCGCCTGCCCGACATGAGCGGCCACGACATCATGGAATTCATGAACGCGCGCGGCATCGAGGGCGACGTGGTGGTGATGAGCGGCGAGGTGGGCATCGACGCCGCCATCGGCGCCTTGAAGCGCGGCGCCTACGACTACCTGCGCAAGCCGTACGGCCGCGAAGAGCTGCTCAAGACGGTGGGCAACGTGCTGCAAAAGCGCCGCCTGGCGATCGACAACGAGCGCATCGCCGCGCAGCTGGAAACGTCGGAAAAGATGTACCGCTACCTGGTGGACAGCTCACCCGACATCATCTACACGCTGGCCCACGATGGCCGCATCACGTTTGTAAACGACCGCGTGCAGCACCTGCTCGGATTCGACCGCGACGAGGTGGTGGGGCGCCACTACTCGGTGCTGGTGCACGACGAGGACCAGGACCGCGCCCGTTACGCCTTCGGCGAACGCCAGGGGCAGGGCCAGGGCAAGACGCGGGTGAGCGATGCCGGCGGGCGCACAGCCGAGCTGCGGCTCAAGTGCAAGAGCGGCATGGACCGCACCTTCAGCATCACGCTCACCTCGATGGCGCCCAACGCCATCGGCCCGCACGACTTTTACGGTACCTACGGCGTGGCGCGCGACATCACCGACCGCAAGCGCGCCGAGGAGATGATTTCGTACCAGGCCTACCACGACATCCTGACCGACCTGCCCAACCGCATGCTGTTCAAGGACCGCCTGGGCCTGGCCGTGATCCAGGCCCGGCGCAAGCAAGCCGAATTGGCGGTGATGTTCATCGACCTCGATCGCTTCAAGCTGGTGAACGACACGCTGGGCCACGTCAAGGGCGACGAACTGCTGCAACAGGTGGCGCGCCGCCTCAAGGACTGCCTGCGGCGCGGCGATACGCTGGCGCGCCAGGGCGGCGACGAATTCACCATCGTGCTGCCGGAATTGCAGGACCGCCAGGAAGCCCGGGGCGTGGCCGAGAAATTCATCGAGAGCCTGTCGGCGCCGTTCGACCTCGATGGCCACCAGGTGCACATCTCGGCCTCGATCGGCATCGCCATCTACCCGCACGATGGCGAGGGCATCGACGAACTGCTGCGCCACGCGGACATCGCCATGTACCAGGTGAAGGCGCTGGGCAAGAACGGCCACACCTTCTACCACCCGTCGATGCAGGAAGTGTCGCACCAGAAGATCGTGCTCGAGCGCAGCCTGCGCCAGGCGCTGGAACTGAACCAGCTGGAAATGTACTACCAGCCGCAGATCGACATCGTCACCGGCCGCATCGTCGGCGCCGAGGGGCTGATGCGCTGGAACCATCCGCAACGGGGCGTGCTGTCGGCCGGCGAGTTCCTGCCGTTCGCCGAAGACAACGGCCTGATGCTGCCGATCTCGGACTGGATGCTGGGCGCCCTGTGCCGCGACCTGGTGCGCTGGAATGCCGTCGGCGGCGAGCCGTTACGGCTGTCGCTCAACCTGTCGCCGCAATATCTCGATCGTGGCGACTTCTTCGAGAAGATGCGCAGCGCGCTCACCCGCTACGGCATCGCGCCCGCGCAGATCGAGGTGGAGATCACCGAGAACATCTGCATCCGCAACCCGCAGGACGCCATCGAGCAGCTCAACAAACTGTGCGAGCTCGGGGTGTCGGTGGCGATCGACGATTTCGGCACCGGCTACTCGTCACTGTCGTACCTGCACCGCTTCCCGATCCACACCATCAAGATCGACCAGTCGTTCGTCAAGGAGATCCACGACGAAAACGGCCACTACCCGGTGATCCTGGCGATCATCTCGATCGCGCGCGGCCTGGGGCTGCACCTGGTGGCCGAGGGCGTGGAAACCGCCGTGCAGGCCCGCTACCTGCAGGCGAACGGCTGCACCACCATGCAGGGCTACCTGTACCACCGGCCGATTCCGCTGTCGCAGTTTATGGCCGTGCTGGAGGACCAGGTGCGCCCGGCGCCGCTGCCCGGCGTGCCGCCCATGCTGCACGCGCAGCCGTTTCTGATGGCGGTGCAGGCGTGAAAAGCGACCGATGCGCATGACCACTCCTTCCAAGCCAGCCACTGCCGCGCAGCAGGCGCCGACGGCCGAATTCCTGCGCACCAAGGCCCAGGCCGAGCGCGGCGTGGCCGGCGCCCAGCACAGCCTGGGCTTCATGTATTTCAACGGCCAGGGCGTGGCGCCCAGCTATGAGCTGGCCGTGGTGTGGTACCGCCAGGCCGCCTTGCAGGGCATGCCGCAGGCGCAGTACAACCTGGGCGTGATGTTCCAGAAAGGGCAGGGCGTGGCGCAGGACTTCCAGGAGGCCGCCGCCTGGTACCAGCTGGCGGCAAGCCAGGGTTACGCTGCCGCCCAGTACAATCTCGGCTGGCTGTACGCCAGGGGCCAGGGCGTGGCAGCCGACACGCGCCAGGCCATGCACTGGTTCAGCAAGGCCGCCAGCCAGGGCGACGCCGGCGCCCAGAACAACCTGGCCATGATGTACGACACCGGCAAGGGCGTGCCGCAAGACCCGGCGCAGGCGCTGCACTGGTACCGCAAGGCCGCGGAGCAGGGGTATGCGCGCGCCCAGTACCAGCTGGGGCTGCGCTACGAAAACAGCCAGGGCCTGACCCCGGAGATGGCTGACGTGGGGCAGGCCATGTCGTGGTACCGCAAGGCGGCCGAGCAGGGCTACGCGCCGGCGCAATTCAACCTGGCGCTGCGCTTCGACAAGGGCGACGGCGTGGCGCAGGACAGCCAGAAGGCCATCCTCTGGTATCGCCGCGCGGCCGAGCAGGACCACGCCAGTTCGCAGTTCAACCTGGGCCTGATCTACGATAACGGCCAGGGCGTGCCGCGCGATGAACAGAAGGCGCTCGACTGGTATCGCAAGGCCGCCGCCAAGGGCCACGCGGGCGCGCAGAACAACCTCGGGCTGCGCCATCACCACGGCCAGGGCGTGGCGCAGGACTACGTGGAAGCACATGCCTGGTACGGCAAGGCAGCCGCGCAGAACTTCCCCGGCGCGCAGTACCACCTGGGCCAGTTGCACGATGCCGGCCACGGCGTGCCGGCCGATGCGCAAGCGGCGACCGACTGGTACCGCAAGGCCGCCGAGCAGGGCCACCTGCGCGCCCAGTTCGACCTGGGCCTGCGCTACGAGACGGCACGCGGCGCGGCGCACGACTTGCGCCAGGCGCAGGCCTGGTACCGCCGCGCCGCCGAGCAGGATTACGCGGCCGCCCAGTACCACCTTGGCCTGCTGTACGACCGCGCCGACGGTCCGCAACCTGGCCCGCATTCCGGCCTGCAGCCAGACCCGCAACAGGCCGGCCACTGGTATGCCCGCGCGGCGCGCCAGGGCCACACGCTGGCGCAATTCGCGCTCGGCCTGCGCTACGACAACGGCCAGGGCGTGGCGCAGGATTACGCCCAGGCGCTGCACTGGTATGCGCTGGCCGCCGCGCAAGGCCACGCACGCGCGCAGTTCAACCTGGGGCTCATGTACCTGGCCGGTCAGGGCGCCCGCGCCGACGCCGCCCAGGCCTGGACCTGGCTGGCGCTGGCCCACCGCGGCGGCCACGCGGCCGCCGCCCGCTACCTGGCCGGCGCCGCCGCCCGGCTCGATGCCGCGCAACTGGCGCAGGCGCACGCCCGGCTCGACAACCTGCCCGCGATCGCCAGCGCCTGAGCCGGAAAACGCTACGCGCGGTAGCGGCGGGCGATACTTTACGTCGGCTATCGCCTGGTTGCTATATTGAAATATACAATCAGCAACATCATCGTTCCTGAAAGGACAATATGTTGCGCTTGTCATTGTGGCCCCGCCTGATCCTCATGGTTTCCCTGTCGCTGGCGGGGCTGCCGGCCCGGGCGCAGACCGAAGCACCGCCGGCGCCGGCGGCCAATGTTATCCCCGAGGTTGCCGCCGATACCTCCGCCGGCCAGGCGCCATTGCTCGACACCATCCTGGTCACCGGCCAGCGCCCGGGCCCCGGCCTGTGGAAAGTGAGCAAGGGCGACCACGTGCTGTGGGTGTTCGGCACCTATGGTCCGCTGCCCAAGAACATGGAATGGCGCTCGCAGCAGGTGGAATCGATCCTGGCGCAGTCGCAGGAATACCTGCAACCGCCGGGCGCGCACGCGGAAGTGGGCTGGCTCAAGCAGGCGGCAATGCTGCCGTTCGCCATCGGCTTCAAGAAAAGCCCCGACGGCGCCCGGTTGAAGGACCTGGTGCCGGAGCCGGTGTATGCGCGCTGGCTGGTGCTCAAGGCGAAGTACCTCGGCGACGACGATGGCGTCGAGCGCGAACGGCCGATCTTTGCCGCGGCAACGCTGTACGACAAGGCGATCAAGCAGGCCGGCCTGTACGAAGGGGAACTGGGCAGGTCACTGGGCAAGTTGATCAAGCAAAGCGGCATCAAGCAAACCAGCACCCAGGTCCAGCTCGAGGTGGACGATCCGGTGACCATGCTGCGCGAGTTCAAGAAGACGCCGCTGGAAGACGCCACCTGTTTTTCCAACACGCTGGCGCGGCTCGAGGAAGACATCGACGCCATGCGCGTGCGCGCCAATGCCTGGGCCAGGGGCGACCTGGCCGCCATCGAAAAGCTCAGCTATGCCGACCGCCGCGGCGCCTGCAATGCGGCCGTCCTCAACAGCGCGGTGATGCAGAACCGCCCCGGCATGCGCTCGATCGAGGCGCGCATGCAGGAACGCTGGCTGGCCGCTGCCGAAAAATCGCTGGCGGCCAATGTCTCGACCTTCGCCACGCTGTCGCTGAACGACCTGCTCGACCCGAAAGGCTATATGGCGGCCTTGCAGGCCAGGGGCTACGTGGTGGAAAAGCCGGAATAACCTTACTGCTTGATGCGCACGCCGGCCAGCTGCGCCACGCCTGACAGCGTGGTCTGGGCCGCGTTCAGTCCCAGCATGAAGTCCTTGTCCGAGAAGTTTTTATACAGGTCGGTCGGCTGGTGCCAGTGCGGATCCCAGCCGGCGCCGATCTGTTGTCCGCGTTCGTTCTCGCGCAGCGAAATCGACGGCACCAGGTCCATGAACGGCGTGGAATCGGTGTTGGTCATGTGGAAGCCGACCGCTGCCGGATAGTGCGTGGCGTACTTGTCGTTGGCGCTGCGGAAGTGCCAGGCCAGCTTGGCCGAGCCTTCGGCCTGCTTCGACTGCGACTGGTATTCGATGTTGACATCGGCTTCCAGACGCTGCTCCGGCGGCGCCACGAACACCGGCGCGCCGTGTTCATCGACCACCGGCTTGCCATAGCCGTCGATCTTCTGGAACGGCATGCCATGGTCAAACAACATCATGTCGTGCTGGATCATGCCCAGCCATTTCGGCTCCGGGTACTTGCCCGAGCCTTGCGGCGACTCCTTCCCCTGCAACCCTTTGCGCTGCTCGACGTAAGCGGCGGCGCCGTTCAGGCCGGTTTCCTCGTTGTTCCACAGGATGAAGCGGATCGAGCGGTCGGTTTCCACGCCCGGTGCGCTGAAGATGCGCGCCAGTTCCATCACCAGCGCCGTGCCCGAGCCATCGTCGTTGGCGGCCTCGCCAAAGCCGATGCCGTCCATGTGCGCGCTGACGATATACATTTCCTCGGGATGCTTGCTGCCCACCTTGGTGCAATAGACGTTTTCGCGCAGCGAGGTGCCCACCGGCGTTTGCTCGGCGTTCAGCGCCCGCAGCTTTTCATCGGGCTGCAGCATCGGATCGGTGTTGACGCCGGTCTTGATGCGGTTGCCGAACAGCGTGCTGCCGCCCTGGCCCGGCGGACCGCCGGCGCCGCCGCTGGCAATGCCCGGCGCGCGCTTGGGGCGCGGCGCATCCTTGGCCAGTTCCGTGTACTGGTATTGCAGGCGTTCGGTGTTGGTGCAGCCGTAGGATTTCAGTTGCGCCTCGATCCAGTCGAGGGCGTCGCGGTTGCGCTGGGTGCCCTGGCGGCGGTCGCCGAACAGGGTCAGGCTCTTGATGGTGGCCTTGTATTTTTCCAGTTCCAGTTGGCCGACCAGGGTGGCGATCGGGTCAACGGGCGCAGCAGTTTGAACCGGAGCCTGGGAGGTGGGGGCCTGGGCCAGTGCCAGCGGTGCGGCAAATGCCAGCGCAACACTGAGCGAAACAACTGATTTCATGGAAAGTCCTCTGGTCGATGGTGGAAGCTTTGCCATTTTGCATCAGTGTGGCACGCTTGAACAGTTCAAGCGTGCGCGGCCTATTAGCCGGCCACCGGTCCCAGCGAACTGGCCGGCGCGCCATCGGCAAACGACCAGTCCTCGGGCTGGGCGGGCAGGATGGTGACCATCACATCCTGCGGCCGCACGCCCGGCGACTGCGCCAGCTTTTCCACCAGCTTGCGGTAGAACGCCTGCTTGACGGCTGCCGTGCGGGGCTTGCCGATGGTAATTGCAAACACCAGCCAGTCGGCCGAACGCTGCCCACCATCGGCCACCTCGTAATGGGGATCGCAACTCATTTCGTGCGCCTCGTGCTGGTGGAACAGCTGGAAGCGGTCGGTGGGCGGCACATTGAACGCCTCCACCAGCGCGGCGTGCAGGCTGTCGCCGACGGCGCGCAGGTAGGCGGGGGATTGACCTTTTAAAAGCGAAATACGGGCGAGGGGCATGATGGATACTCCGTTGGTTGACAGGCCCACGATAGCGCACTAACTTGATACCGAAAATCGGGAAGTTTGAAACCGACGATTCGATAAATCGGGATGGTCATGCGGAAAATCACACTGGAACTCGATGTACTGCGCACCTTTGTGGCTGGCGTGGAATTGGGCAGTTTTGCCCGTGCGGCAGATCGCCTCGGACGTTCGACCTCGGCTGTCAGCGCGCAACTGAAGAAGATCGAGCAGCAGCTCGAAACGCCGGTGCTGCGCAAGGCCGGGCGCGGCATGGCCCTCACGCCGGCCGGCGAAACCCTGCTGGCCTACGCGCGCCGCCTGCTGGCGCTCAACGACGAGGCGGTCACGGCGCTGCGCGGCGCCACGCTGGCTGGCAGCGTGCGGCTCGGCATGCAGCAGGACTTCGGCGAACACCTGCTCACCGACGTGCTGGGGCGCTTCGCCCGCGCCCATCCCCAGGTGTGCATCGACACCCGCGTTGCGCGCAACGTCCAGTTGCTGGAACAGATCACGGCTGGCCAGCTCGACCTGGCGCTGGCCTGGGATAACGGCGGGGTGACATGGCCGCACGCGGCCGCGCTGGGCCGGTTGCCGCTGCGCTGGCTGGCGGCCGCCAGCGAGCCTTTGCTGCTGCCCCAAACGCAGACGCAGCCGGGCCCGGTGCCATTGCCACTGGTGGTGCTCGATGCGCCGTGCCTGATGCGGGCGGCCGCCATCGACGCGCTGGACCGGGCCGGCATCGCCTGGCGCATCGCGTTCACCAGCACCAGCTTGTCCGGGGTGTGGGCAGCGGTGGCCGCCGGCCTTGGCGTGACGGTGCGCACGGCGGTGGGCGTGCCGGCCACCGTGCGCTTGCTGCCACCATCCGCCTTGCCGCCGTTGCCGACCATCGGCATCACGCTGTTGCAAGCGGAAGCGCAGCCGGCGCCGGTGACGCAGCGCCTGCGCGACATCGTGCTGGAGGCGGTGGCGCCGACGCTGGCGGCGGCGGGCAGGATACCGCCGGCCTGGCCGACTCAGGGATACTGAAAGCGCGGCAGTTTGTCGAGCGTGATCACATGCGGATGCCGGTACACCTCGCGCTTGTGGGCACTGGTGTTGTACTGCTCGCCGGTCCAGAAGTTGTTCGCATTGGTCACGCCTGCCGGCCCGCCGCCATCGTTCCACACCATGAACCACAACCACCACGCGCCATCTTTCGCCATCGCGTCCGGATCGGGTATGTAGCTGGTTTCGGTCAGCGCCACTGGCTTGGGTTCACCCGTCATGGCGGCGGTCTTGCGGTAGGTCTCGATTTGCGAGCGGTAGGTGCGGTTGTCGGTAGTGTCATAGACGTCGAAGCCGACGATATCGACCACGTCGTCGCCCGGATACCACGCTGCGTGTTGGCCGTTCCACACCCAGATCAGGTTGTGCAAGCCGTGCACGCGCACCAGCCGGTCGTACATGTGGCGCCATAGCGCGATATGGGCCGTGGCGGCGGACTGGCCATCGGTGCGCACGCGTCCCCACCAGAACCAGCCCTCGCCATGGCTGCCGGCCGCTTCGTGCAGCGGGCGCCACAGCACGGTGACGCCGGCATCCTGCAAGCGCTTGAGCTGGACGGCCACCAGGTCGATACCGTCGTTGAGCTGCCCGAACGCCGGGCTGCTCCGATCGAGCTTGCCATCGGCCATGGGAATGGTGAAGTTGGTGCGCCGCGCCGGATCATCGCCGCCGGCATAGAAATTCGCCTGGTTCACCTGCGCCGTCCCGAGCAGCGCCGGATCGCGCCAGTGCCAGTGAAAACTCACCAGGCCGCCCCTGGCGGCAAAGGCGATGGCTTCCTCCACCTGGTGCTGGCCCGACTGGCCCGGACCGGTCTTGCCATAGTCCATGAAGTCATAGCCCATCAGGGCGGGGTACTTGCCCGTGTCCGCATGCACGCGCTCGGCCATGTCGATGCTGTCGTCCCAGCTCAGGTCGGACTGGCCGGCGATGACGGCACGGCCCCAGGTGTCGCGCAAGTACGTGTAGATGGCGCGGGTTTTCGGTGTAGCGGCCGGATCGGCCGGTGCGGTGCGCAGCGGGGCGGCGGTGGCGCAGGTAATGAATATTGCCGAGAGGGCGAACAGGCCGGCGGCCAGCTGGGTGGTGAAGCGCATGGGGGGATCCGCTTGAGGTGAATTGCGCACAATGTAGCGGGTGGGGGCAGGGTGTTCAAGCGATCGGTTCGCCCGGCGACCATGTTTAGCGGTGATGCTGGTGTTGTTTACCGCCAGCGCGTAAAATGCGGGGTACGCGGGTGTAGTTCAATGGTAGAACGGCAGCTTCCCAAGCTTCATACGAGGGTTCGATTCCCTTCACCCGCTCCAACGTTCATGTGTCCATATAAGCTGCATTAGGCAGTGTGCCAGATGATTCCAAATGAGAGGCAATCGTCTCCCATTGTGATACATTTTCGCATGCTTGCAAATTTCCTCCTCGGCCCTTTCCGTACCCGCGTCTTGTCTGCGCTGCTGTTGCATCCCGATTCCGCCTGGCATTCCAGGGAGCTGGCCCGTCGCATTGGTGCCTTGCCAGGTAGTGCCAACCGGGAACTGGTCAAGCTGGCTGATGCAGGTATCTTGTTGCGTGAGCATATCGGCAATCAAATTCACTATCGTGCCAATCGTGACTGTCCAGTCTTCGAGGAATTGGCCGGTATGCTGAGAAAGAGTTCCGGGCTAGCTACCGTGCTGACCGATGCACTTCTGCCACTGGCTGATGACATCGAATGCGCACTGATCTTTGGTTCGGTAGCACGCGGGCAAGAGACAGTCTATTCGGACATCGATATACTGGTTTTAGGGAGCGTCGGTTTTGCGGACGTGATCGAGGCGCTGCATCCTGCGCAAGGTGAACTCCACCGCGAAATTAATCCTGTCGTCTATCGCGTGGACAACTTCCGCTCCAAGCGGGCGTCTGACAATGGCTGGGCGCGAGAAGTTGTAGAGAAGCCCAAGCTCTTTTTGGTGGGTGACGAGGATGACTTTAGAAAACTTGTTGAAGATCCAAAGTCTGGTAGCGTTCCAAACAAAGCGTGACGACGTCCAGCGCCTGCTCGCTGCAGCATAGCGCAATTTGAATGATGCGGCCATCACTGCCATCAGCGACGAAAATCGCTTCGATGCGGCCCACAAATGCGTGATGCAGTGTGCAATGGCGAGCTTGCTCCCCCCCCCAGACCATGGTGGTGCTTGACGGTCTGCGCAAGCAACGCAACATCGCCGACTATGACGGCGATCCCATCAGCCCTACAGCGGTGGCTGAATGCATACCCAAGCCGAGAGGCTCCTTTGCCATGTACGGGCATGGCTTGCTGAGCATCATCCAGCGTTCTGTTAACGGCACAACGCCCCCGCAGTCCAGAGAACCACGAGGGCGCCGCTTGCATCCCTGAGTTACGTCGTCAGCAAAAAATCAATGCACGAACAACGCAATCAGAATCACGATGGGCAGTGGAATGCCGATCAGCAGTAACAATATCGAGCGCATGGTGTTCTCCTTCGATTAAATGGTGGTGCGTACGTACACGCGGGCGTGGTCGCGGTGGCGGCCGCCAACGGTGGCCAGCAGGCTGGCAACGAAGGCGCCCAGCAGCAAGGCCACGAACATCCACAGGGCCGAGTGGGCGGCGGCTTTGCGCGCTTCTTCAGCAGCAGCCTTGGCTTTGGCCTTGACGTCCGCAGCAGCCTGTTTGGCCTGGGCGTAGATCAGGTCCACGCGCTGTTCGGCTTCGGCCTGGGTCAGACCGGTGCGCTTGGCGATGGTTTGTGCCAGGTAGTTGCGGTCGTCGGCGTTGATCTTGCCGTTGGCCAAGTCGGCCAGCAGAATGCGGTTGATCTCGGCGCGTTCGGCGTCGGTCGCTGGCGTGCCGTTTGGCGAGCGCAGCACCATGTCGGAGAAGTAGTTGGTACCGTCGTCGCTGTTGGCGCCGGCAGCTGCAACACCGGCCGTCACGGCTGGTGCGGCGGCGCCGGCGGTGTCGATGGCGCCGCCGATGGCAGCGCGCATGCCGCCAGCGAGTACGGCAACGGTCACCAGCGTGGCCACGGCCCAGGCCAGCAGGCCGTGGGCGGTGTCGCGGAAGTGCACTTCATCGCTTTGCACGCCGGCCCACTTGGCGCGCAGGCGGCCGGCCATGTAGCCGCCGATGCCGGCAGCGGCAAGCTGGGTGAAGGCGATCCAGACGATGGCGGCAGTGCCGAGCGCGCCGCCGTTGTTGTATTCGTACGGCGATACCGACGACAGGCCGAGGCCCATGCCGAGTATCAGCAGGATGAACGACAGGGCTGCGGCCGCTGCGGCGCCGGCCAGGATGGCCCCCCACGAGACGCCCGAAGATAAATTGTCAGTGGAGTCGCGGCTGACCACCGTGGCTCCCGGTCCTGCTGGTTGTGTTTGCATGATTGCTCCTTGTGATTATTGATGTGAAACGCCCGGCCATCATGCTCCGTAGTGGTGTGTTCGTATGTTCGCGCTCGTACCTTCCCGCCGTATTGTTGCGCTCACGTACGCCGATGAGCGGGGTGCCGTATACTTCACAGTTCACTTCGTTCACGTCCCGGAATCCCCATGCACGTCGGTCCCCAGCAACGCCTCTCCACCCGCCTCGCCTTTCTCGCGTCCGGCCTTGCCATGGCGGCGTGGGCGCCGCTGGTGCCGTTCGCCAAGGCGCGGCTGGGACTCGGTGAGGCGGACCTCGGCTTGTTGCTGCTGTGCCTGGGTGCCGGGTCGCTGATGGCGATGCCGGCCATCGGCCTGATGACGTCGCGCTACGGCTGCCGCATCGTGATGCTGGTGGCGGGCTTGTGCGTTTGCCTGATCCTGCCCGCGCTGGCGTTCGCGCCCACGCCGCTGGCGCTCGGTTGTGCGCTGTTTGGCTTTGGCGCCTCGCTCGGTGCGCTGGACGTGGCCATGAATGTGCAAGCCGTGATCGTCGAGCGCGAAAGCGGCGGACGGTTGATGTCGGGCTTCCACGGCCTGTTCAGCGTCGGTGGTTTTGTCGGCGCCGGCCTGATGGCGGCGATGCTGTGGCTGGGCTTGAGCCCGGTGCTGGCCACGGTGCTCGTGGCGGCGCTGGTGGCAGTGTCCATCCTGTTCGGTGCGCCACATTTCCTGCGCGAGCCGGAAGCGGCCGACCGCGAGGCGCCGGTGTTCGTGGTGCCGCACGGCGCCGTGATTTTTATCGGCGTGCTGTGCTTCTTGTGCTTCCTGGCCGAAGGCGCCATCCTCGACTGGAGCGCGCTGCTGCTTACCGCCGAGCAGGGCATGGATGCGGCGCGCGCCGGCCTCGGTTACGCCGCATTCGCAGTGGCCATGACCATCGGTCGCCTGACCGGCGACCGCGTGGTGGCACGGCTTGGCGGCAAGCGGGTGCTGCTGTTGGGCGGCCTGTGCGGCGCGCTCGGCTTCTTCACGGCCGTGATGGCCAGTTCGGTGCCGCTGGCGCTGCTGGGCTTTTTGCTGGTGGGCCTGGGCGCCTCGAACGTGGTGCCGATCCTGTTTACCGCCGCCGGCAACCAGCAGGCCATGCCGGCCGGACTGGCAATCGGCGCCATTACCACGCTCGGCTACGCCGGCATCCTGGCCGGACCGGCAGTGATCGGTTTCGTGGCCCACGCGTCGAGCCTGAACCTGGCGTTTGCGGGCCTCGGCTGCGCGATGCTGGTGATCGCCGCCAGCGCCCGCCTGGGCGCAACGGCAAAAAGCTGACCACCAAACAACATTGTCGCCAAACTGACGTTGACAGCCTTAACCGATACTCGGTAGTATGAAAACGATTTCATGGCTTATGCATGTCATGTGATCCAGTGTTGTCTGTGGTCTTCAGCCCTTGCGGTTTGCCGTGGGGGCTTTTTTTTATTTCAGCGTGACTGGCACCACCACCTTGTCGTCACCGATCTCGATGGCCGCATCGGTAAAGTCGGGCGGCCCGAACTTGCCGCGCGCATCGCGGCTGAACGCATAATTTTCCTTCGGCACGCCAATGAAATTGCGGTCGAGCTTGTTGTTCTGGTTTTCATCCTGGTACACCAGCACGGCCCACGTACCCTTCGGCACGTTGTCGATGGTGACGGTGGTCTGCCCCGCTTGCGCCGGCGCCGAGCCGGAGTACGTGCAATCCTTGAGGAAGTGTTCCTTGTCGCAGACGGCGGCATTGATCTTGCCCTTGCCGCCGGCCACGCCGCTCACTTTCACTTCGACGCTGGCGGCCGAGGCCGACCCCGCACACAGGGCGCAGGCCAGCCACAGCATGGCGCGAAAGAAGGAGGGCTTGTGGTAGGCTGTACGCATATGGTTTTCCTTGTGTAATAAGTGTGTTGAGTGTGTTGGAGTGGCGATGTTATTGAATACAGCTATCGTATTGCTGACCGTGGTGTTCATGGAACTGTTTTCCATCGTCGCGCACAAATACATCATGCATGGCTTCGGCTGGGGCTGGCATAAGTCGCACCACGAGCCGCGCACCGGCTGGTTCGAGAAAAACGACCTGTTTGCCGTGGTGTTCGCCGGCGTGGCGATTGCCCTGATTTATTTCGGCACCGAAGGCCACGCGCCGCTGCAATGGATCGGCGCCGGCATGACCGCCTACGGCGCCTTGTACTTCATCGCCCACGACGGCCTGGTGCATCGGCGCTGGCCGTTTTCGTACACGCCGCGCAGCGGCTACCTCAAGCGCCTGTACCAGGCCCACCGCATGCACCACGCGGTGCCGGGCAAGCACGGCGCGGTGTCGTTCGGCTTCCTGTATGCGCCGCCCGTGGCCGACCTCAAGCGCCAGCTGCAGGCGCTGCATGGCGGGGCGCTCGAAGGCCGTCTTCAGCGCGACGCCGTTCCGGTGGAGGACGCTGCCACAGGCCCGCAGGACGCTGCTGCATCTTCCGCAACCTCGAAGTAAGGGCACTTACGCCCCCCTTGGCCAGCAACCACAGCTTGGCCGCTTTCGAGGTACCGACCCGTTCGTCCCACGCGTGCGCGCCACGCGCCTTGACCTCGATGCCGATCTGCCGGTAGACATTGCGCGCAGTGGCGATCGCCCACGCCGAGCGCAGGGGTAACGCGACGATGCCCTCATTGGCCGAGTCGTAATACGGTTCCGCATAATCGACCAGCCGGGCCGCCACGGTGGCCAGCGCCGCCCGGTGTTCGGGCAGCGCCAGTTCGGACGGCGGGATGCCCGCCTCGCGCAGCCACGCGGCCGGCAGGTAGCAGCGGCCGATGTCCGCGTCGGCGACGATGTCGCGCGCGATATTGGTGAGCTGGAAGGCCAGGCCCAGGTCGCAGGCGCGGTCGAGCACATCCGCATCCTTGGCACCCATGATGGTGGACATCATCAGGCCCACCACGCCCGCCACGTGGTAGCAGTAGCGCAGCGTATCGTCGATGGTTTCGTACTGCGCGTCGTGCACGTCCATGGCAAAACCGGCCAGGTGGTCGTACGCGTATTGCGGCGCAATCGCGTGGCCCAGCGCCACTTCCTGGAAGGCGGCAAAGGCCGGCTCGGTCATCGGCTCGCCCGCATAGGCGCGCCGCGTTTGTTCTTCCAGCGTGGCCAGTTCGGCATACGCGTCGTGGGCGGGGGCTGCGGCAGCCGGCGCGAAGCCGAGTTCCTGGCCATCGACCACGTCGTCGCAATGGCGGCACCACGCATACAGCATCAGCACGCTGCGCCGCACATCGGCCGGGAACAGCGTGGCGGCGGCCGCAAAGCTTTTCGAGCCCACCTTGATGGTCTCGGTGGCGTGGTCCATCAACGCTTCGTTCATCGCGCCGTCCCCGCCATTTCCGCGATCATCAGGCCGGCGGTGGCCTTGGCCGAACCGACCACGCCGGGCACACCGGCGCCCGGGTGGGTGCCGGCGCCCACCAGGTACAGGTTGGCCAGGTCGGCGTCGCGGTTGTGCGGGCGGAACCAGGCGCTTTGGGTGAGGATCGGCTCCAGCGAGAACGCCGAACCGACGTGGGCGTTCAACTGGTCGCGGAAATCGAACGGCGTGAAGAAGCGGCTGGTGACCAGCTGGCTGCGCAGGCCCGGCATGTAGCGCTCTTCCAGGTAGGCGAGAATGCGGTCGCGGTAGCGCGGGCCTTCCACGTCCCAGTCGATATCGGCATTGCCCAGGTGCGGCACGGGCGCCAGCACGTAATGGCTGCCGCAACCGGGGGGCGCCAGCGACGGATCGGTCACGCACGGCGCGTGCAGGTACAGGGAAAAATCTTCGGCCAGCGTTTTGCCGTTGAAGATTTCCGTGATCAGCGGCTGGTAGCGCGGGCCGAAGCACACGGTGTGGTGCTGCAGCTGGCTGTGGTGGTGGTTCAGGCCAAAGTACAGCACGAACAGCGAATTGGAATGGCGCTTGCCGGCCAGGTTTTTCGCTTGCGCCGGGCCGCGCGGGTGCTGTCCCAGCAGCTTGCCGTACGTGTGCACCACGTCGGCGTTCGACGCCACCGCCTGCGCGGCAAAGGCGCGGCCATCTTCCAGCCGCACGCCGGTCACGCGGTTGCCGGCCGTGTCGATCGCCGCCACCTTGGCGTTGAGTTCGATCTTGCCGCCGATGTCCTCGAACAGCTTGACCATGCCGTTGATCAGGGCGCCGGTGCCGCCGCGCGGGAACCACACGCCCCACTTGCGTTCGAGCGCATGGATCAGCGTGTAGATCGACGAGGTGGCAAACGGATTGCCGCCGACGAGCAGCGAGTGGAACGAGAACGCCATGCGCAGCTGCTCGTCCTTGATGAAGCGCGAGACCATGCCGTACACGCTCTTCCACGCTTCGAGCTTGGCCAGTTGCGGGCCGGCGGCCACCATGTCGCGGATCGAGAGGAACGGCACCGCGCCCAGTTTCAGATAACCCTCGTCGAACACGGCTTTCGAGTAGGCGAGAAAGCGCTGGTAGCCGGCCACGTCATCCGGATTGCGCGCGTGGATCTGGCGGTCGAGCGCCTCCTGGTCGTTGGCGTAATCGAAGTGGCTGCCGTCTTCCCAGCACAGGCGATAGAACGGCGTCACCGGCAGCATCTCGACGTAGTCGGACAGGCGCTTGCCGGCGGCCGTAAACAGTTCTTCGAGGGCGGACGGATCGGTGATCACGGTGGGGCCGGCGTCAAACGTAAAACCCTGGTCGTGGTACACGTAGGCGCGGCCGCCCGGTTTGTCGCGTTGTTCGAGCAGCGTGGTCTGGATGCCGGCAGCCTGCAGGCGGATGGCGAGCGCGAGGCCGCCGAAGCCGGCGCCAATCACCACGGCCTGTTTTGCTTGGTTCATGCGGAAGTCCTGATCTGTTGAGGTTGGGTTTTGAGTGCGGCTGCCACGGCCTGGCCCACGGGCACCGGCGGCTTGCCGGAGACCACGCGCAACTGGTCGCCCAGCGTCGGGCGGCCGGCATAGAAGCGGGCGATCAGGGGGGGCGACAGCGTATAAAAGCGCTGCATCACGCGCCAGCGATGGTCGGCTTCGCCGGCCAAAAACAGCATGCGGTTGAGCAGGCGGAAAAAGCGCTGGCGGCGCCACTCGCCGGTGGCGTGCGCGCGGATGGCGGCAAACAGCGCCGGCGCGCGCAGGTCTGGTTGCTGTGCGATGCGTTCAGCCAGTCGCACCGCGTGCGGCAGCGAGTAGCCGGTGGTCGGATGGAACAGGCCGGCGCGCAGGCCGCTGCTGGGCTGGCCGTGCAGGTCGTCCCAGTAGCCGTCGTGGTCGGACGCCAGCGTGATCGGCAGTGCGCCGTGCTCTTCGCGCAGCACCTCCACGATGGACCAGCCGCGCGCGGCGGCGTAGGCGGCGATGTTGGCGCGCAGCCGCTCGGGATCGCGCTCGGGCGCATCGACATAATGGGTGTCTTCGATCAGCAGCCGGTCCGGCCCGAACGGCAGCACGTACACGAAGCGGTAGCCGCCTTGCTGGGCCACGCTGGCGTCCATCAGGATCGGCGCCGTCAAGCCGTGCGGTGCGGCCAGGCGTACTTCCTGGCCGAGGAAGGTCTGGAAGCCCAGCGCCAGCCGGTCGCTATGGACCGGGCCGCGACCGTCGATCACGGCGCCCGCGTGCAGCACGGTGCCATCGACCAGCGTGACCGAGGTAGGGGTGAGCGCGGCGATGGTGGTGTTGGTGCGCAGCGTGTCGCCGAGCAGCGGGGTGAGCACGCGGGCGAAATCGTCGGACGCGATGCTGGCGTAGCCGCCGGCCAGCGTGCGTTGCAGTTCCGGGAAGACCACCTCGTAGTGCGGCCACCGGGCCGCGACCAACGGCGCGATCCAGGCGCGCTGGGCGTCATCGAGGTCGCTGTCGTGGAATGACCAGGTGTGATTGCCGCCGATCTGCGCGTCCTGTTCCAGCACCAGGATGCGCAATTCAGGGCGCGCCGTGCGCAGGCGCCAGGCGATCAGGCCATTGGCCAGGCCGCCGCCGGCCAGGATCAGGTCATACGGCTTCGCGTTCAGCGTGGCGTTGGTGCCGGCAGGCCTCATGTTGCTGCTCCGGCAGAAACGCCGGCCAGGGCCTGTTCAACGATGCCCGCCGCGCGCGTGGCGCCGCCAGCATGGGCCAGTTCGCTGGATAACGGCGCCAGGCGGCTCCGGTACGAGCTATCGTCGAGCAGGGCGCGCAGGTGCGCCGCCAGTACGCCCGCGCCGGTGATGCGCGCCGATGCCCGTCGGCCGATGCCCGCATGGCACACGCGCGCGGCCACGCCCGGTTGATCGAAGGCGATCGGCAGCGCCAGCATCGGCGTGCCGGTGGCGATCGCATCCATCACGGTATTGAGGCCGGCGTGGGTGACCACGGCATCGGCCCGGGCCAGGGCTGCCTGCTGCGGCGCGTAGGCGCACACGGTGGTGGCGCCCGGTGTGCCGGCCTGTTCGATTGCTTTGGACTGGCGGGCATCGAGGCCGCCGCAGTGGGCTGCCAGCAGTTGCACGTCCAGCGCGCGGCAGGCCTTGGCGATGCGCTCGAAGGCGCCGAAGCGCTGGCCCTGCAAGGTGCCAAGCGAGGCGAACACCAGCGGCCGGTCCGGATCGAAAGCGGGCAGTGGCGTGGTGGCCGCCTGGACTCCGGCACCGCCACGTAGTGGACCGACGTGGTGAAAATGGCCGGGCAGGTGCCGGCGCGGGAAATCGAAGCCGGCGATCGTCTGGCTGATCTGTGCCAGCGGCGACAGGCACTCGTGCATGGCGTCGCGCGGGGAGATCCCCAGGTTGCGCGCCTGGCGTTCGATGGCGCGCCGGTGCGGTGTCATGATCCAGTCGTACACGCTGGTACTGCCCGCCACCATTTGCAGACCGCGCGCGCTGGCGTCGTAACCGAAGGGCATCACCGGCAGCGGCACGGCTGCTTCGCGGTTGACGGGCAGGGCGCACGCTACCGAGACGAACGGCAGTTGCAGCGCCTCGGCCACCAGGCCGGCCGCCGCTTCCATCTGGTCGCCGAGCAGGGCATCGATGCGCAGCGCTTCGATGGCGGCGGGCAGCTCCTCGCACAGCATGTCGGTGGCGTCGGCCATGTCGAGGATGACCTTGCGCAGGCCCAGCGGGCTGCCGGGATTGGCGGCACGGCGCAGCGCTGCTGCCAGCGAGCCGGGCGGAAAGCGCCGGGCGCCCAGCGCGTAAAAGGCGATGCCGGGAACGAGGGCGGCGGCGCTTGGGGAGCGATTATCTCCCAGGTAGCCAGCGCCACCGCCCGCCGCGCGGCCGGCGTGAACGTTCAAGGCGCCGGCCATGCCGGCGCCAAGGTAGGCGGCAGCATCAGGCCGGTGCAGAAACGTCACCCGGTGGCCGCGCCGTACCAGTTCGCCGGCCAGCGCGGCCAGCGCGCTGAAGTGACTGGGAAACGCCGGCGCCACGACGCCGAAATGGTGCGGGCGGATTGACGCCGCCACGCCTGGCGGGCGCGCCGATGCGGACATAACCAGGCTTGCCGCTGCGACCTGCCCGTCGGTCACGACGCGCGCGCAGCGGCCAGCGGACCGGCGTTGCGGAACAGCGTGCCTACCAGGCCGCGCGTGCCCTGCTTGCCGCCGATGGCGTCGCTCAGGTAGGTGTCGGCCTCGCGCAGGTGGTCGGCCAGGCGGCCGGCCGTGCGTTCGCGCCCCAGCGTGGCGTTGAAGGTGGCCTTGCCGGCGTCCTGGCCGGCATCCTTGCCGGTGATGGCGGCGTCGGCGTCATCGAGCAAGTCGTCCTTGATCTGGAACGCCTGGCCGGCCGACAGCGCGAACGCGCGCAGCGCCTGCAGCACGCGTTCGTCGGCCTCGGCGATGATGGCGGCCATTTCCACCGACAAGCCCAGCAGCACGCCGGTTTTCAGTTCGTTGGTGCGGGCGATGTCGTCGAGCGAGCGCTGCGGGTTGCCGTGCAGGTCGAGGAACTGGCCGCGCACCAGGCCCTGGGCGCCGACCGTGTCGGCCAGCGCGCCGACCAGCCGGGTGCGCACATGGGCCGGAATGTCGGGCGCCTGCGACAGCAGCTGAAATGCCCGGCTGAGCAGGGCGACCGACGCCAGGATGGCGACATGTTCGCCGAACTGGCGGTGCACGGTGGGCAGGCCACGGCGCAGCTTGGCGTCGTCCATGCAGGGCAGGTCGTCGAGGATCAGCGAGGCGGCGTGCACCAGTTCCACCGCGCAGGCGGCGTCGAGCAGTGCCGGCGAGGTACAGCCGAGGTCGCGCGCGACCAGCATCAGCAGCAGTGGACGCATGCGCTTGCCGGTGCCGAGCGTGGCGGCGCGCATGGCGGTCGTGAGCGGATCGGACCGGCCCTGGTCGGGCAGCGCCTGGCTGAGACGCTCTTCGATCTGCCGGCGGATCTCTTCCATGTCCGATGCTGATGGATCATGGCCAGGCTCGCTACCGAAGTTGCTGGTCCGTAAAATCTTGGTAGCCATGGCGCATTTCCTTATGCTGTAATGTGATGCGGCGGGATGTTTGACGTTGCCGAAAATTATGTAAAAGTTGCTTTAGACCTCATAGAATCATCATACTCAAGCTTTGTCCATCCGACCCTGTCGATCCAATCGTGCGCCTGTTAAAAATAGCGGGTCACTTGCGGGACAACAACAGCCAGCATTGCCCAAAATGCTGTGCTACCATGCAATGATTTCTTATCGGAAAGACAAAGGGATGCGGGTAACGAACTGGTTTCTTGCCGTACTGCTCAGCGCTGGCGTGGGGTCGCCCGCCGTCGCCATCGAGCGCGTGGCGGTCGGAGCCAGTTTTCACCTCGTGTACGAGCAGGATGCCGCGGGCCGGCCCACCGGTCTGGCGGTGGATGTGCTGCGTGCGCTGGCCGCGCGCGCCGGCGACACCGTGCGCTTCCAGTTCTATCCCTGGCCGCGCGCGCAGGCGATGGTGGAGCGCGGCCAGGCCGACATCCTCGTCGGCCCCTACCGGTCGGCTGATCGGTTCAAGCGCTTCGACTTCCTCGACCAGCCGTTTTACCGCGACCGCCTGGTGTTTTATGCGCGCAGCCAGGGCGGCGCCACCTGGCGGGGCGACTTCCACGCGCTGGCCGGCAAGCAGGTAGTGGCAGTGCGCGGCTGGCACTACGGCGACAATTTCGACGTGGCGCGGCCGTTGTTCGAGCTGACCGAGGTATCGCAGGTGGATAACGGCTTGCGCATGCTGGCGCTGGGGCGCGTGGACCTGTTTGCCAGTAACCAGCGCAATACCGACGCGCTGGTCAAAGAGTTGCGCCTGGACGGCGCGCTTACCGTGCTGTGCCCCGACATCGGCCGCATCGACGGCTACCTGGCGTTTCCGCGCATGCCGAAGTTCACCGCCGCGCGCCAGCAGTACAACCTGCTGTTTAACCAGATGGTGCGCTCGGGCGAGTTGCAAAAGCTGGGCGTGAAGAACCGCGTGCAGGTACCCACCGGCGAGCCGGTTGCAACGTCCAATGCGGCATGCAAGTAAGCGCGCACGCCTGACGCAGGCGTGCACGACGGCGGCGCTTGCGCTAAGCTGGCGCCTGGTCAAACAGGAGAGCGCCATGATTCCCGAGTTCGACAGGCGGCAGCGACGGCCCGAAACGTCGCAGACATCAGATACTGCAGGCTGGCACTCCTTCGATTTCATCGTGCGCCAGGCCTTGCAGGTACAGCGCGACATCGGCACCCCCGGCGCAGTGGAATTGCTGCAAAACATCGGGCTCAACCCGCAGGTGATTGCCCGCGTACTGAGCCCCGAGCGCCAGATCCGCGCCGAGGATCTCAAAGCAGTGTCTCAGTCCTTGTGATGGAACGGTGCGAACCACGTCACCAAAAATGACGGAATGGTCGCCGCCATCACCAGCCAGAAGTAATGCACGTAGCCGAGCGCCTGTTGCAGGTGACCGCTCACCACGCCGGTGACCATCATGCACAAGCCCATCAGGCCGGTGCCGAATGCGTAATGGGTGGTGCTGTACTTGCCCGGCGCCAGTTGCTGCATCAGGTAGATCATGAAGCCCACCGAGCCGAAGCCGTAGAAAAATTTTTCGATCGCCACGCCGGCGCTGATCACCCACAGGCTCTCCGGCTGATACATGCTCATCAACAGGAACGTCACGTTCGGGATATTCACCGCGCAGCACAGGATGAACAGGGTGGACGGCAGGCCCCGACGCGAGACGAAAATACCGCCCAGCAGCGAGCCGACCAGTACGGCAATCAGGCCGTACGTCCCGTACACCAGCCCCAGCATTTCATTCGACAGGCCGAGGCCGCCCTTGGCGACCGGATCGACCATGAAGAACGGGCCGATCTTTTCCAGCAAGCCGATACTGAGGCGGAACAGGAAGGCAAAGCCCACCATCAGCCACACGTCGCGCTTCTGGAAGAACGTCACGAACGAGTCCCACAGGATGAAACCGGCTTCGCCGACCGACCTGGGGGCGTTCTCGGCCTTGGCGCCGTCCGGCATCACGCGCGCGTGCCAGATGGCCGAGACGATGATGATGGCGGCAACGATGAAGAAGATCACGCGCCAAGATTCGGTCCACTGCGGACCGAACTCGCCGGCCGGGTGGCCGAAGTAATGGGTGTGCAGCCAGCCGCTCAGGTACACCATGCCGCCCGAGGCAACGATGGGGCCGACGTTCCAGCTCAGGCTCTGGATGCCGCAGAACAGCGATTGCGCGCGCGAGTCGAGCGAGGTGACGTACACGCCGTCGGACGCGATGTCCTGCGTCGCGCCCACCAGCGACAGCAGGCCGAACAGGAACACCATCACCACCATGTAATTGGGCAGCGACATGGCCAGCGCCACGCCGGCAAAGCCGATGCCGACAATGACCTGCGTGCACAGCACGAAGAATTTCTTGGTCCGGTACATCTCCACGAACGGCGCAAACAGCGGCTTGATGGTGTAGGCCAGGATCAGGTAGCTCGCGTATTCGGCCGCCTTGCCGTTGTCCATGCCCAGGTTCTTGAACATGATCGACGTCACGCTGGTGAGCATCATGTAGGTGAGCGCCATGGCGAAATAGCTGCTCGGCACCCATAACATTGGCGTGCCGGGGCGGAACATGGCGGCCAGCAGCGACGGGTGCTCGGCGCCGGGCGGCAGGCGCTGCGGCTTGGCTGCCGATGGTGCCTGCGGCTGCGTGGATTCTTGGTGCATGTGTCGTCCTCGTTGTTCTCTATGGAGTATAGCTGCGCAGGCAGGCTCTGCGGCCACTCTGCGGGTCCTCCGGCGCGTACGCCGGAGGGGTACTACGGTTGCGTTGCTCTTTGATTTACGCGGCCTGTTCCAGCTTGGCGTTGCCGCGCTGCTGCACCAGGTAGTCGCGGTACCACAGGGCGCTGTGCTTGAGCGTGCGCTTCTGGGTAGCGTAATCGACGTGGACGATGCCGAAGCGCTTGGCGTAGCCCGAGTTCCATTCGAAGTTGTCGAGCAGGCTCCACAGGAAGTAGCCCTGCACGTCCACGCCTTGCAGGCGGGCGTCGTTGATGGCCTTCAGGTGGCGCAGCACGAAGTCGATGCGGGCCTCGTCCGGCACTTCGCCATCGACGATGGTGTCGGCATTGGCCATGCCGTTCTCGGTGATGTAGATCGGCGGCAGGTCGTAGTCGGCGTGCAGCTTGAGCAGCAGTTCGGTCAGGCCGTCCGGGTAGATCTCCCAGCCCATGTCGGTGGTGCCCAGCTTGTTTTCGGGCTGGCGCGGCGGCACTTCGGCGCTGCAGAACGAGCGGAAGTAATAGTTCAGGCCCATGAAGTCGAGCTTGCCCTGGATGATGTCCATGTCGCCGTCCTGCACGTCCGGCGCGTTGTCGCCGTGGACCTTGAGCGCCAGCGCCGGGTAGTGGCCCTTGAAGATCGGGTCCATGAACCATTCCACCGAGCGCGAGTATTCGAATTCGGCCATGGCGATGTCGGCCGCGCTGTCGGTGGCCGGGTGCGCTGGCCACTGGTTCAGCACGATGCCGAGCTGGGCCGAGCTGGCCAGGTCGCGCATGGCGCGCATGGCCAGGCCGTGCGACAGCAGCAGGTGGTGCGACACCTGCACCGACTGCTTGATGTCGGCCACGCCCGGTGCAAACTGCGCATTGCCGTAGCCGAGGTTGGCCGTACACCATGGCTCGTTATGGGTTGCAATCGTTTTCACCCGGTTGCCGAAGCGGCGCGTGACCTCGGCCGCGTAGGCGGCGAAGTGGTAAGCGGTATCGCGGTTGAGCCAGCCGCCTTCGTCCTGCAGGGCCTGCGGCAGGTCCCAGTGGAACAGCGTGACGTGGGCGCTGATGCCTTTGCTTTCCAGTTCGGTCAACAGCCTGTCGTAAAAGGCAAAGCCGGCTTCGTTCCAGGCGCCTTTGCCCTGCGGCTGCACGCGCGACCAGGCGATCGAGAAGCGGTAGGCATCCACGCCGAGGCTGGCCATGATCGCCACGTCTTCGGGGTAGCGGTTGTAGTGGTCGCACGCGACATCGCCATTGGTGCCGTCGATGATCTTGCCAGGGGTGTGGCTGAAGGTGTCCCAGATCGACGCGCCCTTGCCGTCGGCGGTGGCGGCGCCTTCGATCTGGAAGGCGCTGGTCGCAATGCCCCAGGTAAACGATGGCGGAAACTGGGTGAACTCGTGGCGGATGTCGGTCATGGGTCGGCTATAGGTCGGCAAGATGCGGTGAAGGAGGCTTGAAAACGATTTCAAGCGAATGCAGAGATTAAACCCGAACTCGATTCCAGTGTCAATCAATTGATAACACGATGGCATTGTTCAGCGGCGCCGGCACGCAACAGCGGCTTGGGCATGGCAAGGCCGGCGGGTTTGCCGCGGACCCCGCACTGATATAATGCCGCCTCATTCTTTCATTGCACCGCCACCATGTCTTCCGATACTCCCAAAGAACCCCCAGCGCGGGGCATGCTCTACGATCCGACCGAACACCGCATCCGCAGCTTCGTCACCCGCGCCGGCCGCCTGTCCACCGCCCAGGCGCGCGCGCTGGAAGAGCAGCAGCAGTTCCTGATCAAGTACGAGAAGGCGCCGCTCGATTACGCCCAGGCATTCGGCCGCCAGGCGCCGACGGTGCTGGAAATCGGCTTCGGCATGGGCGGCACCACGGCCCATATCGCCGCCGCCATGCCTGACAAAGATTTTATTGGCGTGGAAGTGCACACCCCGGGCGTGGGCAGCCTGCTCAAGCTGATCGGCGAGCAAAACCTCACCAACCTCAAGGCGATCCAGCACGATGCGGTCGAGGTGCTTAACCACATGATTGCCGATGGCTCGCTGCATGGCGTGCACATCTTCTTCCCGGACCCGTGGCACAAGGCGCGCCACAACAAGCGCCGCCTGATCCAGGCGCCGTTCGTCAAACTGCTGGTGCAAAAGCTGGCGCCGGGCGGCTACATCCACTGCGCCACCGACTGGGAAGACTACGCGGTGCAGATGCTGGAAGTGCTTGGCGCGGAAGAGGGCTTGCAAAACACTGCCGACGGCTACGCGCCGCAGCCGGCCTACCGCCCGCTGACCAAGTTTGAAAACCGTGGCATCAAGCTGGGCCACGGTGTATGGGACCTGGTGTTCTCTAAAAAATAATGCGAGCTTTGGCCTACCGCTTTTCGAGCGGCTCCAGGTCGAGCACCACGTTGTACGACAGGCGCGCGGTCTGCCACAGGCCGCCGCCGCGCACCTGCGCGTCGCAACTGGTCAGCTGGCCGGCAAAGCCGTCGCGCTTGAGGCGGGCGCGGAAGATCACCGCCGCCTTGGCTTCCAGGTATCCCACCATCTGCCCTTGCAGGAACACGGCCACCGCCGCGTCTTCATACGCATTGCGGTCATCGCAGAACAGCAGCGCCGTATGCGGTGCGCGCGCGGCAGCATCGCCATGCGCGCCGGCCAGCGCTTTCAATACGGGCTGGTAGCGCGATTCGTTGACCACCTCGACCAGGAAGCGGCCGCCGTCGGACCAATAGTGGGCCACCGGCGTGTCGGGCAGCACCGGCGTGTACGGCGCGGCCGGCAGCGGCGGCAGCGCCACCTTTTGCGCCGGGTTCGATTTAACGATCCGGTACACCACCAGCGCGGTGACGGCAATGATCAGGATGGAGATAAGCAGTTGCATGAGGTATCGGTGGCGGACAATCAGGCCGCCATCTTAACCGATCAGGGTGCGACCGACCGCATGGCATCCGCCTGGTACACCACCTTGCCGCCCACCACCGTTTGCAGCACCTTGATGTTGGCGATGTCCTCGGCGGGTATGGTGAAGAAATTGCGGTCGAGGACGATCAGGTCGGCCAGCTTGCCCGGCTCCAGCGAACCGGTCAGCTTTTCCTGGCGCAGCGTGTAGGCCGCATTGAGCGTGATCGCGCGCAGGGCCGCCGCGCGCGGCATGCCCGGCACGTCGCCCAGCCGGCCCGCGTACTCGGCGCCTGCGTCGGGCGCGGCAGTGCGGGTCACGCCCACTTTCAGGGCGAACCATTCGTCGAGCGGATCGACCGGCCAGTCGCTGCCATAGGCGATGCGCGCGCCGGCATCGAGCAGCACCGACTGCGGTTGCACCAGCGGGTAGCGCTGCGGCCCCATGTAGGGTTGCAGCGCGCCGAGCGTATCGGGCGCCGGCTTGGCCCACTGGAACGACAGCACCGGTGTGACGTCCAGCGTCGCGAACCGTGCATAGTCGCTTGGTGCCACGATTTCATCGTGGGCCAGCGCCGGGCGCGCCTTCTTGCCGGCCGGCGTGCCGCGCAGCCAGGCGATCGCATCGAGCGTCTCGCGCACGGCGCGGTCGCCATCGACGTGGATGTGCGGATCGATGCCGGCGCGCGCCAGCACATCGAGCGTGGAGCGCAGCGCCGCTTGCGAGAAATACGTGGGCGGGCCGTTGCTGGCGCCCGGCTGCCAGTTCGGCTGCTGTTCTGTGCCCTGGTTGACCAGGTATGGTTCGAGCATGGCGCCGGTAAAGGCCGGCGCCGAGATCACGCCGTCCATGAACAGCTTGGCGTGGCGCACCTGCAGCGACGGCGCCACCTTGGTCGGGCCCTGGTCGAACTGTTTTTTCTGTTTCAGCAGGTCGGCCACGGCGCGCTGCGGTGTACTTCCCTTGTCGAGGTCGATCAGCACGGCAAAGTGGGCGCGGGCGGTGAGCTTGCCCTGGCGTTGCAGGTCGGTGAACGCCGTCATGGTTTCAGGATCGGTATAAGCGTCGAGGAAAGACGTGATGCCCTGCCGGCGCATCGCTTCCAGTGCCTTGGCCGATGCCGCCAGGTTTTCGGCCACGGTGAGCGGCGGCAGCAGGTTCATGGCCATGTCCTGCGCCGCGTCTTCGAGCAGGCCCGTGGCATGGCCGTTGGCATCGCGCGCGATCTTGCCGCCGGCCGGGTCCGGCGTGGCGGCCGTGATGCCGGCCACCGCGATGCCCTTGCTGTTGAGTTGCAGCGAGTGGCCGAACGACGAGCGTACCAGTATTGGCCGGTCGGTCCTGAGAGTGTCCAGTGTGGCGGCGGTGGTCGTCACGCCGTCGGGCAGCATGCCCTGCTGGAACCAGTTCACGACTACCAGCCAGCGCTTGGGATCTGCCTTGCCCAGCCGTATGTCGCTGTCGATGCAGGCCTGGATGCGCTGCTGGAATTGCGGCACCGTCAGCGGTGCGTAGTCGAGGCTGCAATTGAGCAGGCGGCTGCCGCCCGATTGCGGGTGCATGTGGCCGTCGATCAGCCCCGGCATCAGCATCTTGCCGGCCAGGTCGATGACCCGGGTGTTCTTGCCTTGCAGTTTGGCCGCGCCCGCGTCGTCGCCCACGTAGACGATGCGCCCGCCGCGCACGGCCAGCGCCTGCTGCACGCTGTCGTGCGCGTCCACCGTGTAGATGTAGCCGTTGCGGTAGACGGTGTCGGCCGGCAGCGTGGCGGCGGCGGCCGTGGCAGAGGCGAGCGCGCAGGTCAGCGCAAGTGGCAGCGCAAACGGCAGCGCAACGGGACACTTCAAGCGGACAAACCAACCAGGTCGGGTCATGCAGTCTCCAGTGGTCAGAAAGCTGCCTTGAGACGGGCCCGCAGGGTCGGCGGCAGAAACGCCAGCACATTCCCAGCGAGCACCAGCGCCAGCCCGCACAGCGCGGACGGCGTCCATTGGTAGCCTTCGTAAATGGTTGAAATCGTCAACGCGACGATGGGGAATAATACCGTGGAATAGGCGGCGCGGTCGGGGCCGATGCGCCCGACCAGCAGCAGGTAGGCAGTAAAGCCGATCACCGAGCCGGGGATGGCCAGGTATAACAGCGCCCACAGGTACCGTGGCGACGGGTCGAGCGCGAACGGCATGCCCAGCGCCAGCGCGGCGGCACCGAGCGTGGTGGCGCCGATCAGCATGGCCCAGGTGTTGGTCAGCCAGGGCGTCAGGCCCAGCGCCTGCATGCGCGAGGACAGCAGGTTGCCGCAGGCGAAGCACCAGGTGCCGGCCAGCGACAGCGCCAGGCCCAGCAGCACGCCGCTGTCGTTCCAGTGGCCCCGCATCTGTGGCGCAAACAGCAGCACGATGCCGGCCAGGCCGAACAGCGCGCCGACCATTACCTGGCCGCGGACCGGGCGGCCGAGGAACAGCCGGCCGGCCAGTGCGATCCACAGCGGCGCGGTGGAAAATACCACGGCCTCCTGGCCGCTGGTGATGTAGAGCGCGGCATAATAAAAGCACAGGAAGTTCAGGCAGAACAGCGCGATGCCCTGCGCGAACAAATAGGGCCAGGCCTGGCGCGGCGGCCACCAGCGCTGGCGCGTGACCAGTAACGCCGCCAGCAGCAGCGCGGCGGCGATCCAGAATCGATAGGCGATCGAGACCGGCGCGGGCACCACGCCCAGTTGAAAGGTGATGGCGATCCAGGTGGTACCCCAGATCAGGACAGTAAGCAGGTAGAGGACAATATTCATGGCGCCAGCATGACGGCAGGGCGGCGCCGGCGCTTGTCTGAAATTGCGCATATCGTTGCAGGGCCGGCTTTCGGTACGATGGCCCGTGCTAGACTTTATCCATGGATTTACCCAACCGCCGCCCACTTGATCTGCCCGCCACTTTGCTGCCTGCACCCGGTTTGCCGGAAGGCCCGCTGTCGCACTCGGTGTTCAAGACCATGTCCGAGACCGACGCCGTGCTCGAGCGCTTTACCTGGCTCGGCGACGAACTGGCGCTGGCGATCTGGCGGCGCGATACGCCGTGCGCCGAAACATCGTATTGCCAGCCGGGCCACCACACGCTGTCGTACTACATGGGCGGCGGCTACCGCACCGAGCGCGGCGAACTGCCCGGCCTGTACGGCGCGCCGCAGCGCCTGTGCACCTTGCCCGACTGGCACGAATCGAGCTGGACCGTACGGGGGCCGCTGCGGTTCCTGCACGTGTATTTCCTGCCCGCGCATTTCACCCGCCGTGCCGTGGTGGAACTCGATCGCGAACCGCGCGAACTGACCCTGGCCGACCGCACCTATTTCGAGCATGCGCGCATCGGCCAGCTGTGTGCGCAACTGGCCGGCATGGACTGGATTGGTGCCGACGCCCAACTGCGCGCCAATGAAATGACGCACGAAACGCTGTCGCACCTGCTGCACGCGCAGTCGCTGCCGCGCCACCAGGGCCGCGTGCGCGGCGGCCTGGCGCCGGCCGTGCGGCGGCTGCTGGCCGAGTACATCGAAGCGCACCTGGCGCAGCCGCTGACCCTGCAAACCCTGGCGCACCTGGCCTGCCTGTCGGAATACCACCTGCTGCGCATGTTCAAGGTATCGTTCGGCATGACGCCGTCGGCATGGATCGCCGCGCGCCGCATCGAGCACGCGCGCCGGCTGTTGCAGCAAACCAGCCAGCCGCTGCAGCAAATCGCCGATGCCTGCGGCTATGCCGACCTGAGCCACTTCAGCCACCGCTTCCGCGACGCCACAGGCGCCGCGCCGGGGCGCTATCGCAGCGTGGTGGCTGGCTGAGCGCCTTTCCGGGCAGGGAATGCGTTGCTGCTTGCGCGTCTCCCTGCCGGGATGGGGGCGCGCTACTCGAACTCGCGGATCAGTTCCACGATCTGGTCGCCATACGACGCCAGCTTTTTCTCGCCCACGCCGGAAATGCCGCGCAGGTCGTCTAGTGCCGTGGGGCGGGCCTTGGCAATTTCGCGCAGGGTGGCGTCGTTGAAGATGATGTACGCGGCGACATTGTGCTCGCGCGCCGTGCCCATGCGCCAGCTGCGCAGGCGGTCGAAGATTTTTTCCTCGGCGGCCGACAAATCGCTTTCCACGTAGCCTTTCGAGGCGCGCGGGGTCTTCTGCTTGACCGGCTTTTGATACTGGCGCAGCTGCACCTTCTGGCCGCCCTTGAGCACGGGACGGGCAGCGTCGGTGAGCTTGAGCGAACTGTATTGTTCGTGGTCGACCGTGAGCAGGCCCAGCGCGATCATCTGGCGCAGGATGGCGCGCCACTCGTGCTCGCTGCGGTCGGCGCCGATGCCGAACACCGACAGGCTGTCGTGGTGCCAGGTCTTGATGCGGTCGGTTTCCACGCCGCGGAGCACCTCGATTACGTGGCCGGCGGCAAAGCGCTGATCGACCCGGTACACGGCTGACAGCAGTTTCTGCACCGGCACCGTGCCGTCGAACGACACCGGCGGAATCAGGCACGTATCGCAGTTGCCGCACGGTCCCGATTGCTCGCCGAAATAATCAAGCAGGCGCACGCGGCGGCAGCTCAGGGTTTCGCACAGGCCCAGCATGGCGTCGAGCTTGGTGCCGAGCACGCGCTTGAAGGTTTCGTCGGCTTCGGACTCGTCGATCATCCGGCGTTGCAGCACCACGTCCTGCAAACCGTAGGCCATCCAGGCGCTGGCGGGACCGCCATCGCGGCCGGCGCGGCCGGTCTCCTGGTAATAGCCCTCGATGCTTTTCGGCAGGTCGAGGTGGCAGACGAAACGCACGTCCGGCTTGTCGATACCCATGCCGAAGGCGATGGTGGCGCACATGACGATGTTTTCTTCGCGCAGGAAGCGGGCCTGGTTGGCGGCGCGCTTGGCGTGGTCCATGCCGGCGTGGTAGGCCAGTGCGCGGATGCCGTTTTCGTTGAGGAATTCGGCGGTCTCCTCGACCTTTTTGCGCGACAGGCAATACACGATGCCGCAGTCACCCGTGTGCTCGGTGGTGATGAAGTCGAGCAGCTGCTTGCGGCCGTTGGCCTTTTCGACGATCTGGTAGCGGATATTGGGGCGGTCGAACGACGAGACGAACTGCGCTGCGTCGCCGAGTTGCAGGCGGTGCACGATCTCGGCGCGGGTTTGCGGGTCGGCCGTGGCGGTAAGGGCAATCCGGGGCACGTCGGGGAACTGCTCGTGCAGCACCGACAGGCGAATGTATTCGGGACGGAAATCATGGCCCCATTGCGACACGCAGTGCGCCTCGTCGATCGCAAACAGGGCGATCTTCGAGTCCTGGAATAAATTCAGGCAGCGCTCGGTCATCAGGCGCTCGGGCGCCACGTACACCAGGTCGATCTGGCCGGTGCGCACCAGCCGCTCGATGCGGTTGGCTTCTTCGTAGGTCTGGGTGGAATTGAGGAAGGCGGCGCGCACGCCCACTTCTTCCAGCGCATCGACCTGGTCCTGCATCAGCGCGATCAGGGGGGAAACCACCACGCCCACGCCGTCGCGCAGCAGGGCGGGAATCTGGTAGCACAGCGACTTGCCGCCGCCGGTGGGCATCAGGACCAGGGCGTCGCCGCCGTTGCTGACATGATCGACGATCTCGGCCTGGTGGCCGCGAAAGGCCGGGTAGCCGAACACGGTTTCCAGCAAATGGAGAGCGCGCTCCTGGTTTTCCTGATTCATTTACTGCTCGTTCCTACAACAAAGTGATGTCTTGGGTGACCGTCATTAATCCTTCCAGACGATCACGCCATAATAACCGGTTATGAGGACAATCAGGCCGAACACAATCCGGTACCAGGCAAAAATCACGAACGTGTGGGTCATGATGTAGCGCAGCAGCCAGCGGATGCACAGGAACGCCGAGATGAAGGCCGAGACGGTGCCGATGGTAAAGAATGAGACATCATCCATCGACAGCAGCGCCCGGTCCTTGTACAGCGAATAGACGGTCGCACCGACCAGGGTCGGAATCGCCAGGAAGAACGAGAACTCGGTGGCGACCTTGCGCGAGAAGCCGAAGATCATGCTGCCCATGATGGTCGCGCCCGAACGGCTGGTGCCGGGGATCAGCGCAAAAGCCTGGGCGATGCCGATTTTCAGCGCATCGAGCGCAGTGATCTGGTCGAGCGACGTGATGCGTTCAACGGCCGGGTTGTCCTTGGCGCGCTTTTCCACCCACAGGATGATGAAGCCGCCGATGATGAAGGCGGCTGCGACCGGGATCGGTGCAAACAGGTGCTCCTTGATCGACGATGCGAAGATCAGACCCAGGATGGCGGCTGGCAGGAACGCGATCAGCACGTTGAGGGCAAAGCGCTGCTGCACCGGATCGCTGAAGATGCCCGACAATACGAGGCCGATACGGGCACGAAATTCCCAGATCACCGCCATCATGGCGCCGGCCTGGATCACGATTTCAAACACTTTCATTTTGTCTTCCATGCCTGCAAAACCCAGCAGGTGTTCGGTCAGGATCAGGTGACCGGTGGAAGAGATCGGCAGAAATTCCGTGAGACCTTCAACCACGCCCATGATGATGGCTTTAATGACGAGAACAATATCCATGAAGTTAAGTATATAAAGGGTTGGAAGTGAGGGGAATGGCTGCAAATGCCGAGGCACCGGGGGCGAAGCTTACCATGTTCGGCGTGCACTATTTGCAATCTGACTAAGCGGTAATGTTGAATGGTGCGCTGCGGAAATATCGAACGGTTCCAAGCGCGTGACACCGGGAGAGCGGAACCGCCGCGTTGCAGCATCCGCACATCAAGAGCTACGTCAGCGCAGCCGCAGCAAACGTGTCAGTTCACCGCTTTTTTCGATGGCGTCGATGGCCGCGTTGACCTGCTCCACGCGCAAGGTCCCCTTGCGGGCGATGGCGCAGCCGGTCTTTTCCTCGCTGATGACCAGTTGGTTGAACCCGGCATCGAGTTCTCCGCTGGCAAACTGGCGCTCGACCGTGACGCCGGTGGCGAGGAAGTAATCGAAGCGGCCGCCTTGCCATTTGCGCAAGGTCAGTTCGAGCGAGGGCGCGTCGTCGCGCACGAAACCGTCGCCGAGGCGGCCCTGCACTTGCGGATAGTTAAAGCCCAGCACGGTGCCGACGGTCTTGCCACGGATGTCTTCGAGCGAGACCGGCGGCGGCACGCGGCGCGAAGCGATCAACACTTCGGACGTGGGAATGAAGGGGCGGGTCCAATCGACCTTGCCCTGGAACCAGGCCGGCGAATAGCCGCACACGATATCGCCCTCGGCCGCTTCGAGCGCGCCCATCATGCGCTTGCGCGGCAGTGGCATGAAGCGCACCGGCCGCTTGAGCTGGCGCGCCAGCGCCGCCCCCATCGCCTCCTGGAACCCCGAGCGGCGCGATACAACAGTCTCGCCCGGCGCATCTTCGACCTTGTGGACATAGCGGATCGCGGCCGCCGGACTGGCAGCCACCGCCGCCAACGGCGCCGCCACCAGCAAAGCCACGGAGAAAATACGGATCAGTGCGGTCATGTGGCGGTCCGGTGAGGAAGTTGGTACAACCGTAGCTGATTCTTGTTAGGGCGTCAATTATCTATGGCGCCGTGAGGCGTTCCAGTTCTCCCAGCCAGTGCATTGCAATTTCCCGGCTGTCGCCGCACATCTCGTGCGATGGTTGCAGGCCGCCGCAAAAGGCTGGCCGCTCGGGGCGGCCGAAGATCAGGCAGCGCTGGTCGTCGCCCAGTTGCACGCAGCGCACTCCGGCCGGTTTGCCGTTCGGCATGCCAGGAATCGGGCTGGTAATGGAGGGCGCGGTGCAGCAGGCGCCGCAGTGCGGGCGGCAGGCGAATGCCGGGCGCGCGTTGGCCGGGAGGATCAGGGTGGTCATAGGGGCGGTATTTTACCGCGCTTCTGCGGCGATGTCCCCGGCGGCTATCCACGCCGCCACCCGCTGCGCCACCCATTCGCCATCGTCGAGCGGCAGGTCGTGGCCGGCGTTGGGGTGGATGCGGTGTTCCGCCCGCCACGCTTGCGCCAACTGCTGCGAGCAGCGCGGGTCGACCAGCTGGTCGCCGCTCGATGACAGCACCAGCAGCGGCAGGGCGGGGCGTGCGGCCGGCGCACGGAAGCGCGCTGCCGCCACCAGCTGGCGCAGCGCGTTGCGGCGGCTGACCGGGAACTCGTGCTGGTAGCCGAGCCAGCGCCGCAGCAGACCCTCGCGTTCGGCATTGTCGCCATGGCGGCTGGTCAGGCGCAGGATCAGCCGTTCCTGCGCCTCCACGCTGCCGTCCGCCAGCATGTGCACGATGGCGCCATAGTTGCGCCAGCGCAGGCGCTGGTGGAAGCGGCTGAACGGCCGCATGCTGGTGTTGATCAGCACCGCGCGGTCGATTTCGTGCGGATAGCGGCTGGCCCATTCCACCGCCACCATGCCCCCCAGCGACAACGCCAGCAGCGAATAGGGCGCCCATACCCCGCGTGCGCGCAGCTCGGCGCGGCACGCTTCCACCATCTCGGCCACCGAAGTGGGGCTGATGACGGCGTGATGGACGCCGTTGCCGGGCAAATCCGGGGTAATGATGGTGGCGCCCGGCAGCGCCCGCGCCAGTTGGCCGGGGAAGCGGCCCCAGTGGCGCTGTTCCCGCATCAGGCCGCGCAGCAGGATCCAGGTGCGCATCGGATTACGCTCCGTACCAGTGCGCAAGCGAGCGTCGCCGCTGCTGCTTGCGCGCCATCCCTTCCGGCACCCAGCGGCCGTGGCTGTTGACGGCCCGCATCAGGAAATCGAACCAGATCAGGTGCCGGCGCAGCACCCGTTGCAGCCGGTGCGCGGCCGTGGGGTTGAACATGGCCACGCGGTCGAACAACTGGCGCGGGTTCTTCTTGACCCACAGCCACGACCCCATCTCCAGCGTGAGCGGCAAAAAGGTGCGCTCGGTGTAGCTGGTGCCGTTCAGGTACAGGTAATCCCACAGGTCGCCGTGGGTGCGGTACTGCCGGCTTTGCGGCTCGAACACGTAGTTGTGGTTGGGGTAGCTTTCGCTGAACAGTTCTTCGAGCGCGCCAATGTCGGCCAGGTGGGCGATCGGCGCGGCCGTGTGCGCATGGGGGAACCAGATGCGGTCGCGCAGGCCGAAGCCGGAGTGGCAGTCGAGCGCCATGCTGAACTGGCGGGTGAGCAGCTCGCGCTCGACCACGTCGCACACGGCCAGGCTTTCCGGCTCCATGGGCGCGCCCGCAGGGCCGCGGTACCAGGGCAGGTGGTGGCTGTAGCGCTGGCCGCCCAGCATGAACGGCACCCGGTCCACGGCCGACAGCGGCGCGTTGCGCATCAGATCGACACCCTGCGGATTGCAGCGCGTGGCCTGCCACATGCCGCCGGGGTTCACCAGCGGCATGAAGACCAGGCGCATCGATTCGAGCTGCTGGTGCAGCGTGCTGTCCCAGCGCAGCCGCGCCAGGATGCTTCCCATGAACGACAGGATGACCTGGGTGCCGATGCGCTCGAGGCCGTGGATGCCGCCGAAGAATCCGAGCGCCGGCACATCCAGGCTGGGATTGCCCAGCGCGATCGAATACACGGGAAAGTCGCGCCCGTCCATGGCGACGGTGCAATGGGTGTCCACCTGCATATGCTTGCCGCCGGCGTCGATCAGGCGTTTCAGGGTGATCAGTTCTGGCAGATTCTTCTCGGGCATGTGCAGGGACACTGGAAGCGGGGACCAACAAGTGTAGCTGAAATTGATTTCGCGCCAGCGCTGCGCACGCTTGGCTTGAGGCAGATACAGGAGAGTGCAGTTCGCCCCTACTACGCTGGACCTTCTTTGTGATTTGGAAATTTACCTGGGAGATACCATGAAACCGAGCATCTTTTTTTTCAGGATGGCTGTGATACTTGGCCTGTTAGCGGCATCGCACGGGGCAAGCGCGTCGTCGCTGCTGCGCGATGTGTCCGGCAATCTCTCTATCGGTACGCTGTCGATCGTGGCGTCACCGGTGGTCTCGGCGGTAGGCTCCGCGCAAGGTGGCGCCGCGCTCTCGGCCGGACCGGTGATTTTGGTCAGTGGCGCTTCGTTGGTCGTCAGCGGCTTGGTGCACAACGAAAATATGTCCGAGATATTTTTGACGGCGGTCGGATCGGCGGGCCAGTATTCGGTCACTCTCAGCGCTCAGGCCGTCCAGGCAGCGGGTCTGGCCGTCGGCGCCATGGTCGAGGTGGTAAGCGAAAGCAGCGGCACTATTTTAGTAACATCCGGAAAAGTACTGGCCTTCATCCCGAATGCCTTGGGTGAAGCGCTGTTGTCACAACACCGGCTGGCAGTTCCATGAGCGCGCGTCGCCATGCGGCTTTGCTGGCGGTGGTGCTGTGGGCGGTCTGCGCCATGCCGGTCCACGCCGGCCGCGCGTGTGAAGAACAAGCCATGAGTTTCGAGGCTTTGCGCGACGGGCTGGCAACAGGGGCGCGCTTGCAGGCCAACTTGAATGCCACCGGCAGCGACGTGGCGCTGATCGCGCGCCAGGGACAAGACCTGTCCGCCTACGGGCTGAAATACTCGCATGCCGGCCTGGCGTATCGTGCCGGACCCGGGCAGCCCTGGCGGGTGTATGAATTGCTCAACGAATGCGGCACCGCAGCGTCTGGCCTGTGGGTCGATGGGTTGGCCAATTTCTTTCTCGAGGGGCCCTTCAGCTACGACGCGTTGATCCTGGTCCCCCCGGCCGCAGTTGCCGGGCGCCTGACACTGGCCTTGCGCGATACGGTGCAGCTGCAACGCCTGCACCAGCCGCATTACAGCATGGTGGCCTACCCGTTTGCCACCACCTACCAGAACTCCAACCAGTGGATACTGGAAGTGCTGGCGCTTGCTGCCGCCGACCAGGGGCGGGTCGCAACCCGGCAGGAAGCGCAGCAGTGGTTGCAGGCAGCTGGTTACCGCCCCAGCGAAATGCGTATCGGTGCCTTCAAGCGGCTAGGCGGGCGCATGCTCAAGGCCAATGTTGCGTTCGATGACCATCCGAATAAGTTGCGCTATGCTGGCCGCATCAATACCGTGACCGTCGATTCGATCAGCGAGTTTCTACGCAGGCAACAAGGCTGGACCATGCAGGAAGTGAAAAAGTAACTTGACGAAATCGTTTACCTTCCATAGCCTTCCTGCTGGAGACTTCAATTCACAATTAAAAAAGGGTAAACGATGACACACGTTTCAAGCCGCCTGGCGTTGCTGCTGACCGCCATCCTGGCCACCGGGGCCGTCCATGCCGCCACCGCGCTCGACATCCAGCCTGGCGGAACTTTCCGCAATACGGACAACAAGAACCTCAAGGATACGAGCGAAGGCACGTACCCGGTTCCCTACAAAAAGCCGACCGCCGCCGAGATCACCGGCGCACTCGACCGCGTGCGCGGCTACGTGGACAGCATCACCCCCACCCGCATCATCGACAAGGCCACCGGCAAGCCGGTCACCGACCTGAAAAAGCCTGTCGCTGGCGCCGTGTTCGAGCCGTCGTCCAACGACTTCGGCCTGATGGTCTACGAGATGGGCGTGATTCACTCGGGCCTGATCAAGGCTGCCGAAGTGACCGGCGACAAGCGCTACACCGACATGACGCGCCGCCACTTCCAGTTCTTCAAGGACAGCAAGCCCTACTTCCGCGCCCAGGAAGACCAGTTCAAGCTGGGCCGTGCCAACAGCTTCACCCGCTTCCTGCAGCCGATGTCGCTCGACGACAGCGGCTCGATGTGCGCGGCGCTGGTGCGCGCGCGCTTCGCCAAGGTCGGTCCCGACCTCAAGGACATGATTGACACCTGCAGCGGCTACGTGCAAAAACAGCAGTACCGCCTGGCCGACGGCACCTTCGCGCGCAAGCGTCCGCAAGCGTCGTCGCTGTGGGCCGATGACATGTACATGGGGATTCCGGCGCTGGCCGAGATGGGCCACCTGACCGGCGACAAAGCGTGGTTCGACGATGCCGCCTCGAACGTGCTGACCATGGCCGAGCACCTGTACAACAAGCAGAACAACCTGTTTACCCACGGCTGGAACGCCAACAACCCGGACGCGCCGCGCTTCTACTGGGCGCGCGCCAACGGCTGGGCAGTGCTGGCCATGAGCGACCTGCTCGACGTGCTGCCGAAAGACCATCCGTCATACAACAAGGTGCTGGCGCAACTGCGCGCCAGCCTGCACGGCATCGCCGAAACCCAGTCCGGTACCGGCCTGTGGCACCAGATGCTCGACCGTAACGACTCCTACCTGGAAACTTCGGCCACTGCCATCTTCGTGTACGTGTTTGCCCATGCGATCAACGAAGGCTGGATCAGCCCGACCACCTACGGCTCCATTGCCCAGGCGGGCTGGGTCGGCCTGAGCACGCGCATCAACGCCAAGGGTCAAGTCGAGGGCACTTGCGTAGGCACCACGTTCGCCAGCGACCACATCTACTACTACAACCGTCCGACCAGCGTCGATGCCATGCACGGCTACGGTCCGGTGTTGCTGGCGGGTGCAGAAATGCTGCGCATGCTGAAAAATCCCGAGATCGACATCCAGCACAAGCTGCGCACGTACCACTACGTGCCACGCGAGCACGGCAAGGCCATCAGCGATCACTGATCGCCTCGATGTCTGAAAGGCGCCGCTGCGAGCGGCGCCTTTTTTTAACCGCGGTACAGCGGGTGGGACGCCACGTGCACCGTGACCTTGTGGTTGATCATGCCGCTTGGCGCGATCTTCGACAGGTCGAAGCGGGCTTCATCGCGCAGCGTCTGGAAGTGCCAGGTGAAGCTTTGGCCGTTGACGCGGAACTCCACGGTCTCGCCGTTGTTCACGTTGACCGCCCGGGTTTTTTCCGTGATCACCACGTGGCGCTCGGCGGCGGTGGCTGGCGCCATGGTGCCGTACGGGGCAGCCTTGGTACCGGCGGCGTGGGCGCCGCCAGCCAGCAGTGCTGCGGCCAGGCCCGTTGCCAGGGTGGTTGCGAGAGCGGCTTTGCGGAAGGTCTTGAACATGATGAAATCCTTTGAGTGGTAGAGCAGGGGTTCCTGCGGTCGTTGCCGGCATACGTTAGATTTGCTGCCGACAGAACACAGTATGGATGCGCCGTCCACGCCTAAAATCTGCCGCTCGGGGTGCGCGGCATATGCCGGTCGGCATATTTCGCTGGTGGCATCCGAGGCGTGCCTCTAGCAGAGCGCAAGGCGCTTCGCTATAGTGGCTGCCAAGCCCATCCTTACCGAAGGAATTACCGATGCATCCCGAAAAAATGACCGGCCTGGAATTGCTGCAGGCAGCAATAGACGGCAAGTTTCCCCGTCCACCGATGTCGGACACCATGCCGATGGAAATCACCGAGGCCAAGGCCGGCTACATCCTCGGCACCGCGCGCGCCGACGAGCGCCACATCAACGTGATGGGCGGCATCCACGGCGGCTTTGCCGCCACCATCCTCGACTCGGCCACCGGCTGCGCCGTGCACTCGATGCTGGAAGCGGGCGTGGGCTACGGCACCACCGACCTCAGCGTCAAAATGTTCCGCCCGGTGCCCAAGGGCGAAACCTTGATCGTCGAAGGCAAGATCATCAACCTCTCGCGCAGCCTCGGCGTGTCGGAAGGCACGCTCAAGACTGCCGACGGCAAGCTGCTGGCCCACGCTACCGCCACCTGTTTTATCTTGCGGCGCGACTGATCATGCCGACCCTGACAATTTTCCGCGCCGCCGGACTGGCCGCGCTGCTGTGGGCCGGCAGCGCTTCGGCTGTGGTGGTGGTGGGGGCCGATCACGCCAACCTCCAATACACGGGCCGCATCGACTTTGCCGACAAGGCGGCGCCGGTGATCTCGTGGCCCGGCACCAGCATCGAAGGCAACTTCACCGGCACCAGCCTGACGATCACGCTCGATGACCAGTACGGCAAGAACTGGTTCAACGTTTTTATCGACGGCAAGCTCGATAAACCGGTGATCATCAGCGCCGCCAAGGGCGGCAAGACTTACCCGGTGGCGACCGGCTTGCCCGCCGGCCCGCACCGCTTCCTGATCACCAAGCGTACCGAGGGGGAAGAGGGCGCCACCGTGTTCCGCGGCCTGGAACTGGCCGACGGCGCCAAGCTGCTGGCGCCGCCGCCGCGCAAGGCGCGCCGGATCGCCTTCTTTGGCGACTCGATCACTAGCGGCATGGGCAACGAAGCGCCCGAGGACGGCCCGGACCACGAGCTCAAGGACAAGAACAACTTCATGGCGTACGACGCCATCACCGCGCGCGCGCTCGACGCAGAAATGCACGTGGTGTCGCAAAGCGGCATCGGCGTAATGATCAGCTGGTTCCCGTTCATCATGCCGCAGTTTTACGACCAGTTGAGCGCGGTGGGCAACAACGACAGCCGCTGGGATTTCCGCCAGTGGACGCCGGACGTGGTGGTGATCAACCTGTTCCAGAACGACAAATGGCTGATCGACCGCGAGCAGCGGCTCAAGCCAATCCCGACCGACGAGCAGCGCATCGCCGCCTACAAGGATTTGGTGAAAAAGATCCGCGCCGAATATCCGCGTGCCTACATCGTGTGCGCGCTGGGCAGCATGGACGCCGTAAGCCCGGGCAGCAAGTGGCCCGGCTACGTCAGCAGCGCGGTGGCGCAACTACGCGCCGAGCAGGATGAACGCATCGACACGCTGTTTTTCGATTACACGGGCTACGACAAACACCCGCGCGTGAAACACCACCAGGCCAATGCCGCCAAGCTGACGGCCTTTATCCGCCAAAAAATGGGTTGGTAACTTTAAAACTCTTCCCAGTCGCCGTCGCTGCTGGCGGCGGGTTTGGTGCGGGCGGGTTTGTCGGCCAGTTTTAAGGTTGGTAACTTCGGGGTCAGTGCCGACATTCGGACACGAACTGAGCCCTATAGCGGTTGGGCCCGTGTCCAAATGTCGGCACTGACCCTGAATTTTAAAACTCTTCCCAGTCGCCGTCGCTGCTGGCGGCGGGTTTGGTGCGGGCGGGTTTGTCGGCCAGTTTTAATGCGGGCGATTTGGCCGCTGGCCTGGCTGCCGGTTTGGTAATCGCAGGGCGGGCGGCTGGGGCTGCTGCTTTGGCTGCTGCCGGACGCGATGCTGTTGACGCGCGAGGCGGGCTGCCAGCCACCTGGAATACGCTGACCATTTCGGCCAGTTTGACGGCCTGCTCCTGCATCGCTTGCGAGGCGGCGGCCGCTTCTTCCACCAAGGCGGCGTTTTGCTGGGTGACGGTGTCCATCTCGGCCACGGCGGTGTTGATCTGCTCGATGCCAAGCTCCTGCTCGCGGCCGGCCGAGCTGATCTCGCCCATGATTTGCGTGACGCGGCGCACGCTGCTGACGATTTCCGTCATGGTGGTGCCCGCTTCGTTCACCAGCGCGCTGCCGGTGCCCACTTTTTCCACCGAATCGGTAATCAGCTGCTTGATGTCCTTGGCGGCGCTGGCCGAGCGGTGCGCCAGGTTGCGCACCTCGGTCGCGACCACGGCGAAGCCACGGCCCTGTTCGCCGGCCCGGGCCGCTTCCACGGCCGCGTTCAGCGCCAGGATGTTGGTCTGGAAAGCGATGCCGTCGATCACGCCGATGATGTCGGCGATCTTGTCCGACGATTCGGTGATCGAGGCCATGGTATCGACCACGCGTGCGACCAGCTCGCCACCCTTGACGGCGATGTCCGAGGCGGAGCCGACCAGCTGGTTGGCCTGGCGGGCGTTGTCCGAGTTTTGTTTGACGGTCGAGGTCAGTTCTTCCAGCGACGAAGCGGTTTCTTCCAGGCTGGCAGCCTGCTGTTCGGTGCGGCGCGACAGGTCCATATTGCCGGCGGCGATTTCATTGCTGGCGGTGGCGATGGCGTCGCTGCCGTCGCGCACGCTGCGCACGGTGTCGGCCAGGCGGTCCTGCATCTGGTGCAGGCCGGTCATCAGCGCGCCCATTTCATCTTGGCGGCCAAGGTCGATGGTGTTGGCCAGGTTGCCGTCGGAGATGGCGTTGAAGTGCTTCAGTGCTTCGCCCAGCGGGTTCATCACGGCGCGCAGCAGCATCAGCGACGACACCAGCGCCACGACCAGGCCCAGCGCGATGGCAACGATGGCGAAGGTCATGTTGCGGTTGTAGGCGGCCTGGCTGGCCTCGTATTGCCTTGCAGTCGATTCGAGCTGGTACACGGACAGCTTTTCGGCGCTGTCGGTGTACAGGCGGAACAGGCGGGTCACTTCGCTGAGCATCAGGCGGTCGATTTCCGGCTGGTTCTTCTCGCGCAGCGCCTTGAATGCCTGCTGGATGCCGTCCTTGATCAGCGCGGTGCGCGCGGCGCCGGTCTGGTCGGCCAGCGCTTTTTCACCGTCGCCGAAAGGCAGTGCGGTATAGCGCGCCCAGGCTTTGTCGCTGGCGTCGAGGAAGCCTTGCGAGCGGGCCAGCGTTTCTTCAACATTGGCCGCGTCCGGCTTGAGCGCCACGCGGTCGATCGACAGGCGCGCGCGGTCAATCTGGATCTGGGTGTCGGCAATGGCCTTCATCGACACCATGGAATTTTCGTAGACGTCCTTGAGTACGCCGTTGGTGGTGTGCAGCGCCGAGATGCCGCGCACGCCGATAAAGATCATCAAGGCGCCGAGGAGCAGCATGGTCCCGATCAGGCGGGTACGGATAGTGAGGTTTGAAAACATGGTGTGTTCCATTCGAGAAGTGTCGCAAGGCCAAGATACGGTCAACGTAAGCAGGATTGCAATGTCAACAGCGGCAACGGACCAGGGGACATGGTGGCCGGTTGCGAAAAATCGGTTTCTACGCTGTGCGCCGGGATGGCGGTGGGCAGCGATGCGGCAGGGGAATGGGCCACATGGAGGGTTCGGTCACTGCGGCAGGGGTAAGGCCGTAGACTTGCATGCGCGGAGTCTGAAAGACCGGCAGTGTGACAGCGAACGCCGCCAGTCTAGCTGATTAATTTCTGGTGGGCAAATGAAACAAATTGAATTGCAGATGATTTTGCGACACTTCAGCGCGGCCGTGCCGGATTGCCGACCACGGTCACACCCGGCGCGACGTCGCGCGTGACCACGCTGCCGGCACCGATCAGCGCGTCATCGCCGATGGTCACGCCCGGCATGATCAGCGCACCGGCACCGATCCAGACATTCTTGCCGATCTTGATCGGCCGCCCGAACTCCAGCCCCTGCGCGCGCAGCGCCGGTTCGCGCGGATGGTCGGCGGTGAGGATTTGCACGCCGGGCCCGATCTGGGTGCCGTCGCCGATGTCCACCTGCACCACGTCGAGGATCACGCAATTGAAATTCATGAACACGCCGTCGCCGAGCGTGATGTTGTAGCCGTAGTCGAGGTGAAACGGCGGACGCACCACGCAGTGCTTGCCGACGGCGCCCAGGCCTTCGTGCAGCAGGTCCGCATGCTGTTGTGGCGTCAGGCCGATGCTGCGGTTGTAGCGCTCCATCCAGTGGCGGGCGGCAGCCTGGTCGGCCTGCAGTTCGTCATCGACGGCAGTGTAAAACTCGCCGGCCAGCATTTTCTGTTTTTCGGTTTTGGTATTGGGCATCGTCAGCATTTCCTTTGGCAAGAGTGTAGATTTTGCCATAGTTGTCAGCAGGGCCAGGCACCGCACCTTGACGTCCCCCGGCCTTGCGCTTATATTAATGACTTACAAGTAAGTAACAGTCAGGCAAGAGTCGATCCCCATGCAAGCCCCCCAAGACAACAAGCCCCGCTGGGAGCGGCGCAAGGATGCGCGTCCGCAGGAGTTGCTGGCCGCTGCGCTGGACCAGTTCGTCGAACGTGGTTATGCCGCCACCCGGCTGGAAGACGTGGCCAAGCGCGCCGGCGTATCGAAGGGCACGTTGTACCTGTATTTCACCAACAAGGAAGAGCTGTTCAAGGCCGTGGTGCGCGGCACCATTGTCGAAGTCATCGGCGAGGCCGAGCAGGATGCCGCCGGTTTCGAGGGCCACAGCGCCGCGCTGATGCGCGAACTGCTGATGCGCTGGTGGAACCAGTGCTGCTCCAGCCAACTGGCCGGGATCACCAAGCTGATGTTCGCCGAAGGTAACAACTTTCCGGAACTGGCGCATTTTTACAACGAAGAAGTGGTGGCGCGCGGTACCGGGCTGATCCGCAGCGTGCTGGTGCGCGGCATTGACCGCGGCGAGTTTCGCGCCGTCGATCCCGACGTCATGACGCCGGTGCTGGTGGCGCCGGTAATGATGCTCATGATGTGGACCCAGTCATTCATGCCCGCCTGCGAGATGCCGCCCATCGATCCGCACGCCTACATGGACCTGTTTATCACCACCAACCTGGCCGGCCTGGCCACCCCCGCGCAGTGAGCCGGCGCCGCAGCGTCATGCCCCTGCGCGGCCAGTTTGCGGTTTCTGCCGGTTCAACCCCCTCAAATTGCAGCCTGTCGCAATTTCCCGCGATCCGACCGTCATATCGTTAATATGTCCCCCGATGGCAGTTCAACGATAAAATGACGGATTATTTAATCCCGACCGAGTCTTAAGATGAATATTGAACAAGTCCGCTTCAACATGATCGAACAGCAAATCCGCCCTTGGGACGTCCTCGACACCGAAGTGCTGGACCTGCTGCACGTGGTCAAGCGCGAGAATTTCGTGCCTGTCGCCCACAAGGCGCTGGCCTTTGCCGATACCGAAATTCCACTGCCAGGCGGCGAGAACATGTTGTTCCCGAAGATCGAAGCGCGCCTGCTGCAAGACGTCATGGTCAAGAAACATGAGTCGGTGCTGGAAATCGGTACCGGTTCCGGCTACATGGCCGCGCTGCTGGCGCACCGCGCCCGCCACGTGACCACCGTGGAAATCTCGCCGGAACTCAAAGCCCTGGCCGAGCAGAACCTGGCCGCCAATGGCGTGGCCAATGTCACGGTCGAACTGGGCGACGGTGCGCAGGGCTGGACCAACGGCGCGCCGTTCGATGTGATCGTGGTGTCTGGCTCGCTGCCGGAACTGCCGGAAGCGCTGCTCAAGCAGCTCAAGGTCGGCGGCCGCCTGGCGGTCATCATCGGCCAGGCGCCGGCGATGAAGGCGCAGCTGATCACCCGTACCGGCGAAGCCGGCTACGACACGCGCACGCTGTTCGAGACCTCGGTCAAGCCTTTGCTGCTGGCTTCCAGGCCGTCGGCGTTCAAGTTCTGAGCGGGGCCGGCATGCAGATGATCACCGCGCCGGAACTGGCGGCCTGGCTGGCCGACGACACGCGCGCCAAGCCGGTGCTGCTCGATGTACGCGAGCCGTGGGAATTCGACGAGTGCCGTATCGACGGCTCGGTGCTGATTCCGATGAACACCATCCCGGCACGCATCGACGACCTCGATGAAGACGCCGAGATCGTCTGCATCTGCCACCACGGCGCACGCAGCATGAACGTGGCAGCGTTCCTGGAGCGTCACGGCTTCGGCAAGATGGTCAACCTGACGGGCGGCATCCATGCCTGGGCCCTGCAAGTTGATCCGGCGATGAAAAAGTATTAAAGGTATTAAAGGTAAAGAACGCAAGCGCCGGCCATCACCGGCGCTGCGGGAGCAGTGTTTGATTCGATCAACTTAAAAAGACTCCAACGGAGAAAGCAATGCAGAAATCCCTTATCGCCGTGCTGCTGTCCAGCGCTTTGATGACTTTGGCTTTACCTGGCGCACAGGCCGCCGATCTTATCCAAGTCTATCAGCAAGCACTGGCGAACGACGCCACGTACGCCAGCGCCCGCTCGTCACTGGATGCGGGGCGCGAGCGCACCACCCAGGGACGCGCCGGCCTGCTGCCGTCGGTCTCGGCGCAGGGGAGCAATACCCGTAACAATGGCGATTTCCGCCCGTTCAACGAGGGACAACTGATTACCGACGGTAGCGGCATCGGCTTCGTCACCCGGCGCGATACGGACAACCACGTCAACAGCTATTCGGTCACGCTGAGCCAGCCGCTGTTCAACTGGGCCGCCTGGCAAACCTACCAGCAGAGCAAGCTGGTCCAGGCCATCTCCGAAGCGACGTTCGCCCAGGCCCGCCAGGACCTGATCACCCGCGTGGCGCAAGCGTATTTCGACGTGCTCACGGCGCAGGACAACCTTACCGCCACCCAGGCGCAAAAAACCGCGACCACCGAGCAGCTGGCCTCGGCCAAGCGCAACTTCGAAGTGGGCACCCAGACCATCACCGATACCCACGAGGCGCAAGCCGCGTACGACCTGGTGGTGGCGCAGGAGTTTGCCGCGATTACCGACCTCGACAACAAGCGCACCGCGCTGCAAGTCATCACCGGCAAGCCGACCGGCGAACTGGCGCCGCTGCGCGCTGGCGTGACCATCTCGGCGCCGGAGCCGGCCGCCATCGATCCGTGGGTGGCTTCGGCGGAAGGCCAGAACTTCTCGGTGATCGCTTCGCAACTGCAGCTGGAAATTTCCAGGCGCGACATCTCGCGCAACCGTGCCGGCCACATGCCTACCCTGAACCTGGCCGCATCGACCAGCCACCAGAGCACCACCGCGTCCGGCACACAAAAGAACAACGCCATCGGCGTCACCTGGAGCGTGCCGATCTTCAGCGGCTTTGCCGTCACCAGCCAGGTGCGCGAAGCGATCGCGCTGGAAGACAAGGCCCGCAACGACCTGGAAGCGACCAAGCGGCTGGCTGCCCAGAATGCCCGGGTGGCATTCCTCGGCATGAACAGCGGCCTGGCGCAAGTCAAAGCGCTGGAAGCGGCGGAAGTGTCGAGCAAGTCTTCGCTCGATTCCAACAAGCTTGGCTACCAGGTAGGCGTGCGCATCAATATCGACGTGCTGAACGCCCAGCGCCAGCTGTACGCGACCCAGAAAGATTTGTCCAAGGCGCGTTACGACACCGTCATGAACGGCCTGCGCCTGCGTTCCGCCGCTGGCACGCTGCGCGAGGAAGACTTGGCACCAATCAATGCTTTGCTGCAACGATAGAAAAGGTTTTACGCAACAAAAGTTGCTCTGAATTACCTTGTTAAGTTAATATTCATTCCCTGTTGTTTTGCAAATAATTAATATTTTACTAATTATCCGACAAGGGGAATGGAATGGTTTTAGCATGGATTTTGATCATCGTCGGCGCAGTGCTGTTTTTCACTCTGGGTGTGCTTGGTTTGGTGGTCGCGGCGCCCCTCTGGTATTTTGCTTATCGCCAATGGCAAAAGGCCAGCGGGCAGCCATCCGGACCAAAGGGCTTCGATGAGGAGTTCCTCAAGGCGGCCGATTTCTCGCATACCTATAAAAAGTGCGCGATCGCGGTGGACGTGAAGAGCCAGCGCGTCTATCTGGCTCAAGATGGTAAATCGAAAATCTACGACTACGCCGATATCCGCGGCTGGCGTACCAACCTGTCATCTGGCGGCGCCGTGTACGGTGCCGGCATGCACGCTGCAATGGCCAATTTGGCCAACAGCAGCCAAAATGTCCGGAGCAGCGGCTTTTTCGTGCGCGTCAAGGATGTCGATCATCCTGAATGGCAGATCCAGTTCAAGTACAACAAGCGATATGACCAAGAACTAAAGCGCTGGATGGAAATTTTCGAACAGAAAGTGAACAACAACTAGGCAAGCTGGACCGCACCCTGACCGCGTTAAAATTATTTTGTTTTAACTGCATCCAAACCGGCTGGTCATTTGTAGTGCTGGGGTACGTCCGCTGCGGTCAGCGCGGACGGCACCCCAAAACCACTACAGGAGCCAAGACCATGCCCACCCTGCCATTTGCCAAACTGTTGCTCGTCTCCGCTGTATCGTTGTCGCTGGCCGCCTGTGGCGGCAGCGAGGACGACGTTGGCACCATTACCCCCCCAACTACGCCACCCACAGCAGCTGTGGCCGGCGACGTATTCGTGCTCACTGCCAGCAACAAGCTGCTGTCGTTCGACCGCGCCACCCCGGGCACTATCCGCACCACGGCCACCGTCACCGGCCTGCAAGCGGGCGAGAACCTGCTCGGCATCGATTACCGGCCGGCTGACGGCATGCTGTACGGCGTGGGCAGCACCGGCCGCCTCTACACCCTCAATGGCACCACCGGCGCCGCCACCCTCAAATCGACGCTGACTGCCGACGCCACCGACACCACCTTGCCGTTCACGGCGCTGGCCGGTACCGAGTTCGGCGTCGATTTCAACCCGGTGGCCGACCGCCTGCGGCTGGTGAGCAACACCGGCCAAAGCCTGCGCATCAATGTCGATACCGGCGCCACCACCACCGACGGCGCCATCAATGGCGGCGCAGTCAACACCGCCATCACCGCCGCCGCCTACACCAACAGCTTTGCCGGCACCGGCAGCACCACCTTGTTCGTGATCGATGCCACCAATGGCACGCTGTACACCCAGAACCCGCCCAACAACGGCACCCTGGCTCTCCCGCTGCCGCTCGGCCTGACCGCCACCGCCGTGGCCGGTTTCGATATCGATGCCCGCACCAACACCGGTTACGCCGTGATGACGGTGGGCGGCGTGCGCGGCTTCTACACGCTCAACCTGGCCGCACCCGTTGCGCCCGCCACGCAGGCCACCCTGGTGGCCGCGATCAATGTGACCGAAGAGTTGCGCGGCGTTGCCCTCAAGGTGCCGGCCGCACCCATCGCTTACGGCCTGACCGACGACGCCCGCCTGGTCACTTTTAAAACGGCCACCCCGACTACGCTTGACGCCAACGTCGCCATTTCCGGTCTGGCATCGGGCGAGCGCCTGCTGGGCATCGACATCCGGCCGAAGGACGGCCTGCTGTATGGCATGTCCTCGACCGGCCGCATCGTCACCATCGACCCTGCTACCGGCGCTGCGACCGCCCGTGCCACGCTGGCAGCGGACCCGACGGACACCACCGCGCCCTACACGGCCATTACCGGCACCGCGTTTGCCGTGGACTTCAACCCGGTGGCCGACCGCCTGCGCGTGATCGGCAATACCGGCCAGAGCCTGCGCATCAATGTCGATACCGGCGCTACTACCACCGATGGCGCCCTCAACCGCGCCGGCCTGGCGCCGGTGGTGACCGCTGCCGCTTACACCAACAGCTATGCCGGCACCACGGCTACCCAGCTGTTCGATATCGACACGGCCAGCGCCAGCCTGGCGCTGCAAAATCCGCCGAATGACGGCGCGCTGGTCAATGTGGGTCTGTTGAACGTGGCGGTGGCGGGGGACGCCGGTTTCGATATCGCCGGCGGCGCCAACGGCCTGGCGCTGGCAGCGTTGCGTACCACGGCCAGCGGCCCGAGCGCACTGTACCGGATCGACCTGGCCACCGGCGCGGCAGTGCTGGTCAATGGCGCGGCAACCCCGGCGACGTCGGCGATCGGCGCCGGTGCGGTGGGGCTGACCGACCTGGCGATCGCCATCAAGTAAGCGCCGGACGTAAAAATGGCGGGCTGCGCAGCCCGCCATTTTTTTTGCGCCCGGCATTGCGCGCTCCGATCAGCCACCGCCATGTGTGGCATCGAACCCCGTACGGGCACCGATGCCAGGGCGGCCATGCTGGTCAAGGGTTAAAGGTTACAGACCGGCACCAGCGCCGTCGAAGCGGCGTTCGATCAGCTCGATCTTGTAGCCATCGGGATCGGTAACAAACGCGATCACGGTGTTGCCGCCCTTGACCGGACCTGGCTCGCGGGTGACAGCGCCGCCATTGGCGCGCACTGATTCGGCGGCAGCGTAGATGTCGTCGGCCGAGATGGCGATATGGCCGTAGGCGGTGCCCAGGTCATAGCTGGTGGTACCGTAGTTGTACGTCAGTTCCAGTTCCGCGTGCTCGGGGTTGGACCCATAACCGAGGAATGCCAGCGTGTACTGGTATTCCGGGTTGTCGCTGGTGCGCAGCAGTTTCATGCCCAGCACCTTGGTGTAGAACTCGATCGAGCGCTGAAGATCGCCGACTCGCAGCATCGTATGCAGAATTCGCATGGTGGTCTTTCGTGATGAACAAGCGGCGATTTTATGCGATTTGGTCGAATTCTGTTACGACAGCCTATGCCTGTAGTTTCGCGTCGAGGGTGATCTCGGCGTTGAGCAGCTTGGAAACCGGGCAATTGACCTTGGCCTTGTTGGCAGCTTCCTCGAACTTGGCCTGGTCGGCGCCGGCAATCGTGGCCAGCAAGGTCAGGTGCACCTTGGTGATGGCAAAGCCGCCATCGACCTTGTCGAGCGTGACCGCTGCGCTGGTTTCCAGCTTTTGCGCGGTCATGCCTGCTTCAGCCAGTACGCCCGACAATGCCATCGTGTAGCAGCCGGCGTGGGCGGCGCCAATCAGCTCTTCCGGGTTGGTACCGGGGCCGTCCTCGAAACGGGCCTTGAAGCCGTACGGGGCTTCTTTGAGCACCCCGGTCTGGGTGGAAATGCTGCCGATCCCGTCTTTCAGGCCACCGCTCCAGACTGCCGAACCGCTATGTTGACTGCTCATATATTTCTCCTTGGGTTGAATGGTTATTTGCTGGCAGTGGCGGCTGCCGGAGCCACGCGCCAGATGATGTTGCCCACGTCGTCGGCCACCAGCACGGCGCCCGGTTTGTCGATGGCGACGCCCACCGGACGGCCTTGCGCCTTGCCCTTGGCGTCGAGGAAACCGGTGAGGAAATCCTGCGGCGGTCCCGACGGCTTGCCGTTGGCGAACGGCACATACACCACCTTGTAGCCGCTGTGCGGCTTGCGGTTCCACGAGCCATGCTGGCCGATGAAGGCGCCGCCCTGGTAGGCCTGCGGCAGCAGCTTGCCCTCGTAGAACACCAGCCCCAGCGAGGCCGTGTGGCCGCCCAGTGCATAGTCGGGCGCGATGGCCTTGGCCACCAGGTCGGGTTTGGCAGGCTCGATGCGGGTATCGACGTTCTGGCCGAAGTAGCTGTATGGCCAGCCGTAGAAGCCGCCGTCGCGCACTGAGGTCATGTAATCAGGCACAAGGTCGTTGCCCAGTTCGTCGCGCTCGTTGGCGACCGTCCACAACGCCTTGGTTTGCGGCTCGAAGCCCATGCCGTTGGGGTTGCGCAGGCCGGTGGCGAACAGGCGGCCCTTGCCGCTGGCGATGTCGAACTGCCAGATGGCAGCACGGCCTTCTTCCTCTTCCATGCCATTTTCGCCGACATTGCTGTTGGAGCCGACCGTGACGTACAGCGACTTGCCGTCGGGGCTGGCGATGACGTTCTTGGTCCAGTGGTGGTTGCGGGTGCCGGCCGGCAGGTCCATGACCTTGGTGCCGGCCACGGCGATGCTGGTGTCGCCTTCCTTGTACGGGAAGCGCACCAGCGCGTCGCTGTTGGCGACGTACAGGTTGTTGCCGACCAGCGCCATGCCGAATGGCGAATTGAGGCCTTGCAGGAACACGGTGCGGCTTTGCGCCACGCCCTTGGCATCGACGCCGCGCAGCAAGGTGATGCGGTTGGCCGACGGCGTGACCGCGCCGGCCTTTTTCATCTGGTGCTGCATGATCTTGCCCTTGATGCCCTTGCTGTCGTCGGGCTTGGGCGGAGCGTTGGTTTCGGCCACCAGCACGTCGCCGTTGGGCAGCGTGTAGATCCAGCGCGGGTGGTCGAGGCCGCGCGCGTAAGCGGTGACGGTGAAGCCGGCGGCCGGGCGCGGGGTTTCCTGCGCGGTCCAGCGGTCGACCGGCGCCACGTTGACGGTGGGGATCAGCGACTTGTCGGGCTTGGGCAGCACCGGGCTGGGGCCGAAGCCCACCGGATAGGCGCCGGGCGCGGCCGGTGCCGGCGCTTGGGCCAGTGCGGCTGCCGGTGCAGCAACGGCGGTCAGGATCAGTATTGCATGGCGAAGAGTGGCGTTCATTGTTTGATCAATCCTGTTTGGTGTCTGGCAGCGGCTTGGCGGTGGCTTCGCGCGGGGCAGGGTTTTTGACATTTTCCACGCCGGGCTGGTTGTGGCGGTCGGTATCGACCATGCCGCTGTCGACGTCGGCGGCAGCCTGTTTCATGATGGTGCGCTCGGCGGGCGGGTGGCCCTCGGGCGACTCGTCGCGTTCGTGCGGCATGCGCGCCTTGCCGTCGTCCTTGACCTTGGCGTCGGTATTGATGTTGGCCTGCTTGAGCATGGTGTTCTCCCTGATTCGTTGTTTCAACGATATTAGCGGCTTGTCATCGGCTTGGTCGCCACATTGAATTTCGACAACTTACGCCCGAAGTCGTTTATCATTTAGACACTTTTTTCTTTCGGGACGTTGCATGAGCGATGCTGTCAGTCTGTGCCCAACTGCGAGGCCGAGGTGAGCGGCCACTTCTGCGCCAACTGTGGCCAGGAGGCGCACCTGCATCGCGCCAGCACCCGCGAGTTCCTGCACGAGTTCATCGGCCACTACGTGGCACCAGGCCGGCGACCGGCCCGTGGTGTCGCTGTCCTCGGACCCGGCAGGCGATGGCAACGACATCGACCTGGCGTTGAAAGGGTGGCCCACCGTCCAGCAGAAGGTGCAGGCATTGCAGCGCCTGTCAAACCTGGAGCAGCTCAAGCTGTTTACGGACGGTATTTTGAAATATGCGCCGTGTGCCATCTTTTGCCTGATGCCAGTGTTTGCCTTGCTGCTCAAGATCCTGTACCTCGGATCGGGGCGGCTGTTCGGCGAGCACATGCTGTTCGCCTTGCACGCCAATGCGTTCGCCTTTTTCATCTATTCGCTGATGCTGCTGATTAACGTGGCGCCGGTCGGCTTCTTGCTCTGGATCTGGCTGCTGGCCTACCTGCCGTGGGCGATGCGGCACGTGTACCACGCCAGCCGCTTCGGCACGTTCTGGCGCTGGGCGCTGCTGATGTTCTGCTTCTCCTTGGCGATCGCACTGGCGGTGCTGGGCTCGGCCATGATCGGGCTGATGGGCGTGCCTTAACATTGCCCCCGATGCCGTGCTTGCAGTCTGCGTGAGCGCGCACTATACTGCGCGAAATACTGTTCATATGTACAGCAAACCGGTGCTAGCCATCGGTTGGCCGGTGATGGCAGAAGCCGACGTAATCGGTTACTCTGCTGCGTGTCGCCGCCGCCAACTTTTGCCGAGATTTTTATGACTACCAAGCACGCCGTCTTTCACACCATCGCACTGGCCGTGCGCAAGAACACCGACGGCATCGCCGACTCGGTGGGCAGCGTGGTCGATTTCTTGCAGGCCGGCGGCTACACGGTGGTGCTCGAGGAGCAAACCGCGCTGGACCTGGCGCCGCATTTTGCCGGCCTCCGCTCCATGACCGCCGCCGAGATCGGCGCCGAGGCGGACCTGGCCATCGTCATGGGCGGCGACGGCACCATGCTGGGCATCGCCCGCCAGCTGGCGCCCTACAATGTGCCGCTGATCGGCATCAACCAGGGCCGCCTCGGGTTTATCACCGACATCCCGCTCGAAGGCATGTTCGAGGTGCTCACCCGCATGCTGGACGGCAGCTACAAGGCCGAACGCCGCACCCTGCTCGAGGGCAGCGTGCTGCGCGAAGGCAAGAGCATTCACCTGGGGCTGGCCGTCAACGACGTGGTGGTGGCGCGCGGCGCCGGCGCCGGTATGGTCGAGCTGCGCGTGGACGTGGACAACCAGTTCATGTACAACCAGCGTTCGGACGGTCTCATCATTTCCACCGCCACCGGCTCCACCGCGTATGCCTTGTCGGCCGGCGGTCCGTTGCTGCACCCGGCCCTGGGCGGCATCGTGATGGTGCCGATCGCGCCGCACGCGCTGTCCAACCGGCCCATCGTATTGCCCGAGTCGAGCGAGATCATGGTGGAAATCGTGCGCGGGCGCGATATCAGCGTCAACTTCGACATGCAAACCTTTGCCAGCCTGATGCCGCAAGACCAGATCGTGATCCGGCGCTCGCCGCACACGATCAACTTCCTGCATCCGGAAAACTGGAGCTACTACAACACCCTGCGCGAAAAACTCCACTGGAACGAGTACCCGTCGGGCGAAGGCAAACTCAGTTAACCCCCTACTTTCAGGCATCCATGCTCCGCACCCTGTCCATCCGTGATTTCGTTATCGTCGATTCGATCGAACTGGAATTTTCCGCAGGCTTTACCGTCTTCACCGGCGAAACCGGGGCCGGCAAATCGATCCTGATCGATGCGCTGACCCTGGCCCTGGGCGGCCGGGGCGATGCCAGCGTGGTGCGCGAAGGCGCGGCCAAGGCCGACATCACCGCCGATTTTGCGCCCTCGGCCCAGGCCGCCGAGTGGCTGCAGGCGCACGAGTTCGCGGTGGAAGAGGGCGGCGCGCTGCTGCGCCGGGTGATCGACAGTGCCGGCCGCAGCAAGGCCTATATCAACGGCGTGGCAGCGACTGCCGCCCAGCTGCGCGAACTGGGCGACCTGCTGGTGGACATCCACGGCCAGCACGCGCACCAGTCGCTGATGAAGGCCGACGCCCAGCGCGCGCTGCTCGATGGCCAGGCCGGCGCCGATACGCGCGCGGTCGCTGCCGCCTATAAAACCTGGCGCGCGGTCGCCAGGCAGCTGGAGGAATTCGAAACCAACGCCGCCAATGTGTTGTACGAGCGCGAGCGGCTGGAATGGCAGGTCAACGAACTGGAAAAGCTGGCCGTCAAACCGGGCGAGTGGGCCGAAGTGACCAACGAACAAAGCCGGCTGTCGCACGCGGCCAGCCTGCTCGAAGGCGCGCAGGAGGCATTGACCGTGCTGTCCGAAGCGGAGGAGCACCCGATCATCTCGCAGCTGTCGTCACTGAATCAAAAACTGGGCAAGCTGGCGGCGGTCGATACCGGCCTGCAGGCGGTGGTCGACCTGATCGAACCGGCGCGCATCCAGTTGCAGGAAGCGGTGTACGCGATCAACGATTACCTCGACCGCGTCGATCTGGACCCCGAGCGGCTGCGCTCGGTAGAGTCGCGCATGGAGGCGATCCACTCGGCCGCGCGCAAGTTCCGCGTGACCGAAGAAGAGTTACCGGACGAGCACGCCCGGCAGGCCGAGCGCCTGGCGCAACTGGCCGACGCCAGCGACATCGACGGCTTGCGCAAGCAGGAGCAAAAGCTCAAGGACACGTATCTCGACGTGGCCAAAAAACTCAGCACCGTGCGCACCCGCGCCGGCCGCCAGCTGGCCGAGGCCGTTACCAAGGCGATGCAGGAACTGAGCATGACGGGCGGGCGTTTCGATATCGCCCTCCACCCGTGCGAGCCGGGCGTGCATGGCGTGGAACAGGTGGAATTCCTGGTCGCGGGCCACGCCGGGGTGGCGGCGCGGCCGCTGGCCAAGGTGGCCTCCGGTGGCGAGCTGGCGCGTATTTCGCTGGCCATTTCCGTGATCACGTCCAAGGCTGCCACCACGCCTACCCTGATTTTCGACGAGGTCGACAGCGGCATCGGCGGCGCCGTGGCCGAGGTGGTGGGGCGTCTGCTGCGCCGGCTGGGCCAGGAGCGCCAGGTGCTGTGCGTGACCCACTTGCCGCAGGTGGCCAGCCAGGGCGGCCAGCACTTCCAGGTGGCCAAGCGCACGCTTGCCAATGGCAAGACGGCCTCGCGCATCGACGTGCTCGATTCAGGCGCGCGGGTGGAGGAGGTGGCGCGCATGTTGGGCGGGCTCGAGATCACTGCCACCACGCGCCAGCATGCGCGCGAGTTGCTGGCGTCCTGATTTGTTGGTGTCTTGACTTGCTGGCGTCTGAGCAGGCGTGGGGTCCGGTGGTTGCGCGCTTTCTTATCTATAATGGCGGGTTAATCCAATTTCATTGCCGGCCCGCCACATGACATTCAAAAAAGAACCTCCCTATAAACACGGCGCCGTTGGCCGCACCGCGGTGGTGCTGGTCAACCTCGGCACGCCCGATGCGCCTACCACCTCCGCGGTGCGGCGCTATCTGCGCGAGTTCCTGTCCGACCGCCGCGTGGTGGAAGTGCCGCGCGCCGTGTGGTGGTTCATCCTGAACCTGATCATTTTGCCGTTCCGCTCGAGCCAGTCGGCCAAGAAATACGCGACCATCTGGACCGCCGAAGGTTCGCCATTGAAGGTCAATACCGATGCCCAGGCCGGCAAGCTGATCGGCGCGCTGGAAGACCGCGGCCACCAGGACCTGACCGTGGCCATGGCCATGCGCTACGGTTCGCCATCGCTGCCCGATGTGCTCGATAAATTGAAAGCCGATGGCCACGACCGCATCCTGGTGCTGCCTGCCTACCCGCAATACTCGGGCACCACCACCGGCTCGATCTACGATGCCGTGTTCAAGCACTACGGCTCGGTGCGCAATATTCCGGAACTGCGTTTCGTGCGCAACTACCACGATGACGAAGGCTATATCCACGCGCTGCGCGATTCGGTGCTGGCGCACTGGGACCAGCATGGCCGGCCGGAAAAGCTGGTGCTCAGCTTCCATGGCGTGCCGAAACGCACGCTGATGCTGGGTGACCCGTACCACTGCGAGTGCCTGAAAACGGCGCGGCTGCTCGCTGCCGCCCTGCGCCTGAAACCGGAACAATATATCGTGACCTTCCAGTCGCGCTTCGGCAAGGCCGAATGGCTGCAACCGTACACCGCACCGACCGTGGCGCAACTGGCGCGCGACGGCGTCAAGCGCATCGACGTGCTGTGCCCGGGCTTTACCAGCGATTGCCTGGAAACCCTGGAAGAAATCTCGATGGAAGTGCGCCACGACTTCGAGCAGAACGGCGGACGCGAGTTCCATTACATCCCGTGCCTGAACGCCTCGCGCAAGTGGATCACGGCGTTGGCCGAAATTGCCGAGCACCATATGATCGGCTGGCCGACCCAGGCCGGTCCGTCCGAGCACGAGGCGCGCCGCAAGGACGCCGAAGTGGGGCGCGTGGCTGCCCTGGCACGCGGCGCTGCCGACTGACCGACCATCTGGCGCCCGCCCCCCTGCTGCGGCGCGCCAACCAAGCCTGATATCGGCCAAAAAGCCACATCCCCGCGTGCACCACCCCCGCTTTCGATAATCAGCACTTGCGGGTGGTGAGTGCCAGCCTGTTAAAATACCCAGCTTGTTACATCGTCACTGTTGAACCGTACCCCCTTGAAATACGGCGATACCGCTCCATTTACGGCCAGTGCAGTAATAAACGCCATGTCAAACAAATACGATCGTAGGAGTCCTTAGATGCAAGATCAGGAAAACCAAGCAGTGCCTAATCCAGAAAACGCTGCCGAAACGGCTGCGCCATCGACTCCGGACCAGCAATCTTCCCTGGAAGAGCAACTGGCCAGTACCGAAGCGCGCCTGGCGGAAACCCACGACGCGTTCATGCGCGCCAAGGCCGACTGCGAAAACATGCGCCGCCGTGCCCAGGAAGACGTGGCCAAGGCCCATAAATTTGCGGTGGAAAGCTTCGCCGAAGCCATGGTGCCGGTCAAGGACAGCCTGGAAATGGCGCTGAAGGTCGAAGCGCCAACGCTCGAATCGCTGAAGGAGGGTGTTGAAATGACCCTCAAGCAACTGAACGCAGCCTTCGAGAAAAACCGCCTGCTGGAAATCATGCCGGCGCAGGGCGAGAAGCTGGACCCGAACAAGCACCAGGCCGTTGCGGTGGTGCCGGCGGACCAGGAAGCCAATACCGTTGTTGCTGTCTTGCAAAAAGGTTATATGATCGCCGACCGCCTGTTGCGTCCGGCCATCGTGACCGCTGCGCAAGCAAAGTAAGCACTTGAAAAGACAAAGTAATTCCACATATTAGTTACCATCTAGAACATAGCAAAGAGGAAGAAAATCATGGGTAGAATTATCGGTATCGATCTGGGAACCACGAATTCCTGCGTTTCCGTCATGGAAAACGGTCAGCCAAAGGTAATCGAAAACGCCGAAGGCGCGCGTACGACGCCGTCGATCATTGCTTATCAAGAAGATGGTGAAATTCTCGTCGGCTCCCCGGCCAAGCGCCAGGCGGTGACCAACCCGAAGAACACCCTGTTCGCGGTCAAGCGCCTGATCGGTCGCAAGTTCGACGAAAAAGAAGTGCAAAAGGACATCGGCCTGATGCCTTACTCGATCACCAAGGCCGACAACGGCGATGCGTGGATCGGCGTGCGCGACAAAAAACTGGCGCCACAGCAAATCTCGGCTGAAGTGCTGCGCAAGATGAAGAAAACCGCTGAAGACTACCTGGGCGAAGAAGTGACCGAAGCGGTCATTACCGTGCCAGCGTACTTCAACGACTCGCAGCGTCAGGCCACCAAGGATGCCGGCCGTATCGCTGGCCTGGACGTCAAGCGCATCATCAACGAGCCGACCGCTGCTGCACTGGCATTCGGCCTGGACAAGAACGAAAAGGGCGACCGCAAGATTGCCGTGTATGACCTGGGTGGTGGCACGTTCGACGTCTCGATCATCGAAATCGCCGACGTCGACGGTGAAAAGCAGTTCGAAGTGCTGGCCACCAACGGCGACACCTTCCTTGGCGGCGAAGACTTCGACCAGCGCGTGATCGATTACATCATCGACGAATTCAAGAAGATCAACGGCCTGGACCTGAAAAAAGATCCGATCGCCCTGCAGCGCATCAAGGCTTCGGCCGAGCGCGCCAAGATCGAACTGTCGTCGTCGCAGCAGACCGAGATCAACGAGCCGTACATCGCCATGGCGAACGGCGCGCCGGTCCACCTGACCCTGAAAATGACCCGCGCCAAGCTCGAATCGCTGGTGGAAGAGCTGATCAACGCCACCATCGAGCCATGCCGCACCGCCATCAAGGATGCCGGCGTCAAGGTATCGGACATCGACGACATCATCCTGGTCGGCGGTATGACCCGTATGCCGAAGGTGCAGGAAAAGGTCAAAGAATTCTTCGGCAAGGAGCCACGCAAGGACGTGAACCCGGACGAAGCCGTCGCTGTTGGCGCCGCGATTCAAGGTTCGGTCCTGTCGGGCGAGCGCAAGGACTTGCTGCTGCTGGACGTGACCCCGCTGTCGCTGGGTATCGAAACCCTGGGTGGCGTGATGACCAAGATGATTCACAAGAACACCACGATTCCGACCAAGTTCTCGCAAGTGTTCTCGACCGCCGATGACAACCAGCCTGCCGTGACCATCAAGGTCTACCAGGGTGAGCGCGAAATCGCGGCCGGCAACAAGGGCCTGGGCGAATTCAATCTGGAAGGCATCCCGCCAGCAGCACGCGGTACGCCACAGATCGAAGTGACCTTCGACATCGATGCCAACGGTATTTTGCACGTGGGCGCCAAGGACAAGGCCACCGGCAAGGAAAACAAGATCACGATCAAGGCCAACTCCGGTCTGACCGAAGCGGAAATCCAGAAAATGGTGAAAGACGCCGAGCTCAACGCCGAAGAAGACAAGAAAGTGAAAGAACTGGCCGAATCGCGCAACCAGGCTGACGCTTTGGTTCACTCGACCCGCAAATCGCTGACCGAATACGGCGACAAGCTGGAAGCGGGCGAGAAGGAAGCGATCGAAGCGTCGATCACCGACCTGGAAGGCTCGATCAAATCGGGCGACAAGGCCGACATCGACGCCAAGGTGGCTGCCTTGACCACCGCTTCGCAAAAGCTGGGCGAAAAGATGTACGCCGACATGCAGGCACAGCAGGCAGCTGGTGGTGACGCCGGTGCAGCAGGCGCGCAAGGTGCCCCAGGCGCCGAGCAAGCCAAGCCACAAGACGACGTGGTGGACGCTGACTTCAAGGAAGTCAAAGACAACAAGTAATTGTTGTTGGTTACTGCGGCGGAGCCTACACGGCCCCGCCGCCAGCATTCCGCCGAGCCGAGCGGGCGTTCCCCACGCTGCCGGCTCGGCTTTTTCGCATCATCACTACCGAATATTTAATACAGCAAGGTCCCGACCAATATGGCAAAGCGTGATTTCTACGAGACACTCGGTGTCGCAAAAAACGCGTCGGAAGACGAAATCAAGAAGGCCTACCGCAAGCTGGCCATGAAGTACCATCCCGACCGCAATCCGGACGACAACGAGGCTGAAGGCAAGTTCAAGGAAGTCAAGGAAGCCTACGAGATGCTGACCAATCCGGAAAAGCGCGAGGCGTATGACCGTTACGGTCACGCCGGCGTCGATCCGAACAATGGTGGTGGCGGCTTCGGTGGCGCCGGCGGTTTCGGCGATGCCTTTGGCGATATCTTCGGCGACATCTTCGGTGGCGGCGCAGGACGCGGCCGCAGCGCCGGCCCGCAGGTCTATCGCGGCGCCGACTTGCGCTACAACCTCGAGATCACGCTGGAGCAGGCTGCCCACGGCTTCGACACCACGATCCGTGTACCGTCCTGGGACAAGTGCGACACCTGCCACGGCAGCGGCGCCAAGCCCGGCACGTCGCCGGTCACCTGCACCACCTGCGCCGGCCACGGCCAGGTACGCATGCAGCAGGGTTTCTTCAGCATCCAGCAGACTTGCCCCAAGTGCCACGGCACCGGCAAGATCATCCCGGAACCATGCCCGGCCTGCTCGGGCCAGGGCCGCATCAAGCGCAACAAGACCCTGGAAGTCAAAATCCCGGTCGGTATCGACAACGGCATGCGCATCCGCTCGTCGGGCAACGGCGAGCCGGGCACCAATGGCGGGCCATCGGGCGACCTGTACGTGGAAATTCACATCAAGCCGCACGCGGTCTTCCAGCGCGAAGGCGACGACCTGCATTGCGAAATGCCGATCTCGTTTACCAAGGCAGCGTTGGGCGGCGAAATCGAAGTGCCGACCTTGTCTGGTAAAGTGTCGTTTACGATTCCCGAAGGTACCCAGTCGGGCAAAACCTTCCGCCTGAAAGGCAAGGGCATCAAGGGCGTGCGTTCCGGTTTCGCGGGCGACCTGTTCTGCCACGTGGCGGTCGAAACGCCGGTAAAGCTGACCGAAAAGCAAAAAGACCTGCTGCGCGAGTTTGAAAAATCGACCACCGAAGGCGGCAACAAGCACAGCCCGCAGACCAAGACCTGGCGCGACAAGGTGAAAGATTTCTTCGAGTAACCGCTTGTAAACATTGCGTCATGCAGCACCGGTAATATCTGACCGCCGCGCCGCCCATTCCGGGTGGACCGGCGGTCTCTTTATGTACGAGAGGACACCATGAAAGACCTGGAACAAAGCACTTCCCCCCTGCGCGGCCTGCTGGAAAACAACCGCCGCTGGGCCGCTTCGGAAGTTGAGCGCGATCCCGATTTCTTCAACCGCCTGGCCAACCAGGCCGCGCCCGAGTACCTGTGGATCGGTTGCTCGGACAGCCGGGTGCCTGCGAATGAACTGCTGGGCCTGGCGCCGGGCGACGTGTTCGTTCACCGCAATATCGCCAACGTGGTCGTGCACTCGGACCTGAACTGCCTGTCGGTGCTGCAGTTCGCCATCGACATCCTCAAGGTCAAGCACGTGATCGTCGTCGGCCACTTCGGCTGCAAGGGCGTGCACGCGGCCATGACCGGCACCCGCGTGGGCCTGGTCGACAACTGGCTGCGCCACGTGCACGACGTGCACCAGAAGCACGAACGCTACATGGGCACCGTGGTCAACGAACAGCGCCGCTCGGAGCGCCTGGTGGAGCTGAACGTGATCGAGCAGGTTTCCAACGTCTGCCGCACGACCATCGTCCAGGACGCCTGGGACCGTGGCCAGGAACTGACCGTGCACGGCTGGGTGTACGGGATCCAGGACGGCAAGCTGCAGGAACTGGGCATGAGCGTGTCGTCGCTGGCCGACCTGGCGCCGCGCGTGGAGCAGTCGCTGGCGCGGTATGAGACGGCTGCCGCGTAAAACTACGGGACGGGAGACACTCAAAGGGGAAGCGTGTTCATGCTTCCTCTTTTCCTTGGTTAAGCCTTGGGTGGATACTGTTGGCGCGAGTGCAAGACCGCGATGTTTCAATCACGTTCGGGCAGACCCGATACACCACGATATAGTTACGATGCACGACGATTTCCCGCGTGCCTGCGAGTCGCCCGGGGCGATACAAGTACGGATGCTGCGGCAACTGGGAGGTGGCACGCTCGATATCATCGAGCAGATGGGACGCGGCAGTTTCATTGCGCTTGGCAATGAACTCGATGATGGTGGCCAGGTTGCTGGCGTTGGCAAGCCAATGAACGGGAAGCATTAATCCTCCAGAACATACGGTGTACCGTAGCTGTCGTCAGGTTGGCATCACGACGAACTATTCGATCCCGCATCTTTCTTCTTCGACGCAATGATTGCCCGCATCTGCGCCATCACCTGGTCGTGCGGAATACTTGGACGCGGGTCGTCCAGCGCTTCCTGAACCTTGGCGCGGAACCATAGCTCGTAAGCCGCTGCTTCTTCGGCAGTGGCAAACTCGGATTCAATAGGGGAGAAGACGGTATTCATAGGCTTAAGGTTACAGCCATGACGGCGATCTGTCTTCGTACGTGCAGACTGCCGCCCAGGAAGTGTTCAAGGCGGTCACTGCCGGCTATTCGGCGCCCGACCTGATCAGCCAGCGCGCCAAGGTGTCGACAGAAATCAGCAGTGCGCTGCGCACCAAGCTGGCCGTGTACGGTGCCCAGGTGATCAATATCGACATGACCAATTTCGCGTTTTCCGACGACTATATGAAGGCGATCGCGGAAAAGGTCACACAGGAGCAGTTACGCCTGGGTGCCGAGAACCGCCTGAGGACGGTGGAGGCCGAGCAAAAGCAAAAGGTTGCCGTGGCCGAGGCGGAGGCGTCGGCGCTGAAAGCGAAGGCCGACGGCGAAGCGTACGCCAGCGTCAAGACCGCCACCGCGCAGGCCGAGGCGCTGCGGGTGCAAAACGATGCGCTGGCGCGCAGCAAGGAAGTGCTGGAACTGCGCCGCATCGAGGTCGAGAAAATCAAGGCTGAACGCTGGGATGGCGCCCTGCCGCAAAACATGTACAGCAACGCGCCGATCCCGTACCTGAATCTGGCCAAGTAGACCGTCCTGGTGGTGGTGGCAACAAATCGACGTCGCTGGCGCCGATATACTGGCAAAAATTTGGTGTTGTGCCTTAGAATCTGCGCATGCACATCAAAACGACTGGTTTGGTTCTTGCTTGGCTTACAGCCCAGGACCAACCCGCTGCCACCTCCCATGACCACGCGTAACCTGCGCATTGTTGTCGTCAACGCCCTCATCCATCCCGGGAGCGAGGACGACGAGGCCATGCACGCCCAGGTCGAACGGGCGCGGATACTGCGGCTTGGGCTGCTCGAGGCAGGCTACGACATCGTTGCCTCGCTGCCGCCAGACATGTATTTACCCGATCGCATCGCCCAGTTGCAGCCGGACATGATCATCGTCGATGCGGAATCGGACGCGCGCGACGTGCTCGAACACATCGTCATCGCCACCCGCGACGAGCGCCGGCCCATCGTCATGTTTACCGAAAGCGAAGACACTGCCAGCATGGAGGCCGCGGTCGCTGCCGGCGTCTCGGCGTACATCGTGGCCGGATTGCAGAGCGACCGCATCAAGCCGGTGCTCAACGTGGCGCTGGCGCGGTTCAAGCGCGAGCAAAAGCTGCTCGACGAACTGTCCGACACCAAGAGCAAGCTGGCCGAGCGCAAGGTCATCGAACGGGCCAAGGGGCTGTTGATGGAGCGCCAGCGTTTCACCGAAGAGCAGGCATACCAGAAGCTGCGCAGCATGGCCATGAGCAAGAACCTCAAGCTTTCCGAAGTCGCGCAGCGTATCCTGGATGTCGAGGACTTGCTAGGGTAGAGCGCCGGATAACACCTCCATAGCTTCGTTGCAGCGCCTTGCCGTACTTGCGTACTGTCTGCGGCGCTGCGCCTCGCTCTGGAGGCGTTCTCCGGCGCTCTGGTAGCTTCCCAAAATGATGCAGCTGCGCACCGGCGGTGCGTTTTGCGCACCACATCGCGGTGCACGGGCATGCTGCATGTATCGCTCTCCCTCTGACAGCCGGCTGGCACAGACATTGCATACAGTAAAACCAAGCGCAACGCTGCGCTGCTGAACCTCGCCAACGGCGGTGAGGGTCACAAGACAATGACGTCTACCATCACGCGAATGCGTTCGCGGGGGTAGGCGTTTTTTTTGGTCCAACGGTTTTGCTGACTACTAAGGGAACGCCATGAAAGAAACACCAAATAACGCCGACAACGCCTTGCCACCGACCCCGGCCGACGTTAATGTCACGCGCAGGAAAATCATTCATGGCGCAAGTCTGGTCGCAGGAGGAAGCATGTTGGGTCTGGCAACAAATGGTGTATGGGCGGCGGGTTCCGATAAACCGGAGAAGGAAGAAGTGAAAATCGGCTTCATTCCACTGACCGACTGCGCATCGGTGGTGATGGCGTCGGTACTGGGCTTCGACAAGAAATACGGCGTCAAGTTTGTGCTGAGCAAAGAGGCCTCGTGGGCCGGCGTGCGCGACAAGCTGTCCAACGGCGACCTCGATGCCGCCCACGTGCTGTACGGCCTGCTGTACGGCGTCCAGATGGGCATTGGTGGACAGAAGAAGGACATGGCGGTGCTGATGGGCCTGAACAACAACGGCCAGGCCATCACGCTGTCGAAAAAACTGGCCGACAAGGGCGCCGTCGATGGCGCCAGCCTGGCCAAGCTGATGCGCACTGACAAGCGCGAGTACACGTTCGCCCAGACCTTCCCGACCGGCACCCACGCCATGTGGCTGTACTACTGGATGGCCGCCAACGGCATCAACCCGATGAAGGACGCCAAAGTGATCACGGTGCCGCCGCCGCAGATGGTGGCCAATATGCGCGTCGGTAACATGGACGGCTTCTGCGTGGGGGAACCGTGGAACCACCGCGCCATCATGGACGGCATCGGCATCACCGCCACCACCACCCAGGACATCTGGAAGGACCACCCGGAAAAAGTGCTGGGCTCCACCCTGGAATTCGCCAAGAAATATCCGAACACCTGCCGCGCCATGATGGCCGCGATTCTGGATGCGGGTAAATGGATCGACGCCTCGCTGGCCAACAAGAACAAGATGGCCGAAGTGATCGCCGATAAATCGTACGTCAACACCAGCAAGGACGCGATCGACCAGCGCATCCTGGGCCGCTACCAGAATGGCCTGGGCAAGACCTGGGACGACGCCAATCACATGAAGTTCTACAACGACGGCCTAGTGAACTTCCCTTACCTCTCGGACGGCATGTGGTTCATGACCCAGCACCGCCGCTGGGGCCTGCTCAAGGACGACCCGGACTACCTGGCCGTGGCCAAGTCGGTCAACCAGATCGACCTGTACAAGGATGCGGCGGCGATGACCAAGACGCCGGTGCCGAAAAGCCCGCTGCGCACGTCCAGGCTGGTGGACGGCGCGGTATGGGACGGTTCGAATCCGAAGGCGTTTGCCGCGTCGTTCAAGATCAAAGCGTAAGTTGCAGTCGTCCGATTCATCGTCCTTTAAAGGAAAGCCATGAACGCCATGCTCCAACCCGACAGCGCAGAACCGGTGCGCGCTGCAGTCCTCGACGCTGAAAAACCGGCGCGCCGTCCGCGCCGCCCGCTGGCCGCCAACTCGACCTCGAAGGTGCGCCAGAAGCTCTCGGCCACCGCCATGAACATCGTCGCGCCGCTGGTGGGCGCCGCCGTGCTGGTGCTGATCTGGCAGCTGATCACCATCAAGAACGCCACCTTTCCGACGCCGCTGGTGACGTTCCACGAAGCGGTGAAAATGTTCTCCGACCCGTTCTACCGCAACAGCCCGAATGACCAGGGCATCGGCTGGAACCTGCTGGCGTCGTTGCAGCGGGTGGCGGTGGGCTTCGGCCTGGCCGCGCTGGTCGGCATCCCGCTCGGCTTTGTCATCGGCCGCGTGAAGTTTGTCAGCGCCATGTTCAGCCCCATTATCAGCTTGTTGAAACCGGTGTCGCCGCTGGCCTGGCTGCCGATTGGTCTGCTGGTGTTCCAGTCGGCCAACCCGGCCGCGATCTGGTCAATTTTTATTTGCTCGATCTGGCCGATGATCATCAATACCGCCGTCGGCGTGCAGCGCGTGCCGCAGGATTACATGAACGTGGCGCGCGTACTGAACCTGTCCGAGTGGAAGATCCTGACCAAGATATTACTGCCATCGGCGCTGCCGTACGTGCTGACCGGCGTGCGGCTGTCGATCGGCACCGCGTGGCTGGTGATCGTCGCGGCCGAAATGCTCACCGGCGGCGTGGGCATCGGCTTCTGGGTATGGGACGAGTGGAACAATTTGAATGTCCCGCACATCATCATCGCCATCGTGGCCATCGGCTTCGTGGGCCTGCTGCTGGAACAAGCGCTGATGGCGCTGGCCCGAGCTTTCACCTACGAACAAGTGTCGAACTAAGGAGCATGGCCATGGACGAATCGAAATTCATCGACATCGAGGGCGTGGAGATGGTCTTCCACACCAAGAAGGGTGTATTCCACGCGCTGCGCGAGATCGACCTCACCGTTGCCAAGGGCGAGTTCATCACCCTGATCGGCCACTCGGGCTGCGGCAAATCGACGCTGCTCAACCTGATCGCCGGGTTGACCCGCCCCACCGACGGCGTGCTGCTGTGCGCCAACCGCGAGATCGCCGGGCCGTCGCCCGAGCGCTCGGTGGTGTTCCAGAACCACTCGCTGCTGCCGTGGCTCACCTGTTACGAGAACATCTACCTGGGCGTGGAACGCGTATTCGGCAAGGCCGATTCGAAAGCGCGGCTGCGCGAGCGCACCATGGCGGCGCTGGCGCTGGTCGGTTTGACAGCGGCCGAAACCAAGCGCCCCAACGAAATCTCGGGCGGCATGAAGCAGCGCGTGGGCATTGCCCGGGCGCTGGCGATGGAACCGAAGGTACTGCTGATGGACGAACCGTTCGGCGCGCTCGACGCGCTGACGCGCGCCCACCTGCAGGACGAGCTGCTCAAGATCGTCGCCGCCACCAAGTCCACCGTGGTGATGGTGACCCACGACGTCGATGAGGCGGTGCTGCTGTCGGACCGCATCGTCATGCTGACCAACGGCCCGGCCGCCACCATCGGCGAAATCGTCAACGTCCAGCTCGAGCGTCCGCGCGACCGCGTGGCGCTGGCGCAGGATGCGCGCTACATGGCATACCGCACGGCCGTGCTGGAGTTCCTGTACCGCAAACAGGCGCATCCGGCCAAGGATGCGGCTTGATGGACATGGACACGCGACACCTGGAAGGCGAGGCCAAGGCGCTGTCGGGCGAAGTGTTCGGCGCCATGATCAACCTGTCGGGCCGGCGCCGCTTCACGTCGCAGCGCATCGTGCTGTACGCGGTGCTGGCGTCGCAGGGGCAGGAGGGGGCCGAGACCATCGCGCGCGAGGCGCTGGCCTTGTTCCGGGGCGCCCACAAGGCGCTGCTGACCGATGCCGACGGCTTGCCCGGCGTGTTCTGTGCCGAACTGCGCGAAGCGTACTTCGGCAAGCTGGCCGGCGACCGCGAGATCGTCGCCTTTGCCGAGCAGGCCGACCGCACGCTGGCGGCGATTGCCCACGGCAGTGGCGCGGCCGCCAGCCTGCTGGCCGAACTGGTGCGCCTGACCACGCCCACGCTGGCGATCCTCAACCAGATCACCAGCGTCTATGAGGAACAGGCGAAATTGCACGCCCGGCTGATGAAAAAGCAGTTGCGCGGCGTGATCACCGATATTGAGAAGATCAACAAGCAGGCGCGCATGGTGGCCTTCAATGCGCGCGTGGTGGCGGCGCGCGCGGGCCAGGCCGGGCGCGAGTTCGCGGTGGTGGCGGGCGTGCTGTCCGGGATCACCGATGAAATCGACCAGATGGTCAATGCCGCGCTGGCTGCGGCAGCTTGAAGTAACGAGAGGACAAACCGATGAATACCCAAGGCAGCGTGACGCTGGTGGGCGCCGGACCCGGCGACCCGGAACTGTTGACCATCAAGGCCGTGCGCGCCATCGAACGCGCCGACGTGCTGCTGATCGACGACCTGGTCAACCCGCAGGTGCTCGACTACGCACCCGCGGGTGCCCGGGTGGTCCACGTCGGCAAACGCGGCGGCTGCGCATCGACGCCGCAGGAATTCATCGAACGGCTGATGGTGGCCGAGGCGCGCGCCGGTCACCACGTCGTGCGCCTCAAAGGCGGCGACCCGTACATGTTCGGCCGCGGCGGCGAGGAGCGTGCCACCCTGCGTGCGCAGGGCATCGCGGTGGATGTCATCCCCGGCATCAGCAGCGGCCTGGCCGCGCCGACCAGCATCGGCGTGCCGGTCACGCACCGGTCGTGGAGCCAGGGCGCGACCTTTGTTACGGGCCACGGCAAGGATGCGGCGTCGGAGCCGAACTGGCAGGCATTGGCACAAAGCCGGCTGACCTTGGTGATCTACATGGGCGTGGCGCGCGTGGAGTCCATCGTGGCCGGGCTGCTGGCCGGCGGCGCCGCGCAGGACACGCCGGTGGCGGTGGTGCAGGCGGCCACGCGCGAGAACCAGCGCCAGCTGCTCACAACCCTGGCCCAGCTGCCGCAGGCGCTGCGCGAGAGCGGCCTCGGTAGCCCGAGCATCATCGTGGTGGGCGACGTGGTGCGCTGCGCCGACGACTGGCAGGACCTGGCGGGGGCTGCACCGCTGCAGGCCAGCGCCTGACGGCTGGCTGCACCGCCATGGCGCACTGATACCGTGCGCCATGCACCGGCAGCTTGCACCAGCCAGTATGCCATCTGCGTGCCAATTCCCCGCAAAGCCGCATTCCCCCTCTGTAGCGCCCTCAAACACCCATCTGGCACGCCTCTTGCAATACCCAAGGCAAGAGGTCAACGGCGATCTCCCTGCAGCACACGAATACATAGCCGGTCCAAAGACGGACTGGCAGGACAACGGCGTCCGCCCAACCAGGTCTTTATGGCCCGGTTGCGCGGGCGCCTTTTTGTTTTCTGAACGGGATAAAAAAATGGCCACCAAAGCTAACAGCATCAAGCTCCTCTCGATCTCAACGCCGCAGATGCGGGCGTTCCACCTGACCTGGATGGCGTTCTTCGTCTGCTTCTTCGCGTGGTTCGCCTGCGCGCCGCTGATGCCCGTCATCAAGGGAGAATTCAACCTCTCCGGCGCGCAGATCGCCAACATCAATATCGCCGCAGTGGCCATTACCATCCTGGTGCGCCTGATCGTCGGCCCGCTGTGCGACCACTTCGGCCCACGCAAGACCTACACCGGCCTGCTGCTGCTCGGCGCCATTCCCGTCATCGGCGTCGCTTTTGCGCAGAGCTACGAGAGCTTTCTGTTCTTCCGCCTGGGGATCGGCGCCGCTGGCGCGAGCTTCGTCATCACCCAGTACCACACGTCGGTGATGTTCGGCCCCAAGGTGGTGGGCACTGCCAACGCGGCTGCTGCCGGCTGGGGTAACGCGGGCGGCGGCGTGGCGCAAGCCGTGATGCCGCTGTTGATGACGGCGATGATCATGCTGGGCGTGTCCGAAACCTTCGGCTGGCGCGCTGCGCTGATCGTGCCGGGCGTGCTGATGATCGTGATGGCCTTTGTCTACTATCGCTACACGCAGGACTGCCCGCAGGGTAATTTCAGCGAGCTGCGCGCCGCCGGCATCGCCATCGACGGTGGTAAAAAGGGTGGCTGGGAGAGCTTCAAGCTGGCTGCCGCCAACTACCGCGTGTGGCTGCTGTTCATCACCTACGGCGCCTGCTTCGGCATCGAGATCTTCATCCACAACATCGCCGCCATTTACTACGTCGATCACTTCAACCTGACGCTGGGCCAGGCCGGTATGGCCGCCGGCAGCTTCGGTTTGTTGGCGCTGTTTGCCCGCGCCCTGGGCGGCTGGGCCTCGGACAAGTTTGCCGCACGCGGTAACCTCAATCACCGCGTGACCTTGCTGTTCGTGCTGATGCTCGGCGAAGGTGCGGGCCTCTTGATGTTCGCTCACGCCAGCACTGCCGTCCTGGCGATTGGCGCCATGCTGATCTTCGGCCTGTTTACCCACATGGCCTGCGGCGCGACCTACGCCGTGGTGCCGTTCGTCGATAAACGCGCGCTCGGTGGCGTGGCCGGCATCATCGGCGCCGGCGGCAACGTTGGCGCGGTGGCCGCAGGCTTTTTGATGAAGGGCATGGGCGACGTGCAGCAGACGCTCTCCATCCTCGGCATCGTGGTGGCAGCCACCGCGCTGTGCGCCCTGGCGGCGCGCTTCTCCAGCAGCGCCATCGAAGAAAACGTCATCGCCTCCAAGCTGGCAGCGTAGTTACAACGTCAAGGAAAAAATATGAAAATCATCGTCATCGGCCACGGCATGGTCGGCCACAAATTCCTCGAGTCGCTGGCCACTGGCGGCGCACAAAACCTGCAAGTGACCGTGCTGTGCGAAGAGGTGCGTCCCGCCTACGACCGCGTGCACCTGTCGGAATTCTTCTCCGGTAAAACGGCCGAGGACCTCTCGCTGGTCAAACCTGGCTTCTTCGAGCGCGACGACATGGTGCTGCGCCTGAACACGCGCGCCACCGCCATCGACCGCGCCAATAAAACCGTCACCACCGGCGACGGCGATGTGCTCCCGTACGACAAGCTGGTGATCGCCACCGGTTCGTTCCCGTTCGTGCCGCCGCTGCCGGGCAAGGACCGCAAGGACTGCTTCGTGTACCGTACCATCGAAGACCTGGAAGCGATGCTCGAATGCGGCGCACGCTCGAAAACCGGCGTGGTGATCGGCGGCGGCCTGCTGGGCCTCGAATGCGCCAAGGCGCTGCGCGATTTAAAGCTCGAGACCCACGTGGTGGAATTCTCGCCGCGCCTGATGGCGGTGCAGGTGGACGAAGGCGGCGCACGCGTGCTGCGCCGGAAAATCGAGGAACTGGGCGTGACGGTCCACACCGGCAAGAACACCATGGCGATTGTCGATGGCGTCGATGGTAAGGAAGGTGGACGACAGCGGCTGGAATTCGCCGACGGCGGCCACCTCGATGCCGACATGATCGTGTTCTCGGCCGGTATCCGCCCGCGCGACATGCTGGCGCGCGAGTGCGGCCTGACGGTGGGTCCGCGCGGCGGCATCGAGATCAACAACAACTGCGTGACGTCCGACCCCGACGTGTATGCGATCGGCGAATGCGCGCTGTGGGGCGGCATGATCTTCGGCCTGGTGGCGCCGGGCTACGAGATGGCCCGCGTGGCGGCCAGGCACATGCTGGGCGAAGCGGGCGAGTTCGCCGGCGCCGACATGAGCACCAAATTAAAGCTGATGGGCGTGGACGTGGCCAGCATCGGCGACCCGCACGGCAACGTGGCAGGCAGCCGCTCGTACCAGTTCACCGACGAGCGCAAACAGATCTACAAGAAGATCGTCGTCTCCGACTGCGGCAAGTACCTGCTGGGCGGCGTGATGGTGGGCGACGCGGCCGAATACGGCACGCTGCTGCAAATGATGCTCAACAAGATCGAGCTGCCCGAGTCGCCGGAGTTCCTGATCCTGCCGCGGTCGGACGGTGCGGCCAAGCCGGGCCTCGGTGTCGATGCGCTGCCCGAAGGCGCGCAGATCTGCTCGTGCAACGATGTCTCGAAAGGTGCGATCTGCGCGGCCGTGGCCGGCGGCGCCACCACCATCGGCGATGTCAAAAGCTGCACCAATGCCGGCACGTCGTGCGGCGGTTGCGTGCCGCTGGTCACGCAGGTGATGAAGGCCGAGATGAAAAAGCTCGGTATGGCGGTCAACAACCACGTGTGCGAACACTTCGCGTACTCGCGCCAGGAGCTGTTCCACCTGATCAAGGTGGGTCAGATCAAATCGTTCGGCGACCTGCTGGTCAAGCATGGCAAGGGCCTTGGTTGCGACGTGTGCAAACCGCTGGCCGCCAGCATCCTGGCGTCGGTGTGGAATGACTTCGTGCTGAAAAAGGAGCACGCCAGCCTGCAGGATACCAACGACTACTTCCTCGGCAATATCCAGAAGGACGGCACGTATTCGGTCGTGCCGCGCATGCCGGGTGGCGAGGTGACGGCCGACGGCCTGATCGCGGTCGGCATGGTGGCCAAGAAGTACGGCCTGTACACCAAGATCACGGGCGGCGCCCGCGTCGACCTGTTTGGCGCCCGCGTGGACCAGCTGCCGTTGATCTGGGAAGAGCTGATCGCGGCCGGTTTCGAGTCGGGCCACGCGTACGGCAAGTCGCTGCGCACCGTCAAATCGTGCGTGGGCTCCACCTGGTGCCGGTATGGCGTCGACGATTCGATTGGCCTCGCCATCGAACTGGAAAACCGCTACAAGGGCTTGCGCACACCGCACAAGATCAAGTTCGGCGTCTCGGGTTGCACCCGCGAGTGCGCGGAAGCGCAGGGCAAGGACGTGGGCATCATCGCCACCGAAAAGGGCTGGAACCTGTACGTGGCCGGCAACGGCGGCATGAAGCCGCGCCACGCCGAGCTGCTGGCCACCGACCTCGACAAGGCCACGCTGGTGCAGTACATCGACCGCTTCCTAATGTTTTATACCCGCACCGGCGACCGCCTGCAACGCACCAGCACCTGGCGCGAAAACCTCGAAGGCGGCCTCGATTATCTGAAGCAGGTCGTGGTGCACGACAAACTCGGTATTGCGGCGGACCTGGAGGCGGACATGCAGCACGTGGTCAACACCTACGCGTGCGAGTGGAAGGAAGCTGTGGAAAACCCGGAGACGCGCAAGCGGTTCCGCCATTTCGTCAACAGCGACAAGGGTGACGAGAACGTGCTGTTCATGGAAGAACGCGGCCAGATCCGCCCCGCCACCGTGGAAGAACGCAAGCGCGTGATTCCGATCGCCGTTACTGCCTGAGGAGAATGCCATGCATCGCGATATTCAAACCGACCACTGGGTCGCCGTCTGCCAACTGGACGACATCGTCCCCAATACGGGCGTGTGCGCCCTGCTGAACGGCGCCCAGGTGGCCGTGTTCCACGTCGATGACGGAGACTCACGCGTGTTCGCCATCGAGAACTACGACCCCAACTCCGAAGCGTCGGTGCTGTCGCGCGGCCTGGTGGGCAGCGTGGGCGAACGCATCGTGGTCGCTTCGCCGATCTACAAGCAGCATTTCGATCTGCAGACCGGCGAATGCCTGGAGTCGCCCGCGCACTCGGTCGGTACCTACCCGGCGCGCATCGCCGGCGGCAAAGTGTGGGTAGGGCTGTGAACACGGTCGCCCGGCCATCGCTGGTCGTGATCGGCAACGGCATGGCCGGCATGCGCACGGTCGAGGAGCTGCACAAGCTGGCGCCGGACCTGTACGATATCACCGTGTTCGGCGCCGAGCCGCATGGCAATTACAACCGCATCCTGCTCTCGCCGGTGCTGGCCGGCGAAAAGAGCATGGACGACATCATGCTCAACACGCGTGAATGGTACGTCCAGCATGGCATTACGCTGCACGCGGGCGACCCGGTCGAACACATCGACCGTAAAAAACGTATCGTGCGTGCGCGCTCGGGCCTGGAGGTGCGCTACGACCGCCTGCTGATCGCCACCGGCTCGAAGCCGTTCATCATTCCGGTACCGGGGCACCGGCTGCGCGGCGTGCTGGCCTTCCGCGACATTCAGGACGTGGAAACCATGCTAGCCATGGCGCGCAACCACCGCCATGCGGTGGTGATCGGCGGCGGCTTGCTGGGACTGGAGGCGGCCAACGGCCTGCAGCGCCAGGGCATGTCGGTCACGGTGGTGCACGTGGGCGACGCGCTGATGAACCAGCAGCTCGACAAGCCCGCCGCGCTGCTGCTGCAAAAGGCGCTGGAAGCGAAAGGCCTGACCTTCCTGATGAACGCCAGCACCGCCGAAATCACCGGTACCGACCGCGTGACCGGCGTGCGTTTCAAGGATGGCAGCGAGATCCCGGCCGACCTGGTGGTGATGACCGCCGGCGTGCGTCCCAATATCGAGCTAGCCAAGGCGGCGGGCCTGCATTGCGACCGCGCCATCGTGGTCGATGACACCTTGCAAACCTATGATCCGCGCATTTATGCCGTGGGCGAGTGCGTGCAGCATCGCAGCGCCACGTTCGGGCTGGTGGCGCCGATCTGGGACCAGGCGCGCGTGTGCGGCGCCCACCTGGCCGGTGCCGGCGTGCGCCGCTACGTGCAGCAAACCTCGCCCACGCGCCTGAAAGTGACCGGCGTCGATCTGTACTCGGTCGGTGACTTCATCGGCGGCGAGGGCAGCGAAGACCTGGTGCTGCGCGATGCGCGCCGCGGCGTGTACAAGCGGCTGGTATTGAAGGACAATCGCGTGACCGGCGCCGTGCTGTATGGCGATGTGAAAGACGGTCCGTGGTATTTCGGCCTGATCCAGAACCGCACCGACATCAGCGCCATCCGCCAGAACCTGTTGTTCGGCGAGGCGCTTAGCGCCAGGGCCGCGTAGTTTGCCAGTACCAACCACTCAGATAGCGAGCCAACCTTGAACCTGTCCCAAGACCATCTTGCCATCCGCCCGATCACCCCGATGGGTACCGTGCGCACCGTGCGCACCACCTGCGCCTATTGCGGCGTGGGCTGCGGCGTGAGCGCCACGCCGCAGGCTGACGGCACGGTCGCCATCGCCGGCGACAAGCAGCACCCCGCCAACCTGGGGCGCCTGTGCGTCAAGGGCTCGGCCCTGGGCGAAACCGTGGGCCTCGACGGCCGCCTGCTATATCCGCAGGTGCGCGAGGCCGATGGTTTGCGCCGTGTGTCGTGGGACGCGGCGCTGGACCAGATGGCCGCCAAGTGGCGCGCCGTGATCGACGAGCATGGACCGGACGCGGTGGCGCTGTACGTTTCGGGCCAGCTGCTGACCGAAGACTACTACGTCGCCAACAAGCTGATGAAGGGGTATGTGGGCAGCGCCAACATCGACACCAACTCGCGCCTGTGCATGTCGTCGGCGGTGGCCGGCTACAAGCGCGCGTTTGGGGAAGACCTGGTGCCGCTGTGCTACGACGACCTGGAACTGGCCGACATGGTGGTGCTGGTGGGCTCCAACACCGCGTGGTGCCATCCGATCCTGTTCCAGCGCATTTTAAAAGCCAAGGAGGCGCGTCCGGGCATGAAGCTGGTCGTGATTGACCCGCGCCGCACCGCTACCTGCGAGCTGGCCGACCTGCACCTGCCGATCAGGTCCGGCACCGACGTCTGGCTGTTCAACGGCTTGCTGAGCTATCTGTCGCGCATCGGCGCGGTCGCTCCCGATTTCGTCCTTGAGCACACCAACGGCTTCGATGCTGCGCTGGCCGCCGCCAACATCGACTGCGCCGATCCGGCAGCTGTCGCCAAGGTATGCCGCATCGATCCGGCTTTGCTCCTCGAATTCTACGAAGCCTTTGCGGCGACCGCCAGGACCATCACCGCGTACTCGATGGGCGTCAACCAGTCGTCGGCCGGCACCGACAAGGTCAACGCCATCATCAACTGCCATTTGATCGGCGGCCGGATCGGCCAGCCGGGCATGGGGCCGTTCTCGATCACCGGCCAGCCCAATGCCATGGGCGGGCGCGAGGTGGGGGGGCTGGCCAATATGCTGGCCGCGCACATGGACCTCGGGCGCGCCGACCACCGCGACGTGGTACAGACGTTCTGGGACTCGCCGGCCATGGCCGACAAGGGCGGCCTGAAAGCCGTCGACCTGTTCCAGGCCATCGAAGACGGCAAGGTCAAGGCAGTGTGGGTGATGGCGACCAATCCGATCGTCAGTCTGCCCGACGCCGACCAGGCCCGCCGTGCCTTGGAAAAATGCGAGCTGGTGGTGGCCTCCGACATCATGCAGAACACCGACACCAATGCGTACGCCCACGTGCTGCTGCCGGCGCTGGGTTGGGGCGAGAAGGACGGCACGGTGACCAACTCCGAGCGCCGCATCTCGCGCCAGCGCGCCTTTTTGCCGGCGCCGGGCGAGGCGCTGGCCGACTGGAAGATCATCTCGCTGTTCGCGCAGCGCATGGGCTACGCCGGTTTCGACTTTGCCGATGCCGCCGCCGTCTTCGACGAGCACGCGCGCCTGAGCGGTTTCCGCAACCATGCCGAAGATATCCCGCGCGCGTTCGACATGTCCGGTCTTGCCGGCCTGTCGCGCGACGCGTACCAGGAACTGGAACCGGTGCAGTGGCCGGCGCGGCGCGATGCCGCCGGCGTGATCCGGAGCGAAGCGCGGCTGTTTGCCGACCGCCGCTTCGCCCACGGCGACGGCAAGGCGCGCTTCATTGCCACCGCCACCCGGGCGCCGGTCAACGCCGTGTGCGAAGACTATCCGCTCACGCTCAACACGGGCCGAGTGCGCGACCAGTGGCACACCATGACGCGCACCGGCAAGTCGCACACGCTGGCCGACCATATCTCGGAATCGTTTGTCGATATCCACCCGCAGGACGCACTGCTGCATGGCGTGCGCGAGGGTGAGCTGGCGCGCATCAGTTCCGCCTGGGGCGCCATGGTGGCGCGCGTGCAGCACGGCGGCGGCATTGCCCGTGGCAGCGTGTTCATCCCGATCCACTGGAACGGCCAGACGTCGTCCGATGCGCGCGTGGGCGCGCTGGTCAATCCGGTGGTCGATCCGGTGTCGGGCGAGCCGGAGTTCAAGCACACGCCGGTGCGCATCGACCAGTTCCGCGTCAACTGGCACAGTTTTATTCTGAGCCGCACCGAAGTGAACCTCGACAGCGTGGCCCACTGGACCCGCATCCAGGGCAAGGCGTTTGCGCGCTACGAGCTGGCGGGCCGCAACAACATCGGCGACTTCGGCGCCTGGGCGCGCGCGCTGCTGGGCGTGCAAGACCTCGACGCCGACTGGCTCGAATACGAGGACAGGACCGCCGGCGTCTATCGCGCCGTGCACGTGGTGGACGACCGCATCGAACAATGCATCTTCCTCTCGCCGCGCCAGGACATGCCGTCGCGCGCGTGGCTGGCCAGCCTGTTCGCCAAGGATCAACTGAGCGAGATCGACCGCGTGGGCCTGCTGGTGGGCATGCCGGTGGAAAAGGGCGCCGATACCGGCCCCACCGTGTGCTCGTGCTTTGGCGTGGGCCGCAATACCATCTGCAACGCCATCGTCGAGCAGAACCTGGAGACAGTGGCGCAGGTGACGGCGTGCCTGAAGGCGGGGGGCAACTGCGGTTCGTGCGTCCCCGAGATCAAGAAGATCCTCGTGCATACGCGGGCGGAGCTGGCTGCTGGTTGACCAGGCGGGGTTTAACTATTTACCAAATATGGTAAATTAGATCACCGATCGCTTGATCACCACCAGAGAGCGAACATGTCAATCCGTGAAAATTTCTCCGATGCCGATATGGACGCGTGGCTCAACGAGAACCGCGTCACTGAAATCGAATGCCTGGTACCTGATTTGACTGGTGTGGCGCGTGGCAAAATCCTGCCACGCGCGAAATTCACGCAAGACCGCGGCATGCGCATACCCGAAGCGGTGCTGGGCATGACCGTCACCGGCAACTACCCCACCGCCAACGCCGCCTACGACCGCGCCATCTCCGCCACCGACCGCGACATGATCCTGCGCGCGGACCCCGGCAGCATCACCACCGTGCCGTGGGCGCAGGACCCTACCGCGCAGGTGATCCACGACTGCTATTTTTCCGACGGCACCCTGGTCGATTACGCGCCGCGCTCGGTGCTGCGCCGCGTGCTTAAGCTGTACGCGGACCGCGGCTGGCAGGCGGTGGTGGGGCCGGAACTCGAGTTCTACCTCACCGAGAAAAATATCGACCCCGACCTGCCGCTGCGCGCGCCGGTGGGCCGCAGCGGCCGCGCCGAAACCAGCCGCCAGGTCTATAGCATCGACGCCGTCAACGAGTTCGACCCGCTGTTCGAGGATATCTACGATTACTGCGCGCTGATGAATCTCGATGTCGATACGCTGATTCACGAGACGGGCGCGGGCCAGATGGGCATCAACTTCCAGCACGGCGACGCGCTGGCCCTGGCCGACAACCTGTTCTACTTCAAGCGCACCCTGCGCGAGGCGGCGCTCAAGCACTCCATGTACGCCACCTTCATGGCCAAGCCGATGGCCGGCGAGCCGGGATCGGCGATGCACGTGCACCAGAGCGTGAACGACCTGGCCACCGGCCGCAACATCTTCACCGATGCCGACGGCGCGTCGTCGCAGCACTTCCGCCATTACATCGGCGGCCTGCAGCGCTATACGCCGGCGGCGATGGCGATCCTGGCGCCGTATGTCAACTCGTACCGGCGCATGGTGCGCCACACGGCCGCGCCGATCAATGTCCAGTGGGGCATCGACAACCGCACTGTCGGTTTTCGCATCCCGATTTCCGGCACCGGCCAGCGGCGCGTGGAAAACCGCATCATCGGCGCCGACGCCAACCCGTACCTGGCCATGGCCGTCACGCTGGCCTGCGGCTACCTGGGCATGGTGGACCAGATCGACCCGGCGCCCATGGTCACCGGCAGCGCCTACGACCACGACCACGAGCTGCCGCAAGGCCTGCCGCAGGCGCTCGAGGGGCTGCGCCGCGAAGACCGGCTGCGCGACATACTGGGCGAACGCTTCATCGACGTGTACACGGCGATCAAGGAACTGGAGCACCAGGAGTTCATGACCGTGATCAGCCCCTGGGAGCGGGAACACTTGTTGCTACATGTTTGAAGCGCTGCATTTATAATCATGGGTTCGAAAAATCGGATGCGGACGACATGTCGCTGCCCGATGAGTCGTCATTCCGCATCGGCGGACCGCCGCGAAAGCGGGAATCCATACTGAGTATCCGATTACGCGGTCTATGGATCCCCGCATGCGCGAGGATGACGGCTTGTCCGACAGTGGTTACATTTCTGTTCTCTAATTGGCACCATTAATTTTTACACAATATGACCCCAGAGCGAGCTGCTGAACCTTTTCTCCTGATCCGCAACCTGGTCAAGGACTTCGATGGCGTACGCGCCGTCAATGATGTCTCCGTGGCGATCAACAAGGGCGAGATATTCGCGCTGCTCGGCAGCTCGGGCTGCGGCAAATCGACGCTGCTGCGCATGTTGGCCGGTTTCGAAACGCCCACCGCTGGCGAGATCATCCTGGCCGGGCAGGACATCGTCGGCGTGCCGCCGTACCAGCGTCCGATCAACATGATGTTCCAGTCGTATGCGCTGTTCCCGCACCTGTCGGTGTGGGACAACATCGCCTTCGGCCTGCGCCGCGACGGTTTGCCCAAGGACGAAATCGCCGCGCGCGTCGAGAAAATGCTGGCGCTGGTGCAGCTGTCCGAGTATGGCAAACGCAAGCCGCACCAGCTGTCCGGCGGCCAGCAGCAGCGCGTGGCGCTGGCGCGCAGCCTGGCCAAGCGCCCGCAGCTGCTGCTGCTCGACGAACCGCTCGGCGCGCTCGATAAAAAACTGCGCGAACGCACCCAGATGGAGCTCGTGTCCATCATCGAGGAAGTGGGCGTGACCTGCGTGATGGTCACCCACGACCAGGACGAAGCGATGAGCATGGCCACCCGCATCGCCGTCATGAGCGCCGGCCGCATCCTGCAGGTGGGCGCGCCCGACGAAATCTACGAAACACCGAATTGCCGTTTCGTGGCGGACTTCATCGGCAGCGTCAACCTGTTCAACGGCAGCGTCACCGAGGACCAGCCTGACCACGTGATCATCGACTCGCCCGAAGGGCGCCATTACATCACCCACGGCATCACCGGCACGCTGGGCATGCCGGTGGCGGTGGCCGTGCGCCCTGAAAAAATCGCGGTGCAGGCCGAGGCGCCCACGCTCGAGCAGCGCGCCAACGCCAGCGAGCATGGCTACAACTGCGTACAGGGCACGATTACCGCACTGGCCTACTTCGGCAACGAGACGCTGTACCACGTGCAGCTCGATACCGGCACGACCATCAAGGTCTCGCGCACCAACGCCGCCCGCCACGACGCCGCCGCGCTCAAGCGCGACCAGCGCGTGTATGCATGGTGGGACGGCGCCGATGTCGTGGTGCTTACCAGCTAGGGCGCGGCCATGAATTTTTTCAAGAACTTTTTCACGGGACGCCGCTTTGTCATCGCCGTGCCGTCGCTGTGGCTCGCGTTCGCCTTCCTGGTGCCGTTCCTGATCGTGCTGCGCATCAGCTTTGCCGAAGCCGACATGGCCGATCCGTTCGGCACCTTGCTTACGGTGGCCGACGGCGTGATGACGCTCAAGGTCAAGTTCTCGAACTACCTGTTCATCCTGCAGGACGACCTGTACGTGCTGACGTATCTGAGCTCGCTCAAGTTCGCAGCGATTACCACCGCGCTGTGCCTGATCATCGGCTACCCGTTTGCGTACTTCATGGCGCGCGCCAAGCCAGCGATCCGCCCGGTCCTGCTGATGCTGGTGATGATGCCGTTCTGGACCTCGTTCCTGCTGCGTATCTATGCCTGGAAGGGCATCCTGGCCAACAACGGCATCCTGAATAACTTCCTGCTCGCGATCGGCGCCATTACCGAGCCGCTGCAGCTGATGAACACCCAGTTCTCGCTGATCATCGGCATGACTTACGCGTATCTGCCGTTCATGATCCTGCCGCTGTACGCCAACCTGGTCAAGATGGACGTGCGCTTCCTGGAAGCGGCGGCCGACCTGGGCGCCACGCCGTTCCAGGCCTTCTGGCGCGTGACGGTGCCGCTATCGAAGTCCGGCATTATCGCCGGTTCGATGCTGGTGTTCATTCCGTCGGTGGGCGAGTACGTGATACCCGAGCTGCTGGGCGGCCCCGATACCTTGATGATCGGCCGCCAGCTGTGGGACGAGTTTTTCACCAATAACGACTGGCCGCTGGCATCCGCCGTGACGGTGGTGGTGATCATGCTGATCCTCGTGCCCATGGCAATCTTCAACAAGTACAAGGCCGAGCAGGAGGACAACCGATGAAAACCAATACGAGTTTCATGCAGCGCTGGTTCGGGCGCGGCTGGCTGTCGCTGGGATACCTGTTCCTGTACCTGCCCATCGTGGTGCTGGTGGTGTTTTCGTTTAACAGCTCGCGCCAGGACATGGTGTGGAGCGGCTTTTCGCTGCAGTGGTATGCGGCGCTGATGCAGGACACGGAAATCATCAACGGCCTGGGACTGTCCTTGCGCATCGCCGTGATGACGGCTTTTGCCTCGGTGGTGCTGGGTACCTTTGCCGCGTTCGTGCTCGATCGCTACCGGCGCTTTACCGGCCGCACGATCTTTGCCGGCATGGTCAGCGCACCGCTGGTGATGCCCGAGGTGATCATCGGCCTGTCGCTGCTGCTGATGCTGGTGTCGGTGCAAAAAGCATTCGGTTTTCCCGAGCGCGGGCTGACCACGATCTGGATCGGCCACACCTTGCTGGGCATGGCTTACGCGGCGGTGGTGGTGCAATCGCGCCTGCAGGAAATGAGCAAGTCGCTGGAAGAGGCGGCGATGGACCTCGGCTGCCGGCCGTACCAGGTGTTCTTCCTGGTCACGCTGCCCAACATCAAGCAGGCATTGGGTTCGGCGTGGCTGCTGACGTTTACGCTCTCGCTCGACGACGTGGTGCTGTCGGCCTTCCTGTCCGGTCCCGGCTCATCGACCATGCCGATCGTGATCTTCTCGCGCGCGCGCCTGGGGCTCGACCCGCGCGTGAACGCGGTGGCGGCGCTGACCATCCTGGTCGTGACCATCGGTGTGATTGCATCGAGCCTGTATATCGCCCGCGCGGAGCGGCTGCGGCAGAAGCAGATTTCATCGGCCGGCCAGGAATAGGACAGTGTGCCGCCGCCACGCCGGCCCCGCGCAATGGCCGAGTGCGGCGCCTTGACCGGCCGTGCGGCCGCGTCGTCGGCCATATCGTCGGCCGTTGCTGGCTACGCTGTGGGCAGCCGGCGATACTCCCACCAGGCGCAGGCGACGAACGCGGCCGCGCCGCACCACATCACCGCCGGCAGCGCATTGATCCCCACCGCGTGCATCAGCACACCGGTGACCAGCGGCCCGCCGCTGCTGGTCACGCCCCAGCTGGCGTTGAGGATGGCGCTGGCGGCGACCAGCCGCGCGCCGGTAAAACGCTGGCCGCAGGCGACGATCGACAGCATGTAGATGGCGCCGGCCGCCGCGCCCAGCATCAGCAGCACCGTCCACCACAACCACGGTGTGCCCGCCGCAAACGGCAGTACCGGCAGCAGCATGCACACGGCGATGCCGCAGCCGGTATGCACGCGGCGGCGCCCGAACCGGTCGGCCAGCCAGCCGAACGGGAATTGCAGCACCGTGTCGCCGACCAGTACCACCGTGGCCGACAGCAGCGCCAGTTCGGTGGCGATGCCCTGGCGGATCGCGTAGAGCGGCAACAGGCTCAAAGCCAGCGTATCGAAGAGCGCGAAGAATGCCGCGCCCATGGCGATCATCGGCATCTGCGGCAGTACCACGCGCCACGGCGCCTGTGCTTCATCGTCGGCATTTTGTGCGCCACCGCGTATCAGCGCCATGCCGGGCAGGGCGAGCAAGAACAGCGCACCGGCAGCGGCAAAGGCCCAGCTGATCTGATCTTCCATCGCCGCCACCAGCGCGGGGCCGACCAGCTGGAACAGGGTAAACGCCGTGGTGTACATGGCCACCACGCGCCCGCGCGCGTGGCCCGGCGCCAGGTGGTTGACCCACGCTTCGCCCACGGTAAACAGCACGCCCATGCAGGCGCCGAAGACAAAGCGCAGCAGGCCCCATGCGAATAGATCGGGCGTGGCTTCCATCAGCGCCGTGGACAGGCCGCCGACGACAATCGCCGCGATCATGCAGGCGCGCGCACCGTAACGGGCCACCCAGCGCGAGACGAACGGCGTGACGGCGAGGATGCCCAGCGCGCTGACCGCCGTGATCATGCCGATGATGTCGGTGCCGATGCCGCGCTGGTCGAGCCGCAGGGCGGTCAGTGGGATGGTTGCGCCGAGCCCCAGCCCGACCACGCCGATGCTGGCAACGAGCGCGATGAAGTCGCGCCACGGCAGGTTTTTCATGGGGTGAAGAAGGTCATGCGCGGCAGGTTTTAACCTGGGTCAAGTAGCAGTAATGGCAATCATACCAAATTAGGCTTATGATCAAATCTGCTTCATATTTCACAGACCAATATGCGCAGCCCCATCGTTCTCGTTCCCGCCTGCGTCAATCCGGTTGGCGCTCATGCTGCCCACACCGCGCAGTTCAAGTACGTGGCTGCCGTTGCCGACGGCGCCCGCTGCGCGCCGCTGATCATGCCGGCGCTTGGCGCTGCCACCGATTTCGACGCGCTGCTCGATCTGGCCGACGGCATCCTGCTCACCGGCTCTCCATCGAATGTGCACGCGGGCCTGTACGGCCAGGCGGTGCTCGATCCGGCGCTGCCGCTCGACGCCGCGCGCGACGCCACCACCTTGCCCCTGATCCGCGCCGCCATCGAGCGCGGCATCCCGCTGCTGGCAATCTGCCGCGGCTTCCAGGAAGTAAACGTGGCGCTTGGTGGCACGCTGCACCAGTCGGTGCACAGCGTGGCCGGCATGAGCGATCACCGCGAACACAAGGGGCATACGATGGAAGAGCAGTACGCGCCGATCCATCGCGTGCTGGTGGAACCGGGCGGTGTGCTGGCGCGCACACTGGGTGGCGCGGACCAGATCATGGTCAATTCGCTGCACGGCCAGGGCCTCGATCGGCTGGCGCCAGGGCTGGCGATCGAGGCCCGCGCCGACGACGGCCTGGTCGAAGCCTACCGCGTGCGGGACGCCACCGGATTCACGCTCGCGGTACAGTGGCATCCAGAATGGAAGCTGATGGACAACCCTGATTCCCTGAGACTGCTGCAGGCGTTCGGTGACGCCTGCCGCCACTATAAAAACACCAGAACGAAATAACATCACCGGAGAGACTGATGGCGATACGCGAAAACTTCACCTACACCGACATGGACGTGTGGCTCAACGAAAAGCATGTCACCGAAATCGAATGCCTGGTGCCAGACCTGACCGGCGTGGCGCGCGGCAAGATTCTCCCGCGCGGCAAATTCACCCAGGAGCGCGGCATGCGCATCCCGGAAGCGGTGCTGGGCATGACTGTCACCGGCAATTACCCGGTCGATGATGCAGCTTACGACCGCGCCATTTCCAGCACCGACCGCGACATGATCCTCAAGGCCGATCCCACCACCATTACCATGGTGCCGTGGGCCAGCGACCCCACCGCGCAGGTGATCCACGACTGCTATTTTGCCGATGGCCGCCTGGTGGACTTCGCCCCGCGCTCGGTGCTGCGCCGGGTGCTCAAGCTGTACGCCGACCGCGGCTGGAAGCCGGTGGTGGCGCCCGAGCTGGAGTTCTACCTCACCGCCAAGAATACCGATCCCGATCTGCCATTGCGCCCGCCGATCGGCCGCAGCGGCCGCGCCGAAACCAGCCGCCAGGTGTACAGCATCGACGCCGTCAACGAGTTCGATCCGCTGTTCGAGGACATCTACGACTACTGCGAAACGATGAACCTCGACGTCGATACGTTGATCCATGAAATCGGCGCAGGGCAAATGGAAATCAACTTCCTGCACGGCGATCCATTGGGCCTGGCCGACAAGGTATTCTTCTTCAAGCGCACCCTGCGCGAGGCGGCGCTCAAGCACGACATGTACGCCACCTTCATGGCCAAACCGATGGCCGGCGAACCTGGATCGGCCATGCACGTGCACCAGAGCGTGGTCGATATCAAGACCGGCAGGAACATCTTCAGCGCAGACGACGGCTCGGCCGCGCCGATTTTCAAACACTACATCGGCGGCCTGCAGCGCTACATGCCGTCGGCGATGGCGATCGTGGCGCCGTACGTCAATTCGTACCGCCGCATCGTGCGCCACACGGCCGCGCCGATCAACATCCAGTGGGGCATGGACAACCGCACCGTCGGCTTCCGCGTGCCGGAGTCCGGCGTTAACGACCGCCGCGTGGAAAACCGCATCATCGGCGCCGACGCCAACCCGTACCTGGCGCTGGCCGTCACGCTGGCCTGCGGCTACCTGGGCATGATCGACCAGATCGAGCCCACGGCAATGACCACCGACAGCGCCTACGACCTTGACGTGGAACTGCCGCAGGGACTGCCCGAGGCGCTGCAACTGCTGCGCCGCGAAGACCGGCTGCGCACCGTGCTCGGCGAGCGCTTCATCGACGTCTATGCCGCCATCAAGGATCTCGAACACCAGGAATTCATGACCGTCATCAGCCCATGGGAGCGCGAGCACCTGCTGCTGCACGTCTGACCCAGTAACAGCTACACGGAGACCAGAACATGACCATCCAGCTCAAAGAATTGTACGACACCGCCGCCATCCAGAAGCTCGACACGGCGCACTATATGCACCCGTTCACCGACCACAAGGCGCTTGGGGCAAAAGGCGCGCGCGTGATGGTGCGCGGCGAGGGCATTTACCTGTGGGACTCGGAAGGCAACAAGATCCTCGATGGCATGTCGGGATTGTGGTGCGTGAATGTCGGTTACGGCCGCAAGAGCATTTCGGACGCCGTGTACCGCCAGATGGAGACGCTGCCGTTCTATAACAGCTTCTTCAACACCACCAATGTGCCGGCGGTACTGCTGGCCAATAAACTGTCGGCGATCTCGCCGCCGCAGTTCAACCACGTGTACTTCACCGGTTCCGGGTCCGAAGCGAACGACACCAACCTGCGCATGGTGCGCCGCTACTGGGACGTGCTAGGCTACAAGGAACGCCACACCATCATCAGCCGCCACAATTCGTACCACGGCAGCACGGTGGCCGGCGCCTCGCTCGGCGGCATGACCGACATGCACGCCCAGGGCGGCCTGCCGATTCCCGGCATCGTCCACATCGGCCAGCCGAATTACCTGGCGTCGGGGCGCGGCATGACCGAGGACGCATTCGGCATCGAGGCCGCGTCGTGGCTGGAACAGAAAATCCTCGAAGTGGGGGCTGACAAAGTCGCCGCCTTTATCGGCGAGCCGGTGCAGGGCGCGGGCGGCGTGATCATTCCGCCGGCCACGTACTGGCCCGAGATCCAGCGCATCTGCGACAAGTACGGCATCCTGCTCATCGCCGATGAAGTCATTTGTGGCTTCGGCCGGCTGGGGCGCTGGTTCTCGTCCGAACTGTTCGGCATCCGGCCCGACCTGATCACGTTCGCCAAGGGCGTCACGTCCGGCTACATTCCGCTCGGCGGCGTGCTGGTGGGTGACCGCGTGGCCGAAGTATTGATCGGGCAGGGCGGGGAGTTCAATCACGGCTTCACCTATTCCGGCCACCCGGTTGCGTGCGCGGCGGCGCTGGAAAACATCCGCATCCTGGAAGAGGAAAAGCTCATCGAGCGCGTGGCCGACGATACGGGCCCGTACCTGAAGCAGCGCTTTGCCGAACTGGCCGATCACCCGCTGGTCGGCTACGTCGACAGCTGCGGCTTTGTCGCGGGTCTGAACCTGGTGCGCACCAAGGCCGACAACCCGCATGACAATGTGCCGTTCGACAGCGAGCTTGGCGTGGGCATGGTATGTCGCGGCCATATGTTCGGCAACGGCATGATCATGCGCGCCGTGGGCGACCGCATGATCATCGCGCCGCCGCTGGTGATGACGCGCGAGCAGATCGACGAGATGATCGCCCTGATCCGCCATTGCCTCGACCTGACGTACAACGACGTGAAACAGCGCGGCTGGCTGTAAGGAGAATGCGATGACCACCACTTCTTGGCATGAGCGCGCCACTGCCGTCACACCGGACGGCCGCGCCCTGATCGGGGGGCAGCGCGTGTGGGCGCTGGGCGGCCAGCAGTTCGACAACCGCTCGCCCATCGACGGCCGCTCGCTGGGCATGGTGGCGCGCTGCGACGGCCAGGATATCGACGCGGCCGTGGCCAGCGCCCGGGCCGCGTTCGAGGCGCGCGCGTGGGCCGGCAAGGCGCCAGCGCAGCGCAAGCGCGTCTTGATCAAGTTCGCCGAGCTGATCCAGCAGTACGGCGCGGAACTGGCGCTACTCGAAACGCTCGACATGGGCAAGCCGATCAAGTACAGCCAGAGCGTCGATGTCGGCGGCGCCGCCAACTGCATCCGCTGGTACGGCGAGGCGATCGACAAGATCTACGACGAAATCGCGCCCACGGCCGACAGCAGCCTGGCCCTCATCACGCGCGAGCCGGTGGGCGTGGTCGGCGCCATCGTGCCGTGGAATTACCCGATGCTGATGGCCGCGTGGAAGATCGCGCCGGCGCTTGCCGCGGGCAACAGCGTAATATTAAAGCCGTCCGAAAAATCGCCATTGACCGCCCTGCGCCTGGGCGACCTGGCGCTGCAGGCGGGCATTCCTGCCGGCGTGTTCAACGTGGTGCCCGGCTACGGCAACGAAGCCGGTGCCGCACTGGCGCTGCACATGGATGTCGATTGCATCGCCTTTACCGGTTCTACCCGCGTGGGCAAGCAGATTATGCAGATGGCAGGGCAATCGAACCTCAAGCGCGCGTGGATGGAATTGGGCGGCAAGTCGGCCAACATCGTCTGCGCCGATTGCCCGGACCTCGATGCGGCGGTAGCCGCTGCCATCGGCTCGATCTATTTCAACCAGGGCCAGAGCTGCAACGCGCCGTCACGGCTGTTCGTGGAAGCATCGATCAAGGATCGTTTTATCGAGAAAGCGCTGGCCATGATGCCGTCGTTCGCACCGGGCGATCCGCTCGACGAGAACACGGTGATGGGCGCCATCGTCGATGCCACCCAGCTCAATACCGTGATGGGGTATATCGAAGCCGGCAAGGCCGGTGGTGCGCGCCTGCTCGCTGGCGGCGCCCGCGTGCGCGACGATACCGGCGGCTACTTTGTCGAACCCACCCTGTTCGACCAGGTGGAGAGCAGCATGACCATCGCTCGCGAAGAGATTTTCGGACCGGTGCTGTCGGTGCTGAGTTTTACCGACTTGAACGACGCGATCGAGCAGGCCAACGGCACCGTGTATGGTCTGCACGCGGCGGTGTGGACGTCGGATTTGACGAAAGCGGTGCAGACCTCGCGCGCGCTGCGCGCCGGCACCGTGCACGTGAACCAGTACGACAACGACGACATCACCGTGCCGTTCGGCGGTTATAAACAGTCGGGCAATGGCCGCGACAAGTCGCTGCACGCGTTCGACAAGTACACCGAGCTGAAAACCACCTGGATCCAGATCGGCTAAACCACCGGGAGAGCGGCGATGACGCAGGCAATGAGGGATTTTCTGCGCGAGCGTAACATCCACGAAGTCGAATGCGTAATCGCCGACATGACCGGCATCGCGCGCGGCAAAATCCTGCCCAAGGACCTGTTCCTGGGCGAGGGCGAAATGCGTCTGCCCAAGAGCGTGTTACTCAATACCGTCAACGGCGAGCAGCCCAACAACCGGCCGTACGTGGGCGTGACCGACCCGGACATGATCTGCGTGCCCGATCCGGCCACCCTGCGGCAAGTGCCGTGGGCGGCGGAAAACGTCGCGCTGGTAATCCACGACTGCCAGAACTTCGACGGCACGCCGGTGGGCCTGTCGCCGCGCGCGGTGCTGCGCCAGGTGCTCAGGCTGTACTTTGACCGGGGCTGGCAGCCGGTGGTGGCGCCGGAGCTGGAGTTTTACCTGGTGGCGCGCAGCAGCAATCCGCACGAGCCGCTCACGCCGCCGCTCGGCCGCAGCGGCAAGGTGGAATCGGGCCGGCAATCGTATTCGATCGACGCCGTCAACGATTTCGACCCGTTCTTCCTCGAGCTGTCCACCTTCTGCAAGCAGCACCAACTGGGCGTGGAAACGCTGATCCACGAAGCGGGCGCCGGCCAGATGGAAATCAATTTTACCCATGGCGAGGCGCTGGAACTGGCCGACCGCGTATTCCTGTTCAAGCGCGCCGTGCGCGAGACGGCGCTACGCCACGGCATCTTCGCCACCTTCATGGCCAAGCCGATGGAAGCGGAGCCGGGCAGCGCCATGCACATCCACCAGAGCGTGCTCGCTGCTGCCACCGGCGCCAACATCTTCAGCAACGCTGACGGCAGCGCCAGCGCGCTGTTTTTCAGCTATATCGCCGGCCTCGAACAATTTGCGCCGGCAGCCACCCTGCTGTTCGCGCCGCACGTCAATTCGTACCGGCGCCTGTCGCGCTTCATGTCGGCGCCGACCAATGTGCACTGGGGGTATGACAACCGCACCTGCGGGCTGCGCATCCCCAACTCCACGCCGGTCAACCGGCGCGTGGAAAACCGCGTGCCGGGCGTGGACGTCAACCCTTACCTGGCCATGGCCGCCACGCTGGCTTGCGGCTACCTGGGCATGACGCAGGGACTGACCGCCTCGCCGCCGATGGCCGGCAGCGCCGAGCAGGTGCACGACCACCTGCCGCGCAACCTGGAGGACGCCATCAACCGCCTGCGCGAATGCGCGCCGCTGCGCGAGATTCTCGGCGACCTGTTTGTCGAAGCGTTCTGCGAAGTGAAGGAACTCGAATTTTCCACCTACAGCCGGGTGATCAGCTCCTGGGAGCGCGAACACCTGATGCTGCTGGTGTAGGAGTGCGCATGGGCACCCGCGACGGAGTGAACTGGCCCCGCGTGCAGGCGCTGGCTGTGCGCGAACGGGCCGACTACATCGCCCGCCATCCGGCGTCGCAAGCGCTGGCCATGCAGGCGGCGCCGCATCTGCTGTTCGGCGTGCCGATGCACTGGATGAACGACTGGTCCACGCCGTTCCCGTTGACGGTGGCCGCAGCCTCGGGCGCACACTTTATCGACGCCGACGGCATGCAATATGCCGACTTCTGCCTGGGCGACACCGGCGCCATGTTCGGCCACGCGCCGGCGCCAGTGGCCGCCGCCATCGCGCGCCAGGCCATGCGCGGATACACGGCGATGCTGCCGTCAAGCGATGCCGCGCCGGTAGCAAGCGAACTGGCGCGCCGCTTCGCCCTGCCGTATTGGCAGTTCGCGTTATCCGCGTCGGACGCCAACCGCTTCATGCTGCGCTGGCTGCGCGCGGCCACCGGTCGCAGCAAGATCCTGGTGTTCAACGGCTGCTACCACGGCACCGTGGACGATGTGTTCGTGGACCTGGAGAATGGCGTACCGGTGCAGCGCGCCAGCCTGCTGGGCCAGGTGCACGACCTGACCGCACACACGGTGGTCGTGGAGTTCAACGACCTGGCTGCGCTCGACGCCGCACTGAGCGCACGCGACGTCGCCTGCGTGCTGGCCGAACCTGTGATGACCAATGTCGGCATGGTGCTGCCGCAGCCCGGCTACTGGGATGCCGCGCAGGACATCATCGCGCGCCACGGCACGCTGCTGGTCATCGACGAAACCCACACCATCAGCAGCGGCCCCGGTGGCTACGCGCAGGCGCACGGCATGCGGCCCGACGCCGTGGTGATCGGCAAACCGCTGGCCGGCGGCCTGCCGTGCGCGGCGTACGGCATGACGCAGGAACTGGCCCGCCGCGTGGAACACGCCAAGCGCAGCGCGCCGGCAGGCCACTCGGGCATCGGCACCACCTTGAGTGCCAACATGTTCGCCATGGCCGCCATGCGCGCCAACCTGGAGCAGGTGATGACGGCGGCGGCCTACACACGGATGTTCGCCATGGCGCAGCAACTGGCCGACGGGCTGCGCGCCAGCATCGCCAGGCACCAGTTGCCATGGTGCGTGACGCAAGTGGGCGCTCGCACCGAATTCCAGTTCGGCCCCGTGCCACCGCACAACGGCAGCGAAGCGCAGAGGCTGATGGACGAGGAACTGGAACAGGCCATCCACCTGTACCTGCTCAATCGCGGCGTGCTGATCACGCCGTTCCACAATATGCTGCTGGTGTGCCCTTCCACCAGTGATGACGATCTGCAGCATTTGCTCGCCGCATTCGACGGCTGCCTGGCAGCGCTGGTTTGACATAGCTTCGGGGTCAGTGCCGACATTTGGACACAGACTCGACCATTAAAAGCAGAGCTCGTGTCCGAATGTCGGCACTGACCCTGAAGTTCAGAAGCAGTGTTCGAGCGCCGGGAAGCTGCCGTCCTTCACCGCGCTGACGTATGCGGTGATGGCGCCGTCGATGCTGGTCTGGCCGTCCATGAAGTTTTTCACGAAGCGCGCCTTGCGGCCGGGGAAGACGCCGAGCAGGTCGTGCATCACCAGCACCTGGCCCGAGCAGTCGGGACCCGCGCCGATGCCGATGGTGGGCACGGTCAGCAGGTCGGTCACTTCCTTGCCCAGCGCGGCGGGGATGGCTTCGAGCAGCACCACGGCGGCGCCGGCCGCTTGCAGGGCCATGGCGTCGCGCTTGAGCAGTTCGGCGCTGTCGGCGGTTTTGCCTTGTACCTTGTAGCCGCCCAGCTGGTGCACCGACTGTGGCGTCAGGCCCAGGTGGGCGCAGACCGGCACGCCGCGTTCGGTCAGGAAGCGCACGGTGTCGGCCAGCCACGCGCCGCCTTCGATCTTGATCATGTGGGCGCCTGCCTGCATCAGCTGCACGGCGTTGTGGTACGCGGTTTCGGGCGTGCCGTACGAACCGAACGACAGGTCGGCCATGACCATTGCCGACTTGCTGCCGCGCGCGACAGCTGCGGTGTGGTAAGCCAGTTCGGCCACCGTGACCGGCAGCGTCGACGGGTGGCCATTGCAGACCATGCCCAGCGAGTCGCCGATCAGTAGTATCTCGACGCCGCAGCGGTCCATCAGCGAGGCGAAGCTGGCATCGTAGCAGGTGAGCATGGCGATTTTCTCGCCGCGTGCGCGCAGCTCGGCCAGCGTGTGGATGGTCACTGCCTTGGTGGCGGCCGACTTGGCCGGTGCAGGTGCGGGCACGTTGGCGGCGGGCTTTTGGCTCGCGGCCAGTTCGTTTCCTTGCAAATAACCAGACATGGTAATCCTTTAAAAATGGGGGGCAGACGGCGCTAGTGTAGCGGTAAGCGCTGGCCGCTGCCCGGGAAGCTAAAGAGGGGAAATAGCCTGGTCGGCCACGGCGGCAAGATAATCGTGCGCCGCGCCGCGACCGGGAATATGGATGGCCGGGGCCAGTTCGAGCAGCGGCACCAGCACGAAGGCGCGCTCGGTGATGCGCGGATGCGGCACGCTCAAGGCCGGGGTGTCGATCACGGCGTCGCCATGCAGCAGCAGGTCCAGGTCCAGCGTGCGCGGGGCGTTGCGGTAGGGACGCTCGCGCCCGTGCGCCTGTTCGATGGCGTGCAGGCCGCGCAGCAGCGCTGCGGCATCGAGCGTGGTGGCGATGCGCGCCACTGCGTTGATGTAGTCGTCGCCGCTGGAGTCGATGGGGGCCGTGCGGTACAGGCTGGAGGTGGCCATCAGCGTGCAGCCCGCGAGCTTTTGCAGGCGCTCGAAGGCGTCGGCCACGTTGGCGCGGGCGTCGCCAAGGTTGGCGCCGATGCCGATGTAGGCGATGGTGAAGGCGAAGCCGCCTTCATCCGGTTTGGCGATGATGCTCATGACTGCACTCAGTCGTGATCGGAACCCGCGCCGCCGGCGCCGCCATTGCCGCCGTTGCCACCATTGCCGGCACCGGGCGTGCCGCTTTCGGCAGCGGCCGCATGACCACGGGCGCGGCTGCGGCGTGGCGCACGCTTGCGCTTGGGCGCTTCGCCGGTGCGGGCCGGCGCATCGGCATAATCATCGTCACCGGTTGCGCCAGCGGCATCCGGGGCACCGGCAGCACTGAAACCGCCGGCACGCGAACCACCTGCACGCGAACCACCGGCAGCACCGGCGCCACCAGCACCAGCACCAGAACCAGCAGCACGCGGTGGACGCGGCGCCCGGCTGGCGCTGGCGATCAGCGCCTCGCGGCCGGCTTCATCGGATTCGTAGAACGCGGTCCACCATTCACCGAGTTCGGCATCGATCTCGCCCGATGCGCAGCGCAGCAGCAGGAAGTCGTAGCCGGCGCGGAAGCGCAGGTGTTCGAGCAGCTTGTGCGGGGCCTTGCCGGTGCGGCGCTCGAAGCGTGGCTGCATCGACCAGATGTCGCGCATGTCGGTGCCGATCTTGCGTTGCAGCGCCAGCTTTTCGGTCTGCGAATCGAGCACGTCGTCGGCGGCCAGGTGCAGCGCGGGAATGGTCTGCTCGCCGGCGGCGCGGTAGGCCGTCCATTTTTCCAGCACCTGGTGCCACAGCAGCGACGCGAACAGGAAGCCCGGCGAGACGGTCTTGCCGGCGGCGATGCGCGCGTCGGTCGAGTCCAGCGCCAGTGTGACGAACTTGAAGCCCATCGGCTGTTCCAGCACCACGTCGAGCAGCGGCAGCAGGCCGTGGTGCAAGCCTTCCTTGCGCAGCTGCTGCAGGCAGGCCAGCGCGTGGCCGCTCATCAGCAGCTTGAGCATTTCGTCGAACACGCGCGCGGCCGGCACGTTGTCGATCAGCGGCGCCATCAGCGCGATCGGCGCAGCGGTGGTCGGTTCGATCGTGAATTTCAGTTTGGCCGCAAAGCGGACCACGCGCAGCATGCGCACCGGGTCTTCGCGGTAGCGCGCTTCGGGCTGGCCGATGATGCGCAGGGTTTTCGCGCGGATGTCTTCGATGCCGCCGTGGTAGTCGAGTACCTGCTGGTTCGCCGGGTTGTAGTACATGGCGTTGATGGTGAAGTCGCGCCGCACCGCGTCCTCTGCCTGCGAGCCGAAGGTGTTGTCGCGCAGGACGCGGCCATGTTCATCCTTGGGCGCGTTGTCCGACGTGGTGCCACGGAAGGTGGTCACCTCCAGCAAGTCCTGGCCGAACATCACGTGCACGATCTGGAACCGCTTGCCGATGATGAACGCGCGGCGGAACAGTTTTCGGACCTGCTCCGGCGTGGCGTTGGTGGCGATGTCGAAGTCCTTGGGTTTGACGCCCAGCAGCAGGTCTCGCACCGCGCCGCCCACCACGAACGCTTCGAAGCCGGCTTCCTGCAAGGTGCTGGTGACGCGTACCGCGTTGTTCGACAGCAGTTTCGGATCGATGCCATGCGCGTCCGGACCCAGTACCACGGGGGTATTGGTGTCGCGCACCTTGGTCTTGGTGCCCAGGATTTTGCGGATCAGTTTCTTAATCATTGAACAGTTCAATCAGTTGCCAGCCTTGGGCGGTGGCGTGCGTTTTCAGGGTGGCGTTGGCATTGGTGGCCACCGGGTGGCTCACCAGCGACATCAGGGGCAGGTCGTTGTGCGAGTCGCTGTAGAAGTGGACCGAGTCGAAATCGGCGAAAGTCTTGCCCATCGTGGCCAGCCACGCTTCGGTATGGGTGATCTTGCCCTTGCCCTGGGTGGGCGTGCCCAGCAGGCGGCCGGTGACGTTGCCGTCCGCGTCCAACTCGGGCATGGCGGCGATCAGGTGCTCCACGCCCAGCGCGCGGGCGATCGGCTCGGTGACGAAATGGTTGGTGGCCGTGACGACGGCGACCAGATCGCCGGCATCCTGGTGCTGTTTGAGCAGCGCCAGCGCGGCCGGGCGGATGTTGGGCACGACCACCTCGGTCATGAATTGTGCGCGCATCTCGTCCAGTTTGGCGCGTGGGAACTGCGCCAGCGTGCCCAGCGCGAACTCCAGGTACTCGACCGGGTCGATGGTGCCGGCCTGGTACTGGGCGTAGAAGGCATCGTTGCGGCGGGCGAATTCGACGGCATCGACAGCGCCGAGGCGGACCAGGAACTCGCCCCACTCGTGGTCGGAATCGATGGGCAGCAGGGTGTGGTCGAGGTCAAATAAGGCGAGTTTTTTCATTCTTTTGCTTCCGCCTGCAACCACTCGCGCAACAGCGGCAGCGTGATCGGGCGTTGAGTTTCCAGTGAATATTGATCCAGCGAATCGAGCATGGTCGACAGGGAACTCATGTCTCGCTGGAAATGAGATAAGAGGTAGGGTATCACGCCCGGCGACAGCGTCAAGCCGCGCGCGGTGGCCGCTGCGCCCAGCGCGGCGACCTTTTCATCGTCGGTCAAGCCATGCACCTGGTAAATCAGGCCCCAGCCCATGCGGGTGCGCAAATCCTCGCGCACCGGCAACACTGCCGGGGCCACCGCCCCGCTGCACACCATGAAGGCGTGGTTGGCGCGGATTTCGTTAAACAGGGCAAAGGCGTCGATCTGGGCTACTGGCGACAGTTTCTCGCAATCGTCGAGCAGGTACAGGTCGACGTCGGGGGAATAGACGAATTCGGTTTCGATCGAGAACGGCGAGATATAGCGCGCGCGCAGCTGCTCGGCTTCACCGCCCGCCGAGGCCAGCGCTTTCAACAGGTGGGTCTTGCCGACACCGGCGTTGCCCCAGAGATAGGCGAAGTGCTCGCGCGCCGTGCGCGAGGCGAACTGGGCCAGCAGCGCCATTGCCTCGGCATTTTGGCCAACCTCGAACGCGTCGAGGCTGTGCGGCTGGTCCGCGCCCAAGTCGAGCACCAGCTGCTTCATGGTGGTCCCATCATCTGCATAACGTCGTACTTGTCATTTTTTCTTGTTAACGTCATGCATTATAGAAGGTGCCGCCCCCACAACTGGCCGAAACGCTGTTTGTTTTCGCTTCCGCGAGCAGAAAAATGGCGGCAAATGGCATAAAAAGGGATTTTGACGGGGCAGTTTGATAAAATAGCGGATTGACCGGGCCATAAAAACGGTCTCCGCCTTCTATTTTACCGCCTCCGCTGCGAAATACACCATGAGCCAACCTTCAAATGTTTCCCTGTCCTACCGTGACGCCGGCGTCGATATCGATGCAGGTGACGCCTTAGTCGAAGCGATCAAGCCATTTGCCAAGCGCACCCTGCGCGAAGGCGTGTTGGGCGGCCTCGGTGGTTTCGGCGCCATGTTTGAGATCAGCAAGAAGTTCAAGGAGCCGGTCCTGGTCTCGGGCACCGACGGCGTGGGCACCAAGCTCAAGCTGGCATTCGAGCTGAACCGTCACGACACGGTCGGCATCGACCTGGTGGCCATGAGCGTCAACGACATCCTGGTGCAGGGCGCCGAGCCGCTGTTCTTCCTCGACTATTTCGCCTGCGGCAAGCTCGACGTGGCCATTGCCACCGACGTCATCAAGGGCATCGCCCAGGGTTGCGAACAAGCCGGTTGCGCGCTGATCGGCGGCGAAACGGCTGAAATGCCGAGCATGTACCCGGCCGGCGAATACGACCTGGCCGGTTTCGCGGTCGGCGCGGTGGAAAAATCGCAGATCATCGACGGCACCAAGATCGCCCCGGGCGACGTGATCCTGGGCCTGGCGTCGTCGGGCGTGCACTCGAACGGTTACTCGCTGGTGCGCAAGATCATCGAAGTGGCGAAACCGGACCTGGAAGGCGACTTCCACGGCCGCAAACTGGCCGACGTGCTGATGCAGCCTACCCGCATCTACGTCAAGCCGCTGCTGGCGCTGATGGCAGCGCTGGAAGTCAAAGGCATGGTCCACATCACCGGCGGCGGCCTGGTCGAAAACATTCCACGCGTGCTGCAACCGGGCCTGGTGGCCGAGCTCGACGGCAAATCGTGGACCATGCCACCGCTGTTCACCTGGCTGCAACAGCACGGCGGCGTGGCCGACGCTGAAATGCACCGCGTGTTTAACTGCGGCATCGGCATGACCGTGATCGTCTCGCAAGAGAACGCCGCAGCAGCGATTGCCCAGCTGGAAGCGGCGGGCGAGACCGTGTACACCATCGGCAAGATCCGCGCGCGCGTGGGTGACGAGCACCAGACTATCGTGGTGTAAGTCTTATCTGTCGGAAAAATTAAAGCACGCTGCGGCGTGCTTTTTTATTGCTTCAACGCTTGAGTATCTTCTCCACCGGCGCCGGCCTTAGCCGGAACGCATCGGGCATCCCCGATCCCAAGAGCGGGCGCAGGTACATGCGGAACGCATCGGTCACATCCGTGCCGCTGGCGCTGATGAATTCGTCCTCCATCACCCGCGTCTTGCCGGCCACGTCCTGCAAGGCCTGCAATTCGTAATCGACCGAGTAGAAGCCGGTACGCTTGATGGCGACCGAGCCGTCGCGGTCGCCCCACATGGCGAACTGCACTGCTTTTTCTCCCACTTCGCGCGCCTCGCGCTGATCGACGTCCGAGACGCAGCCGATGAACGAGCGCTGCAAATAGCCGAAGGTATCGCCGCGCACGCGCTTGATGCCAAGCTTGGCCTTGATCTCGTCGCACAGCAAATCGGCCAGCGCGCCCGTCCCTGAGAGTTGCACATTGCCGTGGGCGTCGCGCTCGACTTCCTGCGACAGCAGGGTGGCGATCGCCGCGCCCGAGGCGTCGTGGATGCCCTCCGATACCGCCACCACGCAGCGCCCGTAACGCGCATACACGTCTTTGACGTCGCGCAGGAACTGGTCGAGCGAAAACACCCGTTCGGGCAGGTAGATCAGGTGCGGGCCGTCGTCCGGGAATTTTTTGCCCAGGGCGGCAGCGGCAGTAAGAAAACCGGCGTGGCGGCCCATCACCACGCCGACATAGACGCCGGGCAGCGCTGCATTGTCGAGGTTGGCACCGGCAAACGCTTGCGCGACGAAGCGCGCGGCCGACGGAAAGCCCGGCGTGTGGTCGTTGCCCACCAGGTCGTTGTCGATGGTCTTGGGGATGTGGATGCAGCGCAGCGCGTAGTTGGCCTGTTGCGCCTGTTCGCTGACGATGCGCACGGTGTCGGACGAATCGTTGCCGCCGATATAGTAAAACTGTTCGATTTCGTGGGCGCGCAGCACCTTGAAGATTTCGGCGCAGTAGGCCATATCGGGCTTGTCGCGGGTGGAGCCGAGCGCCGACGACGGCGTGGCGGCCACCATTTCCAGGTTCTGGCTGGTTTCGCGCGTCAAGTCCACCAGGTTCTCGTCGATGATGCCGCGCACGCCGTGCATGGCGCCATAGACGCGGGTGCAGTCGCGAAAGCGCCTTGCTTCGAGCACCACGCCGGCCAGCGACTGGTTGATCACGGCGGTGGGCCCGCCCCCTTGCGCTACCAGGATTTTGCCTGACGTCATGCTGTCTCCTCCGTATGAAGAAACCTGACTATACGCCTCCTGGCGCCTCCTGGCCGCCCGCGCCGATCTGCTTGACGAGGAATTTTTCCACCCGGCCCCAGAAGTCGATGCGGTTCTTCGGCAGCGCCCAGCCGTGGCCTTCCTCTTCGTACTCAACCCATTCGACGTTCGGATTGGTCTTCTTGACGGCGTCGTAAAACTTGATGCCGTGGCTGAGTGGCACGCGCACGTCGGCGCCGCCGTAGGCCAGCAGCAGCGGTTGCTTGATCTCGGCCGCGCGCCGCAATGGCGACGTGGCCTGGATCTGCGCCGCATCCTTGACCTGGTCGGCCACCAGCTCGGGCATGCCGTATTGCTTCCAGCCGGCCGACATGTCCGAGCTGTAACGCCAGCCACTGTCGTACATCAGGTCGATATCGGTAACGCCGATCCAGTTGATGCCGCACTTGTAAAGGTCGGGATCGTTGATCAGGCCCATCAGGGTCGAATAGCCGCCGTAGCTGGCGCCGGCGATGCACACGCGTTTGGCGTCGGCCGTGCCCTGGGCAATCGCCCAGCGCGTGCCGTCGGCGATGTCGTCCTGCATTTTCAGGCCCCATTGCTTCCAGCCGGCCACGAAGTGGGCGTTGCCGTGGCCGGTGGTGCCACGAAACTCCGGTTCCAGCACGGCGTAGCCGCGCGAGGCCAGGAACTGGGCGTCGGCGTTCCAGTTCCAGTTCTCGCCGCGCATGAACGGGCCGCCGTGGACCAGCACCACCATCGGCAAATTCTTGTCCTTGCCACCCGGCGGCAGCGTCAGCCAGGCGGGAATGGTCAATCCGTCGCGCGCGGTGTACTGCACCAGGTCGCGCGTGCCCATGGCGGACGCCTTGATGGCGGGCGCCACATTGCCCACTTCGCTCATCTTGCCGGTCTCGGTGTTGAACACCAGGAAGCGGCGCGGCTGCCGGTCCGAGTACGATTCCACCAGCACCCACGGCGTTTCAGGCCGCTTGGGCGGGGTCACCAGGTTGACCAGGCCTGGCAGCCTGGCGTCGATTTTCTGTTGCAGCGCCTGCATGCCGGGATCGAACCACACCGAGCCCTCGGCGTCGCCATCGACACGCACGCCCAGCAGCTTGTCGTTGCTGATCACCAGGTGGCCCTGAAAATCGAAACCATCGAGTGTGACCAGGCGCTGGCCCAGCTTGTTGTTCTTGAGGTCGTATTGGTACAGCGCGCTCAGGTCCTGGCCGCCGTTGGCCACCACGTACAGGCTGCCGTCCGGCCCGAACGCCAGCGGCGAAAAGCTGTTCTTGTTGGCGGTGTAGGCGTTGAAACTGGCCAGCACGCGCCAGGCGCCGGTGACCGGGTCGAGGTACTGGATTTTCTGGATGTTCTGGTCCAGCGTTTCCACCAGGCGCGGTTCGCCCTGGTGGTCGAGCAGCCAGTCCTGCGCCGTGCCGGGATGATCAACCGGGCGCGACAGGCCGTTGCGGGTGTTGACGCGCACCAGGTCTTGCGAAACCAGGATGCCGGGCGCGATGATGCCGGCGTCGGTCACATAGACGTCGTCGCCGGTTTGCGGACCGTCCTGGTCCAGCATGAACGTGTGCCACGGCAGCATGTCGTCGCGGTCGCCACCGGCGCGGATGAACTGTTCGTTGCGCTTGGCCAGCTGGCGGAACTGCTTGCCGTCGCGGTTGACCGCAAACACGCCGGGCGCAAAGCGCACGTCGCGCCGGCCCTGGGTGCGGTCCACGGTGGAAAACAGCAGCCGCTCGTTGTTGACCCAGCGCGCCTGGCCGATATCGGTATCGCGGAACTGCGCCACCATGGCCGCTTCCATCGTGGTCAGGTCCACCACCGCCAGGCCGTCGCGCCGGTCCCTGGCGCCGGTGAAGGCGGCCAGGTAGCGGCCGTTCGGCGAGAGCATGGCGCCGTTGAAGGCGGGGTTGCTGAAGAAGCTGGCAATCGGCGGCGGCGCGGCTGGCGCCGGGCTGGAGACAGCCTCTGCCATCGGGACTGCCAGCAACAGTAGCGCTGTCAACGCCGTCAACGCCGTCAACGCCGTATTAAGCGCCTGTCGGATGACGCAATAAATGAAAAATCGTGTACTGACTGCAAAGGCTTTTTTCACTATTTCTGTCACACCGGACATCGGACATAGTGATGTGACAGAGAAAGTGAAAATTTTGGGCAAGTGTGACTCAAATAATGAAAAACTTCGGTGGACTGGCGCGATGAGAGTCGTTCAACAGCTAGGGTTGGGAGTACGTATCTGGATCGAAGCACTCAGCAATGAGGACCTCGACAGCTTGGTCTGGCATCGTCAAAGCCCCGTCGCTTGCATAAATAATTGTCAAGCATCATTATGGGGCCACGATTGACAACTTTACTGACCCCCTATGCTCTCAGCTCCAAAACCAAGCGACCTTTACCAGCGCAACATAAACGTTTTGATCGGAGCGGGAGCGTCCGCGGGGGCCTTTCCTACCTTAGCGCTAAAGATAAAGCCCTCTGAAGGCGGCTGGGCGACTGTAGAGAGCTTAGGTGAATGGCTTCTTAGTAATGACCGCAAGAATGAGTACGCTGCCCTGTTCTTCTTCTACTACAAGAAGGTCATCGAAGAAGTCCTAAACGCCGATTACGATGTCTTGGACGTTTTATTAGGCATTACTTCAGAATATAAGACTTTACTCAAGAACCTGCTTACACTCCTTAACCGAAAGGGTGCAGGGCAAGAGAAGCGCTGCAACATTTTCACATCAAATTATGACGGCTTCCTTGAGTACGCGGCCGATAAACTAATACTCGAACTTCCCCAAAACTTCTACGTCAACGATGGTACCCGTGGTTTCCAGCGAAGGGTGCTGAGCGCTAGGAATTATTCCCAAAGGCTTAGCGAGACCGGTGTATTTGGTCGTCATAGCGTTGAGATTCCACAAATAAATCTCATCCATTTACACGGTAGCGTTTATTGGTACTCGCATCAGGATGAGGAAATTCTTGTCGATTACTGGAAGGGATTGCAAGGACGGAAGCTAACTAACGATCTTAGCCATATCTGCGCTGACTTCTTCCTCAAACTTGAGGATGAGAATTCGACCTTTGAAGACCTCCCCGATGTTGCACTAAGTCCAGAACAGGTCAGCCAGTTTTGGAAGGAATACAAACTTCTTCCTATCGTCAATCCAACTAAATGGAAATTTCACGAGACGGTTCTCGAAGAGCATTATTACCAAATGCTGCGGCACCTAAGCTACGAACTGGAGCGACCAAATGCGGTTCTGCTTGTGTTCGGCTTTTCCTTTGCAGATGAGCATATTCGAAACCTTATTAAACGCTCGCTCTCAAATCCAAACCTGCAGATTTTTGTGTACTGCTACTCCCAACGAGCTGCGGATTATATTAAGGCGACTTTCTCCAAGTTCCCTAATGTCATTGCAGTTACTAACGGCGACTCAAATCTTAAGTTCGAGGAATTCAACCGGTCGCTAAGCGGAGAAATCAAAGACGAGCCTGGGGCATTGGCATGATTAATGTCGGTGAAGTGATTGCGGTTGATGGTACGAAGATCAGCATCAAGATATTTGACGAGTCCAACCTCGACTCTATCTATTGGAATGGGAAGAAATACAACGGAGTTTCTATCCGTGAGTACATAGCCATCCGTCGCGGGTTTAGAGACATTGTTTGCGTCGTTCAAGGCGAGTATTTGGACGAACGTCGCCTGATTGAAGATCCTAACAAGGTTCTCTATCTGCGAAAGGTAGAAGTAAAACCAGTGGGTTACTTCGAGGATGGCAAATTCTTCGAAGGAGTTAAGCATCTTCCGATGATTAAAGATGGGGCTCATCTGTTGCCCGATGAGGATGTTATAAAGATCTACGGGAGTTCAAGCGCAAAGGATGGATTTACTATTGGGAAGACCGTAAGCAGCGGCCTACCTATTTCGCTACCCTGGCACAAACTGTTCAACACCCATATCGGAATCTTTGGAAATACAGGAAGTGGCAAGTCGAATTCGTTGACGCAACTCTATACAGTACTTTTCAAGGAGAAGTCCGAGCAGATGAAAGGAAAAAGCAAATTCCTCTTCATCGACTTCAACGGCGAATATACACAAAATCAGCTCTTAGACGGCGCAGAAAAAAAGGTGCTAAAACTCAGATCTAAAGGAGAGCCGCAAGATCGCTTCCAACTAACACATGACGAGTTCTGGAATGCAGAAACTTTGTCCGTCCTACTACAAGCAACGCCAAATACTCAACGACCATTCCTGGTTCGCCTGACAAAAGGGAGATGCAAATACAATGAAAATGAAAATAGCCTAAGGGACTATTTCCGGCTTACATTTAAGGCGGTGTTTACTTCAGCATCGCCACGTCCGGAATGTTTGGAACTATTAAAGGGAGTCGCACGAATTGCTGATGACGCTGCTCTTTCAGGCAGACTTGCGACCATTGTCTTTAACAACGCCCGAGACCAAAAATGGTTCATGCTAACAGAGCAGCGAGTGACAACTTACTTTGACAAACCTGAACGTTACACACAGTCGCTACAGGGTACTGTAGAAAATGTCTCCTTGGAGTTAGACGCTTTCGAAGAACTCCTCCTTCGTATCCAATTGCGTCTAACAAATGACCTAGTAAGAAACTATGTTCAATTCGAACATATCCAGCCACTGCTTAGCAGAGCGACTGCGGCTGTTGTATACCTCAGGAAAGTAGTAGCTGTGGTCGATGCTGTTGAAGAGCTACCGCTCTTAACTATTGTCTCGCTTAAACGGTGCGAAACTCCGATCAAGAAATTAGTGGCTCTACTAATTGCAAAACACTGCTATGGCCGACACGGCGTCAATGTAAGTCAGTCCCCGCCAAATTGCACGTTTCATCTCATCGTAGATGAGGCTCACAACATCCTATCGGAGCAGTCCGCGCGTGAGCATGAGGTATGGCGAGACTATAGGCTTGAACTATTTGAAGAGATTATTAAGGAAGGGCGAAAAATCGGCATGTTCTTGACACTAGCGAGTCAGCGACCCGCAGATATCTCCCCCACTATCATTTCGCAGCTACACAATTTCTTCATCCATCGATTGGTAAACGATAGAGATCTTTTCTTGATGGAGAATACTATCAATACCCTGGATCATCTTTCCAAATCTCAAATTCCAAACCTGGCCAAAGGATGTTGCATCGTCACGGGCACTTCATTCGACCTACCAATGACGGTGCAATTTGATCAGCTACCGAAGGAGAGGAAGCCGGATAGTGACGACGTGGACCTTATGAAACTTTGGAATCAGAACGACTAAGTTCAGATCTAAATTTTGGGATAAGAATTGTGAGCGGATTCACAGCGCTGCATTTATGAGTTGCGTCACCCGTATATCGCTACGGCTTAGGGGCCAAGGGCTGGAAGCATCCGTTCAGCGCCGGTTTTGTCTCAGGTTATAGCCGAAACTAAAAGTTTGACCAATCTACGGCAACCGTTGCTTGTGTCGCAACAACCGGCCTGACCAGACGGATTTTCAGTAACTGTGGCACTCTGTTTTCACTAACTTGTCACAGTTTTCATGTTCTGTGTCACCCGACAGCGCCTTCATTGCGCTGCTCCAGCTGGAGCCCCGGTCCCGGTTCCGGCTGCAGCCGCAGAGCCGGCTGGGCCGATATGCTTGCCGAGGAATTTTTCCACCCGGCCCCAGAAGTCGATGCGGTTCTTCGGCAGCGCCCAGCCGTGGCCTTCTTCTTCGTATTCGACCCATTCCACGTTCGGATTGGTCTGCCTGACAGCCTTGTAGAACTTGGTGCCATGCGGCAGCGGCACGCGGCGGTCGGCGCCGCCGTAGGCCAGCAGCAGCGGCTGCTTGATCTCGGCTGCGCGCAGCAGCGGCGACGTGGCCTTGAACTGGTCGGCATCCTTGACCTGGTCGCCGACCAGTTGCGGCATGCCGTACTGCTTCCAGGTCTCGGAGAGGTCGGACGCGAAGTTCCAGTGGCCGTCGTACATCATGTTGATGTCGGTCACGCCCACCCAGTTGATGCCGCACTGGTACAAGTCCTTGTCGTTGATCAGGCCCATCAAGGTGGAATAGCCGCCATAGCTGGCGCCGGCAATGCAGATGCGTTTGGGATCTGCCGTGCCCTGGGCAATCGCCCAGCGTGCGCCGTCGGCGATATCGTCCTGCATTTTCAGGCCCCATTGCTTCCAGCCGGCGCGGAAGTGGCTGACGCCGAAGCCGGTGCTGCCGCGATATTCGGGTTCCAGCACCGCGTAGCCGCGCGAGGCCAGGAACTGGCTGTCCGCGTTCCAGCCCCAGGTATTGCCGCGCACATGCGGGCCGCCGTGCACCAGCACCACCAGCGGCAGGTTCTTGCCGCCGCCCTTGGGCAAGGTGAGCCACGCCGGAATGGTCAGGCCGTCGCGGGCCTTGTAGTGCACCAGGGTCTGGCGCGCCATCTGTTCGGGCTTGATCTTCGGATGGCTGCCGCCCACCGTGGTCAAACTGCCGGTCTCGCTGTTGTAGAGCAGGGTGCGCGACGGGAACTGGTCGGCATAGGCAATCACCAGCACCCACGGCGTTTCGGACCGGGTGGGCACGCTCAGCAGGTTGACGGTGTTGGGGAGCATGGCGTCGATCTTTTCCTGCATCGCCTGCATGCCGGCGTCGAACCAGGTGGTGCCGCTGGCATCGGCCAGGTAGCGCACGCCGAGCAGCTTGCCGTTGGCAGTGACCAGGCCGCCGCTAAAGTCGTAGCCGTCGATCTGTACCAGCGGCTGCGGCGCCACCTGGTTGGTGGCCAGGTCGTATTTATGCAGCGACGTGGTGTCCTTGCCGGCGTGGGTGACCACGTACAGCGTGCCGTCCGGGCCGAAGGCGCGTGGCGAGAATCCGTCCTTGCCGCCGGTATAGGTGTTGTACGTGGCCAGTTCGCGCCAGGTGCTGGTGGCGGGATCGCGATACTGGATCGTGCTGATGCCTTTTTTGGACGTGGTGACGATGCGCGGCTCGCCCTTGTCGTCGAGCAGCCACCGCTTGCTGTCATCGGGGGCGCCGGTCACCGGCGTGGCCCGCCCGGTCAGGGTGTTGAGGCGAAGCAGGCCCGTCTCGTGCACCTGGCTGGCCCCCGACATCTCGGGACGCACCACGTACACGAACTCGCTGTCCTGCGCGGCCTTCTGGCCCAGCAGATAGGTATTGGCCGGCAACATGTCGCGGTTGCGTATCATGCTGCCGCCGGTAAACAGCGACTTGCCGCTGCGGCTGGCCAGCTGGATGAACTTGCTGGCATCGCGGTTGATCGCGTACAGGCCCGGACCATAGCGCGCGTCGCCCTGGCCCACGGTGCGGTCGGTGGCGGTAAACACCAGTCGCTCGTCATTGACCCACTGGAAGCTGCCAATGTCGGCATCGCCAAAGGTGGCCACCACCTTGACGCTGGTGTCGGCCAGCGTAACCACCGCCAGGCGGTCGCGCTGGTCCTTGCTGCCGATGCGCACCGCCAGGTATTTGCCGGTGGGCGAGAGCAGGGCGCCGCTGAACTCGGGGTTTTCAAAGAAGTCGGCGATCGGCGGCCGTTGGGCGACCGTGGCTGGCGCCGACTCGGCGGCGCGCGCCAGCGTGGCAAGCGCGGCGTTGGCCACAACAGCGGCCAGTACTGTGTAGCGGGCGCAGCGTGCGAAAACTCGGGTGGAGCACATGGTGATCGAGAGAAATTGTTAAGCTCTCAACAATACCATCCAGATATCATAAAAGCCATGAAATTATTTCTCAGGCGCACGAATATAGTCCACTAGCGCACTCGTCTGCGAGTCTTGTGGCGGCGTCAGCAGGCTCACCACCACCATCACCAGGAGCCCCGCCGGCACGCCGAAAATCCCGGCCGACGTGGGTGCGATATGGAACCACTGGCCGGTAACGCTGCCGCCCAGCACCGGGTTGGCGTGCAACATGTAGTACAGGCACACGGCAAAGCCGGCGATCATGCCGGCCACGGCGCCCTGGTGGTTGGCGCGCTTCCAGAACACGCCCAGCACCAGTGCCGGGAACAGGGTCGAGCCGGCCAGCGAGAACGCCGCACCGACCAGAGAGATGATGTCGCCGGGCCGCTGCGAGGCGGCGTAGGCGGCAATAAAGGCCACGCCGAGCAGCAGCAGCTTGGAAATCGTCACCCGCTTCTGGGTGGATGCGTGGCGGTCGACGATCTTGTAATAGATGTCGTGCGACAGCGCATTGGAAATCGCCAGCAGCAAGCCGTCGGCAGTGGACAGCGCCGCAGCCAGGCCGCCGGCGGCCACCAGGCCCGAGACCACGTACGGCAACCCGGCGATCTCAGGGGCGGCGAGCACCAGCACGTCGGCGTCGATGGTGATTTCTGCCAGTTGCACCACGCCGTCGCGGTTGACGTCGGTGATGCTGAACAGTGGCGTGAGCTTGTCCACGTTGGCCCAGTACGACACCCAGCCGGGCAGGTGGTTGAAGTCGCTGCCGACCAGCGCCGTGTAAATATCGTATTTCACCAGGACCGCCATCGCCGGAATGGTCAGGTAGATGAGCAGGATGAAGAACAGTGCATACACCATCGACTGCCGCGTCTCGTGCACCGACGGCGTGGTGTACGCGCGCATCAGGATGTGGGGCAGCGCTACCGTGCCCAGCATCAGGCAGAACACCAGTGCGACGAAGTTGTTGCGCTTGATGGCGGAGGTCTCGGCGTCGCCCGCGTACGGTTCCGCGTGCGGGTTGATCGGACGGGCCCGGGCCAGGTTGTAGGCATGGGCTTCGGTCCATTCGCTGGCAGCGATTTCCGGGTTCTTCGGGTAGGCGATCAGCGCCCGCTCGGCGCTGCGGATGTCGAGCAGCGAGGCGTTGCGGGTTTTCACCTGGTCGAGCCGGCGCTGGGCGTCGCGCCGGCCCGCTTCCCACGAGGCGGGCAAGTTGTCGAGCCGCTGCTGGTAATCGTCGGCATGCTGCTGGAAGATGGCGCGCACCTCGGCTTCTTTCGGATCGGCCTGCAATACCGCCTCGCGCGCGCTGAGCTTGGGCAGCAGCTTGCCGTAGGCTACTTGCGGGATCGGATTGTCGCTGAGCTTGACCGACATCCAGATCGCCGGCAACAGGAATGCGACCAGGATGATGATGTATTGCGCCACCTGGGTCCAGGTAATCGCCCGCATGCCGCCCAGGAACGAACAGACCAGGATCGACGCCAGCCCCAGGAAAATCCCCACCGAAAAATCGACGCCGGTAAAGCGCGAGGTGATCAGCCCCACCGCGTAAATCTGCGCCACCACGTACGTAAACGAGACGATGATGGTGGCCATGACCGCCATGATGCGCACCACGCGCCCGGCCGGGTTGTCTTCGCCATTCGCTCCCCCGGCGCCGCCGAAGCGCATGGCGAGGAAATCGGGAATCGTGTACTGGCAAAACTTGCGCAGGTATGGCGCGATCAGGAGCGCGACCAGCACGTAGCCGCCGGTCCAGCCCATGATGTAAGCGAGGCCATCGAAGCCGTGCAGGTACAGGCCGCCGGCCAGGCTGATGAAACTCGCTGCCGAGATCCAGTCGGCGGCGGTGGCCATGCCGTTGAACATGGCCGGCACCTTGCGCCCCGCCACGTAGTATTCGAGCACATTCGAGGTGCGGCTCAGCACCCCCAAAATCGCGTATAGCACGATGGTGGCAAACATGAACAGGTAGCCGATCCAGATGCGCGGCATGCCTTCCTGTTCCAGCAGCGTGAGGGAAAGCAAAAAACCGCCGAAGCCGGCGGTAAACAGCAGGTAGTAGCGCCGCAGTTTGCTGGCGAAGCTGCGCTCTGTCATGGTTTGATCCTGGCTGCGGCACGGGCCTGGCGGTCGAGCCGGCGCATGCGCCAGGCATAGAAGCCGATGATGGCCAGGTACACCAGCGAGGCGCCTTGCGCGGCGAGATAGAACGACAGCGGCCAGCCGAAGATCGACAGGTTGTTCAGTTCGCGCGCGAAAAATGCCGCGCAAAACGTGGTCACCAGCCACAGCAGCAAGAGCCAGCCCGTCATGCGGCGGGTTTGCTGCCAGTGGTGGCGGCGGATGATTTTATCCATGGTTATTTTTACGCTTATCCAAAGTGGGGCGGCTCGTCGGCATCATCGGGCGGCGCTGGCGGCAGCGGGAACGTCAGCCGGAACAGGCTGCCCGGCAGCTTGGCCAGCTGCACGCGCGGATTGTTGAACACGTCGACTTCGGCACCGTGCTGCTGGGCGATTTCGCGCACGATGGCCAGGCCCAGGCCGCTGCCTTCGGCAGTGTTGCCGAGGATGCGGTAAAAGCGTTCGAACACGCGGGTGCGCTCGGCCGGCGGTATGCCCGGTCCCGTGTCCTCCACTTCGAGCAGCGCGTGGTCGTCGCTATCGACCCGCACCCGCACGGTGACGCTGCCGCCGGCCGGCGTGTAGCGCAGCGCGTTGTCGATCAGGTTCGACAGCAGCTCGCGCAGCATGGTCGGGTCGCCGGCGATGTGTACCGGCGTCGGTGGCTCTTCGTAGCCGAGGTCGATCTGCTGCACGAATGACGCCTGCACCCAGTCGTGCACGGTGCTGCGCGCCAGCGCCGACAGCTCCAGTTGCACCATGCTGGAGCCGGCCTGCGGCTGGTTTTCCGCGCGGGCCAGGGCCAGCAGCTGGTTCACCAGCCGCGTGGCCGATTCCGAGCTCTTGGCCAGTTGCTCGAGCGAGCGGTGGATTTCGCCACTGTCGGTCTGGCGCAGCGCCAGCTCGGACTGCATGCGCATGCCCGCCAGCGGCGTGCGCATCTGGTGCGCGGCGTCGGCAATAAACCGCCTTTGCATCTCGATGGTGTGGCCTAGCCGTTCGAGCATTTCGTTGAGCGAACCGACCAGCGGCGAAATTTCCTCCGGCACCAGGTTCGAGGCGATAGGGCTGAGGTCGTCCGAACCGCGTGCGCGGATGCGTTCCTGCAGCTGCGCCAGGGGGGAGAGCCCGCGCGACAGCGCAAACCACACCAGGGCCAGCACGATGGGCAGGATGATGAACTGCGGCAGGATCACGCCCTTGATGATCTCGTTGGCGAGCTGGGCGCGCTTTTCCAGGGTCTCGGCCACCTGCACCAGCGCCAGCGGCGGATGGGGCGAGGGGGCGCTGTCGCTGGGTTCCACCCGGATATGGATGTAGGCGACGCGCACCGGCGTGCCGTGCATGGTGTCGTTGCGGAAGCGCACGCTGCCGGCGCGGGCCTGGTCTTCGTCAGGATCGCTGCCGGGGTGGGGCAGGTCGCGGTCGCCGTCGATGGCGTCGCCGCGCGGCCCGAGGATCTGGAAATAGATGTTATCGACATCGTCGGCGCGCAGGATGTCGCGCGCGGCGCCGGACAAACCTTTGATCAGCTTGCCATCGACCGAGCGCACCTGCTGCGCCAGCACGGTCACGCTATCTTCGAGCGCGTGGTCGAACGGTTGATTGGCGATCGACTTGGCCACCAGGTAAGTAATCGCGATGCTCATCGGCCACAGCAGCAGCAGCGGGGCCAGCATCCAGTCAAGGATCTCGCCGAACAGCGAGCGTTGCATGCTCTCGTCGGGCTCGACGGCAGGCGGCTGGTACTCGGGGGCGTCGTCCGCCGCGTCGGCCGCCGGTTGGTTCACTTGACGGCGTCCCCGGCTTCAACGGCAGCAGCCTTCGCTTCGCTGTATTTTTCCAGGCAATAGCCCAGGCCGCGCACGGTGACGATGCGCACGCCACCGACCTCGATTTTCTTGCGCAGCCGGTGCACATAGACTTCGATGGCGTTGTTGCTGACCTCTTCGCCCCACTCGCACAGGTGGTCCACCAGCTGTTCCTTTGAAACCAGGCGGCCGGTGCGCGCCAATAAAATTTCCAGCAAGCCCAGTTCGCGCGCCGACAGGTCCAGCATCTGCTCGTTGATATAGGCGCTGCGGCCCACCTGGTCGTACGATAGCGGACCATGCTTGATGACGGTGGCGCCGCCGCCGGCGCCGCGGCGGGTGAGGGCGCGCACCCGCGCTTCGAGTTCGGACAAGGCGAACGGCTTGGCCATGTAATCGTCGGCGCCCAGGTCGAGGCCGTTGACGCGCTGCTCGATCGAATCGGCTGCGGTGAGGATCAGCACCGGCAGCAGCGAGCCGCGCGAGCGCAAGCGGCGCAGCACTTCCAGGCCCGACAGCTTGGGCAGGCCCAGGTCGAGGATCAGCAGATCGAATTCCTGGGTGGAGAGGGCGGTATCGGCTTCCTGGCCGTTGCGCACGCAATCGATGGCGTAGCCGGACTGGCGCAGCGAGCGGGTGAGCCCGTCGGCAAGAACGCCGTCATCTTCGGCAAGTAATATACGCATGTGGATACTCCGGGGGCACTGGGGCAAAGACTCAAGCCGGTATTGTGTTGGATTTTTTGCTTGCTGGCGAATTTTTGCACGGCGCCCGGGTGCCGCCAAAATTAATCGACATTTCAATCAAATCGCGCTTGCGCTCATCACTGTTTTTTTATACAGTACTACCTGTACCGACAAATTGTCACCACCAACTGGTTGAAAGCACATTATGGACGATAAAAAAGCTGTAGTACCCGCATCCGAGAAAGCCAAGGCGCTGGCCGCCGCGCTGGCTCAGATTGAGAAGCAGTTCGGCAAAGGTTCCGTCATGCGCATGGATGCCAGTGCGCCGATCGAAGAAGTACAAGTGGTCTCCACCGGTTCGCTGGGCCTGGACGTGGCACTCGGTGTCGGCGGCCTGCCGCGCGGCCGCGTGGTGGAAATCTACGGCCCTGAATCCTCGGGCAAAACCACGCTCACCCTGCAAACCATCGCGGAAATGCAAAAACTGGGCGGCACCTGCGCGTTTATCGACGCCGAGCACGCGCTGGACGTCACCTACGCGCAAAAGCTGGGCGTCAACCTGAGCGAACTGCTGATTTCGCAGCCGGACACCGGCGAACAGGCACTGGAAATTTGCGACGCCCTGGTGCGCTCCGGCTCCGTGGACATGGTCGTGGTCGACTCGGTGGCGGCACTGACGCCACGCGCCGAAATCGAAGGCGACATGGGCGATTCGCTGCCAGGCTTGCAGGCACGCTTGATGTCGCAAGCACTGCGCAAGCTCACCGGCTCGATCAACCGCACCAACACCCTGGTCATCTTCATCAACCAGATCCGCATGAAGATCGGCGTGATGTTCGGCAGCCCGGAAACCACCACCGGCGGTAACGCGCTGAAGTTCTACGCCTCCGTGCGCCTGGACATCCGCCGCACCGGTTCGATCAAGTCCGGCGACGAAGTCATCGGTAACGAAACCAAGGTCAAGGTCGTCAAGAACAAGATCGCGCCACCGTTCAAGGAAGCGCACTTCGACATCCTGTACGGCGCCGGCACCTCGCGCGAAGGCGAAATCCTGGACCTGGGCGTGGAAGCGAAGATCGTCGAGAAATCGGGTTCGTGGTACAGCTACAACGGCGAACGTGTCGGTCAGGGCAAGGACAACGCCCGCATCTTCCTGCAAGAGCGCCCGCAACTGGCGTGGGAAATCGAAAACCGCGTGCGCGAATCGCTGGGCGTACGCTCGCTGCCACCACTGGCGGCTGAAAAGCCGGAAACCGTGGTCAAGCTCAAGCCAGTCAAGGGCGAAGCTGACGCCGCGTAAGCGGTAGGTATTAACAGTTAGCCATTGAGTCGTCATCCTCGCGAAAGCGGGGATCCATACTGAGCAAACGTTCTATGGACCCCCGCGTGCGCGAGGGTGACGACTCGGCGGCTATCGGTGCTGTATCTTCACCTCGTAGCACCCATCCTCCACCTCAAAGTTCAGAGGTTCCCCATGCCCCGTCCCCCCCTCAGCCTCAAAGGCCGCGCCCTGCGCTACCTGTCCCAGCGCGAGCACAGCCGTCTCGAATTGTCGCGCAAGCTCGCACGCTATGCCGAAGATACCGACGACGTCGATGCCTTGCTCGACCTGCTCGAAAAAAACAACTGGCTGTCGCAAGAACGTTTTTCCGAATCGCTGATCCACCGCCGTTCTGCCCGCTTTGGCAACGCCCGCATCATGGCCGAGCTGCAAAGCCACGGCGTGCAAGGCGAAGCGCTGCAAGGCCTCAAGGAAAGCCTGGCCGACACCGAGACCGCGCGTTGCTGCGAGATCTGGGAACGCAAGTTCGGCGAAGTCGCCACCGACCCCGAAGGACGCAACAAGCAAATGCGCTTCCTGCTGCAACGCGGCTTCTCCCAGCGCGCCATTCGCACCGCCATGAAGGGCACGGCCGATTTCGACCAGTGATTGCCGATATTTCCAGTGTGAATGCCTGAGAATACCCCTGCCAGCGCCAACGGTTTATCGCCAGATGTCATATGACACGTATCAACTCGGTCTGGGGTGTGCTACACTTTTACGGTTTTTGCAGCACCGTGGGTGCGGTGGTTGTCCGTAGAAGCTACGGCAACGTATATTTTTTATAAGAGAAATGTACAGGGCTGCTAACTAATCATGCCGCGCGAGCGGTATTCATCTTATGTCATTGTCGATTCCTGTTCCCCGTCGTGCGCCCCGCACGCGCGCGATCGCCGCCAGAGCGTGTACACGCCATGGCGGACTGCATGGTATCGATGCCGGTTACACCCTCCTCATGCACCCCCCGATTTGCCTTGCCGCTAGTACGAACAGCGACCGGGCCATAGTTTTACCCGAGCATCACACTATTCCGCAGTCTTAATCGATTTTTACACATCAGCATCAGAAGGGAAGCCAGCATGAAGATCCATGAGTATCAAGGCAAAGAAATCCTCCGGAAATACGGAGTGACGGTACCACGCGGTATTCCGTGCCTGTCCGTCGAAGAGGCAGTAAAAGCTGCTGAAACCTTGGGCGGCCCGGTCTGGGTTGTAAAAGCACAAATCCACGCCGGTGGCCGTGGTAAAGGCGGCGGCGTGAAAGTCGCAAAATCGCTGGAACAAGTTAAAGAATACGCCGAGCAAATCCTCGGCATGCAGCTGGTCACGCACCAGACCGGTCCAGAAGGCCAGAAAGTACGTCGCCTGCTGATCGAAGAAGGCGCGGACATCAAGAAAGAACTGTACGTATCGCTGGTCACCGACCGCGTCTCGCAGCGCGTTGTTCTGATGGCCTCGTCGGAAGGCGGCATGGACATCGAAGAAGTGGCTGAATCGCACCCGGAACTGCTGCACTCGATCGCCATCGATCCAAAAGTCGGCCTGACCGACGCCGAAGCTGCCGGCATCGCTGCCAAGATCGGCGTACCAGAAGCCTCGATCCCTGACGCTGTCACCAACCTGCAAGGCCTGTACAAAGCCTACTGGGAAACCGACTCGTCGCTGGCCGAAATCAACCCGCTGATCCTGACCGGTTCGGGCAAGGTTATCGCGCTGGACGCCAAGTTCAACTTCGATGCCAACGCACTGTTCCGTCAACCGGAAATCGTCGCTTACCGCGACCTGGACGAAGAAGATCCAGCTGAAGTCGAAGCGTCGAAATTCGACCTCGCTTACATCTCGCTCGATGGCAACATCGGCTGCCTGGTGAACGGCGCCGGCCTGGCCATGGCCACCATGGACACCATCAAGCTGTTCGGCGGCGAGCCGGCCAACTTCCTCGACGTCGGCGGTGGCGCCACGGCTGAGAAAGTGACCGAAGCGTTCAAGATCATGCTGAAAAACCCAGGCCTGAAAGCCATCCTGGTGAACATCTTCGGCGGCATCATGCGTTGCGACGTGATCGCCGAAGGCGTGATCACCGCAGTGAAAGCCGTGTCGCTGAACGTGCCGCTGGTCGTGCGCATGAAGGGCACCAACGAAGATCTGGGCAAGAAGATGCTGGCCGATTCCGGTCTGCCGATCATCGCAGCCGACACCATGGAAGAAGCAGCCAAGAGCGTTGTTGCAGCTGCTGCCGGTCAAGCTTAATTAAGGAATCACTATGTCCATTCTGATCAATAAAGATACCAAAGTTGTCACCCAAGGTATTACCGGTAAAACCGGCCAATTCCACACCCGCGGTTGCCGCGACTACGCGAACGGCAAAAATGCCTTCGTGGCAGGCGTGAACCCAAAGAAAGCCGGCGAAGACTTCGAAGGCATTCCAATTTTCGCTAACGTTGCAGAAGCGAAAAAAGAAACCGGCGCCAACGTGTCGGTGATCTACGTCCCACCAGCAGGCGCAGCCGCCGCAATCTGGGAAGCCGTAGAAGCCGAGCTGGACCTGGCAATTTGCATTACCGAAGGCATTCCAGTGCGCGACATGATGGCACTGAAAGACCGCATGGCCAAAGCCGGTTCGAAAACCCTGCTGCTGGGCCCTAACTGCCCAGGCCTGATCACCCCAGACGAAATCAAGATCGGCATCATGCCAGGTCACATCCATAAAAAGGGTCGTATCGGCGTGGTGTCGCGTTCGGGTACCCTGACCTATGAAGCAGTGGGTCAGCTGACCGCACTGGGCCTGGGCCAATCGTCGGCAGTTGGTATCGGCGGCGACCCGATCAACGGTCTGAAGCACATCGACGTCATGAAGATGTTCAACGACGATCCTGATACCGACGCGGTCATCATGATCGGCGAAATCGGTGGTCCGGACGAAGCCAACGCGGCTTATTGGATCAAAGACAACATGAAAAAACCAGTGGTCGGCTTCATCGCCGGTGTGACCGCTCCTCCGGGCAAGCGCATGGGCCACGCCGGCGCGCTGATCTCCGGCGGCGCTGACACCGCACAAGCCAAACTGGAAATCATGGAAGCTTGCGGCATCACCGTCACCAAGAACCCGTCGGAAATGGCGCGTCTGCTGAAAGCCATGCTGTAATTACAGCAAGTTTTTCTGCAAAACAACAAAGGGGAGCCATCGTGCTCCCCTTTGTTTTTGCCAGTGACGGAAATTGTCAGCACTGACAAATCGCGCCAGCGCGGATGACAAAAAACGGCAGTTTTCACGCTGCCGCAGCATGGTTTGCCCCGGCGCAAAGCTGGCACGGCGATTGCGATACCTCAGGTGTGACACTGACCCATCTCAACCCCGGAGACGCAACCATGAAATCCCTCAAACACATGAAGTCCATGAAATCCCAGGCCCAGGCCGGCTTCACCTTGATCGAACTGATGATCGTGGTGGCCATTATCGGCATCCTGGCTGCTGTCGCGATTCCTGCTTACAGCAATTACACGGTCAAGGCCAAGATAGCCAACGTGATGGCCGCAGCCGATGCCACCAAGACCGCCGTGGCATTATGCGCGCAGGAAGCTGGCGGCTCGGTCACCGATTGCACGTCGGGCTCGAATGGCGTGCCAACCGTGACGGCGACCAAGGAAGTCGCTTCCGGCGACGTTACCGGCGGCAAGATTACACTGGTGCTGGCCGACGGCGTAGGCTCCAACCTCAAGGACAAGAAGGTTACCTTTACGCCAGTTATCGCGGCTGGTGCCACGAGCCTGACCTGGACCGTGGATACTGACGCTACCACTACCGACAATGCTGCGGCAGTCGAAGCGCTGAAGAAAAACAACAAGCCATAAACCTGATCAGTAGCGCGGAGTCGAGCGTGAGCCGACTTCGCTTCTGTTATTGGTCGTAGCTGTGAAAGAACGGTTGTAACACTTCCCCCGCCGCACCCGGCGCACCTACCCAGCCTTGCAAGGTATCGGGCCAGGCGCCCGCCAGCGGCAGCAGCATGAACCGGCCGGAGATTTCTCCCACCTTGTCCAGCGCGACGATGGTTTCCGGCTGGGTTCCCTTATTCCCCAGGCCCCCGATGACCGCGTTGTGACTGAGCAGCGTGCGCGCGCCGTGGCGCTCGACCGCCACGTCGGCGGCCGGCAGCGCCAGCGCAAAACCAGCACCGGCAGCGTCCGACAGGACTGCCAGTTCGGTCTGGCGCCGGTTGCCCTGGAAGCGCAGATCGGCGCGATTCTGGTGGTACACGCCGAACTCGTTCAATTGATCCTTGCCCGGATACCCGGCATACGGCCCCTGGCCGATCCAGCGGAACTCGCCGATGTCCGCCGGCGCCACCAGCGACAAGCCCGCTTCCGACACGATGGCGCCCGGCGCCAGCGGGCGATACGCATAGCTGACGGCAATCGCGCCCTTGCCATCGATCTCGAGCGTGTAACCGCCGCTCAAACCTTGCTCCTTGCTGAGCACCGCATGGGCATCGCCGGTGGGCAGCAGGTCGTCGGGCAGCGCGGCATTTTTTGGCAGTGCCTGCGTTGCCGCCGTCACCGGCAGACGGGGCGCTGCGTCCGCCGCAGCCGCCGGCTGGTTTGGCGCATTCGCCGCTGCCGCTGCTGTTGCAATAGGCTGGTGTTGGGCCTCACCTGCCGCCTCCGCTTTTGCAGCAACCGGCAGGGGACGGGACGCATCGGCCATCACCGCCGCAGCCACCTCGGGCAGGCGATACGCCGCCTGCACCGACAGTCTTACCCGGTTACCAAGCTGCTCGGCCCGGATCACCGGCTGCTCGGCCTGTTCCAGTATCGACGCCGGCCAGGCCCCGGACTTGGCCGCACCCAGCGCCTCGGCCATGGCGAACTTGCGGCCGCCATGCGGATAGAGGCCATCAACCAGCACCCGGCCAGCGCGGTCGCGGATCGTCAGCGCACCGGTCGCGCGTTGCACGCTCAACACCCATTGCGTCGTGGTGATGGAAACCGTGCCGGCCTCGTCTGCCAGCACCGGGGCTGTGGCCGGTGCAGTGGTGGCAGTCCAGTCGAACTGCGACGGCTCCGCGCGCAGCAGGCGCAAGCTGCGTTCGTTGATTTGCAGGCCATGCTCGTCCACCGCGCGCAACTGCAAGACCAGCACGTCGGTAAGCGATGTGGCCGGCGCCGGAATGTCCACCGCGATGGTGGTGGCCTGGCTGGAGCGCGCCGGCGCCGACAGTGCTTGCTGGCCTCGCTGGCGCGTCACACCGTTCTGTTGCAAAGCCCAGTGCAGGGTGATGCCTTGCAGGCTGCGGAAGTCGTGGCGGTTTTCCAGCGTGACTGCAATGCGTTGCGGACCGGGTGCTACCCGCGCCGTGCGTTCGACGAACTGGACCGGTGCGTACACCTTGCGCATCTGCCAGAAATCCACCTGCGGTGTACGGTCGGCGTAGACCAGGCCGTCGGCGCCATCGAGGCCGTGGGTGTCGTAAAACTGGTGGGCGTCGCGCCAGGCGTACCGGGTCGACTGGCCGGGGTCGGCCGGCGTGGCGCTACTGCGCAGCAAGCCCTGGTCGTGGAAGTGCCAGAGCGAGCCACCCGCGAATACCGGGTTCGCCTGCAGGATAGCCCACTGGTCCTGAATGCGGTCGCTGGCCAGGCCCAGCCCGTGCGCATATTCGGTCAGTATGGTCGGGCGCGTAAGCTTGTCGGCGTAGCCGGTGAGGGTGGCGTTGCTCGGGTAGTGCGGCGAGTACAGGTCCACGAACGGCGGGATCTGCTCGTAGTTTTTGGCGAAATAGCTGCCGATCTTGGGCAGCGTGATCGGCCGGGTGGGATCGAGCTGCTTGACCAGCCGGCCGGCGTCGAGCTCGAAGTCGTTGTTCGGATTCTCGTTGCCGATGCTCCAGATAATCACCGACGCATGGTTTTTGTCACGCATCACGGTCGCGCGGGCGCGGGCCAGGATGTTGTCGCGGTAGGCGGGATTGTCGAGGTTTTTTTCGCCGTGGCCGATCGCCACCTCGTCCATCACATAAAAGCCGAGTTCGTCGCAGAGTTCGAGCAGGCGCGGATGGGGCGGGTAGTGCGACGTGCGCACGTAGTTGACGTTCGCCTGCTTCATCAGCGCCAGGTCTTGCCGCATCTGCGCCTCGGTCACGGCGCGGCCGGTGACGGGATCGAGATCGTGGTGATTAACGCCGCGCAGCTTGACCGGCGTGCCATTGACCAGCAACTGCTTGCCGACGACTTTTACTTCTCGCAGGCCGACGTGCTGCTCGACGGTCTGTATGGTTTTGCCTTGCTGCTTCACGTTCAGCACCAGGCGGTGCAGTGTTGGCGTTTCGGCGGTCCAAAGTTGCGGCTCGATGATGCGCAGCGTTGCGCCCAGGCTGAGGCGGTCGTGGTCTGCGGTAATACGCGTAGCGACACCCCTGAGCACCTGCTGGGCAATGCGTTTGCCCTTCGCATCAAACAGTTCGGCATGTACCATCGCACCAGGGGCGTTCAGTTGCACATCGACCGTAAGTCGGGCAACGCCATCTTGCAGCGACGTCGTGGTGGTCAGGTCCCGCATGTGCACGGCCGGCAGCGACATCAAGGTCACATCGCGATAAATCCCCGACAGTGACCAGTCGTCGTTGAGGTCGAATTCGTAGCCGAGCGGCTTGGTGGTGACGCGTACAGCCACCGTGTTCCGGTCTTGCAGCAAATCGGTGACATCGAAGGTATGGCGGTTGAACGCGCTGGCCGACGACGCACCGGCCAGCTTGCCGTTGACCCATACCTGGTAGCCGAAGGCCACGCCGTCGAAGCGCAGGAAGGTACGCCGCCCCTGCCAGTTTTTCGGCACCGTGAACGTGCGGCGATACAGGCCAAGGCCATCCTTGAGATTGTCGCCGTAGGACGGCTCGGCATGGCCGTGCAGCTCCCAGTTGGCCGGCACCGGAATGGTCTGCCAGCGCGAAACGTCGAAGCCGGGTGCGGTGAACTGCCCATCGGCGCCAGCGTCCAGACCAGGCAGGTATTTGAATGACCAGTTGCCATTGAGCGACTGCGACCAGGCCGGATCTCTGGTCGGGACAATCTCAGCAGCGTTGGCCTGGCTGAACAGGCTCAGGATGAACAGCCAACATGCTGGCCACAGCGTCAGCCACTTCGTGCTTGTCATTTGTTGCATGCGATAGTTTCCTTGGAGAGAAAGGAAAAATATCACCTTCAGGCACGATGTGGATGACCAGGAAGTCAATTCTCAAGCCAGTGATTGCACCACGCGGGACCAGTCCTCACTCACAAACGACGCGCACTTCCTGATGATTGGCGCTGCGGTTATCAGTAACGGTAATCGCACACTGATCAATGGGGGCGGGCAGTCGATACACTTGCTCGATATCGCCACCCTGACCATAGGAACAGACGAGCCATTTCTGCTCCTGCTCACGCAGCCCGGAAAGCCGTGTCTACGTCCTGCGGGCATCGATGCGTCGCTCCCCGCCACGCAATTCCGCCCGCGCCACATCGTTGACAGGCCCGATGAAAATGCCCGCGCGATCAAGCAGCAAGCGACGCGATGCCAAACCGCGCCAGCCGGTCTGCACAGCTTGGACCCGAATCAGGTCACCACTAATTTCGGCGGGGCATTGTGGGACTTGAGCGACCGCATTGTGTAGCGCGAACGTTGCGATGGCCAGGGCCGCAAAGGTTTTCATGGAGCTCACCGAATGATGTAAAAGGCTTCAGCATTGTCGCTATCCGCGATCCCCTTGGCTTTTGCTTGATCCGGGCTGTAGCGTTTGAATGTGCGGGCCTTGATATTGCGGCTTTTCCATTGGTCCAGGACCACAATGTACGCCGGCTTGCCGTCCTGGTCTGCTGGCCCGGCAGACATGAATAGCGCAGCGTGATTACCGTGGGCATTCTGGTAGCGGGCGGTTGGCCACGCAAATGTAGCGAAAGCAGTCCCTGCCGGGATGTTGGCGGTGTCCAGCACACGTGCTCCCGGCTTCCACAAGCTCGTTGCCGGAGCATTGGCGAAATGCTGGACCAATCTCACACATTCCTCGTCTCCGACTGGTTTGGTGTTTTCCAGTGCGCCCAGGCTTCCCGGATATCTGTACCCCATCATGGCTCCCGATAAGTTTACCGAGTGGCCATTTTTGTCGTACAGCTAACTAGATGATTTGAATTTACTCAGCAAATAGTGATTTTTGGAAATTGGGCTGTGAAGGCATCAACTCGTCACACTCCAATCCCCCGACTTACCCCCATGCTTTTCCATCACCCGGATCTCGCCCATTACCATGCCGCGGTCCACGGCCTTGCACATGTCGTACACGGTCAGCAGGCCGACCTGCACGGCGGTCAGCGCTTCCATTTCCACGCCGGTCTTGCCGAAGGTTTCCACCTGTGCCTTGCAGTGCACGCTGGCGTTGGCTGCATCGGTCTCGAAATCGACGGCCACGCGGGTCAGGGCCAGCGGATGGCACAGGGGGATCAGGTCGCTGGTGCGCTTGGCGGCCATGATGGCGGCGATGCGGGCGATGCCCAGTACGTCGCCTTTTTTTGCCGTGCCACCCATGATGATGGCCAGCGTTTCCGGCTTCATGCGGATCGTGCCGGAAGCGATGGCAATGCGGTGGGTTTGCGCCTTGGCGCCGACGTCGACCATGTGGGCCTGGCCGGTGGCGTCGAAGTGGGTCAGGTGGTCGGCTGGGGGGAGGATATCGGTCATGGGCGTGGTACGGATGGTGGCAAAGGGTCAATAAATTGAGCGAGGGACGGGCGCCGTGCGCTGTCGTCCCGGTTGCGGGTATCATAGCACCGTGAATTCAAAACACCGCCCCCCTACCAGTGAGTCCCGCCGTCCCCTGCGTCTGCGCATGGTGGCTGCGGCTTTGTTGATCGCGATGCCGATGGCGATGGCGCAAAACGCGCTTGCGCCTGCGAAAATTCCCAATTTGCCGGCGCTTGGCGACGCCGAACGCCAGGACCTGTCGCCCATTACGGAGCGCAAGATTGGCGAGGAAATCATGCGTGACATCCGCCGCGACCGCGATTTCCTCGACGACGGCCCCATCCTCGAATACCTGAACAACTTCGGCAATGCGCTGGTGGCGGCGCGTCCCGGCGCGCGCGGCGAGGCCAATTACGATTACTACTTTTTTGCCGTGCGCGATCCCCAGCTGAATGCGTTCGCGCTGCCCGGCGGTTTCATTGCCGTGCACTCGGGCTTGCTGCTGGCGGCACAGAGCGAGTCGGAGCTGGCGTCCGTGCTCGGCCACGAGATCGGCCACGTGGCGCAGCGCCACATCGCCCGGTCGATCGGCCAGCAAAAGCAGGATGCACTGATACCGCTGGCGGCGATGATCCTGGCGGCGCTCGCGTCGCGCGCCGGTGGCGACGCGGCCATCGGCGTGTTCATGGGCGGGCAGGGACTGGCCATCCAGCGCCAGCTCAATTTCGGCCGCGAAGCCGAGCGCGAGGCCGACCGCATCGGCTTCCAGATCATGGGCGAGGCCGGTTACGACACCACCGGCATGGTGGCGTTTTTCCAGCGCATGCAGTCGGCCACCCGCAATTACAGCGACCTGGTGCCGGCCTACCTGCAAACCCACCCGCTCACCACCGAGCGCATCGCCGACATCCAGGCCCGCATCCGCGACCAGCCCTATAAACAGCGGGCCGACAGCCTCGACTTTTACCTGGTGCGTTCGCGCGCGCGCGTGTTGCAGGCGCAGGGCGCGCAGGCGATGGCCGAGGCAAAACAATTCTTCGAAGAGCAGATGAAGCAGGAAAACCGCCTGCAACTGACGGCCGGCCAGTACGGCATGGCGTTCTGGTCGCTCAAGAATGGCGAGCCGGCCAACGCCCAGGCATGGCTGGACAAGGCGCGCGGCACCTTCAACAAGGCGCCGCCGCCCGGCACGTTCGGCGCCGCGCCCAAGCCGGCGTCGGACGCGATTTTCGTCACCACCTCGATCGAGATCAAGCTGGGCAAATCCGACGATCACGAATCCATCGCCAAGGGCCTGGAAGAAGCGAAAGCGGCGCAGCTGAAATTCCCGCTATCGCGCACCGTGTCGCACCTGTATGCCGAGGCCATGATCGCCGCCGGCAAGTACGACGAGGCGGCCGCCTATTTGCGCGACCAGGCCCAGTTGTATCGCGAAGAGCCGGAAGTGTTCGATTACCTGGCGCAGGTGTACTCCAAGCAGGGCAAGATCGCCCTGCAGCACATCGCGCTGGCCGAATCGTACATGCTGCAAGGCGGCACCCTGTCGGCGCTGGAACAGCTCGGTTTTGCCCGCAAGGCCTCCGATGCGTCGTTCTACGACCAGGCGCTGATCGATGCGCGCGAGCGCGACTGGCAGGCGCGCCAGCGCGAGGCAATGGGAGACAAGGCCAAGAAAGACCTGGCGTTGCAGCCGGCCTTCAAGGCCGAACTGCGCAGCGGCAGCAGTGCCAGCGGCAGCAGTGGCAGCAGTAGCGCCAGCGGCTTGGGCAATAGCGCCGACAGGGAGTGGACCGATTCATGGGGCCGCTTGCGCCAGAGCACCGATCCGTTCGAGCGGCTGCGGCAGAAATCCGATTTCGACAGCCTGACGCGCTAGGTCAGCGCAACGGGCATGCCGATGAACCCGAAGCGCCGCTCCAGCTGGTCGGCAGCCACGCGTTCGATTGCAAGATGACGCTCGCCATCGGCTAATGTCAGCGGCGCGGCAGGATCGTCCAGCCACGCCAGCAAGGCCTCGTCGCCGACCGGTGCGCCGTGTAAATGCAGGCGCGGCAGTACCTGGGCGAAATCGCGGTCGTCCAGCTGCGCCACCACCTTATTCCCCACCAGTATCAGGGCGCCCGCATCGGTGAGCGCCACCGTCTCGATGGCAGGCATCGCTGCACCCGTATGCAGCAGCCAGCCGTCGGCCGGATCGGTGCGCACGATGAATGGCGTTGCTGCCAGTTGCACGTACACGCGCTGCGGGCCGTTCTGGAAATACCAGCAGCCGCGCTCGTCGGCGGCATAGTTGCGGTTGATGAAGCCGACCAGGGCGGCATTGGTGAGCTTGTCGCCGGGCAGGTCCAGATGCTGGGCGCGTTCGTCGCGCATGCGCCAGTGGCCGCGCGCGTCGAGCGCCAGCCAGCCGTAGCAGTTGGGAACGTCGGGCCACTTGGCCAGGGCCTGCTTGACGATGTCATCCATATTGTAAGTTTCCAGTGTCGTTGGCGCCATCGAGGAAGTGCAGCAGGCGCCGGGGCAGCCAGTCCAGCTTGCCGGGCAGGCCGCCCACGGCAAAGCCCACGTGGCCGCCGTGGTCAGGATACTCGAGCACCACGTTGGGCGCCGCACGTTGCGGCAGGTGGCGCCCCGGCAGGAACGGATCGTTCTTGGCGTTGAGCACCAGGGTGGGCACGGTGATGTCGGTCAGGACGTGCTTGGCGCTGGCGCGGTCCCAGTAGTCGTTGGTATCGCGGTAGCCGTGCAGCGGGGCGGTGACGACGTTGTCGAACGCATACAGGTCGCGTGCCGCGTGCAGCGCATCGAGGTCGAACAGGCCGGGGAAGTGCTCGAGCTTGGCGATGCACTTGGGCTTGAGCGTTTGCAGGAACATGCGCGTGTACACCATATTGAAGCCGCGCGAGAGCGAAGCGCCGCCCTGCGCCAGGTCCAGCGGCGCCGACACCGCGCAGGCGGCATCGACGAAATCGGCCTGGTGCTGCGATTCGCCGAGCCAGCGCAGCAGGGCGTTGCCGCCCAGCGAGACCCCGACCGCGTAAAACTTGCCGACCTGCCGGGCGTGCAGCCTGCGCACGATCCAGTCCACCTCGGCGGCGTCGCCCGAGTGATAAAAACGCGGTGCGCGGTTGGCTTCGCCCGAACAGCCGCGAAAATGCGGCACGGCGCCCGACCAGCCGCGCGCGGCCACGGCGGCCATCAGCGAACGGGCATAGTGGCTGTCGGACGAGCCTTCCAGGCCGTGAAACAGCACCACCAGCGGTTGTCCCGGCTGGCCGTCGACGAAATCGACATCGACGAAGTCGCCGTCCGGCGCATCCCAGCGTTCGCGCCGGTAGCGCACTGCCGGCCTGGCGATGCACTTGGCGGGGTAGATGGTTTGCAGGTGGCCGCTGGGCAGCCAGAACGGCGCAGGATATTTCACATCAGTGCAGGATTTGCGCCTGCGGATCGACCGGCGCCGCGCCGGGCGCGATCGACACGTGGTGCAGCACGATGCGCCAGCCGCGCGGGGTTTTGCTGTAGACGTTGGTGGCCAGCAGGTGGGCCGGCTCGCCGCTGGCGGCGGTGGTGCCTTCGACCACCGTGTGCACCGAGCTCATCAAGGTATGGGTTTCGTGCAGCTGCGACGGCAAAATGTGCAGGCCGCCCTGGGCCAGGATCGCTTCCCACGAGGTGCGGATGGCGGCGTGGCCGATCAGGCGCTGGCCGCCCGGGTGGATGCAGACGATCTCGTCGTCATCGGCCCACAGGGCCATCAGCGCATCGACGTCGGCCCGGTTGAGTGCGTCGTAGAACGCGGTCTCGGTTTCGGCAGCGCTGCCGTTGAGCTGTTTGACACGTTTGGTTGGCATGCGGCTGCGTCCGGGGCTTAATGGTGGCCGACGACGGTGCCGGGCTTGAGGCGATAGGCGGTGCCGCAGTACGGGCATTTGGCGGTGCCGTGGTGGTCGAATTCGAGGAACACGCGCGGGTGCGACGACCACAGCGGCATGGCCGGGTTGGGGCAGTGCGCCGGCAGGTCTTTGCCGTCGAGTTCAACTGCGGCGGCTGCGTTGGTGGTGTTGGCGGTCATGTTATGCGGGCTCCGAAGGCTAGGGAAAACCACGATTTTAACGGATTCGCGCATTGAGCAAAAATCATCGGTAAAATAGCGCCTCTCCCTTCCCGGCGAGCCCTGCCATGTGGCAGGAATGCCACACCTCTCCATGACCGACCCCAGCAGTTCCGTCCCCACCGCCGCCATGGACCGGCACCACCCGCAGGCCTGGCGCGAAGCCGTGCGCACCGGCATGCCCACCCTGTTCGGCATTGCCGCCTGGGGCCTGGTCGTCGGCGTGGCCATGGTCAAGTCCGGTCTGACAGTGCCGCAGGCGCTGGCCATGACCTTGCTGGTGTTTGCCGGCTCGGCGCAGCTGGCGGCGCTGCCGCTGATCGCCACCGGCGCGCCGATCTCGGTGATCTTTTTGACGGCGGTGGTGGTCAACCTGCGCTTCGTGATTTTCTCCGCCTTGCTGGCGCCGCACTTTGCCCACCTGCCGTGGCGCCAGCGCCTGCTGCTCGGCTATGTGTCGGGCGACCTGGCAGTGGCCCTGTTCCTGCAAAAATACCCGGACGCCACGCCGCAGGCGGGCAAGCTGTCGTATCTAAAAGGCCTGATTTACCCGAACTGGTCGGCATGGCAGGTCGGTTCCATCATCGGCATCTGCGTCGGCAGCACCGTGCCGCCCGAGTGGGGCCTCGGTTTTGCCGGCACGCTGGCCATCGTGTGCGTGATGATCCCGTTGGTGGCAGGCGTGCCGGCGCTGTGCGGCGTGGTCGTCGCTGGCGCGGTGGCGGTCGCCACGTTCGGCATGCCATACAAGCTCGGGTTGCTGGTGGCGGTGGTGGCGGGCATGGCCGCCGCCATGCTGGTCGAGAGCGCCATGACCCGCCTGTGGAGCCGCCATGACTGACCTCGAGATCTGGATCGTCATCGGCGCGCTGGTGCTGGCCACTGCCACCGCACGCAGCTCGCTGTGGCTGATTGGCCATCACATCAATATCCCGAAACGGGTGCAGGACATGTTGCGTTACGCGCCCGCATGTGCGCTGGCAGCCATCATCGGCCCGGACTTGCTGTTGTCGCCGGCCGGCTATATCGTTTTTGACTTGAGCAATATCAAATTGCTCTCTGGTGTCGCGGCGACACTGTATTATTTGCTGCGTCGCAATATGCTGGAAACGATTATTTTTGGCATGGTTTGTTTCACTGCATTACGTCTTGCCTGAGCGCTCGTTGTTGCCTGAAGCAGGGGCTGTTCCTGTATTTCAATAACAATTAAATCACGCGGACCTTGCGGTAGAATAGCGCCTTCTTATCACTCAACCAATGGGTCGCCATGTCCGCTGTCTTGAACTTCATCCGTCTGCAAGATCTTATCGACCAAAATGCCCTGCAGGGCAAGCGTGTGTTCATCCGCGCCGACTTGAACGTGCCGCAGGATGATGCGGGCAATATCACCGAAGATACGCGTATCCGCGCTTCCGTACCGGCCATTCGCGCCGCCGCTGCCGCGGGCGCCAAGGTCATGGTCACGTCCCACCTCGGCCGTCCGACCGAAGGCGCGTTCAAGCCTGAAGACAGCCTGGCGCCGGTGGCCGCGCGCCTGTCCGAATTGCTGGGCCAGCCGGTCGAACTGAAGCAGAACTGGGTGGAGGGCGCCGGCCTGGAAGGCCTGCAAGCCGGCCAGGTGGTCCTGCTGGAAAATGTCCGTGTGAACCAGGGCGAAAAGAAAAACGCCGATGAACTGGCCCAAAAAATGGCCAGCCTGTGCGACATCTACGTGAACGACGCGTTCGGCACTGCGCACCGCGCCGAAGCGTCCACCCATGGCATCGCCAAGTTCGCGCCGGTGGCTGCCGCCGGCCCGCTGCTGGCTGCCGAACTCGACGCACTGGGCAAGGCGCTGGGCGCCCCGGCCCGTCCGCTGCTGGCAATTGTCGCCGGGTCGAAAGTATCGTCCAAGCTGTCAATCCTGAAAGCCCTGGCCGACAAGGTGGATAACCTGATCGTCGGCGGCGGTATCGCCAACACCTTCATGAAGGCCACCGGCCTGAACATCGGCAAGTCGCTGGTGGAAAACGAGCTGGTGGAAGAAGCGAAGGCCATCATCGAGATCATGGCCAAGCGCGGCGCTACCGTGCCGATTCCGGTGGACGTGGTCTGCGCCAAGGAATTCTCGCCAACGGCAGCGGCCACCGTCAAGGACGTGGCCGACGTGGCCGACGACGACATGATCCTCGATATCGGCCCGAAAACCTCGGCCATGCTGGCCGAGCAAATCGCCGCTGCCGGCACCATCGTCTGGAACGGTCCGGTGGGCGTGTTCGAGTTCGACCAGTTTGGCGAAGGCACCAAGACGCTGGCGCTGGCGATCGCCGCGTCGAAGGCGTTTTCGATTGCCGGCGGTGGCGACACCCTGGCTGCAATCGCGAAATACGACATCACCGACCAGATCGGTTACATCTCCACCGGTGGTGGCGCGTTCCTGGAATTCCTGGAAGGGAAGACCCTGCCTGCGGTGGAAATCCTGGCCCAGCGCGCTGCAGCGCAATAATGTTTTTGCTTCAAGATTAGTAAATAGCACGGTCGTGCGGTGTAGTGAATTGCCAGTAAAATTGCTGTAATGCCCGTCCAAGTCAACTGTTTTTGTAAGATTGCTACAAACTTTTGTAGTTTGGCTACATTGATGGTGACTTTGACATCCGGTACGGCAGCACTTTCCCTGGTTTCCGCCTGGCGCGGAAGCTGTCCGCATGACCTTACGCTCAAGGAATACTATGTCCCGTAGCACCAAAATTGTCGCCACGATCGGCCCAGCTTCTACTGATTTCAACGTCCTGGTCAAAATGATCCGTGCCGGCGTCGATGTCGTGCGCCTGAATTTCTCGCACGGCAAGGCGCAGGATCACATCGACCGCGCGCGCCTGGTCCGCGAAGCCGCTGCCGAGTGCGGCCGCGAAGTGGCGATCATGGCGGACATGCAGGGACCGAAGATTCGTGTCGGCAAATTTGAGAACAGCAAGATCGAACTGGTCAACGGCGACAAGTTCATCCTCGACGCCAAGTGGGGCGAGAACGGCGAGCTGGGCAACCAGGAACGCGTGGGTCTCGATTACAAGGCGCTGCCGCAGGACGTGCGTCCCGACGACAAGCTGCTGCTCAACGACGGCCTGATCGTGCTGGTGGTCGATAAAGTGGTCGGCAGCGAGATCTACACCACCGTCAAGATCGGTGGCGAGCTGTCCAATAACAAGGGCATCAATCGCCAGGGTGGCGGCCTGACCGCGCCGGCGCTGACCGCCAAGGACATGGAAGACATCAAGACGGCGATGAGCTTCCAGTGCGATTACCTGGCCATCTCGTTCCCGAAAAGCGCGACCGACATGGAAATGGCGCGCCAGCTGGCCAATATCGCCGGCGAACCGTACGGCCACAAGCCGATGATGATCGCCAAGATCGAGCGCGCCGAAGCGATTCCGGTGCTGCAGGAAATTCTCGACGCGTCCGACGGCATCATGGTCGCCCGCGGCGACCTGGCGGTGGAAGTCGGCAACGCTGCCGTGCCGGCGCTGCAAAAGCGCATGATCCGCATGGCGCGCGAATCGAACAAGCTGGCCATTACCGCCACGCAAATGATGGAATCGATGATTTTCAACGCAGTGCCTACCCGTGCCGAAGTATCGGACGTGGCCAACGCGGTGCTGGACGGCACCGATGCGGTGATGACCTCGGCGGAAACGGCCTCGGGCCGCTACCCGATCGAAACCGTGGAAATGATGGCGGCCATTTGCGTGGAAGCCGAGCAGTCCGAGTACAACAAGCTCGACGCCGACTTCCTCAATGCCACGTTTACCCGCATCGACCAGTCGATCGCGTACGCGGCGCTGTTTACCTCGCATCACCTGGAAGTGAAAGCGATCGTGGCGCTGACCGAGTCCGGTTCCACCGCGCTGTGGATGAGCCGTCACAACATCGACACGCCGATCTACGCGCTGACGCCAAGCGTGGTGACCGAGCGTAAGGCTTCGCTGTACCGCAACGTCAAGGCGTTCAACCTGGCGCAAGCCGGCGACAGCGCCACCGTGATGCGCCAGGCCGAAGAGTTGCTGGTGGCGCGCGGCATCGTCAAGAAAGACGACATCATCGTGGTCACCTGGGGTTCCCGCATGGGTTACGCCGGTGGCACCAATGCGCTGCGCATCGTCAAGGTCGGTCAGGTCGTTAATAAGTAAGTCCGGAGACCATGCCCGCGCGAGCGGGCGTGGTGCTGCTCCGGCAAGGTTTTTTTTTTAATTGTTTGGAGTACATACCATGTCCCTCGTATCGATGCGTCAACTGCTGGACCATGCTGCTGAAAATGGTTACGGCATTCCTGCTTTTAACGTCAACAATCTGGAACAAGTGCAAGCCATCATGGCTGCAGCCGATGCGCTCGACAGCCCGGTGATCATGCAAGCGTCGGCCGGCGCCCGTAAATATGCCGGCGAAGCGTTCCTGCGTCACCTGATCGACGCCGCCATCGAAGCCTACCCGCACATCCCGGTCGTCATGCACCAGGATCATGGCCAGTCGCCGGCGGTCTGCATGGCCGCCATCCGCTCCGGCTTCTCGTCGGTGATGATGGACGGTTCGCTCGAAGCCGACGGCAAGTCGGTGGCGTCGTATGAATACAACGTCGCTGTCTCGCGCGAAGTGGTGAAATTCTCGCACTCGATCGGCGTGACCGTCGAAGCCGAACTCGGTGTTCTGGGTTCGCTGGAAACCATGAAGGGCGACAAGGAAGACGGCCACGGCGCCGACGGCACCATGACCCGCGAACAGCTGCTGACCGACGTCGACCAGGCTGCCGACTTCGTCAAGCAAACCCAGTGCGACGCGCTGGCCATTGCCATCGGCACCTCGCACGGCGCCTACAAGTTCACCCGCAAGCCTACCGGCGACATCCTGGCGATCGACCGCATCAAGGAAATCCATGCGCGCATCCCCAACACCCACCTGGTGATGCACGGTTCGTCGTCGGTGCCGCAAGAGCTGCTGGCCGTGATCCGCGAATTCGGCGGCGACATGAAAGAGACCTACGGCGTGCCGGTCGAAGAGATCCAGGAAGGCATCCGTCACGGCGTGCGCAAGATCAACATCGATACCGACATCCGCCTGGCCATGACCGCCGCGATCCGCCAGTTCATGTTCCAGAACCCGTCGAAGTTCGATCCGCGCGACTACCTCAAGCCTGCCCGCCTGGCTGCCGAGCAAGTCGTGCGTGCTCGTTTCGAAGCGTTCGGCTGCGCCGGACAAGCGTCGAAAATCAAGCAAGTGACGCTGGAAAAAATGGCCGAGCGTTACAAGGCCGGCGAGCTGTCGCAAATTGTGAAGTAAAATCCTGTCTGCAACGGGGCCACTGACCCGTGAGTTCTCGACCGGCGGAGAGCGTTGCTTTCCGCCGGTTTCGCTTTTAATAACACTAAGTGCTAGCTATGAACGCCCTCTACCAGTCCTCCATCTCCTCCCTGCCACTGCTCGGTCACGGCAAAGTCCGCGACAACTACGCTGTCGGCGACGACAAGATCCTGATCGTCACCACCGACCGCCTGTCGGCCTTCGACGTTGTCATGAATGAACCGATTCCCGGCAAGGGCATGGTACTGAACCAGATGAGCGATTTCTGGTTCGAGAAGCTGGGCCACATCGTGCCGAACCACCTGACCGGCGTTGCGCCCGAGTCCGTGGTATCAAGCGATGAAGTGGTGCAGGTGAAAGGCCGCGCGGTTGTCGCCAAACGCCTGAAACCGATCATGGTCGAAGCCGTGGTGCGTGGCTACATCATCGGTTCGGGCTGGAAAGATTACCAGGCGACTGGCGCGATCTGCGGCATCACGTTGCCGGCAGGCCTGCAACAGGCCGAGAAACTGCCGGAGCCGCTGTTCACCCCGGCCGCCAAGGCCGACCTGGGCGAACACGACGAAAACATCAGCTTTGCCGACATGGAAAGCCGCATTGGCGCGGAACTGGCTGCCAAGATGCGCGATGTCAGCATCAAGCTGTACACGGCAGCAGCCGAGTACGCCGCCACGCGAGGCATCATCATTGCCGACACCAAGTTCGAATTCGGCCTCGATGACGACGGCGTGATGCACCTGATGGACGAAGTGCTGACGGCCGATTCGTCGCGCTTCTGGCCGGCAGACTCGTACGCCGTGGGCATCTCGCCACCGTCGTTCGACAAGCAGTTCGTGCGCGACTACCTGGAAACCCTGACCGACTGGGGCAAGACCGCGCCGGCACCGGCACTGCCGGCCGAGGTCATCGAGAAAACCCAGGCCAAGTACTTCGAAGCCATCGAGCGCCTGACCGGCGAAAAGCTGAAGGCATAAGATGACCGATCAAGCTAAGCCATTGGTTGGCGTCATCATGGGCTCGTCCTCGGACTGGGACGTGATGCAGAACGCGGTTGCCGTTCTTAAACAGTTTGGCGTGCCGTTCGAGGCGCAAGTCATTTCCGCCCACCGCATGCCCGACGAAATGTACGCCTACGCGAAAAGTGCGCGCGCGCGTGGCCTGCGCGCCATCATCGCCGGCGCCGGCGGCGCGGCGCACCTGCCGGGCATGGTCGCTGCCATGACCATCGTGCCGGTGCTGGGCGTGCCGGTGCCGTCGAAATATTTGCGCGGCGAGGATTCGCTGCTGTCCATCGTGCAAATGCCGAAGGGCGTGCCGGTATCGACCTTTGCCATCGGCGAAGCGGGCGCTGCCAATGCAGCACTGACGGCAGTGGCCATGATCGCTGCCACCGACGATGCGCTGGCCGACCAGCTCGAAGCGTTCCGCGTCACGCAAACCGAAGCCGCCAAGGCCATGACTCTGCCGCTGTAGGACATAATGAGTAATTCAAAAGTAATCCCCTTGCTGCCCGCCGCCAACCCGCCAGCCTGGCTGGGGGTGATGGGCGGCGGCCAGCTCGGCCGCATGTTCGCCCACGCCGCCCAGAGCATGGGCTACCAGGTGGCCGTGCTGGAACCGTCCGCCACCTGCCCGGCAGGGCAGGTGGCCCAGCGCCTGGTCAACGCCGGTTACAGCGATGCCGCCGGCCTTGATGCGCTCGCTGCCCAATGCCTGGCCGTCACCACCGAATTCGAGAACGTGCCGGCCGACAGCCTGTCGCGCCTGGCGCAGTCGGTGTTTGTCGCGCCCGACGCCCACGGCGTCTCGGTAGCGCAGGACCGCATTGCCGAAAAACGTTTCTTTGTCAATTGCGCGGAAAAATCGGGCGTGCTGCCGGCGCCGCACAAGGTGATCGCCAGCGAGCAAGATATTGCCGCGATTGCCGACGACCTGTTGCCCGGCATCCTGAAAACCGTGCGCATGGGTTACGACGGCAAGGGTCAAGTACGCGTGACGTCGCGTGACGACGTGCGCGCCGCGTTTGCCGAGATGGGGCAGGTGACCTGCCTGCTGGAAAAAATGCTGCCGCTGGCGTATGAAGTCTCGGTACTGACCGCGCGCGGTCACGACGGTGAATCGGTCGTGTATCCGATCGCTGAAAACGTCCACCGTGACGGCATCCTGTTTACGACCACCGTGCCGGGCCCGAACGTCTCCGCGGAGAGCGCTGTCAAGGCGCAGCAGGCGGCGCAAGCGATCGTGGCCGAGCTTGGCTACGTCGGTGTGCTGTGCATCGAGTTTTTCGTGCTCACCGACGGTACGCTGGTGGTCAACGAAATGGCGCCGCGTCCGCACAACAGCGGCCACTACACGATGGATGCGTGCATCACCAGCCAGTTCGCGCAGCAGGTACGCGCCATGGCCCGTTTGCCGCTGGGCGACGTGCGCCAGCATTCGCCGGCCGTCATGCTCAACATCCTCGGCGATGTCTGGTTTGAAGGTGACAGCGCGGTGGAAGGCGAGACACCGCGCGAACCAGCCTGGGACCAGGTGCTGGCGCTGCCCGGCGCTTGCCTGCACCTGTACGGCAAGGACGACCCGCGCCGCGCGCGCAAGATGGGCCACTTGACCTTCGTGGCCGCCACCCTGGAGCAGGCGCAGCAGCAGTTGCTGGCGGCCTGCGACATCCTCGGTATCGCGCCGTGAGTGTGGTCAATACCGTTGCTGATGCAGCCGCCATCGCGGACGGCGCGCGCGTGCTGGAAGCGGGCGGCCTGGTGGCATTCCCCACCGAGACCGTCTATGGCCTGGGCGCCGACGCCGAAAATCCGGCAGCGGTGGCCCGCATCTATGAAGCCAAGGGCCGTCCCAATGACCACCCGGTGATCGTTCACGTGGCGCCCGGCGCCGACCTCGATGACTGGGTCACCGATATTCCCGATGCCGCGCGCCAGCTGGTCGCTGCCTTCTGGCCCGGTCCATTGACACTGATCCTCAAGCGCGCCAGCCACATCCCGGACGCCGTTTCCGGCGGCCAGGATACGGTGGGCATCCGCTGCCCGTCGCACCCGGTGGCGATTGCGCTGCTGACCGCCTTCAAGGGCGGCAAGGGTGGCGTCGCCGCGCCGTCGGCCAACAAGTTCGGCAACGTCAGTCCCACCACCGCGCAACATGTGCGCGATGAATTCCACCTCGATGATGTGGAAGAGGGCTCGATCACCGGCGAACCGGCGTGTTCGGCCGGCTTGCATGTCACTGTTCTGGAAGGCGGCGCCAGCCAGGTCGGCATCGAATCGACCATCGTCGATTTGTCGCGCCTGGCCACGCACGGCCCGGTGCTGCTGCGCCCCGGCCATATCACGGCGCAGCAGATCGCCGACGTGATCGGCCAGGTGCCGGCCGCACCCGACCAGGCCGCACCGCGCGCATCCGGCACCCTGGAATCGCACTACGCGCCGCGCACGCCGGTCACCATGGTGGCCCACGCCGCCCTGGCCGACACGGTCGCGCAACTGCAGGCCAGGGGCGCCCGCGTGGCGGTGATCGGTCATGCCTGCGGTGAACTCGGCAACAACATGCGCCTGCTGCCGGCCGAACCGGTCGGCTACGCTTACGGCATCTATGCCGCGCTGCGCGAGATGGATCTGGTCCAGGCCGACGTGATCCTGGTGGAAACGCCACCGCAGGGGGACGATTGGCTCGGCGTGAACGATCGCCTGCGGCGATCGGTGTTCGGTTCGACCGGCATCCTGGCCCGTTTTTTGGGGCAATGATTTCCTGATTTTATGTTTTCCAGCGTTCAACCTTTTTGATGAAAAGCAACGCTGGAGTTCCCATCCGAGCAATTGTTCTTTTTTGAACACAACCCCTGAGAATTGACAGTGCGCCGCTATACTTTCCAGCCCAACGCTGGCAGACTAGTTGTGCATGAATAGCACGCCCGTTCTTATTGGGCCACAATATCCTCAGGAGACAATATGCGTCACACCAAACTTGCCATCGCCGCAATGGCTCTCGCCATCCTTGCCGGTTGCGGTGGCTCCAGCCCGGAAGCGGGCGATCAAACCCTTCGTGTCAAATTCAACTCGCAAGTGTCGTTCGGTGACAGCCTGTCGGATGTGGGCTCGTATAACGTTGGCACCATTGCTGCCCTCAAGGGCGGCAAGTTCACCATCAATGGCGACAACACCGCCATCAACGCCACGCTGACCGGCCGTAACTGGACCGAACTGGTGGCCGCACAGCTGGGCTTGCCAGCGCCATGCGCCGCATTGACCGGTCTCGACGGCACCGCGCCAGGTTTCAACGTTCCCCGCAAAGCCAACGCAGGCTGCTACGGCTACGCCCAGGGCGGCGCGCGCGTGACCAATCCTGTCGGTCCCGGCAATATCGCCACCGGCGCCGCCACCGGCTTCATGACGGTTCCGGTTGTCACCCAGGTGGCCAACCACCTGGCCGCTGTCGGCGGCAAGTTCAAGGGTGATGAGCTGGTGCTGGTGATGGCTGGCGGTAACGATGTGCTGTTCCTGCTGTCCAAGCTGAGCGCCGATGCCACCGCTGCCGGCAACGCCGCTGGCGCCGCAGCGTACTTCCCCAGCCTGATCTCGCAACTGGCCGCCGGTGCGACCAACCCGGCAACGGCAGCGACTGCCATCACGTTTGCCGTGGGCACCGCCAGGGCAGTGCCGGGCGCCACCCAGGCCAGCATCACCCAGGCCGCCGTCGGCGCAGCAGCGGTGCAGCCGGGTAACACGAACGTGGTCGCCAACGCTGCAGCCATCATCGCCAAGGCCACGGCTGACGCCACTGCCGCCGGCGCCAAGGCGGGCGCAGACTTCGCCACGGCCAACGGCCCGAGCCTGGTCGCTGAAATGACCAAAGCCGGCACCGAACTGGCCACCCTGGTAAAAAACCAGATCATCGCCAACGGCGCCAACTACGTCACCGTCAACAACCTGCCGGACGTGGCGACAACGCCTAGCGGTCGCTCCCGTACTGCCGAGATCCGTGCCCTGATCGACTCCATGGTCGGCGCCTTCAACGGTGCGTTGACCGCCGGCCTGTCCACCGAGCAGAAAGTCGTGATCGTCGACGTGTACGCGGTAAGCCACGACCAGGCTACCAACCCCGGTCCGTATGGCCTGACCAATGTCGCGGAACCGGCATGCGACCTGAGCGCGGCGAAAAACCCGATCGGCTCCGCGATCGCCTGCAACGGCTCCAACCTGGTGGCCGGCGATGTCAGTCATTACTCGTTCGCCGACGAGGTGCATCCGACACCGTTCAACAACCTGCTGCTGGCGCGTTACGTGTCGCGCAGCCTGGTGACGAAGGGCTGGATGTAACGCGGGATAGCCGACCGGTGGCAGTGCACAAGCGGCCGCCGGTCGGCGCCGAACAAACCGAACAAGAATCTGGAGACATAATGAATAAAACCTCGCTCAAACTGCTGGTGCTGGCAGCCGCCATGTCGGTGGCCACGGCCGCCTCGGCGCAACAAACGGCCGGCACCTGGCTGGGCACCCTGGGCATGAACAAGATCACCCCGAAGGTCGATTCGGGCGACGTCTCGGCGCCGGCCCTGCCGGGCACCAAGGCCGATGTCGAACCCGACACCAAGCCGCGCTTTGCGATTGCCTACATGCTCACCGATAACTGGTCGGCCGAGCTGGACCTGGGCCTGCCGTACAAGCACGACCTGATCGGTGACGGTTCGATCAAGGGCACGGGCAAGCTCGGCGACTCGAAAGTATTGCCGCCGACCGCTTTCATCCAGTACCGCTTCATGCCGGCCAACGCCACCTTCCGTCCGTACGTGGGCCTGGGCCTGACGTATGCGATGTTCATCAAGGAACGCGGTTCGGGACAGCTGACCGCGATCCTGAACACCGGCGGCCCCGGCGCGACCTACAAGCTCGACGATAAAGCCGGCGTGAGCGGCCAGATCGGCGCCACCTGGCGCATCGACGACAACTGGTTCCTCGACGCCACCGTGATCAAGACCAAGCTCAAAACCAAGGTCCACTTCTCCACCGGCCAGACCCAGAACGTGCGCCTGGACCCGGTCGCGGCCAGTATCAGCATCGGTTACAACTTCAAGGGGTTGAGCTTCTGAGCTGAGCTTCGAAAACAAAAAAGCCGCGCAGACTGCGCGGCTTTTTTTTGCACCAGGCAGACCGTTACTGGAACGCCTGTATCCCCGTCTGCGCCCGGCCCAAAATCAGCGCATGGATGTCGTGCGTGCCTTCGTAGGTGTTGACCACCTCGAGGTTGACCATGTGGCGGATGATGCCGAATTCGTCCGAGATGCCGTTGCCGCCGAGCATGTCGCGCGCCACGCGGGCGATGTCGAGCGATTTGCCGCAGGAGTTGCGCTTCATCATCGACGTGATTTCCACGGCGGCCGTACCGGCGTCCTTCATGCGGCCCAGTTGCAAGCAGCCTTGCAGGCCCAGCGTGATTTCGGTCTGCATGTCGGCCAGCTTCTTTTGCACCAGCTGGTTGGCAGCCAGCGGACGGCCGAATTGCTGGCGGTCCAGCACGTACTGGCGCGCCGTGTGCCAGCAAGCTTCGGCTGCGCCCAGCGCACCCCAGGCGATGCCGTAGCGGGCCGAATTGAGGCAGGTGAACGGGCCTTTCAGGCCGCGCACGTCCGGGAAGGCGTTTTCTTCCGGGCAGAACACATTGTCCATGACGATTTCGCCGGTGACCGAGGCGCGCAAGCCGAACTTGCCGTGGATGGCCGGCGCACTCAGGCCCGCCATGCCCTTGTCGAGGATAAAGCCGCGGATTGCGCCTTCGTCGTCCTTCGCCCACACCACGAACACGTCGGCCACCGGCGAATTGGTGATCCACATCTTGGCGCCCGACAGCGCGTAGCCGCCCGGCACTTTCTTGGCGCGGGTGATCATCGACCCGGGATCGGAGCCGTGGTTGGGCTCGGTGAGGCCGAAGCAGCCGATCCATTCGCCTGTGGCCAGCTTGGGCAGGTATTTCTGGCGCTGCGCCTCGGTACCGAATTCATAGATCGGCACCATCACCAGCGACGACTGCACGCTCATCATCGAGCGGTAGCCGGAGTCGATGCGTTCGACTTCGCGCGCGATCAGGCCGTAGGCCACGTAATTGAGTTCGGGGCCGCCGTATTGTTCGGGAATGGTGGGGCCGAGCAAGCCCAGTTCGCCCATTTCGCGGAAGATGGACGTGTCCATCTTTTCGTGGCGGAAGGCGTCGAGGATGCGCGGGGCCAGCTTGTCGCCGCAATAGGCGGCAGCGGCGTCGCGCACCATGCGCTCTTCGTCGGTCAACTGCTGGTCCAGCAGCAGGGGATCATCCCAGTGGAACTGGGCGCGGGCTTGGCTCATGGTGGTCTCTCATTATGGTGAATGCTGCTGCATTCTAAGCCGCCGCCCGTGGCGCGGCTTTTCTAATGGCGACACCAATTTCAGTTTTTCGAACCTGTATCAGCCGAGGCTGCCGAACTGGCCGCCGTGGAAGATCAGCGGCGGGCTCGGCGAGAATTCGCACAGCTCCACTTCGCCGACGAAAATCACGTGGTCGCCCTCCGGATAGCGGCTGCGGTTGTGGCACTCGAACCACGCCGACGCGCCTTTTAAAATCGGGTGGCCGGTGCGCGACAGCTCGTACTCGGCGGTGGCCCACGGATCGGCGCCGCGCGTGGCAAACAGCTTGGCCAGGTGCGCCTGGCTGGCGCTGAGCACGTTGATCACGTAGTGCGAGTTGCCGGTAAAGATGGGCATGCTGTTGGCGTTGTTGGACAAGCTCCACAGCACCAGCGGCGGATCGAGCGAGACCGAGTTGAAGGAACTGGCAGTCAGGCCGCGAAACGTGCCGTCGGCCAGGCGCGTAGTGATGACGGTGACGCCGGTGGCGAACTGGCCCAGGGCCTGGCGGAAGTGGGCGGTGTCGAACGGTCGTTCTGCGGCGCGAGGGGAAATGGTATGCATGGTCAGCCTGAGTCTTTTAGCCATTATGCCAAAGATTGGCTGGCAACTGCGCAATAGCCCTACAACATGAAAATGAACAGCCTCCAGCTCAACCGCTGAGCGGCTACAGGAAGTGGGCCAGCCCCAGCACCATCAGGGGCAGTGCGGCGCCGGCCAGCAGGGTCTGGCTGGCGATAATGCCCGCCATGAGCGGTGCGTCGCCGCCCAGCTGGCGCGCCATGATGTAAGACGACGATGCGGTCGGCAGCGCCTGGAACATCAGCGTGGCCAAGGCGGCGGCCCCCTGCAGGCCGAAGGCTCGGCAGGCGATCAGCGTTGCCACCGGCATGAGCGCGAACTTGGCGAACGAGGCCAGCGTAATCGGGTGCACCCATTGCCGCGCCTGCGAAAAGTCGAGGGCTGCCCCCACGCACAGCAAGCCCAGCGGCAGCGACGCCTGGCCCAGCGCTTTGAACATCGGCTCGATGCCTGCTGGCAGTCCCCAGCCTGTCCATTGCAGCACGATGCCGATGGCGCACGCCACGATCAACGGATTGAACGCCAGCCCCCGCAGCAGTGCCCGCGCGGAAAACCTGCTGCCCCGGCCGTAATGCGCAAACACGAGCACGCACAACACGTTGACGGTGGGAACAATGGCGGCATTGGCCACGGCTGCCAGTGCCACTCCCGTCACGCCGAACAGGCCGGTGGCCATCGATACCCCCACGTAGTTGTTGAACCGCACGCCACCCTGGAAGATCGACGTGAACGCGGCATCGTCCACCGCCATGGCCCGCCGTGACAGCACCAGCAAGGCGGCCACTGCCACGGTCGAAACGACCAGTGCCGATGCCATTTCCAGCACCGGCAAGCCGTCCAGTTTGGCCGTGGCCAGGCTGTGCAGGAACAGCGATGGCAGCAACACGTAATAGCCGATGCGCTCGGCCTGCGGCCAGAATGCCGGTTCGACGAACATGCGCCGCCGCAAGGCCGCGCCGAGCGCGATGAGCAGGGCGATCGGTACCAGCGATGACATCAGGGTCCAGACCATGCGGGAGTTTCCTTCAACGGTGTGCCGGCGATTCTAGTGCATCGCGCGGCGCGTTTCTGCGTTCTTGGGCATTATTGCTGAATTCAAATACGGCAGGAGGCTTTCATGGAAACAGCCATACTGGGCGGCGGGTGCTTCTGGTGCACGGAGGCGGTTTTTCTGGACGTCAAAGGTGTCGAGAAAGTCGTGTCCGGCTATGCCGGCGGGGCGTCGCCCGATCCCACTTACGAGCAGGTGTGCGCCGGTGCGACGGGGCATGCCGAAGTGGTCCAGATCGACTTCGATCCGGCCGTGATCGATTACCACGACCTGCTCGAAATCTTTTTCACCATGCACGATCCCACCACGCTCAACCGCCAGGGCAATGATGTCGGCACGCAGTACCGGTCGGTCGTGTACTACCTGTCGCCGCAGCAGGAAGCGGTGGCGCGCAAGGTGGTGGCCGAGATGGCCAATGTGTGGGATGCGCCGATCGTCACCGAGCTGGCGCCGGCGCCGGAGTTTTACCCGGCCGAGGCCTACCACCAGGAATATTTCAGCCACCACCCGCTGCAAAGCTACTGCGCTTTCGTGGTGGCGCCCAAGGTGGCCAAATTGCGCGCGATTTACGCGCACCGGGTGAAGTAAGCGAAGGCCCGCCAAGTTGGCGGGGCGCTCCTGCACGAACAGGCGCTACGGCTGCAGGCGTTCCTTGGCCCAGCTGCCGTCCGCCTGTTTCACATAAACGATGCGGTCGTGGAAGCGCGAGCGGCGGCCTTGCCAGAATTCGATGCGCACCGGGTCGAGGCGGTAGCCGCCCCAGTGTGCGGGGCGCACCGCGTGCTCGCCGCTGGCCGCTGCCACCGCGTCGTAGTTGATTTCCATCTGCTCGCGGTTGGCAATCGGTGCGCTTTGTTGCGAGGCGATCGCGCTCATCTGGCTTTTCAGCGGGCGGCTGTAGAAATACTTGTCGCTTTCCTCGACCGAGGTTTTCACCACCGTCCCTTCGATGCGCACCTGGCGTTCCAGTTCGCTCCAGAAGAACAGCAGCGCCGCGTGCGGGTTGGCGCCCAGTTGCTGACCCTTCTGGCTGTCGTAGTTGGTGTACCAGGTAAAGCCGCGCGCATCGAACTGCTTGATCAGCACGATGCGCGAGCTGGGCCGTCCCTCGGTGTCGACGGTGGCCACGCTCATCGCGTTTGGCTCGTTCACTTTCGCATGCATGGCTTCGTCGAACCATTTGCCGAATTGGGCGATCGGGTCATCGAGCACGTCGTTTTCCGTCAGGCTGGCGCGGCCGTAATCGAGGCGCAGGTCGGCCAGCACCACGCCGTCGGCCACCGTGTTGTGGACCGGTACTTGTTGCTGCTCTGGCACCTGGCTGGAGGGCAGGGCAGGGGTGATGCCGCGCCGCACCTGCATGGCGCTACCCAGTTGCGCCATCTGCTCGGGGCTGAACAGGCGCTTGGCCATCGGTGCGATATTGGCTTCTTCCTTGGCCATGTGGGCGGTGTAGGCGTCGCAGAAGCGGCCCACGTTCTGTACCGACAGGGTCGTGCTGGTGCCGGCCGCGATCGCTTCGAGTTCGGTTTGCAGCAGCGCCCAGTCCTGGTCCATGGCCGCGTGGTCGGCCAGGATGGCGGGCACCAGTTGCTCGAGCAGGGCGAGGTCGGCGTCGCGCGCGGTCGCTTGCAGCATCGGCATCAGGTTCTGTTCTTCGTCGTCGTGGTGCAGGTGGGCGGCGTTGTTGAAATACTTGAGGACGGACTGGGCCGCTGTTTGCGCTTCGAGGTCGGCGCCGTGTGCGGCCAAGTGGGCCGGCAGCTTGGCGAGCGTGGCCAGTTGCTTGCGGATGCGGTCGTGGCAATGCTTGAGCACGGCGATCGGCTGGTTGAAATCGGGGGCGGTGTCGAACAGTGTGTTGCTCATGGAATCGGGACTCTGGCTGGGTGGGAAAATCATTCTAGAATAATTTTTCTTGCAGTGTCCGCTAAAATGGCGGGATGGATACCAATTCAACCTTTAATCTGGACGAAGTCGACTTCGAGCGACGATTCGGCGGCATTGCGCGCCTGTATGGCGCGCCGGCGCTCGAACGCTTTCGCGGCGCCCACGTGTGCGTGGTGGGCGTGGGCGGCGTCGGCTCGTGGATCGTCGAGGCGCTGGCGCGCAGCGCTATCGGCCAGTTGACCTTGATCGACCTCGACAACGTGGCCGAATCGAACATCAACCGCCAGATCCAGGCCTTGACCGGTACCGTCGGCCAGGCCAAGATCCACGCGCTGGCCGAACGCATTGCCCAGATCAACCCGTTTTGCGTGGTGCACCAGGTCGAGGATTTCGTCACCCCCGACAATCTCGACACCATGCTGGGCACCGACAAGTTCGACTACGTGGTGGACGCCATCGACAGTGTGAAGGCCAAGGCGGCCATGATCGCCCACTGTCGCCGCCACGCGATTCCGCTGGTGATCATCGGCAGCGCCGGCGGCCAGACCGATCCCACCCAGATCGCCGTGCGCGACCTGGCCCGCACCGAGCAGGAACCGCTGCTCAAGAAGGTGCGGCGCCTGCTGCGCAGCGAGTACGGCTTTCCGCGCGGCGAGAAAACCAAATTTCATGTCGATGCGGTGTTTTCGATGGAGCCGCTTAAATACCCGGAACCGGCCGACGCGTGTGCAGTGGATGCCGGCGGCGGCATCACCGGCCTCAATTGCGCCGGTTTCGGCTCGGCCATGGTGGTTACCGCCACCTTCGGCATGGTGGCGGCCGGCCACGTGTTGCGCCAGTTGGCGGCGCCTGCCGCGCCAGCGGGCGTTGAGCCGGTTGCTGCGCCGGCTGCGCAGGTAGCGGCAGACGGTACCCTCGGGAATTAAGCCGATACGCGGGAGAGGTTTGCTATCATGGCGGGCGCCGGTACGTGCGCGTGCCGTCCCCAGTCACCCAGAGAGAGAATCAATCTATGAAGCGTAGTTCCGTTTTTGCAGCAATGCTGCTGGCGCTGGCGGCCTTCTCGGCCCAGGCGCAAACTCCTGCCGACCCAGCGGCTGCGGCGGCACCTGCTGCACCTGCCACCACGGCTGCTGCCGCTACGCCAGCCGCGCCAGTGGTGGTCGGTTCCGCCACGCCGGGCCCGGCCGCCGAATCGCTGATCGTCAACGACACCAAGGTGGGTACCGGCCGCGAAGCGACCAGCGGTGCGACCGTTTACATGCATTACACGGGCTGGCTGTATCGCCCGCTGGCAAAGAATATGCGTGGCCGCCAGTTCGACTCGTCGATTCCACGCGGTGAGCCGCTGGACTTCGTGCTCGGCACCGGCCGCGTGATCAAGGGCTGGGACCAGGGCATCGTCGGCATGAAAGTGGGCGGCAAGCGTACCCTGATCATTCCGTCGGAACTGGCCTATGGCTCGCGCGCCGCACCGGGTGGCGGCATCCCACCGAACTCGGCGCTGATCTTCGACGTCGAACTCGTCGACGTCAAGTAAGCCGGAATAATCCGGAGCGCCTGGCAACCGTCCAGAGCAAGGCGCAGCGTCGAAGACAGTACGCCAGTACGCGAATATTGCCAGACGCTGCAACGCGGCGATGGAGGGCTTCTCAGGCGCTCCCTGCGCTCGGCACTTGCAGGCAGCATTCTTGCGGCATTGCGCCCAGCCGCACCTGCAGGGTGCTGTGATGAATCGCATACTTGTCCTTGAGCGTCTGGCTGATGGTATCGACCATCACATCGCCCGGGTAGCCGGCCGGGGTGACCAGCTGTGCGGTCAGCGCGTTCTCGGTGGTGCTCATGGCCCAGATGTGCAGGTCGTGCACGGCACTCACGCCGGCCTGGTCGCGCAGGAATTGCTCGATGCCGGCGCGGTCCACGTTATCGGGCACCGCCGCCAGCACCATGCGCAGCGACTGCGTGAGCAAGCCCCAGGTGCTCCAGACGATGATGGCCACGATCACCATGCTGATCACCGGGTCGATCCAGTTCCAGCCGCTGTAGCGCACCGCCAACCCTGCCAGCAATACCCCCAGTGAAATCGCCGCGTCGGCCGCCAGGTGCAGGTAGGCGCCACGGATATTGATGTCGTCCTTGCTGCCCGACATGAACAACCACGCCGAGAAACCGTTGATCAGGATGCCGATGCCGGCCACGATGGAGACCGTCAGGCCCGCCACCGGGTCGGGCGTCACCAGTTTTTGCACCGCCTCGAAAGCGATCACGCCGCAAGCGGCCATCAGCAGCATGCCGTTGAACAGCGCCGCCAGCATCGACGTGCCGCGCAGGCCGTAGGTATAGCGCGCGCTGGGCTGGCGCCTGGCCAGAATCACCGCGCCCCACGCCAGCATCAGGCCCATCACGTCCGACAGGTTGTGGCCGGCATCGGCCATCAGTGCGGTGGAGTTGGCCAGGTAGCCATAGAAAAATTCCACCACCACGAAACCAAGGTTGAGCACGATGGCAATCGCAAACGCGCGGCCCATGGTGTTGGGGTCGCCGTGATGGTGGTGGTGGCCGCCGCCGTGGTTGTGGCTGTGATCGTGTCCATGGCTGTGGCCTGCGGTGGGTTTCCCGTGATCGTGATCGTGTCCGCCACTGTGGCCTGTGGCTGGTTTGCCCTGCTCTGCTTGATCATGACTGTGATCGTGACCATGCTCGTGACTTTGATCGTGCTCGTGGCCGTCGTGGCGATCGTGATTAGCGTGGTTGGCGTGGCTGCCGTGGTCATGGTGCTTGCTCATGCGTCGCTCCCGTTGGAAGGTTCGGCGATATGCTCGAGCATATCGTTGAGGACGTCGCTGATATGGGCGTCGGCGGCGGAATAGAACACCTGCTTGCCCTGGCGCTCGGACTTGACGATACGCGCGGCGCGCAGCAGGCGCAAATGGTGGCTGACGAGCGAGCTGCTCAGGTCAAGCGAGGTAGCGATATCGCTGACAGCGATCGGCGCGGCTACGCAGGCCAGCACGATGCGCAGCCGGGTCGGGTCGCCCAGCAAGTGGAACAGGTCGGCAAGTTGGGCGATGGCGGGATCGCAGCCGGAGTAGTCGTGTTGGCAGCTCATAAGTCGTCATATGAATAGATGTTCATATGTTAGCACGGAAGATGGACTTCGGGGTCAGTGCCGACATTTAGACACGAGCAGAGCCGTAGGGACTTCGGGGTCAGTGCCGACATTTAGACACTAGCAGAGCCGTAGCGGACGCTAAAGCAGAGTTCGTGTCCGAATGTCGGCACTGACCCCGAAGTGTTATTTTGGCAGCTGGGCTTCGATGGCGGTGCGCAGTTTCGGGTCGAGCTGGTTGATCGCGGTTTTCAGGCGTTCGGCTTCTTGCAGGGACCGGGTTTGGGCTGGGGTCAGGCCGGGCTTGGTGAAGGCGGCCTGTCCGCCCAATACCAGCAGCGCCGACAGTACGGCCACGCCGGCGGCGGCGGCCAGCAGGCGCCATTCATGGCGGGTGATCCCAGTGGCCGCTGCGTGCGTGGGGACGGAGTCAGGTGCAGGACCGGCGGCGGGGCGGGAGGCGGTGGAGGTACTGGTTGCCAGGTCCAGCTCGTTGGAAGCGTCGTGCTCGACGCTGCGTTCCGGCGGCAGGCCACCGGCGTCGCGGGCGCGGCGGACCAGTTCGCGGGTGGCGCTGTCGATGGCGGCGATGTGGCGCTCCACCGCGTCTTCCAGCACCGCTTCGTTCAGCGCCACCAGGGCGAATACCGGGTCGTCGATATCGATCTTGACGCCGGTTTTTTCAAATACCAGGGTGCGCAGCTTGTGCTGATCCATGGCCATGGGCGCTTACCACTCCACCTTGTCGAGTTGCTCGAACAGGTCGCGGAACACGACCTTGATGCGCTGCTTTTCCATCAGGTTGAACTTGTCGCTCTCGCGCACTTCGGCCGCGGTCAGGCGCGCCGTGTTCATTTTCTTGATGTCGGCGCCAAAGGTGTCGGCATTGCGCGCCGAGAGCACCACGCGGCCACGCACGCGCGACGAATTGTCGGCGTAGGTTTGCGATTCGATAAACTGCTTGCCGGCCGCCGATTGCAGCAGGCCGAAATGCTCGTTCTCCCACAGCACCAGCGGTACGCGGGTGGCCTTGGCGGTGGACACAAAACCCATCGCCGTGTCGTGCAAGGTATCGCCGCCGCCGACGATGGTGTGGATATACACCTTGCGGCCCGATTCCTCGAGCAGCGCAAAGCAGTCGTTTTCGAGCAGGTAGCCCATCAGCGGCGAGAAGGTGTTGGCGCCGTTGTCGATCACGCAGTTGCCCTCCCGCTCGAGGATGTCGATCATCAGGGCGTCGAAGCGCTTGGGGTCGATGTTGCGGCTGTCGGTCATCACCGGCACATGCTTGACGGCCATCGCCTTGTAGCGGCTGAAGGTGGCATTCTCCTGGTCGGTGTCGTAGCAGCGCAGCGGCTGCGCGCCCTCGGCCACGTCCTTGCTGGCGATCCACTGCGCAAGGATGGTGGACACCAGCGTCTTGCCGATGCCACCTTTGCCCTGGAGAATAAAATGTACCGTGTTTTGCATCTGAATCACTCCTGAATCGTCGGGAAAATCGCCGCCCCGACGAGAGTAATTGTTTTATGGCTGGAAGGCAATATTTCCTTGCCTTCGCACGGTTTTAGTTGATAAAGCGGAGCAAACCCTGCAGCACGTGAATCACGCTCTGCTCGCGCACGGCACGGCGGTCGCCGGCAAACACCAGGCGTTCGGTATGCACGCTGTCGCTATTGGCCCAGCCGAAGCACACCGTGCCAACCGGCTTGCCCGGCACGGCGCCGGTGGGGCCGGCGATGCCGGTGGTGGACAGGGCGACGTGGGCATTGCTCGCGCCGAGCGCGCCGGTGGCCATGGCGGCCGCCACTTCCTCCGAAACGCTGCCCATCTGCGCCATCAGCGCGGCCGAGACGTCGAGCATCTCGGTCTTGGACGCGTTGGAATAGGTGACGAAGCCGCAGTCGAACCAGTCGCTGGACCCGGCGATTTCAGTGATGGCCTGGGCCACGCCGCCGCCCGTACACGACTCGGCGGTGGTGAGTATCAAACCCTTTTCTTGTAATGCTTTGCCGACTTGCGCGGCCAGTGCGAGGATGGTGTCGCTGCTCATGGAACTCTCCTTTGGTGTGGCGGTCAAGGGTGGCCCCACTGTACCATGCAGTTCGCAATCGTTGCCAGCGGTGCACTACGAATTTCTCGGCGCACCGATATTCCTTGAATTCATTAGACCCTCATGTCGAACATGCGTACACTCAGACGGACTATGCCGACCAACGCAGCCGGTTTTACAGGCCAACCAGGAGGCCAACCAGGAGCCGCCTTATGATCAGCGAGACCGACATTTTCCATGCCCGCATACTGATCGTCGACGACCAGCCGGTCAACGTAGAACTGCTCGAATACCTGCTCACCTCGACCGGCTATCAAGCTGTCAGTTCCACCACCGATCCGTACCAGGTCGCGGCGCTGCATGCCGAGCATCACTACGACCTGATCATCCTCGACATGCAGATGCCGGGCCTGAACGGCTTCGAAGTGATGGAGCAACTGCGCCCGCTCGAACAGGGCGCGTGGCTGCCGGTGCTGGTGGTCACGGCGCAGCCCGACCACAAGGTGCAGGCGCTCGAAGCGGGCGCACGCGATTTTCTCAGCAAGCCGATCGACCCGGTGGAGGTGCTCACGCGCATCCGCAACATGCTCGAAGTGCGGCTGCTGCACCGCCAGGCGCGCGACTACAATGCCCGGCTCGAAGCCACGGTGCGCGAACGGACCGCCGAACTGCAGCGTTTCCGCAGCGCCATGGACGCCACCGCCGACGCCATCTTCCTGCTCGACGCGGTCACCGCCGAACTGCTCGACGTGAACGACGGCGCCTGCCGCATGCTGGCCTACTCGCGCGAAGATATCCTGGGCCAGACCGCCAGCCGCCTGGGCCTCGGCACGCTGGCGTCGCTGCGCGCGCAGGTATTGCGGCTCGAAGACTACGCCGCTGCGGTGGGCCAGCCGCGCGCGCCCGAACTGGCCGAAGGCGAATTGATGCGCCGCGACCTGGTCTCGGTGCCGGTGGAAATCTACTGGCAGCTGCTCAAGCGCCCGGGCCAGGGCTCGGTGCTGCTGGGCGTGGCGCGCGATGTCAGCGAACGCCGTCACTCCGAAGAGATGCTGCAGCACATGGCGCACTACGACAGCCTCACCGGCCTGCCCAACCGCACGCTGTTCTTCCAGACCCTGGCCGACGCGCTCGAGTCGGCGCAGAAGAAGGGCTGCCGCGTGGTGGTGCTGATGATCGCGCTCGACCGCTTCAAGGGCATCAACGACACGCTCGGATCGAGCGCCGGCGACGAGCTGCTGCGCCAGTTTTCCAACCGCCTGATGCAGACGGCGCGCCTGCGCGACACCGTGGGCCGCATCGGCGGCGACGAGTTCGCGCTGATCATGACCATGCCGCGCGACCAGCAGGAAGCCGTGCACATGGCCAACGAAGTGCGCGAAACGCTGCGCACGCCGTTCGAACTCGAAGGCCACCAGGCCGTGCTCAGCGCCAGCATCGGCATCGCCATGTACCCGGACGACGCGGGCGACCCCGAAACCCTGATCAAGTATGCCGATACCGCCATGGACCGCGCCAAGCAGGCCGGCCGCGACGGCTACCGCTTCTTCACGCCCGGCATGAACGTGCAGGTGCTCGCGCGCCTGGACCTGGAACTGGCGCTGCGCCGCGCCATCGAAAACGAGGAACTGCTGCTGTACTACCAGCCCAAGGTCAATCTGCATACGGGCGCGATCGCCGGCGCCGAGGCGCTGCTGCGCTGGCAGCGGCCCGGCTACGGCCTGGTACACCCGGCCGATTTCGTCGCGGTGATGGAAGACACCGGCCTGATCGTGCAGGTCGGCGACTGGATCATCGACGCCGCCTGTCGCCAGATCGGCGCCTGGCTGCGCGGCTCGGTGGGGGCGGTGCGGGTGGCGGTGAATGTCGCCAGCCGGCAGTTCTCCGAGGGCGACCTGGAACAGGTGGTGCGCGGCGCGCTGGCGCGCCACAACGTGCCGCCCGAACTGCTGGAACTGGAACTGACGGAAACCGCGCTGATGTCCAACACCGAGCGCACCATCGATGTGCTCACGCGGTTGAAGGCACTGGGCATCAAGGTGGCGATCGACGACTTTGGCACCGGCTACTCGTCGCTGGCGTACCTGCAGCGCTTCCCGATCGACAAGCTGAAAATCGATATCGCCTTCGTGCGCGACATCACCACCAATCCGAATGACGCGGCGATTGCCACGGCCATCATCAGCATGGCGCACAGCCTGAAAATGCGCGTGATCGCCGAGGGCGTGGAAACCCGGGCCCAGCTCGAATACCTGCGGCGGGGCCGCTGCGACGAAATCCAGGGCTATTTTTTCAGCCGCCCGGTGGCGCCGCGCGACATGGGCGTGCTGGTGGAGTCGGGCCGCTGCCTGCCGGTGGACCCGGACATGCCGCTGCAACCGGCGCAAACGCTGCTGCTGGTGGACGACAACCCGGACGTGCTGTGGGCGCTCGGCCACCTGTTCGAGCCGGACCGCTACAACGTGCTGATGGCCGGCACCGCCGAAGAAGCGTTCGAGCAGCTGGCGCTGCACGACGTGCAGGTGATCCTGTGCGACCAGCGCCTGCCCGGCATGAGCGGCACCGAGTTCCTCAGCCAGGTCAAGGACCTGTACCCGCAAACGATACGCATCATCCTGTCCGGCTATCTCGGCGTCGATGCCGTGCTCGAATCGATCAACCGCGGCGCCATCTACCGCTTCTACACCAAGCCGTGGGACGATGTGCAACTGCGCGACAATATCCGCCTGGCGTTCCACCATTACTGGCTGATGCAGGGCAGCGGCCGCAAGGTGGGCCTGCCCGAAGAAGACGAGACGGCGGTGGAGGTGAAAGACGTCGCCGCTGCGGTGGTTCAGGACTTGAAGTGATCGAAGCCGGTTAACCCCAGGTCGAGCGCCGCGCCTTGCGCATCGACCAGCCGCAGGCCTGCTTGCGCATCGATGCTGCCCACGCGCGTGACCGGCGTGGCGGTGCTGCCGGCGATGGCCAGGATCGCCGCGCGGGCGCTGGCCGGCGCCGTGAAGCACAGTTCGTAATCGTCGCCGCCGGCAGCGCAGTACGCGCGCCGCAAGGCGGCATTTTGCGTGGCCAGCACCTGGCCCGGCGGCAGCGCATCGACGTCGAGCGTGGCGCCCACGCCCGAGCGTTTCAATATGTGCGCGAGGTCGCCCACCAGGCCGTCCGAGATATCGATGGCCGCGTGGGCCATGCCGGACTCTGCCAGCGCCACGCCCAGCGCCACGCGCGGGATGGGCGTATGCATGCGCACCGCCGCCAGGGCATGCTCGGCATCGGTGAGCGGCGTGGCCAGTTCGCCGCGATAAGCGGCCAGCGCCAGGCGGGCATCGCCCAGCGTGCCGGAGATCCAGAGATCGTCGCCGGGCAGGGCGTTGCTGCGGCGCAGCGCGCGGCCCGGCGCCAGTTCGCCGAACACGGTGATGCAGATCGTGAGCGGACCGCGGGTGGTGTCGCCGCCGATCAGCTCGATGTTATGGGCATCGGCCAGCGCGAACAGGCCTTGCGAGAAGCCGGCCAGCCAGTCGCGCTCGGCACTGGGTAACGCCAGCGCCAGGGTAAAGCCGACCGGTCGCGCGCCCATGGCCGCCAGGTCGGACAGGTTGACGGCCAGGCTTTTATGGCCGAGGCGCAGCGCATCCTCGCCGGCAAAGAAATGGCGGCCCTCGACCAGCATGTCGGACGAGATGGCCGTTTGCATGCCCGGCGCAGGGGTGAGCAGCGCGCAGTCGTCGCCGATGCCGAGGATCGCGCGCGTGGCGTGATGAGGGCGCTGGAAATATTCTTGTATGAGGTCGAATTCGGAGAGCATGCGCCATTGTAAACGGCGTCCGCTGCCCCGATCACAACGCCTTGATTGCTATTTTCAATGGAACTCTATATTTGAATAGGTAAAACCCATAATTGCCAAAAATGGATTATATGGAAGCATCTATGCGGCTAAAGTATCTAAAAGCAGCAAAAATTCGGCGATTGTGTCGTTTTCATCATAAGAAATGCTGATATCCATTATCACCCTGCGTGAAAATACCTACTTCTGCTCAAAGTTGGGTCTGATAAAATCGTAAGCTTTCCGACCGCACAAACAGGAAGGCAGTAAAGCATGGATTCGTCAGCAGAGAAGAAAGAAGAAATTCGTCAACAACTCCGCCTCGCGGCACTCGAATACCACGAGTTCCCGACTCCCGGCAAAATCAGTGTTACGCCGACCAAGCAACTGACCAACCAGCGCGACCTGGCGCTGGCCTACTCCCCGGGCGTGGCTGCGCCCTGCGAAGAAATCGTCATCGACCCGGCCGCTGCCTATAAATATACGGCGCGCGGCAACCTGGTGGCGGTGATCACCAACGGCACCGCCGTGCTGGGCCTCGGTAACATCGGTCCGCTGGCCGCCAAGCCTGTCATGGAAGGCAAGGGCGTATTGTTCAAGAAATTCGCCGGCATCGACGTCTTCGACATCGAAATCAACGAGCTCGACCCGGACAAGCTGGTGGACATCATCGCTGCGCTGGAACCGACCTTCGGCGGCGTCAACCTGGAAGACATCAAGGCCCCCGAGTGCTTCTACATCGAGCGCCAGCTGCGCGAACGCATGAAGATCCCGGTCTTCCACGACGACCAGCATGGCACCGCCATCATCGTGGGCGCCGCCATCCTGAACGGCATCCAGCTGGTCGGCAAAGACATCAAGAACTGCAAGCTGGTCGTCTCCGGCGCCGGCGCTGCCGCACTGGCCTGCCTGGACCTGATCGTCGACCTGGGCTTCCCGCTCGAGAACATCTTTGTAACCGACCTGGCCGGCGTGGTCTACAAGGGCCGCACCGAGCTGATGGACCCTGACAAGGAACGCTTCGCCCGCGACACCGACGCTCGCACCCTGGCCGAAGTGATCCCCGGCGCCGACATTTTCCTGGGCCTGTCCGCCGGCGGCGTACTGAAACAGGACATGGTCAAGGCCATGGCCTCGAACCCGCTGATCCTGGCGCTGGCCAATCCGAACCCGGAAATCCTGCCTGACGACGTCAAGGCCGTGCGCGGCGACGCCATCATCTGCACTGGCCGTTCGGACTACCCGAACCAGGTCAACAACGTGCTGTGCTTCCCGTACATCTTCCGCGGTGCGCTCGATTGCGGCGCCACGACCATTACCCGCGAAATGGAAATCGCCGTGGTGCACGCGATCGCCGAGCTGGCCCACGCCGAGCAGTCGGACATCGTCGCCACCACCTATGGCTTCACCAACCTGTCGTTCGGTCCCGAATACCTGATCCCGATGCCGTTCGATCCGCGCCTCTTGATCAAGATCGCGCCGGCCGTGGCCAAGGCGGCCGAAGACTCGGGCGTGGCGACGCGTCCGATCGCCGATCTGCAAGCGTACGCCGACAGCCTGCAGCAGTTCGTATACCGCAGCGGCACCTTCATGAAGCCGCTGTTCCAGGTGGCCAAGAAGACCGCCAACGAGCGCAAGCGCATCGTCTACGCCGAAGGCGAAGAAGAGCGCGTGCTGCGCGCGGTGCAGGTGATCGTCGATGAAAAACTGGCGCGTCCGATCCTGGTGGGCCGTCCGGCCGTGCTGGAAGCGCGCATCGCCAAGTTCGGCCTGCGCCTCAAGCACGGCGTGGACTTCGACGTCATCAACCCCGATCACGACGACCGCTACCGCGACTACTGGCAGTCGTACTACGCGCTGACCTCGCGCGCCGGTGTGACCCAGGAATACGCCAAGCTGGAAATGCGCCGCCGCCACACGCTGATCGGCGCCATGATGATCAAGAAGGGCGACGCCGACGGCATGATCTGCGGCACCTTCGGCACCACCGAGCTGCACCTGAAATACATCGACCAGGTGCTGGGCAAGCGCGAAGGCGCGTGCGTGTATGCCGGCATGAACGTGCTGATCATGCCGGAGCGCCAGCTGGTGATGGTCGATACGCACGTCAACGAAAATCCGAATGCGAAAGAACTGGCCGCGATCACGGTGATGGCTGCCGACGAGATGCGCCGCTTCGGCCTTTCGCCACGGGCGGCGCTGCTGTCGCACTCGAACTTCGGCTCGTCCAACAGCGAATCGGCGCAAAAAATGCGCGCCACGCTGGAATTGGTGAAGCAGCTTGATCCGACCCTGGAAATCGACGGCGAAATGCACGGCGACACCGCGCTCGATTCGAAACTGCGCCATGCCATCATGCCCGATTCGACCCTGACCGGCGATGCCAACCTGCTGGTCGCGCCGAACATCGACTCGGCCAACATCGCCTACAACCTGGTGAAAACGGCAGCCGGCAACGGTATCGCGGTCGGCCCGATCCTGCTCGGCTGCTCGGAGGCCGTACACATCCTGACGCCGTCGGCCACCGTGCGCCGCATCGTCAACATGACCGCGCTGTGCGTGGTCGATGCGGTGGCCGGCAAGTCGTAATCCCCGCCTGGCGCTTGCCAGCGACCAGAACCGCTTCTCCGGAAGCGGTTTTTTTTCGCCAGTATCAACCTGACTGTAACCGGATGTAACGAGTGTAAGCGTATGAGCTACCGCGCGGGGCAGGAGTAAGCACTCGGTTACAATCACCGATCTTATTGTTGCCACGCTCACACCATGACGAACTCGAAGAAAGCTCTTATCACCGGCATCACTGGCCAGGACGGCGCCTACCTGGCGCAGCTGCTGCTCGACAAGGGCTACCAGGTCACCGGTACTTATCGCCGTACCAGCTCGGTCAACTTCTGGCGTATCGAGGAGCTGGGTATCGCGTCGCATCCGCAGCTGGAACTGGTGGAGTTCGACCTCACCGACCTGTCGTCCGTCACCCGCCTGATCCAGCGCGTGCAGCCGGACGAAATCTACAACCTGGCTGCGCAAAGCTTCGTGGGGGTGTCGTTCGACCAGCCGATTACCACCGGCGAAATCACCGGCCTGGGCGCGGTCAACCTGCTCGAGGCGATCCGCATCGTCAACCCGAAAATCCGTTTCTACCAGGCGTCCACGTCGGAGATGTTCGGCAAGGTGCAGGCCGTGCCGCAAAAAGAGGATACGCCGTTTTATCCGCGCAGCCCGTATGGCGTGGCCAAGTTGTATGCGCACTGGATGACGGTCAACTACCGCGAGTCGTACGGCATTTTCGGCGCCTCGGGCATCCTGTTCAACCACGAGTCGCCGCTGCGCGGGCGCGAGTTCGTCACCCGCAAGATCACCGACACAGTGGCCAAGATCCACCTCGGCCTGCAGGACGTGCTCGAACTGGGCAATATGGACGCCAAGCGCGACTGGGGTTACGCGAAAGAGTACGTGGAAGGCATGTGGCGCATCCTGCAGGCCGACACGCCCGACACCTATGTGCTGGCCACCAACCGCACCGAGACCGTGCGCGACTTCGTCACCATGGCCTTCAAGGCGGTCGAGATCGACCTGGCCTGGCGCGGCACGGCCGAAAACGAGACGGGGACATGCCAGAAAACCGGCCGCGTGCTGGTGCGCGTCAACCCGAAATTCTACCGCCCGGCCGAAGTGGAACTGCTGATCGGCGACGCCGGCAAGGCCTTGAGCGAATTGGGCTGGAAGCCGCAGACCACGCTGGAACAGCTGTGCCAGATGATGGTCGAGGCCGACCTGCGCCGCAACCGCGCCGGCGTGTCATTCTAGGGAGCGGCCGGTGATTCCCCACGCCACCCTGGAAGGCGCCGGCAAGCGCGCGCTGATCACCGGCAGTGCCGGCTTTACGGGCCGCTACGTGGTGCAGGAACTGCGCGCGGCGGGCTACCAGGTGCACGGCATCGTCGCCCCCGGCAGTGCGGCCGGCATGGACGAGTTCAGCGTCGATCTGAACGACCGCGCCGGGCTGGCGGCCGTGGTGCAGCAAGTGCAGCCCGACGTGGTGGTGCACCTGGCGGCCATCGCCTTTGTCGATCATGGCGACGCCGAGCAGATCTACCGCGTCAACGTGGCCGGTACCCGCAACCTGCTCGAAGCGCTGGCCGGTCTGGCACAGCGGCCGGCGGCCGTGCTGCTGGCGTCGAGCGCCAACATTTACGGCAATACCGACGTCGGTGTGATCGGCGAGGAGGTGCCGGCCGCGCCGGCCAACGACTACGCGGTCAGCAAGCTGGCCATGGAATACATGGCGCGCCTGTGGGGCGACCGCCTGCCTTTGATTATCGCGCGGCCGTTCAACTATACCGGCGTGGGCCAGGACGAGAACTTCCTGCTGCCAAAAATCGTCGCCCACTTCCGCCGTCGCGAGGCCCGCATCGAGCTGGGCAACCTGCACGTGTGGCGCGATTTTTCCGACGTGCGCATGGTGGCGAGCAGCTATCGCCGCCTGCTGGCGGCGCCCGCCACCACCACCGCCGGCCGCGTTTTCAATATCTGCTCGGGCAATGCGCACTCGCTGGGCGAGGTGCTGGACCTGATGGCCGACATCGCCGGCTACCGCATCGACGTCCATGTCAATCCGGCGTTTGTGCGCGCCAACGAAGTGGTGCGCCTGGTGGGCGACAACCGCCGCCTGGCCGGCGTGATCGGCCCCATCGATCCGGTGCCGCTGGCCGACACCCTGCGCTGGATGGCCCAGGCGTGACCGGCGCTGTAACGCCACTGCGGGTAGGCCTGTCCACCACCATGATCGAACCGGCGCTGACCGGCGGCCGGTTCGACGGCATCGGCGTCTTCACCCGCGCCTTGCTCGACCATTTGCCGGGTGCCGGCGTGGACGTGGTGCCGCTCAGCTTTGCGCCGCCCGGCGGCTTGCAGAAGCTGAGCGCGGGCCGCGCGCTGCCGCTGTCGTTCCCGGTCGCCACGCTGGGCGACATGCTGCTGCCGTCCGGCGCCTATCTCGACGTGAGCCGCACCCTGACCAGTGATGGTGCCGCACCGCTGGACCTGTTCCATGCCACCGACTACCGCATCGTGCGCATGGACTGCCCGGTGGTGGCGACCCTGCACGACGCGCTGCCGATCTCGCACCCGCAATGGTGCAATCCCAAGTGGCGGCGTTTGAAAAACTGGCTGCAGATCCGCGCCGCGCGCAAGGCGCAGCACGTGATCGCGTCGTCGCACTATTCGGTGCGCGAGCTGGTGGAATTCTTCGGCATCGACGAGCGCAAGATCAGCGTGCTCTATCACGGCGTACGGGCCGAATGGTTCGATGCGCCGGCGCCGCAGGCGCGCGACGCCACCTTGGCGCAGTATGGTCTGCAGGCCGGCTATTACCTGTTTGTGGGCACCCTGCAGCCGCGCAAGAACGTCGAGCGTCTGCTGGACGCCTACCTGTCGCTGCCACCGGTGCTGCGCGCGGCGCGCCAGCTGGTGATCGTCGGTGCGCCGGGCTGGCGCAGCGCCGAACTGATACAGCGATTGAAGGCGGCGCGCGAACGCGGCGAAAATGTCGTCTGGCTCGACAGCCTGACCGACAATCACCAGCTGCGCCACCTGTACGCGGGCGCCGGTGCGTTCGTATTCCCGTCGCTGCACGAGGGCTTCGGCCTGCCGCTGCTCGAAGCGTTTGCCAGCGGCGTGCCGGTGGCCTGCGCGCACGCTACGTCGCTGCCCGAGGTGGCGCAGGGTGCGGCGCTGGAATTCGATCCGTTGTCGGTGGGCGAGATTGCCGCCGCCATGACCACGCTGGCGCGTGACGAGGGCTCGCGGGCGCGGCTGATCGCTGCCGGCCGTATCCGCGCTCTGGAAATGACGTGGGACGAGGCGGCGCGCCGCACCGCCGCCGTTTACCGGCAAGTGCTGGCAGCGTAAGGAGCCCGGCCATGCGCGTCCTGCACTTCTACAAAACCTATTATCCCGACTCGTGGGGCGGGGTGGAGCAGGCCATCCGCCAGATGTGCGTGGGTACCGGCCGCCTCGGCGTGGACAACACCGTGCTCACGCTCGGCCGCCACCCGGGCCCGGCGCGCATGGACTTCGAAGGCCACGTGGTGCACCGCGCGCGGCAAAACTTCGAGATCGCGTCCACCGGCTTTTCGGTCGGCGCCATCGGCCAGCTGGCGCAGCTGGCGCGCCAGGCCGACGTCGTGCATTACCACTTTCCGTGGCCGTTCATGGACCTGGCCCACTTCATGGCGCGGGTGGACAAACCCAGCATGGTCACGTACCACTCCGACATCGTGCGCCAGAAAAATCTGCTGCGCCTGTACGCGCCGCTCAAACGCCGCTTCCTGCGCAGTGTCGATGCGATCGTTGCGACTTCCCCCAATTACCTGGCATCGTCGCCCGTGCTGCAACAGTTCGCCGACAAGACCCGCGTGATCACTTTTGGCCTCGACAAGGCCGGCTACCGCCAGCCGCCGGCTGCGGCGACCGACAAGTGGCGCGCGCGCTTTGGTGGGCACGTCAACGAGCGCTTCTTCCTGTTCGTGGGCGTGCTGCGCTACTACAAGGGCTTGCACATCCTGCTCGATGCGCTGGCCCATCCTGAAAATTCTCGCTATCCGGTGGTGATCGTCGGCGCCGGCCCGATCGAGCAGGAACTCAGGCAGCACGCCGCGCGCCTGGGACTTCAGCACGTGCACTTCGTCGGTGCGGTGGACGAGGACGACAAGATCGCGCTGCTGCAGGCGTGCTACGCGATGGTGTTCCCGTCGCACCTGCGCTCGGAGGCGTTCGGCATCTCGCTGCTGGAAGGCGCCATGTTCGGCAAGCCGATGATCTCGAGCGAGATCGGCACCGGCACCACCTACATCAATATCGACCACGAGACCGGGCTGGTGGTGCCGCCCGACGATGCGCCAGCCCTGGGCGCGGCCATGCGCGCACTGTGGGACGACCCGGCCCGCGCCGCCGACATGGGCCGGCGCGCCGAGGCGCGCTACCGCGAACTCTTTACGGCCGAACGCATGGCGCTGAACTACCACGCGCTTTACAAGGAGCTGGCCGCCATTTGATCTGGCGCAAATCTTTTTATAGGGCAACGCCCTATCATTGCATCCGAACTCTGCGCCCTGACGACGGTCCTCACCATTGACGCCACCAAGATGGCGCCACGTGCTGTGCGACGCAACGACGGCGTCCCGGCGGGGGTTCACCCCCAGCGTTTGCGGTTAATTTGGCTAACGCGGTTAAAATACGCCATCACCCCCTGATGGAGAAACGCGTGCGCTGCCTGGTCATCGAAGATGAAGCCGAAACCTCGAACTACATCTGCAAGGGCTTGCGCGAAGCGGGCTACCTGGTCACCGCCTGCGCCACCGGCCCGGACGGACTCGATTACGCCATCGCCGAGGAATGGGACATCATCATCCTCGACCGCATGCTGCCGGGCCGTATCGACGGCCTGTCCATCGTCGACAAGCTGCGCGCGCTGGGCAAGCACACGCCGGTCATCATCGTCAGCGCCCTGTCCACCATCGACGCCCGCGTGACGGGCCTGCGCGGCGGCGCCGACGATTATTTACCGAAACCGTTCGCATTTTCCGAACTGCTGGCGCGGGTGGAAGCGCTGCTGCGGCGCAGTGCGCCCGGCGCCGACAGCACCCAGCTGCAAGTGGCAGACCTCAAGCTCGACCTGCGCACCATGCGCGTCACGCGCGGCGCCAAGGTGATCACGCTGCAACCGCGCGAGTACCGGCTGCTCGAGTACCTGATGCGCAACGAGAACCAGGTGGTTACCCGCACCATGCTGCTCGAATCGGTATGGGACTACCACTTCGACCCGCAGACCAATGTCATCGACGTCCAGATCAGCCGCCTGCGCGCCAAGGTGGACAAGGATTTTCCGGTCATGCTGATCCACACCCTGCGGGGCGTGGGCTACCGCATGGGCGCCACCGCGCCCGGCGACAGCGACGGCGGGGAACGTGCGCTTGGCTGACTGCCTGCGCCAGCCATCGCGGCTCTGGGGCGCGTCGATCGCCGCCAAGCTGGTGCTGGGCTACGGCCTGCTGGGTACCATCTCGATCGCGGTGGTGTCGGTGGTGTTTTATACCGGCACCATCGGCGTGCTCGATCAGAACCTCGATGGAAAAATTGTCGCCCAGGCCCAGCGCCTGCTGCACCGCGCTAACGCCGATGGCCATGCGCACCTGATCGAGGAAGTGCGGCGCCTGCTGGCCGATGGTATCGATAGCGACCGCGAAATCTTCCAGCTGCTCGACAGCGAGGGAAATACCCTGGCCGGCAATCTCGGCTCGTGGCCGCAGGCCGAGGACGAAACCGAGGCGAGCACCCGCCCGCAAATGATCAGCGCCGACGTCGTGCGCGAGGGCCACCTGAAGCCGGCGCGCCTGTACCTGCGCCCGCTCGATGGCGGCGGCATGCTGATCGTGGGCCGCGACCTGAGCGAGCAGGAAGCCGTGCGCGAGTTGATCTGGGATGCCTTGCTGGCCGGCGCTGGCGTGTCGCTGCTGCTGACGGTGGCCGGCGCCTTGCTGTTTCGCCGCACCATCGAGAACAAGCTGGGTGAGATACGCGGCACTGCCGCCCGCATCGAGGCCGGCGATTTGAGCCACCGCATCGCGATCAGCGGCGACGACGAATTCGCGCGCCTGAACCGCGACATCAACCGCATGCTCGACCGCATCGAGCTGCTGATGGAAGGCATCCGCCACGTCTCCAACGCCATCGCCCACGACCTGCGAACGCCGCTCTCGCGCATCCGCGGCCGGCTCGACGACGCGCTGCGCCACGAAGCCAGCGTGGAGCGGCTGGCAGGCGCCTCGCACGACGCCATCGACGATATCGACGACCTGATACGCCTGTTCGAGCGCCTGCTGCAAATTGCCGAGGTGGAGTCGGGCATGCGCACCAGCATGTTCGAGCGGCTGGACCTGGGCCGCGTGGTGGCCGACATCGGCGAGATGTACGAAGCCAGCGCTGAAGACGACAACATCACTCTGAGCGTGGACGCGCCGGAATCGCTGTACGTGGACGGCGACCGCAACCTGCTTGCCAGCGCGATTGCCAGCCTGCTGGAAAACGCCATCAAGTACGCCGGGCCGGGATCGGTGGTGCGCATCCGCGCCGGCCTGCACCACGGCATGGCGGCAATCGCGGTGAGCGACAATGGCCCCGGCATCCCGGCCGAGGAACTGGACAAGGTGACGCAGCGCTTTTACCGGCTCGACAAGAGCCGCCACCTGCCGGGCAACGGCCTGGGACTGTCGATCGTCGCTGCCACCGCCACCGCGCACGGCGGCCGGCTGGCGCTGGAGGACAACGCACCGGGACTGGTGGCGCGGCTGGTGCTGCCGCTGGCCGGTTCCCAGCTATCCTGACTGTAATGTGACCGCAAGCTTGCGGAGAGTCGCCCGGTTCTATGATGGTTTCATGCTCACTGAAACCCTCCGACCATGCATGATCTGACCGATATCGCCCACTGGCTGCAGCACCATCCGGTGCACCACGACTCCGCCGTCCACACCACGCTGCCCGATCCCACGTTTATCAGCGGCGGGCAGGAAGTGGTGTCCTTCAGCACCAACAACTACCTGGCGCTGGCCAACCACCCGCGGCTGGTGGCGGCGGCCAAGCGGGGCCTTGATCGCTACGGCGTGGGCAACTGCGAGTCGCGCCTGCTGGGCGGCGACCTGGAGGTGTACCGCGAGCTCGAAGCACGCCTGGGCGCCCTCAAGCACAAGAGCGACGCGGTGCTGTTCGTCACCGGCTACATGACCAATATCGGCGTGCTGTCGTCGATCGTCAAGGCGGCCACGCTGGCGCGCCTGCACGGCTTTCGCGCCAAGAAGCGCCACAAGTACGCGTACTACTCGGACGAGTACAACCACATCAGCATCCGTGAAGGGATCCAGATGTCGGGCGCGCTGCGTTACAACTACCGCCACTGCGACATGAACCATCTCGAATCGCTGCTGCAGGCGGGCGCGCAGGAAGGCACCACGCCGATCATCGTCAGCGACGGCGTGTTCAGCATGGAAGGCACGATTGCGCCGCTGCCCGACCTGGTGGCGCTGGCCGAACGCTTCGGCGCGCTGCTCTACATCGACGATGCCCACGCTACCGGCATCCTCGGCGCCAACGGCGGCGGCACCTCGGAGCACTTCGGCTGCTACAGCCAGAACATCATGCAGATGGGGACCCTGAGCAAGGCGCTCGGTTCGATCGGCGGCTTCGTGGCGGTGGAGCGCGATGTGGCCGACGTGATCCGCCTGACCAGCTCCGCCTACGGCTTTACCTGCCCGCCACCGCCGGACCAGGCGGCGGCGCTGCTGGCCGCACTCGACCTGCTGGAAGAGGAACCGGAGCGGCGTCAGCGCCTGTGGGACAACCAGCGCTACTTCATCGAGCAGATGGCGCCGCTGGGCTATACCATCATCTCGACCGCCACGCCGATCCTGCCGGTGCTGATCGGCGACGCCGAAACCTGCCAGCGCTACGCCATCGAGTTGCGGCGCGAAGGCATCCATGTCGATGCGATCCAGTTCCCGGCCGCGCCGGTGGGACAGGCGCGGTTGCGGTTCATGATGAACGCCGGCCACACCTTCCGCCAGATCGACCACGTAGTTGCCGTGATGGCGCGCCTGGCCGGGCGCCAGGTGCGGCTCGTCGCCTAATGAGGCCGTTTAAAAGCGCCCAAGGCTAGGCACAGCGACGCAGACAGTGCGCTTGCACGGCAAGGCGCTGTAACGACGCCTTGGGTGTTTTCAAATGGCCGAAGTATGCTCTGCCCAGCGGTCCTTGATCTCAAGGATCGCGGGCATCTGTTCGATAAAGAGATCGACCAGCCGTGGCTCGAAGTGCTTGCCGCGCTGCTGCTGCAGATATTCCACCGCCTGTTCCACCGGCCACGCCTGCTTGTAGGGGCGCGCCGACGTCAGCGCGTCGAACACGTCGGCGATCGCCACGATCCTTCCCACCAGCGCAATTTCCTCCCCCTTCAAACCATTTGGATAACCGCTGCCGTCCCATTTTTCGTGGTGGGTGACCGCCAGCAGGTGCGCCATGGCCAGCATGCCGCTCTCGTGGCGGCCGATGATGTCGCCGCCGATCGAGGCGTGCGACTGCATCACCTTCCATTCTTCGGCGTCGAGCGGCCCCGGTTTTTGCAGGATGCTGTCGGGGATGCCGATCTTGCCCACGTCGTGCATGGGCGCTGCGTGCAGCAGGTCGTCCGCTTCTTCTTCGCTCATGCCCAAGGCCAGGCCCAGGGTGCGCGCGTAGTGGCTCATGCGGATCACGTGCAGGCCGGTCTCGTTGTCCTTGTACTCGGCGGCCAGGCCCAGGCGCTGGACGATTTCCAGGCGCGTGCGTTTGAGTTCGTCCGCGCGCACCAGCGACAGGTGGGTGCGCACGCGGGCGCGCACGATGGGCGGGCTGACCGGCTTGGTGATGTAATCCACGGCGCCGGCCTCGAAGCCCACCACCTCGTCCGTGGCGTCACCGAGGGCAGTGACGAAAATGACCGGGATATCGTGCGTGGCCGGATCGCGCTTGAGCAGGCGGCAGGTCTCGTAGCCGGTCATCCCCGGCATCATCACATCGAGCAAAATCAGTTGCGGCGACTCCTGCACCGCCAGTTCCACCGCGCGCTGGCCGTCCTTGGCAAACAGCAGCCGGTACTGGTCTTGCAGGATGTGGCGCAGCAGTTGCAGGTTGCTCGCTTCGTCGTCCACCGCCAGGATCAGCGGCAATTTTTTTTCACTCAAGGGCATCAGCTCTCCTTGGACAAGCTGTCCAGTATTGCTTCCAGCGCGGATGCCGCCAGCGGGAAGTCGAAATCGTCAAGGGCGCCATGCAGCGCCGCCAGGTGTTTGAGCGGGGTGGCGGGAGCCCCGGCCAGGCTGGCGACCAGTGCCGCCAGTGCGGCGTCGTCCAGCGCGCCGCGCCGCAGCGGCGGCAGCAACGCCTCCGCACGGGCGTGCGCGGCGGCCGCATCGAACGCTGCCGGCGTGGCGGTGGCAGTGGCAGCGTTATTGGAACCTTGACCGGTATCGCTGTTGTCGTCATCGCGGGTGCGGGCGTTGGCGGCATCGCGGCGGGTGGTAATCGCCTGCATGGCATGGATGGCGCCCAGCGCCGCTTCGAGCTGGCTGGCCAGTTGCCGCTGCTGCTGCGCCAGTTCGGCGTCGAGCGGCACGTCGGCATCGCGCGGCGGGCCGCCGCACAGTTTTTCGATGTGGGCCAGCGTGGCGGCCAGTTGCTCCAGCCCCAGGTTGGCGGCCACGCCGCGCACGCGGTGGCACCAGGCTTGCGCGTCCGCCAGGCGCGAGGCGGTGGGCGCGGCCAGCAGCGTGGCCAGGGTGGCGGCGCCGTCGTTGTAGTCGGCCGCAAAGCGGCCCAGCGCGTGCTGGTACACGGATTCCTTGCCGGCCCAGCGCTGCAGGCCGGCCTTGTGATTGAGCACCCGCTGGCGTGCCGGCGCGTCGGCTTGCGTGCCGTGTTCCATCGGCGGCAGGCGCAGCACCTGCGCGATCTCGTGCGACAGCGCGAACCAGTCCACCGGCTTGGACGCGAAACCGTCCATGCCGGCGTCGGTGGTGGCTTGCCGGTGCGCGGCCAGCACGCTGGCGGTCATGGCCACGATCGGCACCCGGGCCAGGGGCTGGCCCGACAGCCGCGCGCGTTCGCGCTCGCGGGTGCGGATGGCGCGGGTGGCGGCCAGGCCGTCCATCAGCGGCATTTGCACGTCCATCAGCACGATGTCGTACGTGTGGTCGCCGGTGAGTTGTACGGCGATGGCGCCGTCGCTGGCCGTTTGCAGGGTGTGGCCGCGCCGGGCCAGCATCAGCGACAGCAGTTCCAGGTTCTGCGGCACGTCGTCCACCGCCAGGAAGCGCAGCGGCGGCAGCGGATAGTCGCTGCGTTCCGCGCTCTGGCCAGGGCCATCGTGGGCGTGTGCAGGTTCCAGCGGCAGCAGCACGGTGAAGGTGGCGCCTTCGCCGGGCACACTGGTGACGCTGATGGTGCCGCCCATGAGGGCGACCAGCTGGCGGCTGATGGTGGTGCCAAGGCCGGTGCCGCCGAAGCGCCGCGTCATCGACGCGTCGGCCTGGGTGAACGGATCGAAGATGGCTGCCTGGCGCTCGGGCGCGATGCCGATGCCGGTGTCCTGCACCGCGATCTGCAACTGGCCGTGGCGCGCGCCGGCGCGCAGCGTGATCTTGCCGGCGCTGGTGAACTTGATCGCGTTGTCCAACAGGTTGCCGAGGATTTGCCGCATGCGCAGCTCGTCGCCGTGCAGCCAGGTGGGCAGCGACGGGTCGTATTCGATGTCGATGGTCAGGCCCTTGGCGCGCGCATTACCGCCGAAGGTGGAAGCCAGTTCGTCGATCAGTCCGAGCAGGCTGTAATCGTCCGGCTCCAGTTCCACCGCGCCTTTATCGAGCTTGGCGGTGTCGAGCACCTCGTTGAGCAGCCGTAGCAGCGAGCGGCCTTCCTTGCGCACGGTGCCCAGGTGGCGGCGCTGGGCCGGATCGAGTTCGGTATCGAGCAGCACGTCCGTGAAGCCGAGGATGGCGTTCATCGGCGTGCGGATTTCGTGGCTCATATTGGCCAGGAAGCTGGCGCGCGCGGCGGCCGCCTGTTCGGCGGTCTCCTTGGCCTGGCGCAGTTCCTCTTCCATCTGGCGCCGCTCGGTGATGTCGAGGATCACGCCGTCGATCCAGACGATGGCCGGGTCGCTTTCGTCGCGGGTGACGGCGCCATGTTCCCACATCGAGCGGATGCTGCCGTCGGCGTGGCGGATGCGGTACTCGACCTGGTAGGCGGACAGCCGCTCGACGCTGCGGCTGATCTCCGCTTCGACATACTCGCGGTCCTCGGGCAGCACCAGCGTGCCGAGGGTGCGGGTGCGCTGCGGGCCGACGAAATCGCCGGCGGGAAAACCGGCCAGGCGCTCCATGCCGTCGCTGACAAATACCGGCGGCGCGTCGTAGCCCATGCTGCTGCGGAACGAGATGCCGGGAATGTTGCGGATCAGGGAGCGGAACTGCTGCTCGTTGGCGCGCAGCGCCTGCATGATGGCGCGCCGCTCGCTGATGTCGGTAATGAACAGCACGAACAGGTCGCGGTGTTCCACCCGCGCGTGGCCGATGGCACGCCGGATCGGCACCGTGCCACCGTCCTTGCGCAGCGCGATCACTTCGTTGACGGCGTTTGCAGGCGCGTCTCTATCCGAGCCGGCATCATCGGCCGGGCGCAGGAAGTTGAGCAGGCCTTCGTGTTCGGACCGGTCGCCGTCGGTCATCAACAGGCGGATATTGCGGCCGACGATTTCGTCGCGGCGCCAGCCGAAGATGCGCTCGGCCGAGGCGTTGAATTCGTGGACCACGCCGTCGCGGTCCACCGTCACCACGCCGTCGATGGTGGTGGTGAGCAGGGCGCGCATCCAGCGCTCGCTCTCGCTCAACTGGCGGTACAGGTCGCGGTAGCGCAGCACGCCGTTGGCGGCCAGGACAAACACCGTGATGGCCACCGTGATGACCGTGATCGACAGCGCCAGGAAACCGGTGTTCTGGCCCCCGGCATCGCCGGCGACCGGCACGCCGCTAAAGCGCGCCGCCGCCATGCCGGTGTAGTGCATGCCGGAGATGGCGCAGCCCATCACGAATGCCGCGAGCACGCCGAGAAAGCTGGGGCGCACATGCTGGCGCAGGCTGCGCACGCCGAAGCGGATCCAGATCGCCAGCGTGGCCAGGCCCACGGCCACCACGATCGACAGCGCGAACATGGCCGGGTCGTACTGCAGGTACAGATTGGTGCGCATGGCGGCCATGCCGGTGTAGTGCATGGCGCCGATGCCGGCCCCGGTCAGCACGCCGCCGGTAAGCAGGGCGCCGGTGGTCAGCTCGCGCCGGCCGATGATGTTGAGCGCAACCCACGAGGCGCCCAGGCTGGGCAGCACCGACAGCATGGTCACGCCGGGATCGTACTCGACGATCGTGCACAGGTTGAAGGCGAGCATGCCGATGAAGTGCATGGCCCACACGCCGCAGCCAAGCGCCAGGCTGCCGGTGGCCAGCATGGTGGCGCGCAAGCCGCGCGTAGTGGCCGACTTGGCCTGGTCGACGACTTGCAATCCCATCCATGATGAAAAAATCGCAACCAGGATCGAGAGCACAACCAGCGTAGGGGTGTAAATGCCGTATTGGAGCAGCGAAGGATCGCTCGGCGGAGAGAACAATTGAAGCAGAGTGGCGGTAGTCATATGATAGTAGGTTGTGCGCCGATCTGGAGCAGAAACCATATCACAAAAGGGCCGCTGCAAGACCTCCCGAGTGTTGCGCGGCGGCTCTGAATCTGGTGCTGAGACTACTCAATTGCTACTCGATGAGTAGCCGGTCAATAGTCGAATTTTTTGCTCTTGGCGCCCCGTTTTGCGGCCAGTTCCAGCGCCCGCGCCTTCTCCTGTTCGGCTCGCCGCTGGCGCGCTTCGGCTGCCGCCTGCTGGCGGCGCGCGTTGTGCTGGGCGATGCGCTGCTGGGTATGCATGCCGCGCTTGCTGTTTTCCAGCAGCGCCATTTTCTGGCGCATGGCCAGCGCCCAGATCATGAAGATGAGTATTAGCGCCAGCAGGTAGCACAGCTGCCAGACGCCATAGTTCTGGCTGATAATGGGGAACAGCGGTGCGGCGCGTTCCAGCCACCCTTGTCCAAGTATCCCCAGCACCCCGGCGAACACGCCCAGCAACACGGTCTTGGTGATCATCCAGCGGGTAGCCTTCACGCGCTGCTCCCAGAATTGCAGGGGATCGGCATGCAGGGCGGGGTCGAAACTGTCGGTGCTCATGGGGCGGAAAGATGGGCGGCGTGGTCGGTTACGCAGGTTGAATATTATGGCATATTTCCCTTGCGGAAATAAGAGTATCGAAGGAGACATGTTGCATGTATGGTATTGATTCGATTGATAAATATCTGCTGGCGGGCATATTGGCCGTCAGTGTTGTCACCGTTGCCACGGCGGCGCCCGTCGAGACGCTGGTGGGACCGGGCTGGGCTAATAATTCCGTCAACGCCGTGGTGTTTCGCAAGAATTCGCTGGTATCGGACCGCCACTACCAGTACGTCGGCTACTACGATGCCGAACGCTACCTGGTGCTGGGCAAGCGCAAGCTTGGCGACGCGCACTGGACCGTGCACCGTACCCAATACCAGGGCAATGCCGCCGATGCCCACAACGCCATCAGCCTGATGCTCGACGGCGCCGGTACCCTGCACGTGGCCTGGGACCACCATAACAACGCGCTACGCTACGCGCGTGGCGTACAGCCGGGTTCGCTCGAACTGGGGCCAAAGCAGTCGATGGTGGGCCAGCACGAAGACGCTGTCTCGTACCCCGAGTTTCACCGCCTGCCGGACGGCCGGCTGCTGTTCTTCTACCGCCTGGGCGGTTCGGGCCGGGGCGACCTGGTGATCAACCGTTACGACCCGGCCAGCGCCACCTGGACCCGGCTGCATACGAACCTGATCACGGGCGAGGGCAAGCGCAACGCCTACTGGCAGGCGTTTCTCGATCACCAGGGCACCTTGCACGTGTCGTGGGTATGGCGCGAGTCGCCGGACGTGGCCAGCAACCATGACCTGGCCTATGCGCGCTCGCGCGACGGCGGCGTCACCTGGGAAACGTCCAGCGGCAAACCGTATGCGTTGCCGATCAGCGCGGCCAGCGCCGAATACGCGCTGCGCATCCCGCAAAACAGCGAGTTGATCAACCAGACCTCGATGGCGGCCGATGCCGGCGGCCGGCCCTACATTGCCAGCTACTGGCGCGATGCCGGTTCGACGGTGCCGCAGTACCGCGTGGTGTACCGCGACGCCAGAGGCTGGCAAATGCGCAATCTCGGTTTTCGCCGGACGGCGTTCTCCCTGAGCGGGCAGGGCACCAAGCGCATACCGATCGCGCGGCCGCAAATCATGGTCAGCCTGGACGACCAGCGGCCTGGTGCGGTACTGGTGTTTCGCGACGAGGAGCGCGGCAGCAAGGTGTCGGTGGCGCGCACCACGGATATCGCGGACGGCACGTGGCAGGTCAGCGACCTGACGGCAGCGTCGGTGGGGGCATGGGAACCGAGTTTCGACACGGAGTGGTGGCGCCGGAGCGGCGTGCTGAGCCTGTTTGTGCAGGACGTACAGCAAGTCGATGGAGAAGGCCAGGCCGCCGTAGCGGCCCAGCCGGTGCGGGTGATCGACTGGCACCCGGAGTAGCTTACGCTTGCTGTTACGCCGGGACAGCGCGCGACTTGCGCTTGCGCATCCAGCCGATCAGGCCCAGGCCGGCAGCCATCATCAGGTAGGTTTCCATTTCCGGCACCGCTGCCAGAGGCGTAGAGGTGATGTCGAGGCTGTCGATACCGATGTAGTTGCCGTTGTTGGCATCAATGCCAGCGTCGGACAGCACGTAACGCAGGGCGAACGCGCCGGTGGTGTCACCGGTCAGGCCACTCAGCGACACGCTGTACTGGGTCCAGAATTCGGGGTACCCGCCTACGTTTTGCGCCGGGTTGATGGTCAGCAGCAAGGTGTCAAAGGTGCCCACGCTGGTTGCAGTGTTGCCGACATCGACACCGCCAACCGTGCTGAAACGAACTTCCAGGTTGTCCGGGAATGCCGAGTTCACGTCAGTGCGGGTAAAAAACGACAGCGTATCGCCGTTGCGGTAGGTGGACGTCGGCAGGATCAGCCAGTCACTGATGGTACCCGAGCCGAGAACGGCGTTGTAATTGGACGAAACGTAGGAATCGGCCGAACCATCGTAGGCGCCGAATACGTCGGTGTTACCCGTAGTCCAGCTGGTGAAGCCAGTCGGAGCGCTGTTGTTGACAGTTGTCCAGCCCAGCGGAATGCCGTTGTCGAAGTTTTCGGTGAGCGCATCGGCAGAAGCAACGCCAACTGCGCTGAACGACATGGCGACAGCCATCGCCAACGGCATCAATGCGGATTTAAACGAAACAGCCATCTGAGACCTCCAAGGTAAGTTGTGATTCGACTAATGCCGATGGTCAAAGTTTGTATACTGCTTGAAATCCAATGAAACTTACAGCAACTTTTGTATCGTTTTTATTATATTTCAGACAGTTTACACTTGACCCACCCTACGTTGGAGCTCGGTTGAGCAATCTGGCTGGCAGCGCTTAACGCTGCTGCGCCATAGAGCCGAGCGCGACTTTAAGGATATCGCTGTCGAGTCCGTTGAAGATGTCCGGATGCCGCGCAAACAGCATGGCTACCCGCTCCACGATGCCCGGGTTGTGTTGCTGCGCTACAACGGCGATTTCAGCAACCTGCGGCGGCGTGATATCGGTAATTTGCTCTGTGGAAAGATGTGGGTGGCCATTCTCGGTAAACAGCGTGCCAACGCTGCCGGCCAGCGCGGACAACATGGTCGGGCTGACATTGTCCAGAAGCAGGTTCAGCAATTCGGTGCGCAGGCCGCTATCACTGCGGAAGAACAGCTGGCTGACCATTTGCGCAAACGGCGGCGTGTCGTCTGACAGGAAGGCCCGGGCAATGCCCTGGGCGACCGACGATTGCGATTGCTCGCCGACGATATGCTTGAAAGCTTGCGCCACGCCGTCGGGATCGGCGGCGGTGACGTGGCCGGCATGTTGTTGCAATAAACTTCCCAGATCGAATCCCATGACAGCTCCCGGAGGTAAAAAATGCAGCATAGTCCGGGGTGGTGGGGCGGTCTGTTCGCAGTCGCACCATGCTCTATGCATGATAGGACCCGCTACCTTGCTGTTAGTCGATCATGACGATGTCGCGCAGTTCTTTGCCTTCGTAATAGAGGATCCGGCACGACGCTTCGCCGAAGCACAGGCCGACCGCCTGCTGGGCGATATGCACTTGCTCGCACGGTGTGCCCGGATGGCAGGCCGGCAGGTAGTCGCCAGGCTCGATCATCGACAGGCGCGGCGGGTTGGCGTCGCTGTCTTCATAGCTGAAGGTTTTTAGGATGCCGGCGTAGCCGCCGCCAGGCGTAAAAGTGACCATCACCGCGCCGGCCAGCTTCTGCTTGTCGTTGTACATTAGGTGGACCACGTCGTCGGTGTCCGCTGCCTGGATATGCCCCCTGATACTGGGCAAAGGCATTGCCATCCAGCCGGCTGGAGTTGGCACGCCATGCGGGTTGGCGTAGGCCGCCAGCCGGTCCGCATCAGCCTGTGATTGTGGGGGCGTCTTCGGGGGAGCGGTGTCGCTGGTGGTGGCGGCGGCAAACGCGCTGTTTGCTGCCGAGACGGCAAACGTCAGCAGGCAAGCAGCAGCGATCTGCGCCAGCCGGCGCGGGAGGTGGGAGGTGCGCATGGCAAGGTCCGGTTGTATGCGGGCGGGTTGCCGCAATTGCAACCCATGCTAGGCAGTCGGACGGGTGGCGTCAACAAATGGCTCATTACAGATTGGCAATGTTATTGGGACAGGATATCGATGTAGCTGGCGTCACGAGCAAATACATGCCGTCGCCGTCGGTGTACTTGTCGCCGGTTTTCTTGATGGAATTGACCTTCCTGACGAAGGTGTCTGTCAGACTCATCTCAGCCTCCCTCTGTGACGGTTTACGCAGGGAGGCTAGCAAAGCTACCGCGAAATATACCGTCAAAAATCAAAGGGACTGCGATGCAGTGGGAGACCAGCAGAGCCATAAAAAAACCCGCCGTCAGAGGAGAGGGGCGGGTTTTTGACTGTTACTGCTGCGCTTGCTTACGACCTAATGGTGCCTCGGGCCGGAATCGAACCGGCACGCCTTTCGGCGGCGGATTTTGAGTCCGCTGCGTCTACCAGTTCCACCACCAAGGCAGGCCTGCATGCAATGCGATATATATTATTACCGATTTGCCCTCCAGCCGCAAGGTGTTAGTGCAAAGTCGCGGCTGGAAAATTTTCCTGGTCAGGCAAGCGCAACCAATACCGGTTGGCGTGCCAGGCGCTGTTGCTGTTCTTCCAGCAGGCTGAAGATGGCGTCTTTCGATAATACGTACTGGTCCATCAACACGTCCTTCAGTTCCAGGATCTGCTCGCGGTAGTCGGCGATCGCCGCCAGCGTGTAGGTGTACAGTTCGTCGGACTTGGCTTGTACCTGGTCGAGGTCGGTGTCCTTGTGCTTGAACTGGGTATAGTCGAGCTTGGAGCGCGAGTACATCGAGAGCTGGTTCACCATCATGTCGAGCATCGACGTAGCCTTTTGAATATCGTTCTGGCTGCCTACCGAGATGCCGCGCGCGCCGTAGAACAGTTCCTCTGCCGCGACGCCGCCGTACAGCTGGATCACGTCGCGCTCGAGTTCTTCCAGCGTACGCAGCGCCACGTCGTCCGAGGCCGACAGCACGTAGCCGAGCGCACCCAGCTTGGAGACCGATTCGGTGCTGATCTTGAGGAACGGCGAGCGCTCCTTCACTTCGGCCAGGGTCATGCCTTCGCGCAGCCACGGGTCGATCTGCATGAAGAAGTGGCCGAGCTCGTGCAGCGCCACGCGCTCGCGCTGGCGCGTCTTCTCGGCCGTGGTGGCGCGGTCGGTGAGGCCGATGGTGGCGCGCTCGAAGGCGCGGAACATCAGGTCGGTATCGATGACCTTGTTTTCCTGGATGGCGATCATGCTGGCGCGCTCGACCACCGTTTGCAGCAACGCCGGGCTGAGGTTGGCAGTGATCTCGGCTACGTGGTCGAGCTTGAGGTGGCCCCAATCGACGCAACCGTCGGCCTTGCGCGCCAGGAACGAGCGCAGCAGTTCACTGCGTTCGTTCTTGTTGGGCAGGCGGAAATTGATCTTGACCGAGAAGCGGCGCAGCATCGCTTCGTCCATCTTGGTCGAAGCGTCGTCGAAATTGGACGCCACGACCCAGATCACGCCGGCGCCCTTGTCGCTGCGCACGCCGTCGAGCAGGCCGAGCAGCGTGTTGGCGGTATCGTCTTCCCATTTTTTTTCGCCGCGGCCGCGCGGCATGAACAGGCCCTGTGCTTCGTCGAGGAAGATGATGCAGCTGCCGCGTGCGCATGCCTTGCGGTGCAGCGCGTGCAGCGCCTTGGAGCCGCCGCCGATATAGCCCGATTCCAGCGCCGAGCCCGAAGCCTGGATCAGCGGGATGTCGAGCCGCTTGGCCAGGTAGCCCGCCAGCTTGGTCTTGCCGGTGCCGGCCGGGCCGGTCAGCATCACGTTGAACGGCTTGTCGATGTCGTGCTCGCGATAGACGGCGCGGTTGCGGATCATGTCTTCCAGGTGCAGCACTTCCTGCTTGATGTCTTCCATGCCGATCAGGTCGTCCATGCTGCCGGTCAGCTGGTCCGGGGTGAGCACGGTGGCGTTGACGCCGGTGCCGGGCAGGCCGTGGCGCAGCAGGAACAGCACCACGCAGACGAGCAGGATGTCGATCGCGTGGCGCTTGAGGAAGCCGCCGGCGCGCGCCATGGCGCTGTCTTCCTCGTCCACCAGCACGGCCTTGTGCGACGCCAGGTAGTCTTCACGGGCAATGGCGTAGGGAATGTTGTTACGCAGCAGAACTTCGCGCTCCAGGCTCAGGTGCGAGGTGCTGGGCACTTTCACCACGCGCAGCAGCGGGTCGTCCTTGAGCTTGATGATGTAGCGCGGCGCCTCCGACAGCGGTGCGGCGATCAGCAGGTACTCGAGCTTGTCGCGCTGGCCGGCCAGCGCCGTGATGACCGATATGTCCTGGGTGCGCATCAGCGGGCTGGTGTCTTGCGGCACTTCCTTGCGCCAGCCGACGATCACCGCGATGCCGATCGCGACAATCAGCAGGGCGATACGGACGTAGTTGTTGCGTAAGGCAGTTTGAAGTTTATGCAGTGTAAACATGTGGGCGCTATCCAGTGTGGGCAGCTGGTGTCGGGCTGGGCGCGGGGATAGGGCGCAGCAGCCGAGGCCGCCAAGGGCCGGCGCGCGGTGTGGCGCTGCCGGAAGTGCGTTTCTGGACGGATATTATGAAAATAACATGCCCTGCGGCAACTCGTCCTGTTCAGCACTATAGCTGGCTTACCGGCGTTTGTATCGCACTGCGGCGAAAAAAAATGGCGCCTGCAACAGCAACGGCGCCTTTCGTGGCAGGGCTTGCAAGTATTTCGGCATGTTGTGCGTCGAAGGCGTTATCAACTTGTCGACATTGCCTGGAATTTTCAAACAGCGTCCATTCATCGCGCGATTTTGCAGTTGATACCGGCGGATTGGCGGCTGGTCGCAAACGCCGGATTTTATGGTCCGGGCTTGTTAAGGTGCTTACATCAGCCGCTGCAAACAAGAAGCACAGCGGTGATGCCGAAATCCCTTGATTGCCTCAACCACTTACGGAGCTCACCATGAAAACCACCCTGATCGCCCTCGCCGCCGCCCTCGCTTTTTCCGCCCTGCCTGCCGCCCACGCCCAGCAAATCCAGGAAAATATTCCGCAAGTAAAAGTGAGCAGCAGCGTGTATGTTTCGCCGAGCGAGCTGGCCGATTACGCCAACGCTTACCGGTTGACCAATGGCCAGATCGTGCGTTTTACCCAAAGCGGCGATCGCTTGTACACCCAGGTGGACCAGGGCCGTCGCGTCCGGGTCATACCTGTATCGAATAAAGAATTCATCAGCGAAGAAGGCGCCCGCATCGTGTTCCGCGACTATGGCGATGAAGTGGGCATCACCAATTTCGAAAAGCTGCCGATGGCGCAGGCCCTGCCGGCCAATACCATCGTCATGGCACGCCGTTGATGCGGCGCGCAGGATCGGCGGCCGCGCCGATCCTGGCGTAAGTTGTCAGTCAGCGCGCCGATACAGGCGGAAACGCTCATCCCGATCGGCCGGACGCCGACCTTCCCATAACAGTATCCACTGCTTGCCCCGATGGTGCGGCGCGACGTCGCGGTTGTCGCGCGCGCGCGTGCTTTCCTGCAGCAGCAACAGGCTGCAACGTCCGCCCTCGACGCCGGTGAACGGCAGGTGCGCATAGTAGGCGAACGAGGCGCGCTGCGCCGGCCCCACATTGGTTTCGATACAGTCCGCGTTTGGCGGCAGCTTCTCGGCGATCTGGCGCGCCACGCCGGCGTAGCTCTTGCTGTAGTTGAGATCGGGCAGGAACAGCGTCATCAGCAAAATCCAGATAAGGATCAGGCCGCCTGACGACAGCACCACGGCGCGCCACAGCACGGTCGGCCTGCGGGCCACGCGCCAGTGCACCAGCGCGAACCAGCCGGCGGTGGCAATCGCTGCCACCGGGAACGCGACCGCGCCCACTTCCGGCGTAAAGCCCGGCACCAGTTTCAGGGCATTCTTGGCCGCCTGCGCCGGCCAGCCGGTCAGCTTGGCGAACCAGAAGATCCAGATCACGGCCGCGCACAAGGTCAACGCCATCACCGAGAACCAGTCGATGGCGTTGATGGCGCCGCGCTTCATGGTGAGCAAACCAAAAGCGGCCATCACCGCCAGCGGCGGCAGCAGGATCAATAGTTGTCCCTGTTCGGGCGCGGTGGCGCACAGTGCCATGATGGCGCCCATGGTGACGAACGCCAGCGGCACCACGATGTGCAGCGCCAGGCGCTGGCGGCGCCAGGCCCAGATGGCCCAGCCGGCAAACGGCCAGGCCGGCCAGAAGAACCACACGCCCACGCGGAAGAAGAATTTATAGGCCACCACCGTCGGCAGGCCGAACTGCGCCAGGTGCAGCGCACTCCAGTCCTGCACCGGGTGCTGATTGTACGGTTGCAGCAAGTGCGCTGGCGCGATCCAGATCGCGGTCACGGCGGCGGCCACCAGGAACGCCAGGCCCAGGTCGCGCAGCGCGCGCCCCACGGGCTGGGCCAGCAAGCGTGTACAGGCGAACACGGCCAGCATGAAGCACACCGGCGTCACCCAGCCATGGGTGAGCGTGAGCAGGCCGATGGCCAGGCCGCTGAGGGCGGCATTGCGCAGCGACGGCGCTTCCACGTAGCGCACGGTGCGGTACAACATGAAGGCGGTGAGCGAGACGCGCAGCGCGTCGGCCGTGGTTTCGTGGCTGTGGACCAGCAAGCCCAGGCAGCCGAGGTAGATCAGGACGGCGGCATCGGCCAGGGTGCGGCCGAAATCGTCGGGTTCGGGCTGGCCGCCGAAGGCGAGGCGCAGCGGCTGCGCATCCTGGCGCCGGCCGAGGTTGAAGGTGGCAAACCACAGCGACAGCACGCCGAACAGGAAGATGGCCACCGTGCCGACCCTGGCGGCCAGCACATCGCCCAGCAGCCAGCCGAACAGCTTGATGCCGAGCGCACCGATCCAGAATGCCAGCGGGCCGTCGTCGGGAATTGCCAGGCCGGCGATATTCGGCACCAGCCAGTCTTGCCAGGTGCCGTGCGCCATGGTCCACATGATGCCGAAGCTGGCGGCGTCGTCATTCTTCCACGGCTCGCGGCCTATCAGTCCGGGCAGAATATAGAGCAGGCCCAGGGCAAACAGGGCCAGGCGCGGCAGGGCCAGCGTGGCGGCGGCGGGAAGACGGACTGGCTTCATCGATCAGAGTGCAAATTGAGGTAGACGGGAGTATGAAGGAAAACCGGGCGCCCGGCAGGGAGCCACAAATAAAAAAAGCAGCCAGAGGCTGCTTTTTGCATCGAAGCGGGGGGAATTAACCAGCTGCAACGGCGGTTTTCGAACCGACGGTACCGAATTTCTGACGGAACTTCTCGACGCGGCCAGCGGTGTCGACGATTTTGTGTTTGCCGGTGTAGAACGGGTGCGATTCAGCCGACACCTCGATCTTGACCAGTGGGTAGTCTTTACCGTCGTGGTTGATCGTTTCGCGGGTGGCGATGGTCGAACGGGTAACGAATTTGAAGTCGCACGACAGGTCGTGGAAAACAACTTCGCGGTAATCTGGATGGGTATTTGCTTTCATTTTGAAGCCTCGGTGAGTTTGGTAGCCAAACAGCACTTCGTCGGTCTCTACTGCTTCTCGACCCGATTGCTGATCACTTGCCAGTGATTAAAAATAGTGCAACCGCCGATTATACAGCGGTATACGGACACAGGCAACCGCTTGGGTTGCCTGGTTTGCAGCCAGCTTAAAAGCTTAGCCGCCTCTGCGGTAAAGCAGGGGTTTCGTGGGGCACGGTCCCACGCCTGCGCAACGGCTTGGCCATGCAGGGCCAAGCTCCTTGCGCATTGCGGCTCTAGCCGCCTCTGCGCATCATGTCGAAGAACTCGGTATTGGTCTTCGTGGCGCGCATCTTGTCGAGGATGAACTCCATCGCTTCGATCTCGTCCATCGAGTACAGCAGCTTGCGCAGGATCCAGATTTTTTGCAGCTGGTCCGGCTTGATCAGGAGTTCTTCGCGGCGGGTGCCCGATTTGTTCAGGTTGATCGCCGGGTACACGCGTTTCTCGGCCAGGCGGCGCTCCAGGTGCACCTCCATATTGCCGGTACCCTTGAATTCTTCGTAGATCACGTCATCCATGCGCGAGCCGGTTTCGATCAGCGCCGTGGCGATGATGGTCAGCGAACCGCCTTCTTCGATGTTACGGGCGGCGCCGAAGAAGCGTTTCGGGCGTTGCAGCGCGTTGGCGTCCACACCACCGGTCAGCACCTTGCCCGAGGCCGGGATCACGGTGTTGTACGCGCGCGCCAGGCGGGTGATCGAGTCGAGCAGGATCACCACGTCTTTTTTCATTTCGACCAGGCGCTTGGCTTTTTCCAGCACCATCTCGGCAACCTGCACGTGGCGGGTGGCCGGTTCGTCGAAGGTCGATGCGACCACTTCGCCGCGTACCGAGCGTTGCATCTCGGTCACTTCTTCCGGACGTTCGTCGATCAGCAGCACGATCAGGGTAACGTCGGGGTGGTTCGAGGTGATCGCGTGGGCGATGTGCTGCAGCATCACGGACTTGCCGGACTTTGGCGAGGCGACCAGCAGGCCGCGCTGGCCCTTGCCGATCGGCGCGATCAGGTCGACGATACGGCCGGTGATGTTCTCGGTGCCGTTGATGTCGCGCTCGAGGCGCAGCGGCTCGTTCGGGTGCAGCGGCGTCAGGTTCTCAAACAATATGCGGTGTTTCGAGGCTTCCGGCGATTCGCCGTTGACCTTGTCTACCTTGACCAGCGCGAAATAGCGTTCGCCGTCTTTCGGGGTGCGCACTTCGCCTTCGATCGAATCGCCGGTGTGCAGGTTGAAGCGGCGGATTTGCGATGGCGAGATATAGATGTCGTCGGTCGAAGCCATGTAGCTGGCGTCGGGCGAGCGCAGGAAGCCGAAGCCGTCCGGCAGCACTTCGAGGGCGCCGTCGCCGAAAATCTGCTCGCCGGATTTGGCGCGCTTTTTCAGGATCGCGAACATCAGCTCCTGCTTGCGCAGGCGGGCCGCGTTGTCGATATCAAGACCGATGGCCATCTCCAGCAACGCCGAGACGTGTAAGGCCTTTAATTCAGATAGATGCATATGTGTTGAGTGTCCCGTGACGGGAAAGTAAAGGTAGGGGAGGGAACTGCGTGGTGTTGTCTGTTTATTTATATAAAACGCGTTGCGGTCGGGCCGTACGCTGTTTTCCGGATCTGAGGCGGCTGTTTCTGCGGGCGCAGAAGCAGCCGTCTGTCCGCAATACTATCTTACTTAGATATTGCTGTCGATGAAACTAGTCAACTGACCTTTGGCCATGGCGCCGACTTTTTGTGCCGCTGGCACGCCGTTCTTGAACAGGATCAGGGTAGGAATACCACGGATCCCGAATTTGGCGGGCACTGCCTGGTTCGAATCGACGTCCATCTTGGCGATGGTGATCTTGCCGTCGTATTCCTTGGCGACTTCTTCCAGGATCGGGGCGATGCTCTTGCAAGGACCGCACCATTCGGCCCAGAAGTCGACCAGCACTGGACGGTCGGATTTCAGCACGTCGGCATCAAAAGAAGTATCGGTGATGTGTTTGATATTTTCGCTCATATTTTCCTCAATCGAGGTGTGGGATCAATAACGCCTGGGGATGATGCCAGTGTTGCCGTTAAGCCAGTTACAGAGAATACATGGCGACTATGTGCGCGAATTCAATGTCTGGAATTGGGAAGGCAACAAAGGTCGGCAGGCGGGAATGGATCAAATCATAACCCATTTTTTATAAATGTGCGGAGATTGAGTTTTGACGTCAATTTTCGTCGGCAAACGTGGTGTTATTCATAATCTGCTCGGTAATCTGTTCCAGCAGCGGCCATAGCCTGGCCAGGCTGGCGCGGGCGGTGGCCAGGTTGACGGCATCGCTGGCGCTTGCCGGCAGCAGTTCCAGGCTGGCGAACATTTCACCCATGCCCAGCGCCCCTACCGTGCGGGCCGGCGACTTGAGGCGGTGGCCCAGTTCGCGCACCTGGGCCAGATCGCCGCGCTTTAATGCCGCTTCCATCGCCGACAGTCCCTGCTGGGCATTGTGCAGAAACTTGAAAGCGAACTTGCGCACTTTTTCCGGGTGGTAGCCGAGCAGCTTGGCCAGGATCGACAGGTCGATCACGGCCGGGTCGCCGGCCAGGGTGGGCTTGAAGGCGGGGCGTACGGCGGGCCGCTCGCGCTCGGGCGCGAGGCCCAGGCGCTGCACCGGCAGCCAGCTGGCGATGGTGCGGTACATCAGCGCCGGCTGGATCGGCTTGGAGATGAAGTCGTCCATGCCGGCAGCGATGCAGCGGGCGCGGTCCTCGCTGGTGGCGGTGGCGGTCATGGCCAGCACCCGCAGGCCATTCAGGCGCGGGTCGGCGCGGATGCGGCGGGTCGCCTCCAGGCCGTCCATCAGCGGCATCTGCACGTCCATCAGCACGCAATCGAAGGCGGTCTGGCGCAGCAGGTCGAGCGCTTCCTGGCCGTTGGCCGCCAGGCACACCGACGCGCCCACGTCTTCCAGCATCTCGAGCGCGATCTGCTGGTTGAACGTGTTGTCCTCCACCAGCAGGATGCGGGCGTCCTTGAGCGTGGTGATGACGGCGGCGGTCTGGGTGGAAGCCAGCAGTTCGGCGGCGGCATCCTGCACCCGCTCGATCACCTGCGGCACACTGGCGTCGGAAATGCCCAGCCGCGCGGTGAACCAGAACGTGCTGCCCACCCCCGGCGCGCTGCGCACGCCCACTTCGCCGCCCATCAGTTGCGCCAGCTGCTTGCAGATGGCCAGGCCGAGGCCGGTGCCGCCATGCTCGCGCGTGGTGGAGGTGTCGGCCTGCTGGAACGACTGGAACAGGCGGTCGATTTCCAGCTCCGACAGGCCGATGCCGCAGTCGCTCACCTCGAAGCGCAGCAGGCAACTGCTGGCGTCGGCCACCACCTGGCGCACGCGCACGTCGATGCGGCCCTTTTCGCTGAACTTGATGGCGTTGTTGGTGTAGTTGATCAGTACCTGGCCCAGGCGCAGCGGATCGCCGCGCAGCACGCGCGGCAACGCCGGGTCGAGTTCGAACACCAGTTCCAGTTCGCGGCTGACCGCTTTGGGCGCCACCACCGTGGTCAAGGTCTGGATCACGTGGTCGAGCGCAAAATCGACCTGCTCGATATCGAGCTTGCCGGCCTCGATCTTCGAAATGTCGAGGATGTCGTCGATGATGCCCAGCAGGTGTTCGCCGGCGAAGCGGATCTTTTCCAGGTAGTCGCGCTGGCGCGGATCGAGGTCGGTCTTGAGCGCCAGGTACGCCATGCCGATCACGCCGTTCATCGGGGTGCGGATCTCGTGGCTCATGTGGGCCAGGAACTGGCCCTTGTACTGGCTCGCTTCCTCGGCCTGGTGGCGCGCCTGTTCCAGCTCGCGGGTGCGCATCAGCACCCGCTCTTCAAGATGCTCGTTCCATTCGCGCAGCTCGTCGGCGCCGCGCTTGCGGTCGCTGATGTCGGTCAGGCTGACCACCACCAGCGGCACGGCGCCGGTAGGATCGAGAATCGGTTCGGCGTTGATCGACAGCCAGCGCATGGCGCCGTCGGGCTGGGTGATGCCCATGACCACGTCGCGTACCGGCAGGCCGGTGACGATGGCCAGGCGCACCGGGTGGCTGACGCGATCGAACCTGCTGCCGTCCTCGCGCACGCCGCACCACAAACCGTCGCATTCGCCGCGCCGCTCCAGTTCCATCGCGTGTGCCAGCATGCGCGCGGCGGCGGCATTGCTTTCCAGTATGGCGCCGCCGCCATCGACCATCACCAGGCCGTTGGTGACCGCGTTGAAAATCGAGGCGAGCCGCTGGCCCGTCAGGCGCAGTGCATCCTCGGCGGCGCGGCGCGCCGTGATATCGGTGAGCATGGCCAGCGTGCCCGCATAATGGCCGGCGTCGGAGCTGATGACGGTGGTCGAGAGCAGGCACCACAACGCGCTGCCGTCGGCGCGGCGCAGGCGGATGTCGCCCTGGACCGCTTCGCCCGCCAGGTGGCGCTGCAGGTGCTGCTTGAGCAGCAGGCGGCCGGCGTCGTCCATGAACTCGGTCATGCCGTGGCCCATCACCTGGTCCACGTCCATGCCCAGCATGGCGGCCATGGTGGGATTGACGAAGGTGGTGCGGTCGTCGGCGTCGGTCATCCAGATGCCTTCGGCGGCGGTCTGCACGATCAGGCGGTAGCGCTCGGAGCTGGCGTGCATGGCTTCTTCGGCCCGCTGACGCTGGGTCATGTCGCGCAGGGTCACCACCACCAGTTGCTCGCCGCCCAGGTCCAGCGGCGCCAGGTGCACCATGGCGGGGAAGGTGCTGCCGTCGGCGCGGTGGGCGTTCATGACCCGGCCCGGCAGCCCCGGACGGGCGAACAGTTCGCGCGCGCGGCCGGTGCTGCGCATGCTGTCGGGCGCCAGCTGGTCCATGCTGCGCCCGGCCAGGTTATCCGCGACGCCGAAGCTGCGCGCGCAGGCCGGATTGGCGTAGCGCACGCGCCCGCCCTTGTCGGCGATCAGCATGGCGCCGGGTGTGGCGGCGATCACCGCGCACAGGCGCGCCTCCTCGTCGTTGGCGCGCTCGGTGATGTCGGCAAACGTGCCCATGGCGCGCAGCGGGCGGCCGTCCGTTGCCCGCTCGACGACAGTACCGCGCGCCAGCAGCCACTTCCAGCTGCCGTCGCGGCAGCGCATGCGGTGCTCGACGATGAAACGCGCGTTGTGCTCGCTGCTGTCCGCCAGGTATTCGGCCACGTTGCGGTCCACGCGCGCCATATCGTCGGGATGGATGTCGGCGCGCCATTGTTCGATGGCGGACGGGTAATGTTCGTCCTGTCCCAGCAGCTCGCGCGAGCGCGCCGACAGGACCAGTTGGCCGGTGTCCATCTGCCACTCCCACACGCCTTCACCCGAGCCCTCCAGCGCCAGGCTGGCCATGCTCTCGGAGCGCGCCAGCTCCAGGCGCGCCCGCCGCAGCGCCTGTGCCTGGCGGCGCAGTCGCCAGACGGCGATGGCCGCAGCAAGCAGCAGCAGCGCGCCGAGGATCGGCAAGCCGTAGCGCAGCAGCGGGTGCACCACGCTCGGCTGGTACAGGAAGCCGTCGAGACGGAAGTCGGCCGGGAGCATGCCCTGTTCCCGGTAGGCCCGGGCAATGGCTTGCCAGCGTTCCGGATTGCTGTAGCCCAGTTCCACCAGGTCCTGCTGCAGCAGCGGCACCATTTGCGCGGCTTCGTACATCAGTTGTTCTCGGCTGTGGCGCGCGGGGTAGCGCGCGCGTATCAGGTCGGCCATTTTGGCCGGATGGGCCATGGCGTAATGCCAGCCGCGCAGGGTGGCCTGGCGCAGCGCCTCGGCGCGCGCCGGATGTTCGCGCAGCTCGCTCTCGGTGGTGTACAGCACGTCGCCGTAGAAATCGAGGCCGGCGCTGCGCGGCGAGCGCACCTCGAACGGCACCCCGCTGCGTTCGAGCGCCAATGGCGCCTGGGTGGTGTAGAACGACATCGCGTCCACCCGGCCGGCAATCAGGTCGTCGAAATTGTAGGTGTGGGCCAGCTGGTACATGCTGTCGTAGCGCACCCCGGTCTTTTTCAGGTAGGCAGTCAGTTCTTCGTTATTGGGCGCCATCATGATGCGGCTGCCGGGCCACGGGCGGGGCTTGCCGTCGGGGCCCAGGCGCACCAGCAGCGCCGCGCCGGAATGCTGGAACACCGACGCCAGCACCACCACCGGCTGGCCCAGCGCGCGCGCCAGCAGCAGCGTGGTGTTGCCCACGCCGTACTGGGCGCGGCCCTCGGCCACGGCCTGCACCGGGTCGTTGCCCGGGGTCGCCTCGAGCAGCGTCACCTCGAGACCGGCGTCGCGGTAGTAGCCCTGGTCCTGGGCCGCGTAGTAGCCGGCGAACTGGAACTGGTGCTGCCACTTGAGCTGGATTGTCACGTTTTCCGCTGCGACCGCGCCGGTGGCGGTGAGCGCGCCTGCCGCCATGAGCATGCAGGTGGCCCACCGGCGTGCCATCTGGCGCCACGATGGCGAAGCGATGCAGGTGCGCGTGCGGAACAAGGTAGGCCTTTCTGGGGGCGAATTATTCTGTCTGCGGGCAACTATATCAGCTTTAATGGCCGCAATTATCGCCGTATGATCCAGATCAAGATGTGTTGCGCGGACGTGAAAAGGCCGTTGCAAAAGACCGGATTTTTGCGGCTTTTCGTGACAAAGGGTGAGATTCGCCAGGCGCTTTTTGGTACCTGTCGCTTGCTGTTTGATAGTTATGGTGGTGGGCTACTGGGTAAAGCTGCCGGCAAACTGGTAGCGGTGTCCCGGGTGCCACATGGTGGCGATGGTGGCGATGCGTCCGCCCGACATGGTCTGGCGGCGCAGCACCAGGCAGGCCTGGCGCACCTCGATGGCCAGCATGTCGGCGATTTCGCGCGGCGCCGGCAGCGCTTCGATGCTGTAGCTGGCGCCTTGCAGCGGCGCGGCCTGCATCAGGTATTCGTTGGGGGTGATGGCGCCGAAGTCCTGTTCCATGTAGTCGGGCGCGCAGTCGGGATTGACCCAGCGGTCCTCCACCTGGATCGGCACGCCGTTCTCGAAATGGATGATCACCGAGTGGAACAGCGGGTGGCCGGACGGCAGCTCGAACTGCTTGGCCATCAAGTCGCTGGCCTTGAGCTGTTCCAGGTGTTGCAGGCTGCTGCGGTGGACGTGGCCGCGCGCGCGCACTTCCTCGGCAATCGACTTGATCTGCAGCAGCGTGGACTGGTATTTTTGCTGGGCCACGTAGGTGCCGGAACCCTGGCGCCGCGTGAGGACCTGTTCGGCGGTCAGTTCGCGCACGGCGCGGTTGACGGTCATGCGCGAGACGCCAAACTGTTTGACCAGCGCCTGCTCGGACGGAATCACGTCGCCTTCTTTCCACACGCCGGCGCCGATCTGCGCCAGTAAATAATCCTTGATCCGCTGGAAAATCGGGGTATGGTCAGATGGTTGATTGTTTGCTTGCTGGTCCAAACCGCGTCTCCGTAGGCCGCACTCCAAGGCGGCTGACCGGCATTCTAGCATCGACATACAATTCGAAAGCAAGCGCCGGAGTGTGCGTACCGGCGCCGGTGGCTACCATGGCCGCATTGCCATTCATTCATGGAGGTCGAGATGGGTAACTCAGCTTTGTCCAGCCCGGCATATGCCGACGAATATGCCGACGACAGCGCGCGCTGGGCCGCCGTGCAGGCGCGCGATGCCGGCGCCGACGACGTGTTCTGGTACTCGGTGCGCAGCACCGGCGTGTATTGCCGGCCCTCGTGCGCGGCCCGCCCGGCGCTGCGCCGCAACGTCGCGTTTCACGCCACCCGCGCAGAGGCGGAGCAGGCCGGCTTTCGTCCCTGCCTGCGCTGCAAGCCCGACCAGCCGCCGCTGGCCGCGCGCCAGGCCGCCATCGCCGCGCGTGCCTGCGCCCTGATCGACGCCGCCGCCCAGGCGGGCGACGCCGCGCCCGACCTCGACGCGCTGGCGGCGGCGGTCGGCGCCAGCCGCTTTCATTTTCATCGGATCTTCAAGGCGGCCACCGGCATCACGCCCAAGGCCTACGCCAATGCCGGCCGTGCACGGCGGGTGCAGCAGGGACTGGCGCAGCAGGATTCCGTCACCGACACGCTCTACGCGGCCGGCTTCAATTCCAGCGGCCGGTTTTATGCGCAGGCGCCGGCGGTGCTGGGGATGACGCCGTCGGCGTTCCGCGCGGGCGGGCAGGGCGCGCAGATCCGCTTTGCCATTGCCGCGTGCTCGCTGGGCGCGATCCTGGTGGCCAGCACGGACCACGGCATTTGCGCGATCCTGATCGACGACGATCCCGATTTCCTGGTGCGCGACCTGCAGGACCGCTTTCCGAACGCGGAGCTGATCGGCGCCGAGGCCGACTACGAGCAGGTGGTGTCGCGCGTGGTGGGCATGGTGGAGCGCCCGGAGCTGGGCCTGGACCTGCCGCTCGACGTGCGCGGCACGGCATTCCAGCAGCGCGTGTGGCAGGCGCTGCGCGCGATTCCCGCCGGGCGCACCGTCAGCTACGCCGAGCTGGCCGAACTGGTGGGCCTGCCCAAGGGCGCGCGCGCCGTGGCCGGGGCGTGCGCAGCCAATGCGCTGGCCGTGGCGATTCCGTGCCACCGCGTGGTGCGCAACGACGGGTCGATTTCCGGCTACCGCTGGGGCGTCGACCGCAAGGCGGCGCTGCTCGACCGCGAGCGGCAGGAGTAGCGCGGCATGGCCAACGGAGCATTCGACTTTCAAGAAGGTGAATCCGGGCGGGCGCCGCGCCGGGTGGCGCCTGCACCGTTCGATGCCGGTCGCCAGGGCGTTGGCGCGGCGGCCGGTATCACGGTGCACGTTGCGGCGCTGGACTGGCAGGCCATCGCCGACGAGCTCACCGCGCATGGCTACGCCATCGTGCCCGGCCTGCTGTCCGCGCCCGAATGCGCGGCCGTGGCGGCCCAGTACGCGCAGCCGCAGCTGTTTCGCAGCCGGGTGGTGATGGCGCAGCATGGCTTCGGCGCCGGCGAGTACCAGTATTTTCGTTATCCGCTGCCGTCGGTCGTCGCTGCGCTGCGCCAGTCGCTTTACGGGCCGCTGGCGGCGATTGCCAACCGCTGGCACGCTGTACTCGACATCGCCGCCCGCTTTCCTCAGGACCATGCCGATTTCCTGGCGCGCTGCCACGCGGCAGGGCAGACGCGGCCCACGCCATTGCTGCTGCGATACGGCGCGGGCGACTATAACTGCCTGCACCAGGATTTATATGGCGAACACGTATTTCCGTTGCAGGCGGCGCTGCTGCTCAGTCAACCCGGGGACGATTTCGACGGCGGCGAGTTCGTGCTGACCGAGCAGCGTCCGCGCATGCAGTCGCGGGTGGCGGTGGTGCCGCTCAAGCGCGGCGACCTGGTGATTTTCCCGGTCAACCACCGGCCGGTGCAGGGCGCACGCGGCAATGTCTATCGCGTGGCCATGCGCCACGGCGTGAGCCGGCTAAGGGCCGGGTCGCGCCATACGCTGGGCATCATCTTTCACGATGCGACCTGAGTGATTTTTTGCGTGTGGTACAGCCGCGCATACATGTCGTCGTTGGCCAGTAGTTCATCGTGGCTGCCCGCTTCGCGGATTTTGCCGCCATCGAGCACCACGATGCGGTCGGCGTTCTCGATCGTGGACAGGCGGTGGGCGATGACCACCGTGGTGCGGCCTTCCATCAGGCGCTCCAGCGCCTGCTGCACCAGCCGTTCCGATTCGGTGTCGAGCGCGCTGGTGGCCTCGTCCAGGATCAGGATCGGCGCATCCTTGTAGATAGCGCGGGCGATCGCCAGGCGCTGGCGCTGGCCGCCCGACAGGCGCAAGCCGTTTTCTCCGACCGGCGATTGATAACCCTGCGGCTGGCGCACGATGAACTCGTGCGCGTGCGCCGCGCGCGCGGCCGCTTCGATGCGCTCCTGCGACGGCGCCGGATCGCCGTAGGCGATATTGGCGGCCAGCGTGTCGTTGAACAGCACCACGTCCTGGCTGACCAGCGCGATCTGCCGGCGCAGCGAAGCGAGCGCATACTCGCGCAGATCGACGCCGTCGAGCGTGATGGATCCGCCGCTCACATCGTAAAAGCGCGGCAGCAGGCTCGCCAGCGTGGTCTTGCCGCTGCCCGAACTGCCGACCAGCGCCACCGTCTCGCCGGCGCGGATGTCGAGCGAGACATTATCGAGCGCCAGCCTGGCGTCGGCCACCAGTGGCTTGCCGTCGGCATCGAGGTACTGGAAACTCACGTCCTTGAGCGACAGCTGTCCCTGGGCGCGGGTGGTGGTATGTTGGCCGGTGTCGGCTTCCGTTTCGGTGTCGATCAGGCTGTACACCGAATCGGCGGCAGCCAGGCCCCGTTGCAGCGGCTCGTTGATCTTGGTGAGGTTCTTGATCGGCGACTGCATCGCCATCAGCGCCACGATGAACGAGACGAAGTCGCCGGCCGTGAGGGCGCCGGCCTGGTGGCGCAGCAGCGAAAAATAGATCACCGACGACAGCGTAATCCCGATCAGCAGCATGATCACGCCGGAGTTCAGGGCGGAGGTGGCCGCATGCTTGACCGCCAGTTGGCGATTGAGCTTGACCACGCGGTCGAAGCGGGTCTGTTCGTATTCCTGGCCGCCAAAAATTCTCACCACGCGCTGGCCGCTGATGCTCTCGTCGAGCACATTGGTCAGTTCGCCCATGGCCGCCTGCGCGCTCTTGCTCAGGTGGCGCATGCGGCGCCCGGCAAAGGTGACCACGGCGGCGACCAGCGGCATCAGGATCAGGCAGAATAGCGCCAGTTGCCAGTCCGAGACGAACATGGTGATCAGGTAGCCGATGGTGAGCACCGAATCGCGCACCGCCACGTTGACCACCGTGAGGCCGGCTTGCGCCACCTGGGCGGCGTCGAACGCCACGCGCGAAAGGGTGGTGCCGGTGGACGACTGGTCGAAAAAGCCGTTGGGCAGGCGCATGATGCGGGCGAACATGGCTTCGCGCAGGTTGGCCTGCACCCGGCTGCTGAGCCATGCAGCGCCGTATTCGCCGATGAAACTCGACACCATGCGCATCACGGCCAGTCCGAAAATCACGGCGGGGATGCTCCACATCGCCGCGTCGGCAGTATTCCTGGGCAGGATGTCGGTCAGCCATTGCTGCGCCACGGCCAGCATGCCGGTGGCAGGCGGGCGCACGGCGCCGACCACGTGCGAGGGCGCCAGCGCATCGATCACGGTTTGCAGCTGGCGGATCAGGAGCACATCGGTGGCGGCGGCCAGGCCCACCGCGAACAGGGTAAAGAACCCGATCCACAGGTAAGGGCGGAATTCGTTGAGCAGGCGGTGATAGAGTTGGCGGCTGTTCACTGGGGTGTGGTGATTTCGGCGAAACCGCCATTGTACCCGTCCTGTCGATCTGCAAACTTCGCTACACTGGCAGCCTGGTACCGAATGGAGAAAACGATGCGCACCACCCTCAAGCGGCGCCTGCCGCTGGCCGCCGCCCTGGCGCTTGCCTTCACCGCCCTGGCCCCGGCCGCTCACGCCCAAACCATCATCGACCACGCCAACGGCTACACGCTGACGGCGGCCGGCGCCTTGCAGCGCTTTACGTCGCTGGCGTTCGACGCCCAGGGCAAGGTAGTGGTGGCCGGCAGCGAGGCGCAGACAGCGGCCGCACTGCCGGGCGCCAAGCACGTCGATGCCCAGGGCAAGACCCTGCTGCCGGGGCTGATCGACGCCCACGGCCACGTGTTCGGGCTGGGCGAGATCGCCTCGGGCGTGGACCTGTTTACGCCCACCTCGCTGCCGGCGGCCCTGCGCGCAGTGGCGGACTTTGCCCGCGCCCACCCGAAAAACGCCTGGATCATCGGCCATGGCTGGAACCAGGAAGCCTGGAAGCTGGGCCGTTTCCCCACCGCCGCCGACCTCGACGCGGTGGTGGGCGACCGCCCGGTGCTGCTGCGCCGGGTGGACGTGCATGCCACCTGGCTCAACAGTACGGCGCTGGCCATGGCCGGCATCACCAGGGACACGCCGGACCCCGCCGGCGGCAAGATCGAACGCGACGCCAAGGGCAACCCTACCGGAGTGCTGGTGGACAGCGCCATGGCGCTGGCCGACAAGGTGGTGCCGCTGCCCACGCCGGCGCAGGCGCGCGCCATGCTCGACAACGCGCTGGCGCTGCTGGCCAAGTCGGGCCTGACCAGCGTGCACGACGCCGGCATTTCGGTGGCCGAGGATGGCATTTACCGCGACTACGCCGACCACGGCAAGCTCACCGCCCGCGTGTACGCCATGATCGGCGACACCGGCGCCGCCTTCGACGAGTTATCGAAGGAAGGACCGCTGAAAACCTACGCCAACGACACCTATGCGCTGGCCGCCGTCAAGCTGTTCTCGGACGGCGCGCTGGGCAGCCGGGGCGCCGCCTTGATCGCCCCGTACTCGGACATGCCATCGACGAAAGGACTGCTGTTCCAGCAGAACGCCGCCATGCAGGCCAAGATGGAAAAAGCGATGAAGGCCGGCTACCAGGTCAACGTTCACGCCATCGGCGACGCCGGCAACCACCAGATCCTCGACGCCTACGCCCAACTGATTCCCAAGTACCAGGCCGGCGGCCTGCGTCACCGCATCGAGCACGCGCAGGTGGTCTCACCCGAGGATATCCCGCGCTTCAAGGCGCTGGACATCATCCCGTCGATGCAGCCCACGCACGCCACGTCGGACCAGAACATGGCCGAGCAGAGGGTGGGGCCTGAGCGTATCAAGGGCGCCTACGCCTGGCGCACCTTCCTCGACCAGGGCTCGCGCATTGCCTGCGGCTCGGACTTCCCGGTGGAGCCGCCCGATCCGTTCGAAGGCCTGCACGCGGCGGTCACACGGCAGAACGCGGCCGGTGCGCCGACGGGCGGCTGGTACAAGAACCAGGCCATGACCCTGACCGAGGCGCTGCGGTGCTTCACGCTCGATGCGGCCTATGCGGCGCGCCAGGAAAATCTCATCGGTTCGCTGGAGCCGGGCAAGTGGGCCGATTTCATTGTGATCGACCGCGATATCTTCACGGCGCCGCCCGAGCAGCTGGGCAAGACGGTAGTACTGCAAACCTGGATGGGCGGCAAACGAGTCTATAAAAAATAGGCAAAGGCGGTTGACTTGGTTGTATAGACAACCTATGCTAGGGGCACCTTATCCCCATGAGCAGGAGCGACCATGAGCCACGACAACGATCCGCGTTTCGACGCCACCCGCGATATCCGCGCCCCGCGCGGCCCCGAGCGTACCTGCAAGAACTGGGGCGCCGAGGCCGCGTACCGCATGCTGCAGAACAACCTCGACAAGGAAGTGGCGGAAAATCCACAGCACCTGGTGGTCTACGGCGGCATCGGCCGCGCCGCCCGCGACTGGGCCTGCTACGACCAGATCCTGGCCTCGCTGCGCGACCTGGAAGACAACCAGACCCTGTTGATCCAGTCGGGCAAGCCGGTCGGCGTGTTCCAGACCCACGAAGACGCGCCACGGGTGCTGATTGCGAACTCCAACCTGGTGCCCAAGTGGGCCAACTGGGAGCACTTCAATGAACTCGACCGCAAAGGCCTGTTCATGTACGGCCAGATGACGGCCGGTTCGTGGATCTATATCGGCACCCAGGGCATTGTCCAGGGCACGTACGAAACCTTTGCCGAAGCAGGGCGCCAACACTTCGGCGGCGATTTGAAGGGGCGCTGGGTACTGACCGCCGGCCTCGGTGGCATGGGCGGCGCCCAGCCGCTGGCCGCCACCATGGCCGGCGCCGTGTCGCTCACCATCGAGTGCCAGCAAAGCAGCATCGACTTCCGCCTGCGTACCCGCTATCTGGATAAACAGGCCGCCAGCATCGACGAGGCGCTGGCCATGATCTCCGCGCACAAGGCCAACGGCGACGCGATTTCCATCGGCCTGCTCGGCAACGCCGCCGACGTGCTGCCCGAACTGGTGCGCCGCGCGCGCGCGGGTGGCCTGGCGCCCGACCTGGTAACCGACCAGACCTCCGCCCATGACCTGATCAACGGCTACCTGCCGCAGGGCTGGACCGTGGAACAATGGAAGGCCGCGCAAGCCGACCCGGCCCGCCACGCGGAATTGCAAGCTGCCGCTGCCGGCTCGTGCGCGGTACACGTGCAGGCGATGCTGGACTTCCAGGCGCTCGGCTGCAAGGTGGTCGATTACGGCAACAACATCCGCCAGGTGGCGTTCGACCACGGCGTGGCCAACGCCTTCGACTTCCCCGGCTTCGTACCGGCGTACATCCGCCCGCAGTTCTGCGAGGGGCGCGGACCGTTCCGCTGGGTGGCGCTGTCCGGCGACCCGGAAGACATCTATAAAACCGACGCCAAGATCAAGGAACTTTTCCCGCACCACGCGCAGGTGCACCGCTGGCTCGACATGGCGCGTGAGCGCATCGCCTTCCAGGGCCTGCCGGCGCGCATCTGCTGGCTCGGTCTTGGCGAGCGCCACCTGGCCGGCCTGGCCTTCAACGAGATGGTGAAAAACGGCGAGCTGAAAGCGCCGATCGTGATCGGTCGCGACCACCTCGATACCGGCTCGGTCGCCAGCCCGAATCGTGAAACGGAAAGCATGAAAGATGGCACCGACGCCGTCTCCGACTGGCCGCTCCTCAACGCCTTGCTCAATACTGCCGGCGGCGCCACCTGGGTGTCGCTGCACCACGGCGGTGGCGTGGGCATGGGCTATTCGCAGCACTCGGGCGTGGTGATCGTTGCCGACGGCACCGACGCTGCCGCCAAACGGCTGGCGCGGGTGCTGGTCAACGACAGCGGCTCGGGCGTGATGCGCCACGCCGATGCCGGCTACGACACCGCCATCGCCTGCGCCCAGCGCAATGGCCTCAACCTTCCAATGATCAAATGACCATGACCCTCACCTTGAAACCGGGCGCGCTGACGCTCGCCGAATTGCGCGCTGTCTGGAACGAAGCCGCCCCACTGGCCCTCGCCAGGGAAGCCTATCCCGTGATCGAAGCGTCGGCTGCCGCCGTGCGCGCCATCGTCGCCAAGGGCGATGCCGCTTACGGCATCAACACCGGCTTCGGCCTGCTGGCCAAAACCCGCATCCCCGACGACAAGCTCGAACAACTGCAGCGCAACCTGATCCTGTCGCACTCGGTGGGCACCGGCGAGCTGGTATCCGACGCCGTGTGCCGCCTGATCATGCTGATGAAGATCGGCAGCCTGGCGCGCGGCTACTCGGGCGTGCGTCCGCTCATCATCGACACCCTGGTCGCGCTCTACAACGCCGGCATCATGCCGGCCATTCCGGCCAAGGGTTCGGTGGGCGCCTCCGGCGACCTGGCGCCGCTGTCGCACATGACGCTGGCCATGCTGGGCGTGGGCCAGGTGCGCATGAACGGCGTGCTGATGGACGCGACCGCAGCCTTGCAGGCTGCCGGCATCGCGCCGGTGGTGCTGGCTGCCAAGGAGGGCCTGGCGCTGATCAACGGCACCCAGGTCTCGACCGCGCTGGCGCTGCACGGCCTGTTCATGGCCGAGCGTTTGCTGGAGGCGGGTTTCGTGTCGGGCGCGCTGTCGCTCGACGCCGCCAAGGGCAGCGATGCGCCGTTCGACGCCCGCGTGCACGAAGTGCGCGGCCAGCCCGGCCAGATCGCCGCCGCCGCCATCTACCGCCAACTGGTGGCCGATAGCGCGATCCGCGCCTCGCACCTGGTCGGTGACGAGCGGGTGCAGGACCCGTACTGCCTGCGCTGCCAGCCGCAGGTGATGGGCGCGTGCTGGGATATCATCAACAATGCCGCGCGCACGCTGCTGATCGAAGCGAACGCCGTCACCGACAATCCGCTGCTGTTCAAGGACGGCGAGCTGTCGGTGGTGGTCTCGGGCGGCAATTTCCATGCCGAGCCGGTGGCCTTTGCGGCCGACACCCTGGCGCTGGCAATCGCCGAAATCGGCAGCATCGCCGAGCGCCGCATCGCCCTGCTGATCGACGCCACGTTATCGGGCCTGCCGCCGTTCCTGGTGCCCGAGCCGGGCGTGAACTCCGGCTTCATGATCGCCCACGTCACGGCCGCCGCGCTGGCGTCGGAGAATAAATCGCTGGCGCACCCGGGCAGCGTGGATACCATCCCGACGTCCGCCAACCAGGAAGACCACGTCAGCATGGCCACGTATGCGGCCCGGCGCCTGGACGACATGGCGCAGAACACGGCAGTCATCATCGGCATCGAGCTGATGGCGGCGGCGCAGGGCATCGACTTCCACCGCCCGCTCACCACCGCGCCGCACCTGGAACACGTGCATGCGCAACTGCGCCAGTCGGTGCCGTTTTTTGATGCCGACCGCTTCTTCGCGCCCGATATCGAGGCCGCCAAGGGTATGGTCATGCGCGGTGAACTGAGCGCCTCGTGCCGCGAGTTGTTTGCTTCCTTGCACCCTTAACCTGCGGAGGCGCTATGGATTACCAGTTCCAGGCCGGCACCATCCCGTTGCTGGTGTCCATGCCCCACGTGGGCACCGACATCCCCGACGAAATCGCGGCCACCATGACGGCAGCGGCCACCGACCGCCAGGACACCGACTGGCACCTGGCGCGCCTGTACGGCTTTTTGCAGGAGATGGGCGCATCGACCATTGCGGCGCGCTGGTCGCGCTACGCGATCGACCTCAATCGCCCGCCCGAGAACACCAACCTGTACCCGGGCCAGGACACCACCGGCCTGTGCCCGGTCGATACGTTTCACCGCGAGCCGCTGTACGTCGAGGGCCGCGTGCCGGACCAGGCCGAAGTGGAGCGGCGCCTGCAACACTACTGGCAGCCATATCACGCGCGGCTGCGCGCGGAACTCGACCGCCTGCTGGCCATCCACGGCCGGGTGGTGCTGTGGGATGCGCATTCGATCGCGTCCAGGGTGCCGCGCTTTTTTGACGGCAAGCTGCCCGACCTGAACTTCGGCACCGCCGACGGCGCCACCTGCGCGCCGGGACTGGCGCATGCCGTGGTGTCGCGCGCACTGGCGCAGGATCGCTACAGCGTGGCGGTCAATGGCCGCTTCAAGGGCGGCCATATCACGCGTTTCTATGGCCGGCCCGAGACGGGCGTCCATGCGATCCAGCTTGAAATGTGCCAGTCGGTGTACATGGACGAGGAGGCGCCATATGGCTACCGCTCCGACCTGGCGGCGCAGGTGCAGGGTCTCTTGCGCGCGATGACGCAGGCGGCGGCCGACTGGGTGCAGTCATGAACCAGCTGTTCGCCCGCCACGCCTTGCTCCCCGATGGCTGGCGCGCTGACGTGCTGCTGGAATGGAACCAGGCCGGCGACCTGGTTGCCGTTGCGCCCGGCAGCGCACCGGCAGCAGGCATCGAATGCGTGGAATACGCGCTGCCCGGCATGGTCAACCTGCATTCGCACAGTTTCCAGCGCGCGCTCGGTGGCCGCACCGAGTTCGCCGGTGACAGCCATGACAGCTTCTGGACCTGGCGCGACCTGATGTACCGCTTTGCGCGCAACATCACGCCCGACCAAATCGAGGCGATTGCCGCGCAGCTGTTTTCGGAATGCCTGCGTCACGGCTACACCTCGGTATGCGAATTCCACTATGTGCAACGTCAGCCCGATGGCGCCTGGTACGACCGGCCGGCCGAAACCGCCGAGCGCGTGATTGCCGCCGCACGGTTGGCGGGAATCGGCGTCACCATGCTGCCGGTGTTGTATAGTTATTCGGGATTTAACGACAGTCCCCTGAAGCCGGAGCAGCAGCGCTTTCGCACCGATGCCGACGATGTGCTGCGCGTAGTAGAGGCCTTGGCGCCGCTGCGCGACGGCCAGACCGAGGTGGGCGTGGCGCCGCACTCGCTGCGCGCGGCATCCATCGCGCAGATCAACGCGGTGCTGGCGGCCTTGCCGCCGGAGCGGCCGGTGCATGTGCATATTTCCGAGCAGCAGGCGGAGGTGCAGCAAGCGCTGGCGCATACCGGCCGGCGTCCGGTGCAATTATTGTTCGACCAGGTGGCGGTCGATGGCCGCTGGTGTCTGGTCCATGCAACGCACCTGAGTAGCACTGAAGTGCGCAGCATCGCTGCCAGCGGTGCGGTGGCGGGCCTGTGTCCCACCACCGAGGCCAACCTGGGCGACGGCCTGTTTCCGCTGGAGGATTTTCTGGCGGCGGGCGGACGGTTCGGCATCGGCAGCGACAGCCATGTGTCGCAAAGCCCGGTGGAGGAATTGCGCTGGCTCGAATACGGCCAGCGGCTGCACCACCAGCGCCGCAATATCGCGGTATCGAAGGCGCAGCGCCAGGTGGGCGACTTTTTATGGCAGGGCGCCTTGCAGGGCGGGGCGCAGGCGGCGGGTCGGCCGGTGGGGGCGCTGGCGGCGGGCCGCCGCGCCGATGTACTGGTGCTCGATGATGGCCATCCCAACCTGTGCGGCCTGGCGCTGCACGAGGTGCTGGGCAGCCTGATTTTTAGTGGCAACGACAACCTGGTGCGCGACGTCCTGGTCGGCGGCCGGTGGGTGGTACGCAACGCGCAACACGTGGCGCAGCAGGCGATTGCTGCGCGCTTCAAGCACACGATGGCAGAACTGAGGGAGTTCCGATGAACCGGTTAATCCAGTACGCAAGCCTGCGGCCCACGCCGTGGAAGAACGGCGGCGGCGTCACCACCGAACTGGCGATGTCGCCGCCCGGCGCCGGCCTCGACGATTTCGACTGGCGCGTGAGCCTGGCCAGCATCGCCGAAGATGGCCCGTTCTCGCAGTTTCCCGGCGTGGACCGCACGCTGGTGCTGGTCGCCGGCGACGGCGTGCTGCTCGACTTCGGCGACGAACGGGTGGTGCTCAGTCCCAGCGAACCGCTGGTGGAATTTGCCGGAGAAGACCCGGTCCACGCCACCATTAGCGGGCCAATGAGTGGCCAGTCCACGCTCGACTTCAACGTGATGACCCGGCGTGGCCGCTATCGTCACCGGATCGAACCGTTCGTGGTGTGCGGCAGCGTGCCGTTGCCGCGCCGCAGCGGTACCACGTTGGTATTCCTGGCCGACGGCGAGAGCCTGTCGGTGGGCAGCGCGCGCGAGCGGCTGGCGCTGGTGCGCTACGACCTGCTGGTGCTCGACGGCGAACAGGCCTGGACGCTGGAATCGGCCCAGGCCACGGTGTTCGTAGTCGATCTGATCGCCAACTAGGGCTGCCCATGGCGTGGGACGTGTTGTTTACCAATGTGCACCTGGCCACCATGGCCAACGGTGATAGCGGCGGTTACGGCGAAATTCTTGACGCCGCGATTGCGGTCAGGGACGGCCGCATCGCCTGGCTGGGGCCACGGGCAGCGCTGCCCGACGGCCAGGCCGCCACCGTGCACGACGGCGGCGGCTGCTGGCTCACGCCCGGCCTGATCGACTGCCACACCCACATCGTCCACGCCGGCAGCCGCAGCGGCGAATTCGAAGCGCGCCTCAACGGCGCCACCTATGAAGATATCGCCCGCGCGGGCGGCGGCATCATGTCCACCGTGCGCGCCACGCGCGCCGCCAGCGCAGACGAACTGCTGGCGCAAAGCCTGCCGCGCGTGCACAGCCTCCTTGCCGAAGGCGTGACCACCATTGAAATCAAGTCCGGCTATGGCCTCGACCTGGAGAACGAGGCGAAGATGCTGCGCGTCGCCCGCCGTATCGGCCGCGAGCTGCCGGTGCAGGTGGCCACCACGTTTTTAGGCGCGCACGCGCTGCCGCCCGAATATGCGGGCCGCGCCGACGACTATATCGACGCCGTGTGCGCGATGATCGCGCCGCTGGCCGGCGAGGGACTGGTCGATGCGGTCGATGCCTTCTGCGAGCACATCGGTTTTTCGCACGAACAGACCGAGCGCGTATTCCAGGCGGCGCACGCGCACGGCTTGCCGGTCAAGCTGCACGCCGAACAGTTATCGGACCAGGGCGGCGCCGAACTGGTGGCGCGCTACGACGGCCTGTCCGCCGACCATCTCGAACATCTGAGCTCCGAAGGCATCGCCGCCATGGCCGCTGCCGGTACCGTGGCCGTGCTGCTCCCCGGCGCCTATTATTTTCTACGCGACACCAACGCGCCGCCAGTCAGCGCCCTGCGCGCGCTCGGTGTGCCGATGGCGGTCTCGACCGACTGCAACCCCGGCACCTCGCCCATGACCTCCGTGCTGCTGGCGATGAACATGGCATGTACCTTGTGGCGCCTGACGCCGCAGGAAGCGCTGGCCGGCTGCACCGTGCACGCGGCCCGCGCGCTGGGCCGGCACGACCAGGTGGGCACGCTGGCCGTGGGCAAGCGCGCCGATTTCGCGCTGTGGCGCATCGACCGCCCGGGCGAGCTCGCGTACTCGATCGGCTTCAATCCGTGCCAGGGCGTGGTCAATGCCGGCGTGTGGCGTTCCCCACGGGGGCTTTGAGCCGGGTTCGCGTGCGCGGTGGTAAGCTGGCCGGATTGACCATTGATCTGGAGACTTTGTGCGCGCACGACCGCCAGCCTGGCTGACCCTGATTTTCATGCTGTGCACCCTGTACTTCTTGTGCGGCACGGCGCATGCCGCTGACGATACCCTGCATGTCGGCTCCAAGCGCTTCACCGAATCGTACATCCTGGGCGAGGTGCTCACGCAAGTGGCTGCGCCGCACGCGAAAGTCACGCACCTGCAAGGACTCGGCAACACCGCCATCGTGCTCGCTGCCCTGCAGGCCGGCCGCATCGACGTCTATGCCGAATACCTGGGCACCATCGACCTGGAAATCCTCAAGCACCCGCAGGCGACGTCGCTCGCGCAGATCCGCAAGGAGCTCGCGGCCATGGGCCTGGGCGTGGCCGTGCCGCTGGGTTTTAACAATACCTATTCGCTGGCGATGCGCGGCGACGCCGCCAGCGTCACGACCGTCGCCGACCTGGCCCGGCAGCCAGCGCTGCGCTTCGGGCTGTCACACGAATTCATCGGTCGCGCCGACGGCTGGCCGGGCCTCGCCCAGCGCTACGGTCTGCCACAGCGCCCGCAGGGACTCGACCACGGTTTGGCTTACGAGGCCTTGCGCCAGGGCCAGACCGACGTTATCGACATCTATTCCACCGATGCCAAGATCCGCCAGTACGGCCTGCGCGTGCTCGACGATAACCTCGGTTACTTCCCCCGTTACGACGCCATGCTGCTGTACCGGCTGGACGTCGCCAAGCGCTTTCCCGCTGCATGGCAAGCCATCGAAAAGCTGGAAGGACGGATCAGCGCCAACGCCATGATCGCCATGAATGCCTCGGCCGAAATCGACGGCAAGAATTTTACCGAGGTGGCGCGCGCGTGGCTGGCGGCCGGTGGCCTGGCTGGCGCCACGTCCAAGGCTGCAAGCAGTACAGCAGCACCCGCGACTTCTGCTTCGACCACAGCAGCATCGACGACGGCAGCGGCGGCGCCTGCAAATACGGAATCGCCCACTGCTGGGGCCTCGCCAGCCACTTCCTGGCGCACCGGTCTGTCCGGCAAAATATTCGACGACAACCTGGGCCGCCTCACCCGCCAGCACCTGGCGCTGGTGCTGGCAGCCGTGGGCCTGGCCTGCCTGGCCGGCGTGCCGCTCGGGGTGCTGGCGGCGGTGTATCCGCGCTTGCGGCAAGTGGTGCTGGGTGTGACCGGCGTGCTGCAAACGGTGCCGTCGCTGGCGCTGCTGGCCTTGCTCATTCCCTTGCTGGGCATGATCGGCACGGTGCCGGCGCTGATCGCGCTGGTGGTGTATGCGCTGCTGCCCATCGTGCGCAATACCTGCACCGGCCTGCTGCAAGTATCGCCCGGCTTGCGCATGGCGGCGCTGGCGCTCGGTTTGCGGCCGGGCCAGCGGCTGTGGCTGATCGAGCTGCCGCTGGCGTTGCCGGTGATACTGGCCGGCGTGAAGACGGCAGCGGTGATGAGCGTGGGCACGGCCACCATTGCCGCGTTTATCGGCGCCGGCGGTTTCGGCGAGCGTATCACCATCGGCCTGGCGCTCAACGACAACCAGATGCTGCTGGCCGGCGCCATCCCGGCGGCAGTGCTGGCGCTGCTCACGCAAGCGGTGTTCGAATTGCTCGAGCGCTTTGCCAGCCGCGCGCCCGCGCCACGGCTGTAAAGCCGGCGGTGCAAGGCTGCCGGTTTAGGTAAAGCCGTGTAAGCAGGTTTTATGGCGCGTAAGGGTTTGTAATGGCTTGCCGGATGCGGGCAGGGCGCGGCTATAGTGAAGCCGTCGAAACATCTCCCTTCCCCCTGACACCGGGTTCAGCCCGCGATGACTTCCCGTGTCGCGGGAATTTTTTTAGCGCTGAGCGGAGAGGTGGGTCAGCGCGTCGCCGGTGACGCGGCAAATGCGCCAGTCGGGCATGATGGTGGCGCCCATGCCTTCGTAGAACGAGATGGCGCTGGCGTTCCAGTCCAGCACCGACCACTCGAAGCGGCCGCAGTCGCGCTCGGTGGCGATTTGCGCCAGCGCGACCAGCATCTGCTTGCCATAGCCGCGGCCGCGCATGGTCTGCTTGACGTACAGGTCTTCCAGGTACAGGCCTTTCTTGCACAGGAAGGTGGAAAAATTATGGAAGAACAGCGCGAAGGTGACGACTTCGCCGTCGGTTTCGCCGACGATGGCCTCGCAGGCGGGCTTGTCGCAAAACAGCGCTTCGTGCAGCATGGCTTCGTCGGCGACGACCATGTGTTCGAGCTTTTCAAACACCGCCAATTCGAAAATCATGCCGAAGATGGCAGGGATGTCGGCCGGTTCGGCCGGGCGGATGATCAGTTCTGATGTACTCATGTAGTTTTGACGGTAACAGAAGGTGGTTGCAACGCCCAGGCGACGCTGGACAGACACAATACCATGCCTGCCCATTCGATCGCGCCGGGACGGTAATGTTCAAGCTGGATCGACAGCAGCACCGAGATCACCGGTGTGACCACGCCGATGTACACGGCCTTGTCCGAGCCGATGCGGTGGATCAGCGTGAAGTAGGCGGCAAACGCGATTACCGAGCCGAACAGCGACAGGTACAGCAAGCCCGCCCAGTACTGCGGCGCGCTGGACACGCTGAACCGCTGGCCGCTCACCAGCACCCACGCCGCCACCAGCAGGCTGCCCCAGGTCATGGCCCACGCCATACCGAGCAGCACATTCGGCGACTGTTCGCGCACCTTGATCACCAGCAGGTTGCCGACGGTGCTGGCGATGGTGGCCAGCAGCGCCAGTACCAGGCCCAGCAGGAAGTGGCCATTGCCGCCGGCGGACAGGTCGCGCCAGGCGCCGGCAATCGAGTGCGAAAACAGCAGGATCACGCCAAGGATGGCCACGCCGCCTGCGGCAAAGGTGCGGCGGCTGACCGGGGTGCCGAAGGCGTAGCGGTTGAACAGAGGATTCCAGAACACCATCAAGGCAAACAGCACCGCCACCAGGCCGGAGACCAGGTACTGCTCGGACGTGTAAGTGCAGATATAGCTGAGCGCAAACGTGGCCAGTCCCTGCGCCAGCAGCCAGCGCTGGGCGCGCCACGGGAGCCACAGCTTGTCGCCGCGCAGTGCGCACCAGGCGAACAGCACCGCACCGGCCAGGCCGAAGCGGTACGCCACCGAGACGGCAGGCGCAACGTCGCCCAATTGCAGCGTGATGGCGAAGAAAGTGGAGCCCCAGATCAGGCAGGCGGTGACGAAGAGCAGGGGCGTTGACATCGAACAAGTATAGCTGTCCGGCCGGTAACTTGCCTAGCCGCCATTTTTTAAACTGATGCAACAGCCGTGCTGGCTTCCCTCATTAAATTAGGTAAAGACAAGAGAAAATTATCAAAAATGAACTATGATGAATTTGTGCCTACACCACTTGAACCGGAGGCGGTCATGAACACCGCACTGCAAATTAAAGTTGTTTCAGTGATTCTCTACGTTGCCGTGAGCACCGCCCTGGTGCTGATGTTGTCCGAAGAGCCGATCCAGAGCGCAGTCCAAACCCTGTTCGGCCACTCGCTGTTTCGTTGACGCTACAATTGCCGCCATCTTCAACCAAGGATGGCGCAATGGAACGAAAACAGTGCTTTGCCCCGGTCGTCAACGACAACACGCGGCTGCTGGTGCTGGGCAGCCTGCCCGGCGAAAAATCGCTGGCCCGGGCGCAATACTACGCCCACCCGCAGAACCGCTTCTGGATGCTGATGTCGGCCGTGATCGGCACCGACCTGGTGCCGCTGCCCTATGAAGAACGCCTGCAAACCCTGCTGCGCCACGGCGTCGGTGTATGGGACGTGGTAGCGCAAGCCCACCGCACCGGCAGTCTCGATAGCGCCATCCGCCACCGCGACGACAACGACCTGCCGGCCCTGCTGGCCAACCACCCCTCGATTACCGCCATCGCCTTCAATGGCGGCACCGCCCATAAGTTGGGCCTGAAAGTGCTGGGCGAACATGCCACGCGCTACCGCATCGCCGCGCTGCCGTCGAGCAGCCCGGCTTATACGCTGGCGTATGCAGAGAAGCTGGCGCGGTGGGAGATGTTGAAGGAGTTGCTTTTGCCTGGCACCAGGTGACTCTTCCCGGCCTCATTCCTCCCGCGCCACCACCCGCAAATGTTCGCCCGGCGCGCAGTGCGGCAGCAGCGCGGCAAAGTCGGGCGCAGTGCTGTCGGCAAAGGCGAGGATGGGCGAGAAGCCGGCAGTGTAGCGGCGCGCGCCGTCGTCGCCGCTGGCATGGCAGGCATGCGCACCGGTCAGGGTGTGCCAGAAGATATCGTCGACTAGCTGGTCGCGTTCCATGTCTTATTTTAACGTACACAAAATAGTCAGGCGGCTGATCACCTCGAGCAGGCCATGTCGCTACACTCATGGCAACTTTAGCCGATGGAGCATCCGATGAAAATGGCGTCATGGGTCGTGGGATTGTTGCTGACGGGCGCGGCGAGCGCGCAGCCGGCGCTGCCGGCGCAGTCCTTGATGGAACAATTGCGGCAGAGCGAGCAGGCAGTGACAAACGCCCGCTTGCAGCCGGAAAACAAGGGGCGCTTGTTTGGCACCTTGCAAACGTACGGCAACCTGCTCAGCTTTGCCGGCGACGCCGATGGCGCCATGGCCGCGCTGGACGAAGGCAGGAAGGCGGCGGGCGTACCGGTTGCGGGCAGCGCGACAGAGGTGGCGGGATTGACTGACGTGCACGCCGAAGACGCCATCCGCGTGATCATCGCCGCCGCGCGCGACAAGCGCGCGGTGCTGATCAACGAGGCGCACCACCAGCCGATGAACCGTGCATTTACCCAAAAGCTTGCGGCCGAACTGCGCAAGATCGGCTACACCTATCTCGCGTGCGAAACCTTTTACCCGGCCGTCAGCGCCCAGCCCAGGTATGTCACCGCCGCCCATGGCTACTATGTGCGGGAGCCGGCGTTTGCCACGTTCGTCAACGACGCCATCGCCAGCGGCTGGACCCTGGTTCCGTATGAACACATACAGGACGCCAGCGTGATCGACCAGGCGGAACGCGCCAAGCTGCGCGAGGCCGGCCAGGCCAGCAATATCTACGAGCGCATCTTTGCCCGCGATCCCAAGGCCAAGGTACTGATCCACGTGGGATACAGCCACCTGGACAAGACGTCCCCAGGCGCATTGAAAAAAATGGGCACCCTGCTGGCGGAAAAACTGGGTCCGAACGCCACGCTGCACGTGGACCAGACCGCATTGTTTGCCCATGCCGACCGCACCCGCGAAAGCCCCGCCTACCGGCCGCTGCTGGCGAAGTTTGCGGCCACCGAACCGTTTATTTTGCAGCGGGCCGACGGCAGCACGCCGGTGCTGCTCAGCCAGTCCCGTTTCGTCGACATGCAGGTGATCTTCCCCGATTACGGCCACCAGCACGGCCGTCCCGCCTGGTTGATCGGCCTGGCCGGCCGCACTGCATCGCCGGTGCCAGCCGCGCTGCTGCCGGCCGCCGGCCGGCGCCTGGTCCTGGCGTACGACAAGGCGCATGGTGCCGATGCGCTGGCGGTCGATGCGGTCCTGGTGCAGGCCGGACAACCGGCGCCGTCGTTGATGCTGCCGCCAGGCGAGATGCGCCTGGAAACGCACGAGTAAGAGAAAAGTAAGCGCCAGCGCCTCAGTTCGGGTTGGCCGCCGCCGCCCGTAACCTGCTGCGCTTGGCGGCGTACAGGTCGTGGGTATCGCGCGAGGTGCTGTTGTCGATCGCCGCTTGCAGGTGGCGTTCGGCGGCGCGCACGTCATGCAACTGGTAACTGGCGACCGCCAATAAATAGTGCAGCTCGTGGTAGTCGGGCACCCGGTCCAGTTCGCGCTGGAACAGGGTACGGGCGCGGCTGTAGTCGCCGCGCGCCATCGCTTCCTGGCCCTGGTTGTAGAAGTAGAACGGCGGATACGGTTCGAGCAGGCGCAGCCGTGCCCGCAACAGCGCCGCCTCCTGCGGACGGTGCGCGTTCTCCAGTGTCTGCGCCAGGTTGGACAAATAAATGGTGTTGTCGGGCGCTTCGCCCAGTGCGTGGCGCAGGGCCCGTTCGGCGGCCGCCAGGTCGCCATGGTGCTGGTAGATCACACCCAGGGTGTTGTAGGCATTGAGAAAATCCGGGGCGGCGGCGATGGCCTGGCGCGCGGCCCAGTAGGCGTCATCGACGTGTCCGGCTGACAGCAGTTCGGCCGCCCGGTTGTTGAGGTACATGGCCACCACCGTGCGCTCCGCCAGCGGCAGGGCGCGGCTGCGTGCGGTGTCCGCAATCGGGATGAAATCGACCACCAGCGGCTGGTTCGATTGCAGCGTATAACCATTGCTGGCGTCGATGCGTTTGCGCTCGAGCACCAGGTTCACATGGTTGCTGGAAAAATACAGATTGCCGCTGCGGCTCCACACTTCCCCCACGTCGATCTGCTGGAATTGCACCGCAAAATTCAGTTCGCGCGCCAGCGCGGCGGTCATGATGGCCAGCGACAGGCAGTTGCCCGAGCGCGCCGCGAAGGTTTCTGCTGCGGTGCGGGTGATGACGGAATCGTACTCGAGCTTGAGCTGATCGCGCCGGTACAGCGCATTGAACAGGGCCTGGCGCTTGTCCGTGGTCTTTTTCGCGTTGTCGATTTCGTCGTGCAGGTAGCGCCGCATGGCGTCGTCGAGGGCGAAGATATTGGCCGTGTCGATCGGCTTGTCGGGCTGGCGGAACGCCTGGTCCTGGAACAGGCCGGGCGGTGGCGGACGCGTGGCGCCGAGGCTGGCGCAACCCGATAACAGGCTGCAAGTCAGCAGCAGGGACGCGAACAGTCCCGGCCGCAGTGGTGTCGATGGCTTCATGATCGTCTCCTTCGGCGTACGCTGGAGGCGTACGCCGCTGCGGCGCACCATGCCGGCACCGCAAGGCAGCGGACTCTATGTTCCGCTTGAAGGAAAAGTATCCGCCGCTATCGCACCGAAGTCAAAGACAAAAAAAACGTGCTCAGCCCAGCGGCCGCACGTCCACCGGGCTGCCGTCGGCATCGAACCGCAGCGCCACCGAGATGTCGGCCAGGCCGATGCTGGCCAGCGCATCGCGCAGGTCGTCCACTTCCACTTCCAGGTCGGCGGTCAGGTCGAGCGGCTTGTCGGCCGTGGCCAGCACGGTGGCGCCGGCGGCAAGCTGCACGCGCAGCAGCATCTCGTCGTCGATGTCGGTAGGGGCGATGATGGCAGACAATTGCTCCGGCGCGTGGCCGGCCATGGCGCCGTTCATGGTGGCGAGGATTTGCAAGGTGGCGTACTCGGCCAGCGCCTGCTCGCGCGCGCCGAAGAACAAATCCTGGTACAGGAAATTGAGCGTGAGGGCGGCATCAGGTCCACGGCCCCGGCCCAGGCAACGCGCCACCAGCGGCGCGAAGTCGGCGGTCCACTTTTGATAGGCGTCGGCGCGCCTGGCGAAATAGGCGTCGGCCGCTTTTTCGCTTTTCGGCACCTGGTAGAACGGATCGTCGGCGCGTTTCAACGCGAAACCGACCAGGAAGCGCACTTCCACCGCGCTGTCGTCCGGGCCGAAGGCGGTGGGCGTCCAGCCGTGCGACATGCTGCGCTCCAGGGCGGGAGCCGCCGTGAGTTTTTTCTCGGTCAGCGAGTTGGCCGCTTCGCGCAGCATGGCGTGCAACTGGCCGTAGCTGACGCGTTCGATTTCTTCGAGGTCGTAGGCGTGGCTGACCAGCACGACTTTCGCCTTCGGGCTTTCCAGGCCGGCGGCGGTCAGGCTGTCGAGCACGGCGTCGTAGGCGGCGCTGTCCTGGAAATCAAAAGCGGGATCGAGGCCGCCCTGGCTGTGCACGAACACGGGAATCGCAAACGCGTCGATCTCGATGTCGGCCGCACCTTCGCGGCGCAGCACCAGGTTGGCCGCGCCTTCCTCGATGGCGTTTTTCAGGTAGCGGTAGCCGTCCACCGATTCGTCGCGCGCCAGCTCCACCGCGCCGTACAGCACCTCGTCCTTGCCTTGCGTAAGCAGGCGGCGCAGCAGGCGCTGGAACTCGATGGCCTTTTGCGCCAGGTCGGCGCGGGTGGCGGCAGCGACGATGTCGGGATTGGCTTCGCCGTCCGACAGGTCCAGCGCCAGTGCGCACAGTTCGGTGGTGTTCTGCTCGTCCTTGACTTCAGGCGAGGTGGCGGATTTGCGGGGGACGGGACGCTTATTCTTGGGCATGCGGAAGGGGGATCTTTATCGTTCGTTGTGGAAGGCTTCGTTGAGCTCGTCGAGCAGGTCGGCCGCTTCATCCTCGGTCAGGCCAAGGTGCTGGCACGCCAGTGCGCCGCCTTTTTCCCACTCGTGGGACAAGGTGCGGCCGAAGAAGCGCGCGATGCCTTTTTCGGCCAGTAGCGTGAGCGCCACCAGCGAGCGCACGGCGTCGTCGGTGGCGGGGTCGTCGAGCACGCGGTAGTCATGGTGCAGCAGGATGGCCCACGAAACGTCGGGCGACAGGCCCCAGTTGCGTGCCAGCAGGCAGCCGATGGCGGCGTGGTTGGTGCTGTAGCGCTCATCTTCGATCTCGGTGAAGCGGCGCACCGGTTCGTCGCAGGCGTCGTCGTAGGTGGCCGCGTAATCGGCAAAGCGGTCCATCAGCAGCGGCACGCCGATGTCGCAGAACAGGCCGAAGGTATGAGCAATGTCGGCCGGCGCGATGCGCAGCTTGCGTGACGTGAACATCAGCGCTTGCGCGCGCCGCATCGAGATTTCCCAGAACGCGCTCAGGTCGGCGCCCTGGCCGTCGACGGCGCGCCGCGCCAGCAGGCCGGTGAGGGTGGACGCGCACATATCGACGCCGAGGAAGTTGATGGCCTGCTCGACCGACTTGGCCTTGCGGGCGGCGCCGAAGAACGGCGAGTTGGCCAGCTTGAGCAGGGCGCCGGACATGCCGACGTCGTTGCCGATGATGCGGGCCATATTGCGCGGCGACGGGTCGGCCTTGGCCAGCTCGCGCTGCAAGTCCACCAGCAGGCTCGGCCGTGGCGGAATGCGGATGGAGCGCATCAGCGCTTCTTCCACCGCGTTTTCTGCTGGCATAGGCACTGCTCGGGCTGCAACTGTGGTCATGGTGCGGGATCGTCGGAATGGGTGGGAGGCGCAAAAGCGGCACATGCGTACCCGTCATTATCGCCGCAAGCGCCGGCCCGCTGCGTGATTTTCTGGGGTTTTTATTGCTTTATGACCATATTTGGCCCGCCAGGTGTATCGCGTGCGCACGTTTAATAACGTTTTGTCAGCGTTTTTGTGGCTTCCCTTACAATGTAGCCATGAGCAAAATCATTGCCGGAATTGATTTCGAAGCGTCTTCGGAGGTCGTGGCGCGCCAGTTGATCGGTGTCACCGTGCTGGTCAACGGCGTGGGCGGGCGCATCGTCGAGACCGAGGCCTACGACCGCGAGGAACCGGCCTCGCATTGCTATATCGGCGAGACGCCGCGCAATTTTTCCATGTTCGGCCCGCCCGGGCGCAGCTATGTGTACCGCTCGCACGGCCTGCACTGGTGCCTCAATTTTGTCTGCCGCGAGAACGGCCACGGCGCCGGGGTGCTGCTGCGCGCGATCGAACCGCTGGCGGGGCTCGAGCAGATGCGTGCCCGGCGCGGGCTCGAAGACGCGCGCTTGCTGTGCGCGGGCCCGGGCCGGCTGGCGCAGGCGCTGGGCATTACGCGCGCCGACAACAACCTGCCGCTCGACGGCGCGCCGTTCCTACTACTGGCAAGCGATCAGCCGGTGGAGGTGCTAACCGGCCCGCGCATCGGCATTTCGAAAGCCATGGAGCTGCCGTGGCGCTTTGGCCTGGCGGGCTCGCGCTTTCTGAGCAAGCCGTTCCGCCAGTGACGGCGGCGCCTGTTCCACCGCTTCGGCCACCGCCGCGTCGCTTGCAGTAGAGGAGCCCACCTGGAACACCGACACCGCGTGCGACAGGTGCACGGCCTGTTCCTGCAGGCTTTCCGCCGCAGCTGCGGCCTGCTCCACCAGCGCCGCGTTCTGCTGGGTCACGTCGTCCATCTGGCCCACCGCCTGGTTCACTTCCGCGATGCCCTGCGCCTGCTCGGCGCTGGCCGCGCTGATGCGGGCGATGATGTCATTCACCTGCTGCACCGACGCGACGATATCGACCATCCGCTCGCCGGCCTGGTGCACCGAGGCGCTGCCGCTGTCGATGGTGGCTACCGACGCCGAGATCAGCGCGTTGATCTCCTTGGCCGCCGCCGCCGAGCGCTGCGCCAGCGTGCGCACTTCCGACGCCACCACCGCGAAGCCGCGCCCCTGTTCGCCGGCGCGCGCCGCTTCCACCGCCGCGTTCAGCGCCAGGATATTGGTCTGGAACGAGATGCCGTCGATCACGCTGATGATGTCGACGATCTGGCGCGAGCTGGCGCGGATGGTGGCCATGGTCTGTACCGCCTGCTGCACGGCGGCGCCGCCGCGCTGCGCCATGTCGCTGGCGCCTGCCGCCAGCTGGCACGCTTCCCTGGCGTTGGTGGCGGTCTGCTGGACAGCCTGGGTCAGGCTGTCCATGGCGCTGGCGGTTTGCTCCAGCGAACTGGCCTGCATCTCGGTGCGGGTGGACAGGTCCTGGTTGCCGCTGGCGATTTCGTGTGCGGCCGTGTCGATCGACCGCACCGCGCCGAGAATGGTGGAAATGGTTTTAGTCAGGTTGCCCATGCTCTGGTCGAGCAGGCGCGCGGTGTCGGCAATTTCGTCGCGGCCGCTGTTGGTACTGCTCGCGCCCAGGCGGCCTTCGGCCAGCGCGATCACCACCGCGCCGATGCCGTGGATATCGCGCAGCATGGCGCGCCGCACCGCCATCGTCACGCCCAGCGACAGCGCGATCGACAGCAGCACCAGGACCGCCATGGCGGTGGCCAGCGTGCGGAAGTCGGCGCTGGCGCGCGCGTGGGCCTGCTCGCTCAGCTTCTTTTCAAGATTCGACAACTGCGCCAGCTGGTCGTTAAGCACCAGGAACTGCTTCTCGGCGCGGGCCATGGCGTTGGTGGCGATGCTCTGGTCCATCTGCGCCATGTCCATGGTTTCCAGCACCGCCTTGCGGTACTCGGCCAGCGCTTTTAAAGACTGCTCGACGTAGCGCCGCTCGTCGCCCTGGGTCGCGGCGGCAGCCAGGCGCCGCAACTGGTCTTCGATGCCGGCGTGGCGGGTCTTGATCTGCAGGCCCAGTTCGTCGAGGCGGCTCTGGGCGAAGCTGCCGTTGACCCACGCCAGCAACTGGTAGATATGGGCGTGGGCGTAGCGCGCCTCGCCGGCCACGTCGGCCGTGGTTTTCAGACGCGCGGCGCGCACCTGCACCAGGTTTTCCAGCGAGGCGTTCTGGCGCACCATGCCGATCGACGCGGCGCCTGCCGTGACGATCAGCAGTACCAGCACCAGGCCGGGCGCGAGCAGCAGTTTGGGGCCGATCCGTAGTTTGTTCAGCATGGCGCTCTCCGGTAAATGTGGCGTCACTTCTTGTAGATGCCGGCTTCGAGCACGACGTCGCCCACGCGCAGGATGTAGGTGGTCTTCGGTTCGAGCTTGCCGGTGGTGGGATTCTTGTACTGGTAATCGACCCAGCCGCTGCCCTTGCTGGCGGCCAGGTCGATGATCTCGCGGCGGTATTTTTTGCCGCTGGCGTCCGGCACGTCGGTCAGGTCCTTGCCGACGATGGACGGGTTGACCGGGTGCGCCAGCACGATGCCGGATTTCAGATCGCGGATGTCCACGTACAGCGAACCCTGGATGAAGCTCGGATCGCGCGCGGCCACCTTGCGGATCATTTCGTCCTTGCCATGCGCCTTGATGAAGGCGGCGCCGCGTTCGGCCATGGCGATGGCGTCTTTTTCGGTGGGGTCGGCGGCGCGCACCGGCAGGGAATAAAACGACAGCATGGCGGCAGCGGTAAAGGTGGCCAGTACGGGTTGCAGTTTCATGGCAAACGTCCTTGCGAGAGGGGAGGGAGCTTTGAACTCTACCGGCGCGCCAGCCTGCGCAAATTGCGGTGACGCAAGTAATAGCCGTAAGGAAACTCCCTCTGTGGTCAAGTCGCAACTTGCCGCAAAGCCTCAAATTTTTCCATAAATCACTTGATATCTGGCAATTTCCGGGCGGCGCGAGCGTCCTAGCATCCAGTCTCCGATTGATCACTGCCAGGAATCAGCCATGACCCCCGCCACCCCCGCCAAGTTCAAACCCTACACCCGACAGACCATCACCCACGCCCGTCAATGGGAATGGCTCACGCCCGACCTGCAGGAGGCCGTGCAAGTGGTATCGCACGTGCTGCCGTTTCGCACCAACGAATACGTGCTCGATCAGCTGATCGACTGGAACAACATCCCCGACGATCCGATTTACCGGCTGGTGTTCCCGCACCGCGACATGCTGGCGCCCCGGGATTACGCCCAGCTGCGTGAGCTGGTACTGGGCAATGCCAACCCGGAGGCGCTGGCCGCGCTGGTGCGCAAGCTGCGCTTGCAGATGAACCCGCACCCGGCCGGGCAGATGACGCACAACGTGCCGCACCTGGACGGCGTGCCGCTGCGCGGCTTGCAGCACAAGTACAGGTAGTGAGCGAAAACGTCGCTTCCAGGTAGAGTGCTTGCTACCTCCTCAGTGGCTCCTAAAAGGCCGTCCTTGGACGCCGATCTTCTCCTTTGCCAGTGACAGACTGGAGTTTAACTGTAGCTTTTTTACAACACCGATAAATGGTGTTAGGAAGGTGCCAAAAACCCATCGAATTCGTCATAAATTCAACTATGAGAGGTAGCGATAATTGCTTAAAATGCATCAAACTCTGTCTCCAAAGACAGAGATTTATCGTTTCGCTTAGCAAACACCTACTTTTCGCTGTAACAGAATTTCGAAGGTTTTTTGGCCGATTGGTGTATAAAACCTAGACCACCGTCTGGTTTTTATATGCACTAATCATAAAAAAAGTCAATGAATTTTTGACGATTTTGTTTTTGCATGTGAGAATCTGTGGATGGACCAGTAACCGGATCGACTGATGCTGTCCCATCTACCCACGAATTGCACAAGAATTTGGCAGTCCGTTTTTCTTCACCAAAGGAAGACTTGATATGAACAAGACAACCGGAGCCGATGACGGCGTATACAAACAGGAAACACGACATGATGCACCAGAATTTTATCCCTCAAGCTAGCGGACGCCACTTACTAGATCCGTATAAGTTTTTCAACATCACGCTGCAGTCAGCGATGGCGGTGCCCACCGTCAGACACCATCTACCTGACATCAGTCGGGCAACTGGCACAGTCAGAAAATCTACGTCCCACTCGCGTGGTCGAGGGGCTCCGCGAAAAAATCAAACTAACTCGCTCAAGCATTATCTGCGAGGTTTCAGTTCCCCTGGCAGTGCTCTACATGGCTTACCGTACTTCGATAACATCGTTACAGGTGCGGTGAACTTTGATTTCGGCAACACTAGACCATTTTCAAAGAAACTCGTTGTAGCCATGCTTCAACGTCTGGATGTAATCACGACCGAGGCAGTGGAGGACTATATGCAATTAACCCTTCGAGAATGCACTACGCGTCACGCACAAAAGATTGCGCAGTGCCTGAGAGTCATTGAACATGCTTCCAAGAAAATAGCTGAAAACAGCTGGTCCTCACCGGATATTCGCATTTACGACATCACACCTTGTGGAAACGAAAGTTGCATTATTTGTTCAGACGTGGTGGATCAAAGTTTGAAGTTGACTCTCGAAGACGTAGACAGAAGGATCGTTGACGATCTGGACTGTAGTTTCAATAAGCAAGAAAATTACTACATCGTTCAGGATTAAACGCCACCTAAGAATAGGCCGTGCGGTAGCGAGGCCAGTGTGCAAGTGGGATCGTGTAGTGCCGTAGGCACAGAACTGTGCGAGGATGCACGGATTAAACGCCACCTAAGAATAGGCCGTGCGGTAGCGAGGCCAGTGTGCAAGTGAGATCGTGTAGTGCCGTAGGCACAGAACTGTGCGAGGATGCACGGATTAAACGCCACCTAAGAATAGGCCGTGCGGTAGCGAGGCCAGTGTTCACTTAGGCATACATTGCATAGGTGCCAAAGGCACAGAACAGAAACTCCGGTCTAGTCCAGCACAGCTACTTACTCCCTATTGGCCCGCTCCCACGGGCCTTTATAACCGTCTTTGCGCAATAAACGGGAATGTCGCTCTCGCCTACGGCGTAGCTTTCCAACGAAAAATTGCGCCCTGCTATAGCACTTTCTATTGGGCCGCTGTAGGCGGACCGATAGGGAATAGAGTAGTTGCATATCGCCCATGGCTCCTTCGAGATGAGCCAAAGGCTAGGGCACCAGTTCTGTCCCTCTGGGACCTTACCACTGCAATACCACTGAAGAACTTGACTACGTTACGGCATTGTCGCAATGAACTTTAGAAGTTCGCTCTTCTGACTCGCTGACATTTTGTGGAAAGCTAACAGCAAATTCGCTTCATCGTCACTCTTCGAGTAAAAATATGCTACGGGCACATCAAGCGCCTCAGCAATACGTCCTACGATCTCTAAGTCAGGTACTCTTGTCCCTCTCTCATAGCGATTCAGCCTAGCGCTGGCGCTAGCTTCCTCAATTCCCGCAAGAACCCCCAATTGCTCTTGTGACAATCCAGCAGCTTGCCTCGTGGATTTGAGCCGGTTTGCGAACATGGACATTTGCATCTACCAAAAAGGTAGAGATACTCCACGTTACTCCTTGATTACATGCTACCAAATTGGTAGGATTTGCCTGATAAGGAGAGTTTATGAAGATCAACATGTTTGCGGCGTTGGTGGTGGTTGCATCGACCTGGGTAAGTAGTAGTGCTATTGCTGGCAGTCAAGCTAGGGAGTCGGTTTGCCTTGCGATTGGAAAATACGCAGAAAGTGCTGCTGAAGCACGCGAAGACGGACGACCAGAAGAAGAAACCCAGAACCTTCTGACTCGTGGAAAGAAGGGAACTCCAGAAGGCGACTTGTATGTTGCATTAAAGCAAGTTGTGACTTGGGTTTATACAGTACAGCCAAAGCCAGCAGACGCAAGAAAGCTGGTCTACACGAAGTGTCTTGCACGGGAATTCTTCGCGTACAACCCTAAGCTGGATGGATAAGATGTTAAAGAAATTTACGTTCGCCGTAACAATGTTGTACGCCTCTGCAGTGTCTGCGCAAATTGAACGAGAGTGTCTGAACTCCGGCTCGATGGCGGAATCCGTTGCGCAAATGTTAGAAGTTGGTCAGACCGAGGATTACGTGATTAAACTACTTGCCGATCCGCCTGGGAACCATTCAAAAATCACTAAAATTCGCCGGCAGATCAGAACGGCAGCCGAACTGGATATCGTAAGGTACGTGTACTCAGTCCGCCCAACTCCTGCCGAAGCACGGGTGAGCGTTTACAAGAAATGCATGGCCGGTGGATTAGGGCACGTGGATTGGTCGAAGCACCCCGAGGCTAGAGACCCCCGGTAGGTGGCATACAAATTCCGGGCACCAATTCCTGTTCGGATCATCTAGCAATTTTTGCGTTCAGCGTTTATCCAGTCGGATGTTACGGTGACTAAAACGCTCGATTTGACATCGGCATAAATCAAATCGTTTGCGGTATCTCAAGGCCGGATTTTTGGTTACCGCATATCGTTTGAGGATGAATACCCACTTCCTACTGTGCATTGCAGCCCGTTCCTTAGTACCCAGCCACGGCGTCTATTTCGCTGCAAGTCTGCTCTTCGAGCATGGGGTCCCACTTCACCTTGCATTACATTCCTTAGTGATCCCGGCAAACGGGAAATCGTGTCGCTGCTGTACTCTAATTGCCCCGGAGGAACTGCATGAGCGGATCAAATGAAATAGCCAATCTACCCAGCTTTCGGCGTGCTGCCGCGTATGTGCGTATGTCAACGGAGCGGCAGACTTACTCCACGGCGAATCAAATGCAGCGAATTCAAGAGTATGCGACTGAGCACCAGATTACGATCGTCTCAGTCTACGAGGATGCCGGAAAGAGTGGTTTGACAATGCGAGGGCGTCCTGGCATTCAGAGACTACTTGCAGACGTTCAGACTAAGGATGATTTTAGCTGCATCCTTGTTTACGATGTCAGTCGCTGGGGGCGCTTTCAAGATGTGGATGAGAGCGCCCACTATGAGTACATTTGCCGCCTCAACGGGGTGAGTGTCATGTACTGCACCGAAGCCTTCGAAAACGACGGCTCACCCTACACATCCATCATAAAAGCGCTGAAGCGTATCGCTGCTGCTGACTACAGTCGGGAACTATCGTCAAAAGTTTTCACGGCTCAGTGCAGAATCATCAAGATGGGCTACAAGATGGGCGGACAGCCCGGATACGGCCTTCGCCGTGCTCTTCATGATGCGGATGGCAATTTCATACGCATTATGCAAAGCGGCGAATGGAAGGCAGTGCAGACGCACCGCGTGGTATTAGTGCCGGGGCCGAAACACGAGATTGAAATCGTCAATTTGATTTTTCAATGGTACGCAAACGAAGGCGTGGGAGACCGCCGTATCGCCGCTGTGCTCAACGAACAGGGTGTCACCTCTGAATCTGGAAGGCCATGGACAGGAGCCTTGATAAGGGGAATGATGCGTAACGAGAAGTACATTGGCAACCTGATTTTTAACAAAGGATCATTCAAGCTTCGCAAGACTGCTGTTCGGAACCCGCCAGGCCAATGGGTTCGCTGCGATGGTGCGTTCCCGCCGATAGTGCCGTTTGAGCTATTTCAAGCTGCACTTTCTGAAAGAAGAAACCGCAACTACCGTTACACGACGGAGGAACTTTTGGATACCCTTCGGAGAATACATAAAACGCATGGAGCGATCTCCACCGCCCTGATTGACCGCGACCCAGTGGCTCCCGCATCGCAACTGTTTTGCCGTCGCTTTGGATCACTCTACGCATCGTATGCACTGGCGGGACTTCCTGGCTTCTATGATGATCAACCATTCGCCACGCGCTCACACACAATTTCATTAAGGGCAAACGTCGTGTCCGAAGTCCAGCAACTCATCAGTGACGCGGGTGCTAGGTGGAGTGCAACGAGCTCACAGCACACGTTACTCATCAATGATGCGGTTACAGTTTCGATCCGAATTGTCCGATGCGCACTCGATAACAAATGGGGATACCATCGGTGGCGTATAAACAAACGTTTGGCGACAGGTTACGATTTTCTACTAGCTGCAATATTAGACGAGAAAAACGAGAATATTGAAAGCTATCTCCTCGTTCATGCCGACTATTTTAAAAGTCGAGACATTTCCTTCACAGAAGAAAGCAGAGTTCGAATCGCCGACTGGATAAGGCCATTTCTAAAAGATTTCTTTAAAACATCTCTATGACATATTGCATTAAGCGAAATTAATCCCCCCCCTGACGCTATTAAACCCCTTCAGGGCGATGATAAACATCAAGGTTGGGCAGGCATCAAATTAAAGACCAGACCTCACCAAGAGGCTATAAACACGTAAAAAAATGCATAACAACGATGAAGAAAGTAATTTGAAACTAACACCAGCCCAAACCTAGCCGCTCCCAACGCTGGTAGCTTGGGGTGATGAAGGGAAAGGGATCAGAGCGAAACGTAAGGACCTCAACATGTTAATGGTATGCTACGCTTCTTTCCACCGGATATATCCATTTAATTATGAAAATTCTAAATCTATCGAATGTTTTAATCGCGTCGGCCGTCGTTAGCGGTCTCATGGGATGCAAAGGCTATGAGCCCGACACCCCCGCAGCAAAGAAAATCATTGAGTCCAGTCTGGTCGATCCCGAAAGTGTGCAATATAGGGACGTTCGTCGCTATACGGACGGTACGGTTTGCGGCCAGTACAATGCGAAGAACCGCATGGGAGGCTATACGGGCTTTGAAGCATTCATTTATTGGAAACAAGGGCTAATTATCCGGTCACGTGTCGTAGACAACATGACTAACCTCTGCTCAGAGGAGCATCACAAAGTTGAAGTCATTGGAGAACACTTTAGCGTTGATTTTAGTCCATCGAAGGCCGCTAAGAAAAAAGATGCGTCTGTCGGAGTCTTTGCATATATGGACGCAAGTAAGCCGTCAATCACGCTAGAAAAGCGCCATGCTATCGAAGCTATAATAAAGCAGGTTTTTGACGGGAGTGAGCCAGAAGAACTTGAGGGAGATAAGCTGAACGCTGCACTATTGAATGCCTTATTATCCGATAAAGAATTATCTTTAGTTCAGCGAGTATCCTACGTAGTTAGGTAAATCCTTACCCTTGCCAACCTAACCATGTCGGCAGAATGTCATCTGGTTGGCAAGGCTAATCAATTACGGAAGCTCCTGGGAATTCGGCTGTAGTCGCTGCCGATCTGAAGCGCGAGGCAAGCCCGATACAGTCAAGCTTGACGCTCTCATTCAGCTAGAACACAACAGGTGCAACCGAAGGTACGGAAGGTACGATGTCGTAAGCAACCCACCCCGGAGTTAGTGGCCTGAATTTTCTGGGCGCGGATTCGTCAGGGAGCTTTCGGTTCGCTAGTTCAGCAGGGAAAATTGTTGTATCAAGAAAATTTACGTTTCAAATTTGAAATTTGTGCTAGTCTCTTACTATTGTAAAAAATTACTAAATTGCAAATAGGAAGTCACATGGCAAATCACAAGTTCAAAATTTACTTCTCTGATTTTTTTAACGTTAGCCCAGAAATTATATCAGAGTACGGAGCATTTAATATTTCATTGATTAATGATTTGCCATTGTTCATCGATCCATTCTTGCTTTTCAATAGTGATAATCAGCAGTACCAAGAGTTGCACGCCAATATGATTGGCTACGTTCAGTTTTTAAAGTCCCGCTCTAGTGAGAACTTGCCTTCTGGATTGATCAAAAGCTGGTTTTACTTCCCAGAGATTAAGGAAAATTGGCTTGGATATAGCAAATCGGGTAATAGTGGGCGTGGCCTTGGCCCACAGTTTGCTAATTCGCTTAAACGGAATCTAACAAGCATATTCAAAGATTTTGGCGACGAGAAATCGACTTCCACGCACTTAGAAAAGCTTACACTAGTAAAGAATGGCATCGGCAAGGATCAGATTAGTGACTTCACTTGTAATTTAATTTGCGGATTCCTCGCAGAGTATACTGAAAAATTCGCGTTAAAGAATATTCACCCGAGTTTACTTGGAAAATTTACTATTCCTAAGTATAAATTCAACTTGGAAACTGAGACTTGGGCAGCTAAACAATTCACGCTTCCCAAGTATGGAAAACAGTTCGTATTGCTTACTCCTATTGACATATTAACTAAAGACGAAGCATGGATTAGCTTTAACGATCTTGCTGATGATTTCTCTGGAGTAATGGCGGCAGTTGATAATGATCAATTGCGAGGCCAAATCAATAACTACTTTATTGCCACCCTACCGTTTGAGGCTAAGCGGGACGCTTATATCAAGACTTTAGAGAAAGTAATTGAAAAGTACCCCCAGCTTCTCGATGGCTACATCAAATTAAAAGAGAACGACGGTGGAACGGCTCATTTAGCAAGTGCCGAGAAAATTCGAGCTGCCAATGAGCTTTTTGTCAAGAAGCTTACTACTTTAGTGGAAGAGCTCGACAAAACTAAGTTCTACGACACTAAGCCTACTAGCTTCGAAGCGGGATTAGCCCGAATGAATTTCTTAAAACAAGTCATCGAAAATCAGGATGGATATAAGCTCTTTTTAGTGAACGGAGTGCCAATTAAACGCGAGGCCGATTTGCAAATTATGTTCAAACTCACATGGTTTGCATCTGCTTTTGATGCCAATGCAGAGGTTAACAATGGCAGAGGCCCTGCGGATTTCGTTATATCTTACGGTAGCGCTGACAAAACGGTGATTGAATTAAAACTTGCCGGGAATAAGAAGTTGGAAGACAACCTACTGAAGCAGGCGGAAATTTATACTGCCGCTTCGGGCGGAACCAATCCTCCCATTAAAGGGATAATGTTCTTTTCTAGTTTAGAACTAGCAAAGGTCAATGGGCTTCTAAATAAACATGGGCTAGCCGGCAAGAGGGAAATTATCCTTATTGATGCCACACCGGACAAGCCGTCCGCCTCAAAAGCCTAGCTTTCTAATTCGATTAATATTGGAATAGCCCCATAATTATATGCAATACACTTTTAAAGTAGGGCAGGAGTACAAGCGAGAACAAGTGAGCCAGCAGGTAGGTGACGATGGTTATATCGGCGGCAATTGGGCTACTGGCTATCCACAGAAGAACGGAGTGACGTTTGTTTTTAGCAATGTGGGAAATCCAGGACAAACAGGACATGATTACGATAACTACTTTGACGGGCCAGACCTTGTTTGGCGTGGGAGGACTGATAGCCATAAAAACCACCCGTCTATCCAGCGGATGACAATGGCATCGTCAGAAGTCCACGTATTCTGGCGCACAGGAGGGCGTGATCCATTTAAATATGCAGGATTAGGTAACGCGATAGACATTACCGACGAGGTTCCTGTCCGCATTCGCTGGCGATTAAGTGACCCGAGCATCCGGCCTCCTGGGAGAACTCCACGCTTACCGATTTCCGAACTGAATAAGATTCGTCCAGAGCATATTTACGAATCTGTAGAACTACTCAAACTGGGGTATGCCGACCATCCGTTTGCTCATTCTACCGACTATGACGTGTTGACAGAAGAGGGGCATCGTCTGCCTCCCAAAGCAGTGTTCGGCATAGCTGCCACGCTAGCGCTAGGCTTCCAGGTTGGACCTCACCACTTTACTGCGGGTATCTCTTCCCCCTGCTTCCGCTTAATCCAAGAGGCAGGGTATCGGATTATCACCAAGAATGCACCATCCCCAAGTGTCCAATTGCCTGGCGTGGACCACGAGTTTTGGATGGAAGGAGGTCAGAAGCTTGTAACTCACAAGAAGAGAGAGCGTTCGGATGCTGCGAGTAAGGCCAAAAAAAGCAAATTCAAAGCGGAGCATGGGAAGCTCTTTTGCGAGAAGTGTCATTTAGACCCCGTTACCCTTTTTGGAACTGAGCTAGCGGAAGCATGTATCGAAGTCCATCACAAAGACGTTCAGATACAGGATATGGATGATAACCACGTTACGACCCTTGACTCTTTGCAGTGCTTATGCGCCAACTGTCACCGTTTAGAGCACGCTATTTTAAGAAAACGCTACGGGATGGAGAGTAATCTAAAACAGCCGCAGACTTTCCCATCCTAAAAATATGGTTCGTGAGTAGGTTCTTGCACATTCATTTTCTGGCCCATTATGTCATTGTTGCGATGATTAAACGGTCGTATAATGGGTGCAACTAGACCCAAACCACAGAAGAAACCATGAACAAGCCAGCCATCGCCCTAGTACGCGTATCAACATCGGAGCAAGGCAAATCCGGCCTTGGTCTGGATGCGCAGAAGGCAGCAATCCACGCCTTCGCCGCTCTGGAAGGCTTCGACATCGTTGAAGTGGTGGAAGAAGTAGCCAGCGGCAAGCTTGGCATTGAGGACCGTGATGGCCTTCGTTCTGCACTGGCGAAAGCCAAGAAGCTTCGCTGCCCTGTCATCGTTGCGAAGCTCGACCGCCTCTCTCGTGACGTAGCATTCATTTCCGGGTTGATGGCAAAAGGCGTACCGTTCATTGTTGCCGAACTGGGAGCCGATGTTGACCCCTTCGTTCTGCACCTGTACGCAGCACTGGGAGAGAAGGAGCGTAAGCTAATTGGTCAGCGTACCAAGACCGCATTGGCAGCATTGAAGGCCAAGGGCGTACAACTGGGAGCCATCCAGCACAAAGACCCCGAAGCCATCGTGAAGGCCAGAGCTAAAGCCAATGATACAAACGCAGCCAAGGCTGCAGCCTTCGCCGCCAAGATGATCCCAATCATCAACGACCTAAAAGCCAAGAGCATGACGCTTGACCAAATAGCAGCCCACCTTACGGACAACTTTTATCCAACCTTCAACGGTGGCGAATGGCACAAGTCCACTATCTCCCGCTTGCTCAAGAAGGCCATTTAGAGGCCCGAAGCGGCCTTTGGTGGCTGGTGTGGACTACTGCACACTTTCAAAAATCCCGAACGGGATGTTAGCACCGGAGCGCGTAAGTCTAACGAGTACCACGTAAGCATCGGCATGGCGAAGGAACAGGCAAGGCCGCATAGGAAGACCGTAGCGACGTTTGAAGCCGATACCCTACCTTACACCTCTCACGGTCTATCCCGGACCGCCCTGTGATATTTCAGAAGCCACGGCAAGGCCATCCAATCAGCCGTTTTCCGTGCTAAGCCATGCTTGAGCGCTTGCTGATATTTCCTATCTAGTTGCTAGCCTAATCCAAAAAAATTACTACTTGCAAAAAGATAGTTATAACCCATCACATGAAATATCTTTACCACTTGCATTTTTCTTGAAATCAACATCATAATCACAAATACATCCATCCATTTCAAGAAGGGTAGTTTATGCGTCAATTGACGATAATTAGCGGTGCAGGCATAAATCTTGGCATATCCGCAGCATGTCCTGACGCTGATGAAATGCTTAATTTTAGCTATCAAAAAATAAGTAAGAGCGTTTATTCGAGAGTTGATCCTGCAATCAAAGAGATGTTTTCACCTGAATCATTTGATTATATTCTTGGGGGATTACTTACAGTCAATCTAGCAATTGAGAAAACAAAAGAAGATTTAAAACGGTTTAATATGAATGAAGAGGCATTTGTTAACCTATTCAAGCAATCAAATCTACAGTCATCAATTATTGGGGCGCTTGGACAGATTGAGACACAGTTGACAATATCCTTACGTCAGATGCTAGATGTTGTCGAGAGATTTTCGCCTCCACTAGATCAGATCATTGAAAACTACGATTCCGTAAACTACTTTACTGTGAATTTCGACGGGATCTTCGATCATGTGATTTATGGGGCCAATTATAGGCGAAGTAAGCAAGTGACTGATTTTTGGACAGCATACGGGAAGCTTGATCCGGGGGCGCAAAAGAAAGTTAAGATTTTCCATCTACACGGCGACTTACGTTATAAGCCTGCGAAGAAGACAAAAAATTATACACCACCATACAAATGGCCTGTTTTAGTCGTTGGTGATCAGGATGTAAAGAAGGGAACCATAGCCTCAAACGAGGCGCTATTGTTTTACAACAAAAAATTAAAATCGGTTTGCGAGAGCCGTGATGAATTTAATGAAAATAATCTTGCAATAATTGGTTTTGGATTTCGAGAGGAAGATGACCATATAGTGAGTAAAATAAAACATGGTATTACCTCCAAGACCTTCGACTCAGTGAGCATTTTCGACCCTGAAGATAAACTTGCAGGAATAAGTGAATCGCATTCATGGACTAGGCCCGGAGACGCAAGCCTTATCGAATTTTTAAGCAAACTGTGATTTCTCTTGCTCACACCTAGACGCCTGCGAAGGTGTTTCAAGACATTCTCACCCCATCTTTCCAGTACCGCTCTTTGATATTTTAGGAGCGGGAACGAGTTTATCGAAGCGGCCATTTTCGTGTTAAGCCATGCTGGACCACTTGCTGATATTTCCTGGCTTTGCGACTTGTCCACACGCATAAACCCACTTCCAAAAATTTTTCCAGTAAAAAATCAAGCTGGTACAGTTGTCACCTTCCGGGTGCCTCTGCCGTTAGGTACAGAGACAGTGCCACGAATACCGCCGCCGATTCCGCCCTTCAATACTCGCTTCTTGACGCCGGATGCAATGATGTTGGCCTGTTCAAGACTAGGAATCTCCCCTTTGCCTCCTGTCAGCACAACGTCATCCGACTCTGGCGGTTCGCTCATATCATTGTCAAGGGCAATGGCTCCGATCTTCCCCTTTGCCACGGCGAACATTGCCACCGCAACGTCATGCTGTGTGACAAGGTAGCCTTCTGCAATCCTGACCTGTACACCAAGACGGTGGAGGAAGGCGTTAATTCGTCTACGCGTGGCTTTGTCGGTCAGGTCCAGCTTTGCCCGTATCTCTTGCCAACTCAGCTTCTCGCCTCCGGTCAGGTCCGCTGTCAGTCGCTCCACCTCGGCCTTGAATGTTTTAACCCTGCCTTCACTTTGTAGCACAGCGTTGGCGAATGTCTCAGACTCGGGATTGTGGTTCAAACGCATCGCCAAGATTGCCAGCTTTTCCCGTTCGGCGGATAGTCGCCCTTCTGCAATGGTCAGTTCTCGATTCAACTTGTCAGGATCAGGCATTACCAAACTGATAGCATCCAAGTGCAGCAGCATCGCCATAAGCACGTCTTCGCTCTCGTCCAATCGGACGTTCTTGGACCCTTCACAAGTACCGTAGCGACGATTCGCACACATGAGGTAGCGATGGTTACGCTGGATGATGTGCATGGTACTGCCACACGCCCCGCAGAAAACCAGTTTCTGCCACACGTTAAAGTCCGCTGACTGTTTCGTCACTTTGCCAGTAGTCCGGGCCTTGATTTTCTCCTGTGCTACGGTAAAGGTGTCATCATCCACGACTGACGGGAAGTAGTTTGGTATCGGCTCCCCGCCGTCCTTCGGGGCAAGCTCACCGATTACTGCCCGATTCTGTAGGATGGTGAGTACAGCCGTGGTCCCCCATCGCTTGCCTTTGTTGAACGTAGGGTAGCCTTCCGCATTAAGCGCCTGAGCGATTGCCGTGCTACCTAGACCCTCAAGGCACAGTTCAAAAATCCGACCTACGGCAAAGATGTGACCGTTCAGAAGGTATTTACCTTTAAGCTTATCCAGCGTCATCCAGTTGCTAACACGGTTACCGATAGGCTTTTTTGACTCTCTTGCGTCTTTGAATCGCTCCGCCCACTTGTCTTTGCCAATCCCACTTTTTCGAGCGCTTTCCTTGTGCGCATTATCCATGTGAAGGATGGCTTGCAGTAGGTCGATTGCCGTACTGTTGTGGTCAAAGCGCATCTCAGGTCGCAGTGTGATTACAACGATCCCCAGCTTCACCAAATCTTGTAGTAAGCGCGAAGCGTCCCACGCATCCAACCTTGTAAGCCTGTCCAGATTTTCCAGAATCAGATAGCTTCCACGTTCAATGTCACCAGCTTTGACGAGTGCGATGAACCTAGCAAGCGCACCTGTTTCAAGGTTCGCCCCTGTGAAACCTGATACGGCCTCGTCCTTAAACATGTCTGTGGACAACGGTATCTTGTTTTCTTGGCACCACTTCTCAGCCAAGGTTTGTTGACGGCGAATAGACGTGTTGTCCCTCTGGGCATCACTGGAAAAACGGGAGTAAGAATATGCTTTCATAAGTGACGCATTATATCAGTACCTGTACAAGGAGACGGTGCTGTTTTTCCCCAGCGCCGGCCAGACCTGTCACGCTTACTGCACCTTCTGCTTCCGCTGGCCGCAGTTCGTCGGCATGGACGACCTCAAATTCGACGCCCGCGAATCGACCGAACTGGCGGCCTACCTGAAAACCCAGCCGCAGGTCACCGATGTCCTGATCACGGGCGGCGACCCGCTGGTGATGAACACCCGCTCGCTCGAAGCGTTCATCGAGCCGCTGCTCGCGCCCGAGTTGGCGCACATCCAGAACATCCGCATCGGCACCAAGTCGGTGGCGTATTGGCCGCAGCGTTTTGTCTCCGACCGCGATGCCGACGACCTGCTGCGCCTGTTCGAGCGGGTGGTAGCCGCCGGCAAGAACATGGCCATCATGGGCCATTACAACCACGCGGTGGAATTGCGCCAGGAAGTCGCCCAGCAGGCGGTTAAACGCATCGTGAACACCGGCGCCACCTTGCGCATGCAGGGCCCCCTGATCCGCCACATCAACGAAGATCCGAAGAGCTGGGCCGAGCTGTGGCAGACCGGCGTGCGCCTGGGCGCGATCCCCTATTACATGTTCGTCGAGCGCGACACCGGACCGCACGACTATTTCCAGCTGCCCCTGGTGCGCGCGCACGAGATTTTCCAGGCCGCGTACCAGATGGTCTCGGGCCTGGCGCGCACCGTGCGCGGACCGTCGATGAGCGCCTTCCCGGGCAAGGTGGTAATCGACGGCGTGGTCACCATCGGCGGCGAAAAAGTCTTTGCACTGCAATTCCTGCAAGCCCGCAACCCGGACTGGGTACGGCGGCCGTTCTACGCCAGGTTCGACCCGCACGCGACCTGGCTGGACGACCTGAAACCGGCCTTCGGCCACGACAAATTCTTCTTCGAGGAAGACGGCGGCAGCCGCAGCGAACAGGGGCATACGCCAAGCGACCGCAAGGTGATCCAGCTGGTGCCGGCCGGCAGCCGCCTTTCCAGCAACTGCGGCGCCGACACCGCGGACACGGCCAGCGCACCGAGCGCCGCGTAACCGCATGCGCCAGATCGTCCCCGCCGGCCAAGCCGCCTGCACCGGCCACGCCGACCGCACCGGCCACGCCGACCGCACCGGCCACGCCGCCTGCACCGGCCAAGTCGCCTGCACCGGCCAAGTCGCCTGCACCGGCCAGGCCGGCCACGCTGACCACGCCCCGCCGGTGCCGGCCGCCACCGCGCCGCCCCTGTCGCCGCGCATGGTGTTCCTGGTGGTGTTCCTGCCGTTCGCGCTGGGCCACTACCTGTCCACCCTGATGCGCATGATCAATGCCACGCTGGCGCCGGAGCTGACCGCCGCGCTGGCGCTCACGCCCGGCCAACTGGGCCTGCTCACCAGCGCATTCTTCTTCGCCTTTGCACTGGCGCAGTTGCCGGTGGGCGTGGCGCTCGACCGCTGGGGGCCGGCGCGGGTGCAGTTGCCGATGCTGGTGATCGCCGCGCTGGGCGCGCTGGCGTTCGCGGGCGGGCGCGATTTCGCCCAGTTGCTGGTGGCGCGCGCGGTGATCGGGCTGGGCGTGGGTGGCTGCTTCATGGCGGCGGTGAAAGCGCTGTCCACCTGGGTGACGCCGGCGCGGCTGCCGTCGGTGCAGGGTTACCTGATCGCCGTCGGCGGCCTGGGGGCGGCGTCGGCCACGCTGCCGGTGCGCATCGTGCTTGAACATAGCAACTGGCGCAGCCTGTTCATCGGCCTGGCGTCGGCGCTGATGTTCACGGCGGCGCTGATCCGGCTGCTGGCGCCGCCGCAAGCGGCCACCGTTCAGCGCCAGCCGCTGCGCGCGACCATGGCCGAGATCTGCCGCCATCCGTCGTTTCGCGAGGCGGCGCAACTGGTGCTGGTGCCGCACATGGTGTTCTTCGGCATCCAGGGCCTGTGGATCGGCCGCTGGCTCGGCGACGTGGCCCGCTACTCCGAGGACCAGGTCAGCTGGCTGCTGTACGTGGGCATGGGCGCGGTGATCGCCGGGGCCATCGCGGTGGGCATGATCACCGAGTGGGCCGGGCGCCGGGGCGTGCGGCCGGTGCGGGTGGCGGCGGCCGGCGTGGCGCTGTTCGTCCTGGTGCAGGCGGGGCTGGTGTGCGGCTGGCGGCCCGGCTGCGCCTTGCTGGCCGTGCTGTTTACGCTGGTGGGCACGGTCACCGGCATCGAGTACACGATGGTGGCGCAAGGCTTGCCGGGCCGGCTGACCGGGCGCGCCGCCACTTGCCTGAACCTCCTGATTTTCCTGGGCGCGTTCGCAGTGCAGGCCGGCTTCGGGCTGGTGCTCGATTGCTGGCGGCCCAATGGCCATGGGCAGTATCCGGCGCAGGCCTACCAGGCGGGATTTGCCTTGCTGGTCGCGCTGCAAGTGCCGGGGCTGGCGTGGTACGGTTGGCGGCGCTGGAGGCGCCCGGCGCGTTCCGGTAGAATGGACCATCACCCGGCCACCAGCACCAGATAAGACCATGACCGACGCCTCCGCTCCATCTTCCGTGCTCGCCTCCCTGCCATCGTCGTGGCAGGACTGGATCACCGATAACCTGGCGCGCGGCTGCAGTGCGCTCGACATGGCCAACAGCATGGCGCGTTCGGGCCAGTACACCATGGACGTGGCGCGCGCCGCGCTCGACGAGGCCGTGCGCCAGCGTGGAGCGGGCAGCGACGCCGGCGCCAGTATTTTCAAGCCGGCCCAGGTGATGCCGTTCATCGACACCACGCGCAACCGGATCGTGGTCGATCAGCGCGAAGTGGAGGTGCTGTTCGTGCTTAAAAATCCGCAGGTGATCCTGCTCGGCAATGTACTCGCCAGCGAAGAATGCGACGCCATCGTGGCGCATTGCGGCACCCGTTATACGCGCTCCACCGTCACCGGCGCCGACGACGGTTCGAGCGTGGTGCACGAGGGCCGCACCAGCGACATGGCGTTCATCGAGCGTGGCGAGGCCGAAATCGCCGAGCGCATCGAGCGGCGCCTGGCGGCGCTGGCGCACTGGCCGGCCGAATGCGGTGAGCCGTTCCAGCTGCAAAAATACGCGAGCACGCAGGAATACCGGCCCCACTACGACTGGCTCGACCCCGACACCACCGGCCACCGCAGCCACCTGGCGCGCGGCGGCCAGCGCCTGGCCACCTTCATCCTGTACCTGACCGACGTGGAGCAGGGCGGCGGCACCATCTTCCCCGGGCTGGGCCTCGAGGTGTATCCGAAGAAGGGCAGCGCGCTGTGGTTCCTCAACACCGACAGCAACCACCAGCCCGACCGCCAGACCCTGCACGGCGGTGCACCGGTGGTCAAAGGCACCAAGATCATCGCCAACAAATGGCTGCGCCAGGAGCGCTACGGCTGAGCCAGAGGTAGAATGCCAGGTCCTGTACCATTTGAAAGCAAACCATGAGACTTGTGCGCTACGGCCGACCCGGCAAAGAACAACCTGGCCTGATCGACGACGAGGGCAAGCTGCGCTCGCTGTCCGCGGTGATCGACGATATCGACGCCGCGCAACTGGCTCCCAAGGCCCTGCGCAAGCTGGAAAAAATCGACCCGGCCACGCTGCCGCTGGTGCGCGGCAACCCGCGTTTTGGCGTGCCGGTCAAGCACGTGGGCAAATTTGTCTGCATCGGCCTCAATTACTCGGACCACGCGGCCGAAGCCGGCATGCCGCTGCCGAAGGAACCGATCGTGTTCATGAAGGCGATCACCGCGCTCACCGGCCCGGACGATCCGATCATGCTGCCCAAGGGCTCGAAGAAAACCGACTGGGAAGTGGAACTGGGCATCATCATCGGCTCGCGCGCGCAGTACGTGACCGAAGAAGATGCGCTCAAGTACGTGGCCGGCTACACGGTCGTCAACGACGTTTCCGAGCGTTCGTACCAGCTCGAGCGCGGTCCGCAGTGGGACAAGGGCAAAGGTTGCGACAGCTTCGGCCCGGTCGGTCCGTGGCTGGTCACGCCGGAAAACATCGGCGACGTGCAAGACCTCGACCTGTACCTGGAAGTGAACGGCAAGCGCATGCAGACCGGTAACACGTCCACCATGATTTTCACGGTGGCGCAGATCGTCAGCTACCTGTCGAAGTTCATGACCCTGGAGCCGGGCGACGTGATCGCCACCGGCACGCCGCCCGGCGTGGGCATGGGCCTGCCGAAGCCGCGCTTCCTGAAAAAAGGCGACCAGGTCCGCCTGGGCATTCCCGGTCTCGGCGAGCAGCAGCAGGAAGTGATCGACTGGAAGCCGCGTAAAGCTTGATCTAGTTGGCGGCAGTCTTGGCTGCCACGTCCGGCAGGCTGTCGAGCAGGGCCAGCACGTCGTCGCGGGTTTCGCTGGAAAAGCCCATTTGCGCGGTGACGCTGATCTTGCCGTTGGCGTGCTGGATGGTGCTGAAGTTGGCGATGCCCAGCGTGCGTTCGAACAGGATCACTTTTTTGCCGCTGTTGAGGTCAGTTGCCGAAATTTTCGACAGGCCACCTTCCTGCGACACCAGGATCGGACGGCCCGGCACATTGAACCAGTTGATGCGCCAGAAGTAGTGGCTGAGATGGCGCGAACCGTTCGGTTCGTATGCGCTTTCGAACGTGTCCATCTGCTGGCACTTCGCGATCAATATATTTTTTTGCTTGCACATGCTCATCACCTGCACCTGCTTGTCCTCCAGCGACACGCTGACCGGGACCAGGCGGTTGCTCTCGATCTGGAGCAGTGCGTAATCTTCCTTCTTGCCCAGGCCGAGCGTATTGCCGAGGCTTTTCACCGAACTGAACAGCGCACCCAGCGAGTTGCCAGGCTGGGTGCCGTTCGATTCCGGCGTACGTTCGAGCAAAATGTAGCCGGTATTGGCGATGTCGCCGTTCTGCAGCGCGGCAATCGAGTATGCCTCCGGCGCCACGATATTGGTGGTGCCGCTGCCCGGCACGTAGCGGAAACCGGTGTTGTCGCGCGCCACCACGAAGCCGCGCGACGACGGGATCAGGCGGTAGCCCGTAAAGCGCTTGCCGGTGGCGGTGGTCACCTGCCACAGCGCACCCTGTTGATAGGCGGTGGCGATGGTCACCGGTTCCTGGGTACTGAGCGCGCGGCCCGATTTGAGGATGAACTCGCCGGTATGGGCTTCCGCCAGGTAGGTGTAATCGCCGGATTGGGGGTCGAAGGCGTAGCTGCTGATCTTGCCTTCAGGGTCGATGTAGCGCTTGCCGTTGATGGCAAACCCGTCGCGGAAACGTTCGAACTGCACGCCCTCGGCCAGCACCGGGAATTTGCTGAAGGCAGCCGCCAGGTCGGCCTCGGTGCGCGCTGCCGCCACTGGTCCGGTTGCTTGCGCCGGTGCTTGCGCCGGCTGCGCAGCGCCGCCCATCTGCTGCTTCAGCAGCAGCGTCAGCAACTGCTTTTGCTGCTCGGGCGTCAGATTGTCGAGGTTTTGCGCTTGCAGCGGTACGGTGGCAAACGATGCGGTGAGCAGCAGGGCGGCGATACTTTTTTTCATGAGTAGAGCAGGGGCAGTTGGGGAAATATTAATTATAGGCAAATAATAAATCTTTTTGGTAACAATATTTACCAATAGAAATAATCCTCCCCAACCATGTTGTTTATTGCGCACTGGCAATAGCTTGCGCGACGGCTTGTGCCAGCCTGTCGGTGATCTCGGCCAAGTCGGCATCGCTGGCGATGAACGGCGGCGCCAGCAGCACGTGGTCGCCGCGCACGCCGTCGATGGTGCCGCCCATCGGGTACACCATCAGCCCGCACGCCATGGCATGCTGTTTGATCGCCGCGTGCAGTTTTAGCGCGGGATCGAATGGCTGTTTGGTGTCGCGGTCGCGCACCAGTTCCACCCCGATCAGCAAGCCCCGGCCACGGATATCGCCCACGTGGGGATGGCGGCCCAGCGCCTCGCGCAGCAACGTGCGCAGCACGGCGCCACGGCCGGTCACTGCGCCCAGCAGGTTGTCGCGCCGGATCACCTGCTGCACCGCCAGCGCAGCAGCGGCGGCCACCGGGTGGCCCATGTACGTATGGCCATGCATGAACACGCCGCTGCCGTCGCGCAGCCGGTCGATGATGGGCGTGCGCGCCAGCACCGCGCCGATCGGCTGGTAGCCGGCGCCCAGTCCTTTACCCAACACCACCAGGTCGGGCAGCACGCCTTCCTGCTCGAACGCGTACAGGGTGCCGGTGCGGCCCATGCCGCACATCACCTCGTCGGCAATCCACAGGATGCCGTACTTGTCGCACAGGCTGCGCACGCCGCGGAAGTAGCCGGGCGTGGGCGGCACGGCGCCGGCGGTGGCGCCCACCACGGTTTCGGCGCAAAAGCCGATGACGCGCTGCGGGCCCGTGGCGATGATGGTGTCTTCCAGCTCGCGCAGCAGCGCGGCCGTGTAATCCTCGGTGGTCTGGTCCGGCGCGCGGTCGTGGTACTCGAAGCACGGCGCCACGTGCGGCACGTCGATCAAGAGTGGTGCAAAAGGCTTGCGGCGCCACGCGTTGCCGCCGATGGCCAGCGCGCCCAGCGTGTTGCCGTGGTAGCTCTGGCGGCGGGCGATGAACACGCTGCGCTGCTCCTCGCCGTTTTCCACGAAATACTGGCGCGCCAGTTTCAGCGCGGTTTCCATCGCCTCCGACCCGCCCGACACCAGGTACACGTGATCGAGGTCGCCCGGCGCATCACTGGCCAGCCGCGTGGCCAGTTCCTCGGCCGCCTCGCAGGTGAAGAAGGCCGTGTGGGCGTAGGCGTTGCGGTCGATCTGGGCGTGCATGGCCGCCAGCACCTCCGGGTGCGCATGCCCCAGCGACGACACGGCGGCGCCGCCGCTGGCGTCGAGATAGCGGCGGCCTTCGCGGTCGTGCACGATCATGCCGGACGCGGAGCCGACTATTGGCGGCATATGGCGCAGGTTACGGTGAATCAGGTGAGTCGGGTGACTGGCTGGGTGGGGGCGGTTCATGGACATCCTTTCTGGCAAGTGGATTCTTATGATTGCCAACAGACAATAGCCGCGTTCAGCTTGTCTTCTGTTGATCCATGCCGCACCATGGCCAAAAAACTTTACTAGGAGCAAGGACATGACCGATCGCCTGGGACCGATACCGTTCGCGCAGATGAGCGCCAGCCAGCAAGTCGCGGCGCAGGCAGTGATCGACGGCCCGCGCGGTGCGCTGTACGGGCCGTTCGTGCCGTTGATCCGCAGTCCCGAACTGATGTCCGCCGCCCAGCGCATGGGCGAATACCTGCGCTACCGCAGCGCCATCGGCACCCGCCTGACGGAACTGGCGATCCTGGTCACCGCGCGCCAGTGGAGCCAGCAGGTGGAATGGGCGATCCACGCGCCGATTGCGAAGGAGTACGGCATTGCCGACGAAACCATCGCGGCCATCGCCGAACGGCGCCGGCCGCAGGAACTGCTGGCCGACGAGGAATTGGTGATTGAATTCTGCCTGCAACTGCACCAGCAACAGCGTGTGGACGATGTCACCTACGCCGCTGCACTGGATGCCTTCGGCGAACACGGCGTGGTGGACCTGATGGGCATCAACGGCTACTACACGTTGCTGGCGATGGTGATGAACGCGGCGCAGACGGCGGTGCCGCAGACGGAGGCGCCGGTGTTGCCGGAGTGATTCGCGGTGATTGCGAGAGAACGAGAAAATAGTGATTTGACTGTCAATTTCGGCGCCTCGCCCACCTCACTCCCGCAATACTTTCACAACCTGCAGGCCACACTCACCGCCGACGGCCCCGGCTTCAGCGCCTGGTGCCCGACCACGGCGAAGTGGCGTTCGAGCTGCATTACGGTCGGACATTGCTGGAATCGGGCGCGCTAGGCCAGCACGCGCTTCAACCACGCACTGATGTCATTGACCTCTTCCTGGCACAGCGAATGTTGCATCGGGTAGTCATGCCACTCGACGTTGTAGCCCCATTGTTGCAGCAGGTCGCGCGAGGCGGTGGCGCGGGCGAGCGGGACTACCGGGTCCATGCGGCCGTGGGCCATGAAGACCGGCGTCGCCAGGCTCTCCTTGGTGAATTCGGTCGTGGCCTTGGCGGCGATCGGCAGGTAGCCTGACAGGCACATCAGGCCGGCCAGTTTTTCCTTCTGGCGCAATCCCGTTTGCATGGTCATCGCGCTGCCTTGCGAGAAACCGGCCAGGATGATCTTGTCGGCGGCGATGCCGCGTGCTTTTTCGCGGGCGATCAGCGCTTCCACTTTGACTTGCGAGGCGCGCAGGCCTGCTTCGTCTTCCTGGCGACCGAGGTCGGTGGCGACGATGTCGTACCACGAGCGCATCACGTAGCCGCCGTTGACGGTGACCGGCATGGTGTCCGCATTGGGGAAGATGAAGCGGATCGGCGGCAGGCCGCGCAGGTCCAGTTCCTGGAGCATCGGCACGAAGTCGTTGGCATCGGCGCCCAGGCCATGCATCCAGATGATGGCGACGGTGGGATTGGCGCCGGTTTCTTTTTCGATGGTTTGCAGCAGGCTCATAGGTTTCCTCGGTTTAGCGATTGCAGGGGCGGGCAAAACAGGTATCAGGGGCAGCAACGGTGCCAGCAGCGCCGCGCCCGCCAGCAGACGGCGCCGCCGCCGCGCGGGGGCGGTGTGCGTCACGCGGCCGGCGCAGCAGGGCGCAGCGCCGACTTCGGCCGGAACGCCTTGCACACGGCGGGATCGGTTTCCATGTACGGCCCGCCGATCAGGTCGATGCAGTACGGCACGGCAGCAAAGATGCCGCCGGCGACGGTGTTGCCGTCGGCGTCTTTCAGGCCGCCCAGCGTTTCGGCAATCGCCTTGGGCTGGCCCGGCAGGTTCATGACCAGGGCGGCGTGGTCTGGCGTTTCGCGGATGACGGCGGTCTGGCGCGAGAGGATGGCGGTCGGCACGAAGTGCAGGCTGATCTGGCGCATCTGCTCGCCGAAGCCCGGCATTTCCTTGGTACCCACGGCGATGGTCGCTTCGGGCGTGACATCGCGCCGCGCCGGGCCGGTGCCGCCGGTGGTCAGTACCAGGTGGCAGCGCGCGGTATCGACCAGTTCGACCAGCGTGGCTTCGATCTGCGCGCGCTCGTCGGCGATAAGGCGCGTTTCCACGCGATAGGGCGTGGTGATGGTGCGGGCCAGCCAGTCCTGCAGGGCGGGAATGCCCTGGTCCTGGTACACGCCGCCGCTGGCGCGGTCCGAGACCGACACCACGCCGATCACCAATACGGGTTCCACGTTACTCGTCATCTTCTTCGCTGTCGGCGTCGTCGGCTTCGGCGGCGGCGTCTTTCTTCTTCTTGGTCTCGACCTGCTTGAGGATCTGGAAGATTTCGCGGTAGGCCTTCGGCGGCTTGTTCTCGGCCTGCTCCTTGCGGGCGTTGCGAATCAGGGTGCGCAGGTGCTGCACATCGAGTTCCGGGTTTTCGGAAAGCAACACGGTCAGTGCCTTGTCGTCGGCCAGCAGCTTGTCACGGCGGCGTTCCAGCGCGTGCATGGCGGCGGTATCGGATTTCGAGGCGCCTTTCCAGCCGTCGATGGTTTGCTGGATGGCGGCGATTTCCGCTTCGTCCAGGGTGCGCATCTTTTTACCGACGAACTGCATCTGGCGGCGGCGGCCTTCGTGGTTGGTGATGGTCTGGCACTCGAGGATGGCGTCGCGCACGTCCTCGGGCATCGGCACGCGCTTGACGCGGTCGCGCGGCTCGTTAACCAACGCTTCGCCCAGCTTTTGCAGGGCATCGACCTGGCGTTTCATCTCGGATTTGGAAGGGCGCTCGTATTCCTGTTCGAATTCGGTCGAGCTGAAGCCGACGGCGCCGCGGTTTGGATTTACCATATTATTAACTTTCGGTCCGGCGCGCAGCCGTCCCTGTAAACTGTGAACGACTGCTATGATACCCGGTTTGGTACCTTACCGACGAAAACCGCCCATGTCCGATCCTCATTTCAGTCACTCCCACGACCAGCTGCAACAGCTCGCACGCGACGTGCTCGGCTACGCAAAAGCGCAGGGCGGCACCGATTGCGAGGTCGATTTCAGCGAGGGCAGCGGCCTGTCGGTGTCGGTACGCAAGAACAGGATCGAAACCATCGAGCAAAACCGCGACAAGGGCATGGGCGTCACGGTCCACATCGGCCAGCGGCGGGGCAACGCCAGCACCTCCGATTTTTCCACCGCCGCGTTAAAAGCCACGGTGGAAGCGGCCTACAACATCGCCCGCTTCACCGCCGATGACGATTGCGGCGGCCTGCCCGAGGCGGAACTGCTGGAAATGGCGCCGCCCGACCTGCAACTGTTTTATCCGTGGGACATCGATACCGCCGGCGCCGTGGAACTCGCCAAGCGCGCCGAAGCGGCCGCATTCGACGTCGATGCACGCGTGACCAACAGCGAAGGCGCGGGCGTGCACGTGCAGCAGTCGCATTTCGTCTCAGCCAACTCGCGCGGCTTCATCGGCGGGTATCCGTATTCGCGCCACACGGTATCGATGGCGGCGATTGCCGGACGCGGCGCCGGCATGCAGCGCGACGACTGGTACGTCTCGGTGCGCGACGCCTCGCGCATGGCCGCCCCGGAGGCGATCGGCCGGTATGCGGCCGAGCGCGCGCTGGCCAAACTCCACGCGCGCAGCCTCACCACCCGCACCTGCCCGGTGCTGTTCGAAGCGCCGCTGGCCATCGGCCTGCTGGGCGCCTATGTGCAGGCCACGTCGGGCGGGGCGCTGTATCGAAAATCGACGTTCTTTGTCGATTCTCTCGGCCAGCAAGTGCTGCCGGCGCACGTGCAAATCCGTGAAGACCCGCACGTGATCGGCGCGGTGGGCTCGGCCCCGTTCGACGACGAAGGCGTGAAAACCCGTGCGCGCGACGTCGTCAAAAATGGCGTGGTGCAGGGCTATTTCCTGTCCACGTATTCGGCGCGCAAGCTGGGCATGCAAACCACCGGCAACGCGGGCGGCTCGCACAACCTCACGCTGTCGTCGTCGCTGACGGCGCCCGGCGACGACTTTACCGCCATGCTGCGCAAGCTCGGTACCGGCCTGCTGGTCACCGAATTGATGGGGCAAGGCACCAATTATGTCACCGGCGATTATTCGCGCGGCGCGTCGGGCTTCTGGGTGGAGAACGGCGTGATCCAGTACCCGGTCGAGGAGATCACCATCGCCGGCAACATGAAAGACATGCTGGCGCAGATTGTGGCGGTGGGCGCCGACACCATGATGCGCGGTACCAAGCAGACCGGCTCGATCCTGATCGAGAAGATGGTGGTGGGCGGCGCCTGAATGTGCACGGCCAGGGCCGGCCCCCTATGGTACTGCATGAGTACTGCATGAGTACTGCATGAGTACTGCATGAGTACTGCATGAGTACTGCTTAAGTACTGCATGCGTACTGCTGGCGGGGCAGCCAGAGGGGGCGATCATCTATCGCTTGCACAAGGCGCTGGCCGGTACGCCGCAGGCCATCAGCCGGCCCACGTCCGGATTTTTCAGATAGTCGAGGTGGGCGCTGTCCGGCCGCTCCAGCAATCCCAGCCAGGTCGGCGCGTTCGATACCAGGATGTTAAATACCTTGACGCGCTCGCTGGCGTAGCGCTCCGGTGGCAGCGTGTATGACAACACATCGTTGGGATCGGTGAACGCCACCAGCGTCAGCGGCGCTGGAACTCGGCGCTGGTCGCTGCTGCCGCGCTGACGGAGCAGCAGTTGCAGGCTGTCGGGCGCCGCTGCCTGTGCTGCGCCCGGGGCTGGCACGGTAATGCTGCCGGCAGTGGCACCGGTATCGGCAGCGCCAGCCGCTCCAGCTCCAGCCTTTGCGCCAGTACCGGCAGAGACATAAGCACCAGCTCTCGCACCTACGCCAGCGTTTGTACCGGCGCCAGTACTGGCTGTGACATCAGCACCAGCACCTTTACCTCGGCCGGCGCCAGCGTCAATGCCGATAGCACCGGCGGCACCATCCAGCGGCTGGTCCGCCAGCGACAACAGCGGAATCTGGTTCGCCGCCATCACCAGTATCCGCATCCGCTCCATGGTGCGCCGGGCCGTGGTGGCGGCGCGCGAGGCGGGCGCCTCCAGCGTCATGCCCAGCAGCGTGTCGAACATGATCTTGCTGCCCATGCTGTGTGCGATCACCACCAGCGGCACAGTGTCGGTCGCGTCGCCGTCGGCCAGCACGCGCAGGATGGCGTCGCGCATGCGCAGCTGGATCGCATCGCGCGCCACGCCCTGGTAGATCAGGGCGTCGGGCAGGCAATCGTCGATTAGGGTGTCTTTCAGGCGGGCATTCAGGAGCGCACGTTGATGCGGATACGGTGGCGCGCCGGTGCAGGCGGCCGACTTGCCGGTCTGGTCGTAGCACAGCTGGCGCTTGAGCGGCGTGGTCAGCGGCGACCAGATCAAGGCGTTGAAGCGCAGGCGGCCGGCGGGCGTCTCGATCGTGGAAGGCACGATCTCGATGCCGCCGGCATCCGGGGCGGCGGCGCGCGCGATGGACATGGTGGCGCCGTCGATCGCCTGCGTCAGCTGCGCCACTACCTGCTGTGCCCAGCGGGCGTCGTGGGTGCAGATGCCGTGGACCAGCACGATATCTGCAGTGTGGCCCTCGGTTTGCACGGGTAGATCCACCAGGCCAGGAAAGCGTGTGCTGGCGTCAAGGATCTGTGGCGGGCTATATGGCGTGCTGCAACCGGCAAGCAGTGTCAGGCAGTACAAGGCGGCAGCCGCGCGGCGTGCCGATGACAGGATGTTCATGCTGGACCTCCAGGAAAAGCGCCGGGCGGCGCCGCTGGAGGTCAGTGTATTTTTGCGGGTGGCGCCCGCCTTGTGCTGGCACAGTGCCGGGCAGGGCGGGAACGCGCTTACTGCTGCGCGACCAAGGTCTGTAACACCGGCTGCAATACCGCCTTGCCCAGCTCGGCGCTGCGGGCGCCGTTCCAGCCGGTGTCGGCGTCCGGATCGTTGGCGTTGTCCTTGAACGGCAGTTCCACCGTCAGCGACAGGCAACCGAACTGGTGCGTGATGTGGGGCGAGCCCATGGTCAGCGTTTCGTCGGTGTACGGGGTTTCGCCGTAGCCATACTCGTCCTGGAAGTCCGGGCTGGCGATCAGGAAGTTGTCGATGAAGTATTGCTGGCCTTCGGCCTGGTCCGGGGTCCAGGTCGGCAGCGACTCGCTGCCCGCCACGAACACGTATGGCAAGCCTTCGTCGCCATGGATGTCGAGGAACAGGTCGCAACCAATTTCCAGCATCTTGTTTTTCACCAGGAAGACTTCCGGGCTGCGCTCCATGGTCGGGTTCAGCCACTCGCGGTTGAGGTTGGCGCCGGCAGCGTTGGTGCGCAGGTTGCCGCGTACCGAGCCGTCCGGATTCATGTTCGGCACCACGTAGAACACGGCTTCCTTCAGACAATTGCGGCCGAACGGATTGGCCGGATCGAGCAGCGCTTCGACCATGCCTTCCACGAACCATTCAGCCATCGTCTCGCCCGGGTGCTGGCGTGCGATCACCCACACTTTTTGTTCGGCTTCCGGATCGCCGATCACCAGCATGTTCAGGTCGCGGCCGTCGATGGTGCTGCCCAGGTCGATCTGTTTGACCAGCGGCGACAATTGCGCGTTGTCCAGCAGCGCCAGGTGACGTTCCCACGAGTACGGCTCGAAATAGGCGTAATAGACGCTGTCGTATTCGGGCGTGTGGTTAATCGTCATCACTTCGCCGTCAAACGACGTCGGCACGCGGAACCAGTTGTCGCGGTCGTAGCTGGCCACGGCCTGGTAGTCTTTCCAGCCATCGGGGTAGGCGGTCTTGCCGGCGTTGAGAAAACGCAGCGCCAGCGGGGTCGATGCGCCGCCTTGCACGCGGAAGTAGAACCACTGGGTAATGTCAGCGTGCGAATCCTTGCGGATGTTCAGGTCGATCGCGGCCGGGTTGTCGGCGGAAATGACGTCGATGGCGCCGGCGTCGAACTGCTGGCTGATTTTGATAGGCATGGTGGATAGTCCCGTTGAATTCAGTGTCGAGCGCTTGTGGCGCAGTGGCGACATCATACAGTGTGGTGGCGTTTTGGCGTATCTCAACTATGCCGACAAGTACGTTTGCGCTGGCGCAAGCTCTGTCTAGATGAAGCTCGCTAAGGTGGTTGATTGCCGCCGCTCAGGACATCATGATCGGCGCCACCGCGTTGGATCACGGGAGTATGATTGCCATGACGCCTACATTATTTCGGGACGGTAGCTTTCGCTATTTTTTCTTTTCGCGGGAGGAAACCAGAATGCATGTTCATGTGTCTCACCCTGATGGCGAGGCCAAGTTTTGGTTGGAGCCTGTAGTCGAGTTAGCCTCAAACAAAGGCCTGTCAGCGCGACAGTTACGAGCGGCGCAACAGTTTGTTGAACTTCACCAAGGGGAGATGCGCAATGTCTGGCAAAAATGGTTTTCCACCCAGCCTGGGCGTTGAGGTGGTTGAAATTGACGAGTCGGGATTGCGGCTCGACCTCGGCACGGAGTCACTTTGGCTCAGTTACGCGGATTTTCCATGGTTCGCCGACCAGCCCGCCGAATTGGTGCGCGCGGTGGAGCGGCCTGCGCCTGAGCATCTGTACTGGCCCGCACTCGACATCGACCTGTCGCTTGCCTCGATTCGTGATCCTTCCGCGTTTCCGCTGATAGCCGCTCACCCCTGACGCAACCCTCCGAACCGCGCATAAAACGCCGTCTCCGCAGCCGGCGCCTCCGGGTCTTCGCGGCGCAGCACGCTGTCGATGTGCTGTTCGGCGGCTGTGTGCACGGCCAGGTACAGCTGGCGCGCCAGCGCGTAGGCCTGGGCGCCGGGCCAGGGCGCGGGCAGCAGTTCGGCCGGCAGTTGCGGGTCGTGCAACTGCACGCGGCGGTAGGCGTGGATCAGCAGGGTGCGGATCACGAACGCCTGCTCCGGCGTCAGCCGGCCGGCCACGCCGCCGTCGAGCCCTTCTGCGAGCGGTGCAAAGCGCGCCAGGAATTGTTCGTAGCCGGCCGCCACTTCGCGCACGTCCCAGCCGGTCGCTACCACGTCGTCCAGCGACCGCGCGCCCACACCGGGCACGGTGGCCGCGCGCACTACGAACAGCTTGCCGGCCACGCCCAGGCGCGCCAGCACTTCCGCCAGCGCGTCCGGTTCGGCAGCTGGGTGGCCCAGGATGCCGGGCGCGATCACGCTGTAGCCCTCCCACAACAGTTCCTTGCGCACGGCCGTGCGTTCGGCTGGCGTCAGCGCGCCTTCGCCGCTGATGACCAGGGTCCAGCTGCCGTCCCAGTGCGCGTGCGGCTCGGCGTAAATGCGGCGGTAGGCGTGGGAAAAACGCGCCATGGCATCGGGCGTGATCGCATAGGCGCTGCGGCGGCCGTCGCGCCGGGCGCCGAGCCAGCCCTCCTGCGCCAGCCGGAACACGGCTGTGCGCAGCAGCCTGTCATTGACACCGAACGGCGCCAGCAACTCGATCAGGCTGCCCAGCCACACCATGCCGCCGTGCGGCACGATGGCGTCGCCGAAGATGGTCACCACCAGCGATTTCGAGCGCGGCGGGTCGTGGGCAAGGAAGTCGGTGATCCAGTCGGAGCAGTGCATATCGGCCAACAATGTCTGAAAACAGCAGTTTACCGGGTGAAACGCATTTCAAGGGCATTGAATGCGGAATTTTGATATGACTCAAAAAAACGGTAGCAAAAACTAATTGTGTATCGTATTATGATTTCAAGCCAGTACAGAGGAGGAGACGATATGTACGCCCAACAAGTAGAGACCGGCCTGAGCACGGTCCGCACCACCGCCGACATGGCCGACGACGAGCGCGCCTTCCAGGCCCGCATCGACGCCGGCGTGCGCATCGAGGCCAAGGACTGGATGCCCGAGGCCTACCGCAAAACCCTGATCCGCCAGATTTCTCAGCACGCCCACTCGGAAATCGTCGGCCAGCTACCGGAAGGCAACTGGGTCACGCGCGCCCCCACGCTCAAGCGCAAATCGATACTGCTGGCGAAGATCCAGGACGAAGCCGGCCACGGCCTGTACCTGTACAGCGCCGCCGAAACCCTGGGCGTTACCCGCGACGAACTGCTCGCTGCCCTGCACAGCGGTAAAGCCAAGTATTCGAGCATCTTCAACTACCCCACCTTGTCGTGGGCCGACATGGGCGCCATCGGCTGGCTGGTCGATGGTTCGGCCATCATCAACCAGATCCCGCTGTGCCGCTGCTCGTACGGCCCGTATGCGCGCGCCATGGTCCGCGTGTGCAAGGAGGAGTCGTTCCATGCGCGCCAGGGCTACGACATCATGCTGTCGCTGGCGCGCGGCACGCCCGAGCAAAAGGCCATGGCGCAGGATGCGCTCAACCGCTGGTGGTGGCCGTCGCTGATGATGTTCGGCCCGTCCGACGCCGAATCGGTCAACAGCGCGCAGTCGGCGCAGTGGCGCATCAAACTGTTTTCCAACGACGAACTGCGCCAGCGCATGGTCGATCAGACCGTGCCGCAGGCCGAGTTCCTGGGCCTGACCGTGCCTGACCCCGACCTGCGCTTCAACGCCGCGACCGGCCACTACGAATTCGGCGCCATCGACTGGACCGAATTCCAGAATGTCTTGAAAGGTAATGGCCCTTGCAACCGCGAGCGCCTGCGCACGCGGGTCGATGCCTGGGAGGAGGGCGCCTGGTTCCGCGAGGCGCTGGTGGCGCACGCCGACAAGCACGCAGCAGTCAAGGAGGTCGCATGAGCACTCAATTGAGCAAAGAATGGCCACTGTGGGAAGTGTTCATCCGCAGCCAGCACGGCCTGGCGCACAAGCACGTGGGCAGCCTGCACGCGCCCGACGCCGAAATGGCGGTCAACAATGCGCGCGACGTTTATACCCGCCGCAACGAAGGCGTGAGCATCTGGGTAGTGCGCGCGGCCGACATCGTCGCCAGCAGCCCATCCGACAAGGGCGCCCTGTTCGAGCCGGCCAACAGCAAGGTCTATCGCCACCCCACCTTCTTCCCGATGCCGGAAGAAGTGAAGAATTTGTAAGGAGCGGCCATGGACCCGAAAGTCAACTACCTGCTGCGCCTGGGCGACAACGCCCTGGTCCTGAGCCAGCAGCTGTGCCGCCTGTGCGGCAAGGGCCCGGCGCTGGAAGAAGACATGGCGCTGTCCAACGTGGCGCTCGACCTGCTGGGCCAAACCCGCCTGTGGTACGAGTACGCGGCCGAACTGGAAGGCGCGGGCCGCGACGAAGACCGCCTGGCCTACCACCGCGACGCCCACGACTTCAAGAACTGCCTGCTGCTCGAGCAACCGAACGGCAACTACGCCGATACCATGATGCGGCAGTTTTATTTCGACACCTGGCACTACTTCCTGATCGCGGGCCTCACGCACAGCAGCGACGCCCGCATTGCCGCCATCGCCGAAAAATCGCTGAAGGAAGTCACGTACCACCTGCGCCGCAGCGGCGACCTGGTGGTGCGCATGGGCGACGGCACCGCCATCAGCCACGCCAAAACCCAGGCCGCCGCCGACGCGCTGTGGATGTACAGCGGCGAGGTGTTCACGTATGACGCGGTCGATCACGCCATGGTCGATGCCGGCATCGCACCACCGGCGGACGAATTGCGCACGCAATGGCTGGCGCACGTGGCGGAGATTTTTGCCGATGCCACGCTGGCGATGCCACCCAAGGACGCCTGGATGCAAAGCGGCGGCAAGCAGGGGCGCCATACCGAGCACCTGGGCTATATCCTGGCCGAGATGCAGTTCCTGCAGCGCGCGTATCCGAATGCGCAGTGGTAAAGGAGGGCGACATGAGCGTACCCAAACCATTTCCTTCCCCTGCCAACCCTGAATCCGTCATCCTCGCGCATGCGGGGATCCATGGACCGCTTGATGGGACGTTCAGCTTGGATCCCCGCGTTCGCGAGGATGACGGAGCGGCGGGTGACAGCGTCGATGAAGCGCTTGTAATCAGCTGGCTTGCAGAAATCCCCGACCCCGAAATCCCCGCCATCAGCATCATCGACCTGGGCATCGTGCGCGCCGTGCGCGTGGCCGACGACGGCGCCTGCCATATCACGATCACACCTACCTACAGCGGCTGCCCCGCCATGCAGGTGATCGGCGCGGCGATTACCGATGCCCTGCATGCACACAGCGTGATGGACGTGGTGCTGCACACCCAGCTTACGCCTGCCTGGACCACGGACTGGATGACGGACACCGGCAAGGAAAAGCTGCGCAACTATGGCATCGCACCGCCGGCCGAACAGGCGCAGGTGATCGACATCAGCCGCCTGCGCGGGGGCGCCGCTGCCGTTGGTACGGCAGTAACCGCCGCCGCGGCAGTCTCGCGCCGGGGAATGCACGCCGTCCCCAAACCGGCGATCGCCTGCCCCCACTGCGGCTCCACCCACACCGAAGTCACCAGCCAGTTCGGCTCCACGCCCTGCAAGGCGCTCTATAAATGCCTGGACTGCCGCGAACCGTTCGACTACTTCAAGTGTCACTGAAACCATGAGCCAATTCCATCCACTGACCGTGTCCCAGGTGCGCCACGAAACGCGCGACACCATTGCCGTCACCTTTGCCGTGCCCCCGGAGCTGCGCGCCAGCTACGCCTATCAGCAAGGCCAGCACCTGACCTTGCGCGCGCAGATCGACGGTGAAGACGTGCGCCGGTCGTACTCGATCTGCTCGGCCGTGCAGGACGACGCGCTGCGCGTGGCCATCAAGCGCACCCAAGGCGGGCTGTTTTCGTCCTGGGCCGTGGATCACCTGCAGCCGGGCGCCGTGCTCGACGTGATGCCGCCGTCCGGCCACTTCAACGTGCCGCTCGACGCCGCCAACCGCAAGCACTACCTGGCCTTTGCCGCCGGCAGCGGCATCACGCCGATCCTGTCGATCATCAAGACCACGCTGGCGTTCGAGCCGCACAGCCGCTTCACGCTTTTCTATGGCAACCGCGCCAGTTCGTCGGTGATCTTCCGCGAGGAACTGGCCGACCTCAAGGATATTTACCTGGACCGCCTGCGCATCGCCTACGTGATGAGCCGCGAGCAGCAGGACATCGACCTGTTCAACGGCCGCATCACGCAGGACAAATGCGCCGAGTTCCTGCGCTACTGGGCCCGCGTCGATGACGTCGATGTCGCCTTTATCTGCGGTCCGGAAGACATGATGCTGGGCGTCTCTGCCGCATTGCAGGCAGCAGGCATGCCCAAGGACGCGATCAAGGTCGAATTGTTTGCCGCCACCGGCGCCAACGGCCCGAGAAAATCCAGGGCCCACGCGGCCACACCGGACAGCGCGCACCAGCACACGGAAGTGACGGTGATCATGGACGGCAGCGCCACCAGCTTCACCATGGCGCAGGAACAGGAGTCGCTGCTGGACGCCGGCCTGCGCGCCGGCATCGACATGCGCTACTCGTGCAAGGGCGGCGTGTGCTCCACGTGCCGCTGCAAGCTGGTCGAAGGCCAGGTGGACATGGACATCAACTACGCGCTGGAAGACTACGAAGTGGCGCGCGGCTTTGTGCTCAGCTGCCAGAGCTTCCCCATCACCGGCAAGGTGGTGATCGACTTCGACCAGGCCGAATAACCAGGAGACACCATGAACGCCAAAAATTATCAAAACATCCTGTTCGGGATCGACGCCGGCGTTGCCACGCTCACCCTGAACCGCCCCGATAAACTCAACAGCTTCACCCAGGCCATGCACGAGGAAGTGCGCGACGCCCTGCGCCGCGTCGGCGCCGACAAGACGGTACGGGTGCTGGTGCTCACCGGCGCCGGGCGCGGTTTCTGTGCCGGCCAGGATTTGTCCGATCGCGCCGTATCGAATGTGCCGGGCACGCGGCCGGTGGACCTGGGCAACTCGGTCGAGAAGAACTATGCGCCGCTGGTGCTGGCGCTGCGCGCTTTGCCGATGCCGGTGATCTGCGCCGTCAACGGCGTGGCCGCCGGCGCCGGCGCCAACCTGGCGCTGGCATGCGACATCGTGCTCGCTGCCAGTTCCGCGTCGTTCGTGGAAGTGTTCTGCAAGCTGGGCCTGATCCCTGACACCGGCGGCACGTACTTTTTGCCGCGCCTGGTCGGCACTGCGCGCGCCATGGGCCTGGCCATGCTGGGCGAAAAGCTCACTGCCGACAAGGCCGAGCAGTGGGGCCTGATCTGGAAAGCCGTGCCCGATGCCGACCTGGCCGCCGAGACCGACAAGCTGGCGCGCCACTTTGCCAGCGCACCCACCCAGGGATTGGCATTCACCAAGCAGGCCATCCACGCCAGTGCCCACAACACCTTGCAGCAGCAACTCACGCTCGAATGCGCCATGATGAGCGAGCTGGGACGAACCAGCGATTACCGCGAGGGCGTGGCAGCCTTCATGGAAAAGCGCGCGCCGCAATTTACGGGGAAATGACATGACCGCACTGTCTCAAGACCGGGTGGTGGCCGTCATTGGCAGCGGCGCCATGGGCGCCGGCATCGCCCAGGTGGCGGCGGTTGCCGGCTACACCGTCAAGCTGTACGACAGCCGTCCGGAACCGGTGGCCAAGGCCATGTCCGATGTCGCGCTGGCCCTGAATAAACTGGTGGCCAGGCAGCGCATGAGCCCCGTGGACGCTGCCGCGTCGCTGGCGCGGTTGCAACCGGCGCTCGCGCTCGAGGACATCGCCGCCACCAAACCAGGCCTGGTGGTGGAAGCCATCGTTGAAAACCTCGACGCCAAGCGCGCCCTGTTTGCGCAGCTGGAAAGCCTGGTGGACGACGGCTGCATCCTGGCCACCAATACCTCGTCGATCTCGGTCACGGCCATCGGCGCCAAATTGCGCGCACCTGGCCGGCTGGTGGGCATGCACTTCTTCAACCCGGTGCCGCTGATGGCGCTGGTGGAAGTAATCAGTGGGCTGGCAACTGACAGTGGTATCGCACAGACCGTGCACGATACTGCTGCCGCGTGGGGCAAGCACCCGGTCCACGCGCGCTCCACGCCCGGCTTCATCGTCAACCGGGTGGCGCGCCCGTACTATGCCGAAGGCTGGCGCCTGCTGGCCGAAGGTGCCGCCGACGCGGCCACCATCGATGCCGTGCTGCGCGAGTCCGGTGGCTTCCGCATGGGGCCTTTCGAACTGATGGACCTGATCGGTCACGACGTCAATTTCGCTGTCACGCAGTCGGTGTTCGAGGCGTACTTCAACGATCCGCGCTTCACGCCGTCGGTCTTGCAGCAGGAACTGGTCAACGCCGGCTTCCTGGGCCGCAAGGCCGGGCGTGGCTGCTACTGCTACGGCGATGGCGCCGTCAACGAGCCGGCGCAGCAAGAAGCGCCGCAGCCGGTGCCCGCTTTTGTCAGCTACACCCGGGATGCGGGCGCCCTTGCCGCCGCCACGCATCCGCACGGCGGCGCCGTGACCGACGCGCTGGCGCAGCGCCTGCGTACCGCCGGCATCGAGGTGGCCCACCGCAAGGTGGAAAAAAGCGTGGACGACGCGCCAGCCTTCCACTGCAACGGCGCCGCCGTGTATCTGACCGATGGCCGCAGCGCCACGCAGCGCGCTGCTGACAACCAGCATCCGGACACGGTGCTGGTGGACCTGGCGTTCGACTACGCCAGCGCCGCCCGCATCGCCATCGCCTGCGCCGACCAGTGCGCACCGGAGGCATACCAAGCGGTGGTGGGCCTGCTGCAAGCGGCCGGCTTCACCGTTACCCGGCTCGACGACGTACCGGGCATGGCCGTCATGCGCACCGTCGCCATGCTGGCCAACGAGGCGGCAGATGCCGTCAACCAGGGCGTGTGCAGTGCCGATGGCGCCGATGTCGCCATGCAGAAGGGCGTCAATTATCCACGCGGGCCGCTGGCCTGGGCCGATGCCATCGGCGTGGGCCACGTGGTCGCCGTATTGAACAACCTGGCCGCCAGCTATGGCGAAGACCGTTATCGTGTGTCGCCGCTGCTGCGGCGCAAGCACGCCGCAGGAGCCACCATCCATGCATGAGACACTGACCGACCTCGTTCCGCAGGCCCTGGCCGAAAAAGTCGCTAACGCCATGTATGCGCGCGATCCCGCCTCGCAGGGGCTGGGCATCACGCTCGATGGTGTCGGCGCCGGCTGCGCCACCATGTCGATGACCATACGCGCCGACATGCTCAATGGCCACGGCAGCTGCCACGGCGGTTTTATCTTTACGTTGGCTGACAGCGCGTTCGCCTTTGCCTGCAACAGCTACAACCTCAATACCGTGGGTGCGGCGTGCACCATCGATTACCTGGCGCCGGGGCGGCAAGGCGACGTGCTTACTGCCACCGCGCGCGAACAGGCGCTGGCCGGCAAGAGCGGCGTCTATGACGTCACCGTGGTCAACCAGGAAGGGCGCACGGTTGCCCTGTTTCGCGGCAAATCGCTGCGCGTGGGCGGCCACGTCCTGGCAACCGAATAAAAAGCAGGAGGAGACATGGTACAACGCATACCCGAACCATCGGACCTGGAACCGATCGAGCGCGCCAGCCGCGACGAGCTGCAAGCGCTGCAACTGCAGCGCATGCAATCGACGCTGCAGCACGCGTACGACAACGTGCCGCACTATCGCAGGGCGTTCGACGCGGCCGGCGTCCATCCCGCCGACCTGAAGTCCTTGGCCGACCTTTCAAAGTTTCCTTTCACCGGCAAGAAGGAACTGCGCGAGAACTACCCGTTCGGCATGTTTGCCGTACCGCGTGAGCAAGTGGTGCGTGTGCATGCGTCGAGCGGCACCACCGGCAAGCCCACCGTGGTCGGCTATACCCAAAACGACATCGACACCTGGGCCAGCGTGGTGGCGCGCTCGATCCGCGCGGCGGGCGGGCGGCGCGGCGACATGGTGCATATCTCGTACGGCTACGGCCTGTTTACCGGCGGCCTCGGAGCCCACTACGGCGCCGAGCGGCTTGGCTGCACGGTAGTGCCGATGTCCGGCGGCCAGACCGAGCGCCAGGTGCAGCTGATCGAAGACTTCAAGCCGTCCATCATCATGGTCACGCCGTCGTACATGCTCAACATCATCGAGGAATACCAGCGGCAAGGGCTCGACCCCGCCGCCAGTTCGCTCAAAGTCGGCATCTTCGGCGCCGAACCGTGGACCGACGCCATGCGCCGCGAAATCGAGCAGCGCGCCGGCATCGACGCGGTGGACATTTACGGCTTGTCCGAAGTGATGGGCCCCGGCGTGGCCAGCGAATGCATCGAGAGCAAGGATGGCCCGGTGATCTGGGAAGACCATTTTTACCCGGAGATCATCGACCCCGACACCGGCGAAGTACTGCCCGACGGCGAGGAGGGCGAGCTGGTATTCACCTCGCTGACCAAGGAGGCGCTGCCGATCATCCGCTACCGCACGCGCGACCTCACGCGGCTGCTGCCTCCCACGTCACGCGCGATGCGCCGCATCGGCAAGATCACCGGCCGCTCGGACGACATGCTGATTATCCGGGGCGTCAACGTGTTCCCGTCGCAGATCGAAGAACTGATCCTCAAGATGCCGTTGCTGGCGCCCCAGTACCAGCTGATCATCAAGCGCGACGGCCACCTCGACCAGCTGGAGGTGCTGGCCGAGCTGCGCCCGGAGGCGGGCAATATGCTCACAGGTGACAACGAAGCACTGGCCCAGCAGTTGGCAAATGAGCTGGAAATCCGCATCAAGACCAATGTGGGCGTCTCCACCCGGGTGCAGCTGGTGGCCCCCAACGGCATCGAACGCACACTGACCGGCAAAGCCCGCCGTGTGATCGACCAGCGCCCCAAGTCATAAAGGATATGTAATGACCGACAATTCCGCATACATCTGCGACGCCATCCGCACCCCGTTCGGCCGCTACGGCGGCGCCCTGGCCAATGTGCGCTCCGACGACCTGGCCGCGCTGCCGATTGCCGCCCTCATCGCGCGCAATCCCACGGTGGACTGGTCCAGGGTGGATGACGTGTATTACGGCTGCGCCAACCAGGCCGGCGAGGACAATCGCAATGTTGGCCGCATGGCCGCGCTGCTGGCCGGCCTGCCGGTCGAGGTCCCCGCCAGCACCATCAACCGCCTGTGCGGCTCCAGCCTCGATGCCGTGGGCAGCGCGGCGCGCGCCATCCGCACGGGCGAGGCGCAACTGGTCATCGCCGGCGGCGTGGAGAGCATGACGCGCGCGCCGTTCGTGATGGGCAAGGCCGACAGCGCGTTTTCGCGCAGCGCCAAGATCGAGGACACCACGCTGGGCTGGCGCTTCGTCAATCCGCGCATGAAGGAGCAGTACGGCATCGACAGCATGCCCGAGACGGCGGAAAACGTGGCCGCGCAGTTCCACATCAGCCGCGCCGACCAGGATGCCTTCGCGCTGCGCAGCCAGCAGCGCTGGGCCGCCGCGCACGCGGCCGGCGTGTTCCGCGACGAGATCGTGCCGGTGTCGCTGCCGCAGAAGAACGGCGACCCCAAAACCTTCGACACCGACGAGCACCCGCGCCCTGACACCACCATCGAGACGCTGGCAAAGCTGAAAGGCGTGGTACGTGCCGACGGTACCGTCACTGCCGGTAACGCCTCGGGCGTCAACGACGGCGCCTGCGCCATCCTGCTCGCCTCGCACGCCGCCGCCGAGCAATATGGCCTGCGCAAGCGCGCCCGCGTACTGGGCATGGCCACCGCCGGCCTGGCGCCGCGCATCATGGGCTTCGGCCCGTCACCGGCGTCGCGCAAGGTGCTGGCGCTGGTGGGCCTGACCATCGACCAGATGGACGTGATCGAATTGAACGAAGCGTTTGCCGCCCAGGGGCTGGCCGTCACGCGCGACCTGGGCCTGGCCGACGACGCGCCCCACGTCAATCCCAACGGCGGCGCGATCGCCATCGGCCATCCGCTGGGCGCCTCGGGCGCGCGGCTGGTGCTGGCCGCCCTCACGCAACTGGAGCGCACCGGCGGCCGCTACGCGCTGTGCACGATGTGCATCGGCGTGGGGCAGGGTATCGCGGTCGTCATCGAGCGGGTGGAGTAGCCATGGTCAAGGTGTATGAAATCAATGGCGTCACGCCGGTAGTACACCCTACCGCCTACGTGCATCCGAGCGCGGTACTGATCGGCGACGTCATCGTCGGGCCGCGCTGCTACATCGGGCCGCTGGCGGCGCTGCGCGGCGACTTCGGCCGCCTGATCCTGGAAGAGGGCGCCAACCTGCAGGACACCTGCGTGATGCACGGCTTTCCCGGCGCCGACACGGTGGTGGGCGTCGATGGCCACATCGGCCACGGCGCCGTGCTGCACGGCTGCCGCATCGGCCGCAACGCGCTGGTCGGCATGAACAGCGTGGTGATGGACAACGCCGTGATTGGCGCCGAGTCCATCGTCGCGGCCATGAGTTTCGTCCGCGCGGGCATGGAAGTACCGGAGCGCAGTCTGGTGGTCGGCACGCCGGCCAAAGTAGTGCGGCCGCTGCGCGACGACGAAATCGCCTGGAAGACCAGCGGCACCGGCCAGTACCACGAGCTGGCGGTGCGCTCGATGAACACCATGCGCGAGGTGGACGCACTTACCGACATCGAGCCTGACCGCCCGCGCGTCCAGTGGGACAGCGCCTTGCCGCTCCACCTGCACAAGAACGCCTCCGCATAAGGGGACCATAAACAAGGAGAACTGACCATGATACCAACCCTGCAAAGCCTGATCGGCGGCCGCTGGATCGGCCGCGAGGCGGCCACGCCGCTGCACAACGCGCTCACCGGCGGCCTGATTTACCACACCCATGCCGACGCCATCGACTTCGGCGAAGCGGTCCGCTACGCACGCAAGACCGGTGTCCCGAGCCTGATGAAACTGGACTTCCAGCAGCGCGCCGCCATCCTCAAAGCCCTGGCGCTGTACCTGGTCGAGCGCAAGGAGGAGCTGTACGCGATCTCGCACCTCACCGGCGCCACCCGCGCCGACAGCTGGGTCGATATCGAAGGCGGCACCGGCACCCTGTTCGCGTATGCCAGCATGGGCGGGCGCGAGCTGCCGTCGTCGAACGTGCTGCACGAGGGACCGGCGATGGCGTTGGGTAAAAACGGCGGCTTTGCCGGCACCCACATCCTGGTGCCGCGCGGCGGCGTGGCGGTACACATCAACGCCTTCAATTTCCCGATCTGGGGTTTGCTCGAGAAATTCGCGCCGAGCTTCCTGGCCGCCATGCCTTGCATCGGCAAGCCGGCCACCGCCACGAGCTACCTGACCGAAGCGGTGGTGCGCATGATGCACGAATCGGGCTTGCTGCCTGAGGGGGCACTGCAACTGGTGATCGGCAGCACCGGCGACCTGCTCGACCGGCTGGAAGGATTCGACGCCGTCACCTTCACCGGCTCGGCCGACACGGCCGCCAGGCTGCGCGTGAACCGCAACCTGGTCGCCCACTCGGTGCCGTTCACTGCCGAAGCGGACTCGCTCAACTGCGCCATCCTGGCGCCCGATATCTCGCCCGACGACCCCGAATTCGACCTGTTCGTCAAGGAGGTGGCGCGCGAGATGACCGGCAAGGCGGGACAGAAGTGCACGGCGATTCGCCGCATCATCGTGCCCGAGGCGCTGGTCGATGCGGTGGGCACGCGCCTGCGCGAACGCCTGGCCAAGGTCAGCGTGGGCGACCCCTCGGTGGACGGCGTGCGCATGGGCGCACTGGCCTCGAAGGACCAGCAGCGCGACGTCGGCGAACGCCTGGCGCTGCTGGCGCAGGGCAACGAGGTGCTGTTCGGCGCGGGCGACGGCTTCAAACCGGTCGGCGACGGTGTGGCCGATGGCGCATTTTTTGCGCCCACGCTGCTGCTCTGCCGCGACGGCATGGCCAACGACGCGGTGCACGACGTGGAGGCGTTCGGTCCGGTGAGCACTATCATCAGCTACCACGGCATCGACGAGGCGCTGGCGCTGGCCGCGCGCGGCAAGGGCTCGCTGGTATCGACCCTGGTGACGAAGGAGCCGGCCATTGCCGCCTACGCGGTGCCGATGGCCGCCGCCTCGCATGGCCGCGTGCTGATCCTCGAGCGCGAAGCGGCGGTGGACTCCACCGGCCACGGCTCGCCGCTGCCGCAATTGAAACACGGCGGCCCGGGACGCGCCGGCGGCGGCGAAGAACTGGGCGGCATCCGCGCCGTGCGCCATTTCCTGCAGCGGGCTGCGGTGCAGGGCTCGCCCACCATGCTGGCGGCGGTCACCGGCGAATACGTGCGCGGCGCCCGGGTGCAGGAGAGCGAAGTGCACCCGTTCCGCAAGCACTTCGAAGAACTGCACATCGGCGACTCGCTGCTTACCCACCGGCGCACCGTCAGCGAAGCGGACATCGTCAACTTCGGCGGCGTCTCGGGCGACTATTTTTACATGCACTTCGATGACATCGCCGCCAAAGACACCCAGTTCGGCAAACGCATCGCCCACGGCTACTTCGTGCTGTCGGCCGCCGCCGGCCTGTTCGTCTCGCCCGCACCGGGCCCGGTGCTGGCCAACTATGGCCTCGACAACCTGCGCTTCGTGGCGCCGGTCGCCATCGGCGACACCATCCGCGCCCGCCTTACCTGCAAACGCAAGGTGGACCGCAACCGCACCGACGACAAGGGCGTGGGTCAGGGCGTGGTGGCCTGGGACGTGCAGGTCACCAACCAGCACGACGAGCTGGTGGCCAGTTACGACATCCTGACCTTGGTGATGAAGCGGGCGTAACCAGCGCCGCCCGGCTGTGCAGGGCGGCGCTTTCCTTTTCCCCGCCCACCCTGCACAATGGCGTTTTCACTCAGCAGGCGGCGCCATGGCACTCTTTACCAAGACTCAATTCGTCCTCAACCCGATCGAAAACGCGCGTACCTGGGTTACCTTCGGCGTGGCCATCGCTTGCCTGCTGGCGGTGGGGCTGCTGCCGCGCGGGTTCGATCTGGTGGGGATACTGCGCATTGCCATGCTGGGCGTGGCAGGTTATATCGGCGCGGCCGCCATCGAACACCTGCCCGTGCGCGGTACCGTGCTGGTAGCCGACAGCACGGCCTTTTTGGCGCGGATCGCCATGTTCGGCTATGTGCCTACCGGCGAGTCGGCGCAGGGCCAGGTGTTCACCCACCGCAGCGCGTCGCCGATGCGCCATATCTACAGCCCGATCGTGGTGGGCCGCACGGTGGGCAGTGAATTTACCGCCACCGTGCCGCTGCGCTTCTACCGCGCAGTCAAGGATTTGAAGGCTTAAGCGTTCAGGCCGAACGGATCGTCGATGCTGTACGCCGGTTCGGTAAACCACTTCGGGCCATGTTCCGTCATGTAGAAATGGTCCTCGTGGCGCACGCCGAATTCGCCGGGGATGCAGATCATCGGCTCGTTCGAAAAGCACATGCCCACGTCGAGCAGCGTCTTGTTGCCTCCGACCAGGTACGGCCACTCGTGGATATCCAGGCCGATGCCGTGGCCGGTACGGTGCGGCAGGCCTGGCAGCTTGTAGCCGGGACCAAAGCCATCTTCTTCCAGCGCACGGCGGGCCGCCTGGTCCACCGTTTCGCACGGCACACCCAGCTGCGCGGCCGCAAACGCCGCCAGTTGCGCCTTCTTCTCGCTGTTCCATACCGACCGCTGACGCTCGCTGATGTCGCCGTACACATAGGTGCGGGTGATGTCGGAAATGTAGTTGTGCAGTTTGCAGCCGGTGTCGATCAGCACCGTGTCACCGGGTTTTAAGGTCTGCACATAGCTCACGCCGTGCGGGTACGCGGTGGCCTCGCCGAACAGCACGATGACGAAGTACGAGCCGGAAGCGCCCACCTTGCGGTGCGCGCGGTCGATGAACTGTTCCACCTCGGTGGTGGTGATCCCCTCGTGCAGGATCGAGGCGGCCGCCACGTGCACGGCCATCGTCATGTCCTTGGCGCGCTGCATCAGCGCGATCTCGTTGGCGGACTTGCGGGTGCGGCAGTGGGCCGTCACCAGGCTGGCGTTTTCCAGCGCATAGCCCCCGGCCAGCGGACGGATGCCGTCGTAGATGAAGAACGCGGCGCTCTCGCAGATGCCGATGCGCGGGGCGGCATCGGCATTCGCTGCGATGCCCATGCGCGCCAGCGTGTCGATGAACAGCTGGTACGGGCTTTCGTGCTCTTCCCAGCAGTTGACCGGGCCGTCCACCAGCATGAAGTCTTTCAGCGTGCTTTCCTCGAAGGCTGGCGCGATGTACTCGATGGCGCCGCTGGCGGGCAGGATGGCGCCCACCATGCGCTCGCTGGCGTGCCACCTGGTGCCGGTGAAATAGGTGAGGTTGGCGCCGGCGTTGATGTAGATCGCTGCCACACCCTGTTCGCGCATGAAGGCCTGGGCGCGCGCCACGCGTTCCAGGTGCTCGTCTTTGGCAATCGGGACTGCACCCGCCGTCATGTCCGATAAAGAGGCCAGCGCCTCGTCGATGGTCTTGCCGCCTATGGTCATAGCTGTCCCTGCACAAATTGGATAATGGTCCGCGATGATAGCAGCTGTCATCAGGCCGTAACAGGGTGCTGTTATCGTGCCGGCACCGTGAACTTACTTTCAGGATGATATTATGTTGCACCGCCCTCGCTTGTCTCCCCGTTACATGCTCATCCCTACCGCGATCGCCATTGCCATCACCTTTGCAGCGTGCGGCGGGGGCGACGACGACACCATCAAGAACAATGTGCCGCCGATTGCCCAGGGCCGCTGGATCGCCGGCGACCTGCATACCCACACCACGCAGTCGGCTGACGCTGACGTGAGCCAGACCCTCGACAAAATCCTCGGCAAGGCCTTCACCAGCTATGGCCTGGACTGGATGGCGGTCACCAATCACCTGCGCGTCTCCACCCGCGACGACAAGGGCGCGCTGCTGGCCGCGCCAATTCCGATGGCCACCGGCGTGGAACGCTACGAGCAGCCGCGCCTGGCCGCGCTGCAATCGCCCGGCACTTATGCCGACAAGCTGATTTTCTCGGGCTTCGAGTGGGACATGCCTACCCATGACCACATCGGCATCGGCATTTTCGAGGCCACCGACAAGTCGGCCGGCGCTCCGCTGGCCGTGAGCACCAAAGGCGTGCGCGAATTCGAATACCTGTTTACCACCCGCGACCCTGCCATGTTCGACGCCGCCGACGTCGCGGCGTGGAAGGCCAAGTACGGCGACACCCGCTACAACAAGACCTCCGACGATGCCTTGAAGGCGATCTCCTGGCTCAAGGACAATTACCCCAACACCAGCTACGCGGTGATCAACCACCCATCGCGCAACAAGGGCAGCTACACGGTGGAAGACTTCCGCCGTTTTAACGACACCGCGCCCGACATCATGTTCGCCATCGAAGGCATGGTCGGCAACCAGATGGAGCCGGACCGTGGCGGCTACACCGCCGCCTACACGCCAGAGAATGCGCCGCTGCGCGCCTATGGCGGCGCCGACTACGTGGTGGCCAAACTCGGTGGCGTGTGGGATGCACTGCTGGGCGAAGGGCGCCGCGTCTGGAACCTGACCGATTCCGACACCCATTTTAAAATTGTCGGCAACAACAGCAGCGGCTACTTCCCCGGTGAATACGCCAAGAACTACGTGTTCAACAGCGCCACCGGCGCGCCGACCGCGAAAGACCTGCTGCAAGGACTGCGCTCGGGGAAAATGTTCTCGGTCTATGGCGACCTGGTGAACGCGCTCGACTTCAACCTGGCCAGTACCAGCGACCGCAAGGAAATGGGCGGCGAGCTGAAAGTGGCCAATGGCGAAAAGGTGGTGGTCACCATCCGCTTCAAGAGCCCGGCGAAGAACAACTATGAAAAGCCGGTGGACAGCGGCGCCTCGGCCAGCGTCAAGCCGGTGGTGGACCACGTGGACCTGATCGTCGGCGACGTGGGCACGAAGGCCGCGCAGGGCACCGCCGCCTACGCGGTGGCCACCAACGCCAGCACCCGCGTGGTCAAGCGCTTTACCAGCGCCGACTGGAAGACCGACGCCGATGGCTACAACACCATCACCTACGAAACCACCGCCACCAAGAGCCAGTACTTCCGCCTGCGCGGCACCAACCTGGGCACCGATGTAGCGGGCCTGACGCAGGGCGGCGAGCCGCTGGCCGACCAGCGCACCAGCACCGCCGACGCCACTCAGCGCTTCAACGACATCAACGACCGCAACTACCGCAGCCTGTGGTTCTATTCGAACCCGGTGTTTGTCACGGTGCGTTGATCGTCCGGCGTCACTTGGCCTCGTCGATGTCCTCGCCGACGTTGATGGCGGCGTAGGCGCGCTGCACTGCCACGGCTTCCTTCGAGCCGACGCCGTACAGCTCCTGCGCCGCCTCGAGCACCTTGGCGCGCGCCACCGCGTAGTTGGTGCTCGAGGTGAACTTGGTGCTCAGGGCCCGGAACCAGATACGGTACGCCTTGTCGTTGCCAATGCCGGTCATTGCCTGCGGCGACTTGACCAGATACTTGCTGTGGGCGTCGCTGGACGGATCGGCATTCGAGCCCTGCGCCAGGAAGTAGAACATGCGGTTATTCGGCCCGCTCGAGTAGTGCACGTCGAGCTGCTTGAGCGACGTGCTCCAGGCGTCCGCGCTGCGTCCGTCCAGGCTGGGCTTGACCATGTAGCGCAGCGGCTTCTTGTCGCGGCTGATCTCCTGGCCCACCATCCAGTCGTTGCCCCTGGCCGGTATCACGGCGCCGGTGCCGCCGGCGCGTGCGTACGCTTCCACCATCTCGCCGCCGATGTCCGAATGCGATTCATTGAGGCCACCCGATTCGCCCGAGTACACCAGGTCCGCCGTGGCGGCGGTCACGCCGTGCGACATCTCGTGGCCGATCACGTCGATCGATCCCAGGTTATAAAAATACGAGCCGCCGTCGCCGATGAACATGCACTTGCAGCGGTCGTCATAAAAGGCGTTGTCATAGTCGCGATCGACGTGGACGGCGATATGGGTGGCGGTGTTGTTGCCATCGAGGGACTGCCAGCCGAGTACGTTGCGGTTGGTGTCGTAAGTGTTCATCAGGCCCCAGAAGGCGTTGACGGCGGCGGTCTGGCCGTTGGCGTCGCTGGTACTGCCGCCGCTGTACTGCTTGCCGTCGCCCCAGGTGTTGGTCGTGTTGACATAGACGTCGCCGGGATCGGGGTTGTACATCGAGCTGTGGTCGGCGTTGGTAATGGCCATGCCGCCGAAGCGCCCGCCCTTGCCGCGCGTGGCGTCGAGCATGCGGAACTGGCTGCCGCTGGGCGACGTGGACAGCGCCACCACGCCATTGTACTGGCTATTTCCAGTACCGGTCCCGGCTCCGGTGCCGCCACCGGCGTCGCCGCCCGTTTGCAGTGCCTGCCACTGGGCGATGACCGCGCCGGTCCTGGCATCGACGATGGTGTCGTGATAGACCGGCTGCCTGTCCCTGACCATGCGCGTCTTGACGTAAAAAGCGAGTGCGTAGCGCTGCACTACTTCCTGCACATCGAGCGCGTTGAGCTGGGCTTCCGGCTTGTTGGCGGCGGCCGCCGTGCGCTGGCTGGTCACCACGGGGTAGAGCAACAGTTCGGCGACCGGCTGCCAGCGATGCTCGATCTTTGACATGCCGGCGCGCACCGAGCGGATCGCCACGATAATCGCCTGCTGCGGCGATAGCGTCGGCTTCAGGTCGGCGGGTGTTGGTACGGCAGCCGCAACGCCGGCGGCCAGGCTGTGCGCCCCGGGCCGGCGGTCGGTGACCGAGGCGCTGACGATGGCGCCGGTGGAATCGGTCACCACCACGGCTTCGGAGCCGAACACGCGCAGGCCCTCGTAGGTGTGCTGTACGCGCGAGATTTTCTGGCCTGCGGCGCCGGGGTGCTGGGCGGCGAGGCGGAAGCTGTACCGGGGCGCGGTCAGCGTGCGCGTCGTCTCGCGCGCCTGGTCGAACGCGGCCGGCGCGCCAGCAGGCTGGCGCTTTCCTGCGGCGACGGCGGGGCCACCGGCCCGCCCATCATGGCTGGCGACAGCGGCTGGGCCATGGCGGCGGTGGCGGCCATGACGGCGGCTGCCAGGGTGGAGACCGATAGCAGGGAAATGTGCAGATTCATCTTATCCTCCTGAATCCTGATTCCGATTCCAGCGCGCACCGGATGATGGCGCTGAGGCCGCCTGAGCGGACAGTCCACGCTAGAACGGAGGAGGGGAGGCGGTACTGTGGCAGATCAAAGGCGGGAGGGCGCAACCACCATCCCGCCGGTACCTGATCACTGGGCAATCAAACTGACCTTATCGATCACGAACGACGTCTGCTTCCACGAATCTTCGGTCGAAACGAACGACAGCGTCACTGTCTGCCCCTTGTACGCGGACAGGTCGAAAGTGCGTACCTGGTAGCCGTCGGCGGCATCGGCGTTCGAGTACGTAGCCAGCGTGCCCAGCACCGCGCCCGCGCTGTTCTTCACTGCCACCACCAGCCGGTCGTACCTGGCGCGGCCGATTTCATCGGTGTCGATGTGCAGGGCAAAGCTCAGCTTGGCGCTAGCGGCCGACGACGGGATCGTCACGCTCTGGGTCAGCGTCTCGGTGTTGCGTTTGCCGTTGCCGCCCAGCCATGCATAGCGCTGGCCCTCGTACGGCTTCTGGCCGCCGAAGCTGCCGATGGCGCCGGTATTGCCGGTCCAGCCGGTGGCGCCCGATTCGAAGCCGCCGTTGGTGATCCGCTCGCCGCCGCTGCCGGCGGTCACTACCGTCAGCGTGGCTTCGCCCGAGGTGGCGGTCTTGGCCGGCGATGAAGCGTCGCGCACCTGCGCCTTGAACACGGCGCCGTTGTCGGCCTGGGTGGCCGTGAGCGAGTAGGTGGCGCCGGTGGCGCCCGCGATCGGTGTGCCGTTGCGGTACCAGGTGTAGGTGTACGGCGGCGTGCCGCCGCTCGCTGCAACGCTGAACGACGCGGTGGCGCCCACCGTCACCGCCACGCTGGCCGGTTGCGTCGTGATGCTGACGCCGCCGCTGTTGCCGGCCTCGTCCACATCTGCACCGACGTTGATGGCCGCATAGGCGCGCTGCACGGCAATCGCTTCCTTGGACGTGGCGCCGTACAGTTCCTGCGCCGCCAGCAACACCTTGGCGCGGGCGTCGGCGTAATTGGTGCTGGAGGTGAACTTGGTGGTGAGCGCCTTGAACCAGATCCGGTAGGCCTTGTCATTGCCGATGCCGGTCATCGCGGCCGGACTCTTGGTCAGGTACTGGCTGTAGTAGTCGCTGCCGGAGTCGGCCTTGGAGCCTTGCGACAGGAAGTAGAACATCCGGTTGTTGGGTCCGCTGGAGTAGTGGACGTCGATGTTTTTCAGGTTGCTGCTCCAGGCGTCCGGGCTGCGGCCGTCCTTGCTGGGCTTGTACAACCAGCGCAGTGGCTGGCCGTCGCGCGCGATTTCCTTGCCGGTCATCCAGTCGTTGCCGCTGGCGGGAATCGCGGTGCCGGTGCCGCCGTTGCGCGCGTACGCTTCCACCATGTCGCCGCCGATGTCCGAGTGCGATTCGTTGAGGCCGCCAGATTCGCCCGCATACACGAGGTTGGAGGTGGCATCGGTAATGCCGTGCGACATTTCATGGCCGATCACGTCGATCGAACCGAGGTTATAAAAATACTGGCCGCCGTCGCCGATGAACATGCATTTGCAGCCGGAATCGTAAAAGGCATTGTCGTAGGCATTATCCACGTGCACCGCGATATAGGTGGCGGTGTTATTGCCATCGAGCGACTTCCAGCCGAGCACGTTCTTGTTGGTGTCGTACGTGTTCATCAGGCCCCATAGCGCGTTGACGGCGGCGGTCTGGCCGTTGGCATTGGTGGTGCTGCCGCCGGGAATATACTGCTTGCCGTCGCCCCAGGTGTTGCTGTTGTTGGTATAGACATTGCCGGGGCTGGGGTTTTGCTGCGAGCTGTGGTTGGCGTTGGTGATCGCCATGCCGCCGAACTTGCCGCCGGTGCCACGCGTGGCGTCGAGCATCTGGAAACCGCTGCCGTTCTGGCTGGTGCTGATCGGCACGGCGCCGTTGTACTGGCTGTTGCCGGTCCCCACCACGGTTTGCAGCGCCTGCCACTGGGCGATCACTTCGCCGGTTTTGGCGTCGATGATGGTGTCGTGATAGACCGGCTTGCGGTCGACGATCATGCGCGTTTGCACGTAATAGGCCAGCGCGTAGCGTTGCACCATGTCTTGCAGGTCGAGTGCGTTGAGGTCGTCTTCGGCCTTGTCGGCGGCCTCGGCCGTACGAACGGTGGCCATCACCGGATAGATCAGCAGTTCGGCCGTCGGTGGCCAGCGGTGTTCGCCGCTAGGCGCGACTTTTTTGACCACGCGGGCAATCGCGGCGTCGGCGTTGAAGGCGGGTTTGACGTTGTCGAGCGGCGTGGCTTGCGGGCCGGCCAGGGCGACCGTACGGTCGGGGCTGCTGGCCTGGGCCACGCTGGCGTCGAGCCCGGCGCGCTTGTCGGCCACCGACAGGCTGACGATGTTGCCGCCGCCATCGGTCACCACCACCTCTTCGGAACCGAACACGCGCAAGCCCTTGTAGGTATGTTGCACGCGGGTGATTTTCTGACCATCGGCGCCCGGGTGCTGGTTGGCGATGCGGAAATTGCTGTCGGCGCCGAGGCCGAGCCGGGCGTCGCGTTCGGCCAGCCTGGCCAGCAACGTTTTGTCCTGTGGCGTGACGGCGACAGCTGGCGCGGCAGCTGAAACAGGCGTCGTGACCATCAGCGGCATGGCGGCGATGGAGGCGGCTAGCAGGGTCTTACGTAGGTTCATCTCTTCTCCCAATGGTTGCACGGCGACGTGATGCCGACCGGAACGGCGACACTATTCCGCTTGCCATCGGCAAGTCAAAAAACATCGAAAATGGGTCGTCAAAGAAAAAATGGCTCAAATGAGCCATGGCGTAGCGCCCGTACCTAAAGGCGAACTCTGCAATTTTTAGTGGGCCGGGATGCAACACTCTGCAAAATTAATCAGTGAAAATCGTTTAGATTGTTACTCGTCCGAATTACACTGCCAGAAGCCGAACGAGACGATAGTGGTCCGCCGGCCATCTACACAGTGTGGGGATAGTTCATGTTGTCGATTGCCACTAAAGTTGAACGTATCGTGCGGGAATCGGCCTTTCTGACGGAAGGGCTGAAGCGGGGACTGATCAACCTGTCGGAGCTGGCGCGGCAGTTGCAGCCGCAGCTCGAAAGCGATTTATGGAAGCCGGTAGGCCAGGCCGCCGTGGTGACGGCCTTGCGGCGCCTGGCCGAGCGCCTGCCCGAACCTCCCACGGGCAACATCGTGCTGGTGCAAAAGACTGGCGAGCTCACCACGCGCACCGAGCTGAGCGAGTACACGTTTCGTCACAGCGACCGCATCCATGAATGCCACCGCAAGCTGCTGGCCGCGACCGAGCCGCTGCCGGGCGCGTTCGTGACGGTCACGCGCGGGGTCAATGAAGTGATGGTCATTTGCAGCCGCACGCTGGCGCCGCTGGTGGAGCAGGCGTTCGACGGCGAGCAATTGCTGGCGCGGCTGGACGACCTGAACGCGTTGACGCTGCACCTGCATCCCGGCGCAGGGCGCGAACCGGGCACTTACCAGGCCATCCTCAAGCAGCTGGCCTGGGACCGCGTCAACCTGGTGAACATGATCTGCACCAATACCGAGTTGACGGTGCTGCTCGAACAAGACCAGACCGGGCCGGCGTTTTCCACGCTGGCCCGGTTCAAGATGCACTAAGAACCTATCCCGGTAGGGAATGAGGCGCTGCTTGCGCGCCTCGGCAGCGGGGCCAGCGTTGCTCGTCATCTCATGGCCTGCCATGCTTCTTCTTCGCGCCTTGCCCCCACTACCGAGGCATCGCAATCCGCTGCCCCCTCCCTACCGGGACAGGTTCTAAGCGGCGTTGCTTAACCTTCCAGTTGCGAGCGTACGCGGGCGATCGCCTTGCGTACCTGGTTCGGCGCGGTGCCGCCCACGTGGTCGCGCGCGGCGACGGAACCCTCGAGCGTGAGCACGGCAAACACGTCGTCGCCGATCAGCGGCGAGTAGGCGCGCAACTGCTCGAGCGACATTTCCGACAGGTCGATTTTCAGGTCGTCGCAGGCGCGCACGGCGTGGGCCACGGCTTCGTGGGCATCGCGGAACGGCAGGCCCTTCTTGACCAGGTAGTCGGCCAGGTCAGTGGCAGTGGCGTAGCCTTGCAGCGCGGCGGCACGCATATTGTCGGGCTTGACGGTGATGCCGCCGGCCATGTCGGCAAAGATGCGCAGCGTATCGACCAGGGTATCGACGGTGTCGAACAGTGGCTCCTTGTCTTCCTGGTTGTCCTTGTTATAGGCCAGCGGCTGGCCTTTCATCAGGGTGAGCAGGCCGGTCAGGTGACCATAGACGCGGCCGGTCTTGCCACGCGCCAGTTCCGGCACGTCCGGGTTTTTCTTTTGCGGCATGATCGACGAGCCGGTGCAGAAGCGGTCGGCAATGTCGATGAAGCCAACGCGCGGGCTCATCCAGATAATCAGCTCTTCCGACATGCGCGACACGTGCATCATGACCAGCGCAGCGGCTGCAGTGAATTCGATCGCGAAGTCGCGGTCGGACACGGCGTCGAGCGAGTTATGGCACACATCGTCGAAGCCCAGCGTGGCAGCCACGCGCAGGCGGTCGATCGGGAACGTGGTGCCGGCCAGGGCGGCGGCGCCCAGCGGCAGGCGGTTGACGCGCTTGCGGCAATCCTGCATGCGCTCGACATCGCGGCCGAACATTTCCACGTACGCCAGCATGTGGTGGCCGAATGTGATCGGCTGCGCCACCTGCATGTGGGTAAAGCCCGGCATGATGGTGTCGGCGTTTTTTTCGGCCAGGTCGGTCAGCGCGCCGCGCAGGGCGTTCAGCAGACCGACCACGTCGTCGATGGCCGAGCGCACGTACAGGCGGATGTCCGTGGCGACCTGGTCGTTACGCGAACGGCCCGTGTGCAGGCGCTTGCCGGCGTCGCCCACCAGTTCGGTCAGGCGTTTTTCGATATTCAGGTGCACGTCTTCGAGGTCCAGCAGCCATTCGAACTTGCCGGCTTCGATCTCGGCCAGGATCTGCGCCATGCCGCGCTCGATCTCGGCGCGGTCGGCCGCGCTGATGATGCCCTGGGCAGCGAGCATCTCGGCATGGGCCAGCGAGCCCTGGATATCGGCCTTGGCCAGGCGGTTGTCGAAGAAGACCGAAGCGGTGTAGCGCTTGACCAGGTCGGAAACAGGTTCGTTGAAGCGGGCCGACCAGGCTTCGCTTTTTTTGGAGAATTGATCAGTCATGATAAGGAAGAGTAGTGGGCACGTAAGTCAGAACTGACGGATTATAAACCGCCAGCCGTACAAAAATCGGTCAACGTTGTTGTTGTGGCCATAAAATTAACCCAAATGCGTGCTGAATGGGTTTGCTCGTCACTGCCAATGCATCAACACCGGCGGCACCAGCAAGGCCAGCGCCATCACCGCGTAGATCAGCTGCAGCGGGATCATCCACTTGGCCCAGGTGATCCACGGTACCCGCGCCAGCGCCAGCACGCCCACCGTGATGCCCGAGGTCGGGATCATCGGCGTGGTCAGTTCGCCGAACTGGAAGGCCAGGATGGCGGTCTGGCGGGTGACGCCTACCAGGTCGGCCAGCGGCGCCATGATCGGCATGGTCAGCGCCGCCTGGCCGGTGCCGGAGTGGATGAAGAAATTGATCACGGTCTGGATGCCGAACATTTTCCAGGCGGTGAAGATCGGCGACGACGACTGCACCAGCGGCGTCAAGGCGTGCAGCATGGTGTCGATGATCTGGGCGTCGCGCGCCAGGATCATGGTGCCGCGCGCCAGTGCGATCACCAGCGCCGTGCCCACCAGGTCGCGCGCGCCCTGGATGAAGCCGTCGACGATCTGGCCCGAATCGAGCCGGCCCACCAGGCCGATCACCACGCCCATGGTCAGGAACAGGGCGGCGATTTCGTCGATGTACCAGCCGTAGTGCACCACGCCCACCACCATGATCGCCAGCGAACCGGCAAACATCCACAGCACCAGTTTATGGCGCGCGGTCATGCCGGTAAATTCGCCGAGGCCCTCGGGCTGTTCCTTGCGTTTTTCCAGGTCGAGCGCATAGGTGGGGCTCAGTTGCGGGTTCCTTTTCACGCGCGCCGCGTACCACATCAGGAATGCCACGGTAATCGCCGTGGCAATCGTCCACGCGATCAGGCGGTAGCCCCAGCCCGAGAACACCGGCACGCCGGCAATGCCCTGGGCGATGCCGACGTTAAACGGATTCAAAAAAGCCGCCGAAAAGCCGACCTGCGAGCCGAGGAACGGGATCGAGACGCCGGTAATCGTGTCATACCCCAGGGCGAGCGCCAGCGGCACGAAAATCAATATGAACGGTATGGCCTCCTCGTTCATGCCAAAGGTGGCGCCCCCGATCGAGAACAGCGTGACAAACACGGGGATCAGCGCTTTCTGGATGAAGCGCGAATTCTTGTGCGCGGCGGCCAGCGCCTTGATCATTGAATCGACCGCCTCGGTCTTGTGCAAGACCGCAAAAGCGCCACCGACGATCAGGACAAAAGCGATGATCTGCGCCGCCTCCACAAAACCCTTGATCGGCGCCTTGAGCAGGGCGACCACGCCTTGCGGGGCGCTCGGCACGTAGTGGAAGCTGTCGGGCACGATCAGTTGCTTGCCGTTGACCAGGTGGGTGTCGTACTTGCCGCCCGGGACCAGCCAGGTGGCGGCGGCGATCAGCGCCAGGATGATGAACAGCAGGACAAACGTGTGCGGCAGCTTGAATTTTTTGATGGCCATTTTTTATTGTCGCTAAGGGTGGGCTTATTGGCGGGATTATTGGCTGAGCAGGTCGCCGGCGCGGAAGGCGGTGGCGCCGGCCACCTTGCCCACGTTCATGCCGCGCAGCACGTGGCGGTGGGCGCTGCGGGCGAAGAACACGCCGGCCACGCTGGCGCGGATCACCGTGGTGATGCCGCTGACCGGGTCGATCAGGTCGGCGATGGCGTCGCCCGGCTGGACCTTGTCGCCGAGGTTGCGCGTGTAGACCAGCACGCCGTGGTGCGGCGCGTACAGCGGTTCCACGCCCTCGAGCGGCGTGGCCGCGCACAGCGGGGGCGGCAGGTCGGCGGCTGCGTCATCGAGGGCCAGCACGCCGTTGAGCGCCAGGTAGCGCAACAGGGCGTTGGCGTCGCGCTCGGCCAGGTCGTAGCTCACTTCGGCCTCGCCGCGCAGTTCCACCGTCACCGCCACGCAGGCGGGCGGGATCGGCACGCTGCCCTTGAAATGGTTATCGAGGTCCCACCACAGGCGGCTGCACGCTTCGTCGAACGGTTCGCCGCCCGCTTCCAGGGCCAGCAGCAGCGCGTGCGCGCCCAGCAGGGCGGACAGCGGCGCCACCGCGTCGGCCAGCGGGGTGCCGGCGTACAGGTGCATTACGGCTTCGTTGTCGCAGTGCAGGTCGAGCACGATGTCGGCATCCACCGCCAGCGTCATCAGCACCTTTTTCAGGGTCTCGGCGTCGGTTTTCGGTTGCCAGGTGGCGATCGCGGCGCGCGCGTGTTCGCGGATCAGGCGCACATTGGCCTGCGCATCCTGGCCCAGCTGGCCGTCGAGCGACACCTTCACATCGTCGAACACGTGCTTGTAATTGCGGTTGAAGTTGATGCCGGTGGTCAAATCGAAGCGGCCGAAGGCGGCGCCCTGGATTGCCTGCGCCAGGCCGATCGGGTTGGCGGCCGGCACCAGGATGATCTCGCCGGTGATGTGGCCCGCCTGTTCCAGCGCGGTCAATTGCTTGCGCAAAAATTGCGCCACCAGCATGCCGGGCACTTCGTCGGCATGCAGCGAGGCCTGGATATAGACTTTTTTGCCGACGCCGGGCGTACCGAAATGAAAACTGGTCAGTTCGAAGGTGTTGGCGCTGTGCAGGCCGGAAAGAGGGTGTTTATGTGCTTGCATGGTGGCGGGCGGCAGGTGATAAAAGTGGGCTAAAGAAACGCGAAAACGGCGCGGAGCGCCTGAAATCGCTTGAGTATGTAGCACTATTTTCACAAAGTAAATCATAGTGCGTGTATCGGGCGGCACATTCTTGAGTTTTTGGCTACTTGTGCGTACAGTCAGTTTTAACAGATGTATTTGTTTATCACATTACTACCTAAGAAGAGAAAATTATGGCTGACCTGCACGGCATGCGAATTTCGACGATGACTCACGCGGTGCGCCGCACCCTGGGACTGGGAATGGTCGGGTTGATGGGACTGGCAGGTCAGCAAGCGCTGGCACAGGAAGCACCAGGCACGCCGGTCACCGCTGCCGAAGCCGACACGGCAGTCGTCAAGCCGGTGCCGCGCGTGGAAATCACCGGCTCGGCCATCCGCCGCATCGAATCGGAAACCGCACTGCCAGTGCAGGTGATCAGCCGCGCCGACATTGAAAAAGTGGGCGTGACCACCGCGTCCGAAATCCTGGCCCGGCTGTCGTCCAACGTGGGCGGCCTCACCGACGGCGCCAGCATCAACGTCGGCGGCGACCAGCGCGGCTTCAACAGCGCCAACCTGCGCGGCATCGGCACCTCGTCCACGCTGGTGCTGCTCAACGGCCGCCGCATGGCCAACTTTGCCTCGCCCGGCGACGACACCGGCGTCGATCTCAACAATATTCCGGCGTCGGCCATCCAGCGCGTGGAAGTGCTGATCGACGGCGCGTCTGCCCTGTACGGCACTGACGCCATCGGCGGCGTGATCAACTTCATCACCCGCAAGGACTTCAAGGGCATCGAGCTGAGCACCTACGGCAACAAGACCCAGGAAGGCGGCGCTGGCAAGCGCACCGCCACCATCACGGCCGGTTTTGGCGACCTCGATAAAAACGGTTTCAATATCTTCACCGTGGCCGACATCCAGGCCACCAGCGCGCTATCGACGTCGCAGCGCAAGTTCATCGGCGACCTGCGCGTGCCCGAGCGCCTGCCGCACCTGCTGTCGGGCTTCACGTCACCGGCCAATATCCGCCTGACCGGCGCCCAGCGCGACTATCTGAACGAGCAGGGCTTCACCATCAATGGCAAGCCCATCACCAAGACCACCATCAACCCGTCGGTGCCCAACTGCTCGCCCCCGGCCAACCTGTACTTGCCCAACGGTACCGGCGGCTCCGAGGCGTGCACCTACGATTACATGGGCGACACCGAGCTGTTCCCGAAATCGAACAAGCTCAACTCGCTCACGCGCGGCGTGTTCCAGATCACCCCGAGCACCCAGCTGTACGCCGAGGTGGCGCTGAGCCGCTCGCGCACCTCGTACGTGGGGTCGTCGGCACGCGTACGTGCTTACGTGGACTACAGCGTGATCCCGGCGCTGGCCGGCTACAACATGCTTTCGCCCGAAGCGAGCGCCGACGACGACGTGCCCGGCGAAGTGGAACTGCGCGTGCGCCTGAACGAGGCCGGCCGCCGCACCAGCGAACTGACCAGCGAAAGCCAGCGCTACGTTGTGGGCCTGACCGGCAGCGCCAACGGCTGGGACTACGACGTGGGCCTCAATCACAGCGTCAACACCATCAAGGACCGCGATACACACGGCTATGTGCTGTACAACGAAGTGCGCCAGGGCATCATCGACGGCCTGATCAACCCGTTCGGCCCGTCCAGCGCGGCCGGCGTGGCCCTGCTCAACAGCATCCAGGTCAACGACGAAGTGCGCCGCGCCAAGGGCACCATGGATTCGATCGACTTCAAGGTCTCGCACTCGGTGGGCACCCTGGCCGGCGGCGATGCGGGCCTGGCCATCGGCGGCGAATGGCGCCGCGAACGCAACACGTTTACGCCATCCGAGCTCCTGATGAGCGACAACATCAATGACGACTTCGCGCCGGAAGGCGGCGGGGCGACCGCCAATAGCCGCAAGGTCAAGGCCATCTTCGGCGAACTGCTGCTGCCATTTAGCAAGCAGTGGGAAGCGCAAGTCTCCGCCCGTTACGACCACTACCAGGTGGTGGGCGGCGCGGCCAGCCCCAAGGTGGGCCTCACCTACACGCCGACCAAGACCATGTTGTTCCGCGCGTCGGCCGGCCGTGGCTTCCGCGCGCCCTCGATGAACGAGCTGTATCGTCCAACCGTGTACAGCGCCACGGCCACCCTGCCTGATCCGGTGTATTGCGCCACGGTCAACAACGATTACGCCGAGTGCGCGTTCAACTGGGACACGCGCCGCTATTCGAACGCCAACCTGAAACCTGAAAAGAGCAAGCAGGCCTCGATTGGCATGGTGATCCAGCCGTCGCGCAACGCATCGATGACGCTTGACTACTGGCGCATCAAGCGTACCGATCTGATCAGCGAAATCGGCGACGACATCATCCTCAATAACCCGGCCAAGTACGGCAACCTGGTGATCCGCGACGAGGACAACGAGATCGATTACATCGAACTGCGCAAGGAAAACCGTGGCGCCCAGATCGCCTCGGGCCTGGACCTGGTGCTCGACTACAGTGGCGTCAAGACCTTTGCCGGTCGTTTCGGCGGCCGCCTGTCCGGCACCTATGTGCTCGATTCCAAGATCCAGAACGCCAAGGGTGATCCGTTCGTGAGCAACCTCGGCCGCTTCGTCACCGATGGCGTGGTACAGCGCTGGCGCCATACCATTTCAGTGGACTGGGATAATGGCCCGCTGTCGGCCACGCTGTCGAACACGTTCTCGAGCGGCTACCACGACCAGAACTCGGCCATCAATACCGATGACGGCTCGGTGGTGGCGCCCAACAAGGTCACCTCGTACTCGCTGTGGGACCTGTCCACCGCGTGGCAAGTCAACAAGAACTTCAAGCTGCGTGCCGGCATACAAAACATGTTCGACCGCTCGCCACCGTTCTCCAACCAGGCGTATTACTTCCTGTCGGGCTACGATCCGACCTACACCGACCCGCGTGGCCGCCGCTTCTTTGCCTCCGCTAACTACGCTTTCAAGTGAGCACGATTAAATTCATGGTTTCTACTGCCCCTCAACAATGTAATATAGCCTTAAGTAATTGATTGGTATCATCTGCATCATGACGGCGCCGCGCGCAAGCCCCGGCGCCGGTTTCACTTTGGAAGGGCAACATGAATTTTTCAGGTTTTACGTGCCAGCGCCTGTTCTTGCTCTGGCTGCTGGTGTTTGCCAGCTTCGGCGTACACGCGGCGCAAGGCGCTGCAGCCAAGGCCCAACCCACCGGCAAGGCAGTCAAACCGGCCAAGGCGGTACCCCCGCCCAAGCCAGTCCTGGCACCGCCCGCGGGCAACCTGGTGATCATCGGTGGCGGCTTGCGTGCCGATAATGCGGAAGTCTGGCAACGGATCGTGCTCTTAGCTGGCGGCAAGGGCGCGCGCATCGGCGTATTCGGCTCGGCCTCGATCAATCCTGAAAACGCGGCGCAGAACACCGTCAACAAGCTCAATCAGTACGGCGCCCAGGCGTTTTTCATCCCGCTTGGCGTCACCTTGCCCAATAGCGACTACCGCAAGGCCGCCGAAGACCCGGAAGTGGTGGCCCTGATCCACTCGGCCACCGGCATCTATTTCACCGGCGGCGACCAGGCCCGCATTACCAAGGCGCTGGTGCGCCAGGACGGCACCCGCACCGCCGCGCTCGAAGCCGTGTGGGACGTGTACCGCGACGGCGGCGTGGTGGCCGGTTCGTCGGCCGGTGCGGCCATCATGAGCACCACCATGTTTTATGACGCCAAGTCCACGCTCGACATGCTCAAGCAGGGCGTGACCGACGGCAACGAAATCGCCCCCGGCCTCGGCTTTGTCGGCGACGACGTCTTCATCGACCAGCACTTGCTGGTGCGCGGGCGTTTTGCCCGCATGATTCCGGTGATGCTGAAAAAAGGGTACCAGATCGGCCTCGGCATCGACGAAAACACCGCGATGGTGGTCGATGCCAAGCGCGACGTGGAAATCATCGGCTACAGCGGCGCGCTACTGCTCGACCTGTCGGCGGCGATCACCGACCGCGCCATCAAGGGTTTTAATATCAGCAACGCCACCATCAGCTACCTGGACCGGGGCGACAAGTTCAACCTGGTCACGCGCGATTTCACGCCGTCGCCCGACAAGGCCGACAACAAGCTCGATCCCAACCAGCCCGATACCCGGGGCGTGGTCTATACCAACGATATTCTCGGCAACAACGCAGTGCTGGACCTGATGGTCAACCTGATCGACAACGCCCAGCAGGACGCCATCGGCATCGCCTTCGGCAACCCACGCGATTCGTACCCGGACATGGGCTTTGAATTTCGCTTCAGCAAGACCATCAACAGCGTGGGGTACAGCTCGACCGAGGTGGAAGCCTATTCGGTACTGAAATTGCGCATGGATATCCGGCCGATCCAGCTGCAGCAGCCGCTCTACCGCTACAGGTAAATCACAGTTGAGCTACACTTGAATGGGATGGCATTCGGCCATCCCATTTTCTTTCGGAGCTCACATGCGCATGTTTTCCCTGCGATGGCGATCCCTGTTCCAGGCCGCGCTGCTGGCGGCCATGCCGCTGGCGCACGCTGCCGCCGCTGCTCCCGCAGTTGCCGCCACGGCCGCGCCGCAAGGATCGCTGGTGATCGTCGGCGGCGGCCTGAAAGCCGACAATGCCGAGATCTGGCAACGCATCGTCAACCTCGCCGGCGGACCGGGCGCGCGCATCGCCGTGCTGCCGTCGGCCAGCGCCTATCCCGAACGCGCCGGCCAGTGGATCTCCGAACGCCTCAACAGCTATGGCGCAGCTGCCTTCGTGGTGCCGCTGTCGGTGCGCCTGGCCGATACCGATTTTCGCAAGGTGGCCGAGGATGCCGAACTGGCCGGCGCGGTGCGCGGCGCCGGCGGCGTGTTCTTCGTCGGCGGCGACCAGTCGCGCATCACCGCAGCGCTGGTGCGCGCCGACGGCAGCCGCACCGCCGTGCTCGACGCCGTGTGGGACGTGTACCGGCGTGGCGGCGTGGTGGCCGGCGACAGCGCCGGCGCCGCCATCATGAGCAGCACCATGTTTTACGCGCCCAACTCGGTGCTGGCCACCTTGCACCAGGGCATTGCCGACGGTCGCGACATCGCCCCCGGTCTGGGCTTCATCGGCGACGACGTCTTCGTCGACCAGCACCTGCTGGTGCGCGGCCGGTTCGCCCGGATGATACCGGCCATGCTCAAGAAGGGCTACAAGTACGGCCTCGGCATCGACGAAAACACGGCGATGGTGGTGGACCGGCGGCGGCAGGTGGAAATCATCGGCGTCAAGGGGGCGCTGCTGATCGACCTCACGCGCGCCACCACCGACAGCGCCCGCGCCGGCTTCAACGTCTCCAACGCGGTGCTCAGTTACCTGGACCGGGGCGACCGCTACGACCTGGCCAGCCACACCTTTACCCCGGCGCCCGACAAGGCCGGCGGCCGCCTGGCCGATGGCCGCGAACTGCTGCGCCAGCCCGTGTATTCCAGCGATATCCTCGGCCGCAACGCGGTGGTGGAGCTGATGGAAAACCTGATCAACAACCACGAGAACGAGGCCATCGGGATCGCCACCAGCGGGCGCGAGATGGGCGGCGAAGGCGCACCGGCGCCCGCGTTCCAGTTCACCTTCCGCAAGACGGCCGATAGCGTGGGCTATGTGACACCCGAGACGCACAGCTATTCGATCCTGAATATGCGGCTCGATATCCGCCAGCTCGCCCCCGGGGCCGCGCCGGCGCAACGCAACTGATTCAGGTATTGGCCGCGCGGGGATGCAGGCACTAGAATGGTCGTTTCGACCTTCGCGAGGCCCGCATGTCCCGTAACAACCTGATCGGCGCGCTTGCCGCTGCCTGCATAGCCGCTGCCGGATTCACCGCTGCCACCGCTAACGCCGCCACCGCCACTACCGTCGCTACTGCCGCCACCACTGTGGCTGCGCCTGCTGCGTCAGCGGCACAGCCCGCCACCGTCCGCCTCGACTATGTCCACAGCGGTAACGCCCTCAACGAACAATACGCGGTCGATCGCGTGGTGATCGAGCCGCTGCCGTGGCCCGGCGACATGCGCAGCACCATCGACGACACCAATCGCGGCAACAACTTGGTGGAAGTGGTCGATGCCGAATCGGGCGAGCTGCTGTATTCGCGCGGCTTTTCCACCGTGTTTGCCGAATGGGCCAGCACCGAAGAAGCTGCCCACACCAGTCGCGGCTTCCAGGAATCGGTACGCTTCCCCAAGCCCGACAAGCCGGTGCGTGTGCGCATCTTGAAGCGCGACGAGCGCGGCGCGTTCTCGGTGGTGTGGACCACGCGCGTCGATACCGATGCCATGGACGTGGTGCGCAAGCAGGCTGCCGCCCCGGTGAAGCCGATCGGCATCCGCGTCAACGGCGCACCGAAGGACAAGGTGGACCTGTTGATCCTCGGCGACGGCTACACCGCCGGCGAGATGAAAAAATTCGAAGCGACCGCGCGCAAGCTGGCTGACCACTTGTTCAGTGTCTCGCCGTTCAAGGAGCGCGCCCATGACTTCAACGTCTGGGCGCTGGCGCTGCCCACGGCCGAATCGGGCGTCTCTCGGCCATCGACCGGCGTGCACCATGCGTCGCCGCTGGGCACGCGCTACGACATCTTCGGCAGCGAGCGCTACGTGCTCACGCTGGACAACCGCGCGCTGCGCGAGCTGGCGCAGAACGCGTCGTACGAGTTCATCGAAATCCTGGTCAACAACGACACCTATGGCGGCGGCGGCATCTTCGGCCAGTTCAGCACGGCGGCGGCCAACAACGACTGGGCCAATTATCTGTTCGTGCACGAATTCGGCCACCACTTCGCCGGCCTGGCCGACGAGTATTACACGTCACCGGTGGCCTACGCCACCGGCGGCGCCCGCCGCGAACCGTGGGAACCCAACGCCACCGCGCTGCGCGATCCGGCCAAGCTGAAATGGAAAAAGTTCGTCAAGGACGGCACGCCACTGCCCACGCCGTGGCCGAAAGAAGCGTACGAAACCGCATCGCGCGCGTACCAGAAGGAACGCGCGGCGCTGCGGGCAGCCAACCGTCCCGAGTCGGAAATGAGCGCACTGTTTCATCGCGACCTGGAGCAGAGCAACGCGCTGTTCTCGCGCGATCCACACCGGCACACGGTAGGCGCATTCGAGGGCGCCAACTACGAAGCCAGCGGTTACTACCGGCCCGAGTTGCAGTGTTTGATGTTCGATCGCAGCGACAAGTTCTGCTCGGTGTGCGCGGAAGCCGTTACTACCATCATCGACTTGTATTCCCGTCCTGCAATCAAATAACGGGTTACGTACGGTACCGAACAGTCAACTTTCGGGGTTTTGGATATTCTGATTACGTGACCTAGCGCTTCTACCAAAAAGCGGAAAGCGTTTAGCAGGCGGGGCCTTTGATGGTCTTGCCCACCTAAATAAGAACGTATCCAAACATAATTGAGAGGAACTATCATGAGCAAAATCGTCGCTACCCTGATCGCCGGCCTGTTCGCTACCGCTGCCTTCGCCCAAACGCCGGAAGTAAGCCGCGCCCAGACCGAAGCCAACAAGGACATCGCCAAGGCCCAGCAAAAAGAAGCCAAGATTGAAGCCAAGGCCGACAAAAAAGCCAACAAGGCTGTCAACAAGGCCGACCAGGTCCACGCTGAACAGCAAGCCAAGGTAAACACCGAAGCTGCCAAAGCCAACGAAAAAGTCGCCAAGGCCGATCCTGAAGACAAAGCCAAGGCTGCTGCCGAAGGCCAGAAAGACGTCGCCAAGGCAGTCGAAAAAGCTGAAAAGAAAACCGTGAAAGCGGACGCCAAAGCCATCAAGAAAACCGTTGACGCCACCGAAGACAAAGCGCTGGCCGCCAACAAGACCGACGCAGTGCGCGCCAAAGCCGCTGCCGACGTCAAAGAAGCCGCTGCCAAGCACTAATCTGCTGCGCGGTTGGAAGAACGGGCGCGCCTGCGAGGGTGTGCCCGTTTTTTTATTTAGAATGTCCGCATGACACGCAAACTCACTCCCGTTTTCCCCGGCCCGCGCACCGCGCGTGGCGCCGTGCTGGCCGTCTTGCTGTCCAACGCGGACCAGACCGGCGCCGAACCGCTGCGCGGCCGCGTTACCTTGGCCGCCATCGTGCGCGCCCTCAAGCGCAAATATCACTGGCCGATCGAAACGGCCAGCTTCCCGTCCAACAGCGCCGATGGCCGGGCGACGTGGGCAACGGTGTACAGCTTGCCGGAGGAGGTAATTGCGGCGGCGCTGGATGGGAAGGGGAGGGATTGGCTGGTGGCGGCGACGGGATGATCGATTTGACCGCACAATGCTGAGCCATCATGCTCACGAAAGCGGGGATCCATAGAACGCGTAATCGGACGCTCAGTATGGATCCCCGCGTGCGCAAGGATGACGGTTTTTAGGCTGACGGCTGGCCGCTAGTGGCTATCGGCGCAGGTCCGATATTGCCGCCCTGGCGTGACCTATACAATCGGCATCAAACCACTTGGTTTGATGCGCGTGGCCAGCGCCTTGCCCTTGCGGGCGCGCTTGCCGATGTGCTCTGCCAGCCCGGACGCCGACAGGCGCACATCCTGCGGCTTGGCGCCACGGCCGATGCCACTGACGATCACGCCTTTCTGGCTGATCGGCTTGGCCGAGACCAGCGTTTCCTTGTCCTCGAGCTCCATCACGATCACGCCGCGACCGCCGTTGGTCAGCACCTTCATTTCATCGAGGCCGAACACCAGCACCCGCGCATTGGCCGACAGCGCTGCCACGGCGGAAGCTTCCGGGCCCACCACCGATGGCGGCAGCGGCACGTCGCCTTCGTCCAAGGTGATGAATGATTTGCCGCCACGGATGCGGCTGACCATGTCGGCCGCCTTGGCGATGAAGCCGAAACCGGCGCTGGTGGTCAGCATCAGTTGCGTGGCGCCGCTGCCTGTGAAGTAGTGCAGGATGCGCGCGCCGGTGGCCAGGTCGATCAAGGTGGTAACCGGCACGCCGTCGCCACGCGCGTTCGGCAAGGCTGCCACCGGTACCGAATACACCTTGCCGTTGCTGCCGAAGGCAAGCAGGTTGTCCACCGTGCGGCATTCGAAAGCGCCATACAGCGTGTCGCCAGCCTTGAAGGTGAACTGGCTGGCGTCGTGACCCACGCCGGTGCGCGCGCGGATCCAGCCTTTCTCCGAGATGATCACGGTGACCGGTTCGTCCACCACTTTCTGTTCCACGACCGCTTTTTGCGCTTCTTCGATCACGGTACGGCGCGCGTCGCCATAGGTCTTGGCATCGTTCTCGATTTCCTTGATGATCAGGCGCTTCATCGACGATGGGTTGTCGAGCAGGTCTTGCAGCGTGCCTTTTTCCTTGCGCAGTTCGGCCAGTTCCTGCTGGATCTTGATCGCTTCCAGGCGCGCCAGCTGGCGCAGGCGGATTTCCAGGATGTCTTCGGCCTGGATTTCGGACAGGCGGAAGCGCTCCATCAGCGCGGACTTCGGCTCGTCCGAATTGCGGATGATGTGGATCACTTCATCGATATTGAGCAGAATCGTCTCGCGGCCCTCCAGGATATGGATGCGCGCATCGACCTTGCCCAGCTTGAATTGCGAGCGGCGGGTGACCGTGGCGAAGCGGAACTCGATCCACTCCTGCAAAATCTCGGTCAGCCCTTTCTGGCGCGGCCGGCCATCGCCGCCGATCATCACCAGGTTGATCGATGCCGACGACTCGAGCGACGTATGTGCGAGCAGCATCAGCATGAATTCGGTCTGGTCCTGGTTCTTCGATTTCGGCTCGAACACCAGGCGCACCGGCGCGGCGCGGCCCGATTCGTCGCGGATGGTGTCGAGCGAATTGAGGATCAGCGATTTGAGCGCCAGCTGTTCCGGCGACAGCGCCTTCTTGCCCAGCTTGACCTTGGGATTGGTCAGCTCCTCGATTTCCTCGAGTACCTTTTGCGACGAGGTACCGGGCGGCAGTTCGTTGACGACCGCCTGCCACTGGCCGCGCGCCAGTTCTTCGATCTTCCAGCGCGCACGCACCTTCATGCTGCCGCGACCGGACGAGTACATATCGCTGATCTGCGTGGCCGTGGTGATGATCTGGCCGCCGCCCGGGAAGTCGGGCCCCGGGATCAGCGCCATCAACTCGGCGTGCGAAATTTTCGGATTCCTGATCATGGCCACCGCCGCCTGCGCCACTTCGGTCAGGTTGTGCGACGGGATCTCGGTGGCCAGGCCGACCGCGATACCGGAGGCGCCGTTGAGCAGCACCATCGGCAGGCGTGCCGGCAGCAGGCTCGGTTCTTCGGTGGAGCCGTCGTAGTTGGCCTGGAAATCGACGGTGCCGAGATTGATCTCGTCCATCAGCACCTTGGCGATCGGCGTCAAACGCGCTTCGGTGTAGCGCATGGCAGCGGCGCCGTCGCCGTCGCGCGAGCCGAAGTTACCCTGGCCATCGACCAGCGGATAGCGCAAGGAAAAATCCTGGGCCATGCGCACCATGGCGTCGTACACCGACTGGTCGCCGTGCGGGTGCAATTTACCGAGCACGTCGCCGACCACCGTGGCCGATTTGCGCGGCTTGGCGGTGGAATTGAGGCCCATTTCATTCATCGCATACAGGATGCGGCGCTGCACCGGCTTCTGGCCGTCGCACACGTCGGGCAGGGCGCGGCCCTTCACCACCGAGATGGCGTAATCGAGATAGGCGCGTTCGGCAAACGTGGACAGGGTCAGGGTTTCGCCGCCGTCGGTGGGGCCGCCGGGCGGCAGGGCGCCGTCCGGGTCCGGCAGCGCTTCGTCAAAGAGATTTGCTTGAGTCATGTGTGTGTTCGTATTAGATATCTGCTTCGGCTTCGTTGCCGTGTTCTTCGATCCAGGCGCGGCGGGCGGCAGCTTCGCCTTTACCCATCAGCATATTGAAGCGCGCAGCCGAGGCGCCGTGCTCGTACTCGCCCAGGGCGACTGGCAGCAGGCGGCGCGTGTCCGGGTTCATCGTGGTTTCCCACAGCTGCTCGGCGTTCATCTCGCCCAGGCCCTTGAAGCGCGAAATCGACCAGGCGCCTTCTTTCAAGCCGTCCTTGCGCAGCTTGTCCTCGATCGCCACCAGTTCGCCGGCGTCGAGCGCATACAGCTTCTGGATCGGCTTCTTGCCGCGCGCGGGCGCATCGACGCGGTACAACGGCGGGCGGGCGATGCAGATATTGCCGTTGGCGATCAGGCCCGGGAAGTGCTTGAAGAACAGCGTGAGCAGCAGTACCTGGATGTGCGAGCCGTCGACGTCCGCATCGGACAGGATGCAGATTTTGCCGTAGCGCAGACCGGACAGGTCCGGGGTATCGGTGGCATTGTGCGGATCGACGCCGATCGCCACCGAGATATCGTGGATCTCGTTGTTGGCGAACAGGCGGTCACGGTCGGTTTCCCACGAATTGAGCACCTTGCCGCGCAGCGGCAGGATGGCCTGGAATTCCTTGTCGCGGCCCATCTTGGCCGAACCGCCGGCCGAGTCACCCTCGACCAGGAACAATTCGGTGCGGGTGACATCGGTCGATTCGCAGTCGGTCAGCTTGCCCGGCAAAACCGCCACGCCCGACGACTTTTTCTTTTCCACTTTCTGCAGCGAGCGCAGACGCGATTGCGCCTGCTTGATCACCAGTTCGGCCAGCTTTTTGCCGTAATCGACGTGGTGATTGAGCCACAGCTCGAGCGCCGGCTTGGAATAGGTGGAGACCAGTCGCACCGCATCGCGCGAATTGAGGCGCTCCTTGATCTGGCCCTGGAATTGCGGGTCCAGTACCTTGGCCGACAATACGAACGACACGCGGGCGAACACGTCTTCGGGCAGCAGCTTGACGCCCTTGGGCAGCAGCGAGTGCATTTCGACGAAGTTCTTCACCGCGCCATACAAGCCGTCGCGCAGGCCCGATTCGTGGGTGCCGCCGTTGGGGGTGGGGATCAGGTTGACGTACGATTCGCGCACTACCGCGCCTTGTTCGGTCCACGCCACCACCCATGCCGCGCCTTCGCCTTCGGCAAAGCCTTCGGCATCGGGGCCGGCAAACTGCGCGCCTTCGAACAGCGGAATCAGGGTTTCACCATCGGTGGCCTGTGCCAGCGCTTCGGTCAGGTAGCCGCGCAGGCCGTCGTTGTACTGCCAGGTTTGCGATTCGCCGGTCTTGGCATTGGTGAGCGTAACGGTGACACCGGGCAGCAGCACGGCCTTGGAGCGCAGCAGGCGTTGCAGCTCGGTTTGCGAGATGGCCGGCGAGTCGAAGTACTTGGCATCGGGCCAGGCGGTGACGCGGGTGCCGGACTTCTTGCCGTCGCGCGGAGCGACCACGGAAGTGAGCGGCTCGACCACGTCGCCATGCTCGAACACCAGGTGGTGCAGGCCGGTGCCATTGGGTTCCTTGCGCCAGACGGTGATCTCCAGGCGCTTGGACAGCGCGTTGGTGACGGAGACGCCCACGCCGTGCAAACCGCCCGAGAACGCGTACGCGCCGCCCGAACCCTTGTCGAACTTGCCGCCCGCGTGCAGTCGCGTAAACACGATTTCCACCGTCGGCACGCCTTCTTCCGGGTGCAATCCGACCGGAATGCCGCGGCCGTCGTCCTCCACCGTGATGCTGCCGTCGGCGTTCTGGGTGACGATGATGTTCTTGCAGTGGCCGCCCAGTGCTTCGTCCGAGGCGTTGTCGATGACTTCCTGGATGATGTGCAGCGGATTCTCGGTGCGCGTGTACATGCCCGGGCGCTGCTTGACTGGTTCCAGGCCCTTGAGGACCCGGATGGATGATTCGCTATAGTCGGAAACTGGTTTTTTAGTGGCCATACGTGATCAAGCTGATAATGTCGATACTGGGTTTATGTACTGGGCTCATTTACTGGGTTTTTGTACAGTTAATTGCGCGTGTTTGCGTATTCTATCCTCAACCGGAGCAAACAGCGGCAATTTATACACGATGTTTACAAGAGGCCCCCGTCTTTTTAGACCGTTTTTACGGGCTGCCCGATAAGCTGGCTCCATCGCTTAACCCCCATCGGAGCCGCCATGAATCACTTCCCTTGCGTGATGACGCTCAAGGTCGATACCGCATCGGTCACCCAGTTACGCCGCATGGTCACGCGCATCTGCGGCGATTCGCTCGAATTCATCCGTATCGAAATCTGCGAGCACGGCACCCGCATGAAGGTGTGGCTGTGCGTGGGTGCGGCCATGGTCGCGCCGGTGATGGACGCGGTGATGCAGTCGCTGCCCGGCGCGGAGTTCGGGCGATTCACCCAGACAGCCCACTATTAATAGAAAGAGCAATATGAACAAATTACTATTCGCCGCCGCGCTGTGCGCCGCTTTTGCCGCCCATGCGGCGCAGGCCCAGGAAGCCGCCGAGCCCGATAACAAGGTCAGCTTCAACGCCGCCGCAGTCTCCGACTACCGCTATCGCGGCATCTCGCAAACGCGCCTGCAGCCGGCCGTGCAGGGCGGCGTTGATTACGTCAACAACCCCACCGGCCTGTATATCGGCGCCTGGGCGTCGTCGATCAAGTGGACCAAGGATGCCGGCGGCGACGGCGACGTGGAGCTCGACCTCTATGCCGGCAAGCGCGGGCAGGTGAGCGATGCCGTGTCGTACGACGTCGGTGTGCTGACCTACGTGTACCCGTCGAACGGCCTGAAACACGTCGCCGGCTTTGTCAACGCCGACACCACTGAGGTGTATGGCCAGCTCGGTGTCGGCCCCGCGTACGTCAAATACTCGCACGCGGTGACCAACCTGTTCGGCTTCGTGGACAGCAAGAATAGCGGCTACCTCGACGTGGGCGGCAATATCGAGGCAGGCGAAGGCTTCATCATCAACCTGCACGCGGGCCACCAGAAGGTGAAGAACAACCAAGCGGCCGACTACACCGACTGGAAAGTGGGCGCGACCAGGGACTTCGGCATCGTTACCGGTGCGCTGGCCGTGGTGGGGACGAACGCCAGCAAGACCGCGTATGCATCGCCGGTCAACGGCAAGTTCACCGGCAAGACTGCGCTGCTGCTCACCATCAGCAAGACCTTCTGATCCGCGCATTTTCCTTGGTCGGGCCGGCCGGGTAGTACCCGCCCGGCCCGCTTTTTTATCTGTTTTTTATCTGTTGCTTATCTGCTGCTGAACACCTGGCGATACAGGTGGCGTACCTCGGGCGCGCACAGCACGTTGGCGGTCTTGTAGGCATCCGCCTCGAAGGCGCTGTGGTGTGTATGGTAGGTGTCGTGGTCGAGCACTAAAGTGTCGGCCAGGCGTGCGCCGGGCAGCTGCGCCACGAACACCAGCAGGCACCCGGTCTGGTGCGGCGTGAGCGGTTCGCTGCCGTGGGCCACGGTGACCAGCACCCGGGCGCCGGGGTTGGCCGCGCTGGCGGCGCGCAGGCGCGCGAGCAGCGCCGCGTGATGCTGGTGGTCAGGGTGTTGAAGGTCGGCGCGGCGCAGCAGCGCGACGATGACGGCGGCGCCGGCCAGCGAGGCCGCATCGCGGTCCTCGTTGCGCGAGGCGTCGATCACCAGGTCGTCGTAGAGCTGGGGATCGTAGGCGCAGGGTTCGGGGCAGACCAGCAGCACCCGGTTGCCGGCGGCTACCCGCAGCAGCGCCAGTTCCTCGGCCAGGTCGGAGACGGCGTGGTTGCCATCGTGTTCGGTATTACCGGTGAGTGCGACGATCATGCGGTTACCTCCTCCAGAGAATGATACGCCGGTATGGCGTCCAGCGCCGCCAGCGCGGCGGCCAATTGGGTGCGGCAGCTATCGCTGGCTGGCATCATGGGCAGGCGCAGCTCGTCGCGCAGCAATCCCTGCATCGCCAGCGCGGCTTTCAGGGGCGCGGGATTCGGTTCCGAAAACAGCAAACGGATCACCGGCAGCAGGTGGTCGAACACGGTCATCGCCTCGGCCAGGTGGCCGGCGTGGACCAGGTCGTAGACTTGCACGAACAGGTCCACGCGGATGTGGGCGGCAGCGGAAATGGCGCCCTGGCCACCGGCGCACAGGGCCGCGAACAGCAGCGCATCGTCGCCGCACAGCATGGCCAGCGGCGTGTGGCGCACCAGTTCTTCCATCCGTTGCAGGCTGCCGCCGGCTTCCTTGATGGCGGCAAACTGCGGGCGTTGCGCCAGCGTGCGCGCGGTGGCCAGTTCCAGGTTCACGCCCGTGCGCGCCGGCACGTTGTACAGCACGATGGGGCGTCCGGTGGCGTCGGCAATGGTCTCGAAATGGCGCAGCAGGCCTTCCTGCGATGGCCGCACGTAGGCGGGCGTGGCGACCAGGTAGCCGGCCAGTTCAGTGTCGTCGAACTCGCGGACCTTGGCGGCGGCGGAATGGGTGTCGCTACCGCCCACGCCCATCAGGACCGGGCAGCGGCGGTGCGCCGTTTCCAGCACGGCCGACAGCACGGCCGATTGCTCGGCCAGGTCCAGCTGCGACGCCTCGCCGGTGGTGCCGCAGACGACCAGGCCGTGGGCGCCGCCGGCGATCAGGCGGTCGGCCAGCGTCTGCAGGCGGGGCAAGTCGATCTCGCCGTGGCCCATGGGCGTGGCCAGCGGCACCCAGATGCCGCGAAACGAAGTATTCATGATCTTTACAGGTGGTGGAAGACAGGTCCAGCCTATGCCGGCGCCCGTAAAAATGTTCTAAATAGTGCCCAGGACTGCGTAAACAAACCGTAAAGGCGGTGGATTTTTACGGCGCGTTTACAGTTTGTTTACACCCGCCACCCAAGTCTTTACAAAATCTTTAGACCCCTGCCGCTAACCTTTCATCCATCAAAACAAGACCTTCGAGGGTGTGATGGATTTTATATTTATGGGTGTGATTGCGGCCTTCACTGCCGCGATCTGGGCGATGGCCGCCGGCTGCGACAAGCTGGGAGGCCAGCCATGAGCATCTTTTATCTGATCGGCGGCATCGCGTCCGCCGGGCTGCTGGTGTACCTGGTGCTGGCGCTGCTCAAAGCGGAGGAACTGTGATGACCACCCAATCGATATTGCTGCTGGTCGCCTTCCTGGCCGTGCTGCTGGCGCTGGCCTGGCCGCTGGGCGTGGTGTTGGCGCGCGTGGGTGACGGCACGGCCGTTCCCGGCATGGGCTGGCTGGGCAAGCTGGAGCGCCTGCTGTACCGTGCCGCCGGCATCGCCGATAAAGAAGGCCAGCCGCAGGGCCAGGGCTGGCAAGCCTATGCCGTCGCGCTGTTGACATTCAATGCCCTCGGCGTCGTCGCAGTCTATGGTCTGCAACGCCTGCAAGCCTTCCTGCCGCTCAATCCCCAGGGCCTGGCCAATGTCAGCCCCGATTCCGCATTCAACACCGCCGTCAGCTTCGTCGCCAATACCAACTGGCAGGGCTACAGCGGCGAGCAGACCATGAGCTACCTGACCCAGATGCTGGTGCTCACCGGCCAGAACTTCTTCTCGGCCGCCACCGGCATCGCCGTGTGCTACGCACTGATACGCGGCTTCTCGTCGCGCTCGACCAAATCGATCGGCAATTTCTGGGCCGACGTCACCCGTTCGACCCTGTACGTGCTGCTGCCGTTATCCGTGATCCTGGCGGTTTTCCTGGCCGGCCAGGGCGTGATCCAGAACTTCTCCGCATATAAACAAGTGCAGTTGATCGAGCCGGTCACGTACACCCAGCCGAAAATGGACGCCGACAACCAGCCGCTCAAGGATGCCAAGGGTGAACCGGTCACCGAAACCCTGACCACCAGCACGCAAACCCTGGCCATGGGCCCGGTAGCGTCGCAGGAAGCGATCAAGCTGCTGGGCACCAATGGCGGCGGCTTCTTCAACGCCAACTCGGCGCACCCGTATGAAAACCCGACCGCGCTGACCAATTTCGTGCAGATGCTGGCGATCTTCCTGATTCCGGCCGGCCTGTGCTTCGCGTTCGGCCGCATGGTCGGCGACCGCCGCCAGGGCTGGGCGGTGCTCGGCGCGATGACCGTGCTGTTCGTCGCCGCCACGCTGGTGGTGATGGGCGCCGAACAGCAGGTTCACCCGGCGCTGCAAGCACTCAATATCGACCAGTCGGCCAGCAGCCTGCAATCGGGCGGCAATATGGAAGGCAAGGAGACGCGCCTCGGTATCAGCGCTTCCACCCTGTTCGCCGCTGTCACGACAGCTGCCTCGTGCGGCGCCGTCAACGCCATGCACGACTCGTTCACGCCGCTCGGCGGCATGATCCCGATGGTGTTGATGCAGTTCGGCGAAGTGATTTTCGGCGGCGTCGGTTCGGGCCTGTACGGCATGCTGATCTTCGCCATCCTGGCCGTGTTCATTGCCGGCCTGATGATCGGCCGCACGCCGGAATACCTGGGCAAGAAAATCCAGGCCTACGAGATGAAGATGACGTCGATCGCCATCCTGGTCACGCCCACGCTGGTACTGGCCGGTACCGCGCTGGCGGTGATGACCGACGCCGGCCGCGCCGGCATTCTCAACCCCGGCGCCCACGGCTTCTCCGAGATCCTGTATGCCCTCAGCTCTGCCGCCAACAACAACGGCAGCGCGTTTGCCGGCCTGTCCGCCAACACGCCGTTCTACAACACTCTGCTGGCGGTGGCCATGTGGTTCGGCCGCTTTGCCGTGATCGTGCCGATCCTGGCGGTGGCCGGTTCGCTGGCCGGCAAGCAGCGCCTGGGCGCCAACGCCGGCACCATGCCCACCCACGGCCCGATGTTCATCGGCCTGTTGATTGGCGTGGTGGTGCTGGTCGGCGTGCTCAATTACGTGCCGGCGCTGGCGCTCGGTCCCGTGGTTGAACACTTGCAGATGTTTGCTCATTAATTCGCAGGATCTCATCATGTCAACAACTCAAAAAGAAATGACGCTGTTTACGAATGCAGCCAACACGCCGCCTAAAAAACTGCGCCTGTTCGACAGCGAACTGCTGCTGCCGGCGATTGCGTACTCGTTCAAGAAACTCAGCCCCGCGACGCAAGTACGCAGCCCGGTGATGTTCGTGGTGTATGTCGGCAGCATCATCACCACCTTGCTGTACCTGCAGGCGCTGTTCGGCCAGGGCGAGGCGCCGGCCGGTTTCATCCTGGCGATCTCGGTCTGGCTGTGGTTCACGGTGCTGTTTGCAAACTTTGCCGAGGCGCTGGCCGAAGGCCGCAGCAAGGCGCAAGCCGCGTCGCTGCGCAGCCTCAAGCAGACCGTGAGCGCCAAGAAGCTGGCCTCGCCCAAGTACGGCACCACCTGGCTGCCGCAGCCGGCCACCGATCTGCGCAAGGGTAATTACATCCTGGTCGAAGCCGGCGACGTCATCCCGATCGACGGCGAAGTGATCGAAGGCGTGGCTTCGGTCGACGAGAGTGCCATTACCGGCGAATCGGCGCCGGTGATCCGCGAGTCGGGCGGCGATTTTTCGTCGGTTACCGGCGGCACCCGCGTGCTGTCGGACTGGCTGGTGGTCAAGGTCACCGTCAATCCGGGCGAGACTTTTTTGGACCGCATGATCTCGATGGTGGAGGGCGCCAAGCGCCAGAAAACCCCGAACGAGATCGCGCTGACCATTCTGCTGGTGGCGCTCACCATCGTGTTCCTGATCGTGACCATCACCTTGCTGCCGTTCTCGCTGTTCTCGGTGCAGGCCGCCCAGTCGGGCACGCCGGTCACCATCACGGTGCTGATCGCGCTGCTGGTGTGCCTGATTCCGACGACCATCGGCGGCCTGCTGTCGGCCATCGGCGTGGCCGGCATGAGCCGCATGATGCAGGCCAACGTGATCGCCACGTCGGGCCGCGCAGTGGAAGCAGCGGGCGACGTCGATGTGCTGATGCTCGATAAGACCGGCACCATCACGCTCGGCAACCGCCAGGCATCGTCCTTCGTGCCGGCGCCCGGCGTGACCGAACAGCAGCTGGCCGACGTGGCGCAACTGGCGTCGCTGGCCGACGAAACCCCGGAAGGGCGCAGCATCGTGGTGCTGGCCAAGCAGAAGTTCAACATCCGCGAGCGCGAGATGGCGTCGTTGAATGCCGTGTTCGTGCCGTTCACCGCGCAAACCCGCATGAGCGGTGTCGATATCGGGGTCGGCCCTGATGCGAGGGCCGTGCGCAAGGGCGCGGCCGACAGCGTGCGCCGTTACGTGGAGTCGCTCGGCCAGCCCAATGCCTACCCGGCCGAAGTGGGCCGCGCCGTGGACGACATCTCGCGCCGGGGCAGCACGCCGCTGGTGGTCACCGATGGTGGCCGGGTGATGGGCGTGGTGGAACTGAAGGACATCGTCAAGGGCGGCATCAAGGAGCGCTTCGGTGAGCTGCGCCGCATGGGCATCAAGACCGTGATGATCACCGGCGACAACCAGCTGACCGCCGCCGCCATCGCCGCCGAAGCGGGCGTGGACGACTTCCTGGCCGAAGCCACGCCGGAAGACAAATTAAAGCTGATCCGTAAATACCAGGCCGAAGGCCGCCTGGTGGCCATGACCGGCGACGGCACCAACGACGCCCCGGCGCTGGCGCAGGCCGACGTGGCGGTGGCGATGAACTCGGGTACCCAGGCGGCCAAGGAAGCCGGCAACATGGTCGATCTCGATTCGAATCCGACCAAGCTGCTCGAGATCGTCGAAATCGGCAAGCAGATGCTGATGACGCGCGGCGCGCTGACCACGTTCTCGATCTCGAACGACATCGCCAAGTATTTCGCCATCATCCCGGCGGCGTTCGTGGGCACGTATCCGCAATTGAAGGCGCTCGACGTGATGCAGCTGGCCAGCCCGTCGTCGGCGATCATGTCGGCGGTGATTTTCAATGCCTTGATCATCGTGGTGCTGATTCCGCTGGCGCTCAAGGGCGTCAAGTACCGGGCCATCGGCGCGGTGGCGCTGCTGCGCCGCAACCTGCTGCTGTATGGGCTGGGCGGGATCGTGCTGCCGTTCGCGGGCATCAAGCTGATCGACATGGTGCTGGCGGCATTACATCTCGTATAACAACCACCTGCCTTCGATCCGTCATTCCCGCGACAGCGGGAATCCATAGACACTGCGATTGGTCGCAGCTTGTGCCCACGCTGGCACTGCTCAACTATTCCATGGATCCCCGCCTGCGCGGGGATGACGGGTTCAGAGCCAACTTAAATAACCGGAGCTGTCATGACATCCCATTTACGTCCCGCCTTTGTGATCTTCGGCGCACTCACCATCCTCTGCGGCGTGTTCTACCCGCTCGCCGTCTCCGGCATCGCCACCGCCGCCTTCCCGGCGCAAGCGGCCGGCAGCCTGGTGCAGGTCGACGGTAAAACCGTCGGCTCGTCGCTGATCGGCCAGTCGTTTACGTCGCCCAAGTACTTCTGGGGCCGCCCGTCCGGCACCGGTCCGATGCCCAACAACGGCGCCGGTTCGTCCGGCACCAACCTTGGCCCCACCAACGCGGCGCTGCTGGATGCTGTCAAAGGCCGGGTCGAGGCCCTCAAGGCGGCTGATCCGGCTAACACTGCGCCGATTCCCGTGGACCTGGTCACCGCATCGGCCAGCGGCCTCGATCCCGAGATCAGCCCGGCCGCTGCCCGCTACCAGGCCGCGCGCGTGGCCGCCGCCCGCCAGTTCAACACCAACCAGGTGCTGGCGCTGATCGAGCAGCACACGCGTCCGCAATATTTCGGCTTTTTCGGCGAGCCGCGCGTCAATGTCCTGGCGCTGAACCTGGCGCTCGACCAGACCGGCCGTTGATCAATCCAAGGTAGAATCGCCGCATGTCCATCCCCCACGAGAGTTCGCGCCCCGATCCCGACGCCTTGCTGACGCAAGTCCAGGCGGGGGAGCGGCGCGCTGCGCGCGGCAAGCTGCGCATTTATTTCGGCGCGTCGGCCGGCGTGGGCAAGACCTACGCCATGCTGGCTGCCGCCCGCAAGCTCGAGCTTGAGGGGCATCCTGTGCTGGTCGGCGTGGTAGAAACCCATGGCCGCAGCGAGACCGCCGCCATGCTGGCCGGCCTCGACGTGCTGCCGCCGCGCGCGGTCGAGCATCGCGGCCGCGTGCTCAATGAATTCGACCTCGACGCCGCGCTGGCGCGCCATCCGCCGCTGATCCTGCTGGACGAACTGGCGCACTCCAACGCGCCCGGTTCGCGCCATCCCAAGCGTTGGCAGGACGTGGAAGAGCTGCGCGACGCCGGCATCGACGTGCTGACCACCGTCAACGTCCAGCACCTGGAGAGCCTCAACGACGTGGTGGGCGGCATTACCGGCATCCGCGTGGGCGAGACCGTGCCCGACACCGTGTTCGACCAGGCCGACGAGGTGGTGCTGGTCGATCTTCCGGCCGACGAACTGCTGGCGCGCCTGAAGGCCGGCAAGGTGTACCAGGCGCCGCAGGCCGAGCGGGCGTCGAAAAACTTCTTCCGCAAGGGGAACCTGATCGCGCTGCGCGAGCTGGCGCTGCGCCGCACCGCCGACCGCATCGAGGACGACGTCCGTGCCTACCGGGTGGAGCAGTCGATTGCCGACATCTGGAAAACCGGCGCCGCGCTGCTGGCGTGCGTGGGACCGAATCCGGGCGCCGAACACACGGTGCGCAGCACGGCGCGCCTGGCCGGCCAGCTCGGTACCGACTGGCACGCGATCTACGTGGAGACGCCGGCGCTGCAAAAGTTGCCGGCCGCGCGCCGCGAGCAGATCCTGCGCACACTGAAGCTGGCCGAGGACCTGGGCGCCACCACTGCCGTGGTGCCGGGCCGCGACGTGGCGCTGGCGGCGGTGGAATATGCGCGCAGCCACAACCTGTCCAAGTTCGTGCTGGGCCGTTCGCGGTCGTCGCTGCCGTGGCAAACCCCGCACATCAAGCGCCTGGCCCGCTATGCGCCCGACCTCGACCTGGTCGAAATCGGCGCCGCCAGCATCGAGGCGCCTGCCAGTTCGGGCAAAAACAGCGCCGGTACCGCCTGGGGCGCCGATGCGGCTGCCGACGCTGACCCTGGCGCCGGCCAGGACGGCTACGGCGACGGTGGCGCTGACGGGCGCGCGGCGCAGGGCCTGTCCGGCGCGCGCCTGCCGTGGACGCAGCAGCGCGCCACCGGCTATGCCGTGGCTGTCGCAGCCAGCTTCGCCATCGCACTGGCCGCCATGCCGCTGCTGGCCTGGCTGGACCTGGCCAATATCGCCATGCTGTTCCTGCTCGGCGTGCTGCTCACGGCCGTGCGGTTCGGACGCGGGCCGTCGGTGGTGGCAACTTGCGTGAGCGTGGCCTGCTTTGACTTTTTCTTTGTTTCCCCGCGCTTCGACTTTGCCGTGTCGGATTTTCAGTACGTGATCACCTTTGTGGTGATGCTGGCCGTGGGCCTGATCACCGGCCATTTGACGTCCGGCCTGCGCTTCCAGGCGCGGGTGGCGGCGCAGCGCGAGAAGCGTTCGCGCGCGCTGTACGAGTTTGCCCGCGAACTGTCGGGCGCCCTGCAAACCGGGCAAATCTTCGACACCACGCGCCACTTCATCGAAAACGCCTTCCGCGCCCGCGCCACCTTGCTGCTGCCCGATGCCGACGGCCGCCTGCTGCCGCCGCCGGCCGGCATGGCGCTCGATATCGGCATCGCCCAGTGGGCCTTCGACAACGCCGAAAGTGCGGGCCTGGGCACCGACACGCTGCCGGCCAGCACGCTGTTCTACCTGCCGCTGGTTGCGCCGATGCGCACCCGGGGCGTGCTGGCGATTGCGCCGCTGCGCCAGCGCTGGCTCCTGATCCCCGAACAACGCCAGCAGCTCGACACCTTTGCCGCGCTGGCCGCGATTGCGCTCGAGCGCGTGCACTACATCGAGGTGGCGCAGAACGCACTGGTCAACATGGAATCCGAACGGCTGCGCAATTCGCTGCTGGCGGCGCTGTCGCACGATGTGCGCACGCCGCTGACGTCGCTGGTGGGGCTGTCCGAATCGCTGGCCGGCGCCAAACCGCCGCTGCCCGACGCCCAGCGCGAGGTGGCCGAGGCGCTGCACGACGAGGCGCTGCGCATGAGCGCCATGGTGGCCAATCTGCTCGACATGGCGCGCATCCAGAGCGGCGAAGTGAAATTCAATTTGCAGTGGCAGCCGCTCGAAGAAGTGGTGGGCAGCGCGCTGCGCGCCAGCGGCTCGCAATTGACCGGCCACCACGTGCGCACCGAGCTGCCCAAGGATCTGCCGCTGCTGCGCTACGATGCCGTGCTGATCGAGCGGGTGCTGGCCAACCTGGTGGAAAACGCCGCCAAGTACACGCCGTCCGGTTCCACCATCGCCATCGCCGCCGCGCTGCACGGCCAGTGGATCAACATTACCGTGGCCGACGACGGCCCCGGCTTGCCGCCGGGCCGCGAGGAAGCGATCTTCGAAAAATTCACGCGGGGCGAACGCGAGTCGGCCAAGCCGGGTGTTGGCCTGGGGCTGGCGATCTGCCGCGCCATCGTGGAGGCGCACGGTGGCCGTATCAGCGCCGCCGCGCACGCGTCACCATTGGGCGGCGCCGCCTTCACCTTTACCCTGCCATTGGGCACACCGCCAGCCATGCCGGAGCTGGAGCCTGAACCGGAGACCGCATGACGGAGCACATCACCACACCTACTGCCTTGCTGGTGGAAGACGAACCGCAAATCCGCCGCTTTGTGCGCGCCGCGCTGGAAGAGGAGGGCTGGCAGGTGTTCGAATCGGCCACGCTGCAACGGGGCCTGATCGACGCCGGCACCCGCAAGCCGGACCTGATCGTGCTCGACCTGGGGCTGCCCGACGGCGACGGCATCGACTTCGTGCTGGATCTGCGCAAATGGTCCACGGTGCCGGTGATCGTGCTGTCGGCGCGGGTCAACGAAGCGGACAAGATCCGCGCGCTCGACGCCGGCGCCGACGATTATTTAACGAAACCATTCGGCGTGGGGGAGTTGCTGGCCCGGGTGCGCGCGACCTTGCGCCGCCAGCGCCAGCCGGCGGCCAGCCAGGACGGCTTGGTCGCGTTCGGCGACGTGGCCGTGGATTTGCAAAACCGCCGCGTGACGCGCGGCGGAGAAAACGTGCACCTGACGCCCACCGAGTACCGCCTGCTGGCGGTGCTGGTGGCTAATGCAGGACGGGTGATGACCAACCCGCAGCTGCTGCGCGCCGTGTGGGGGCCGTCGCAGTCGGAGAACGGCCATTACCTGCGCATCTACATGGGCCACCTGCGGCACAAGCTCGAAGCCGATCCGACGCAGCCGAAGTTCTTGCTGACGGAGACGGCGGTCGGCTATCGCCTGCAACTGCCGGCTTAGTTAATTGCCCCGCTACTTGCTCAACGCCCGCATCGCCCGCTCCAGCCCATCGATGGTAATCGGATACATGCGGTTGTTCATCAACTGGCGGATGATGGCGATCGACTGTCGGTACTGCCACAACCCTTCCGGCTCGGGATTCAACCACGCGAACTTCGGAAACGCGTTGGTAAAGCGCGTGAGCCACTCGCTGCCGGCTTCCTTGTTGTTGTACTCGACCGAACCGCCCGGATGCAGCACCTCGTAGGGACTCATGGTGGCGTCGCCGACGAAAATCAGCTTGGTGTCGGGCGGGTACTTGCGCAGGATGTCCCAAGTGCTGAAGCGCTCGGACTGGCGGCGGCGGTTGTTCTTCCACACGAAGTCGTACACGCAGTTGTGGAAGTAATAGAATTCCATGTTCTTGAATTCGGTGCGCGACGCCGCAAACAGTTCCTCGGTGCGCTCGATATGGTCGTCCATCGAACCACCGACGTCGAACAGCATCAGCACCTTGATGTTGTTCTTGCGCTCCGGCTGCATTTTCAGATCGAGGAAGCCGGCGTTGCTGGCCGTGGCATGGATGGTGGCGTCGAGCGCCAGTTCCTCGTGCGCGCCTTCGCGCGCGAACTTGCGCAGCCGGCGCAGCGCCACCTTGATGTTGCGGGTGCCGATTTCACGCTCGCCGTCGTAGTCCTTGAACGCGCGTTCTTCCCACACCTTGACCGCCGTGCGGTTGCCGCCCTTGCTGCCCGGCGTACCAATATGGATGCCTTCCGGGTTGGTGCCGCCGTGGCCGAACGGCGACGTGCCGCCGGTGCCGATCCACTTGCTGCCGCCTTCGTGGCGTTCCTTCTGCTCTTTTAACAGCTCGGCCAGCCGGTCCATCAGCTTGTCGTAGCCGAATTTTTCCAGCTGCGCCCTTTGCTCGTCGGTCAGCTCGCGCTTCATCCGCTGCAGCAGCCAGTCGAGCGGAATCTGGCTTTTCTCGTCGAAGTTGGCGGCGATGCCCTTGAAGTACAGGCCGAAGGCGCGGTCGAACTTGTCGTAGTGGGCTTCGTCCTTCACCAGCGTCAGGCGCGCCAGGTAGTAAAAGTCGTCGAGCGATGTGTCGATGACATTCTTTTGCAGCGCCTCGAGCAGCGTCAAAAACTCCTTGATCGACACCGGGATTTTGGCGTCTTTCAGGGTGAAGAAGAAATCGATCAGCATGCCTAGCTCCGGCCGTAGCGGGCAAGCCGGTACAGCAACTGGGCCTTGATCTCGGGCCATTCGCCGGCGGCGATGCTGTACATGACGGTGTCGCGCACGGTGCCGTCGCGGCGCACGGCGTGGTGGCGCAGCACGCCGTCTTTTTTCGCGCCCAGGCGCTCGATGGCGGCCTGCGATGCGTGGTTGAAGTTATCGGTGCGCAGGCCGACCAGCGCCGCGCCCAGGGTCTCGAACGCGTGCTCCAGGAGCAGCAGCTTGCAGGTGGTATTGACATGCGTGCGCTGCCGGCTTTTGGCGTACCAGGTGTAGCCGATTTCGAGACGGCCGATGGCGGGCACGATGTCGTGGTAGCTGGTGGTGCCGATGACGGTGTCGGTGGCGGCATCGACCACGGCAAACGCCAGCCGGCTGCCACGCATTTCGTAGGCCTTGAAGATGTAGCCGTCCACCTCGTGCGGCTCGGGCACGGAGGTGATGCGCAGCGTCCACAGTTCGCCGTCGGTGGCGGCCGCGCGCAGGCCTTCGGCGTGGTGCGGCGCCAGTGGTTCGAGGCGCACGCCGTGCAGTTCCAGGGTGACGGGAGCAATTTCTTTCATCAGCGGTTGGTCCTTGCCATTTGTACCAGGCGCTGGAACAGGTGCACGTCCTGCTCGTTTTTCAGCAGGGCGCCATGCAGCGGCGGCACGCTGGCCTTGTGGTCGGTGCCGTGCAGTTCTTCGGGGGAGATGTCCTCGGCCATCAGGAGTTTGAGCCAGTCGAGGAACTCGGACGTCGAAGGCTTTTTCTTCAGGCCCGGCACGTCGCGCACGGCATAAAAGGTTTGCAGGGCCTGCGCCAGCAGCTCTTTTTTCAAATTCGGGTAGTGCACTTCGACGATGCGCGCCATGGTGTCGCGGTCGGGGAACTGGATGTAATGGAAGAAGCAGCGGCGCAGGAAGGCGTCGGGCAGTTCCTTTTCGTTGTTGGACGTGATGATCACCAGCGGCCGGTGCACGGCGCGCACCATCTCGCGCGTTTCGTACACGTAGAACTCCATGCGGTCGAGTTCGCGCAGCAGGTCGTTGGGGAATTCGATGTCGGCCTTGTCGATCTCGTCGATCAGCAGCACCACCGGCGCTGGCGCGGTAAAAGCCTGCCATAGCACGCCCTTGACGATGTAGTTCTGGATGTCGCGCACGCGCTCGTCGCCCAGTTGCGAGTCGCGCAGGCGCGAGACGGCGTCGTATTCGTACAGACCCTGCTGCGCCTTGGTGGTGGACTTGATGTGCCACTGCATCAGCGGCATGTCGAGCGCGGCGGCCACTTCTTCGGCCAGCATGGTTTTGCCGGTGCCGGGCTCGCCCTTGATCAGCAGCGGACGCTGCAAGGTGAGGGCGGCGTTGACCGCCAGTTTGAGGTCGGCGGTGGCGACGTACTGGTCGGAACCTTCAAAGCGGGGAGTGGCTTGCATGCGTGGGTCTCGGGGTGTGGACGATGGAGCCAAGTATAGTGGAGAAGGGGCGCGGGCGCGTTACGCTGCACTGCAAAAGACGGCGCCATCGGTGTTGTTTCCAGCGACGATACTGTGTAGCTTTGTCAAATTTGTTAGGTTAGAATCCCTGCACTGGTAGTGCAAAAGTCAAGTGTTCAGCAGCAGGCGTCGATTACCCACCTAGCAAAGACCATGAAAAAAATCACAGCACTACTTGTCTTAGTCAGCGTCACCCAAGTGGGCACGGCGGCGGAAATCGTGGGCAATGCCCAGGCCGCCAAAGCGAAGATCGAAATGTGCATCGGTTGTCATGGCATTCCCGGCTACAAGGCCACTTTCCCGGAAGTTTACCAGGTGCCGATGATCGGCGGGCAGGGCGCCAAGTACATCGAGGCGGCGCTGCAAGCGTACAAAAAAGGTGACCGCAAGCATCCGAGCATGCGCGGCATCGCCGCCAGCCTGTCGGACCAGGACATTGCCGACGTCGCCGCATTCTATGCGCAGCAAACCAGGGCCGGGAGCGCCAAATGAATCATCTCAAAGCTGTAGTTGTGGCGCTCGTTTGCGGCGCCATCTCCATGACGGCCCAGGCCGCCGGCAACGTGGCCAACGGCAAGGCGCTGGCCGACAAGTACAACTGCTTCACTTGCCACGGCAAGGACTACAACACGCCGCTCGATCCCAGCTATCCCAAGCTGGCCGGCCAGCACCGCGACTACCTCGAACATGCACTGGTCGCCTACAAGCGCGGCGATGGCGCCTACGGCCGCAACAACGCCATCATGACCGGCCAGGTCAAGCCGCTGAGCAACAAGGACATCAAGGATCTGGCTGCTTACCTGCATAGTTTGCCAGGCACGATGGCCGTCCACCGCTGAGCGTTCCTGGTCCCCGAAGCCACGCCAATCCCCCCGGTTGGCGTGGCTTTTTGCATGGTTCTGCGGTTAGTAACTACGTAGTTTGAGCGCCTTTGCGTAAGTGTTATCCCCATTCTCGCCCCCAGAGGACGCTGATAAAATCGATATCCTTGATTTTAACTATGGACACGCGCGCAGCTTTATGCGTGCTTGCGCCGGCAGCCGTCATCCCCTCACTGGCCGCGATCCTGCGGCAGACAGCCACCTACGATTACCTTGTCATCGTCCCTGGTAATGGCCGGCCGCACCGTCCCGATCACCACCACGGAGTTACGTATGCGTAAGTCAATTGTTATCCTGATGTCGTGCCTGATCCTGGCCGCATGCAGCAAGTCGCCGGCACCGACCGACGACAAACCGGTCGACGTCCTGTTGATCGGCGCCGGCACCATGAGCGCCACCCTGGGCACCATGCTCAAGGAACTCGACCCCACCCTGACCATGGCCTTCTACGAGCGCATGGACAAAGTGGCTGCCGAAAGCTCGGACGCGATGAACAACGCCGGCACCGGCCACTCGGCATTCGCCGAACTGAACTACACCCCGGAAGCGGCCGACGGCCACATCGAGACCAAGAAAGCGGTCGATATCAACGAACAGTTCGAAGTGTCGAAGCAGTTCTGGGCCTACCAGGTCAAGAACGGCTACCTCGGCGCGCCGAACACCTTCATCAACAATGTGCCGCACATGGCCTTTGTCTGGGGCGATGACAACATCAATTTCCTGCGCAAGCGCTATGCTGCACTGCAAAAGGAAAACCTGTTCAAGGGCATGTTGTACTCGGAAGACCCGGCCAAGATCGCCGAATGGGCGCCGCTGGTGATGACCGGCCGTGATCCGTCGCAAAAGATCGCCGCCACCCGCATGGACATCGGTACCGACGTCAACTACGGCACCCTGACCCGCGCGCTGGTCAAGCACCTGACCGACTCGCACGGCGCCACCGTCAACCTGCGTACGCAAGTGGAAGACATCAAGCGCGGCACCGACGGCAACTGGAACGTCACCGTCAAGAACCTCGATACCAACGCCGTGAAAACCGTGCGCGCCAAGTTCGTGTTCGTGGGCGCCGGCGGCGGTTCGCTGCCGCTGCTGGAAAAATCGGGCATCCCGGAAGCCAAGGGCTACGGCGGCGTACCGGTCGGCGGCCAATGGCTGGTGACCACCAATCCGGACCTGGTGGAAAAGCATGCTGCCAAGGTGTACGGCAAGGCGTCGGTCGGTTCGCCACCGATGTCGGTACCGCACCTGGATACCCGCATCATCGACGGCAAGAAAGCCCTGCTGTTCGGACCGTTCGCAACGTTCTCGACCAAGTTCCTGAAAAACGGTTCGTGGGTGGACCTGCCAGCCTCGATCGGCACTGGCAACGTGCGACCGATGCTGCAAGCCGGCTGGGATAACATTCCGCTGACCAAGTACCTGATCGAACAGGTCATGAATTCGCCGGAAGACCGCCTGGCCACGCTGCGTGAATACCTGCCGGAAGCGAAGATGGAAGACTGGACCCTGCAAAACGCTGGCCAGCGCGTGCAGATCGTCAAGGACCTGCCAGAAAAAGGCGGCGTACTGCAGTTCGGTACCGAAGTCGTCGGTTCGGCCGATGGCAGCATCGTGGCCCTGCTCGGTGCTTCGCCAGGCGCTTCGACCGCGCCACCGATCATGATCAAGGTATTGCAAACCGCGTTCAAGGCCAAGCTGGCCACGCCGGAATGGGATGCCAAGATGAAGGCCATGGTGCCATCGTATGGTCAAAAGCTGAACAACGACCCGGTGCTGGCTAACAAGATTCGCCAGTACAGCAGCTCGGTGCTGGGCCTGAAAGCGTTCACGCTCGATGAAACCGGCAACGCGCAGCCAGGTCCGGCCGTGGTGCCGGTGGCAGCCGTCAACTAAGCCAGGCGCTACAGTAAAAAGGCCACGCGATGCGTGGCCTTTTGCATTGGGGAAACGATTTATCCGATGAGCGGATGCCTGGCGGACGCTTATCGGATACGCCGGCGGATCGCCTCGACGTACGCCAGCCCATCGGGCGGCGTGCCGTTGCGCTGGGCGGTCCAGATCATCTCCCCCAGGCATTCCATGATTTCGTGCTGCGCCGCGTGGGCGTCGTCGAGCTTGAGGGTGAGGGCGGTGGCGGCATCGCGGATGCCGGGCGGCTGGTCGATCGAGATCTGTTCGTCGATGGACAGGTGCATCGACAAGTGCAGGAACGGGTTGGCCTGCGCGCCTTCGACCGAATAGTTGCGGCCCAGCGCGGACTCGACGTCGGCCAGCACGTCGTGGTGTTCGGGGTGGTGGCGCACCCAGTCGGCCGCCATCGCTTCGAGCGGGGTCAGGATGTCATTGGCGCGCTGCTTGCGGAAAACCTCGCAAAAGAAGCGGCGCACATCGTCGGATGAGGGATTGAACATGATGGCGACATTGTACCCCCACCAGCATCGAGATGCCGGTGAAGGTATTTTTGTCAGACCTTAGCTGCCGGTCTTGATGATCGCAGGCGGCGCGCCGATGGCCGGCGGTTCGGCGACCTGCGCCGATACCTGGGCGCGGCGCTCCACTTCGGCGCCGGCACCTGCACCCGCGCGGGGCTGACGCAGGTAGCGCGAGCCATGGCGCCGCTCGTGGCCGTTGGGCGGCCAGGTGAGGAACCGTGACAGTTCCTGCAAGGCGCGCTGGTACACATCGCGCTTGAACTCGATGACGACGTCGAGCGGCACCCAGTACTCGTGCCACCGCCAGGCGTCGAACTCGGGGTGGTCGGTCAGGCGCAGATTGACGTCGTTGTCGCGCGCACACATGCGCAACAGGAACCAGATCTGCTTCTGGCCACGGTAATGGCCGCGGATTTCCCGCTTGATAAAATGGTCGGGCACCTCGTAACGCAACCAGTCGCGGGTGCGACCGACGATCTTGACGTGCTCGGCCCGCAAACCGATTTCTTCCTCCAGCTCCCGATACATCGCCTGCTCAGGCGTTTCTCCGTACTTGATACCACCTTGTGGAAATTGCCATGAATGCTCGCGCACCCGCTTGCCCCACCACACCTCGTTCTGGGCGTTGAGCAGGATGATGCCGACGTTGGGCCGAAACCCTTCACGATCCAGCATATTGCACCTCAAACTTTCTGCGACTGAGCTCCCTGCTTATATTTTTGCCCACAAAAAGACGCTTCGGCGGGAATTCCGCGGTACGAAATCGGTCGAAGGGCCATGGTTTGAACGCATTTGTATAAAGTATGGACGCATCAGCCAGCTAATCCTTTAAAATTAGGTTGATTATAACTCTCTCTTTTTAAAAAGAATTCACCGTATGCGCGCCTCACGTTTTTTTATTTCCACGCTTAAAGAAGCACCAGCCGATGCAGAGATCGTCTCCCACCAGTTAATGATGCGTGCAGGCATGATCAAGCGCCTCGGTTCGGGCATCTACACGTACATGCCGATCGGCCTGCGCGTGATCCGCAAGGTCGAAGCCATCGTGCGCGAAGAGATGAACCGTTCCGCCGCTGTCGAACTGCTGATGCCGCTGATTCAGCCGGCCGAGCTGTGGCAGGAGACGGGCCGCTGGGACAAGATGGGCGCCGAACTGCTGCGCGTCAAGGACCGCCACGGCCGCGAATTCGCGTTCCAGCCCACGGCCGAGGAAGTGATTACCGACGTCGTGCGCTCGGAGATCAAGTCCTACCGCCAGTTGCCGTTGAATTTCTACCACATCCAGACCAAGTTCCGCGACGAACGCCGTCCACGCTTCGGCCTGATGCGCGGCCGCGAGTTCACCATGAAGGATGCGTACTCGTTCGACCGCGACGTGGCCGGCATGCAAGCTTCGTACAAGATCATGTATGACGCCTATGTGCGTATTTTCAACCGTTTCGGTTTGAAGTTCCGTGCGGTAGCGGCCGATAACGGCGCCATCGGCGGCACCGGCTCGCACGAATTCCACGTGATCGCCCACACCGGCGAGGACGCGCTGGTCTATTGCGCCACCTCCGACTACGCCGCCAACATGGAAGCGGCCGAAGCGCTGCCCGCCACCGCCGAGCGCGCAGCTGCCGCCCAGGCGCTGACCAAGGTCGCCACACCGGACGCCACCAAGTGCGAACTGGTGGCCGCCCAACTGGGCCTGCCGCTGGCGCACACCGTGAAAACCCTGGCGCTGACCGTGGAGACGGAAAAAGACGGCAAAGTGACTAAACAGTATTTCATGTTGTTGCTGCGCGGCGACCATGAACTCAACGAGATCAAGGTCACCAAGGTGGCCGGCCTGGCCGGTCACCGCTTCTCGACCGAAGAAGAAATCGCCGAAGTCTATGGCTGCGTGCCCGGCTACCTGGGTCCGATCGGCACCAAGGGTCCGGTCACCGTGGTGGCCGACCGCACGGTTGCCAACATGGCCGATTTTATTTGCGGCGCCAACGACGCCGGCTACCACTACACGGGCGCCAACTGGGGCCGCGATGTGGCGGAACCAGCGATTGTCGCCGACCTGCGCAACGTGGTCGAAGGCGATGCCTCGCCGGACGGCCGGGGCGTGCTGACCATCGAGCGCGGCATCGAAGTCGGTCACGTGTTCCAGCTGGGTACCGCTTATTCGGCCGCCATGAAGGCCACGTTCCTCGACGAAAACGGCAAACCGGCGCCGCTGCAGATGGGGTGCTACGGCATCGGCATCACCCGCATCCTGGGTGCGGCCATCGAACAGAACTTCGACGACAAGGGCATCATCTGGCCGACGTCGCTGGCGCCGTTCGAACTGGTGCTGTGCCCGATGGGCATGGACCGCAGCGAGGCGGTCAAGCAGGCAACCGAGCAGCTGTATGCGGATGCGGTGGCGGCCGGCATCGACGTCATTGTCGATGATCGTGGATTGCGTCCGGGCCAGATGTTCGCCGACTGGGAGCTGATCGGCGTGCCGCACCGCGTGGTGATCGGCGATCGTGGCCTGAAGGAAGGCAACCTCGAGTACCAGGGCCGTCGCGATGCCGAAGCCACGGCAGTGCCGGTGGCCGAGATCCTCAGCTTCGTGCAAGGCAAACTCGGCCAGTGAGTTGCACCATGAGCCGTCATTCCCGCGCACGCGGGAATCCATACTTTGCATCCTGGGAGGCGGTCTATGGGTTCCTGCGTACGCGGCGGTCCGCCGATGCGGAACGACGGAGCTTTGGGCGTGGATGGTTGGTGGCGGTTGCGTTTCTGCTCGCAACCAGCGCCACCGCCGGCAACCAGAAGGAGGAAGCACTCGCCGACTCCGTGCGCGTGGCGCTGGCCAACGCCATCAAGGACCCGACGCCGCCGCGACCCACCTTCCGCAACGACGCCGACCGCCAGCGGTACGAGCTTTGGCTGGCCACCATGTCGGCGCGCCTGCAGCGCAAGCTGCCCGACGACCAGACCCGCAACGAATTCCTCGCCACCGCCTGGTACGAATCGCGCCGCGCCGGGCTCGATCCTGGCCTGGTGCTGGGGCTGATCCAGGTGGAGTCGGCGTACCGCAAGTACGCGGTATCGATTGCCGGCGCACGTGGCTACATGCAGGTGATGCCGTTCTGGACCAATGTAATCGGCGACCGCAACCGCAGCGCCCTGTTCCATATGCAAACCAACCTGCGCTACGGCTGCGCGATCCTGCGCATGTACATCGACATGGAAGGCGGTAACCTGTACCTGGCGCTGGGCCGCTACAACGGCAGCCGGGGCAAGCCCGACTATCCGAACGCGGTACTCAAGGCCTGGAATAACTGGAAATAGCAAACTATCCTCGTTTGGGACCTCCAAAAAGAAATGCCCCCAGCGCGTGAGCGGTGGGGGCATCCCGGCGCGGCTGCGGGGCCGCAGCACTGAGAATTATTTCAGGTGGTCGGAAATGAGCTTGGTCATTTCAAACATCGAAACTTGGGCTTTGCCACCGAACACAGCTTTGAGCTTGTCGTCGGCATTGATCATGCGGCGGTTGGCCGGATCTTGCAGGTCCAGCTTTTTGATGTAATCCCAGACTTTTTTGGTCACTTCGGTACGCGGCAGCGGTGCTTCGCCTACCACGGCTGCCAGCGATGCCGACGGGGTGAGCGCCTTCATGAAGGCGGCGTTCGGTTTGCGGGGTGCGGCAGGGGCGGCGGCTTTTTTCGCTGCTGGCTTGTCGGCCGACTTGGCTGCTGGTTTGTCTGCTTTTGCGGCGGCTGCTTTTGGTGCGGCTGCTTTTTTGGCAGGCGCCGGTTTGTCGGCTGCGGCTGCGGCCGGGGCCTTCTTAGCGGGTGCTGCTGGGGTTTTTTTGGCTGTTGCCATATTCGAGCCTCCTTAACGAACACATGGAAAATTGCGCAATTGATCGCACCGGCTAATATTGGTGGGGATTTAAGCCTTATGCAAGTGTTTTTCGCGTTTTGGCTTGGAAACACCACGTAATTGTGTGGCTATGCGCGCCAGTGCACTCCGGAGGGGCGTGCACTGGGTTTTTTCCCTGTATTGGCGCGGTTTTCAGCGGGTTTGCCGCACGCTTATCGCATGCCCGGCATCATGCCTTTCATCGAGCGCATCATCTTCGCCATGCCGCCGCCGGACAGCTTTTTCATCATGGTTTGCATCTGTTCGAACTGGTTGAGCATGCGGTTCACTTCCTGTACCTGCACGCCGGCGCCGGCCGCGATGCGGCGCTTGCGGGTGGCCTTGATCAGTTCCGGCTTGGCGCGTTCCTGCGGCGTCATCGAGTCGATGATGCCGACCATGCGCCGCACCTGCTTGTCGGCTTGCCCCATGTTGGCGTTGCCGGCCGCCTGCTGGAACTGTGCCGGCAGTTTGTCGACCAGGCTGGCCATGCCGCCCATTTTTTTCATCTGGCCCAGCTGCGCCTTGAAGTCGTTCATGTCGAACTTGGCGCCGCTCTTCATCTTGTTGGCCAGGTCGGCGGCGGCCTTGCTGTCCACGCCTTTGCGCGCTTCTTCCACCAGCGCCATGATGTCGCCCATGCCCAGCACGCGGCTGGCCATGCGGGCCGGGTCGAACGCTTCGAGGCCGTCGAGCTTTTCCGACACGCCGGCAAACTTGATCGGCTTGCCGGTGATATGGCGCACCGACAGCGCCGCACCGCCGCGCGAATCGCCATCGAGCTTGGTCAGCACGATACCGGTCAGCGGCAGGGCGTCGTTGAAAGCCTTGGCGGTGTTGATCGCATCCTGGCCCAGCATGGCATCGACCACGAACAGGGTTTCGATCGGCTTGACCGCGCTGTGGACGGCGGCGATCTCTTTCATCATTTCTTCATCGATACCGAGACGGCCGGCGGTGTCGATGATCAGCACGTCGTGGTAGTGCTTTTTGGCCCAGTCCAGCGCGGCCAGTGCGATATCGACCGGCTTGTCCTGCGCGGTGGACGGGAAGAAGTCGGCGCCCACTTGCGCGGTGACCGATTGCAGCTGGGCGATCGCGGCGGGACGATACACGTCGGCCGACACGGTCAGCACTTTCTTTTTCTTTTCTTCCTTGAGGTACTTGGCCAGTTTGCCGACCGTGGTGGTCTTGCCCACACCTTGCAGACCGGCCATCAGGATGATGGCGGGCGGCTGCTGGGCAAAGCTCAGCTGGGTTGCTTCGGGGCCGAGGTCGGCGCCCATCAGGCTGGCCAGCTCGCGCTGCACCACGCCGACCAGCGCCTGGCCTGGCGACAGCGAGGAAATGACTTCCTCGCCCATGGCTTTTTCCTTGACGCGGGCGATGAACTCGCGCACCGCCGGCAGCGCAACGTCGGCCTCCAGCAGCGCCATGCGCACTTCGCGCAGCATCTCGGCAGTGTTGGCCTCGGTCAGACGCGCCTCGCCGCGCATGGTTTTAACCACCTTGGCAAGGCGTTGGGTAAGATTATCTAGCATGATGAACCTGTGGAAGCGGTGATAGGGCAGGGTCCGGACGGACAATGGCCGTCATTTTACCTCAGGATGCGCGGCAAACAACCGTGCAAGGATTGCATCAAAGCACCACCAATGCTACAATGAGAATAATTCTTATTTACATGTTGGCGCCGCCGCGTTGACGCCCGGCCTGTCCCTTCCGCCCCTCCGCCAGCCCCTCTTTAGCCAGCTCCGCGACCGATTCCGGCCAGGCATGGTTCTGCGCATTGCCGCTCATGTTCCGCTCATGTTCCGTTCTCGAGGAGTCCTGATGCACTTTCGTTTCCCCCGCTCGACCGGCGCCCGTCTCGGCACCGTCGCCACCTTGCTGGCTGTGGCCGTCGGCGCCGCGCTGTGGCATACCCGCGAGCCGGCCGTCGTGTATGAAACCGCGCCCGTCAAGCGCGCCAGCATCGAGGCCAGCGTGACTGCCATCGGCACCTTGCAGCCGCAGCGCTATGTCGACGTGGGGGCCCAGGTGTCGGGCCAGATCACGCGCCTGCACGTGGCGCCGGGCAGCACCGTCAAGCACGGCGAGCTGCTGGCCGAGATCGACCCCAGCGTGCAGCAGGCCACCGTCGATGCCGGCCGCGCCGCGCTGGCGGGACTGCGCGCGCAACTGGCCGAGCAGCAGGCCCAGCACCGCCTGGCCGGCCGCCAGCACGCGCGCCAGCAGGTGATGGCCGTGCACGAGGCGACGTCGGTCAACGACCAGGAGATGGCGCAGGCCACGCTGGAGTCGGCGGTGGCCCGCATCGCCAGCCTGAAGGCGCAGATCGACCAGACCCAGGCCACGCTGAAAGCCGACGAAGCGCGCCTCGGTTACACCCGCATCTACGCGCCGATGGCCGGCACCGTGGTCAGCGTCGATGCGAAAGAGGGCCAGACCCTGAACGCAACGTACCAGACGCCGAATATCCTGCGCATTGCCGACCTGTCGGCAATGACAGTGTGGACCGAGGTGTCGGAGGCGGACGTGCGCCGCGTGCGGCCCGAGATGCCGGTGTACTTCACCACCCTGGGCGGCGACGCCCGCCGCTGGCGGGGCAAGGTGCGGCAGGTGCTGCCCGCGCCGGCGGTGGCCGGAGGCGTGGCTGCCGGCACCGCGCTGGCGCCGTCCACCAGCAAGGTGATCCTGTATACAGTGCTGTTCGAAGTCGATAACGCCGACGGCGAACTGATGCCGCAGATGACCGCGCAGGTGGTATTCGTCACGGCGGCCGCCAGCGATGTACTGGCCGCGCCGCTGCCGGCGCTCAAGCCGGTGACCGGCGACGGCGCCAAGCCGGGGCTTTATACGGCGCGCGTGCTGGCGGGTGATGGCGCCGTGCAAACGCGCGAGGTCCGCGTGGGCGTGCGCAACCGCCTCGCCGCCGAAGTGCTCGACGGCCTGCGCGAGGGCGAACTGCTGGTCACCGGCGAGCAGGTGGCCGAAGGCGCCAGCAGGTTCCAGTTATGAGCGCTGCACTGGCACCGGTGGCGGACGACGCGCTGATCCGCCTGCGCGGCATCCGCAAGCAATATGGCGGCGGTGATGCCGGTCAAGGCGGGCTGCCGCCGGTGGAAGTGCTGCGCGGCGTCGATCTCGACATCCACGCCGGCGAATTCGTCGCCATTGTCGGCGCGTCCGGCTCCGGCAAATCGACCCTGATGAACATGCTCGGCTGCCTCGACCGGCCCACTGCCGGCACATATATGTTCGGCGGCCAGGACGTGGCCGGCATGGACGCCGACGAACTGGCGTGGCTGCGGCGCGAGGCGTTCGGCTTCGTGTTCCAGGGCTACCACCTGATTGCCACCGAGTCGGCGCGCGAGAACGTCGAGGTGCCGGCGCTGTACGCAGGCATGCCGGCCGACCAGCGCCACGCGCGCGCCACCGCGCTGCTCGAACGCCTGGGCCTGCAAGGCCGGTTCGACAACCGTCCGAGCCAGCTATCGGGCGGCCAGCAGCAGCGCGTGTCGATCGCACGCGCGCTGATGAACGGCGGGCGCATCATCCTGGCCGACGAACCGACCGGCGCGCTCGACAGCAGGAGCGGCGCCGAGGTGATGGCGCTACTGGGCGAACTGGCCGACGCCGGCCACACCATCATCCTGATCACCCACGACCGCAAGGTGGCGGCCCAGGCGCGCCGCGTGATCGAGATCAGCGATGGGCGCGTCGTTTCTGATGACGGTACTGCTACCCAGATTGAATCTCCAGTCACGCTCCCCCCGCTCGATCTCTCCCGCGCCCGCCACGACAGCGGCGCGCCGCTGCTGGCCGAACTGGCCGACGCCGCCCGCGCCGCCTGGCGCGTGCTGTGGATCAACCGCTTCCGCACCGGTCTGACCTTGCTCGGCATCGTCATCGGTGTGGCATCGGTGATCGTGATGCTGGCCATCGGCCTCGGCACGCGCCAGCAGGTGATGGCGCAACTGGGCGCCTTCGGCTCCAACCTCTTATATATGGCGTCGCGCGGCGAGAGTTCGCGCATTCCGGGGCGCAGCATCACCCTGGGCGACCTCGAAGCGCTGGCCGATGTGCCGGGCATTTCGCACGTGCTGCCCAATGTCACCGGCAACAAGGTGATCCGCCACGGTAACCTCGATGTGCAAACCTATGTGCGCGGCACCGGCGCCGCGCTGCCGCGCATCCAGACCTGGCCGGTGGCGCGCGGCGGCTTCTTTACCGAGGAGGACGACCGCGAGATGGCGACGGTTGCGGTGCTGGGCGCGCGCCTGGCGCAGAAGCTGATGCCCGACGTCGCCAATCCGGTGGGCGAGACCATCCTGATCGGCAACGTGCCGTTCCAGGTGATCGGCGTGATGAGCGCCAAGGGCGCTCTGACCGGCGAAAAGGACGAGGACGACGTGCTGCTGCTGCCGTTTTCCACGGCCGGCATCCGCGTGTTCGGCCAGCGCGAGCCCACCTACACGGTGCTGGCGGCGGCCGATGTCAGCCGCGTGGCCGAGGTGGAGGCAGCGGTGGACGCGGTGCTGTTCGAGCGCCACCGCATCCGCGACTACGGCATCAGCAACGCCGCCGCCTCGATCGCGGCGGAGGCGCGCACGCAGGACAATATGACCATGATGCTGAGCCTGATCGCCGCAGTCTCGCTCGTAGTGGGCGGCATCGGCGTGATGAACGTGATGCTGATGACGGTGCGCGAGCGTACCCGCGAGATCGGCATCCGCATGGCGACCGGCGCGCGCCGGCGCGACATCCTGCGCCAGTTCCTGACCGAGGCGGTGCTGGTGTCGGTGGTGGGCGGCGTGGCCGGCATCGTGGTGGGCGTGGCGTTTGCCGGCTTGCTCCTCGTGTGGCAGGTGCCGGTGATCTTTTCGCTGTCGGCCATCGGCGGGGCGTTCGGCTGCGCCGTGGTGACAGGCCTGGTGTTCGGTTATATGCCGGCCCGCAAGGCGTCAGGACTCGACCCGGTCGTGGCGCTGGCAGGCTGATCACTAAATTTCTCATTGACAAGATATTGGCAATGGCGCATCTTTCTATTTTTGACAATAAGGTGAGTGACAACATGGTTGACTTCAATAAACCGGCGGATCTGTTTGCGCCTGCACCGGCAGCCGCAACGCCGCCGCAGTACCTGAAGTTCCACGCCAGCGGCAGCGAGTATTTCCGCATCTGGATCGTCAACCTGTTGCTCAGCATTGTTACCCTCGGCATCTATTCGGCCTGGGCCAAGGTGCGCCGCAACCAGTATTTCTACTCCAGCACCGAGCTGGCCGGCAGCAGTTTCGAGTACCACGGCAATCCGATCGCGATTCTCAAGGGCCGCATCGTGGCCGCCGTGGTGGTGGGTGCATACGCCTTTGCCGGCAAAGTTTCGCCGCTGCTGGCGGTCGTGATGTTCGTGGTGATGGCGGCCGTGATACCGTGGTTCATCTGGCGCAGCCTGCAGTTCCAGCTGCATAACTCGGCCTGGCGCGGCATCCGTTTCCGCTTCGACGGCCAGCTGCGCGACGCCTACATCAACTGCCTGCTGCGCCCCTTGCTCAACATCGTCACGCTCGGCCTGGCCACGCCGTATATCTACCAGCGCCTGAAGGCCTGGCAGTTCAACGAAAGCCGCTTCGGCCAGGCGCGGTTCGCCACGCGCGCCAGCGTGGGCAGTTTTTACAAGCTGTTCGGCGCGTTCCTGCTGCTCGGTATCGTGGGCGCGGTCGTCTTCGGCTTGCTCTCGGCTCTCATCGTCGGCGCCAACTTGGCCGGGCGCGACCCGAACGCCCTCAACCTTAACCTGAGCCTGGGCGGCATGATTGCCTTCGCGGTGTTCTACCTGCTGATCCTGTCGATGGGGCCGCTGCTGATCGCGCTGGTACAGAACCTGGTGTGGAACAGCGCCAGCCTGGACCAGCACCAGTTCCGCTCCGAGATACGCACCGGCCGCATGCTGTTCATCATCGTCACCAATATCCTGGGCGTGATCTGCACGCTGGGCCTGTTCCTGCCGTTCGCCCAGGTGCGCATGATGCGCTACCGGATCGAATCGTTGATGATGATCCCCGAGGGTAGCCTCGACGAGTTCGTCGCCACCGCCAGCGCCGATGTCAATGCCGCCGGCGAGGGCGTGTCCGACTTCATGGACTTCGACTTCTCGCTGTGACCGGCATGGACACCCCGGCGGTCACCGGCCGTTACTTCGACGGCAAGACGTCGCGCCTGCACCGCGTGACCCTGACCGTGGCCGACGGCATGGCGCACCTGGCCGGCGACGTCGAACGCAGCGCGCCGCTGGCCAGCCTGCGCGTGTCCGAACGGGCGCGCCACGCAGCGCGCAAGGTCAGTTTCGACGACGGCGCCTGGCTCGAGGTAGACGACCGCGCCGCTTTTGCCCAGCTGCTGGCCACCACCGGCCACCGCGACACCGGCGTGGTGCGCGCGCAGCAAAGCTGGCGCGGCGTGCTGCTGGCGCTGGGCGTCACGGTGGGCGTGGTGGTGGCGTCGTATGTGTACGTGCTGCCCGCTGCCGCAGTCTGGGTGGCAAACGCCTTGCCGGTCAAGGTGGAGCGCCAGATGGGGCAGGGCGTGCTGGAGATTCTCGACAAGCGCGCGCTGGGACCGAGCAAGCTGCCGGCCGCGCGCCAGGAGCAGTTGCGCCGGCAATTCGCGGCGCTGGTCGCGCCCGAGCCGGACGCGCCGACCTGGAAGCTGGTGTTTCGCAGCAGCCGCATCGGCCCCAACGCGTTGGCCCTGCCATCGGGCGACATCGTCATGACCGACGAGCTGGTGAACCTGCTCAAGGACGACCAGGCCGTGATGGCCGTGCTGGCGCACGAACTGGGTCACCTGCACCGGCGCCACCTGACGCGCCGGCTGGTGCAAAGTTCGGTCGTGGCGGCGGCCACCTGGGTGATCTTCGGCGACATCTCGGCCATGCTGACGGCGCTGCCCACGGTGGCGCTGGACATGAAATACTCGCGCGACGCCGAGTCCGAGGCCGACGACTACGCGGTGGCCATGCTGCGCCGTAACGGCATCGACCCCGAGCACATGGCACAGGCGTTCGTCAAGCTGGGCGAGGCCAGCGGCGACAGGATGTCGACCTATCTGTCGAGCCACCCGGCCACTGGCGAACGCATCGCGCGCATCCGCGCCGCTCGTTGAACGGTCCCATGCGTTGATCCGCCGCAAAGCCTGAATAATTGCCTCACGGTATATCTTACCGCTGGACAATTATCAGGAGAATCGGATGAACCTCAAAGCACTGGGCTGCCTGCTGGCCCTGGTATCCGTCTGTCACAGCGCGGCTGCGCAGCAGGTGGTCCGGCTCGGCAATCTCAAGCTCGCCCACTTCGGCGCCGTCTCGTATATCAAGGAAATCGCGCCGCAATGCGGCTTCAAGGTGGAGGAGCACGTGTTCGCCAAGGGCCTGGACGTGATGCAGGCCATCATCGCCGGCGAACTTGATGTGGGCACCACCGCGTCGGAGGCGGCCATCCTCGGCCGTGCCGGCGGTGCGCCGATTTTTGTCGTGGCCGGCTTTGCCCGGGGCGGGGCGCGGCTGGTGGGCCGCAGCGACCTGCAGATCAAGAGCGTGCGCGACCTCAAGGGCAAGCGCGTGGGCGTGACGCGCGGCGCCATCCAGGACGTGCTGCTGCTGGCCGAATTGCACAAACACGGCATGACCGCGTCCGACCAGCCGGGCAAGGACGTGCGGCTGGTGTTCCTTGCCTACGCCGACCTCAACCATGCACTGCTGGGCCGCAATATCGACGCCATGATGCAGTCCGAGCCACAGTCGTCGCAGGCGCTGAGCCAGGGTTTCGGCAGCGAAATCCTCAAACCCTACGACACCCCGATCGGCGAGCCGGTGCGCACCATGGTGATGACCGAAAAGTTTTACACGCAACAGCGCCCGCTCGCTGAAAAATTCATGCGCTGCTTCGTGCAAGCTACCAAGACCTTCATCGAGCAGCCGGCCACCGCCGAAAAATACGTGCGCGAAGTCCTGTTCAAGGGCCAGTTGAGCCGCGCCGATTTTTTTGACGCCATCGGCAATTCGCCGTTCAGCTACGACATCACACCCGAGCACATCCAGGTCACCGCCGACACCATGCTCAAGACCGGCGTGGGCCGCTTGCGCAACGTGCCGACCGCCCACGACTGGGTGCGCACCGACCTGCTGCTGGCGGCCAAGAAAACCCTGGGTGTGAAATAGATGGCCGCCGCATCCTTCTCCTGGCAGCGCGCGGGCGCCGGCCTGGTCGGCGCCATCGTGCCGGCGCTGGTGATCATGCTGTGGCAGGCCGCAACTTCGCTGGGCTGGGTCAATCCGCAGGTGCTGCCGTCGCCGCTGGCGGTGGTGGGCAAATGGCTTGAGTACCTGCTGCCGCTGCAACCGTACCATGCCGCCGATGGCAGCTGGCTGGCCTGGGCCTGCTCGGGCGAGTTGATCGTCGATTCACTCGGCAGCCTGTACCGCGTGGCGGTGGGCTTTGCCATCGGCGCCGGCCTGGCGCTGCCGCTGGGCCTGGCCATGGGCGCCAATGCGCGCGCCTACCGCTGGTTCAACCCGATGGTGCAGCTGCTGCGGCCGATTCCGCCGATCGCCTACATTCCGCTGTCGATCCTGTGGTTCGGGCTCGGTAATCCGCCGGCCGTGTTCCTGATCGCGCTGGGGGCGTTCTTCCCGGTGCTGATGAACACCATTGCCGGCGTGCGCCAGGTCGATGGCATCTACCTGCGCGCCGCACGCAACCTCGGCGCCACCGGCGCCATCCTGTTCGTGCGGGTGATCCTGCCTGCCGCCGTGCCATATATATTGTCCGGCGTGCGGATCGGCATCGGCACCGCCTTCATCGTGGTGATCGTCTCCGAGATGATTGCCGTGAACAACGGCCTCGGTTTCCGCATCCTCGAGGCGCGCGAGTACTTCTGGTCGGACAAGATCATCGCCGGCATGGCCACCATCGGCCTGCTGGGCCTGGCGATCGACGTGGCGATGAACCGGTTGAACAACCATCTGCTGCGCTGGCACCGCGGCCTGGAGCAGCAATGAATCCGCATATTCTGATAGACGGCGTTGGCAAGGTGTTTCACACGGCCGGGCGCGACATGGTGGCGTTGCAGGGCATCGATCTCGCCATTCCGCAAGGGCAGTTCGTCTGTTTGCTGGGGCCTTCGGGCTGCGGCAAATCGACCTTGCTCAACGCCGTGGCCGGCTTCGCGCCACCCACCGCCGGCACCATTACCGCCGGCGGCCGGCTGGTGACCGGCCCCGGCCCCGAGCGCGGCATGGTATTCCAGGAGTACGCACTGTTCCCGTGGATGACGGTGGCCGACAATATCGGCTTCGGCCTGCGCATCCAGGGCAAAGGCGAAGCGGCGACCGGCGCCCGGGTGGACGAACTGCTGGCGATGCTGTCGCTCGCCGATTTTCGCCACCGCTACCCGAAAGACCTGTCGGGCGGCATGCGCCAGAGGGTGGCGATCGCCCGCGTGCTGGCGCTCGATTCGCCGATCATGCTGATGGATGAGCCGTTCGGCGCGCTCGACGCGCTCACCCGCCGCAATTTGCAGGACGAGCTGTTGCGGCTGTGGGCGGCGCTGAACAAGACCATCATCTTTGTCACCCACAGCATCGAGGAGGCGATCTACCTGGCCGACCGCATCGTGGTGATGACCTACCGCCCCGGCACCATCAAGCGCGACCTGCTGGTGGACCTGCCGCGCCTGCGTGATCCGGCCGATGCATCGTTCAACGCCCTCAAGCGCGAGCTGGGACAACTGGTGATGGAGGAGCAACAACGCCACCACCACGACGAACTGCGCATGGCGGCGGTCGATTGAGAGGCTGCCGCCGATTGAGCGATAGTGTAAACTGGGTGCATGCAGACCTATTTGTTCATCGCAGCCATCGTGCTGTATCTCCTTTGCGCCGCCTTGCCGTCGCGCCGTGGCGCGCTGGTGTCGGCGGTGACCGTCTTGGCCTGGCTGGTGCATGGCGCCGGGCTGTGGACCGACGTCGCTGCCGACGGCTCGCTGCGGCTCGGCTTTGCAGCCATGCTGTCGTCGGCGCTGTGGGTATCGGTGGCCGCGTACTGGTTTGAGAACCGCAACTTCGGCCTCGACGGCCTGCGCCGCCTGGTCATGCCGGCCGCCGCGTTGACCGTCGCGCTGCAGGCGATCTATCCCGGCAGCCTGATCGCGCTTGGCGACAAGACCCCGCTGTTCGGCTGGCACATCGCGGTCGCCACGCTGGCCTATAGCACCCTCACCATTGCCGCTTTCCACGCCGTGCTGATGGCCTTGCAGGAAGCGCGGCTGCACGCGGCCACCGACCGCAAGAGTTTCTTGTCGGGCGCGCTCGACCAGTTGCCGGCGCTGCTCACCATGGAAAAGCTGCTGTTCCGCATGATCGGCATCGGTTTTACGCTGCTCACACTGACCGTGTTGTCCGGCATCGTGTTTTCCGAACAACTGTTCGGACAGGCGCTCAAGTGGGACCATAAATCGGCGTTTACCATGTTGTCGTGGCTGCTGTTCGCGGCGCTGCTGGCCGGGCGCCGCCTGCGCGGCTGGCGCGGCAAGACGGCGCTGAGTTTTACCCTGGCGGGGTTCGCCACCTTGCTGCTGGCGTATGTCGGCAGCCGTTTCGTGTTTGAAGTGGTACTGCATAAAGGATGGGCATGAGCCGCATTTTGTTTTGGGTGGGTTTGATTTGCCTGATCGTCTTCGCGATCCGCAGCAAGATTCGTAGCGCGCAAAAGCGCGCCGAACAACAAATGCGCGACGCGCAGCAGCGGCAGCAGGCGCCGGGCGGTCCTGCCGGGTATGCACCGCGCGGCGCGCAAAAGCCCGCCATCGAGGCTGAAACCATGCTCGAATGCGCGCACTGCGGCGTATTCTTCCCGGCCGGCGAGGCGGTGCGCTTCGACGGCGCCATCTACTGCAGCAAGGCGCACGCCGCCCTGCCACCGAACTGACGCCATGGAGCGCCTGCAAGCCCCTCCGGCTTTGCCAGGCGACTCCCATCCCACGCGCTCCACCTTCTGGCGCTCGCTGCAAACCCTCAATGCCACGCGTATCGTCATCGCGCTGGTGCTGCTGGTTTACCTGAGCTTTGACGGCCGCGGCCTGCGCGCCTCCGGCCACTACCTGTATTTGTGGATCTGCCTGGCCTACCTGGTGCTGGCGATCGGCTTTGCCTTGACGGCGGTGTACCTGCAGCGCCGCTTCCTGGTGCAGGTGCTCACGCAAATCGCCTGCGACCTGGCCATCATCTCTCTCTTATATGTGGACGGCGGCGGCTTGCGCAGCGGCCTGGCCATCTTGTACCTGTTTCCGCTGGCCGGCACGGCTATCCTGGCGCCGCTGGTGCTGGCGCTGTTCTGCACCGCGCTGGTCGCGCTGTTCATGCTGGGCGTGGGCGTGATCCAGGTACTGGAGATGGAGGGGGAACACGTGCTGCTGCAATCGGGCTTGTACGGCGCCGCATATTTTGCCGCCGTGCTGGGCGTGAACCGCATGGCGGCGCGGCTGATCGGCCAGGAGGAACTGGCGATCCGGCGCGGCGTGGAGATCGGCGTGCAGCAGGCGGTCAACCGGCTGGTGATGGCCAACGTGGCCGACGGCGTGCTGGTGGTCGATGCCGATGGCCGCATCTGGGCCGGTAATCCGGCCGCGCAGCACATGCTCGGTCTGACCGGGCCGGAGCTGTCGGCGTCCGATGACCACGCACCGCTGGCGCTGGCCTACGCCGAATGGCGCGCCGATCCCGCGCTCGATACCGCCTTCATCACCCTGAAGCCGTATTTCAGCATCCGCCTCAAGGCGCGGTTTGCCGCCGTCGATCTCGGCGACGTCATCGCGGCCGGGGACGGCCCCGGCCTGGCGCGCAGCGTGATTTTTTTGCAGGAGGTGAGCGAGATCGAGGAGCGCGCCCAGCAGCTCAAGCTGGCCTCGATGGGCCGGCTCACCGCCAGCATCGCCCACGAGGTGCGCAATCCGCTGTCGGCCATCGGCCACGCCACCGCGCTGCTCGAGGAAGACATCGCCGATCCCGGCCAGCGCCGCCTGCTGCGCATCGTTGGCGACAACGTCAAGCGGGTCAACCGCATCGTCGAGGACATCTTGCAACTGTCGCGTAAATCCCACGTCCAGTACGAGCCGCTGGCGCTGGGCAGCTTCCTGGAAGAGATGCGCGACGAATTCATCGAAACCCACGGCCTGGCCGAGGACCAGATTGCCGTGTCGGTTGCCACCGGGACCACCGTCCATTTCGACCCGCTGCACCTGCGCGAGGTGATTGCCAACCTGGTCGGCAATGCCCTGCGCTACGCCAGCGGCGCGCCGGGGTCGGTGCGGCTGGACCTGGTGCGGCAGCCGAACTGGCTGGAATTGCATGTGCAGGATGATGGTCCCGGCATCAGCGGTGAGGTGCGCGCGCATCTGTTTGAACCGTTTTACACCACATCGAGCAAAGGAACCGGGCTGGGGCTGTATCTGGCGCGGGAAATGTGTTTGAATAATGAAGCGCGGCTCGATTATGAATACCGCTTCGATAGTGTTGGTATCGACGAGGGTATCGAAAACAGCCACGACAGTCATCGCGTCGATCGCCGGTCCGGCGGCCGCTTTGTCATCACTTTCGCACCACCGCAAAAGTAATCGAAAGGCTGTCCATGAGCGTGAGGTCCCCCCGCGTGCTCGTCGTCGATGATGAAGCCGACCTGCGCGAACTGCTGGAGCTGACCCTGGTAAAAATGGGGCTCGATGTCGACAGCGCCGCCACCGTGGCCGAGGCCCGCGTGCTGCTGGCCCGCCACCCCTATCAACTGGTACTGACCGACATGCGCCTGCCCGATGGCCTGGGGCTGGAACTGGTGCGCGACGTGGCCACCACATACAAGAACACGCCGATCGCGGTGGTCACCGCCTTCGGCAGTGCCGACAACGCGGTGGTCGCGCTCAAGGCCGGCGCGTTCGACTACATTGCCAAACCGGTCGCCCTCGATCAACTGCGCCTGCTGGTGCGTTCGGCGCTGCGGGTGCACGAGGCTGCGCCCGGTATGCCTGACAATGGCCCGGCCGATGCCGCTGCCGATGCCGTGGACGGCCGGCTCAAGGGCGGGTCTGCCGTGATGGCGGCGCTGCGCGCGCAGATCGGCCGGCTGGCGCGGTCGATGGCGCCGATCGCCATCCACGGCGAATCGGGCAGCGGCAAGGAGCTGGCGGCGCGCGAAATCCACGCCCGCAGCCCGCGCGCCGGCCAGCCTTTCATTGCAGTCAACTGCGGTGCGATCCCGGAGGCGCTGATGGAAGCCGAGTTTTTCGGCTACCGCAAGGGCGCCTTCACCGGCGCGGCCGACGACCGCGACGGCTTTTTCCAGGCCGCCAACGGCGGCACCCTGCTGCTCGACGAGGTGGCCGATCTGCCGCTGGCGATGCAGGTCAAGCTGCTGCGCGCGATCCAGGAGCGGCGGGTGCGCAAGATCGGCGCCACGTCGGAGGAGCCGGTCGATGTGCGCCTGATCAGCGCCACCCACAAGAACCTGGCGCGTTGCGTGGAGCAGGGCGCCTTTCGCCAGGACCTGTTCTATCGCCTGAACGTGATCGAACTGGCGGTGCCGCCACTGCGCGACCGCCAGGGCGATCTGCCGGCGCTGGCCGACGCCATCCTCGAACGCCTCGGCGGCGGCGGCCACAAGGCGGCGCTGGGGCCGGGCGTGCTCGAAGCGCTGGCCTGCTACCCCTTTCCCGGTAATGTGCGCGAGCTGGAAAACATCCTCGAACGCGCGCTGGCGTTTGCCAATGACGGCGTGATCGAGGTGGCCGACCTGGCGCTCAAGGCCGGGCAGGGGAGCCAGGGTGGCGGTTGCGTGGCGGTGGCCGCGTCGTCTGCCATATCGTCGCCCGCGCCGGCCGACTTGCCCGCCAGCCTGCCCGACTACCTGATCGCCATCGAGCGCGATATCATCTTGCGGGCACTGGCGCAGACGCAGTTCAACCGCACCCAGGCCGCGCAGCTGCTGGGCATCAGCTTCCGCCAGCTGCGCTATCAAATGCAGAAACTCAATATCCAGGAACCTGAAGCATGAAACCTGTAGTTGCCGTCGATGCCGACGGCTGGTGGCCGGCGGCGGCGCGCTACGACAGCCCGTTCATCGACGCGCGGCCCGACCCCGAAGACATCACCCTGCTGGTCATTCACAACATCGGTTTGCCGGGCGGGCGCTCTGGCGGTCCGCAGGTGTCGGACCTGTTCACCGGCCGCCTCGATTATAATGTTGACCCTTCGCTGGCGGACCTGCGCGATCTGCGGGTGTCGAGCCACTTCTTTATCCGGCGCGACGGCCGCGTGGTGCAGTACGCCCCGGCCGGCGCGCGCGCCTGGCATGCCGGCGTCTCGCTGTTCCGGGGGCGGGTAAAATGTAATGATTTTTCGATCGGTATCGAGCTCGAAGGCAACGATCACACGCCGTTCGAGGCGGCCCAGTATGCGGCGCTCGGCGAGCTGACCGGGGCGTTGTTGAAGCGGTATCCGATCACGGATATCCAGGGGCACGAACATATCGCGCCGGGCCGCAAAACCGACCCCGGGGCGTTTTTTGACTGGCAAAAATATGCCGGTTGCAACCCGTCGTTAGTGCTTGCTAACCCCGGACTGCGCGTAGTAAATGGGCTTCCATAAAGTCAATAGTAATTTGACGGCAATTGAGAAATTTCCCGCTTGTCTTCACCGCATGCGACTACTACAATCAGTGTATCGGTTTCGAACTCGCACTAGATATAGTAGTTTCATGACACCGGTTCCCCCGCCTGCACGTTGGCCCGGGAACTTCGTCAAACCCACTTTGCAGTGATTAAGTTGCACTAGCCAGCCTGGTTCGCCGGGCTGCATGCCTTATTTTTGCCATTTTTTATTTACAACATACATCGCGCAGCACGGCTGCACGCTGTTACCGGGGAGCTTCAATGCAATCTACTCAAGACACCACCTTCAATCCAGCGCTGGTCCCAGCAGCCGCTGCGAGCGCCGCCGGCAGCCCGTCCACGGCCGCCAGCGACCTCGGTGACTACCGCATCATCCGCCGTAACGGCGCGGTCGTCGCGTTTGAACCGTCGAAAATCGCGATCGCCATGACCAAGGCCTTCCTGGCCGTCAACGGTGGCCAGGGCGCCGCTTCGGCCCGCATTCGCGAATTGGTAGAGCAGCTCACCGCCAGCGTGGTCTCGGCCCTGGTGCGTCGCCAGCCTTCGGGCGGCACCTTCCACATCGAAGACGTGCAGGACCAGGTGGAGCTGGCGCTGATGCGCTCGGGCGAGCATGACGTGGCCCGCGCCTACGTGCTGTACCGCGCCAAGCACATGGAAGAGCGCCGCCTGGCCAAGGAAGCGCAAGGTGGTTCTGCCGCCATCACTGCGCCGCAAATCCACGTGGTGGAAAACGGCGAGCGCAAGCCGCTGGAAATGAGCCGTGTGACCGGCCTGATCAACGCCGCCTGCATCGGCCTGGAAAAACACGTCGATGCCGACGCCATCGTTGCCGAAACCCTGAAAAACCTGTACGACGGCGTGCCGGTCGAAGAGCTGCACAAGTCCGCCATCCTGGCGGCGCGCGCGCTGATGGAAAAAGACCCGGCCTACTCGCAAGTGACGGCCCGCATCCTGCTGCACACGATTCGTAAAGAGGTCTTCGGCAAGGAAGTCGCGCAAGGCGCGGCCGCTGCCGAGTACATCACGTACTTCCCGCAATACATCGCCAACGGCATCAAGAACGAACTGCTCGACGCCAAGCTGGCCGAGTTCGACCTGGAACGCCTGGCCAAGGCGCTGGTCGCCGACCGCGACCTGCAATTCGGCTACATCGGCCTGCAAACCCTGTACGACCGCTACTTCCTGCACGTGCGCGACGTGCGCATCGAAATGCCGCAGGCGTTCTACATGCGCGTGGCCATGGGCCTGTCGCTCAACGAACAAGACCGCGAAGCGCGCGCCATCGAGTTCTACCACCTGCTGTCGTCGTTTGACTTCATGTCGTCGACTCCAACCCTGTTCAACTCGGGCACCCTGCGCTCGCAGCTGTCGTCGTGCTATCTGACCACCGTGTCGGACGACCTCGAAGGCATCTACGACGCCATCAAGGAAAATGCATTGCTGGCCAAGTTCGCCGGCGGCCTCGGTAACGACTGGACGCCAGTGCGCGCCCTGGGCGCCCACATCAAGGGCACCAACGGCAAGTCGCAAGGCGTGGTGCCGTTCCTCAAAGTGGTCAACGACACCGCCGTGGCGGTCAACCAGGGCGGCAAGCGCAAGGGCGCGGTCTGCGCCTACCTGGAAACCTGGCACATGGACATCGAAGAGTTCCTGGACCTGCGCAAGAACACCGGCGACGACCGCCGCCGCACCCACGACATGAACACGGCCAACTGGATTCCCGACCTGTTCATGAAGCGCGTGATGGAGAAGGGCGACTGGACCCTGTTCTCGCCATCGGACACGCCTGACCTGCACGACCTGGTCGGCAAAGCCTTCGAAAAAGCGTACGTCGCGTACGAAGCCAAGGCAGCTGCCGGCGAGATCCGCGTATTCAAGAAAATCGCCGCGCTCGACCTGTGGCGCAAGATGCTGTCGATGCTGTTCGAAACCGGCCACCCATGGATCACGTTCAAAGACCCATGCAACATCCGTTCGCCGCAGTCGCACGTGGGCATGGTCCACAGCTCGAACCTGTGCACCGAGATCACCCTGAACACCGGTCCTGACGAAATCGCCGTCTGCAACCTCGGTTCGGTCAACCTGCCGGCGCACATGAAAGAAGGCAAGCTCGATCACGTCAAGCTGCAAAAAACCATCCGCACCGCGATGCGCATGCTCGACAACGTCATCGATATCAACTACTACGCCGTCGAAAAAGCACGCAACGCCAATATGCGCCACCGTCCGGTGGGCATGGGTGTGATGGGCTTCCAGGACTGCCTGCACATGATGCGCGTGCCGTTCGCCTCGCAAGAGTGCGTGACCTTTGCCGATACCTCGATGGAAGCGGTGTGCTACTACGCCTACCTGGCCTCGACCGAGCTGGCCGAAGAGCGTGGCCACTACGCGTCGTACAAAGGTTCGCTGTGGGACCGTGGCATCCTGCCGCAAGACTCGATCAAGCTGCTGGCCGAAGAGCGCGGCGGCTACCTGGAACAGGACCTGTCGTCGGCCATGGACTGGACCCCGGTGCGCGAACGCATTGCCAAGTTCGGCATGCGCAACTCGAACTGCGTGGCCATCGCTCCGACGGCCACCATCTCGAACATCATCGGCGTGTCGGCCTGCATCGAGCCTACCTTCCAGAACCTGTACGTGAAATCGAACCTGTCGGGCGAGTTCACCGAGATCAACGGCTACCTGGTGCGCGACCTGAAAGCCCGCGACCTGTGGGACGAAGTCATGATCGCCGACCTGAAATACTTCGACGGCTCGCTGACCAAGATCGACCGCATCCCGGACGACCTGCGCGACATCTACGCCACCGCGTTCGAAGTCTCGCCGAGCTGGCTGGTGGAAGCGGCATCGCGTCGCCAGAAGTGGATCGACCAGGCCCAGTCGCTGAACATCTACATGGCTGGCGCGTCGGGTAAAAAGCTGGACGAGACCTACAAGCTGGCCTGGCTGCGCGGCCTGAAAACCACGTACTACCTGCGCACCACCTCGGCCACCCATACCGAGAAATCGACCTCCAAGACCGGCGCCCTGAACGCCGTGGCAGTCGATGGCGGCATGTCGGCCAGCGCCAAAGCTGCGGCACCAGTCGCTCCGGTAGCTGCTGCTGCCCCGGTAGCTGCCGCCGCAGTTGCCGCATCCGCGGAGGAAGACGGCGAAGCCTGCTACCTGCGTCCCGGCGACGACGGTTTCGAGGAATGCGAAGCCTGCCAGTAATTTTGCCACGGTGCCGTAACGACGACCGCTCAAGTCACCGCTAAAGCCATCGTCGCCGCAACCGTGCACCGCTAGCCTCAGCGCCGTCATCCTCGCGCACGCGGTGGTCCGCCACTGCGGGATCCATACTGAGCCAACGTTGGACACTCGGCATGGGTCCCCGCTTCCGCGAGGACGATGGAAACGCCGTCCCGGGCTGCCGGGACCATACATATATATAGAAGGAACCACATCATGTCGCTCTCCTGGGACGAAGACACCGCACCGGCCGCACCTGCCGCCATCAACCCTGCCGCGCTGGAAGGCGAGGGCACCACCGCCGAACAAGTCGCCCGTCGCGTCAACGCCGACGACAAGCGCATCATCAACGGCAAAACCGACGTCAACCAGCTGGTACCGTTCAAGTACAAGTGGGCGTGGGACAAATACCTGGCCGGCTGCGCCAACCACTGGATGCCGCAGGAAGTGAACATGCAGCGCGACATCGAGCTGTGGAAGAACCCGAACGGCCTGACCGACGACGAGCGTCGCCTGGTCAAGCGCAACCTCGGCTTTTTCGTCACCGCCGACTCGCTGGCCGCCAACAACATCGTGCTGGGCACCTACCGCCACATCACCGCGCCCGAGTGCCGCCAGTACCTGCTGCGCCAGGCGTTCGAGGAAGCGATCCACACCCACGCCTACCAGTACATCGTGGAGTCGCTGGGCCTGGACGAAGCCGAGATCTTCAACGCCTACAACGAAGTCAAATCGATCCGCGACAAGGATGAATTCCTGATCCCGTTCATCGACACCCTGACCGATCCGGCCTTCACCACCGGCACCGTGGAAAGCGACCAGAAACTGCTCAAGTCCCTGATCGTGTTTGCCTGCCTGATGGAAGGCCTGTTCTTCTACGTGGGCTTTACCCAGATCCTGGCGCTGGGCCGCCAGAACAAGATGATGGGCGCCGCCGAACAGTACCAGTACATCCTGCGCGACGAGTCGATGCACTGCAATTTTGGCATCGACCTGATCAACACCATCAAGATGGAAAATCCGCTGCTGTGGACTCCAGCCTTCAAGGAAGAGATCAAGCAGCTGTTCCTGCAGGCCGTGGACCTCGAATACGCGTACGCCGAAGACACCATGCCACGCGGCGTGCTCGGTCTGAACGCGACCATGTTCAAAGGCTACCTGCGCTTCATCGCCAACCGCCGCGCCACCCAGATCGGCCTCGAGACGCTGTTCGACCAGGAAGAAAATCCATTCCCTTGGATGAGCGAGATGATCGACCTGAAAAAAGAGCGCAACTTCTTCGAGACGCGCGTGATCGAGTACCAGACCGGCGGCGCGCTGAACTGGGATTGATGGCGTGACCGGATGTGATGGTTGACCAAGGGGAGGGCAAAGAAATTTGCCCTCCCTTTTCTTTAGTGAAGCCGGTCGCGGTTGGCCAGGATGGCGCCGGTGATGGCTTTCACTGTCGCGGCCCGGATTGGCGCATTGCTGGCCAGCTGAGCGACAGGCCGGCCCGCGTCACCATCGCGGCGATGATATCGCGCGCCCGCCGCTCTGGCAGGGCGGCATCCGTGGCCAGGCGCAGCAGGTCGTCCAGCGCGGGCCGCGCCTTCGCCCATGACTGCCCGCTGGTGTCCGCTGACAGGCCCGGGGTCGAAGCCGAGCTCGCAGCATGGCGATAGCTGGAAGCTGCCGTCCCGCGCCATTCGATAGGTGAAATTTTTGGCGTGATCGTCGCGGGTGGTGGCGGCGCCGCTGGCGGGAGCGAGGCGCAGCAGCACCTTCGGGCGCGCTCCATGCGGTGAGCCGCCCAGCATGCTCAGTTGTTTGAGCAGGACGTTATCCCTGCCCTGCAGGACCGTCTGCATTGCTTTCGCCATGTCGAGTAGCGAGAGATCGTCAGGCGACAGTTGCATCGGGTCGGGCGGCACATCACCAAGCATGCCCATGCCCCGGTCGCCGATCAAGGCCAGGCGGTCGAGCGGCGAGATATTATTGGACGCGCGTCCCTGCTTGCGGAACGGACGGTCCTTCAGCAGCATCCCCCCAACCATCGGGCAGCGAGTCGGCGATCAGGCCGGGCAAGTGGTGCTGGTGTGGCGAGATGCCTTGGTGGTGCGCGCTGGCGGTTGGCGCGTTCGGCCTTTTCCATCGCGGCGATAGACACCATCCGGACCAGGAAGATGTCGCGCAACGCGTTGGACAGGCCGAGCGCGGCGACAACATGGATGAAGGAATCGAACGACACTTCACGCGCCCGATAGCAGCACCCGGTCCATATGTCGAGCATCCATAGCATCGGCGTGCAGGCCGTCCGGATGATCGACGCAGCGATTGTGTCGCATCGAAGCGCGCCAATGCCCGCAAGGGTTTTCGTCGCGGACCTTGAATCGCTTAACGCTGATTTACACGATGCGAGCGCGCTGCGCGTACCTCCCAAACGCAGTGCCCATGCGGCACACCGCTGCTTTGTGCTTGCCATTCGCCGGACTGTGTCTCATAATCGCGACGAATTTGAAAACGGTATGTGGCGATGGCGCGCAAGCGATGCGCAAGCGCTCCCGGATCAGGAAGAGGGTGGCGCGCGGCGCGCGCAGTGCGAGTCGGAATCGCAGACACCCAGGCGGGAACTGGTGCGCTTTGAAGCGACCAAGTTTCGCGCGGCGCGGCAGGCGTGCTTCCCGGACCGGTCGAGCGCACGCGGTGCGGTACCACGATGCGGCGCGATGGAAGCGCGGCACGGCGCGTATGTGAAATGCCGAGCATATGAAGTAAAAAAGCCCGCGATTCGCTGCTGTGCTGGTTGCGCACCGATAAGGTTTTCGTGTACTTTACGAACATGAAAAAGCGTGTATGTAAACACTGACCGCTAGATGAAATACCGGGACATTGATTCACACCTATGCACAAGACCACACCGTTTTCGAACAGCCGTCTTGCCTGACCGGGTTCAGGCCGGGCGGTTTTTTGTTTGAATCGAAAGCGATGGTGGCTGCGACGAAGGTCATGGAGCTGAGGATACGCCCGACCTACCGCACACGTCGCAACAAGATTTTATGCTGTCCGCCGCGCCGGCCACGGACGGCGACCAGCTTGATGGCTGAAGCGCTGCACTCGTGAGGGGATGCAGCAGTTCAGCTAGTGCCGAATTCATTAGCGCAACCGACATCGTTTGCGCCGATGAATAATTCGCCTGGCCCAATCCGGGGTCGGACGGGTTTTAAATCTTGTATGTGAATTTTCCCATCCCCGATGAAGGAGAACTAGTTATGGCAACCGCCGCAAAAAAACCAGCAGCAAAAAAGCCGGCTACCAAAGCCGCCGCCACCACCACCACCACCGCAGCCAAAAAGCCTGTCGCCGCCAAAGCCGCAGCCGCCAAGCCGGCAGCCAAAGCCGCTGCTAAACCAGTAGCGAAAAAAGCTGTCGCCGCCAAACCGGCAGTGAAAGCTGCACCGAAGGCAGCCGCCAAGCCAGCTGCAAAAGCAGCTCCTAAAGCAGCAGCCAAGGCAGCACCTAAGTCAGCACCTAAGTCAGCACCTAAGGCAGCACCTAAGTCAGCACCTAAGGCAGCAGCCAAGCCGGCAGCGAAAGCAGCACCTAAGACAGCACCTAAGGCAGCAACTAAGGCAACCGCCAAGCCAGTAGCGAAAAAAGCTGTCGCCGCCAAACCGGCAGCGAAAGCAGCTCCTAAAGCAGCCGCGAAGCCAGCCGCGAAAGCCGCTCCTAAGGCCGCCGCCAAGCCGGTAGCGAAAAAGGCCGCCGCCAAGCCAGCAGCGAAAGCCGCTCCTAAAGCAGCAGCCAAGGCAGCCCCTAAAGCCGCAGCCAAAGCAGCTCCTAAAGCCGCCGCCAAGCCAGCTGCTAAAGCTGCATCTAAGGCAGCCGCCAAGCCAGCAGCCAAAGCAGCACCTAAAGCCGCACCTAAGGCCGCAACCAAGGCCGCTCCTAAAGCAGCAGCGAAACCAGCCGCCAAGGCAGCTGCCAAGCCAGCAGCTAAAGCTGCACCTAAGGCCGCACCTAAGGCCGCCGCCAAAGCCGCACCTAAAGCAGCTACCAAACCAGCAGCCAAAAAAGCTGTCGCCGCCAAACCAGCAGTAAAAGCAGCAGCCAAACCGGCTGCAAAGGCCGCGGCTAAGCCAGCAGCAAAAAAGCCGGTTGAGGCTGCAGCGAAACCAGCTGCCAAGCCTGCCGCAAAAGCTGTCGCCAAACCAGCAGCCGCAAAACCTGTAGCCGCAAAACCAGCCGCCAAGAAAGCCGCCGCCAAACCGGCAGCCGCCCCGGCGCCTGTCGCTGCCGCTCCAGCGCCAGCAGCCGCACCGGCAGCAGCAGCGCCGGCAGCAGCACCAGCACCAGCTGCGCCAGCCGCCGCTGCCGCACCAGCAGCGAAAAAAGCAGCCGCGCCTAAAAAGCCTGCCGCGCCGAAGGAAGCTGCTGTCAAGCCAGCTGCCGCTCCGGCCGCTACGCCTGCACCTGCCGCCAAAACCGTGTTGGCACCAGCTGCCGCATGGCCGTTCCCAACCAGCACCCGTCCTTCGTAATCGAAGGCTTCTGCTGAGGCAATCGGGCCGCTGTGTGAGACAATCACACAGCGGCTTTTTTATTGGAGGGACTCCGTGCTTGTAACAATACTGAAGTTGATTGTCGATGCCATTGCGGTTCTGCTCGGTTCGGCATTACTGCTGCGTTTCTGGATGCAGGCGATCCGCGTGCGGCCACCGGCCCAGGTGGCGCAATTCACGTTCCAGTTGTCGGACTGGCTGGTGCGCCCGCTGCGGCGCGTGGTGCCGGGCATGGGCGGCTACGATTGGGCCAGCCTGATCGGCGCCTTCCTGATCGTGCTGCTGGCCACCTGCGTGTTCTTCCTGGCGGGCTGGCCGGTGCAACTGGTGTTGCTGGTGGCGTTCGAGCGCTTCCTGTCGTGGATACTGTATGGCTTCATGGCGCTGCTGGTGATCGAGGTCATCTTTAGCTGGATCAACCCGCATGCACCGCTGGCGCCGTTCATCCGGGCGCTCAACGAGCCGCTGTTGCGTCCGATCCGCAAGGTGGTGCCGCTGATCGGCAATCTCGATTTGTCGGTACTGGTGGCGCTGATATTGCTCCAGATCGCGCAGTTGCTGCTGGGACTGGCCTTCAACGGCCGCTGATCCGACAGCACGCAAAAAAGCCCGCGCCGGTGAATCACCGGCGCGGGCTTTTTTACGGCGCCAGGATTAGTAACGGTAACCGAACGCGGCTTCGAACTTGTCGGCGATCTCGGCTGCCGTCAGGCGGTGGTTTTGCGCGCCCTTGCTGGCGATCTTGATCGCGCCCAGCAGGCTGGCCAGGCGGCCCGTGGTTTCCCATTTCCAGCCGTTGGTGATGCCGAACAGCAGGCCGGCGCGGTAGGCGTCGCCGCAGCCGGTCGGGTCCAATACTTCGGTGGCAGGCACGGCCGGGATGTCGATGCGCTCGCCGCGGGTGTAAATTTCCGAACCCTGCTCGCCACGGGTGATGATCAGCGCTTCCACGCGGCTGGCGATGTCGGCCACGCTCAAGCCGGTGCGCTCGGTCAGCAGTTCGATTTCGTAATCATTGGTGGTGACGTAGGTGGCCTGGTCGATGAAGGTGGTCAGTTCTTCGCCGTTGAACATCGGCAGTTGCTGGCCCGGATCGAAGATGAACGGGATCTCCAGCTTGACCAGGTCGGCGGCGTGCTTTTGCATGCCCAGGTGGCCGTCCGGCGAGATGATGGCCAGCGCGGCAGGGCCGGCCTTGGCGATATCGTTCTCGTGCGCATACGACATGGCGCCCGGGTGGAAGGCGTTGATCTGGTTGCCGTCCTGGTCGGCGGTGACGAAGCACTGGGCGTTGTAGGCGTCTTCCTTGATCAGGATGTTGCCCGACGGGATGCCGAGCTTGGCCAGGCGGGCAATATAGGCTGCGTTGTCCTGGCCCATCACGCCGACGATGCGCGGATCGCCGCCCAGCATCTTGAGGTTGTAGGCGATGTTGCCGGAGCAGCCGCCGAATTCGGTGCGCATGGTTGGCGCCAGGAACGACACGTTCACTTTATGGAGCTGGTCGGCCAGCAGGATGCTGTCGAAGCGGCCCGGGAATTGCAGGATGGTGTCGATCGCGAGCGAGCCGCAAATCAAGGAGGTCTGGGTCATGATGGTTCTTTATGGATAAAAGACTGCGATGTGATAGCCCGATACCCTGGGCTGTTTCAATTCAAAGTAGAGTTTGACAGGTTGTTCGCTGCGTGCGGGAAACCCTTGGGCGATCTCGACCTCGGGATCGAGATAATCGCGCGGCGCGAGGACGCGGCGCAACACGGTCTTGTCGTTGGCATCGTCCAGCACCAGTTCGATGTGCGGCCAGGCCTGGGCGCTGCCACTGCTGTTCTTGAGCGACGTGGAGAACGAAAACGTGTTTTCGCTCAGGGTTTGCAGTTCGCCCTGTTCGATGGCCAGCTCGTCGATCTGCGACGGCAGTTCGACCTTGCAGCCGAGCGGTTTGCAGGCGGCCACCAGCGCCGGCTTGAGCGACGGCATGGCCGCTGCCAGCTGGTTGCGGAAGGTAGTCAGTCCCTGCGCCGCCAGCGCACCGAGCATCAGCACGATGCCCAGGCACAGGGCGATGGTGGTGGCGCGGCCATAACGCTCGCGGTGGCGTTCGCGCTTGACGAAGCCGGGCTCGTCGTCTGCGGGCCCTGCCATTGCCTCGGCCGCGGCTTCGACTTCGGGCTCCTGCATGTGGTGGTCCACCACGGGCTCGGCCACCAGTGTTTCGGTGCTGTGGAATTCCGGCTCGTAATAGCGGTCTGCGGGCGGCGCGGAGACGGTGCGCAGCAGCGTGTGGCTGGGCGGAATATCGTCTTGCGCCTGGGCGGCAAGACCGCCATGGGACAGTTGCAGCAGCGCCTGCTCGTCTTCTTCGTCGAGTTCGTCAGGGTGCGGGGAAAAGTCGAGCGTGGGTTCGCGGCGCTCGTCGCTGCGTGCCGGCTTGACTTCCCGGATGGCTTGCACGGCCGGCGCCGGTTGCGCGGCCGCCATGCGGGCGTCCAGCGCGGCCAGTTCCACCTCGATCGCCGCTTGCAGCTCCTCCTCGGACAGGGTGTCGCCGCTGATCAGCTCTTGCGCGGTCGGTTCGGGGAGCGGGGCGGGCGCTGGCTCGGGTTCGGCCAGTACGGCAGGTGCTGGCTGCGGCCCGGGATCACCCAGCGGCTCAGGTTCGGCCTGCGTCCCGGGTTCCGCCAGCAACGCGGGCTCAGGCTTGGATAGAGATACCGGCGCCGCCAGCGGCCTGAATCGCCATTGAGCCGACAACGGCTGCAGCGCAGGTTCCGCCGCTGCAGTCGCGGCCGCATCATCGAACTCCAGGCTCAGCGTCGTCACCGAGTCCGGCAAACTGGCCTCTGCCATCACTGGCAGCGGCGGCAGGGAGCCGTTGTCGAGGTCGTCGAAATCGAGGTCGAATTCGCTCGGCTCGGCAGCGGTCGGTGCGATGGCAGTTGGAGCAACAGCAGAAGGAGCAGCAGGAGCAACAGGGGCAGGCGCGGCAGCAGCAACAGCAGGAGCAGCGGAAACCGGCGGGGTCAAAGGCTCCAGCAACGCCGCATTACCATCAAACACCTGGTTGCAGGAGCCACAGCGCACTATGCCCCCACGTAATTTCAGCTGGTCATGAGCGACCCGAAATATCGTGTTGCAGTGGGGGCATTTGGTGGCAAGCGCCATGGGTGTGATTAGCGCGCGGCGGGAACCACGTCACTGCCGAGGCGACCGTGCAGGGCGACCCAGCCATCCTGTTCGGCCCATACGCCGAGCTTGATGAACGGTGCGTAAGCAGCAGCCACTTCCTCGGCCTGGCGCGCCAGCACGCCCGACAGGATCAGTGCGCCACCGGGCGCGACGCGGCCCGACAACATCGGCGCCATCAATTTCAATGGGCTCGACAGGATATTCGCCACCACGATGTCGAACTTCTGCTCGGCATGCGCGGACTGGGCGAAGGTGTCGGGCAGGAAGTATTCGATCTCGCAATGGTTGCGCTGGGCATTGTCGGCGGCCGACTCGATCGCTTGCGGATCGATGTCCACGCCCACCACCTCGCCAGCGCCGACCTTCCTGGCCACCATGGCCAGGATGCCGGAACCGCAGCCGTAGTCAAGCACGGTCTTGCCGGGCGCCGGATGGGCTTCCAGCCATTCCATGCACAAGCGCGTGGTTGGATGGCTGCCGGTACCGAACGCCAGGCCCGGGTCGAGTTCCAGGATCAGCGCTTCAGGATCCGGTGCCTCGTGCCAGCTCGGCACGACCCAGATGTTCTTGCCGATGTGAATCGGTGCGAATTGCGACTGCGTCAGGCGCACCCAGTCCTGCTCTTCCACCTTGCGGGTGGTGAACTTGGGCAGCGTGGCCAGGCCGGCCTGGCCGGCGGCAGCGGCCACGATCACGGCCTGGTCGTCGGCTTCGTCGGTCAGCGCCACCACGCGGCTGTGGTCCCAGGCCGCTTCGGTCGGTTCCATGCCCGGCTCGCCGAACAGCGGACGTTCGGCGTCGGTGCCTTCATCGGCGTCCTCGACGGAGACCGACAGCGCGCCCACGTCCATCAGTGCTTCGGACAGGGCTTCGGCGTGTTCGCGCGCGATTTCGATGACGATTTCGGTCCAGCTCATTGTGGCGCTTTCGGGTTCAGGCTCAGTTTATTGAGTTCTGGCATGTCGGCCAGCTTGTGCTCGAGGTAGTGGATGTTGGTGCCGCCTTCGATGAAGCGGGCGTCGATCATCAGCTCGCGGTGCAGCGGGATGTTGGTCGAAATACCTTCGACCACCATTTCGGACAGCGCGATCTGCATGCGGCGTATGGCCTGCTCGCGGGTGGCGCCGTACGAAATGACCTTGCCGATCATCGAATCGTAGTGCGGCGGCACGTAGTAGCCGGCATATGCGTGCGAATCGACGCGGATGCCGGGACCACCCGGCACGTGCCACGACGTAATGCGGCCCGGCGACGGCGTGAACTTGAAGGCATCTTCGGCATTGATACGGCACTCGATGGCGTGGCCCGACAGCATGACGTCGCGCTGGCGGAAGCGCAGCTTCTCGCCGCAGGCGATGCGGATCTGTTCCTGCACGATGTCGATGCCGGTGATCATTTCGGTGACCGGGTGTTCGACCTGCACGCGGGTGTTCATCTCGATGAAGTAGAACTCGCCGTTTTCATACAGGAACTCGAAGGTGCCGGCGCCACGGTAGCCGATCTTGCGGCACGCTTCGGCGCAGCGGTCGCCGATCTTTTCGATCAGCTTGCGCGGGATGCCCGGCGCCGGCGCTTCTTCGATCACCTTCTGGTGGCGGCGCTGCATCGAGCAGTCGCGTTCGCCCAGCCAGACAGCATTCTTGTGTTCGTCGGCAAGGATCTGGATTTCCACGTGGCGCGGATTTTCCAGGTACTTCTCCATGTACACTTCCGGATTGCCGAAGGCGGTGCCGGCTTCGGTCTTGGTCATGGCCACGGCATTGATCAGCGCCGCTTCGGTATGCACCACGCGCATGCCGCGTCCGCCACCGCCGCCGGCCGCCTTGATGATGACCGGGTAGCCGACCTTGCGGGCGATCTGCACGATGGCTTTCGGGTCGTCGGGCAGCGCGCCTTCCGAGCCGGGCACGCAGGGCACGCCCGCCTTGATCATGGTTTGCTTGGCCGACACCTTGTCGCCCATGATGCGGATCGATTCCGAACGCGGACCGATGAACACGAAGCCCGATTTTTCCACGCGCTCGGCGAAGTCGGCGTTTTCCGACAGGAAGCCGTAGCCCGGGTGGATCGCTTCGGCGTCGGTCACTTCGGCCGCGCTGATGATGGCTGGCATGTTCAGGTAGCTGAGCGTCGAGGCCGCCGGGCCGATACATACCGACTCGTCGGCCAATTTGACGTACTTGGCGTCCTTGTCCGCTTCCGAGTGGACCACGACCGTCTTGATGCCCAGTTCGCGGCAAGCGCGCTGGATACGGAGGGCAATTTCGCCACGGTTGGCAATGAGGATTTTTTCAAACATGGTAGGTTCGCGTATTTCTGTGATCACCGGCAGAGACCGGTAACATCAAGTAGGGAGGGGATGCGGAAGACGGCGCGCCCGTCACCGACTGTGCGGCGGGGCGGGCGCTGAAACTCGTCTTAGCCTATCACAAACAGCGGTTGGCCGAATTCGACCGGCTGGCCATTCTCGACCAGGATCTGGGTGATCGTGCCGGACTTGTCGGCATCGATTTCGTTGAGCAGCTTCATCGCTTCGATGATGCAGAGGGTGTCGCCTTCCTTGACGGTGGCGCCCACTTCGACAAAGGCTGCCGAACCCGGCGCCGACGAACGGTAGAAGGTGCCGACCATCGGCGATTTGACGATGTGGCCGGTTGGCTCGGCGGCTACGGCAGGCGCGGCTGCCGGTGCCGCGCCGACCGGGGCGGCAGCTGGCGCCGGCGCTGCATGGTACTGAGGAATGCCTTGTGGCTGCATCATCACCATCTGGTTTTGCGGCATGGCCGACGATTTGACGATGCGGACTTTGCTCTCGCCTTCGGTCACTTCGAGCTCTGCGATGTCGGATTCTGCGACCAAATCAATCAAGGTCTTCAGTTTGCGTAGATCCATGTAACCCCCAGGAATATCTTGTTTTTAAGTGATGACGGCGACGCCTTTTGGGCGCAGCCGCGTTAAATTGCGCGCAGATCGCGTAGATTATCGCCTTTTAAGAACGAAGTCGATGGCAAACCGATATCCTTCGATACCGAGTCCACAGATCGTGCCACTGGCGATCGCGCTCAGGAATGAATGGTGGCGAAACGACTCGCGCTGGTAAATATTCGAAATATGCACTTCTACAAACGGAATGGCCACGCCCGCCAGGGCGTCGCGCAGGGCCACGCTGGTATGCGTGAGTCCACCCGGGTTGATCACGATGGCGTCCACGCCCTCGGTGCGGGCAGCATGGATGCGGTCGATCAACGCCCCTTCGTGATTGCTCTGAAAACAAGACAAGATGGCGCCAGCCGCTTGCGCCTGTTCCTGCGCTGCGTGTTCAACATCGGCCAGGGTGGCGGCGCCATAAATCTCCGGCTCCCGGGTGCCCAATAAATTCAGGTTGGGGCCGTTCAGGAGGAGGAGGTGTTTTGCCATGTTCTTGACCGTTTTCCGCGAAAGTTTCGCATTTTGCCGCCAACTGCGTGCATTGGCAAGAGAAAAAAATGCGTGTACCCAGTGTCTCGCAAGTTACAGCGTTGCCAAATCCTTGTGCAACTCGTCAAACTTCAGCTTGCCCAGGTAAGTCTTCTTGACCTGGCCGTCGGCGCCGATCAGCACCGTGAACGGCAGGCCGCCATTGACATTGCCGAACTGCCGCGACAGGTCGGTGCCGCTCATGCCGGCCACCAGTACCGGATAGGTGATCTTATACTTGGCACTAAATTCGGCGATGTTGGTTGGCGAATCGATACCAATCCCGATAACTTGCAGCTTCTTGCCGGCTTCTCCGGAAGAGAGTTCAGACAGCTCCGGCATTTCCTGCACACATGGCGCGCACCACGTGGCCCAGAAATTGACCAGCATGGCTTTGCCCTGGAACTGCGCCAGCGGCGTGGCCTTGCCGGCTGCGTCGGGCATGGTTTGCGCCAGCAGCGCCTGTACCGGCCCGGTCACGCCGGCCGGGGCCGTGGCCGTGATCGGCGCCGCATCCTGTTTCTTCATGCCGGTGTAAGCGCCGGCAGCGGCAAACAGCACGGCAACGCCGGCATACACGGCAAGATGTTTTTTATTCATGGTTCGATTCGGAAGAGTGGGTACTGTTTGTACTGTTAACTAGTAGAGCGCGCACGGCGGCGATATCGGCCCGCTGCACCTTGTCGCCCTTGGCCTTGACCGCGCCGCGTAAATCGTCGAGTTCGTACAGCTCGGCGTGCACGCCTTCTTGCTGCCACAGGAAGCTCACGGTCTCGACCGGATCGTGGCGCGGCCCTTTGAAGTGGGGCGACTCGGAAATGTCGATCTGCACGTTGCGGTTGAGCAGGAAGATTTCGACTTCCTTGGCGCTGTCGGCAAACAGTTGCAGGTGGATGTCGTCGTGCGGGCCGGCGGTGCCGCCCAGCACGGCGCCGGTCAGGAACGGGTTGAACTGCGCCAGCTTGTCCATGATGTCCACCGCCAGGGTGCGCAGGCGGAACAGGCGCGCCGGTTGTGTGTCCGCGTGGAACAGCGACTGGTATACGCGCACTTCGGCTTCGATCTGGGCGTTGTCGGGCAGGATGTTGGCGGGCGGCGGCTGGTCGCCCATGATTTGCCTGGCGGCCTTGCGCTTGGCGGTGCCATAGTCGGCGCCGTCTTCGGCAACCAGGCGCGCGGCGGCAGCGGCAATTTCCGCACGCAGCAGCTGGACTTCATCGATCACGTTGGGCGTCATGGACGAGATAATACCCTGATCCGGGAAATAGGCGTCGGCTCAGGTAAAATCGTGTATTCGATCGCGCGTCTCTACGTCCGTCTCCACAGTCTTACTTACTATGCACATACATATACTCGGCATCTGCGGCACTTTCATGGGCGGCCTGGCAGTCCTGGCAAAAGAAGCGGGCCACCGCGTGACCGGCTGCGACGCCAACGTCTATCCCCCCATGAGCACGCAGCTGGAAGCCCAGGGTATCGAACTGATACAGGGCTTCGGCCCCGAGCAGACCGCGCTCAATCCCGACCTGTACGTGGTGGGCAATGTGGTGTCGCGCGGCAATCCGCTGATGGAAGAAATCCTCAATCGCGGCCTGCCGTATGTCTCCGGCCCGCAGTGGATGGGCGAACATATATTGAGAGACCGCTGGGTACTGGCCGTGGCCGGCACGCACGGCAAAACCACCACCAGCGCCATGCTGACCTGGATCCTCGAAGACGCCGGCTATGCACCGGGGTTCCTGATCGGTGGGGTGCCGCGCAACTTCGGCGTGTCGGCCCGCATCCAGGGTAATAAAGAATCGATCTTCTTCGTGATCGAAGCGGACGAGTACGACACCGCGTTCTTCGACAAGCGCAGCAAGTTCGTCCACTACCACGCCAAGACCGCCATCCTCAACAACCTCGAGTACGATCACGCCGACATCTTCCCCGATCTGGGCGCCATCGAGACCCAGTTCCACCACCTGGTGCGCACCGTGCCCGGCATCGGCCGGGTGATCCATAACGCCGACGAAGCGTCGCTCACGCGCGTACTCAAACGCGGCTGCTGGAGCGAGCACGAAAACTTTGGCCGCACCGATGGCGCCGACTGGTCGCTGGTCGAACACGACGACGGCAGCTTCGACGTCATCTTCAACGGGGAGAAGGCCGGCCACGTGGCCTGGCAACTGACCGGCAAGCACAATCGCGCCAACGCGCTGGCCGCGATCGCTGCCGCCCGCCACGTCGGCGTGCCGGTGGCGCAGGCTGCGCAATCGCTGGCCACGTTCGAAAACGTCAAGCGCCGCATGGAAGTGCGTGGCGTGGTGCGCGATATCACCGTCTATGACGACTTTGCCCACCATCCGACCGCGATTGCCACCACCGTGGGCGGCCTGCGCCAGAAGCTCGGTACCGGCCACCGCATTCTTGCCGTGCTCGAACCACGCTCGAACACCATGAAGCTCGGGGCCATGAAAGATGCGCTGCCGGGCAGCCTGGTCGATGCCGACCTGGTGTTCGGCTTCGGCAGCCACGAGGCGCTGGGCTGGAGCCTGGGCGACGCGCTCGCGCCCTTGGGCGACAAGGCCAGCGCTTACGAAGACCTCGATGCGCTGGTCGCGGCCGTGGCGCAGGCGGCGCAACCGGGCGACCACGTCATCGTCATGAGCAATGGCGGCTTCGGCGGCGTCCACGCCAAGCTGTTGAAAGCGCTCGCATGATTTTGTATTTGCACGGTTTCCGGTCCTCGCCGCAGTCGATGAAGGCCCGCGTGATCGCTGACCGCATGGCCGAACTCGGTTTGTCGGACCAGCTGGTCAATCCGCAACTGCCGGCATCGCCCAGGCTGGCGATGGAACTGGCGCTGTCGCTGGTCGAGGGCGTGCCTGCCGACGAGCTGGCCATCATCGGCTCGTCGCTGGGCGGCTACTACGCCACCTGGCTGGCCGAACGCCTTGGCTGTCGCGCGGTGCTGCTCAATCCGGCCATCGTGCCGTTGCAGGATCTCGACCAGCACGTGGGCGTGACCACGCAGTATCACTCCGACGAACCGTTCGAATTCAAGCGCGAATACATCGACGAATTACGGGCGCTGGCGGTGGACCCGATCACGCGTCCCGAACGCTATTTCCTGATCGCTGCCAGCGGCGACGAAGTGCTGGACTATCGCGATATGGTCAAGCATTATGCGGGCGCGCGCCAGCACGTGATTGAAGGCAGCGACCATGGCATTGCCGAATTCCGCGACTACGTTGAGACGGTCCTGGCCTTTTGCGGCATCGAGGCGGCAGCTTGAGCGTGGCGCAAGGCCGGCGTGGCGCGTCGCTGCGCCAGGCTGTATGGCAGCCGCAAGCACTGCTGTCGAGCGCGCCGCCGGTGTTGCGCGACTGGCTCACCACCGCCGGTTCGCTCACGGCCAGGTTGAAAGCCCACAGCCACGCTTTCCGCGTGCAGTGCCTGCACCAGCGCACGGCCCGCTGCCTGGCGGACGAGGCGGCAGCCATCGGCCTGCAGCGGCCGGGCCGGGTGTGGGAGAGGGAAGTGCTGCTGCGGTGTGATAATACGGCTGCGGTGTTTGCGCACACGGTGGTGCCAATGACGGCCACGGCCAGCGACTGGCCGCTGTTCGGTGCGCTGGGCGAACGGTCGCTGGGCACCACGCTGTTCGGCGATCCGCTGGTGCGGCGCGGCGTGCTCGAATTTGCAAGATTGCGCGAAGGTCATCCCCTGGCGCAGCGTGCGCGGGCGGCGCTGGGTGGAGAAGCGGCGCAGCCGAACATATTATATGCACGGCGCTGTCTATATCGGCGCCGGCGCGGTACCCTGCTGGTTACGGAAGTGTTCTTGCCTTCTGTGATGGAACTGAAACAAATCAACGTATAAAGAACAGAAGAGCAATGAATCTATTTTTCGAAGAATCGGGCGATTTCAAGGTCGGCGCCATCATGTCGCAAGCAGGCGAGGCCTACCAGGTCGAAATGGCCAGCGGCAAGCGTACCAAGGTCAAGATCAAGGACGTGCTGCTGCAATACGACAAGCCGTCACCGACCGAACTGATGGATCAGGCCAAGGCCGTGTCCGCCGATATCGACCTCGACTTCCTGTGGGAAGTGGCCGGTGAAGAAGAATTCGGCTTTGCCGAATTGGGCGCGGAATACTTCGGCCACGCGCCGCTGCCGGCCGAAGCGGCAGGCCTGATCCTTTCCCTGCATTCGGCGCCGATCTATTTCTATAAAAAAGGCCGTGGCCGCTACAAGGCAGCACCGGAACAGTCGCTGCGCGCCGCCCAGGCCGGCATCGAGAAAAAGAAACAGCAAGCGATTATCCAGGCCCAGTACGTGGAAGAGCTGAAAGCCGGCAAGTTGCCCGCAGCGATGCAGCCGATCGTGCTGCAATTGCTGTTCAAGCCGGAAAAGAACGGCATCGAATACAAGGCGCTGGAAGCGGCGTGCAACGAACTGCACACCAACCCGCAACGCCTGATGCTGGACGTCGGTGGCCTGGCCTCGCCCAAGGACTTCCACATGGCCAAGTTCCTGTTCGAGAACTTCCCGCGCGGCGCCGGTTTCCCGGACGTGGCCGTGCCGGTGCCGCCGACCAATCTGCCTGTGGCCGACGTGCAGGCGTTTTCCATTGATGACGTCACCACCACCGAGATCGACGATGCGTTTTCGGTCACGCGCCTAGCAGATGGCAACATCAGGATCGGCATCCACATCGCCGCCCCGGGCCTGGCCATCAAGCCCGACGACGCCGTGGACAAGATGGCGCGTGCGCGCATGTCCACCGTGTATATGCCCGGCGACAAGATCACCATGCTGCCCGACAGCGTGGTCGAAGCATTTACCCTGGCCGAAGGCAAGACCTGCCCGGCACTGTCGCTGTACGCCACCCTGAATCCGGCCGACTGGTCGGTGCTGGCCACCGAGACGCGCGCCGAGCTGGTGCCGATCGCCAACAACCTGCGCCACAACGACCTCGACGACCTGGTCAACGAGGAAACCCTGGCCAGCGGCGCCGGCGACTACCCGCACAAGGAAGCGCTGGGCCTGATCTGGCAGTGGGCGCAGGTGCTGGAAGCGGCGCGCATGGTCAAGCGTGAAGGCTTCGGATTGAAGCCGGAACAGAACAATCGCGTGGACTTCAACTTCTACGTCGAAGACGACGTGGTCACGGTCAGCCGCCGCAAGCGCGGCGCGCCGCTCGACAAGATCGTTGCCGAGCTGATGATCTTTGCCAACAGCACCTGGGGCAAGCTGATGCACGACTGCGGCGTGCCCGGCATCTACCGCAGCCAGGGGCAGGGCGTGGGCGGCTGGGCCGCCAAGATGCAGGTGCGCATGTTGACGCACGCGGCGCCGCACCAGGGCCTGGGCGTGGACCAGTACGCATGGAGCACGTCGCCGCTGCGCCGCTATACCGACCTGGTCAACCAGTGGCAAATCCTGGCCTGCGCCGAAAAGGGCGTGACCGCGCCGCTGGTGGCCAAGTTCAAGCACAAGGATTCGGCGCTGTTCGCCATCGTCTCGCAGTTCGACGCCGCGTACGCGGCCTATGGCGACCACCAGTCGAACATGGAACGCTACTGGTGCCTGCGCTGGCTGGGCCAGGAAAATGCGCGCCAGGTGCAGGCGGTGGTACTCAAGGACGAAGTGCTGCGCCTGGTCGATCTGCCGCTGATCATCCGCCTGCCGGGCATGCCGTCGGTGGCGCGTGGCGCCGAGGTCAAGATCGACATCCTGCGCTGGGACGAAGTGGAATTGACGATCGAGGCGCGCCTGCTGGAAGTGCCGGCCGCGACCGCACCGGCTGGCGCCGCCGAAGATTTCGACGATGAAGAACTCGATGTACCGGAGGACGCGGTCGATGCGCCCGAAGTCGCGGTCGAGGTTGAAGCCGAAGCCGAAGTCGATAGTGCAACCAAGGCAGAGCAGGCCGCCACCCCTTAACTCCACACCCCCGGCACCGCGTGAAGTCATTCCAGCAAAATCGCTTCCTCTACATCGCCATCGGCCTGTCGCTGCTGGCGCATGCCATCTTGCTGGCGGTGCGCTTTGTCGCGCCGCCGCCGAGCCCGGTCAAACCCACCGATCCGGGCCTGGAAGTCATCCTGGTCAATGCCAAGCACAAGAACGCGCCGCTCAAGGCCGAGGCGCTGGCGCAGGCCAATCTCGACGGCGGCGGCACGGTGGACAAGGGCCGGTCCAAGTCGCCGCTGCCCGACCTGCGCAAGATGGAAACCGGCGACAGCATCGTCGCCACCCAGCGCCGCATTGCCGCGCTGGAAGAACAGCAGCGCAACCTGCTCAACCAGGTCAGGCGCAAGAACCCGTTTGCCGTGCCCAAGGTGACCGAAGACGCCAAGCCCGATCCGCTGGCCAGCGGCTCGGACCTGCTCGAATCGAGCAAGGCGATTGCGCGCCGCGCCGCCGAGATCAGCGAAACCATCGAAGACCAGAACAAACGCCCGCGCAAGACGTTCCTGAGTCCCAGCACGCGCGGCGTTGGCTACGCCATGTATTACAAGACCCTGCAAAAACGCATCGAGGACGTCGGCACGCTGAATTTCCCGCAAAAGAACGGCCGCAAGCTGTACGGCCAGCTGGTGCTGTCGATTCCCGTATTCCAGGATGGCACCATCTATGACAAGGAAGGCGGGATCGAAGTGACCACCAGTTCGAAGAACCCGGCGCTGGACCAGGCGGCAATCGATATCGTCCGCCGTGCCGCCCCGTTCGGCAAGTTCCCGGCCAATATGCGTTCGACCGACCGCGATGACCTGTGGGTCATCGTCACCACCTTCCGCTTCACCCGCGACGATAAACTGGAAGCCGACATGCTCGGCGGAGCAAAATAATCATGACAGCCACCCCGGCGCCAGCGGACCGCTACTGCGTGTTCGGCAACCCGATTGCCCATAGCAAATCCCCCGACATCCACGCCGCCTACGCGGCCCAGACCGGCCACGCCGTGCAGTACGAAAAACGGCTGGCGCCGGTGGACGGCTTTGCCGCTGCCGTGCAGGCCTTTATCGCCGAAGGCGGGCGCGGCGCCAATGTCACCGTGCCGTTCAAGCTCGAGGCCGTCAAGGTGGCCAATGCGCTGACCATCCGCGCCCAGGCCGCCGGCGCTGTCAATACCCTGCACTTCACCGAGGACGGCATCATCGGCGACAACACCGACGGCGCCGGGCTGGTGGCCGATATCGTGGGCAATGCCGGCGTGCCCATTACCGGCCGCCGGGTGCTGCTGCTGGGCGCCGGCGGCGCCGCGCGCGGCGTGGTGCTGCCGATCCTCGAACACCGGCCCGCGCAGCTGGTGATCGCCAACCGCACCGTGGCCACGGCCCAGGCGCTGGCCGACCAGTTTGCCGCGCTGGGCGGAGACGGCGTGGTCTCGGCCTGCGGCTACGCCGACCTCGACGCTGAGGGCGGCGGGTTCGACCTGGTGATCAACGCTACGGCCGCCAGCCTTGCCGCCGAACTGCCGCCGGTAGCGGGCACCGTGTTCGCCCCGGGCGCGCTGGCGCTGGACATGATGTATGGCAAGGAGCCCACCGTGTTCCTGCAGTTTGCCGCCCAACACGGAGCGGTCGTGCGCGACGGCCTGGGCATGCTGGTGGAGCAGGCGGCCGAGGCCTTTGCCGTGTGGCGCGGCGTCCATCCCGACACGGCACCGGTGTTGCAGTCGCTGCGTGCGCAGCTATGAAGGCGGGCAAAAAGTCGCCCAGGCCTGCTGCGGCACGCGGCCGGTTCGGCTGGATCAAGTGGGTGTTCATCGTGCCGATGCTGCTGGTGCTGGTGGTGCAGGTGTATTTCTTCCTGCAGATCTGGTGGTGGGTCGACCATAACCCCGGCATGACCAGTTTCATGCGCGAGCAGGAATCGGTCTTGCAGGACAAAAATCCGAAGGCGGAAATCCGCCAGACCTGGGTGCCGTACAACCGCATTTCAAACAATCTCAAGCGCGCCATCATCGCCTCGGAAGACGCCAATTTTTCCGAGCACGAGGGGGTCGATTGGGAGGCCTTGCAAAAAGCCTACGAGAAAAACAACAAGAAACGCAAGGTGGTGGCGGGCGGCTCCACCATCACCCAGCAACTGGCCAAGAACCTGTTCCTGTCCGGCTCGCGCAGCTACGTGCGCAAGGGCCAGGAACTGGTGATCACGTACATGCTGGAAATGCTGATGGACAAGCGCCGCATCTACGAGATCTACCTGAACGTGGTGGAGTTCGGCACAGGCACTTTTGGCGCGGAAGCGGCGTCGCGCCATTATTACCGCACCAGCGCGGCCAACCTCAGCGCCGGCCAGGCGGCCCGGCTGGCGGTGATGCTGCCCAACCCGCGCTACTACGACAAGCACCGCGATACCAGCTATCTGAACCGCCGCACCTCGACGATTCTGGCCCGCATGAACGCAGTGGACGTGCCGTGAGATAAAATGCAGCCCAACCAACAGGGCAGGCTGGCTTAGCTGTTGCCTTTCCGAGTACACTTGCGCTGTTTCCAGAAGGCTCCGCACCCATGATTAATGTTTTCGTTCTCCAGAATGGCCGGCTCAACCAGGTACCGATCGACACGCGCGAAGACCTGGTCAACGCTGAGCCTGTGTGGGTCGACCTGACCGACCCGACGGACGACGAGCGGCTGTGGGTCAAGACCATTTATGGCGTGACCCTGCCGGGCGAAGACGAAGTCAAGGATATCGAAGCATCGGCGCGCTATTACGAGGCGGAAAACGGCGACCTGCACCTGCGCACCGACTTTTTGCTGGAAGAAGACGACGGCCCGTCGCGCGTGATCACCGTCGCGTTCATCCTGGCGCGCAAGATGCTGTTCTCGGTGCATACCGACGATTTGCCGGTGTTCCGCCTGGTGCGCATGCGCGCCCGTTCGCGGCCCGGCTCGATCGGCGATTACATGGACGTGCTGCTGGACCTGTACGCGACTGACGCCGAATATTCGGCCGACGCGCTTGAAGGCATTTATTTGAGCCTGGAAGAAGTGAGCGGCAGGGTGCTGCAAAAGCACTTCACCGATGACGATGCGGCTGCCGCGCTGAACTCGATCGCGCGCGAGGAAGACTTGAACGGCCGCATCCGCCGCAACATGATGGACACGCGCCGCGCAGTCAGTTTCCTGATGCGCGGCCGGTTATTGAATGCCGACCAGTTCGAGGAAGCGCGCCAGATCCTGCGCGACATCGAATCGCTGGACGGCCACACGTCGTTCCTGTTCGATAAAATCAACTTCCTGATGGACGCCACGGTCGGCTTCATCAACATCAACCAGAACAAGATCATCAAGATCTTCTCGGTGGCCAGCGTGGCGTTCCTGCCACCCACGCTGATCGCCTCGATCTACGGCATGAACTTCAAGTGGCTGCCGGAACTCGAATGGCAGGCCGGCTACCCGTTCGCGCTGGCCCTGATGGTCACCAGCGCGATCGCGCCGTTCTGGTACTTCCGCCGGCGCGGCTGGCTGAAGTAAAGTCGATCAGCCGCGCGCCAGGCGCAGGCTGGTGGCGCGCTTCGCTGGCGCAGCGCGCTGTGGCGCCTGCGCTCCGTGCCGCGCGCCGCCGTTGTCACCGGCCAGCTTGAATACGCCCACCACCTCGGTCAACGCCGACGCCTGCTGATCGAGTGCGTGGGCGGCTGCCGAGGCTTCTTCCACCAGCGCCGAGTTCTGCTGGGTCATGCCGTCCATTTCGCCGATGGCGCCGTTCACCTGTTCGATGCCGATGCTCTGCTCGGCGCTGGCCACGCTGATCTCGCTCATGATTTCCGTCACGCGCTTGACGCTGGTGACCACTTCCTGCATCGTCGTGCCAGCTTTCGACACCAGCTCGGTGCCGCTGCCTACCTTGGTCACGGAATCGTCGATCAGGGCCTTGATTTCCTTGGCAGCCGAGGCCGAACGCTGGGCCAGGTTGCGCACTTCGGTCGCCACCACGGCAAAGCCGCGGCCCTGTTCGCCGGCCCGGGCCGCTTCGACTGCTGCGTTCAGCGCCAGGATATTGGTCTGGAAGGCGATGCCGTCGATGACGGAAATGATGTCGACGATTTTCTTCGACGACTCGTTGATCGATTCCATGGTGTCGGTCACCTGCTGCATCACCATGCCGCCCTGTTCCGACACCGAGGAGGCGGTCTGCGCCAGGGTATTGGCTTGCTGGGCGTTGCTGGCGTTCTGGCGCACGGTCGAGGTCAGCTCCTCCATGGCGGTCGCCACTTTTTCCAGCGACGAGGCCTGGTGCGCGGTGCGGTTCGACATGTCTTCGTTGCCGGCTGCAATTTCGCTCGAGGCGGTGTCGATGGCGTGCGTCCCCTCGCGCACCTTGCCGACGATGGCGGCCAGGCTGTCGCGCATGCTCTTGATTTCATAGAGCAGGCTGCTCTGGTCGCCGGACTTGACGTTCACCTTCACGGCCAGGTCGCCATGGGCGATCTGGCTGGCCACCTTGGTGGCATAAGCCGGTTCGCCGCCGAGCTGGCGCAGCAGCACGTGCTTGATGATCGCGGTAACTGCAATGCTGAGAATGAACGCGGTGACGGCCAGGGCGATGGTCCAGAAACGGGCGCTTTCGGCGCGCTGTTCCGACAAATCGCTCGCTGCCAGGGATTCCTTCTGGGCGGCGTTGAGCAGCACCGCCATGTCGGCCACGATCTGGCGCCGCAGCGGGCTGCACTCGTTGACCAGGAACTTGCCGTAAGCCTCCATCTCATCGGCCTCGCGGAACTTGCGCGGCTTGTTCAGTTCCTGGGCCATGGTCAGCAAGCCGGTGCGTACCTTGTCGAACTGGGCGTTGCCGGCAAAGGCAGGCGTCATTTTTTCCAGCGCTTTCAGGTAGATCGCCTTTTGCTCGTCGAGGATGGCCAGTTCCTTGGCTGCCTGCGCCTTGTCGTTGAAGATGAAGGCATTGCGCGCAGCCAGGCCGGTTTGCGCCAGTGCTTCGCGCGTTTCCACCAGCGGATCGAGGTGTTCGGTGTTGATTTTGTCCTGCCGCTTGAAGGCATCGTTGATCGCTGTGACGCCAAAGATGGACACGGCCGCCAGCAGCAGCATCAGCGCCGTGACCATGCCAAAGCCCAACGACAGTTGGGTACCGATTTTCAGTTGTTTGAATGCGTTCATGATCTTCTTCCTGGAAACGTTATACGTTTCCTCAGGCACCTGCGGCTAGTGGAAACGTGACCGCGTGGCGGCGACATTGGTTGTTATGCTTTTTTGTGGCAGTCGCGAGAATTGGGCGGCGCCGGGAACGACAGGCTTGTTGCGGTTGCTACTGGCACTGCTAAACACTGCGGCGCTCCGGCGGGAAGGGGGCGGGCGCCGTGGAACCGGGTATTACGGTCGCGCTCGGCGCTGGATCTCTTCGGAGGCGATGGCGGCCAGTTCGCGCAGCGAGCGGATTTCGCGGTCGCGCAGGCGGCGCGGTTCGCGGTCCAGCACGCACAAGGTGCCCAGCGGGACCTTGTGCGCATCGAGCAGCGGGAACGCCGCATAAAAGCGGATGTGCGGCTCGCCGATCACCAGCGGATTGTCCTGGAAGCGCGGGTCGCGCGCCGCATCTTCCACCACGAACAAGCCGTCCTGCAAGATCGCGTGGCTGCAAAACGCCCAGTCGCGCGGCGTCTCGGTCACGGCTACACCGACGCGCGACTTGAACCACTGGCGCTTCGACGTCAACAAGCTGATCAGCGCCATCGGCGACTCGGTGACCTGGCTGGCCAGCCAGGTCAGGCGGTCGAACACGGACTCGGCCGGTGTATCGACGATGCGCGCGGCGTCGAGCGCCAGCAGGCGCTGGGCCTCGTCGTGCGGCACCGGGTAGGCAGCGGTGGGTACTGGCAGAAATTCGTCACTGCTGGCAACGACCGCCGCAGGCACTGCCGCAGCGGCGACCGGCGCCACCAGGCCGCGCTCTTCCATCAAGCGCCTCACAGCCGACAGGCGCACGCGGCGGTGGCCACCCGGCGTTTTCCATGACGGAATCGCACCGTTCTCGATCCACAACTGTGCCGTACTGACGGCCACGCCCAGCAACTCTGCGGTCGCGCGGGTGGTCAGGACGGAATCTTTATTGTTGGGCATTAGCGTATCTCGAGCATGGACGGCCGGTAAGGCAGCGAATGGAAGCAGTGTACTGTAATTTCCAAGTGGAAACAATTGAAATTGACGAAAATGACGTTTTTATGTTTGTATAGCAATGAAGTTTCTAGTGCTAACTATCTATCAGGGAGTTTTTTGATGTAGATCATCACTTCCGTCATTTATGTCGGTTAGTCGAGCCTGCGTCATGGACTTTCACAACCGTAATATAGTTGCATGCTGGATGCACTTAAAATGGCGGCCAATCTCAGTGTCCGGGAGCCACGACCATGTTCAAGAAACGGCAATTTTTCCCCCGGCAGGTGGTGGAAGCCGGCGGCAACCGCTGGGACTGGGCGCTGCTGCCCATCGTGCTGGCCGTGTTCGTGCTGCTGGCCTATGGCGGCCAGCAGATGGCGCGACCGTATCAACTGGGCCAGGCGCTGCCGCTCTCGCTCGACCCGACCAACCTGCCTTATTACCTGCTGCGCACCACCTTGCGCATGTTCATCGCGCTCGGTGCGTCGGTGGTATTTGCCTGCGTGTTTGCCGCGCTCACCACCAAGTACCGGCTGGCTGAAAAAGTGCTGGTGCCGCTGCTCGACATCCTGCAGTCGATCCCGATCCTCGGCTTTTTGTCGATCACGGTCACCGCCTTCATCGCGCTGTTTCCCGGCAACCTGCTGGGCGTCGAGTGCGCGGCCATCTTTGCCATCTTCACGTCGCAGGCGTGGAATATGGCGTTTTCGGCCTACCAGGGCTTTCGCAACGTGCCGGCCGAATTGTCGGAGGCGGCGCAGGTGTTCCAGCTCTCGGGCTGGCAGCGCTTCTGGCGCCTGGAGTTGCCGTTCGCCATGCCGGGCCTGTTGTGGAACATGATGATGTCGATGTCGGGCGGCTGGTTTTTCGTGGTGGCGTCGGAGGCGATCTCGGTGTCGAACCAGGACATCAAGCTGCCCGGCATCGGCTCGTACATCGCGCTGGCCATCGAGCAGAGCAACCTGGGCGCGATCGGCTGGGCCATCTGCGCCATGCTGATCGCGGTGCTGCTGTACGACCAGCTGTTCTTCCGGCCCTTGCTGGCATGGGCCGACAAGTTCCGCTTCGAGGAAACCGGCGGCGACACCGCGCAAAACTCGTGGCTGCTCACCTGGCTGCGCCGCACCGACCGTACGCGGGAATTCGTGGCGTGGTGCGGCCGGTTGCTGTCGCGCTCCATCGCGCTGTTCCGGCTCGGCCACGACGGCACGTCGATCCGCGCCCGCCGCGAGCAGCCGTCGCTGGTGCCGCAGCGCGTGTGGGACGCGGTGATCGTCGCCGTGGTGTTTTACGCCTTGTGGACACTCGGCCACTTCATCAGCACCGAAGTGGGCTGGCGCGAAGTGGGGCACGTGCTGCTGCTGGGCTGCTACACCATGCTGCGCGTGATCGGTTTGCTGGTGCTGGCCGCGCTGATCTGGGTGCCGGTGGGCGTGTGGATCGGCATGAACCCGCGCTGGGCGTCGCGCACCCAGGCGGTGGCGCAGTTCCTGGCCGCGTTCCCTGCCAACCTGGTGTTCCCGGTAGCGGTGATCGTCATCATGCGCTACCAGCTGAACCCGGACATCTGGCTGTCGCCGCTGATGATCCTCGGCACCCAGTGGTACTTGCTGTTCAACGTGATCGCCGGCGCGTCCACCATACCGACCGAGTTGCGCCACGCGGCGCAGAATTTCGGGTTGACCGGCTGGCTCAAATGGCGGCGCTACCTGCTGCCGGCGATTTTCCCCAGCTTCGTCACCGGCGCGATCACGGCGTCGGGCGGCTCGTGGAATGCCAGCATCGTGGCCGAATACGTGAGCTGGGGCGCCACCACCGTCAAGGCCCATGGCCTGGGCAGCTACATTGCCGAGATGACCGCCACCGGCGACTTCCCGCGCATCGCCCTGGGCATCGGCGTGATGTGCATCTTCGTGATGGGCTTTAATCACTTCGTCTGGCGCCGCCTGTACACCATGGCCGAGAGCCGGCTGCATTTCTAGGAGCGCACCATGCACACACCGATTGTTGAACTCAAAGGCGTCGCCAAGCACTTCCGGGCGGCCGACGGCGCCGCGCGCGCGGTGCTCGAAGGCGTCGATTTCACCTTGCACGAAGGGGAAATTGTCGCGCTGCTGGGCCAGTCCGGCTCCGGCAAATCGACCATGCTGCGCCTGATGGCGGGGCTGATCCAGGCCGACACCGGCCAGGTGCTGTATCGCGGCATGCCCTTGTACGGCACCGCGCGCGGCATCCGCATGGTGTTCCAGTCGTTCGCGCTGTTCCCGTGGCTGACCGTGCAAAAGAACGTGGAGCTGGGGCTGGAAGCGCAGGGCATGCCGGCGGCGGAAAGAGCGCGGCGGGCGTCGGCCGTGATCGACCTGATCGGCCTGTCCGGCTTCGAGGGCGCGCTGCCGCGCGAGCTGTCGGGCGGCATGCGCCAGCGCGTGGGCATCGCCCGGGCGCTGGTGATGGAACCCGAAGTGCTGCTGATGGACGAAGCGTTTTCCGCACTCGACGTGCTCACCGGCGAGCGCCTGCGCGAGGAAATTCTGGAACTGTGGCAGTCGGGGCGCATCCCCACCAAGGCCATCCTGGTGGTGTCGCACAATATCGAGGAAGCGGTGATGATGGCCGACCGCGTGCTGATTTTCGCCAGCGATCCGGGCCGGGTGCGCGCCGAATTGCCGATCGCACTGGCGCAGCCGCGCAAGGCCGAAGGGGCCGAGGTGCGGCACCTGATCGATAAAGTGTACGAGCTGATGACAGCCGGCGCCGGCCGCCGTGGCCCGATCAGCGAGAAAGAGGTGAAGCTGCAACTGGGCGACCGCCTGCCGCAGGCCGACATCGCCCACATGGAAGGCATACTGGAACTGCTGGCCGAAGAACCGTTCGCCGGCCGCGCCGACCTGCCGCAACTGGCCGAGGAAACCGATCTGACCGACGCCGAGCTGCTGGAAGTGACCAATGCCTTGCTGCTGCTGGGCTTTGCCCACCTGCTCGATGGCGACATCTTGCTGACGGAACTCGGTGCGCGCTATGCGGCCATCATGGCGACCGAGGACAGCGGCGCGCGCCAGGCGGTGTTCGGCAAGCAGCTGCTCGAACACGTGCCGCTGATCGCGTACATCTGTCACGGGCTGGCGCAGGACCGGTCGGGAGACTTGCCGGAAGATCTGTTCCTCAAGCTGCTGCGGTTTACGCTGAGCGAAGAGGAGGCCGAACGCGCGCTGCGCGTGGCCATCGAGTGGGGGCGGTACGGGGATTTGTTCGAGTACGATTTTAATACGGGGGTGATCCAGTCGGCTTGAGCCCCCGTATAGTTGCTTATGCTTATACTTATACTGCTGCGAGCTTTTTGAACACGCGGGCCGCCGCGGCAATGGTTTCGTCGATGACAGCATCGCTATGCTGGGCCGACACAAAGCCCGCCTCGAACGCGGCCGGCGCAAAATACACGCCTTCGTCGAGCATCGCGTGGAAGAACACGTTGAAGCGTTCGCGGTCGCCCGCCATCATTTCGGCGTAGTTGTTCGGCGGCGTGGCGCTGAAGTACAGGCCGAACATGCCGCCCACTGCATCGGCGCAGAACACCACGCCCGCTTCTTTTGCCGCTGCCGTCAGGCCGGCAGCCAGGCGCTCGGCCGTGGCGCCCAGGCGCTCGTAAAAGCCCGGTTCCTGGATCAGCTTCAAGGTGGTCATGCCGGCCGCCACCGCCACCGGGTTGCCCGACAGGGTGCCGGCCTGGTACACCGCGCCCAGGGGCGCCATGTTGGACATCAGCTGCGCGCTGCCGCCGAACGCCGCCACCGGCAGGCCGCCGCCGATCACCTTGCCCAGCGCGGTGAGATCGGGCTTGATGCCGTACAGTTCCTGGGCGCCGCCCAGGGCCACGCGGAAGCCGCACATCACTTCGTCGAAGATCAGGAGTGCACCGTGCCTGGTGCACAGGTCGCGCGTCGCTTGCAGGAAGTCGGCGTTGGCCTTGATCAGGTTCATATTGCCGGCCACCGGCTCGATGATCACGCAGGCGATCTCGTCGCCGAAGTTGGCGAAGGCTTCTTCGAGCTGCGCCACGTTGTTATAGTCGAGCACCAGCGTGTGCTTGACGAAGTCCTCGGGCACCCCGGCCGACGTCGGGTTGCCGAAGGTGAGCAGGCCGCTGCCGGCCTTGACCAGCAGCGAGTCGGCGTGGCCGTGGTAGCAGCCTTCGAACTTGACGATCTTGTCGCGGCCGGTGGCGCCGCGCGCCAGGCGCAGCGCGCTCATGGTCGCCTCGGTGCCCGACGAGACCAGGCGCACCTGTTCCAGCGACGGCACCAGGCGGCAGATTTCCTCGGCCATTTCCACTTCGCCCTGGGTCGGTGCGCCGAACGACAGGCCGCGCGTGGCTGCCTCCTGCACCGCGTTGACCACTTGCGGGTGGGCGTGGCCGACGATGGCCGGGCCCCACGAGCCGATGTAGTCGATATAGCGCTTGTCGTCGGCGTCCCAGAAGTACGGGCCTTCGGCGCGGGTGATGAAGCGCGGCGTGCCGCCCACCGAGCGGAAGGCGCGTACCGGCGAGTTGACGCCGCCGGGCGTGGTTTTCTGGGCGCGGGCGAACAGCGTGTCGTTGTTGGAAATCGTGGTCATGTGGTTATCTCGGTGTCTGGTAAATAAAGCGGCCATGCCTATTGCATGTCGGCGGCCGTCGTCAGCAAGTGGAAGAAGCGGTTGGGCACGAACTTGCCCATGCCGTAGCGCTGCGCATGGGCCAGGGCGCCCACAGTGTACTCCTGCGCCGCTTTCACCGCTTCAGGGGCGTCCACGCCGCGCGCCATGAAGGCGGCGATCGCGGCCGACAGCGTGCCGCCGGCGCCGATGAAGGGGCCGGGCAGGTGCTGCCAGGCGTCGTGGCTGACCATGCCGTCCGCGTGGTACAGGGTGTTGGCCAGGGTATTCGGTACTGCGCGGCTGCCCACCTTGGCCTGCATGGCGCCGGCCTGGGTGCCGGTAACGAGCACGTATTCGCAGCCCAGGGCGATCAGGTATTCGACGTCGGACTGCAGCATGTTGTCGAGACCATCGCCGGCGTCGCGCCAGGTTTCGGCCAGCCGGCCCAGCTCCACCACCGACAGCATCAGCAGCGTGGCCTGCGGCACGAGCAACTGGCGCACGGCGGTGAGCAGCTCCTCGGCCTCGTCGTCGGGCAGGTCGGGCAGGCGCGAGCTGAACGGATCGAGGATCAGCGGCGCATCGGGATAGTCGGACAGGATCTCGGCGATTGCCGCCACTTGCTCCACGTTGGTCAGCGCGCCGACCTTGAAGGCGGCCATGGTCATGTCCTCGAGGACCACGCGGGCCTGGTCGGCCACCCAGTCGGGATCGATTTCCTGGGTATCCTCGATGCGGGCGGTGTCGCCGATCAGCAACGCGGTGGTGGTGGCCAGGCCGGTGCACGAGAGCGCGGCAAACGCGGCCAGGTCGGCCTGGACACCGGTGGCGCCGGCGGGATCGGCAACGCCGAAGCTTAATATGAGAGGAGAAGTTTGGTTTTGCACGGCTGGTAGATTAAGATACCTGATTCGGCATTTTACTTGATTGAAGGGTGGCAGAACGTGAGTAGCAATGAAACAACGCAGGTCTTCCAGACCTGGATGTGCCTGATCTGCGGCTGGATCTATGACGAACAGGCCGGCCTGCCCGACGAAGGCATCGCTCCCGGCACCCGCTGGGCCGACGTGCCGATGAACTGGAGTTGCCCCGAATGCGGCGCCCGCAAGGACGATTTCGAGATGGTCGCGCTCTGATCTGCCGCCCGATCCATGCAGTTGCGGCATGTGCTAAGGTGCAGTGATGAATAACGCCCTGACGATCATGGTCATCGACGACAGCAGCACGATCCGCCGCTCGGCCGAGATTTTCCTGTCCGGCGCCGGCTACCGCGTGGTACTGGCCGACGACGGTTTCGACGCCCTGGCCAAGCTGGCCGACCATCGCCCGGCGCTGGTATTCTGCGACATCGTCATGCCGCGCCTCGACGGCTACCGGACCTGCACGCTGATCAAGAACAGCGCGGCATTCCACGCCACGCCGGTGCTCATGCTGTCTTCGAAAGACGGCCTGTTCGACCGCGCGCGCGGCGCCATGGCCGGTTCCGCCGCGTGCCTGGCCAAACCATTCACCCGGGACGGCATGCTGGCAGCGGTTCGCGCGCATGCCACCAGCTCACCAGACTAAGATACCCGCAGGGGGAACCATGGCCATACAACGCATACTGATCGTCGACGACTCGCCCACCGAGCGTTATTACCTGTCCGACATCCTGGTCCGCAACGGCTATACCGTGGATGTCGCCGAAAGCGGCGAGGAAGCACTCGTCAAGCTGCGCGCCGAGAAGCCCGACCTGATCCTGATGGACGTGGTGATGCCGGGCGCGAACGGCTTCCAGGTTACGCGTTCGATCGCGCGCGACCCCGTGTTCAAGGAGGTGCCAGTGATTATCTGCTCGAGCAAGGACCAGGAGACCGACCGCATCTGGGGCATGCGCCAGGGCGCGCGCGACTACCTGGTCAAGCCGGTCACGCCGGGCGACCTGCTCGACAAGATCGCCGCCCTCGGCTGAGCGATGGACGCCGCCACGCCCGCACCCCTCGATTCCACCGACGGTCCGCCAGCCGGCGAGCGCCGCAGCAGCCTGCGCCAGTACCAGGTGCAGCTGCTCGAACGCATGCAGGCGGCCAAGAGCGGCGCTGCCGCCGGCGTGCGCGAGCTGGGCGTGGTGATCGCCGGCCGGCATTACCTGCTGGACCTCACCCAGATCGGCGAGATCGTCACGCCGCAGCCGGTGTCGCCGGTGCCGCTGGCGCGCCCGTGGTACCTGGGCCTGGCCAATATCCGCGGCGACCTGACCGGCGTGATCGACCTGGCGCGCTACCAGGGCCAGCCCGGTGCGGTTGCCGGTACCAGTGCCGGAACGCCGGCCGAGCGCCGCCTGATTACCTTTTCGCCTAAACTGGGCTTCAACTGCGCGCTGCTGGCCGACCGCGTGCTGGGACTGCGCACCTCGTCCGAGATGCAGGCGGTCGCCGTACCCGGCCCCGGCGCGCCCGCCTGGGCCGCTCACCAGTTCGACGACGCCGAGGACCGGCGCTGGACGCTGCTGGACCTGGCGCAACTGGTGCGCGAGCCGCGTTTTGCGCTGGTGGGCTTCTAAAGGGAAGGAACGGGTTTGGACCAGGAAACCTTCGACCATATCGCCGCCGCGCGCGCGCAGCAGGGCGGACCGGTGCGCCTGCGCGATGCGCTCAACCGCCTCGGCGCCGCCACGGCGGCAGGCGATGGCCAGCACGAAGCGCGGCCCGGCCTGAAACGGCTGCCGCTGATCGGCCGCCTGCCCACCCAGCGCCAGTTGAGCATCCTGTCCACCGCGCTTGGCATCAGCCTGAGCGTCTCGGCCGCCTGCGTCGCCCTCAACACCATCTACAGCGCCAACCGGTCGGCGCAAACCCAGGTTGCCAGCGACGCCCTGATGCACTCGCAGCGCATCGGCAAGGCCGCGCCCAACGCGGTGCAGGGCAGCGACGAAGCGTTTCGCCAGCTCGAGGAAAGCCGGCGCGAACTCAATAACGACATCACGCTGATGACGCGTGGCGGCAAGGTGCAGGGCCGCCAGCTGCGCGCACCGGGTGCCGACCTGGCCGCGACCGTGGAATCGGTGCGCAAGCAGTGGGGCGCCACCGACCTGGCCGCCGCCACCATCCTCACCCTCAAGACCGATCTCAGTGGCGTCGATCAGACCCTGCACAAGCTCAATGCCATGTCGCCCGACCTGCTGGCCCGCACCGAGGAGATCAGCGCCTTGCGCGTGGCCGGCGGCGGTTCGGCGCGCGAGATCGCCGCGCTGGGCAAGCTCACCATGCTCACCCAGCGCATGAGCCGCAGCGCCAGCGAATTCCTCACCGCCGGCGGCATCAGTTCCGAAACCGCGTTCCAGCTGGGGCGCGACACCACGGTGTTCCGCACCACGCTCGAAGGTTTCCTGAGCGGCAGCGCCGCGCAGGGTTTGAGCGCCGCGCGCGAACCGGAGCTGCGCGAGAAAATCGTCGCGCTCAAGGCGCAGTTCGAGGACTACCAGAAGCTGGTGGCAGCCATCCTCGACAAGCTCGATAAATTCAGCGCCGCCAAGAACGCCGAACGGCTGATCTTCAATGAGAACGAGGCGCTGCGCCAGCGCCTGTACACCTTGCAGCAGGCCTACCGCGCCGAGCAGGACTCGCTGGGCCTCACGTTCTGGCTGATGGTGGTCGGCGGCGTGTTCACGCTGGTGATGGCGGTGGCGATCGGTCGCGTGCTGCTGGTCGACTCCGACAACCGCACGCGCGGCGCCGACCGCCGCCGCCGCGAGGCCGACGCCATGCGCATCGAGTCGCAGCGCAAGGAGGAAGCGGCCCGCGAAACCAACGCCCAGAACCAGGCCGCCATCCTGCGCCTGATGAACGAGCTGCAAAAAGTGGCCGATGGCGACCTGACCGTGCGCGCCACCGTATCGGAGAACGTCACCGGGGCGATTGCCGACACCGTCAACTATACGGTGGAGGAGCTGCGGGTGCTGGTGGGGAGGGTCACTGCCACCGCCGAACAGGTCACGCGGGCCTCGCTGCACGCGCATAGCATTTCCAACGATTTGCTGCGCGCCTCGCAGCAGCAGTCGCGCGAAATCCAGGACGTGAGCAGCACCGTGGTGCGCATGGCCGACCAGATCACCGACGTCTCGCGCTCCGCCAGCGAATCGGCCGACGTGGCGCGGCAATCGGTGGCCGCTGCCAACCTGGGCTCGACCGCCGTGGCGAATGCCATCTTCGGCATGCACGAGATCCGCGACCAGATCCAGGATACGTCCAAGCGCATCAAGCGCCTCGGTGAATCGTCGCAGGAGATCGGCGAAATCACCGAACTCATTTCCGACATCACCGAGCAGACCAATGTGCTGGCGCTGAACGCCGCCATCCAGGCGGCTTCCGCCGGCGAAGCGGGGCGCGGCTTCACGGTGGTGGCGGAAGAAGTGCAGCGGCTGGCCGAGCGGTCGGCCGCCGCCGCCAAGCAGATCGGCGCGCTGGTGCGCACCATCCAGACCGACACCCACGACGCGGTGGCGGCCATGGAAAAATCCACGCGCGGGGTGGTGGAGGGCACGCGCCTGTCCGACGCCGCCGGCGCGGCCCTGAACGATATATCGAACGTGTCGCACCACCTGGCGGAACTGATTTCCGGCATTGCCCAGGCCACCGGCGAGCAGGCCACGTCGGCCAGCGGCGTGGCGCGCAACATCCAGCTGATCCTGACCGTCACCGAACAGACCCAGGACGGCACCCAGCAAACGGCGCAGTCGATCCATAAACTGTCGGTGCTGGCGCAGGAACTGAAAAACTCGGTGGCGCGGTTCCGCATCGCCTCCTGAGCAGCACAACATTGAAAGGCCGGTACCAGCATGACGACCATTGACACTGCTCACGCAAGCACAACCGCAACCCCGATCGACACCGGTCCGCTGTCGTGGGTGATGGAGGAAATCCGCGAAGCGCTGGCCCGTTCGCGCACCGCCTTGCAGGAAGCGGGCGGGCGCGCCGCCGAAGACCAGGCCACCCAGCTGCAGCACGCCAAGACCCATTTGCACCAGGCCCATGGCGCTTTGCAGATGGTCGATGTGGAAGGCGTGGGGCAGGTCACAGCGCTGGCCGAGACCGCGCTTGACCGCTTCAAGTCGGGCGCCCTCAAATGCACCACCGACCACGTGGATGCGGTCACCCAGCTGTACCAGGCGCTGGTCGAATACCTGGAAGAGCTGCTGGCCGGCGCGCCATCGCAGCCGGCCAGGCTGTACCCGTATTACCGCGCGGTGCAGGAAATCGTCGGCGCGGAGCGCATCCATCCGGCCGACCTGTTTTTCCCCGACCTGGCGCGCGCAGTGGAACTGCCGGCTGCTGCCGATGCGGTGCCCGACACCGCCCCCGACTACGCCGCCTGCCGCCAGCGCTTCGAGCGCGCGCTGCTGCCCTACCTGAAAAGCGCGGATCCGGCGCAGCAGCGCGAACACGCCGCCGCCCTGACCGATGCGGTGGCGGCGGTGGCCGCCGTCCAGCAGGAGGCAAAGCCACGCGCCTTTTGGCTGGCGCTGCAAGCCTTTGCCGAACTGGTGGCTGGCGGCGATATCGCCGCCAGCGTGCAGGTCAAGCAGCTGTTCGGCATGATCAACCTGCAATTGCGGCGCCTCTCCCAGGGCAATGCCGCGCAGCCGGACGCCATGCTGCGCGATGCCTTGTTCTTCATCGCGGTGGCCGGCCCGGAGAGCGGTTCGCCCACGGCGCGCGCGCTGCACGCGGCGTTCGCGCTGGACGGCCTGGCGCCGCCCGACTACGACAGTCGCCGCTACGGCCAGCGCGATGCGCTGGCGCCCGCGCAGGCGCGCAGTTGGCAGGACGCCGCACCGGAGCGCAGCACTGCCGAGATCAAGGCAGCGCTGCGCGCGGTGGAACACGCGCTGGACCGGTTTTATGCCGACCCGCAGCAGCGCGCGGCATTGACCGGGCTGGCGCCGGCGCTCTATGGCTTGCAGGCGACATTGACGGAGCTGGAGCAGCCGGCCGCCGCCCAAGCCGCCCTGCAAGTACAGTCGCAGGTAGCGGCCCTGGCGCAGGACGGCGCCGATCCGGCGCAGGAAGCGAAAACGCTCGACGATGTGGTGCACAACCTCAGCGCGCTCGGTTTCTTTGCCGAGCTGCTGGCGCACAACGCCGCCGGCGCGCGCCAGCGCTTCGCCTACGATGCGCGGCAGGGCAGCTTCCGCGCGGTGCCGTTTTCCAAGATGGCAGGCGCGGAATCGATCCCGGTGCTCGACGACGCAGTGCCGCCGCCGCCCCCCGCCGCACCGCCGCCGGAAACCGTGCCCGCCGTGGAGACGGCCGCCAACACCCCGCACTTGCTGGCACTGTTTCTCTCGGAGGCGCGTGAGACGCTGGACTTTGCCGATACCACGCTGGCCGTCGATGGACCGGGTAACGAACAATACCTGATCATGCTGCGCCGCTCGTTCAACACCTTGAAGGGCAGCGCCCGCACCGTGGCGCTGGACGACTTCGCCGACGGCGCTCACGCCATCGAGCGCGTGCTGAATACCTGGCTGGCCGAAGAGCGCCCGGTGGACGCTGCGCTGACCGCCTTGCTGGAACGGGCCGCCCGCGAACTGCGCGCCTGGACCGACCTGCTGGCCAGCGACGGCGCGCAAGCGCCGTTGACCACCCGCGCCCAGGCTTTGGCTGCCGACGCCAGGCGCGTGCGCGATGGCGTTGCCGATGCGGCCGAGACTGCCGACACAGCCGACGCCGGTATCCAAGCCACCGCTGATGCCCTCGGCAACGCCGACGTACCCGCTATTTCCGATGTCCCGGGCGACGCCGACGTACCCGCTATCGCCGACGCCCCCGGTGACGCCGACATGCCCAATGGCGCTGACCCCGCCGGCGCTTCTGACGCCTTGACCAGCCTGGAAGGTGCGGACAACCTGCCCGCTGGTGACGCCGCTATCCCGGCTCCGCTGCTCGCCATCTTCCTGGCGGAAGCCGGGCAGCTGTTGGACCAGCTGACGCAAGACTTCGGCGCCTGGCGCCAGATCCCGCAACGCGCCGCCGAACCGCAGTCGCTGCGGGCCGCGCACACGCTGGCCGGTATTTCCGGCACCGTGGGCGTGCCCGTGCTGCGCGAGCTGGCGCTGGCGCTGGAGGACACTTTGGCCGCGCTGCAAGCGCCCGCGCCTTTCCTCGACCAGGCGCAGCACGACCTGTTCGATTTCACGGCGCAGCGCCTGCGGCAGATGGTCGATACCGTGGGTCGCGGCGCCATGCCGGCCGCTCAGCCGGAATTGATCGCCGCGCTGGCGGCGTTGAGTGCACAATTGCAAGCGAGCGCACCGGCCGCCAACGCAGCACTGGACGCGCAACTCGACCAGCTGGTGGCCGGCGCACAGGCGCCTGGCGCGGCGCACGACGAATCACCGCTGGACGCCATGTTCCGCCAGGTGTATGACCAGCTGAGCGGGACCGTGCCGGCATCCGCAGCGCCGGCGCCGGCGCCGAAAAAAGGCTGGCGCAAGGTCGAGCCGCGCGTCGATGACGATATCGACGACCTGTTCAACGCCGCCTTCGACGAAACCTTTGCCGAGCCGCCGCTGCACATCGCCGCACCGGCCGCCGAAATGACTTCGCAGCCACTGCCCGCACCGGCCGAAGCCACCTCGGAAGCAGCACCTGCACCGGCCGAGGCCAGCCTGGAACCAGTGTCCACGCCTGCCTCAGACGAGGCGCCGCAGGCTGCCGGGGAGTCTGCTTCAGAGGCAGGCCCGGTTCCGGCCTCGGACCCGGAACCTGCGTCGGAATCTGCACCGGCACCAGCACCAGACCCGGGAGCAGTCCCGGCACCATTCCACGCCGACACCGGCATCACCGAACTGCCACTGGCCGCCCTGGCGCAGCGCGACGCCGTGCCGGCCATTTTCAACGATGAACTGGACGCCGAACTGCTGGCCGTGTTCCTCGAAGAAGGCGCCGACCTGCTGCCGCAGGTAGGCGAGGTCTTGCGCGCCTGGCAAGGCGCACCGCTTGATGCCGGCCACGCGCAAGGTTTGCTGCGCTTGCTGCACACCGTCAAGGGCAGCGCGCGCATGGCGGGCGCCATGCGCCTGGGCCAGCACGTGCACGAGATCGAAACCCATATCGAAAACATGGTGCACGAAGGTTCCGCCACGCCGCTGGCGTTCGACGAACTGCTGGCCCATTACGACCACGCGCTGCTGTTGTTCGAGCAGTTGCAGCAGGGCGGCATGGCCGCTGCCGTGGAAGCCAATGCGGCGGCCGATCCTGGCGCCGCGCCATGCGCCGAGGCGCCGTCCACGGCGTGCGCCGACGATCAGCCGGCCAATAAATCGCCGCTGGTGCGGGTGCGCGCCGATATCCTCGACCGCCTGGTCAACCAGGCCGGCGAAGTGTCGATTGCCCGGTCGCGGCTGGAAAACGAAGTGGGCGCCATGCGCGCCACGCTGGGCGACGTGTCCGACAACCTGTCGCGCTTGCGCCGGCAGCTGCGCGAAATCGAAATGCAGGCCGAGTCGCAGATCGCCTCGAGCATGTCGCGCATGGCCGACGTCAACGAACGCGATTTCGATCCGCTTGAATTCGACCGCTTTACGCGCCTGCAGGAACTCACGCGCATGATGGCCGAAAGCCTCAACGATGCGGCCAGCCTGCACGAGCACCTGTCGCACAGCGTCAATCACGCCGGTGACGACCTGGTGGTACAGGCGCGCCTCACGCGCGACCTCCAGCGCGACCTGATGCGGGTGCGCATGGTGCCGTTTGCCAGCATTGCCGAACGCCTGTTCCGGGTGGCGCGCCAGAGCGCCAAGGAGGTGGACAAGCGCGTCAACCTCGACCTGCGCGGCGGCGGCGTAGAGATCGATCGCGGCGTGCTCGAACGCATGGCCGCGCCGTTCGAACACCTGCTGCGCAACGCGATTGCCCACGGCGTGGAATCGCGCGCCGCACGCACGGCTGCCGGCAAGAGCGAAACCGGCGAGCTGCTGATGGAAGTGACGCAGCAGGGCAACGAGGTCGTCATCGAATTCTCCGACGACGGCGCCGGCCTCGACCTTGAGCGCATCCGCGCCAAGGGCGTCGCCAGCGGCTTGCTGGCAGATGGCGAAGATGTGACCGAGGCGCAGGTGGCCGACCTGATTTTCGAGCCGGGCTTCACCACCGCCGAAGCGCTGACCGAATTGTCGGGCCGCGGCGTGGGCATGGACATCGTGCAGTCCGAGGCGCAAGCCCTGGGCGGCCGGGTGGACCTGGAATCGACGCCGGGGCAGGGCACGCGTTTCGTGATTCGCCTGCCGCTCACGCTGGCGGTCACCCAGGTTGTGCTGGTAGCCGCTGGCGGCCGCAGCTACGCCCTGCCGGCCATCCTGGTCGAGCAGGTGCAGCAGATGAAGGGCGACGCGCTGGCCGCCGCCCACCGGGTTGGCCACCTGAACGGCAACGTGGCGCTGCACGGCCGCCAGGCCGCGCTGCATTACCTGCCCGCGCTGCTGGGCGACATTGACCTGCAGCCGCAGGTCAACCAGTCGGCGCCGGTGATGATGCTCAAGAACGGCACCGAGCGGCTGGCATTGCAGGTGGACGAAGTGCTGGGCAACCGCGAGGTGGTGGTCAAGAATATCGGCCCGCAGCTCGCGCGCATGGCCGGCATCGCCGGCGCCACCGTGCTGGGTTCGGGCGACATCGTGTTGATCCTCAACCCGGTGGCGCTGCTGCACCACCTGGCGCAAAACCCGGAGGCGCGCGCCCAGTATGCGCAGGCGGTCCACGGCGACACCGATGCCGATGCCGGCACGGCGACGCGTGCGCACGCAGCCACGGTGATGGTGGTCGATGATTCGATGACGGTGCGCCGCGTGACCGGGCGCCTGCTCGAGCGCGAAGGCTACCGGGTGCTGCTGGCCAAGGACGGCGTCGATGCGCTGGAACAGCTGCGCGAGCACCAGCCCGACCTGCTGCTGGTCGACATCGAAATGCCGCGCATGGACGGTTTCGACCTCACGCGCCAGGTACGCGGCGATGAACGCACTGCCGGCATCCCGATCATCATGATCACGTCGCGCAGCGCCGACAAGCATCGCAACTACGCGCTGGACCTGGGTGTGAATGCCTTTTTCGGCAAACCTTTCCAGGAGCCGGAGCTGCTCGAGACGATGGAAAAACTGCTCAATCCTCCGGCGGTTTGACCTTCTTGACGACTTCATAGCGCTCAAGCGTGCGCTTGCGCGCCTCGTCGTGCATGACGATCGGGGCCGGATACTTGAGCGGTTCCATGCGCGGGTGCAGCCATGGCGCGTGGATTTCCTTGTCGCTCAGGTGTTGCAGCTGCGGCAGGTAGCGGCGGATGAATTTGCCGGCGCCGTCGAACTTTTCCGACTGCGTGATCGGGTTGAAGATGCGGAAGTACGGCTGCGCATCGCAGCCCGACGACGACGCCCACTGCCAGCCGCCGTTGTTCGAGGCCAGGTCGAAGTCGTTCAGGTGCAGCGCGAAATAGGCCTCGCCCCGGCGCCAGTCGATGCCGAGGTCCTTGATCAGGAAGCAGGCGGTGACCATGCGCAGGCGGTTGTGCATATAGCCGGTCTGGTTCAGTTGCAGCATGGCCGCGTCCACCAGCGGGTAGCCGGTGCGCGCTTCGCACCAGGCCGCGAACAGTTCGTCGGCTTCCTCGCCGGTTTCCCATTCGATGGCGTCGTAGGCGGGCTTGAACGATGCGCCCACCACGTGCGGGTTGTGGAACAGGATCATGGCGTAGAACTCGCGCCAGATCAGTTCCGCCAGCCACACCGGTGCGCCTTCGCCACCGCCGCCGCGCGCCATCAGGTCCACCACCGTGCGCACCAGGTGGCGCACCGACAGCGTGCCGAAACGGAAGTGCAGCGATAAGTACGATGGGCCTTTCACGGCAGGGAAGTCGCGCGCGGTCTTGTACTGCGCGATGCGCGGCAGGAAATCTTCGAACAATTGGGCGGCGCCCGACATGCCGGTGGGAATTTTCAGTTCGGCCAGGTTGCTCGGTTCGAAGCCGAGCTGCTTCAAGGTCGGCAACTTGGGTGCGGGGGAGGGCGGCGGCGCCAGGCGCGCGGCGTGCGGTTCGATATGGTAAGGCGCGATCACGCTCGGATCGGCGTCGAGTTTCTTGAGCCAGGCATTCTTGTATGGGGTGAAGACGGAGAACACGCCGCCCGTTTGCGACAGCACTTCGCTTTTCTCGAACACCACCTGGTCCTTGAAGCTGGCGAACGCGCGGCCGTCGGCTTGCAGCGCTTTGGCAACAGCGGCATCACGGGCGATGGCCTGCGGTTCGTAGTCGTGGTTGCAATACACGGCATCGACTTTCAATTCTGCAGCCAATGCCGGGATTGCCGTCAGCGGATCGCCGTGGCGTGCCAGCAGGCAACCGCCCATCTGGCGCAGTTCGGCATCGACCTCGGCCACGCTGGCGTGTATGAAGTCCACGCGCCGGTCCTGGCGCGGCAAAGCGTCCAGGATGGTGCTGTCATAGATGAATGCGCAGTAGACTTTGTGGCTGTCTTGCAGTGCCTGATGCAGGGCAACATGATCGAAAACGCGCAGATCGCGGCGCAGCCATACCAGGGTTGAATCGTGTTTCATTGAGTCTGTGTCTATCTTGTGGGGCAACGCAATCGTCGGTGCGCTGCGATTTCAGTGTAAACTACGCGGTGACTTGCTAGATGCGAATACTAGCACCGACCGCCCTGCGCGGCCCCGCACACAGAGAGCAATGCGTATGAAGAAGAGCAAAATCGGCAAAACGCTTCCTGTCCCCGGCTTGTTACAGGAAGACCCGTTGGCCCCATTGAGCGCCACCGCCACCGAGGGCGACAGCCCGGTCCCGCAACTGAACCTGGCCAATCATTTCCTGATCGCCATGCCTTCCATGCAAGACCCGGTTTTCGGCGGCACCGTGGTGTATGTCTGCGAACACAATGAAAACGGCGTGCTGGGCGTGGTGATCAACAAGCCCACCGACATGACCATGCAAGTGCTGTTCGAACGGATCGACCTCAAGCTTGAGGGTGACCAGGACAGCGCGGTCGATCAGCCGGTCATGTTCGGCGGCCCGGTGCAGGACGACCGCGGTTTCGTGCTGCACACCCCGGGCCAGCGTTATTCGTCGTCGCTCACCGTCACCAGCGAGGTGGCGTTCACCACGTCGATCGACGTGCTCGAGGCGGTAGCGTCCGGCGACGGTCCGCCGCGCATGCTGGTGTCCATCGGCTACTCGGGCTGGAGCCCGGGCCAGCTCGAAGACGAGATCGGCCGCAACGGCTGGCTCACGGTCGGCGCCGATCCCGAGATCCTGTTCGGCGTGCCGATCGAGCAACGCTATACGGCGGCGATACGCCTGCTGGGCATCGACCCGCTGATGCTCGCGTCCGAGGCTGGCCATGCGTAAGAAGTCTGTCCTTTGAGCACTGACACCATCTTTGCCTTCGATTTCGGCGTCAAACGCATCGGCGTGGCCATGGGCAATACCCTGATCCGCCAGGCCACGCCCGTCAAAGTCATTACCGCCATCGACAACGCCACCCGCTTTGCCGCGATTCAAACCCTGCTCGACCAGTGGCAGCCCACGCTGCTGGTCGTCGGCCTGCCGATGCACCCGGACGGCACGCCCCACGACATGACGGCGCGCGCACGCAAGTTCGCCAACCAACTGCACGGCCGCTTCAACCTGCCGGTGGAGCTTGTCGATGAGCGTTATAGCTCCGCCGTGATCAGCGCCAGGCGCGGCGAGGTCATCGACGACCGCGCGGCTGCCATCATCCTGCAACAATATTTCGACACCCACTGACCATGTCTACAATCAACCCCAACCAACTCGATGCCGAAGCGCTGTATGCGACGCTGCTGGCCGACGTCAAAGCCGGCCTGGCCGGCGTGTCCGATGTCGCCATCGTCGGCATCCACTCCGGCGGCGCCTGGATCGCCGAACGCCTGGCGGCCGACCTGGGCCTGTCCGCGCGCTGCGGCGTGCTCGACGTCTCGTTCTACCGCGACGACTACGCCAAGAAAGGCCTGCCGGCCGAGGTCAAGCCCACCAACATCACCTTCGATGTGGCCGCCGCCAACATCCTGCTGGTCGATGACGTGTTGTACACGGGCCGCACCACGCGCGCCGCGATCAACGAGCTGTTCGACTACGGCCGCCCGGCGCGCATCATGCTCGCGGCCCTGGTCGATCGTGGCGAACGCCAGTTGCCGGTCGCGGCCGATTTCGTGGCCGCCCATGTCACCGTGCAGAAAGGGCAGGCGCTGGTGCTCAAGCGCGCCGATGACGGACAATTCACGCTTACCATCGATCACGCATAACCTACGTTTAACTCTACGCCCATCACCATGCTCAATCCGCAACTGAACAAACACGGCGAACTGCAGCACCTGCTGTCGATCGAGGGACTGCCCAAGTCCATCCTCAATCACATCCTCGATACCGCCTCGTCGTTCGTCGGCATTTCCGACCGCGATGTGAAAAAAGTGCCGCTGATGCGCGGCAAATCGGTGTTCAACCTGTTCTTCGAGAACTCCACCCGTACCCGCACCACGTTCGAGATCGCCGCCAAGCGCCTGTCGGCCGACGTGATCAACCTGAACATCCAGGCCTCGTCGGCCAGCAAGGGCGAATCGCTGCTCGACACCATCGACAACCTGTCGGCCATGCATGCCGACATGTTCGTGGTGCGCCACGCGCAGTCGGGCGCGCCGTACCTGATCGCCAAGCACCTGATGGAGACGAAGCAGTCGCACGTGCACGTGGTCAACGCCGGTGACGGCCGCCACGCCCACCCCACCCAGGGGCTGCTGGACATGTACACGATCCGCCACTACAAGAAAGATTTTACGAATTTGCGCGTGGCCATCGTGGGCGACATCCTGCACAGCCGGGTGGCGCGCTCCGATATCCACGCGCTGACCACGCTGGGCGTGCCGGAAGTGCGCGCGATCGGCCCGCACACCCTGCTGCCGGGCGGCCTCGAGCAAATGGGCGTGCGCACCTTCACCAACATGGATGAAGGCTTGAAGGACGTCGATGTGATCATCATGCTGCGCCTGCAAAACGAGCGCATGAGTGGCGCGCTGCTGCCGTCGGCGCAGGAATACTTCAAGAGCTACGGCCTGACACCCGAGCGCCTGGCGCTCGCCAAGCCCGACGCCATCGTGATGCACCCCGGTCCGATGAACCGTGGCGTGGAAATCGATTCGGCCGTGGCCGATGGCGCGCAAGCGGTGATTTTGCCGCAGGTAACTTTCGGGATCGCCGTCCGCATGGCGGTGATGAGCATCGTGGCAGGTACGCAGGGATGAGCGCAGGTATGAAAAACATTGTTATTAAAAACGGCCAGGTGATCGACCCGGCCAACGGCATCGACGGCCAGCACGACCTGTACATTGTCGATGGCAAGATTGCCGCCATTGGCACCGCGCCGCAAGGTTTTACCGCCGACCGGACCATCGACGCTGCCGGCCTGATCGTGTCGCCCGGCTTCGTCGATCTGGCAGCGCGCCTGCGCGAACCGGGTTACGAATACAAGGCTACGCTGGACTCGGAAATGCAGGCTGCCATGCAAGGCGGCGTGACCAGCCTGGTGTGCCCGCCCGACACCGACCCGGTCCTTGATGAACCTGGCTTGGTGGAAATGCTGAAACACCGCGCCCGCTCGCTGAACCAGGCCCACGTGCACCCGCTGGGTGCGCTGACCATGGGCCTGAAGGGCCAGGCGCTGACCGAAATGGCCGAGCTGACCGAATCGGGCTGCATCGGCTTCTCGCAGGCCGAGGAAGTGATCGAAGACACCAACGTGCTGCTGCGCGCGCTGCAATACGCGGCCACGTTCGGCTTTACCGTGTGGCTGCGTCCGCAGGATGCGCATATCGGCCGGGGCGGCATTGCTGCCAGCGGTCCGCTGGCTTCGCGCCTGGGCCTGTCCGGTGTGCCGGTCATGTCCGAAACCATCGCCCTGCACACGATTTTCGAACTGATGCGCGCCACTGGCGCCCGTGTGCACCTGTGCCGTATTTCATCGGCTGCCGGTCTCGAGCTGATCCGTGGCGCCAAGGCCGAAGGCTTGCCGGTCACGTGCGACGTCGGCGCCCACCACGTGCACATGACGGACGCCGACATTGGCTTCTTCGACTCCAACGCGCGCATGACGCCACCGTTCCGCAGCCAGCGCGACCGCGATGCGATCCGCCTGGGCCTGCTCGACGGCACCATCGACGCGCTGTGCTCGGACCACACGCCGGTGGACGACGATGAAAAACTGCTGCCGTTCGGCGAAGCTTCGCCAGGCGCTACCGGCCTGGAACTGCTGCTGTCGCTGAGCCTGAAATGGGCCACCGATTACGCCGCCCAGCAAAACACCGCAGATATGCGTCCGCTGGCACGGGCGATTGCCCGCATCACGTCCGAACCGGCCCGCGTGGCGGGACTGGCGGCCGGCACCTTGTCGGTGGGCGCGGTAGCCGACGTGGTGGTGTTCGATCCGGAAGCGCACTGGACGGTGGAAGCTTCGGTACTTGCCAGCCAGGGCAAGCATACGCCTTTCCTCGGCTACAACCTGGCCGGGCAGGTGCGCACGACCATCGTGGCGGGTCACGTCGCGTTCCAGCGTTCTTGATGGCATGAAGTTGTCTACCATGTTGCGCCTGGCGCGCGTGCTCACGCACGTGCTGCAGGGCATGGCGATTTGCGCTGTCATGTTCCCTTGGCTGGGGCAGGAGCGGCGCAACGGCCACATCCGCCGCTGGTCGCGCCATTTGCTCACACTATGTAATGTGACGGTGGTGCAGGACGGCGGCGTCAGTGCTGCCCCGCCGGTGCTGTCGCAGGCGATGGTGGTGTCGAACCACGTCTCGTGGCTCGATATTTTCGTGATCCACAGCCTGTATCCCAGCCATTTCGTGGCCAAGGCCGAAATCCGGTCATGGCCGCTGGCCGGGTGGCTGGCGCAAAAAGCCGGTACCGTCTTTATCGCACGCGGCAACCGGCGCGACCTGCGCCTGATTTTCGAGGGACTGGTGACGACCTTGCAGCGCGGCGAGCGGGTGGCGTTCTTCCCCGAAGGCACCACCGCTTCGCAAGGGGAGTTGCTGCCGTTTCACGCCAACCTGTTCGAGGCCGCCATCGACGCCCAGGTGCCGGTGCAGCCGTTCGCGCTGCGCTACGTGGACGCCGCCGGCGCCTTGCACCACTCGGTCGATTTCATCGGTGAGATGACGTTTGCCGAAAGCATCGTGGCAATCCTGGACGGGCCGCCGGTGACCGCGCGCGTGGCCATCATGCCAGCTATCGCGACTGTCGGCGCGCACCGGCGCGAGCTGGCTGAAGCTGCACACCAGGCGGTTGCCAGCGCACTAGGCGTGGCTTCCACCTGCCATTAAGCCTTCTTTTTGGCCGGTTCCTGGAACTGCGGACACTGCACTTGCAGCAGGCTGCGGTCTTCCAGGCACATGGCCGACAACTGCCCGCCCCACACGCAGCCGCTGTCGAGGCCGATCAGGTCGGGGCGCACGGTCAGCCCCAGCGCCGACCAGTGGCCGAATACCACCGTGGCGTTGGCGCTCTGGCGGCCTGGCACCTCGAACCACGGCATCAGGCCGGACGACGGGTCGGCCTTGCCGCTTTCCTTCATCTTGAAGTCCATCACTCCTGCCGCATCGCAAAAACGCAGCCGCGTCATGGCGTTGATGATGCAGCGCAGGCGGTCGGCGCCGGCCAGCTGGTCCGACCATTGCGCCGGCTCGTTGCCGTACATTTGCGCCAAAAATTCTGCGAAGGCGTGGTCGGGACCGCGCAGCATTGCCTGCACTTCGCCGGCCAGGGCCAGCGCCTGTTGCGCGTTCCATTGCGGCAGCAGGCCGGCGTGCACCAGCACGTGTTCGCGGCCGGCGGCGTGGACCGAGATCGCCAGCGGCCGGCGCCGCACCCAATCGATCAGGTCGTCGCGGTCGGGCGCGTCGAGAATCTCGGCCAGGGTATCGGACTTGTGCTCGGCGCGGATGCCATAGGCCACCGCCAGCAGGTGCAGGTCGTGATTGCCGAGCACGCTGTCGATGCGCCCGCCGCTGGCCAGCGCCAATTGGCGCACATGGCGCAGCGTCGCCAGCGAGTCGGGGCCCCGGTTGATCAGGTCGCCTGCAAACAGGATGGCAGGCGCCATATTGCCGCACTCGGCCGCATGCGCACTGATACGGTCGAGCATGGCCAGTGCTTGTTCGTGGCAGCCTTGCAGATCCCCGATGACATAGGTTTGCATATTAAATACTCATTAATCGTTGTTGGGGGATTTGAAAATGGCAGGTAAATCGGTGCCCGGCATGGATTTTTGCCCAATTGCACCGAAGTTTCACATAAAATATCGCCTAATATTAACTAACGCTTGCCGCAGGATACTAAATGATTTTTGTTACAGGTGGTGCCGGCTTCATCGGTTCGAATTTTGTCCTCGACTGGCTGGCCCAGTCGGATGAGCCAGTTGTCAACTTCGACAAGCTCACATATGCCGGCAATCTCAACAATCTCGCCACCCTGAAGCAGGATGCGCGCCACATCTTCGTGCGCGGCGACATCTGCGAGCAGGCCCAGGTCCTGGCGCTGTTCCAGGAACACAAGCCACGCGCAGTGGTGCACTTCGCCGCCGAAAGCCATGTCGATCGTTCGATCCTGGGCCCTGGCGAGTTCATCAACACCAACATCAACGGTACTTTCAGCCTGCTCGAAGCCGCCCGCGCTTACTGGTCGGCGCTGCCGGAAGCAGAAAAAGCGTCGTTCCGCTTCCTGCACGTGTCCACCGACGAAGTGTATGGCACGCTGGGCCCGGATGATGCACCGTTCACCGAAACCACCGCGTTTGCGCCCAACAGCCCGTATTCGGCTTCGAAAGCGGCCTCGGACCACCTGGTGCGCTCGTACTTCCATACGTACGGCCTGCCGGTGGTGACCACCAACTGCTCGAACAACTACGGTCCGTACCACTTCCCGGAAAAACTGATCCCGCTGATCATCGCCAACGCCCAGGCCGGCAAACCGCTGCCGATTTACGGCGACGGCCAGCAGGTGCGTGACTGGCTGTATGTGAGCGACCACTGCGCCGCGATCCGCCGCGTGCTGGAAGCTGGCCGCCTGGGCGAGACCTACAACGTGGGCGGCTGGAACGAAATGGCCAACCTCGACGTGGTGCATACGCTGTGCGACATGCTCGACCAGCAAAAGCCGAAAGCCGACGGCAGCAGCTACCGCGCCCAGATCACCTACGTCAAAGACCGCCCGGGCCACGACCGTCGTTACGCTATCGACGCCCGCAAGCTCGAGCGCGAACTGGGGTGGAAACCGGCCGAGACCTTCGAGACCGGCATCGCCAAGACCGTGCAGTGGTACCTCGACAACCAGGCCTGGGTCACCGATGTGCAATCGGGCAGCTATGCCAACTGGGTGGAGACCAACTATTTCAACCGCGAAGGCCAGCAATGAGCGCCGCGACCAATACCCTGAACCGCAAGGGCATCATCCTGGCCGGCGGTTCCGGCACCCGCCTTTACCCGGTCACCATGGCCGTCTCCAAGCAATTGCTGCCGATCTACGACAAGCCGATGATCTATCATCCGCTGACGGTATTGATGTTAGCCGGCATTACCGAAATCCTGCTGATTTCGACGCCGCAAGACACGCCGCGTTTCCAGGACTTGCTGGGCGACGGCAGCCAGTGGGGAATCAAGCTCAGCTATGCAGTGCAGCCATCGCCAGACGGCCTGGCACAGGCGTTCATCATCGGCAAGGAATTCATCGGCGATGCGCCGTCGGCACTGATTCTTGGCGACAACATTTATTATGGTAACGATCTTGACGCCCTGCTGCGCAGCGCCAGCGAGGAGCCAGCAGGCGCTACCGTGTTTGCCTACCACGTGCAGGATCCCGAGCGCTACGGCGTGGTGGAATTCGACCACGGCCGCGCTGCCATCTCGATCGAGGAAAAGCCGCTCAAGCCCAAGTCGAACTACGCGGTCACCGGCTTGTACTTCTACGACAACAAGGTGTGCGATATCGCCGCCAGCATCAAGCCGTCGCCGCGCGGCGAGCTGGAGATTACCGATGTCAACCGCGTTTACCTCGAGCAGAACAAGCTCAAGGTGGAAGTGATGGGACGCGGCATGGCCTGGCTCGACACCGGCACCCACGATTCGCTGCTGGAAGCTGGACAGTTCATCGCCACCATCGAAAAGCGCCAGGGCCTGAAAGTTGCTTGCCCCGAAGAAATCGCCTACCGCAAGGGCTATATCACCGCCGACCAGGTACGCAAGCTGGCCGAGCCGCTGAAGAAAAACAATTACGGCCAGTACTTGCTGCAAATTCTGGAAGATAAGGTTATTTCGAGATGAACGTTGTGACCACTCATCTGGCGGGCTTGCTGGTGCTGGAGCCACGCGTGTTCGGCGACGATCGTGGCTACTTTTTCGAAAGCTATAACGCCCGCCGTTTCAAGGAATTGTCGGGCGTCGATCCGGTCTTCGTGCAAGACAATCATTCGCGCTCGGCCAAGGGCGTGTTGCGTGGCCTGCATTACCAGATCCGGCAGGCCCAGGGCAAGCTGGTGCGGGTGACCGAAGGCGCCGTATTCGACGTCGCAGTCGATCTGCGCAAGAGTTCGCCGACCTTCGGCCAGTGGTTCGGTATCGAGTTGTCGGCCGAAAACAAGCGCCAGTTGTGGATCCCTGCCGGTTTCGCGCATGGCTTCGTGGTCACGTCCGAGGTCGCGTCGTTCCTGTACAAGACCACCGATTACTGGGCGCCCGAGTTCGAGCGCGCGGTGTTGTGGAACGATCCGGCGATCGGCATCGACTGGCCGCTCGATGGTGAGCCGCAATTGTCCGGCAAAGATCAAGTGGCATCGCTGCTGGCCGACGCCGAGGTCTTCGCATGAAGATCCTGTTGACCGGTAGCACCGGCCAGGTCGGTTACGAGCTGGCCCGCAGCCTGCAAGGCCTGGGCGAAGTCGTGGCGGTCGATCGCAACGTCATGGACCTGTCCAACCTGGACCAGGTGCGCGACGTGATCCGCACCGTGCGTCCGCAACTGATCGTCAACCCGGCCGCTTACACCGCCGTGGACAAGGCCGAGAGCGAGCCGGAACTGGCGTACCGCGTCAATGCCGAAGCCCCGGGCCTGATGGCGCAGGAAGCGAAACTGCTGGGCGCAGCCATGGTGCATTACTCCACCGACTACGTGTTCGATGGCAGCGACCCGTCGCCGCGCGGCGAGGACGATGCCACCGGCCCCCTGAATGTGTATGGCGCCAGCAAGCTCGCTGGCGAGCAGGCGATTGCCGCAGCCGGCATCGACCACCTGATCTTCCGTACCAGCTGGGTGTATGGCATGCGCGGCAAGAACTTCCTGCTGACCATGATGCGCCTGGCGAAGGAACGCGAGGAATTAAAGGTCGTGGCCGACCAGCATGGCGCACCGACCTGGAGCCGTACCATTGCCGACACCACGGCCCTGGTGCTGGCCCAGGCCCAGGCGCAGACCCTGGCCGGTGCCGACTGGTGGCGCCAGAACAGCGGCGTCTATCACCTGAGTGCGCAAGGCCAGACCACCTGGTTCGAGTTCACCCAGGCCATCGTCGAAGCGGCCGGCCTGTCATGCCGCGTGCTGCCGATCGGCAGCGCGGAGTACCCGACCCCGGCCCGCCGTCCACAGTACTCGGTGATGTCGTCCGAGCGCCTGGTATCGCGTTTCTGCCACTTGCCCGACTGGAAGCGAGCCCTGCATCTCTGCATGGGCTGATTACCTGACATACCGCAACATCACGTTACAAACCTGGCGAGTTTGTATCGATTGGTAAGCAAGCAAGCTTTACCAATATTCCACTGCTAAGATCGCGGCGCACATTTTGCGCCGCGCATCGTCACTCTCCCTTGCCTTGCGCATAGATCTCCACCGATACGTGACTGCAGCCGGCTATCCGGTACAATCGAGTTGACGTGCTGACAACCCAGCCGTCCGACGTAGCAGGCGCCTTCGGTAATACGGACCACCTATGTTCTCTTTTTTGTTGAGCTTTATTGCTTCCGCACTCCTGACCTTGCTGGTGATTAAGGAGTCACGCCTGCATGGGCCGGCGCTCGATGCTGTCGCCGGCGTGCAGAAGGTCCATGCGCATCGGGTGGCGCGCATTGGCGGACTGTCGATTTTCCTGGCGGTAGCGCTTAGTTCCGCCATTTCCATCTGGCGCGTGCCTACCATGGGATCGTGGCTGGCGGCTTTGCTGCTGTGTTCGGCCGTAGCGTTCGCCGGCGGCATCGTCGAAGACTACACGGGCCGGGTCAGCCCGGCGCGCCGCCTGCTGCTGACCATGGCCGCCGCTGCGCTCGGCTTTTTCCTGCTTGACGCCCGCATTGACCGCATCGACTGGCCATTTGCCGTGCTGCCGCTGGGGTACTGGTGGTTCACCCTGCCGCTGACGGTTCTGGCCGTCTCGGGCATCGCCAACGCGATTAACATCATCGACGGTTTCAATGGACTGGCCAGCGTGGTGTGCATATGCATGTTGCTGTCACTTGGCTATGTCGCGCTGCAAGTGAACGACACCTTCGTGCTGGTGGCCGCACTGATGGTGGCCGGCGCCACTGCCGGCTTTTTGATCTGGAACTACCCGGTGGGGCTGATCTTTCTCGGCGATGGCGGCGCCTATTTCATCGGTTTCATGCTGGGCGAACTGGCCTTGTTGCTGGTCATGCGGAATCCCGAGGTATCGACCTGGTATGCGGCACTGTTGCTGATCTATCCGGCATTTGAAACGCTGTTCTCGGTTTATCGCAGAATGTTTGTACGCGGAAAATCACCGGCAATTCCAGACGGCATACATTTGCACAGCCTGATCTTCCGGCGCGTGGTGCAGTGGGCCGTGGGGCGCAAGGAAGCGCGGGCACTGGTGCGCCGCAATTCGCTGACCTCGCCTTATCTGTGGCTGTTTTCGCTGTCGGCGGTAATACCGGCCACGCTGTTCTGGAATAACACCACAGTATTAATTGCGTGTTGCCTGGTATTTATGGCCAGTTACATCTGGATCTATGTGCGCATCGTGCGTTTTAAAGCGCCGCGCTGGATGATCAGGCATAAGAAACCATGATTTGTCCCTGATGCGGTAATATATTCTGGCAGTGAAAACATATAGTCATCACTTAAAGGATCAATATGGACTTGAGTAAATTAACTTCTGCACAATTACGTGATTTGCAGGAGCAGTTAAAAGGCGAACTGAAGCGGCGCGCCAGCCAGGACCGTTCCGAGGCGCTGGAGCACATCCACGCCATCGCGCGCAGCGTCGGTTTGCCACTCAAGGAACTGCTGGGCGCCGCCCCGGTGCGCCGTGGCCGTACCGGACCGGTGGCCGTACGCTACCGCAACCCGGCCGATGCCTCGCAACAGTGGACCGGTCGCGGCCGCCAGCCGAAATGGGTCAAGGACTGGGTGGACGGCGGCAACGATATCGCCGGCCTGAAAATCTGACGCCCTCTGCCGGTCCCGGCAAGACGGCGCCAGGGCTTGCCTGTCGCCGCCATCGCACTTACTATGTCAGCATTATGGCATTGACATCAAGTGGTTAAGTTTTTGGCCACCGCCGCAACTTCCCATCAGGGTTCCTTCCAATCCCGCTTCTCTCTGACGTTTCGCACCGCCAGCAAGGGCACGACTGACATTCATTATGGTTTCCTTATCCAAGACGATCTTCAAGGCTTACGACATTCGCGGCATCATCGATAAAACCCTCGACGAGGGCGTCGCGCGCCAGATCGGCCAGGCCTTCGGCCAGGCGGCCCTGGCCAAGGGCGAGCGTACCGTGGTGATCGGCCGCGACGGTCGTCTGTCGGGCCCGGCGCTGACAGCGGCGCTGGCGCAGGGCTTGCAAGCGGCCGGTGTCAACGTGATCGACCTGGGCGTGGTAGCCACGCCAATGGTGTATTTCGGCACCAACGTGCTGGGCGCGGCCTCGGGCATCATGGTCACCGGCAGCCACAATCCACCGGACTACAACGGTTTCAAGATGGTGCTCGCCGGCGAGGCCATCCACGGTGAATCGATCACCGCGCTGTACCAGAGCATCGTCGATCACGATGGCTCCGAGGCCGCCGTGCCGGGCAGCTATAGCACCCACGACATCCGCGCCCAGTACCTCGAGCGCATCATTGGCGACGTCAAGGTGGCGCGCCCGATCAAGATCGCTGTCGATTGCGGCAACGGCGTGGCCGGCGCGTTCGCTGGCGACCTGTACCGCGGCATGGGTTGCGAAGTGATCGAACTGTTCTGCGAAGTGGACGGTACCTTCCCCAACCACCATCCCGATCCGGCCCACCCGGAAAACCTGCAAGACCTGATCCGCGCCCTGCAGCAAACCGACGCTGAACTCGGCCTGGCCTTCGACGGCGACGGCGATCGCCTGGGCCTGGTGACCAAGGATGGCCAGATCATTTACCCGGACCGCCAGATGATGTTGTTCGCGGAAGATGTGCTGTCACGTAACCCTGGCGAGCAGATCCTGTACGACGTCAAGTGCACGCGCCACCTGGCGCCGTACATCGAGAAGTCGGGCGGCGTGCCGCTGATGTACAAGACCGGCCACTCGCTGGTAAAAGCCAAGCTCAAGGAAACCGGCGCGCCACTGGGCGGCGAAATGAGCGGCCATATCTTCTTCAAGGACCGTTGGTACGGTTTCGATGATGGCCTTTACGCCGGCGCCCGCATGCTGGAAATCCTTACCAAACAGGCCGATCCATCGGCGCTGCTCAACGCGCTGCCGCAGTCCGACAGCACGCCCGAGCTGCACCTGCACCTGGCCGAAGGCGAGAACTTCATCGTCATGGACCACTTGCGCGCCAACGCGCAGTTCCCGGGCAACAAGCAGATCATCACCATCGACGGCCTGCGCGTGGAATACGAAGACGGCTTCGGCCTGGCGCGTTCGTCCAACACCACGCCGGTGATCGTGATGCGGTTCGAAGCCGAAACGCCGGCCGCACTGGCGCGCATCCAGGGCCAGTTCCGCGACGTAATCCTGGCTGCCAAACCGGACGCCGAGCTGCCGTTCTAAACCCATGGCGACGCAAGCGCGCGGCGTCAAGCCGTTGAATATTTTGCTGGTGCGCGTGTCGTCGCTGGGCGATGTGCTGCACAACCTGCCCATGGTGGCCGACATCGCCCGCCACTTCCCGGACGCCAATATCGACTGGGTGGTGGAGGAGGGCTTTGTCAGCCTGGTGCGGCTCAACCCGCGCGTGCGCACCATCATTCCGTTTGCGCTGCGGCGCTGGCGCAAAAGCCTGGGCAAGCCTGAAACGCGGGCCGAGATCAGGGCGTTTTTCCGCACCCTGCGCGCGCAAGAGTATGACTACGTGTTCGACACCCAGGGCTTGCTCAAGACCGGCGTCATCATGGGGGCGGCGCGCGTGGTCAAGGGCGGGCGCAAGGTCGGCATGGCCAACGGCAGCGAAGGCTCGGGCTACGAAGGCATCTCGCGCATCTTCCACAACCTCAGCGTGCCGACCGACCCGCGCACCCACGCGGTGGCGCGCGGACGCATTGTTGCCGCCGCCGCGCTCGGCTACCCGGTGGACGATGTTGCCAACAATCCGGCCGATTTCGGCCTGCCCCCGTTGGCGGACGATACCCCGCGCCCCGACTGGATGCCGCCCGCGTACGCCGTCTTCTTCCACGGCACCGCGCGCGACGCCAAGAAATGGGCGCCCGACCACTGGATCGCCCTGGGCCGTGCGCTGGCCCCCATGACCATCCTGCTGCCGTGGGGTTCGCCCAAGGAAAAGGCGGAAGCAGAACACCTGGCAGCCAGCCTGCCCAATGCGCAGCTGCTGCCCAAGCTGTCGATGGCGGACGCGGTGCTGCTGGCGCGCCGCGCCGACCTGGTGATCGGCGTCGATACCGGCCTGACCCACATCGCTGCCGCCTTCGTGCGGCCCACGGTGGAAATCTATGCCGATTCGCCGCGCTGGAAGACCGAAGGCAACTGGTCGCCGCGCATCATCAACCTGGGCGACACCGGCACGCCGCCCACGGTGGACCAGGTGCTGACCGCCGCCCATACGCTGCTGGCAGGGGCCTGAGATGCGCCTGCTCTACTCGCTATTGTGGTGGCTGGCCCTGCCGCTGGTACTGGCGCGCCTATGGCTGCGCGGCCGCCGCGAGCCGGGCTACCGCCAGCACTGGGCCGAGCGCCTGGGACTGTACGGCAAGGCTGCGTCATCTCCTGCCGCACCGGTGCTGTGGGTGCATGCGGTCTCGGTGGGCGAGACGCGCGCCGCCGAGCCGCTGGTCAATGCCTTGCTGGCCCGGTATCCGCATAGCCGTATCGTGCTCACCCACATGACGCCAACCGGCCGTGACACCGGCCGCACGCTGTTCGCCAGGCATGGCGCGCGGCTGGTGCAAGCCTATCTGCCGTACGACACCGGCCTGATGGTGTCCGGCTTCATCCGGCATTTCAAGCCGTCGGTGTGCATCCTGATGGAAACCGAGGTGTGGCCGAACCTGATCGCCACGTGCGGCCGGCGCGGCGTGCCGGTGGTGCTGGCCAACGCCCGCCTGTCGCAGCGGTCGCTGGGCAAGGCGCAGCGCCTCGGTGCACTGATGCGCGTGGCGGCGCAAGGGATCACCCTGGTGGCCGCGCAAACCGAAGCCGATGCCGCGCGCGTGCGGTCGCTTGGCGTGCCACGCGTGGAAGTCACGGGCAGCATCAAGTTCGACGTGGTGGTGCCGCCGGCCGCGCTGGCCGTGGGCGCCGCCTTGCGCGCCGCCATCGGCGCACGGCCGGTGCTGCTGTGTGCCAGTACGCGCGATGGCGAGGAAGCGCTGATCCTGGAAGCGTTCCGCCGCGACCGCGCAGCGCTGCCGGCCAAGACCTTGTTGCTGATCGTGCCGCGCCATCCGCAGCGCTTTGACGACGTGGAAAAAATGATCGGCTGGCAGGGCCTGAACGTGCAGCGGCGCAGCACGATCGATCCGGGCACGCCGCTGGCGGCCCATATCGACGTGATGCTCGGTGATACGATGGGGGAGATGTTTGCGTACTACGACGTGTGCGACGTCGCTTTCGTGGGCGGCAGCCTGCTGCCGCTGGGCGGCCAGAACCTGATCGAACCGGCCGCGCTGGGCAAGCCGGTACTGATCGGCCCGCACACCTTCAATTTCGAGCTGGTCACGCAGGAGGCAGTGGCCGCCGGCGGCGCCATGCGGGTGACCGACTCCGCCGATCTGTTGGCGCAGGCGGCAAACCTGCTCAACGACAGGGAAGCGCGCAGCGCCATGGGCGCCAATGCCCTGGCATTCGCCAGCCAGCACCGCGGCGCCACGGCCCGCACGTTGGCGCTGCTGGCGTCGCTGATTGCGCCGACCTGAATGGGTGTGCGAAACCGTGGAAAAGTTGCCGTTAGTATGGCTTTGCTCTCTATCTAACAGCTTTGCGGGTATATAATTACTGACTATCAACAATGTGGACCGGTATGCGCCATGAGTAAATTGATAACAACTTTTCTTGCGATGGTACTCTTGTGTTTCCCCGGGATCGCTCACGCTTATGTCGATCCGGGAGCCGGCGCCTATCTTCTACAATTGATCATTGCCATTTTCGGTGCCGCGGTTTTTTACGTCTCCCGTCCGCGTCTTTTATGGAAAATGTTCATAGATTTTTTCACGAGGAAAAGTAGAAAGCAATGACGCGTTCTTTGTTCGCGTTGGGCTTGGCGCTGCTGTACGCATCGGTCTATTTTCTCGATTTCTTGAGCCCGCATTCGCTGTATTTCGTACCATCTTTCTTCGACTATGTCGTATTCCCTTCGCTGATCGCTGTTGTGGTTCTGGTGCCTCTGGTGCTTGCGGCCGACGTTGGCATCAGTAGCATGAAGACGAGGCGAGCAATAATTTTTCTTGCTTCCGCTGTCTTGACCGTTCTTGCCGTTAAAAGTGCATTGAGCGCCGCAGGCTTTCCCTTGCTGAACTTGCTGGCCCTGTTGGGGCAACAGACGGAAGCGTCCCATCGCTTCCGCGGGGCGGCGCGCTTATTAGTGGTCGGCAGTTCCCTGGCCGCTGCAATGCTGTTTGTCTACCTGATTCGGCGAAAACTGGGCGCATGGCTGGAATGGTTGTCGACGTTGGGATATGCTTTTTGCGTGCTCGCCATTTATCGTTGCATTGCACTCGACCTAGTATTCGAATCGCCGCAGCCTGCTGCGGATTTTGCCCAGGCATCGAAGCAGGCCACCGTAGTTGACCGACGGGTGGTATGGGTGATTTTCGATGAAATGGACTACGGCTTGAGTCTCGATACCCGGTCCGGCATCGCCAGCAAATTGCCGAATTTCTCCGCGCTCAGTGCCGGGGCAATCAGCGCCAGCCAGGCATATTCGCCTGGGCGCGATACGCTGTATTCAATTCCTGCTCTGTTATCTGGAACATCTTTATCGGGGGTCACCATTGCGCCGCAAAACGAAATGGTCCTGTTCGATAAAGACCAGCGAGGTCAACGATTCGGTCCGGATAATTCGGTGTTCGCCCAAGTGCCGGGCGGGCCGCATAGGGCAACGTTACTCGGGTTTTATCATCCATACTGCAAGACATTCCCTGCATTACAGAGTTGTCACAGCTCGTTTCTCGGTAACGCCGGGAGATGGCATGATAGCCTCGCATTCTTTGGCGGGTCGCTTCTTTCGGCGATAGGACGCCACCCGTGGACAAGCAGATTCGTGTCAGAGTCGATGCTGTATGAATTCGATCCAATGTACCGCGTTTCGAAGCAACTGTTAGGGCGGCTCGACCAGACCTTGCAAAATCCCTCAAGCGCGCTCGACTTCATTCATTTGAATTTTCCACATCTGCCCAATGTGTACATGCGCCGGTTGCTCCAACAACCGCTGGTCAGCGATGGCGAGGCCTATGATCAAAATCTGGTTTGGGCCGACATTGTGCTCGGTTCTATCGTTCGGCAGTTGCAGGATATGGCGAAAAAGCAGGACATCCTCCTGGTCGTGACGTCCGATCATTGGCTGCGAACGCATTCCGTACAAGCGGCCAGCGTTCCCTTCATTGCGTGGAAGGTCGGCGCCAATCAGCCGGTAGTCTTGACTCGACCGTTGAGCACGAGCCACACCAAAGCGCTGGCCATCAATTTCCTGGAAGGGAAGCTGGAGACGCAGGCGGCAATGGCGGACTGGTTGAGCAGGACCGAATTCTATCCAACCTGGAGCGCACCGGAAGGCTACAAATATTAATATGCTCACTAAACTCTCTTGGCGAGATCCTGATGGATACGTCGTAAAAAAAGATGGTCGGATTTTTCGGGCGATCAATGCCGCCAAGGTCGCCGACACCCGCGAGCTGCTCGGACAGGCCTGGTACCAGCAGGGCGAGGCTGACGGCTGGTTTCCGTCGTCGACCTGGGTGGCGGGCAGCTTCGATCAGTTGGCCGACACTAGCAATGTGAGCTGGCTGGAACACCGGGCGCTCGAATTCCCGTGTTATCCGCACGAAATCACTGCGCTGCAGCTCTACGACTCCGCCAAGTTGACTTTGACCATCGCCAGGAAGGCTCTCGAGCATGGCTGGATCATGAAGGATGCCTCCGCCTGGAACGTGCTCTTCGAACACGGCAATCCGCGTTTTTGCGACATCCTGTCGTTCCAGCGCATCGACAGTTCCGGCATCTGGATCGCTTACGCGCAGTTCTTCCGCCATTTCATCATTCCGCTGCTGTTGCATCGCCATGCGGGAACCCAGACGTCATCGCTGTTTGTGCTATATCGCGATGGCGTCCAGCCGCACCAGGCGCGGCGTATGGTGAACGGGTGGCGTGCATACACCCAGCCGGCGCTCGAAGCGGTGACCCTGCCATCGTGGTTCGGTAACGTGGAAGCGGGATCGAGTTCGGGTAAAGTCCGTACCACGCAGTCGAGGCCGGCCGAACTGGCGCAATTTTTGCTGCGGCGCACGATTGACCGGCTCGACAAACATCTCGACCGGGTGAAACCCTCCGGTATCGGCCAACCCAGTAAATGGGAAAACTACGAGGGCGACCGTGATCATTACACTGCCAGCGACGTGGCAGCCAAGAGCGAATTCGTGCGCAGTTCGGTCGAGTTGCCCGATATCCGCACGGTGATGGACCTCGGTTGTAACGCTGGGGAATTCAGTAAAATCGCTGCGGGTGCCGGTAAAACCGTGCTGGCGGCGGATTATGATCACGGCGCGTTGTCGCGCCTGTACGGGCAATTGCGTGGGACCGAGCTGCCAATTTCAGCGGTGTTGCTCGATATCGGACGACCCACGCCGGCAGTTGGCTGGATGAATCGCGAGGTCGACAGTTTCATGATGCGGGCGCGAGAGCGCTTCGATTGCATCATGGCCTTGGGCTTGGTGCATCACTTGCTCGTTTCCGAGCGGGCCACACTCCCGATGATCTTGCAGTTTTTTCTCGATCTGGCACCGAAGTACCTGGTGCTTGAATGGGTGGAGCCAGAAGATCGGCGTTTTTACGAGATCGCCGGCATCAATCGCGATTTGTATGCCGAAACATCAGTCACCGGCTTCGAGCGCGTGTTCGGCGAACAATTCGATATCGAGAAAAAAGAGCTGCTGGCCTGCGGAACCCGCACGATGTATTTCCTGAAAAAGAAAGCTGCTGGTTCTGCGGCGCCCTGATCACTGCGATGCGCCATGATAGCCGGTCACCCGCCGCCGACGCCCTCAATGATGATGCCGGTGCCGCCGCAGTTGGCGCACGAGACGGCATCGCCATCCTGCTCGACCTTGCCGCTGCCATGGCAAATCGGGCAGACATCTTCACCGGTGCCGGGCGTGCCGGCTGGTGCGTCGTCACCGGGATTGAGGGGGGATGTGCTTTCCATGACAGCCTCGCAAAAAAGAGTGAAGTGTCATTTTCACACGATCACTTTACCAAGTCTCACTCGTTTCGACCAGGCAAAAGGTTTAGCCGAAGAGGACGGGCAATTCCTGGGCGCGCTTGCGCAGCAGGTTGCGGGCATCGTCGTATTCGGGGTAGATCAGGCCCACGGTGTCCCAGAAGGCGGCGCTGTGGTTCATTTCCAGCGTGTGCGCCAGTTCGTGGGCCACCACGTAGTCGATCAGCGGCAGCGAGAAGTGGATCAGCTTCCAGTTCAGGCGGATCTTGCGGTCAGCCGTGCACGAGCCCCAGCGCGTGCCCGCCGACGACAGACCGAACGAGCTGTAGTGCACGCCCAGGCGGTCCGCGTACAGGTCAAGGCGCTGCACGAACAACTGCTTTGCCTCCTGCTGGTACCAGGCTTTGACCCGTTCCTTCAGGGCGCTTTCGGTGGCGCCCGGCAGCAGCACCATGGTCAGCTCGCGCGTGGCGGCATCGAAACTGCTGCGGTAGCGGCCGCCGACCAGCAGGCGCAGCGTGATGTCGGCGCCGAGGTAGGGTAGCTGGGCGCCGTCGATCCATTCCACCGGCGGCTTTTGCAGCCGGGCGGCGCGGCGTTCGCGGCGTTCCTTGAGCTTGGCCAGGATCCAGCCCTGCTTGGTGCGGATGGCGTTGTCGATCTCGGTAATGGTCACGCGCTTGGGGGCGGTCACGCGCAGGCCGTCGTCGTCGATCATGAAGCCGATCGAGCGGCGCGTCGAGCGGCGCAGTTCGTACTCGAGGATGAATTCGCCAACTTGCAGCTGGCGCTTGGAGCTGTGCTCGGGCGCAGGCACCGGCGTGCGGGATTTGACGGGCACCGCGATGACGGGCGGGGCCGATGGCGTTACATGCGGTGCGAGGTGCGGTACGAGGTGCGGCGTATGGGGCGACGTCGCAGACGCCGTGACCGGCTGGCTCACATAGGGAGAAACCGGCGGCGGCTTGGCCGCCGCCGGGGGCACCGACCAGACCGGCGCCGTGTACACCGAGCGGGGCGGCGGGGCCGCCTCGCGTCCGAACAGGTCGGGCTGGCCGATAGCAGCAGCTGCGGCGGGCTGTCCCGTCGTCGCTGCCTGCTCTGGCACCTGCTGTTGCAGCGGATCCGGTCGCGCCTGCGTGGTCAGGTCGTCGAGCCAGCGTTGTAGGCGTGGGGCGAAATGACGCGCATTTCTGATTCTATCCAATTTTCCACCTGTTGCATCATGCCGTCCGGCGTTTGTCCTTCGGAAGAAATAGGCTTGCCAATCGATACTGTAACAAGCCCGGGCCGTTTGATGAAAGAATTTTTTGGCCAGCATTCGCCCGAGTTGTGGGCGATCGGTACCACGACCGCGCCGGTGGCAATCGCCAGCCGGGTGCCGCCGCTCTTGTACTTGCCGGCCTGGCCCACGGGAATCCGTGTGCCTTCAGGGAACATGATGATCCACTGGCCGTCGGCCAGCCGTTTTTTGCCGATCCGCACCACGTGCTTGAAGGCGTTCTTGCCCTGCTTGCGGTCGATCGGAATCATGCGCATCAGCGCCATGGCCCAGCCGAAGAACGGTATGTACAGGATCTCTTTCTTGAACACGAACACCAGCGGACGCGGCAAGTTGGGCAGCAAAAAGATGGTTTCCCACGCCGACTGGTGCTTCGACAGCACCACGGCCGGCGCATCCGGGAAGTTTTCGGCGCCACGGATTTCGTAACGGATGCCGCAGATCACTTTCAGGCACCAGACGATGAACACGTTCCAGCGCGATGTGACCCAGAAGCGCTTGTTGTAAGGCAGCGGTGCGGCCAGGAAGCATACCAGCGACCAGATCACGGTGGCCACGATCATCACGATGGTGAACAGCAGCGAACGCACAAACAAAACGGGATGACCCAATGCAGACTCCAGATACTTTTATTGATTGATGGCAGGCGCCGGTGCAGTCGTTGGTGTGGCTGCGGCGGCGGTCTTGAGCAGGTGCGCCACCATGGCCGCCAGGTCCGCAAACACTTGCGTGCCGGGCGGCAGGCCGCCGGTGGCCTGGGTTTTTTCGCCCTTGCCGGTCAACACCAGGTACGGCACGCAGCCGCTGACATACCCCGCCTGCAGGTCGCGCAGCGAATCGCCCACGACCGGCACGCCTTTGAGGCTGAGCTTGTAGCGCTGGGCGATTTCGGAGAACATGCCCGGCTTCGGTTTGCGGCAATCGCAGTTGTCGGCCGCCGCGTGCGGGCAGAAGAATACCGCGTCGATGTCGGCGCCCACTTGCTGCGCCAGGCTGTGCATCTTGTGGTGGATGGCGTTGAGGGTGGCCATGTCGAACAGTTCGCGGGCGATGCCCGACTGGTTCGACGCGACCACCACCCGGTAGCCGGCCTGGTTCAGGCGCGCAATCGCCTCGAGCGAGCCGGGCACCGGGATCCACTCGGCCGGCGACTTGATGAAGTCGGGCGAGTCGTGGTTGATCACGCCGTCACGATCGAGAATGATCAGTTTCAAGGAAGGGGCGCCCATTTACGCCGCCAGCTTCGAAATGTCGGCCACGCGGTTCATCATGCCGTGCAGCGACGACAGCAAGGCCAGGCGGTTGTTGCGCAGGGCAACATCCTCGGCCATCACCATCACGTCGTTGAAAAAGGCATCGACCGCGTCGCGCAACTGCGCCAGGGTTTTCAGGGCGTCTTCAAAATCGCCGCGAATGAACGCCGCGTCGATGTCAGGCTGCACGCGGGCGACCGCAGCAGCCAGGTCTTTTTCGGCCTGGTCTTGCAGCAGGGCGGTATCCACCACAAGCGCGCCCACGGCAGCCAGCGCTGCTTCGTTCTTTTTCAGGATGTTGGTGATGCGCTTGTTGGCGGCAGCCAGCGAGGCCGCTTCCGGCAACGCGGCAAACGCTTTCACTGCTTCCAGGCGCTGCACGATGTCGTCCAGGCGGTCCGGGTTTTGCGCCACGACCGCTTCGATTTCATTCGGCGAGAAGCCGCGTTCGCGCAGGATGCCGCGCAGGCGGTCCATCATGAAGGCGGAGACGTCACGCGCCGGATCGGTAAAGCCCGCCACGCCGGTGAACTGCTGGGCCGCCGCTTCGAGCAGGCCGCTGATCGACAGGATCAAACGTTTTTCGATCAGCATGCGCAGCACGCCCAGGGCGTGGCGGCGCAGCGCGAACGGGTCCTTGTCGCCGGTCGGCTGCAGGCCGATCGACCAGATGCCCACCAGGGTTTCGAGCTTGTCGGCCAGCGCCACGGCGGTGCCGGTGACGGTGGACGGCAGCGCGTCGCCGGCAAAGCGCGGCTGGTAGTGTTCGGACGCGGCCAGCGCCACGTCTTCCGGCTCGCCGTCGTTGCGGGCGTAGTAGGTGCCCATGATGCCTTGCAGCTCGGGGAACTCGCCGACCATGTCGGTCAGCAGGTCGGCCTTCGACAGCTTGGCGGCGCGGGTGGTCATGGCGGTATCGCCGCCGATCTGGGTGGCGATGAAGCCGGCCAGGCCCGACACGCGCTCGCTGCGCTCGGCTTGCGTGCCCAGCTTGTTGTGATACACGACGTTCTTGAGCAGCGGCAGGCGCGACTCCAGCGTCTTCTTCTTGTCCTGCTCGAAGAAGAACTTGGCATCGGACAGGCGCGGGCGCACCACGCGCTCATTGCCGCCGATAATCGCTTGCGGCGTGTCGGTGGCGATGTTGGAGACGATCAGGAAGCGCGAACGCAGCTTGCCGTCGGCATCGGTCAGCGCAAAGTATTTCTGGTTGGTCTGCATGGTGAGGATCAGGCATTCCTGCGGCACGGCCAGGAAATCTTCCTCGAAATGGCAGGCGTACACCACCGGCCATTCGACCAGGGCGGTCACTTCGTCGAGCAATGCTTCGGGCATTAGCACCTGGTCGGCGCCGGCGGCGGCGAGCAGTTCGGCGCGGATTTTTTCCTTGCGCTGGTCCACGCCGGCCAGGACTTTGCCTTGTGCTGCAAGGGTGGCGGCGTAGCTGTCGGCGTCACTGATGGTGACATCGCGCTGGCCGGGCGCGGTCAGGAAGCGATGGCCTTCGGTCACGTTCGATGCGGTCAAACCCAGCAGGCTCAACGGCACCACGGTGGCGCCGTGCAGCGCGACCAGGCGGTGCGCAGGACGCACGAACTGCACGGTAGCGCCGTCGGGACGCTGGTAGCTCATCACTTTCGGGATCGGCAGCTTGGCCACCGATTCTTCCAGCGCTGCCTGCAGGCCGGTTTGCAGCGCGCTGCCGGCAGCGGTGTAGGTATAGAAGAAGCTCTCGGCCTTGCCGTCCTGCGCGCGCTCGAGTTCGGCCACGGTCAGGTTGGGGAAGCCCAGCGCGTTCAGTTTTTTCGCCAGCGGTGCGGTCGGGTTGCCCGATGCATCGAGCGCCACCGACACCGGCAGCACTTTTTCGCGGATCGATTTATCGGGCGACGTGGCGCGCACGCGGGTGATGGACACGGCCAGGCGGCGCGGCGTGGCGTACGACGTGGCGACGCTGTCCGCTTCCAGGAAGTCGCGCGATTTCAGGCCGTTGACGATGCCGTCGGCAAATGCCTTGCCCAGTTTGGCAAGCGCCTTGGGTGGCAGTTCTTCGGTCAGCAGTTCGATGAGCAGGGTGTGAGTCATGTTATTCAATTCTGATTATTCAGTAGCTGCAGCGGGAGCCATCGGGAAACCGAGGCGTTCGCGCGATTCGTAATACGCTTGCGCGACCAGGCGCGACAGGGCGCGTACGCGGCCGATGTAGGCGGCGCGCTCGGTCACGGAAATGGCGCCGCGCGCGTCGAGCAGGTTGAAGCTGTGCGACGCCTTCATGATCTGCTCGTAAGCTGGCAAGGTCAGCTGCGCTTCGATCAGGCGCTTGGCTTCGGACTCATGGTTGTTGAACTGGGCAAACAGCAGCTCGGTGTTCGAGTGCTCGAAGTTGTAGGCCGACTGTTCCACTTCATTTTGATGGAAGACATCGCCATACTTCAACGTCTTGGTGACCGGTTCGCCGGCCGCCCCGTTTTCTTCCCAGGTGGTCCACACCAGGTCGTACATGTTCTCCACGCCCTGCAGGTACATCGCCAGGCGCTCGACGCCGTAGGTAATTTCGCCGAGCACCGGCTTGCAGTCGAGGCCGCCCACTTGCTGGAAGTACGTAAATTGCGTCACTTCCATGCCGTTCAGCCACACTTCCCAACCAAGACCCCAGGCGCCCAGGGTTGGCGATTCCCAGTCGTCTTCCACGAAACGCACGTCGTTCTGCTTCAGGTCCAGGCCCAGCGCAGCCAGCGAACCGAGGTACAGGTCGAGGATGTTTTCCGGCGCCGGCTTCATCACCACCTGGTACTGGTAGTAGTGCTGGCCACGGTTCGGATTTTCGCCGTAGCGGCCATCCTTGGGACGGCGCGATGGCTGCACGTAGGCGGCGCGCCATGGCTCCGGGCCGATCGCGCGCAGGAAGGTGCCGGTGTGGAACGTGCCGGCGCCGACTTCCATGTCGTAGGGCTGGAGCAGGGCGCAACCTTGCTGGTCCCAATAGGTTTGCAAGGTCAGAATAATTTGTTGGAATGTCAGCATCGTGTGTGGTCTAGGGCGCGCCAGGTGAAGCGGGCGCGCGGGTTGCAGTTTCACTAAAGGAGCAATTTTAGCGGGTTTTACGGGGGCTGGCGCCAAACTATCGGCTCTTACTCTGCGGCGGCGGCGTTTTTCACCGCCCGTGACCGTTTTGCCCACAGCCACGCCCCGCCCAATGACAGCAGCGCCAGCGCCAGGAACAGTTTATTGCCCAGCACGATGTACGGCGTGGTGCCCGCCATGCCCTGGACGTTGGCGGCCAGCGTACCGGTGGTGTTCACCGCCAGCTGTTCGCGCACGACGCCGCGGCCATCGATAATGGCGGTGGCGCCGGTATTGGTGGCGCGCAGCATCGGGCGTCCCGTTTCCAGCGTGCGCATCTGCGAGATCTGCAAATGCTGCGGGATGGCGATGGTGTCGCCAAACCAGGCCAGGTTCGAGACGTTGAGCAGCATGGTAGCCGGCTGCTGGTCCTGCGCCGGGGTGTTCAGTTGCGCGGCGATTTCCTCGCCAAACAAGTCCTCGTAGCAGATATTGGGCAATACCAGCTGGTCGCGGATGGCAAACGCGGGCTGGATGTCCGGGCCGCTGGTCTGGTCGCCGAGCGGGATCGACATCAGGTTGACGAACCAGCGGAAGCCCCACGGAATGAACTCGCCGTACGGCACCAGGTGGTGCTTGTCGTAGCGGTAGTAGCCGCCCGCCACCTGCGCCGCGCCCGGGTTGGCGGCAATGCCAAGCACGCTGTTGAAATACGCGGTGCGGCTGTCGGCCATCGGGATGCCGAGGATCAGGTTGCTATTGGTCTGGTGCATGAATTGCGCCAGGCCGGGCAGGTAGTCTGGCGGCAGTTGTTGCGGCAGCATGACGATGGCCGTTTCCGGCGTGGCGATCAGGTCGGCCGGCGCGGCGGTAATCGCATCCTGGTACTGGCGCATCACCGCCGCCACGCGCGAGCCGTCGAATTTTTCTGCCTGCGGCACATTGCCCTGGATCAGACGCACCGAGATGGGGTTGCCTTGCGGGTGGGTCCAGGTGATAAAGCTCAGGCCGACGCCAACCACCGACACGACAACCACCAGGGCCAGCGCGCGCAGGCGGGTGCGGTGGAATACCAGCAGCAGGGCGCCGGCGATCAGCGCCGCCAGCCAGCCGAGACCATACACGCCAACGATGGGCGCGAATCCGGCAAGCGGGCTGTGATTGTGGGCATAGCCTGACGACAGCCACGGAAAACCGGTAAACAGCCAGCCGCGCAGCCACTCGAACAGCGCCCACGAGGCCGGCAGCAGCAGCAAGTTAGCGGCCGGCAGCGGCAGTGCCCATTGTTTGCGCAGCCAGGCGGCCGTGCCCATCGCCAGCGCCACGTAAAAACCCATGGCCCAGGCCAGCAGGGCGACCGCGACCGCCGCCAGCGGTGCGGCCATGCCGCCGTGGTCGTGCAGGGAAACGTAGAGCCAGTGGACGCCGGCAGCGGTCCAGCCGAAACCGAATGCCCAACCGATCAGGCCGGCAGCTTTGACGCTGCTGCTGCGCAACACCTGGTAGAACAGGGTGGCCAGGCCCAGGATTTCCAGCGGCCACCAGCCGAATGGCGCAAAGCCCAGCACGCACAGCGCGCCGGCCAGGGCCGTGACGAGCATGCGGCCCTGGGTGCTGCGCTGTGGCTTGGGAGGGGCGTTGGGATCGGCGCGGCGAAAGCGCATTACAGGACGTCGCCGTCGCTCGGGGCCGGCGGCAGTTTTTCTACCAGCAGCACGTGGATCTGGCGGGCATCGGCACGTAGGACTTCGAAGCGCAAGCCCTGGTAATTGAAGACGTCGCCCTTGTGCGGCATGCGCGACAGGTGCTTGGCGACCAGGCCGCCAATGGTGTCGACATCGTCGTCCGGCAGTTCGGTATCGAGCTCTTCGTTGAATTGCCCGATCTCGGTCAGCGCCTTGACGCGCCAGCGCGGGCCGCGCGGGCCTTCCTTGATCGACAGGATGTTGTCTTCTTCCTCGTCGAAGTCGTACTCGTCTTCGATGTCGCCAACGATTTGCTCGAGCACGTCCTCGATGGTGATCAGGCCGGCGACGCCGCTGTATTCATCGACCACGATGGCCATGTGGTTGTGGGTGGCGCGGAAGTCGCGCAACAGCACATTGAGGCGTTTCGATTCGGGGATGAACACGGCCGGACGCAGCATGGCGCGCACGTCGAATGATTCCTCGGCGTAGTAGCGCAGCAGGTCTTTGGCCAGCAGGATGCCGATTACCTTGTCGCGCTCGCCTTCGATGGCGGGAAAGCGCGAGTGGGCGGTTTCCAGCACGATCGGCATCCATTCTTCGATCGGGCGGGAAATGTCGATCACGTCCATTTGCGAACGCGGCACCATGATGTCGCGCGCGGACAGGTCGGACACCTGGAACACACCTTCGATCATCGACAAGGCGTCGGCGTCGATCAGGTTGCGTTCGTGGGCGTCATGGAGAACCTCGAGCAGTTCCGCGCGGTTCTCGGGCTCTGGGGAGATAAAGGCGGTCAGGCGTTCAAACAGCGACCGATGGGGTTTGGCGTCAGTTTTGACGCCACTAGAGTGCTCTTGCATAGTAGGCGTGAGCCATTGTTTTGAAGGGGTATAGGATACACCAAATGGTGTCGATCAGAGATTTTTGTCAAAAAAACCAGTCATGTTGACGGAAGTTCCGATTTTTCCTGTGCATACGGATCGGCAAACCCCAGCGTTCCCAGCAGTTCCGTTTCCAGCGTTTCCATCTCGGTCGCTTCCTCGTCGTCTTCGTGATCATAGCCTTGGGCGTGCAGCACGCCGTGCACGATCAGGTGCGCCGTGTGTTCTTCCACCGTCTTGTTCTGTTCGGCTGCTTCCCGCTCCAGCACGTCGGTGCACAGGATGATGTCGGCCACGGTGGGCGCATCGTCCGGCAATTCTTCACCTTCGTTGTAGGCAAACGTGAGCACGTTGGTGGCATAGTCCTTGCCGCGATAGTCGCGGTTCAGGGTGCGGCCTTCGTCGGCATCGACAAAGCGGATGGTGAGCTCGGCCGGCGCGAACAGCGCGGCGCCGATCCAGCGCTTGAGTTTGGCACGGGTGACCAGGGTTTTCAGGCGCGGATCGGGATATTGCACCGACAGCGTCAGTGACTGCGGACTATTTTTTTCGGACATTTTTCAGGGCGGTGGTTTTGAGCAGGGGGGCGATTTCCGCCTCGTGGTTTTGCGCGGTCTCGTAGGCATCGACAATCCGGCCCACCAGCGGGTGGCGCACCACGTCTTCGCTGGTGAAGTGGCTGAAGGCCACGCCGCGCACATCCTTGAGCACCTGGACTGCATCGACTAGGCCGCTCTTTTGGCTCTTGTGCAAGTCGACTTGCGTGACGTCGCCGGTCACCACGGCCTTGCTGCCGAAGCCGATACGGGTGAGGAACATCTTCATTTGTTCGACCGTGGTGTTCTGCGCCTCGTCGAGGATGACGAATGCGTGGTTGAGCGTGCGCCCGCGCATGTATGCCAGCGGGGCGATCTCGATCACCTGTTTCTCGAACATCTTCTGGGTGCGGTCGAAGCCGAGCAGGTCGTACAGCGCGTCGTATAGCGGGCGCAGGTACGGATCGACTTTTTGGGTCAGGTCGCCGGGCAGGAAGCCCAGGCGTTCGCCCGCTTCGACTGCCGGGCGCGTGAGGATGATGCGCTTGACGGCGTCGCGTTCGAGCGCATCGACCGCGCAGGCCACGGCCAGGTAGGTTTTGCCGGTGCCGGCCGGACCCACGCCGAAGCTGATGTCGTGCTCGAGGATGTTGCGCAGGTAGCGGATCTGGTGCGGGGTGCGTCCGCGCAGGTCGGCGCGGCGGGTTTTCAGCACCGGGCTGTTGATGTCGGGCTCGACGAACGGCGCGGCCGCGACGACGCGCGCGGCTTCCTTCACGGGTGCGGACGCATCCGAGGTGGCGGCGGACGCGGCTGCGGCAGCAGCGTTGAGGCCGGCGCGTTGCTCGACCAGCGCCAGTTGCACTTCCTCGATCGGCACTACCTTGTTGGCGATGGCGTAGAACTTTTCGAGGATTTGCACCGCGCGTTCGGCGTTGTAGCCGCTGACGATGAATTTCTCGCCACGCCGGAAAATGGTGACGTCCAGCGCCGCCGAAATCTGGCGCAGGTTTTCGTCGAGGGGGCCGCAAAGGTGGGCCAGGCGCGTGTTATCGAGCGGCTCGGGGACGAAGTAGTGCGGCTGGACTGGGGTCTTGGTTTTCAATGGCGTTGGGCTTTATGGAGGATGGGGCGCCGGTGCGCGCAACCGTTAGTTTAGCGTAAAACGACCGGCCGCCGCCCTTGCGTGCGCCACGCAGCCGCCCGCTGTGTTGGAATGGCATGGTTGCCATGTTTTCTACATGGCGATTGATGCCGCACAATCTTGCTTCGAGCGGTCTATCGGACGGCCCGGCTTTTGCGCATAGAATAATATTGCTTTAAAAGCAATTCACAGAAAAGTCTGAAAAGTCCATTTGTTAATTATTGAAAACTCTAAGTTTTCCTTAAGTTCGGACCAGCAATATCTGTTCACCCAACCAATGAGGACACATCATGGCACACCACGCACTCGCATCGCAGGAAAGCTACAATCCCAACCACCTGCTCGACATTCTGCTGGGCAAGATGCAGCTGAAAAACGACGCCGCGCTCTCGCGCCTGCTGGAAGTGGCGCCGCCGGTCATCAGCAAAATTCGCCACCACCGCCTGCCGGTTGGCGCTTCGCTGCTGATCCGCATGCACGAGGTAACCGGCATGAGCATCCGCGACCTGCGCGACCTGATGGGCGACCGCCGCACCAAGTACCGCCTGTCCGACGCCCAGGGCCGTCCCAAGCCTGAAGACCGCAGCAGCAACGACAAGGCTTCGGCCGGAAACGTAGCACATCACTAATGCGCCCCGCGCTCCGCGCCTGTCGCGCCGGTCTTACGACCGGCACGGCAGGGAGCCGCGGCCTTTAGTCCTTCCGCTTCAGCTCAGCAACACCATCGAAATCTCTTCGTACTGCAATTCCGTCTCGCGGAATATCTGCAAATAAACTTCCTCGTCTAATCCCAGCGCCGTCCACGCCACGTTCGACACTTGCGGCACCAGGTCATCCTGCACTTGCGCCAGGTCGAGTGCGTGCACGATTGCGTCCGCCACGTGGATGATGGTGGCTAAAAAGCCCGCGCCCGGCACTTCCGGGGCGTGGTGGTAGGCAATCGCCTGGCGCATCGTGCCCGAGAAATTCCAGTGTTCGGCCAGCGCCACGCCCGCCTGCACGTGGTCCACGCCCAGTACTTGCCGCTCCGCTGCCAGCAAATAACAGTCGTGTTCTTCGCGATAAGCAATCGTCATCGAATACTGGCTCGGAAAGCACGACACCAGCACCAGCCGGCCGATATCATGCAGCAGTCCGGCCGTGAACGCGTAATCCTGGTTGAAGCGCATATGGCGCGCCAGCACCTTGGCGCAGGCGGCGGTGGCGATCGAATGGCGCCAGAACGCCTTGTCGTCGAAACCCGGGCAGTGGCCCTGGGCGAAATACCCGGTGACGGCGGCGGCCGTGATCAGGTTGCGGGTGGTCTGGAATCCCAGGTACGTGATGGCCTGCTGGATGGTCGTCACCTTCACTTGCAGGCCGTACAGCGACGAATTGGCCAGGCGCAGCGTCTTGGCGGTCAATGCCTGGTCGTGCGACACTTTTTTGGCCAGCACGGAAATATCGACGTCTTCCTGGTCGATGCTGTTGAGCAGTTCCATGACCACCGCCGGCAGCGACGGCAGGTCGTCGAGGTTGCGCACCACGTCGTCGTAGCTGACGGTATTACTCATGGCCGTGCTCCTGGTGGCCCACGCGGAAATCGCGCACGAAGCGCTGCAGCAGGCTGGTCGCCCAGTCGTCGCCAGCGTCCGCATCGGTCTTGCGGAACAGGTGGGCGATGCGCGCCTCGTGGTGCTGGCGGGTCGCCGCGGTTTCCTCCGGCGACGCTTCGCCGGTTTCCACCGGCAGCATTTCGATGCCGTGGCGCGGCATCAGCGCCAGCATGGCCTCGGTCAGTACCGCGCCCTGCGGCAGCAGGACCTGGCCCTGCACGTCGAGCAGCACGTCCGACAGGACCATGCCCGGTCGTACATCGGCCAGCGCCAGTTGATGATAATTACCCGTCATTGCCGTCTCCCGAAGATCCCTGTCTTGGTCGATATTACCATTGAGAACGTCCTGAGTCTGCAACGCCGGCCCGTGTTGCGCTTATCACGCATCGGGGAGGCGGCCAAGCCTTGCTTGCCAAGATGCATTGCTTACCTTACATTGGCTTGTTGCCGTTAAATCCAGCAAGTCCAGTGCAAGGAGGTAAGTTCGATGTTTGGCATTCAAGGCCGCCTGACGCTGCTGTTCGTGGTGATCGTCACCCTGGTGCTCGGCATTTCCGGCACGTACGCGCAGCACAGCCTGTCGCAGGAACTCGAGGCCGGCAGCCAGCGGCTGCGCCAGGGCGTGCTGGCCCGCTTGCAGACGAGCTTGCCCTCGGCGCTGTGGGACCTGGACAAGGCCAAGGTCGATAACATCGTCGCTGCCGAGATGATGCCGCCCGAACTGGTTTCGATCCGCGTGTACGACACGTCGGTCGGGTTGTTCTCCGGCCGGCTGCGGCGCGAGGACGGCACCCTGGTGCCGATCGAAACCGATGCCGCCGTGGGTGGTACGCCGGTGGTGGCCGACCTGGCCTACCGTGATTCCGGCGGCGCCGGCGCCGCCCTCAAGCCGGTGATCGTGGGCCGGGTGGTGGTCAATTTCAGCCGCGCCCAGATCGAGGCCACGCTGGCGGCCGAGGTGCGCCGCAAGGTGATCGAAGTCCTGCTGCTGGACCTGATCCTGGTGGCGGCGCTGGCCTTGTCGCTGCGCATCGTGTTCGATCCGCTCAAGCGCCTGCGCGACGGCCTGGTCGACCTGGCCACCCGCGACAGCGACGAGGTTGAAGAGTTGCCCGACAACCGCCGCGACGAATTGGGCGAAGTGATCCGTGGCTTCAACGCCATCCAGCGCAAGGTCAAATCGAATATCCAGCGCATCCGCGAGGCCGAGGATGAGGCGCGCCAGGCCGCCCTGGCGACCACCCGCGCACTGGACGAACTGCGGCGCGCGCAGGAATCGCTGCTCCAGGCCGAGCGGCTGGCGTCGCTTGGCGGCCTGGTGGCCGGCGTGGCCCACGAAATCAATACGCCGGTGGGCATCGCGCTCACCAGCGCCTCGGTGCTGATGGAGGCGACCGAGAAGGTCCACGCGGCGGTGGCCGAAGGCACGGTCAAGAAGTCGGACATCACCCGCTACCTGGAAACGGCCGCCGAAAGCACGCGCCTGATCATGAACAACGCCTATCGCGCCGCCCACCTGATCCACAGCTTCAAGCAGATCGCGGTGGACCAGGTCAGCGAGGCGCGGCGCCGCTTCGAGCTGCGCGACTATATCAACGAGGTGGTGTCGAGCCTGCAACCGAAGCTCAAGAAGACCAGGATCACGGTCAGCATCGCCTGCCCCCCCGACCTGATGCTCGACAGCTATCCGGGCGCACTGGCCCAGGTACTCACCAACCTGACGCTCAATTGCGTGGAGCACGCGTTCGAGGCGGAACAGGAGGGGCGCATCACGATCGGGGTGGCGCGCCAGGGCGACTGGATCGAGATGCAGGTGAGCGACAACGGCAAGGGCATTGCCCCGGACATGATCGACAAGGTGTTCGACCCGTTCGTCACCACCCGGCGCGGCCAGGGCGGTACCGGCCTGGGCCTGAACATCGTGTTCAACCTGATGGCCAAGCAGTTCGGCGGCACCATCACGGTGGCCAGCGTGCTGGGGCAGGGCGCCAGCTTCACGCTGCGCATGCCGTGCGTGACACCGGTGGCGCCGGCGGCGCCGGAATAAAAAAATCCCGCGCCAGGCGGGATGTGGGTGAAGCAGGCTACGCTCAGCGGTCGAAACGTTCCGACGACCGGCGCCGCGAGGTCACGCCCAGCACCAGCAACCCCATCATGAACATCAGCGAGGTTTGCAGTTCCGGCACCGGCAGCGGTGCTTCGTCGACCTTGGCAACCGGTTGCCGGTCCTGCGCAGACGGTTGTCCTTCTTGCTGTGCAAGCTTGTCGCACGGGGCATCAGCCGTACATTCGTGGAAGGCTGATGTTGCGGGTGCGTCAGGCGTAGCGGTGGCTGCGGTGGCAGCGCAACACAGGCCCAACGCGAAGATGGTGGTGCTCAACAACGATAAAATTTTCACATGACACTCCTGAAACTGTGCTGGGCGCCCGGCTTAACAACAATTTAATGCGTTATCCGTATAATTTTTGCGCCAGATCGGATTGACAACTGACCGAACTGGTATTTAACCACAATTCATAACATATTGCTATGTTAGTTTATTCAATAGAAATTTATTATTGCACTGCACCAACAGTGTCAAATGCTGCGTACGGTGCGCCATAAATTAGTTCCATCAAATCAACCAATTAGCATGCAAGGGGCGATATCCCATGATGTACAGACTCCGATTCATGTGTGGCGCCAGCGCACTGGCCACCCTCGCACTGTTGAGCGGCTGCGCGGGCGGGGCCAGGCCCATCGCCACCGCTGCCACCCCCGCCGCCGAGGCGGCGCCGGCGCCGCAAGGACCGAATCCGCAGGTGCTGCTGCTGGGCGAGGTGCATGACAACCGACAAGGCCACCGTTTGCGCTACGAGTTGTTGCGCCAGCGCGTGGAAGCGGGCTGGCGCCCGGCCATCGTGATGGAGCAGTTCGACCGCGAAAACCAGGATGTGCTCGACCAGGCGCAAAAGGGCTGCCTCGACGCCCAGTGCGTGATCCAGCTCGTCCACGGCCCGCGCTGGGACTGGCAGTTGTACTACCCGGTGATCCAGCTGGCGCTCACGTACCACTTGCCGCTGGTGGCGGGCAACCTGTCGCGCGCGGACGCGTCGCGCGTGGTGCGCGACGGCATACAAGCCACGTTCGACCCGCAAAGCATCAAGGACTACCGCCTGGACCAGCCTGTTCCGGCCGACCTGCGCACCGCCCAGCAGCATGAAATCGAAGCCGGCCACTGCGGCATGTTGCCGGCCATGATGGTCGATGGCATGGTCAACGCCCAGCTGGCGCGCGATCTGTGGATGGCCAAGATCATCCGCGACCAGCGCCCGCGCGACGTGGTGCTCATCGCCGGCAACGGCCACGTGCGCAAGGATATCGGCGTCGCGCGCTGGCTTAACCTGATCGAGCCTATACTGACGGTGCGCGCCGAAGGCTACGTGGAGCCGGGCGACCATGCCGGCCGCTATGATCAAACCTATGCGCTGAGCACGCAGGAACGTCCCGACCCCTGCGCCAAATTCAGGAAAAAATGAAAACACACTACCAAGCCGAGGCGCCGCAGCGCGCCGACATCGAAGCCCTGCCGGGCGCAGTCCTGCTCGAATTCGGCGCCAACTGGTGCGGCCACTGCCAGGCCGCCCAGGCGCCGCTGGCACAGGCGTTTGCCGGTCATGAGCAGTTGACTCACTACAAGGTCGAAGACGGTCCGGGCCGCGCGCTGGGCCGCTCGTTCCGTGTCAAGCTGTGGCCCACCCTGATTTTCCTCAAGGATGGCGTGGAAGTGGCGCGCGTGGTGCGCCCGCTGGACGCGGCTGCCATCGCGGACGGTTTGCAGCAGATCGATCCCAAGGGGTGATCTTTCTCTCAGCAGTACTACCTGCTGCCGCTGTCTTTGCTTGGCATCCTGCCAATGGCGTGTGTATGATGGGCCGCACCGTTTATTTGCAGGAGCCCCACGCATGAGTCCGTCCAAACCGGCCCAGACCAACAAGCCGGCAACCGTGCTGTTCGCCAGCCTGATCGGCACCACCATCGAATTCTTCGATTTCTATATCTACGCCACCGCTGCCGTGCTGGTGTTCCCCAAGCTGTTCTTCCCCGCCGCCGACCCCGCCGCTGCCACCTTGCAGTCGCTGGCCACGTTTGCCATCGCCTTCTTCGCGCGGCCCATCGGCTCGGCCGTGTTCGGCCATTTCGGCGACCGCGTGGGCCGCAAGGCCACGCTGGTGGCGGCGTTGCTGACCATGGGGCTCTCGACGGTGGTGATCGGCCTGCTGCCCACGTATGCCACCATCGGCACCTGGGCCCCGGCCCTGCTGGCGCTATGCCGCTTCGGCCAGGGGCTGGGCCTGGGGGGCGAGTGGGGCGGCGCCGTGCTGCTGGCCACCGAGAATGCGCCGCCGGGCAAGCGCGCCTGGTACGGCATGTTTCCGCAACTGGGCGCGCCGATCGGCTTCTTCCTGTCGGGCGGCATTTTCCTGCTGCTCACCGAGGTGCAGACCGATGCCGAATTCTTTGCCTACGGCTGGCGCATTCCGTTCCTCGCCAGCGCGCTGCTGGTCATCGTGGGCCTGTACGTGCGCCTGAAAATCCACGAAACGCCGGACTTCCAGAAAGTGCTGGAAAAGAACGAGCGCGTCAAAGTGCCGGTGGTGACGGTGTTCCGCGATCATGGCGCCATGCTGGTGCTGGGCACCCTGATTGCGCTGGCGACCTTCGTGCTGTTCTACCTGATGACGGTGTTCGCGCTGAGCTGGGGCACGACCGCCTTGCACTTCTCGCGCAAGGATTTCCTGATCCAGCAATTGTTCGCGGTACTGTTCTTCGGCCTGACGATTCCGGTCGCGGCGGTATGGGCCGACCGCCATGGCCGCGCCCGCACCTTGATCTGGATATCCGCCGCGATCGCCATCTTCGGGCTGGCGCTGGCGCCGCTGTTCGGCTCGGGCAGCACCGCGCAGGTGACGGTGTTCCTGTCGCTGGGGCTGGGGTTGATGGGGCTCACTTACGGTCCGCTGGGCACCATCCTCTCCGAGCTGTTCCCGGCCGAAGTGCGTTACACCGGCGCTTCGCTCACCTTCAACCTGGCAGGCATACTCGGCGCCTCGCTGGCGCCATATATTGCTACCTGGCTGGCCACCAACTATGGCTTGCAGTACGTGGGCTACTACCTGAGCGGGGCGGCGGTGATCAGCCTGGTCGCCTTGTTGCTGGCCCGCCCGAGGATGGCGGCAGCGGCCTAAAAAACTGCTTCGCGCAACGATTTGATCATTTGGTGGCTGCCTTTGAGCAGCCACTTCTTTTTTCTTGCTTCACAAGTTTGATGGTTGTACGATGACATATGACAGTGCAAGCTGATCAAGTGGTCAGGGCAAGGCGCAGCGACGACGACAGTGCGCATAGCACGGTTAGGAGCTGCAACGAAGCAATGGCCGCTTGAGCAGCTTGCACGAATGATCCCGTGGAGACCGGGGGTCATCAACATAAACATAATACAAAGTGATGCCATGAATCTGAGCGAGCCCGTCAACCCGCAGTCAGTCGGCCAGGCCGTCGGTAAATACCGGTGGACCATCTGTGCCTTGTTGTTTTTTGCCACCACCATCAATTATCTCGACCGCCAGGTACTCAGCCTGCTGGCGCCGGACCTGTCCAAGGAATTCGGCTGGACCAATACCGATTACGCCAATATCGCCGCCGCGTTCCAGTTCGTGTACGCGGTCTCGATGCTGCTGGCCGGCCGCGTGGTCGACCGCATCGGCACCAAGACCGCGTATGTCGTGGCGATCGTGATCTGGTCGCTGGGTGCCATCCTGCACGCGTTTGCCGTACCGATGGGCGAGGGCATTGCCGTGGTGGCCGGCGCCTTCGGCCTGGTGGTGGTGCCGTCGATTATCGGTTTCATGGTGTCGCGCGCGGTGCTGGCGGTCGGCGAGGCCGGTAACTTCCCGGCCGCGATCAAGGCCACTGCCGAATATTTCCCCAAGAAAGAGCGTTCGTTCGCCACCGGTATCTTCAACTCCGGCGCCAACGTGGGTGCGATCCTGGCGCCGATCAGCGTGCCGCTGATCGCTGCGGTGTGGGGCTGGCAGTGGGCGTTCATCATCATTGGCGCGGTCGGCTTCTTCTGGATGGCGCTGTGGCTGTGGTTGTACGACAAGCCGGAACAGCAAAAGCGCATGAGCGCTGCCGAACTGGCCTACATCCGCAGCGACCAGGTGGTCAAAGTGGAAACCACGGAGGAAGCATCGGCCGCTGCTGCCCGTAAAACGTCGTGGTTCCAGTTGCTGAAATACCCGCAGACCTGGGCTTTTGCCTTCGGCAAGTTCATGACCGACGGCGTGTGGTGGTTCTTCCTGTTCTGGCTGCCAACCTATCTGTCGGCCCAGTACGGCATGAAGGGCGACGCCATCATCGTGCCGCTGGCCGTGCTCTACAGCATGACCATGATCGGTTCGATCGGCGGCGGCTGGTTCCCCAGCTACTTCATGGCCCGTGGTTATGCACCGTATGACGGCCGCATGCGGGCGATGTTCGTGATTGCCCTGTTCCCGCTGCTGGTGCTGCTGGCGCAGCCGCTCGGTTCGATCAGCTTCTGGGTGCCGGTGATACTGATCGGTATCGGCGCCTCGGCCCACCAGGCCTGGTCGGCCAATATCTTTACCACCGTGTCGGACATGTTCCCGCAAAAGGCGGTGGCGTCGGTGGTCGGTATCGGCGGCATGGCCGGCGGTATCGGCGGCGTGCTGCTGACCAAGCTGGGCGGTTGGGTGTTCGACCACTACAAGGCGGTCAACGATATCTACACCGGTTACATGATCATGTTCGCGATTTGCGCCGTGGCTTACCTGGCAGCGTGGACCGTCATGAAAATCCTGGTGCCGCGCCACAAGGAAATTACCGATCTGTAAGGCTTGAAGCACCTTGGGCGCGTGCTAAGATCGTTGCCACGATCGATCACGCGCCCACTTCCTGCCTGCAATGAAAAAAAACGTAGCAACCATCCGTGACGTGGCCGCCGCCGCCGGTGTCTCGACCGCCACCGTGTCGAAGTTCGTGAATGGCGCGCAACGGTTCTCACCGGCAGTCGAAGCCACGATCAAGGAAGTGATCGCCAAGCTGGGCTACCGCTCCAATCCGCTGGCGCAATCGATGATCACGGGCCGCACGCGCAGCATCGGCCTGTCCATCCTCGATATCAACAATCCCCATTTCACCAGCATCGTCAAGGGCGCCAACCGCGTGGCCCTGGCCCATAACTACACCTTGCTGCTGGTCGATACCGAAGAAAACGCCGACCGCGAACGGCCCCTGGTCGAGGCGCTGAGCCGCCGCGTCGATGGGCTGATCCTGTTCTCGCGCATGGTCGAGTCGGAGATGGACTGGCTGATGGACCTGGGCAAGCCGCTGGTGTATTTTGGCCGGCCCACGCGGCTGCCGTTGCAGTGGGTGAGCAGCGACGACACGCGCGGCGCCGCCATGTTAACGCGGCACCTGCTGTCGCTCGGGCACCGCCGGTTCGCCTACCTGCGCTTTGCCCGCGCCCGGCGCGACCACGACCGGCTCGACGCCATCCGCGCCTGCCTGGCCGAACATGACCTGGACCTGGATGTGTACGAGGGCGGCACGCCCACCTCGGCCGAGGGCGAACGCGTGTGCTCGGCGATCCTGCTGGGCGGCAATCCGCCCGATGCGCTAATCTGCTACAACGACTTGATGGCGCTGGGCTTCATGAAGGCGGCGCAAAGCCTGGGCTTTTCGCTGCCGGACGACCTGTCGGTGGCGGCGTTCGACAATATCTCGTACGGCCAGTACACGTCGCCGACACTGACCACGGTCGATATGCAAAGCGAGCGGATGGGGGCGACAGCCATGGAAAAACTGATCGCCGCCATCGATGGCAAGCCGGAGCCGGAGACCGGCATGATCGAACCGCAACTGATACTGCGCACTTCAACTTCCCGCCGCAATACGAGCGTCTGACAAAGCCTTCATGGCGGCGTTGCAGCTCCTCGCCGTGCTGGCTGGTAATAGCGCTTGAGAACGCCGCTATGACGGAAATGCCGCGAAGTTAGGCCTTTTCCGACCGCCAACTGATGAGCCGTCATTCCCGCGTCGGCGGGAATCCATAGGGAGCGTGATCATGAGCTCAGCATGGATTCCCGCTTTCGCGGGAATGACGGCTTTTAATTTGGCGGCATTACGCTATGACGGTGTTCTCAGGTGCTAGACGCCTCCCGCGTAGCCGTTCTGTCGCCATGCTTCAAAGACAACGACTGCGACGGTATTCGAGAGGTTAAGGCTGCGGTTGTCTGGCCGCATTGGAAGGCGGATCCGCTGTTCGGCCGGAAAATTGTCGCGCAGGGCGGGCGGCAGACCGGCGGTTTCCGAACCGAACACGAATACATCGCCCGGGCGAAAGCTGGCGTCGGCGAACGGCGACGAGCCGCGCGTGGTCATGGCGAACATGCGCGACGGGTCCGGTTGCAGGTCGGCGCAGAACGACTGCCAGTCGGCGTGGACCTTCATTTTCGCGTACTCGTGGTAGTCGAGGCCGGCGCGCTTGAGCTTGGCATCTTCGAGCGGAAAGCCGAGCGGCTCGATCAGGTGCAGCTGGGCGCCGGTGTTGGCGCACAGGCGGATGACGTTGCCGGTATTGGGCGGAATTTCGGGGTGGACCAGTACGACGTGAAACACAATGTTCTCCTTCAAAAATTCAATGGGGCGGGGTGCGCGCGAACACCAGGTTGCTCGCGCGCGCGGCGCCGTGGCGCTTGAGGGTGGCCGCCATTTCGTCGAGCGTGCCGCCGCTGGTCATCACATCGTCCACCACGCCGATGTGGCGGCCGCGTACCAGTGCCAGCGCCGGGGCGGGCACGGCAAACGCGCCGGCGATATTGGCGCGCCGGTCTTCGGGCGCCACGCTGCTTTGCGCGGCCGTCTCGCGGATACGCGCCACCAGCCTGGCATGCAGCGCCACGCCCAGGCTGCGCGCCAGCGGCCGGGCAATTTCCAGCGCCTGGTTGTAGCCGCGCTGCGCCAGCCGGCGCGGCCCCAGCGGCACCGGGCATAGCAGATCGGGCAGGGCGCCAGGACTGCCGTCCGCCGCAGTTGCCGCCGAGACCACGTCCGCCAGCCGCCGCGCCATCAGCGCCGCGAGGGCCAGCCGGTGGCCGAATTTCAGTTGCAGCACCAGCTGATCGACCGGCAGCGCGTAGTCGCAAGCGACCACGGTGCGGTCGAACGCGGGCCGCGCGGCGATGCAGTGGCCGCACAGCGTGGCGCCAGCCACGACCGGATTGGCGCAGCAAGGGCAGCGCGGCACGGCGGCGGCGGGACCGAAAAACTGGTCCACGCAAGCCGCGCACAAGGTGTCGTCGCTGCCGGCGCCGCACAGCGCGCACGAGGTGGGCAACAGCAGGTGGACCACGCGCCGGATCAGCTTGCCATTCATGCCATGTTTCCCCAAAAACGCGGCCCATGGCGGCCAGCCGGGCGCCAACCATGTACACTGCCGACATTATCGCATTACCGACGACGACATCTGCGGCCACCAGCCGCATATCCGTCATTCCCGCGCAGGCGGGAATCCAGAGAACCGTTGCGCCGAGACGGCATCCGTGCTTGCGTGCATAGTACGACGTTCCATGGATCCCCGCGTTCGCGAGGATGACGGTGCTATCGTCCCCGGTAGAACCCAACTGTCAACCATATATGCACGTGCCTGCCAACCCGCCCAAACTCAGCGCTCCGATTGATCTCGATCATGTGCGCACCCTGTTTTCCCGTCTCGACCGCACCCGTCCCGCCGATTTTTTGCGTCGGGAAATTGCCTCGCGGATGGTGGACCGGCTGGAATTGGTTAAAATCGCGCCCTTGCGCGTGCTCGATGCCGGCTGCGGCGATGGCGCCGACCTTGCTGTGTTGCAAAAAATGTACGCCGCCGCCCAGATTCTCGGCGTCGATGCGGCCGAGGCGCCGCTGCGCGCCGTGCGCAGCCAGGGCGCCAAGCAGTCGTCGCTGAACCAGCTGCTGTCGAAGCTGCTGCCATCGAAGGCTGGCATCGACTTGCTCTGCGGCGATTTCGCCGATTTGCCGCTGGCGCCGAACTCGATCGATCTGGTGTGGTCCAACCTGGCGCTGCACTGGCATCCGCAGCCCGACCGCGTGTTTGCCGAATGGCGCCGGGTGCTGCGCGTGAACAGCCTACTGATGTTTTCGTGCTTCGGGCCCGACACCCTGCGCGAGTTGCGCACGGCGTTTGCCGAGGCCGACCTGGCGCCGCACGTGCTGCCGTTTGTCGATATGCACGACTTCGGCGACCAGCTGGTGGAGGTGGGATTTTCCACGCCAGTGCTCGACATGGAGGTGATCACGGTCACGTACGACACCGCGCAAGCGCTGCTGGCCGACGTGCGCGCGCTGGGCGGCAATCCGCTCGGTACGCGCAGCCGGGGGCTGATGGGCAAGCAGGCCTGGCAGCGCATGCTGGCGGCGCTGGAACGCCAGCGCCGGCCCGACGGCAAGCTGGCGCTGACGTTCGAGGTGATTTACGGCCATGCGTTCCGGCCGGCGCCGCGCACCACGTCCAAGGGCGAGGCGATCATCCGCTTCGACCTGCCGCGCAAAAAATAAAGGTCGCAGGGTTGCCATAACGCGATCGCGCCCCGGACGCAAGCAAAATGCGTCCCGGTGACAACAGAGTTGCAAAATCGTTTATTTGTTGATGTGCGTGGTTTTTGTTCTATATAATCAATAACCAACTTTGCCTGTGAATCATGGGCAAAGCCGTTGTCCGGGCACCAATTGAAACGAAGCGAGCAGTTGATTTAAGCAGCATCAGGCTTTTGTATTGTTCTCTCGCAGCACGCTGTGACGTAGGGGATGGAGACAAAGGCTTCAGCGTCCCGGCAGTGTGCAAACGGGGCCTGAAGTTGTTTAAGGAGCGACGCGGGTTTGGTTTACCGGAATCCAGGTCGTTACAAAATAATTACACTTGGGTTTGTTGGGGAAAACATGACACTTGCGAAGCGACTTACATCGTTCATGCTCGGCTTTACGATGACGGCAGCCGGTATTGCAGCGAGGGCAGCGGAAACCGCCGGCAATGGCGGTACCTATGGCCCGGCCACCGGCGGCACCGGCGGGCCGATTGAAAAACAACTGAATCTGCAACCGCCCGCCACCCGCATCGCCACCGAGGTTTACGACCTGCACACGTGGATGATGGTCGTGTGCCTGGTGATCTTCGTCGCCGTGTTCGGCGTGATGTTCTACTCGATCTTCAAGCACCGCAAATCGCTGGGCCACAAGCCGGCCACCTTCCACGAATCGACCGCCGTCGAAATCGCCTGGACCGTGGTGCCGTTCCTGATCGTGATCGGCATGGCGCTGCCCGCCACCCGCACCGTGGTCGGCATGAAAGACACCAGCAACGCCGACATCACCATCAAGGTCACCGGCATGCAATGGAAGTGGGGCTACGACTACCTGAGCGGCGAGGGCACCGGCATTTCCTTCCTGTCCAACCTGGCCACGCCGCGTGCGCAAGTGGGCGCGCCCGGCTTTGCCCCCACCGAAAAGCGCGGCGACACGTACCTGATGGACGTCGATAACGAGATGGTGGTGCCGGTCCATAAAAAGATCCGCATCGTCACCACCGCTGCCGACGTCATCCACTCGTGGTCGATCCCGGCGTTTGCCGTCAAGCAGGATGCGATTCCCGGCTTCGTGCGCGATACCTGGTTCAAGGCCGAGCATACCGGCACCTACCGCGGCTATTGCTCCGAGCTGTGCGGCAAGGAACACGCATTCATGCCGATCGTCGTGCGCGTGGTGTCCGATGCCGATTACACGGCCTGGGTCGATGGCAAGAAAAAGGAAATGGCGGCGCTGGCCGACGATCCGAACAAGACCTTCACCATCGACGAGCTCAAAACGCGCGGCGAAAAAGTCTATACCGCCAACTGCGCGGTTTGCCACCAGGCCAACGGCAAGGGCGTGCCCAATGCCTTTGCGCCGCTGGACGGTTCACCGGTCGTCAACGGCGACAAGGCAGCGCAAATCCACGTGCTGCTCAACGGCCAGAAGAGCGGGAAATATCCTGCCGAAATGCCGGCGTGGAAGCAGCTGTCCGACACCGAAATCGCGGCCGTGATCACGTACACGCGCAACAGCTGGTCGAACAAGCCAGAACAAAACATCGTCCAACCGGCCGAAATCGTGGCTGCACGTAAATAATCCAGCAGAACAGCAGGAGACACAATGAGCACAAGCACCATCGATCACGGCCACGATCACTCGCACGATCACGCCCATGACCATCCGACCGGCCTGAAACGCTGGCTGTTCGCCACCAACCACAAGGATATCGGCACGCTGTACCTGTGGTTCTCGTTCGTGATGCTGCTGTCGGGCGGGGTGCTGGCGCTGATGATTCGCAGCGAGCTGTTCCAGCCCGGCCTGCAATTCTTCCAGCCCGAGTTCTTCAACCAGCTCACCACCATGCACGGCCTGGTGATGGTGTTTGGCGCCATCATGCCTGCCTTCGTGGGCTTCGCCAACTGGATGATCCCGCTGCAGATCGGCGCATCCGACATGGCGTTTGCGCGCATGAACAATTTCTCGTTCTGGCTGCTGCCGCCGGCGGCGCTCTTGCTGGCCACGTCGTTCCTGGTGCCGGGCGGGGCGACTGCTGCCGGCTGGACCCTGTACGCGCCGCTGTCCACCCAGATGGGGCCGGGCATGGACATGGCGATTTTCGCCATGCACCTGATGGGCGCGTCGTCGATCATGGGCTCGATCAACATCATCGTCACCATCCTCAACATGCGCGCGCCGGGCATGACGCTGATGAAAATGCCGATGTTCTGCTGGACCTGGCTGATCACCGCCTACCTGCTGATCCTGGTGATGCCGGTACTGGCCGGGGCGATCACCATGACGCTGACCGACCGCCACTTCGGCACCACCTTCTTCAACGCCGCCGCCGGTGGCGACCCCGTGATGTACCAGCATATTTTCTGGTTCTTCGGCCACCCCGAGGTGTACATCATGATTCTGCCGGCGTTCGGCATCGTCTCGCAGATCCTGCCGGCGTTTGCGCGCAAGCAGCTGTTCGGCTACGCGTCGATGGTCTATGCCACCGCGTCGATCGCGATCCTGTCGTTCGTCGTGTGGGCCCACCATATGTTTACCACCGGCATGCCGGTGACGTCGCAGCTGTTCTTCATGTACGCCACCATGCTGATCGCGGTGCCCACCGGCGTTAAAGTGTTCAACTGGATCGCCACCATGTGGAAGGGTTCGATGACGTTCGAGACGCCGATGCTGTTTACGGTCGGCTTCATCTTCGTGTTTACCATCGGCGGCTTTACCGGCCTGATCCTGGCGGTCACGCCGATCGACATCCAGCTGCAGGATACGTATTACGTGGTCGCGCACTTCCACTACGTGCTGGTGGCCGGTTCGCTGTTCGCGCTGTTTGCCGGCTTCTACTACTGGTCGCCCAAGTGGACCGGCCACATGTACAACGAAACCATGGGCAAGGCGCACTTCTGGCTCTCGCTGATTTCGTTCAACGTGACGTTCTTCCCGATGCACTTCCTCGGCCTGGCCGGCATGCCGCGCCGGTATGTCGATTACTCGGCGCAGTTCACCGACTACAACATGATCGCCACCATCGGCGCTTTCGGTTTCGGCCTGTCGCAAGTGTTCTTCCTGTTCGGCGTGGTGATCCCGACCATTCGCGGCGGCAAGAAAGCGGAAGCCAAGCCGTGGGAAGGCGCCGAGGGCCTCGAGTGGACCGTGCCGTCGCCGGCGCCATTCCACACGTTTGAAACGCCACCGCAATTCAAATGAACAAAAAGCCCAACAATGTGCGCATGGCGCTGTGGCTGGCAGGGCTGGCAGTGCTGTTTTTCCTGTCGGTGTTCGTCAAGCGCATCTGGCTGAGCTGACATGAAAAAAGACGGTACATCCGGACTGAATCGCACCTTGCTCGGCAAGCTGCTGGTCACGGCCGTGGTGATGTTCGGCTTTGCCTATGCCTTGAACCCGTTCTACCGCCAGATCTGCGAAGCGCTGGGCCTGAACGTGCTCACGCAAAAAGATGGTACGGTGGAATACGACCAGAACACGCAGGTGGACGCCACCCGCAGCATTACCATCGAGTTCGACGCCAACAGCCAGGGCCCGTACCGCTTCCGGCCCACGGTGGCATCGATGACGGTGCACCCGGGCGAACTGGCCACGGTGACGTACGAGGTGGTCAACACCCAGAACCGCGACGTGGCGGCGCAGGCGATACCGAGCTACGCGCCGCAAAACGCCATGCAGCATTTTAAAAAGGTCGAGTGCTTCTGCTTCAAGCAGCAGGCATTGAAGCCGAACGAAGCACGGCAGATGCCGGTGATGTTCTATATCGACCCCAAGCTGCCGCGCGACGTCAAGACCATCACCCTGTCGTACACGTTCTTCGAAGTGGGCGGCATGGACAAGACGGCGGCGAACTAGATGGACAAGAAGCCGGTGTCGTTCTGGTATTCGTTGAAAGCGGTGGTGTGGTCGTTCTTCGGCCTGCGTCGCAAGAGTGATTTCGACAACGATGACGCCCGGCTCAACCCGGTGCACATCGTGATCGCGGCGCTGATCGCCGTGGCCCTGTTCATCGGGCTGCTGATCCTAGCCGTGCAGTGGGCGGTAGCAAAATAGTCCTTACACTTACAAAATTCGACAGGGGAGATCGAGATGAGCGCACACAATACCGCAGCACCGTATTACTTCGTGCCGGGGCCGTCGCGCTGGCCGCTGCTGGCCGGTATCGCGCTGCTGGTGACCATGGCCGGCGCCTCGGCGTGGGTCAACGATGTGGCGTGGGGCATGCCGGTCAACATGGTCGGCCTGGCCGGCATCATCGCCGTGCTGTACTTCTGGTTCGGCGACGCCATCAAGGAATCCGAAGGCGGCTTGTACAGCCAGCGCATCGACTACTCGTTCCGCTGGTCGATGGCGTGGTTCATCGTTTCCGAGATCATGTTCTTCGGCGCCTTTTTCGGCGCGCTGTTTTACGCCCGCGTGATTTCCATGCCGTGGCTGGGCGACATCGACCATAAATTCATCTGGCCCGACTTTGCCGCGCACTGGGGCGGCGCCAGCCCGGCCGGTACCGTCGACGAGTTCCGCACCATGGGACCGTTCCCGATCCCGACCATCAACACCGCCTTGCTGCTGACCTCGGGCGTGACGCTTACCATCGCCCACCACGCGCTGCGCGCCGGCCACCGCACGCAGACGGCGATCTGGCTGTTTGCCACCGTGCTGCTGGGCGCCACCTTCATGGGCTTCCAGGTCTATGAATACATCCACGCATATAGCGAACTGAACCTCAAGCTGACGTCCGGCATCTACGGCTCGACCTTCTTCATGCTGACCGGCTTCCACGGCTTCCACGTGACGATGGGCGCGATCATGCTGTCGGTGGTGTTATACCGGGTGTTAAAAGGACATTTCACACCTGACAACCACTTCGCTTTCGAAGGTGCTGCGTGGTACTGGCACTTCGTGGACGTAGTGTGGCTCGGTCTTTACGTGGTGATCTACTGGCTGTGAACATACCCCAAACATCGGCGCTATAATGCTGTCGGCCGCACACGGGAATGTCCGGTGCGGCCGTTTTTTCTGGTGCTGTAAATAAGGATCAGCGCAGGCCGGTAGGCTGGATATAGCCGAGCTTGTAAGCCACGAGGATCATCACGAACAGGGTAATTGACAAGCCCACCCGCACCGCCAGCGAGCGGACCGTGTTGTTGCTCTTGCCCTTGTCGCGCATGAGGAAAAACAGCGCGCAACCGAGGCTGCCGATGATCAGGACGAACGCGATGGCGACGACAATTTTCATGACAGGGCAGCGAGATGAGTGAGGCTTCATTGTAATGCCGATTGCCTTCCGATTTAAATTGATTCCCTTGATTGCCACGGTCCTGGTGGTGGCGCTGGGCATCGCCCTGGGCAACTGGCAGGAACGCCGCGCCGACGAGAAAATCGCCACCCAGGCGCGCCTCGACCATGGCGCTGCCGCCGCACCCCTGGCGCTGACCGGGGCGCCGCTGGCCGCAGCCGCTGTGGAATATCGCCGCGTCAGCGCCACCGGCCATTTCGTCCAGGACTGGCCGCTGTACCTCGACAACCGCCCGTACCAGGGCCGTGCCGGCGTGTACCTGCTGATGCCCTTCAAGATCGACGGGTCCAATATGCACGTGCTGGTGCAGCGCGGCTGGTTGCCGCGCGACCCGCTGGCGCGCGACAAGCTGCCCGCGTTCGATACGCCAACGGGCACCGTCACGGTGGACGGCGTGGCGCGCCTGCACCCGGGCCACGTGATGGAACTCGGTGCCGGGCCCGCGTTGGCGCCCGGCGCCATCGTGCAAAACGCCGACCCGCTGCAAGTGGCCAAAGCGAGCGGGCTGACCATGCAACCGTTCGTGCTGCAGCAAAGCACGCCGGCGCGCCCCCACGGCGACGACCTGCGCATGGGCCGTGAATGGCCGGCTTCGGGCATGAATCCCGAAAAACACCAGGGCTACGCCTTCCAGTGGTATGCGCTGGCGGCGATGGCGTTCATCTTTTTTGTCGTGAACGGGTTCAGACGTGGAAAATCAGGCAAACATTAACCAAACGGCGCGCGGGCGCTGGAAGCTGCTGGCCGTGATCGCCGTGTGCGCCGCGCCGCTGCTGGCGTCGTACTTCATGTATTACGTGGTCAAGCCCAAGGGCGGCGAAACCAACTACGGCACCTTGCTCGATGCACGCCAATACCCGATTCCGGCAATGGCCAGCCGCCAGCTCGACGGCAGCCCGGCCAGCCTGGCCGATTACAAGGGAAAATGGGTGATGCTCAAGGTAGGGCCATCGGACTGCCAGCAGGCTTGCCAGGACCAGCTGTTTGCCATGCGCCAGCTGCGCACCATGCAGGGCAAGGCCATGGACCGGGTGGAACGGGTGTGGCTGATCACCGACGAGCAGCCGCTCGAAACCATGCTCATGCGCGTCAACGACGGCACCCACATGCTGCGCGCGCCGGCTGCTGTGGTCGCCAAATGGCTGCCGGTGGAACAGGGCGAACGCGCCGCCGACTACGTGTACCTGATCGACCCGCTGGGCAACCTGATGATGCGCTTCCCTAAAGGCGCCGTCTCCAGCGACACCGCCAAGGCGAGCAAGGTCCACAAGGACATTGCCAAACTGCTTAAAGCTTCTGCCATAGGATAATGGGATAACTAAACGATGCACCTGACTCTCGCTCAAATGGCCATCACGGCGCTGCTGGTGGCGCTGCTGCCGCTGGCGCTGGTATGGACGTCGTCCGACGCCAACAAGTACCGCAAGCTGATCTGGGTGAGCGTGTTTCTCACGCTCGACCTGATCGTGTTCGGCGCGTTTACGCGCTTGACCGATTCCGGCCTCGGCTGCCCGGACTGGCCCGGCTGCTACGGCGCCGCCAACCCGTTCCTGGCGCATGCCGACATTGTCGCTGCCGAAACCCTGAACCCCACCGGCCCGGTCACCGTGGCCAAGGCCTGGATCGAGATGATCCACCGCTACCTGGCCATGGCGATCGGCGTGCTGATCGTGGCGATGATGGCGCAGGCGTGGTACCAGTGGCGCAAGGCTAAGGGCACCCGGCCCGAGTACAAGCCGGGCATGCCGACCTTCTTGTTCTTCTTTGTCTGCCTGCAAGGCGCGTTCGGCGCCTGGACCGTCACGCTCAAGCTGCAACCGGTGATCGTCACCATCCACCTGCTGCTGGGCATGGGTTTGCTGGCGCTGCTGGTGTGGTACGGCGGTCGCCAGAACCAGCTGATTTCTCCGGTGCGCACCTTGTCCGGCTCGCCCACGGCGATGCGCAAGATCCGCTGGCTGGCCGGCATCTCGGCGGTATTGCTGGTGGTACAGATCGCCCTCGGCGGCTGGGTGAGCACCAACTACGCCACGCTGGCCTGCTCCGACTTCCCGCTGTGCGGCGGCAAGCTGGTGCCGGACATGGACTTCGAGCACGGCTTTACCCTGTGGCGCGAACTGGGCAAGACCGCTGCCGGCCATTACATTCCGTTTGCGGCCCTGACGGCGATCCACTGGGTACACCGCAATGCCGGCTTCATCGTGGCGCTGGTGGCCGGCTACACCGCGTGGCGCGCGTGGGGCAATGTGGTACTGCATAAAACCGCGCGCTACATCGCGCTTGTGCTGGCCGCGCAGATCGCCACAGGCCTGGCCACGATCTACTTCAGCTTCCCGCTGACCATTGCCGTATTGCATAACGCCGGTGCGGCGCTGCTGGTACTTTTGCTGACCGTGTTAAACTACAAGGCTAAATTCCAGCACGATCTTGCTAAAAAAGCAGCTTCGGGTGCTGGTTTATCGCACCATTTACCGTTGAAGCAGCAATAGCTTGCCTTCTGGCCAAGCGCTTCGAAATGACATCATGACCACGCACACTCTGACCAAACCTTCCCGCCGCGCCTCGCAGTTCTGGGCGCTGACCAAGCCGCGCATCACCCAGATGGCAGTGTTTTGCGCCATCATCGGCATGTTCCTGGCGACGGACGGGATTCCGGACTGGCGCGTGGCGGTGCCGGCCACGCTGGGCATTTTCCTGCTCACCAGCGCCGCCTTCGCGGTCAACTGCCTGGCCGAGCGCGAGATCGACGCGCGCATGGCCCGCACCGCGCGCCGCCCGAACGCCATGGGCGACGTGACCGTGGGCGAAACCGTGGTATTCGCGCTGCTGATCGGCGGCGCCGGCATGTGGATCTTGTACGCGCTGGTCAATCCGCTCACCATGTGGCTCACGTTCTTCAGCTTTGTCGGCTACGCCGTGATCTACACGATGATCCTCAAGCCTGCCACGCCGCAGAACATCGTCATTGGCGGCCTGTCGGGCGCCATGCCGCCGGCCCTGGGCTGGGCCGCGATGACCAACGAAGTACCGGCCGAGGCCTGGCTGCTGGTGATGATCATTTTCGTCTGGACGCCGCCGCACTTCTGGGCGCTGGCGCTGTACCGCCGCGACGACTACGCCAAGTCGGGCCTGCCGATGCTGCCGGTTACGCACGGCATGGAATACACGCAGTTCCACGTGTGGCTGTATTCGATCGCGCTGGCCGCCACCACCGTGCTGCCTTACGTGGTGCAAATGAGCGGACTGATTTACCTGGTTTCTGCGATTATCCTCAATGCGGTCTTCCTGCATCACTCGTGGAAGATTTATCGCCATTATTCCGACCAGGTGGCCCGCAAGGCCTTTGCCTGGTCGATCATGTACCTGGGCTTGCTGTTCGCGGCGCTGCTGGTGGACCATTACATCAAAATATGAAGAAACTGTTCGCTTTGGCCGTGCTGGCCGTTTCCATGTTGCTGACTGGCTGTAGCGAAAAATCGTCATCGCAGTCGTTTCAGAATGTCGACATCACCGGCGCCGCCTTTGCGAAAGACTTCGCGCTGACCGACCACACGGGCAAGCCGCGCACCATGGCCGACTTCCGGGGCAAGGTGGTGGTGATGTTCTTCGGCTTTACCCAGTGCCCCGACGTGTGCCCCACCACCATGGCCGAGATGGCCGGCGTGATGAAAGCCCTCGGTCCCAAGGCCGACCAGGTGCAGGTGCTGTTCGTCACCGTCGATCCCGAGCGCGACACCCAGCCGCTGCTGGCGCAATACGTGCCCACCTTCGATCCGCGCTTCATCGGCCTGTACGGCACGCTTGACCAGACTGCAGCGGTGGCCAAGGAATTCAAGATCTTCTACGCCAAGGTGCCCGGCACCGACGCCGCCAACTACTCGGTGGACCACACGGCGGCCAGCTACATTTTCGACAAAAACGGCAAGGTGCGCCTGATGGTGCCGCATGCCAAGGGCCAGGCGGCCATCGTTCACGACATTCAACAACTGCTGTAAATCCCCATGCGCCAGCGCTTTCAACCCTTCACCCGGCTTGCCGCCGTCATCCTGCTGGTCATCGGCTGCCTGATCGTGCTGCGCCCGTTCGTGGCCGCCATCCTGTTCGCGTGCGCCATCACCATTTCAAGCTGGCCGCTGTACTTGCGCCTGCTGAACAAGGTCAAGGGCCGGCGCTCGCTGGCCGCCGCCATCATGAGCGTGGGGCTGACCCTGCTGATCCTGGTGCCGCTCACGCTGGTGACCTGGAATATCGCCGACAACGCCGCGTCGTTTTACGACCACTTCAAGGCCAGCCTCGGCAGTGGCACGCTGGCGCCGCCGGCCTGGCTGCGCGACCTGCCGCTGGTGGGCGAGATGATCGACACGTATTTGCGCCGCCTGCTGGGCAGCCGCGAAGAATTGCTCAGCGTCGCCAAGAACCTGCTCGAACCGGCGCGCCACCTGTTGCTCGGTGGCGGTGTACTGCTCGGCAGCGGCGTGGCCCAGGTGAGCCTGGCCGTATTCGTCAGCTTCTTCCTGTACCGCGACGGCGTCACCATGCTGTCGTCGCTGGGCCGGGCCATGGACAAGCTGATCGGCGCGGAGCAGGCGGCGTCGGTATCGGACACCATCAGCCGCACCGTGCGCGGCGTGATGTACGGCTTGCTGGGCACGGCGCTGGCGCAATCGGTGGTGGCGGCGGTGGGTTTCCTGATCGCCGGCGTGCCGGCCGTGGCGCTGCTGTCGGTGGCCACCTTTTTGCTGTCGCTGATCCCCGTCGGACCGCCGATCATCTGGATCGGCGCCACCATCTGGCTGTTCGACCACGGCCAGACCGGCTGGGCCATTTTCATGGCGGTGTGGGGCGTGCTGTTGATCAGCGGCGTCGATAACGTGGTCAAGCCGCTCTTGATCAGCCGTGGCAGCAGCTTGCCGTTCATCCTGGTGCTGCTGGGCGTGATGGGTGGCGTGCTGGCGTTCGGCTTTGTCGGGCTGTTTATCGGTCCGACCCTGCTGGCGGTAGGCATGGGATTGTTACGCCACTACACCGCGCAGGTGTGAGTTCCTCGAGCGAGCCGCGCAACCGGCTGGTGTATGGCGCGATCGTGCTGGCGGTCATTGCGCTGGGCCTGGCGTCGCGCCGGTATCCCGGCCTGTTGCCGGCCGCGCTGGGCAAGTACCCGGGCGACGCGCTCTGGACCATGATGGTGTTCTTCGGCCTGGCCATGATCGCGCCGCGCTGGAGCGTTGCCCGGCTGGCGCTGGGCGCGCTGGCGATTTCATACGTGGTGGAGTTCGGCCAGCTGTACCAGGCGCCGTGGATCGTGGCCGTACGTGCGCATCCGATGGGGCACCTGGTGCTGGGCACGGCGTTTGGCTGGCTGGACCTGGTGGCGTACACGGTGGGGGCGCTGCTAGCGTTTGCGATCGAGCGCATCATCGCCCACCGCAGGCGTCGCCGGCGCTAAGCTGCGTGCTCAATCCAGATCCGCATTATCCTCGGTATCGTCCTTCGGTATCACTTTGACCAGCAGGATACGCGGTCCGTTCATTTTTTTTGCCACGATATCGAAATGGCGGAAACTGATGCGCTGGCCCTGCTTGGGGATGTCGCCGAGTTTGACCATGATCAAGCCGCCCACCGATTCCACTTCCTCCATGCCCAGTTCCTCGTTCTCGATATCGATGCCCAGGGTGCGTTCGAGCGAGAAGATCGGCAGGCTGGCCTTGCCGATCAGCGTGCCGTCCGGTTGCTTGAGCCAGTCGTTTTCGTTGAGGCGGAATTCGTCGTGGATTTCGCCCACCATCGCGCCCAGCAGGTTGTCGAGCGTGATGAAGCCGACCGGCCGCTTGTTTTTTTCGCCGATCAGCGCGAAGTGCGGGGCGCCGTCTCGGAAGCGGCGGAACTGTTCCAGCGCCGGCGTGCGTGCCGAGATGGTTTCCACCGGCCGCAGGAACGGCACCAGGTCGGTGATCGGCTTGCCCGACTGCTGGGCGAAGAACAGGTCTTTCAGGTGCACCACGCCGAGCACGGTCTCGCCGTCGCGGTCGTAATACGGGTAGCGGCTGAAGCGGTTGCGCAGCATGGTGTCGAGGTTGTCGGCCAGGGTGCGGCTGGCGTGCAGGCTGATCACCTCGTTAATTGGACGCATCAGGTCGGAGACGGCCAGGTCGGAAAAATCGAGCGAGTGGGCCAGGATGTTGCGCTCGTCCTTGTTGAACTTTTCACCCGGCTGGCTGGTGCGCAGAATCAGCTTGAGTTCCTCGACCGAGTAATGGCTGTCGTGGCCGCCTTTGCCGGCCAGGCCAGCGATGCGCAGCACCATGTTGGCGCTGGCGTTCAGTACCCAGATGAACGGGTACATGATCCAGTAGAAGACATACAGTGGCGGTGCGCACCACAGGCCCACGACTTCCGGCATGCGGATCGCCAGCGATTTCGGCGCCAGCTCGCCCACCACGATGTGCAGGAATGAAATCACGCTGAAGGCAAACACGAAGGCGATGCCGTGCACCACCTCGGGCTTGGTGATGCCGATGGCGGTGAGCAGCGGCTCGAGCAGGCTGGCAAACGCCGGTTCGCCCACCCAGCCCAGGCCCAGCGAGGCCAGCGTAATGCCGAGCTGGCAAGCCGACAGGTAGGCATCGAGCTCGCCGTGCACCTTGCCGAGGATGCGCCCCCGCAGTCCCTGCGTCTTGGCAATTGCCCGTACCCGGGTTTTACGCAGCGTGACAATGCCGAATTCGGCCGCCACAAAGAATCCATTGAGCGCGACCAGGAATAGGGCGAGCACGACAAGCAGAACGTTTTGCATAGGGGCCGAGCGGCGAATTTCTTCGTATAAAACGCTTATCTTAAACGACAGCGGCCAAAAGCAGCACGAATTGCCTCTTCCGGGAGGGCCCAATTCGAGCAATTCGAGCAATTCGAGGGTCAGCAATTCGAGTGTCAGTGCCGACATTCGGACATTGCGGAACTTTTTTGTTGACGCATAATTCAACAAAAAGGTTCAAAAATGTCCGAATGTCGGCACTGACCCCGAAGTAGGTGAGGGTTAGTGGGCGAAGAGGCCGCTGTGGACGGTAGAGATGATGGCCTCGATGGCCGGATGGCGGATCTTGCGCTCGTTCGAGATGGCATAGAAATGCTCGCGCAGCTCGGGCGCGTCGCCGACCAGCACGGCGCCAAGCTGGTCTTCGATATCGTGCGCCAGCGCCGACGGCGCGAAAAACAGGCCCATGCCGTTACGCCCGAAGGTGTTGAGCATGGCGTTGTCTTCAAATTCGCCGGCGATCTCGGCCCTTACCTTGTGTTGCACCAGCCAGGTGTCGATGCGTCCACGCAGGGCATTGTTGCGGGTGGGTACTAGTAATGGTGCGTGGTGCAGGCTGGCCGGGAAGTTGCCCCGGTATTTATCCGCCAGGCGCGGCACGCCGAACAGTTTCATGTCGCTTTCGCCCAGCAGGTGGCTGAACACTTTGAGGCTGCCGCCGGCGCGCACGGTGCGGTCGGTCAGTACCACATCGAGCTTGCCCAGGGCGAGATCGGCCAGCAGGTTTTCGAATTCGTCCTCCATGCATACCAGCCGCACCTGCTTGGACATGGTTTGCGTGGCCTGCAGCAGGCGGAACGCGATCAGCTTGGGCAGCGAATCGGAAATGCCCACCGTGAGCCGCATCTTGCCGGCCTCCGCTTCATCGAGCGCATCCTGCAACTGGTCGCCCAGCAGGAAAATCTGCTCGCAATAGCTGAAGGCCAGCCGGCCCGCCTCGGTGGGCACCAGGCGCCGGCCTTGCGGTTCGAGCAGTTGCTTGCCGATCGATAGTTCCAGGGCAGACAGTTGCATGCTGATCGTCTGCACGGCCAGTCCCAGCCGTTCGGCCGCGCGGGTGACGCCGCCCTCCTTGGCGACGATCCAGAAAAAGTACAAATGACGGTAGTTCAAGCCGCTGGTTTTCACACTCAACCCTTCAATTATTCCGAAGTAATACTTCAATTATCTTCTATTTTTAAATATGTTGTCAGACCCTATACTCGAGCAGTCGATTCATCACCAGATTCACTACTTATAACGAGAGAAAATCCATGAAGCATTTCAGAATTTCCTTCCTCGTGACCTTCATCTGCCTGGGTTTGGCCGGCTGGTGGGGTTACGAGTTGGGCGGATGGAGCGGGGCGCTGTCGGCGTTCGGCGTGGCGGTGATCCTGGCGGCAATGGAAGTGTCGCTGTCATTCGATAACGCGGTGGTCAACGCGTCGGTGCTGAAGAACTGGGACGAGTTCTGGCAAAAGCTGTTCCTGGGCCTGGGCATCATCATTGCCGTGTTCGGTATGCGATTGCTGTTCCCGCTGGTGATCGTGGCCGTGGCGGCCGACATCAGCATCATGGATGTGTGGACCCTCGCGCTGAATGACCCGAAAACCTATTCGATGCACCTGACCAACCACCACGCGGAAGTGGCGGCGTTCGGCGGCATGTTCCTGCTGCTGGTGTTCCTGAACTTCCTGCTCGACCAAGACAAGGAAGTGCACTGGCTCGGTAACTTCGAGAAGAAACTCGGTTCGTTTGGCAAGGTCTCGTCGATCTCGGTGATGATTGCGCTGGCCGTGCTGCTGGGCTGCATGAGCATCGTGACCGAAGCGCAAAAACTGGTCGTGCTGATTTCGGGCCTGTGGGGCATCCTGGTGTATGTTGGCGTTGACGCCATCAGCAGCCTGCTGGAAAAAGAGGAAGAAGGCGGCAGCGATGTCGGCGACATGGTCAAAAAAGGCGGTATCGGTGGTTTCCTGTACCTGGAAGTACTCGATGCATCGTTCAGCTTTGACGGCGTGATCGGCGCGTTTGCCATCACCACCGACGTCGTGATCATCATGCTGGGCCTGGCCATTGGCGCAATGTTCGTGCGTTCGATGACCGTGTACCTGGTAAAAAAGGGTACGCTCGACCAGTTCGTGTACCTTGAACACGGCGCCCACTACGCCATCGGTATCTTGGCGGCGATCATGTTGGCCAGCATGAAGTTCCACGTGCCGGAAATCTTTACCGGCCTGATTGGTGTGGCGTTCATTGCCGCCTCGGTCTGGTCGTCGATCCGGTACCGTCGCCAGCAGGAAGCTACTGCAGCCATCGCAGCGAAATGAATTAAAGCTCAAGCAAGAACCAAGAACACGGCGCGCCGTCTAATACGGACACGGCGCGCTGCACTGTAGTACCCCTTGTCCGGTTTTCTTTTTAAGGAGTCTTACCATGGCAATCAGTCTGCAAAAAGGCGGTAACGTTAATCTGAGCAAAGAAGCCCCAGGCCTGTCGAAAATCATCGTCGGCCTCGGCTGGGACGTGCGCTCCACCGATGGCAGCGCGTTCGACCTGGACGGTTCTGCATTCCTGCTCAAGGCCGACGGCAAAGTCCGCGCCGACAACGACTTCATCTTCTACAACAACCTCAAGTCGTCCGACGGCGCCGTCACCCACTCCGGTGACAACCGCACCGGCGACGGCGCCGGCGACGACGAAACCGTCACCATCGACCTGTCCACCGTGCCAGCCGATATCGAGCGCATCGCCATCTGCGTGACGATTCACGACGGCGACGCCCGCAAGCAGAACTTCGGCCAGGTGCAAAAAGCCTACGTGCGCACCGTCAACGCCAACGGCGAAGCCGAAATTGCCCGCTACGACCTGTCGGAAGACGGTTCGACCGAGTCGGCCATGATCTTCGGCGAGGTGTATCGCAACGGTGCCGAATGGAAGTTCAAGGCCGTGGGCCAGGGCTTCAAGGGTGGCCTGGGTCCCCTCGCTGCCTCGTTCGGCGTCAGCGTTTAAACCAGGAAAGGATTCGTCATGCCTAAATTTTCGGTGACCGGTGATATCGATCCGTTCCTGCATGTGTCGCTGGCACGCGGTGAAAAGATTTACTGCGAGTCCGATGCGATGGTGATGATGGAGGAGGCGCTTGACCTCAAGGGCAAGATGACCGGCGGCATCGGCGCCGCCATCATGCGGCGCTTTGCCAACGGCGAATCCTTCTTCCAGCAGCATATCGAAGCGGTACGCGGCGACGGCGATTGCCTGCTGTCGCCGCGGTTGCCGGGCGCGGTGCAAATTCTCGATGTCGGCAAGGAGCAGTACATGCTCAGCGACGGCGCCTTCGTGGCCGCATCCGAAACGGTGGAGCTGAAGGTGCGCACGCAAAGCCTGGGCAATGCGCTGTTCGCCCAGAGCGGCGGCTTCTTCATTACCGAAACCTCCGGCAACGGCCAGGTGGCGGTGTCGGGCTTCGGTTCGATGTCGGAGCTGGAAGTAACGCCCGGGCGCGATGTCGTCATCGACAACTCGCACGTGGTGGCGTGGGACAACCGCCTGCGCTACGAAATCTCGGTCACCACCGGTGGCAGCAGCGGCTTCCTCGGCAATCTGGTCAACAGCCAGACCAGTGGCGAAGGCATGGTGCTGCGCTTTTCCGGCAGCGGCAAGGTTCTGATCTGTTCGCGCAACAGCACGGCATTCAAGACCTGGGTGCAAACCCCCGCCCAGTAAAACCAACAAACAAGGAGAACAAACATGTCAGTCAGTTTGAGCAAGGGCCAGAAGATCAATCTGGAAAAACAAGGCGGCGGCGCCCTCGGCAAGGTCACCATGGGCCTGGGCTGGGATGCCATCAAGACCAAGGGATTCCTCGGTTTCGGCTCGAAGAGCGAAGCAGTCGATCTCGACGCCTCGGTCGTCATGTTCGACGAAGGCAATCGTCCGGTGGACGTGATCTGGTTCCGCCAGCTGCGCAGCAAGGACGGCAGCGTGGTCCATACCGGTGACAACCGCACCGGCGCCGGCGACGGCGACGACGAACAGATCAACGTCGATCTGAACGCCGTGCCACCGACCGTTAAAAGCCTGGTGTTTACCGTCAACAGCTTCACCGGCCAAACTTTTTCGCAGGTGGAAAATGCCTACTGCCGCCTGATCGACGCCAACAACGGCCAGGAAGTCGCACGCTTCAACCTGTCGGTACAAGGCCCCCACTCGGCCCAGATCATGGCCAAGGTTTACCGTCACAACGGTGCCTGGAAAATGCACGCCATCGGCGAAAACGGCAATGGCCGTACCTTCGACGACCTGCTGCCGCAAATTTCCGCGCACCTGTAATCGAGCAGTTGTAGTACCGTAGCAAAGCCCCGCGTACCGGCGCGGGGCCCCTCTCATTAAACATTTGAAGCAGTCTTTGCTGTGACGCTATAATGTTGCCATGCTTAAACTCGATCAGATCTCGCACATAGTGACGCAAGCCGCGCGCGGCGAGCTGGTCTTTCCTACCAGTGTCAATGCCGCCCTGCGTCTGCAGATGACCCTGGCCGATCCCGATTGCGATACCGAAGATGTACTGCGCCACGTGCTGGCCGAGCCGGTCCTGGCCGCCCGTTCCGTGGCGCTGGCCAATGCCGCCGTGTTCAACCGCAACGGCACACCGATCACCAGCGTGCGCGCCGCAGTGGCGCGCGTGGGCTACCGTCACCTGTACACGATGGCGGCAGCGATGGTGGTGCGCCAGTTCGGCGCCCGCATCCGCAACCCGCACCTGCGGGCGCAGGCCGAGCAGCTCTGGCGCCACACGGCCCATGTCGGCGCGCTGTCTTACGTGATTGCCGGCAAGATTACCGCCACCGATCCCGATACCGCGCTGTTTGCCGGCATCATCCACGAAGCAGGGGGCTTTTACCTGCTCTCGCAGGCCGACGATATGCCCGGCCTGCTCGACGACCCGGCCGACTGGCTCGGCGCGCCGCAGGAAATCATCGCCCGCGCGCTGATGAAAAAGCTGTGCATACCCGATCCGGTGGCGCTGGCCGTGGTGTCTCTGCCCGGCGCCACGCTCACGCCGCCGCCGCTGGGCCTGCGCGATACCTTGCTCATCGCCAAACACCTGGCGCCGGTGGCTTCGCCGCTGGCGTCGAAACAGGATGCGGCCCAAGGCCCGGCCGGCCTGGCCGGCTTCATCGATGACAACGCCGCGCTCGAGCAGATCCTGCGCGACTCGCACGACGACGCCGCTTCGATGAGCGCCGCACTACTGGTCTGATTGCCCGTTTTTTGTGGCATAAACGATGTGTTAATCATCATTTTGACCAGAAATTGGCCATCGTCCGGCTATCGGCGCCGCTGCATGGGCGATAATGGCAACAGTCGTCATACAACAAACTCATTACCATGAATCACACCGCAGCAGCCGCCATTCCCGCCGAGGGGCACGTCACCCCGGCGCCGGCGCCAATCGCGTCGCCGCGCAAGAAGCACCGCAACCTCGCCCAGGGCGTGGTGGAAAGCTTTACCCAGACCATACAGGCCGGCACCCTGAAACCGGGCGAAAAGCTGCCGACCGAGTCGGTGATCATGGAAATGCATGGCGTCAGCCGCACGGTGGTGCGCGAAGCGATTTCGCACTTGCAGGCAGCGGGCCTGGTGCAAACCCGCCACGGCATCGGCACCTTCGTGCTGGCGCCGCAACCGGCCAACCTGCGCATCTCGTCCGACACCATCCGCACCATCGGCGACGTGCTGTCCATCCTGGAACTGCGGATCAGCCTGGAAACCGAAGCGGCCTGGCTGGCGGCCACACGCCGCAGCGAAGAGCAGGTGCAGCAAATGGGTGAAGCGCTGGCGCGCATCCAGAGCTCTGCCGGCCAGCCCGGCTCGGTGGAGGCGGACGTCCATTTCCACCTGCTGATCGCGCAATCGACCGGCAACCGTTATTTTGTCGATATCCTGAGCGACCTCGGCAACACCATTATCCCGCGCGCGCGTGTCAACTCCGCGCAACTGGCCCATTCCGACCCGGCCGCGTACCTGGAGCGCGTGAACCGCGAGCACGACGACATCTACCGCGCCATCCTGCGCCAGGATGCCGAAGCAGCGCGCGCGGCCATGCGCACCCACCTGAGCAACAGCCGCGAGCGCCTGCGCCGGGCCCAGGAGGACATCGCGCCCAATGCCTGACGGCCAGCGGCTGGCAATCAAATTCTTGACTGTTTTGCCGAGCAGCCACAGACCGTGCGACGGTTCTCAGGAAAGTGCTTGCTCCCGCCCGGATATGGTTGTACGATGTCATACAACCGGTGCCGATGATCTTGTTCACACCGCGTAAGACCCCTTCCACACATTAGATGTCGATTCTTGGAGACTGTTATGCAACCGAATGACCTGAAAAAAATCCTTTCCTCTGGCCTGCTGTCGTTCCCTATTACCGACTTCGATGCGCAAGGTGACTTCAACAAGAAATCGTACATCGAGCGCCTGGAGTGGCTGTCGCCATTCGGCGCCAGTGCGCTGTTCGCTGCTGGCGGTACCGGTGAGTTCTTCTCGCTGACCCCACAAGAATTCCCTGAAATCATTAAAACCGCGGTCGATACCTGCAAAGGCCAGGTACCTATCCTGGCTGGCGTCGGTGGTCCGACCCGCGTTGCCGCTGCTTACGCCAAAGAAGCCGAGAAAGCCGGCGCCCAGGGCCTGCTGCTGCTGCCGCACTACCTGACCGAAGCGAGCCAGGACGGCCTGATCGAGCACGTTGCCGAGGTCTGCAAGGCCACCAACCTGGGCGTGGTCGTGTACAACCGCGCCAACTGCCGCCTGACCCCTGATTCGCTGGCCAAGCTGGCCGACCGTTGCCCTAACCTGATCGGCTTCAAGGACGGCATCGGCGACATCGAACTGATGGTCTCGATCTGGCGCAAAATGGGCGACCGCTTCAGCTACCTGGGCGGCCTGCCTACCGCCGAAGTGTACGCCGCTGCCTACAAGGCTTTGGGTACTCCGGTATACTCGTCGGCAGTGTTCAACTTCGTGCCACAACTGGCGATGGACTTCTACCATGCAGTTGCTGCGGACAACTTCGCAGAACAAAACCGCATGATCGACGAGTTCTTCCTGCCATACCTGGAAATCCGCAACCGCAAAGCCGGTTACGCCGTCAGCATCGTCAAGGCCGGCGCCCGCCTGGTTGGCCACGATGCCGGTCCGGTCCGCGCTCCGCTGACCGACCTGACCGCGGAAGAATGCGACATGCTGGACAAACTGATCAAAAAACAAGCCAAGTAATTTGAAGCCTGTTTTCTGATTTGAATTCAAGCGCGGCTGGTCCGCGCTTTTCACACATCTAAGGAGTCGATATGCAAGTAGCTGGCGAAATGATCATTGGCGGTAAAGCACTGGTAGGTAAAGAGGGCACGATCAAGGCGATCGACCCATCGCGCAACGTGGAAATCGAACCGGCGTTCGGCCTGGCCAGCGCCGCCGACCTGGAACAAGCGGCCCAACTGGCCGATGCCGCTTTCGATCCGTACCGCAATACCAGCCTGGAAGTGCGCGCCAAGTTCCTGGAAACCATCGCTGACCGCATCATGGATCTGGGCCCGGCCCTGATCGAACGCGCGATGCAGGAAACCGGCCTGCCGCAAGCCCGCCTCGAAGGCGAGCGCGGTCGTACCGTCAATCAACTGAAACTGTTTGCCAAGGTCGTGCGCGACGGCCGCTTCCAGTCGGCCACGCTCGACAGCGCGCTGCCGGAACGCACCCCGCCACGCCCGGACCTGCGCCTGCGCAAGATCGGCCTCGGCCCGGTCGCCGTGTTCGGCGCGTCGAACTTCCCGCTGGCGTTCTCGGTCGCCGGTGGCGATACCGCCTCGGCGCTGGCTGCCGGTTGCCCGGTCATCGTCAAGGCCCACTCGGCCCACCTCGGCACGTCCGAGCTGGTCGGTAAAGCCGTGTCGAAAGCGGTGGAAGAGTCGGGCCTGCCAGCTGGCGTGTTCTCGATGATCATCGGCTCGGGCCAGACCGTGGGCCAGGCCCTGGTCAGCCACCCGGCCATCAAGGCCGTAGGCTTTACCGGCTCGCGCGCCGGTGGCCTGGCGCTGATGAAAACCGCTGCCGAACGCAAGGAACCGATCCCCGTGTACGCCGAAATGAGCTCGATCAACCCGGTGTTCCTGCTGCCAGGCGCGCTGGACAACGCCAAGCTGCCGCAAGCGTTTGCCGATTCGCTGACCATGGGCGCCGGCCAGTTCTGCACCAACCCAGGTTTGCTGATCGGTATCAAGGGCGACAAGCTGCAAGCATTCGTTGACGCCACCGCCGGCACCATCGGCGCCAAGGCCGCTTCGACCATGCTGACCCCGGGCATCCACAAAGCGTACGTGTCGGGCGTGAAAAACCTGGCCGGCGTGGACGGCGTCGAGCAAGTCGCCATTGGTCAAGGCACCGAAGCGCCGTGCGCCGCGCAGGCATTCCTGTACCAGGTACCAGCGAAAAAATTCCTGGCCGACGACAAGCTCGAAGGCGAAATCTTCGGACCAACCTCGCTGCTGGTGGTCGCGGAAGACGAAGCCGAGCTGCTGGCAGTGGCGAACCACGTCGAAGGTCAGCTGACCGGCGCCGTGCACGCCACCGCCGACGACCGCGAACTGGCTGCCCGCCTGCTGCCGATCCTCGAGCGCAAAGTGGGCCGCATCCTGTTCAACGGCTTTGGCACCGGCGTGGAAGTGGCGCATGCCATGGTCCACGGCGGCCCGTTCCCATCGACGTCCGACAGCCGCACCACCTCGGTCGGCGCGTCGGCCATCGACCGCTTCCTGCGTCCGGTGAGCTACCAGGACGTGCCGTCGTACCTGCTGCCAACTTCGCTGACTGACGAAAACCCGGAAAAACTTCCGCGCATCGTCAACGGTGACCTGGTATGGAACGGGTAAGCGACATCAAGTGTGCGGTGGGGGAAAGCCCCACCTGGAGCGCGGCGGAATCGGTGTTTTACTGGACCGACATTCCGGCCAAGCGCGTCTGGCGCCTTGACCCGGCCACCGGCGCCACCCGCTTCTGGACCCTGGACGAGATGGCAGGCTGCGTCGCGACCCGGGCCGGCGGCGGCCTGATTGCCGGCATGGAAACCGGCGTGTTCCAGCTCGATCTGGGCGACGAAGTTGAAATCCAAGCTGCCGTACAGACCAGGCTGGCCACGCCGGGCGCCGATCTGGGCGAGGGCATGCGCTTCAACGACGGTCGTTGCGACCGCCAGGGCCGTTTCTGGTCCGGCACCATGTTCATGGACATGGCCCAGGCGCGCCCGGTGGGCAAGCTCTATCGCTACGACAGCCGTGGCATCTCGCAGCCGATGGTGTCGGACCTGCTCACGCAAAACGGCCTCGGTTTCTCGCCCGATGGCCGCACCATGTACCTGTCGGATTCGCACCCGCTGCGCCGCACGGTCTGGGCGTTCGACTACGACATTATTGACGGCGTACCGACCAGGCAGCGCGTGTTTGCCGATCTGACCAAATCGGTGGGCCGGCCCGACGGCGCGGCAGTCGATGCTGACGGCTGCTACTGGGTCTGCGGCAACGATGGCGGCTACATCCTGCGCTTCACCCCGCAAGGCAAGCTCGACCGCAAGCTCGATGTGCCGATGTTGAAACCGGCCATGTGCGCGTTTGGCGGCAAGAACCTGGACCAGTTGCTGGTGACGTCGATTCCGTCCGGTAAGCCGGAAGATGCGGAGTGGGGCGGGGCGGTGGTGTTGCTCGAGCCTGGCGTGACGGGAATTGCGGAAACGCCGTTTGCGGTGTAGGTTGCCGCTATCGAGCTGACAGGGCGGACGCGGATGCATCCGCCCTTTTTCTTTGCTGCGGGTAAAACACTACTCTAACGCTTCCGGGCGAACCACGCGTTCCATGATCCGCGCCGCTTCGTACGCCAGGCCGCCGGGACTGCCGGGCCCGAAGTCACGGCGGATGTCGTCGCCATCGATTTGCCACAATTCCCAGGTAACATCGGTCGCCATCAGGGTAGGCAGCCTGTCGATACTGGACCAGATGTTGTCGGAAATTTCCGTCAGCCTGGCCAACGTGTCGGGTTGCAGCGCACGCGTGGCCTGCCTGGTCACCTCGAGCTTCTCCGTAGTGCGGTCATAATTTGCCAGGATGCGGCTGACTTCCTGGCGGTCCAGGTCCAGCATTAACCACAACGAACTGGTAGCGTGGAAAGAGCCGTAACCGAGCACCATGCCGCGACTTGGCAGCGCGATCGGTAGTTTGGGCTTGCAGTCCTTGCAGAGGCGCTGCTTGGCGGGCGCGTCCGCAGGGGCGCCAGCCTGTGCAGGCAGCGCCGCGAACATGCCGTTTACCAGCACGGCGACCGATAGTGCGATGGTTGTCAGATTGCGCATATAACCCCTTTTACGCTGGCGCGTTCAACGCCTCTGTGTACACCTTGCCCGCAATGGTGACGTTCTCGAGCGTCACCCCCCCTTTACGTTATACACAAACATTAGGTAATGTATGGAGTTTAGCTGCAGAGTATGCGGACCGTCTTTTGGCCTGCCTTACCGCCTTCACTGGCCTGAACTTTACATGAAGTGGTTTTATCAGCTAACTTCATCGAAAGACTTATTTGATCGTACTCGCCATACCGGCACTCCATCCACTTCCCTTCAGGAAAACCGTCGCCAGTAAGATCGTAGATGGTTGTCCAGGAAGTCGCCCCTTTTTTCCAAGTCGAACTGCCCAGTAGCACAGCTTTCTGCTCGGGTGGCCCCGCAGTGGCGCCAGCGGATGAAAGTAACATAGGCGCCGCCACATGAGCTTTCCATGGTGCAGGTATGCCAGCTAGCTGAATCGACGAAGCAGGAATTTCAGCAGGGCAGACAATACGCTGATTCTTGGCATTAGCGATCGATCCCGCTATGAGCGCACCAAGCAGCAGCGAAATACTTGCGCAAGATTTCATGTCTCTTCCTAATCAATAACCCAGAATGCATCCGCATTGTCGGTGGGATTCGAGTAAGTACGGTCCTGGTGGCGCCCCTTCTTGCGGATGAACCTGATAGAGATATTTTTCTTCTCTGGCGACGGCGACTGATCGACCACATAAATACCATCGGATACCTGGCCCAGATAAAACGCAGAATGGTTGCCTTTGCTTCGACCTGGCCAGCGACCGTTCTCGAAATTGGCTATCGCAGTCCCAGGCAGTATTGTTTTATTGCCGAGTACCTTGATCCCTTGACGCCACCGCCGGGTGGCGGGAGCCCCGGTATAGTGCCTGACCAGTGTGACGCATTCAGCATCGCCCATTTTCGGTTTCCCGTCGAGCAAACGGGCATTTGCGTAATGGTATGACATGGATCCTCCTCGACCTGAAAAGCTAATGTTGCCGTCAGGCCAGAGGGGAGTATTGCTGGTTACCAAACAATGAAGTGTGGCTAACTGTGAGAAATCAAGAATGATATGCCCGCTTGTCTTTCGATACAGTCAGCACTCACTGAGCGATCAGGCAGGAGCATTCAACACCGTGTCATACACCTTGCCCGCAATCGTCACGTTCTTCAAGGTTACCCCTTTCACGTTATACACAAACCACGGCTCGGCCGCATTGGTCGGCGCACCGAAATCGCAGTCGGTGATCGTCACGTCGGTGATCGGCACTACCGGCGGCGCCGGTTGCGGGCCGTTGTAGTCGGAGGCGACAGGGCCGAGCAGCATGATGGCCTGGAAGCAGGAGCCGGTCTTGCCGTCCTTGGTCACGTTGCCGACGCGCACGTTCGAGATGTGGATGTTGTTGACCACGGGTGGGCGGGTGCGCACGTGGTCGGCGGTGGGAATGTAGTCGCAGTCGAAGGCGACCACCGCGCCGGCCGCGGTGGCCACCTGCTTGCCGTTGATCGGCGAGTCGGGGAAGGTGGCGTAGTGCGAGGCAGTCAGCTGCACGCCGTTCGGGATCGACACGTCGCGCACGTAGAAATTGCGCAGGTAGCCGCCGCGATTGAGGTTGGTCTTCAGGCGGATGGCGATATTGAGCGGGTTGGTTTGCCAGTTGGCGTTCTGGAACACCAGCTTTTGCGCAAACACGTTCTGGATGCCGCCGGCCATCTCGCTGCCCAGCGTGACGGCGCCGTGGCCGCTGTGCATGATGCAGTTCTGGATCACGATGTTTTGCGACGGGCCGTATTGCGTGTCCTGGTTCTTGCCGGCCTTGATGGCGATGCAGTCGTCGCCGGTGTCGAAGGTGCAGTCTTCCACCAGCACGTGATCGCACGCTTCGGGGTCGAAGCCGTCGCTGTTGGGGCCATGGCTTTCGCAGTGCACCTTGCGGATCACCAGGTTGCGGCAGTGGACCGGGTGGTGCATCCAGAACGGCGTGCGCATCACGTGGTAACCCTGCAGCAGCACGTTGGTGCAGCCGATCATCTGGATCATCGGTGGCCGCAAATAATGGCCCACGCCGAACACGCGTTTCGCGAGCCGCACACCGGCTTCCGACAGCGCCGGCAGGTATTTCGAGTCGGTGCGCCAGGTGCCGTCCTTGCCTTCGATGAGCGCGCGCTCGGCATCGGTGATGCCGGGGGCTACATCGCGCAGCGATGTGGCGTTGTTCGGGTTCTCGGTATTTTCCGACATTTTGCCGGCAACGAAATTGGGCGTGCTGCCCTGGCCGATCGAGTTGATGGTTTTCTGCTTGCCCTTCCAGGTCCACCAGCAATCGCCCGCGTCGTTGAACGGCACGCCGCCCTGGCCATCGAGCACGCTGGTCCAGTCTTCGCCGGTCAGTGCGATGTTGTCCTGGCCGTAGGCGTAGATCATCGACGAGTAATTGAGGCAGTCGTTGCTCTGCCAGCGCGAAATCACCAGCTTGCCATTCTTGCCGCAGTCGATGTCGCCATATTTTGCGTAGTCGGCCGGGTCGTGGCTGAAGTAGATGTGCGCACCGGCCTTCAGGTGCACGTGCACGTTCGACAGCAGTACGATCGGGCCGGCGCAGTACCAGTTCCCGGCCGGGATCACCACGCGCCCGCCGCCCGCTTCGTGGCAGGCCTTGATGGCGGCCTTGATGGCGCCGTAGCAGTCGGGCGATTTGGCGGCAGGCGTGGCCAGCGTGTCCTGTCCCTCGAACGATACCCAGGCCTTGATGTTGGTGAGCTTGCACGGCCTGGCGCCAAACTTCGTCACCACGAAATCCTGCTTGCGGAATTTAAGCGGCTTCGAGACGTGGTCGATAATGGCTTGCGCCTGCAGCCACGGATCGGGCGCCACGGCGGCGGCAGCCGGCAGGCCCAGTGTGATGCCTGCCGCCGGCAGGGCTTTCATCAGGTCGCGGCGCCGGGTATTGATGTTGAGGGTCATGCGGTCTCCTTGTTATTCATCGTCGTGCTGGTTATTGAATTCCGCGACAAAGATGGCGGCCGGCGACGGCTGCGCGCCGTAGCCCAGGTCTTGCACCGGATCGATGCCGTTCCTGGCCAGGTTGTGCCAGTAGTCGTTGCTGCTGTACTGGACCGGCCGGTAGGCAATCGCTCCCGGCTTGTTCCAGTCCGCCCACGGACGCTGGCGGTTGATGTGGGCGCCGATGCGGGAGTTCAGCACCACCATCTTGCCCACCGTTTCCAGCGTGGTCTTGGTGAGCGTGCCGACCGGCGCGCGATACACGTCCGTCGCGCCAAGCGTGCAGCTGTAGCCGGTCAATGCGAGTTTGGCGTACGGCGTGCACTTGGAATTGTGGAACCACTGGCGCAGCAGGTGGAACTGGCCGGCGCGCGCGTTGGCCGAGCCATCGTGCGTGAAGCGGCTGCTGTCGAACACGAAGCCGTATTTCGTCTTGACGTTGGTGTTCGGTGCGGCCACGTACGACACGCCGCGGTCGCCCAGCGTCCTGATCTCGCTCTGGTAAAAATACGCGGTGCCGTCGCCGAAAATGAAATCGACATCGCCTTCGATGTAGGACTTGTTGAAGAAGCTGCGCGTGCTCGTCGCTACCGCCTTGGCCTTCACGTACAGGGTGTCCTGGAAGCCGATCAGGCGCACGTTCTCGAACTGCGCCTTGTCGGCGCCATCCACCTGCAGCGCCAGCGCCTGGTGGTGGACGTTGTTCACATTGGGAAGCGCTTCCGCACGGGCGTTGCCGATGTCCTTGTTGTAGCCGTTCTCGAACGTCAGGTTGCGGGCCTGGAAGCCGTCGCTCTGCACCCACACGGTGGCCGTGCCGAAGGTGCGGATCTGGTCGCGGTCTTTCACGCTGTCGAACATGGCGCGGATCTCGGGCGCCACGGCGGCAAACTGCGCGCTGTACAAGGCAGTGTAGTCGGCGCCGGTGGCGGATGCATCGAGTTTGGCCGTGATGCGGGTGGCGGCGGCATCCTTGCCGTCGCCGTACAGCGTGATCGGCGCCGCCACAGCCGGCACGTACACCAGTTCCGGGTAGGTGCCCGGTTTGACCAGCAGGTACAGGCGCTTTGCCGGCGCGGTGCGGCTGTCGGCCACCGCGCGGCTGACCGCTGCCTGCACCGTATTGAATACTTTCACGCCATCGGCTTTGGCCGCCTGGTCCACCACGTAGTCAGGCGTAAAGGCTGCGCCGCGCGCCAGCGGATCGGCCAGCGGATCCCACGGATCGATGCGTTCGCTGCCGGCCGGGCCCACGTATTTGAGCACTTCGCCGTAGGCATAGTTTCTGGCCTGTTCCACGGTGAGTTGCGGGCGCCGCGCCGGTTCGCTCTGGGCCTGGGCGCTGCCCGAACACGTCAGCAGCAGTAGCGCCGTCGCGGCTGCACGTACGGCGGCCGTCATGGGCGTGGCGCGATGAACAGGCCCGCCGACACCGGCACCGCCTTTTTCATTTCGCCCACCACCATGTCGGCGAAATAAGCCGCGCCCTTGGGGCCGAGATGGGTGTAGTCGAATGCCGACTTGGCGGCGCCGGCCACTTCCACGTTGCCGGCCGTGAGCGCAGCGGCATCTTTTTTTGCCGGCGGCGGTTCGACCGCAAAGGTATCCGCCTGTTCGGACCCCATTGCCTGCACGGCGGCAAAGCTGTCGGCGTTGAGGTCGAGCAGCGCCACCTGCTGCGCCCTGGCCGTGGCGCGGATCACGTCGGCCCACGGCACCAGGTTGTTTTGCAGCACGCCGTCCTTGAAACTGCGCCGGGTGAGCGGGGTGACCAGCACCGGTATGCCGCCCAGCGCTTTTACTTCCTGCGCGTAGCGCGTCATATTGGCCGGGAACTCGGTGGCGAGATCGGTGGAGCGGCCCGGTTTGCCCGGCTGGTCGTTGTGGCCGAACTGGATCAGGACATACGTGGTGCTGTAGGCGGCAGCGCCGCGCAGCAGACCTTCCACTTCGTCCCAGCGGCCCTCGGCGCGGAAGCTGCCGGAGCTGCGGCCACCCTTGGCCAGGTTGATGCAGGTATTGGCGCGGTGGACGCGGGCGCAAAAGGCGTCGCCGTAGCCGCTGTTGCTGGCCATGGTGGAGTCGCCGACCAGGATCAGGCGCGCCGGCTTGGCTGGTTCGGCCGCGTGCACGGGCGCGGACAGCAGGGTGGCGGAGGTGGCAACGGACGAGGCAAAGGCGGCTAAGATCAGGCGGGTAATCATGGTCTTCTCACAGGCAGTTGGCGCGGACCGCGGTGTGCCGGTCCGGCGCCGGGTTGGCGACTGTTTTTTGGACGACTGTTGTGCAAAGCACACGTGAAGCACGACCAGCCGGAAACACTCAATAAGTTGATCGCCGCGCGCGGCGGTCGGATGAAATGGTCAACCGCGCGAGAACGTACGCGTCACGCGTTCGAGGTGGGCGCGCATGGCCTTGCGGGCGGCGGCCGGATCGTGGGCGGCGATGGCTTCCAGGATGCGGCGGTGATCCTTGAGCGTCTCCTGGCGCAGTTCCTCGGTCTGGAAGTGTTCCTTGAGCTTGTGCCACAGCCGGCCGCGCTGGTCCCACAGGTAGTTGAGCGAACCGACCAGCGCGCTGTTGCCGGTGGCGCGGGCGATCGCCAGGTGGAAGTTGCGGTCGGCCTGCTCGTTGCTCGAGTAGTTGGCGTGGCTCTGCTCCATCTCGACCACGGCCTGCAGGATGGCGTCGATGGCGCTGTCGGTGGCCACGCGCGCGGCAATGGCAGCCACTTCCGCTTCGATCAGGCGCCGCGCGGACAATACTTCGAACGGGCCGGGGCCCACTTCCGGCAGGTCGGCCGGCGCGGGGCGCTCGCTGACATACACGCCGGAGCCGCCGCGCACTTCGATCACGCCGCCCAGTTCGAGCGCAATCAGCGCTTCGCGCAGCGAGGCGCGGCTGACACTGAGCTTGGTGGCGAGATCGCGTTCGGACGGCAGGCGTTCGCCGGGAGCGATATTTTCGGTGCGGATCAGGTCCTGGATGCGGTCCGCCACCACGCGGTAGAGGCGCGCTTCATGGACATGCGGGTCGGGGAGTGCGGAAGTTCTCTTCTGCATCATTTGTCTCGTTTTTTTAGGTATGGCTTTAGGGATAATTTCTCTGCCATTTGGTCAGGCCATTCTAAGGTGGTCTGACCAAATTGGTCAACGCGGACTAGCCAAATACTTTTTTAGGTGGCATACTCGGAGCGTCAAATAGCCTCCCGAGTACCGTGCCAGTAGCTTAAAAATGCGATTAAAGCACGGTGGAATGCGGGTTGCAAGGGCGCGGTTTGTCCCCATATGAAAAAACTGGGCGGACCAATAACTAAATTGGCCTGACCAATTTGAAAGCCGAAAAAACAACGTTAGCCGGGCAGAGACTCCCGGAAAGGAAGCCAGAATGACGCCACCATCCAGCATTACCGATATCAAGCGTGTCCCTGCCACCGCCCCCGGCGCTACCCCGGTCAGCACCCCGCGCTACATCCTCATGCACGACAACGACAACGTCGCCATTGTCGTCAACGACGGCGGCCTGCCGGCCGGCGCCGTATTTGAAAACGGCCTGACTTTGCTCGAAGCCGTCCCGCAAGGCCACAAGGTGGCGCTGCGCGACCTGGCCAAGGGCGATGAAGTGATCCGCTACAACGTCACCATCGGCTTTGCCGGTGAAGACCTGCCGGCTGGCCGCTGGCTCAACGAAGGCAACGTGATCATGCCGGGCGCCCTCGGCCTCGAAGGCCTGCCGATTTCCACGCGCGCGCTGCCGAAGGCCGAGCCGCTGGAAGGCTACACCTTCCAGGGCTTCCGCAACCCGGACGGCAGCGTCGGCACCCGCAACATCCTGGGCATCACCACCACCGTGCAATGCGTCTCGGGCGTGGTGGAATTTGCCGTGGACCGCATCAAGAAAGAGCTGCTGCCCAAGTACCCGAACGTGGACGATGTCGTCTGCCTCGAACACACCTACGGCTGCGGCGTGGCGATCGACGCCCCCGGCGCCGAGATTCCGATCCGCACCGTGCGCAATATCGCGCTCAACCCCAACTTCGGCGGCCAGGCCATGGTCGTGAGCCTTGGCTGCGAAAAGCTGCAACCGACGCGCCTGTTCCCCAAGGGTTCGATCCCGATCCAGAACGAAGGCGGCGCCGATCCGGCGCTGGTCTGCCTGCAGGACGGCGAGCACGTGGGCTTCATGTCGATGATCGACTCGATCATGAAGCAGGCCGAGACCAACCTCAAGCGCCTGAACGCCCGCCAGCGCGAAACCGTGCCGGCGTCCGAACTGGTGGTGGGCGTGCAGTGCGGCGGCAGCGATGCCTTCTCGGGCGTGACCGCCAATCCGGCCGTCGGCTTTGCCACCGATTTGCTGGTGCGTGCCGGCGCCACCGTGATGTTCTCGGAAACCACCGAGGTCCGTGACGGCATCGACCAGTTGACCTCGCGCGCCGAAACGCCGGAAGTGGCAGCGGCCATGATCCGCGAGATGGCCTGGTACGACCGCTACCTCGACCACGGCGGCGTTGACCGCAGCGCCAACACCACCCCTGGTAACAAGAAGGGCGGTTTGTCCAACATCGTCGAGAAAGCCATGGGCTCGATCGTCAAGTCGGGCAGCAGTGCAATCAACGGCGTGATTAGTCCGGGCGAAAAGCTCAAACAGAAGGGTTTGATCTATGCCGCCACTCCCGCCAGCGATTTCATTTGCGGTACACTGCAACTGGCTGCGGGGATGAATGTCCACATCTTCACCACCGGCCGCGGCACCCCTTACGGCCTGGCCGAAGTCCCGGTGATCAAGGTCGCTACCCGCAACGATCTGGCCAAGCGCTGGCACGACCTGATGGACATCAACGCCGGCCGTATCGCCAGCGGCGACGCCACCATCGCGGACGTCGGCTGGGAGATGTTTCAGCTGGTGCTGGACGTGGCCAGTGGCCGCGAAACCTGGGCCGAAAAATGGAAGCTGCAAAACGCGCTCGTGCTGTTCAACCCGGCCCCGGTGACGTAACCGCATCGCGCGGTCGATCCCGGCCGGTTGGCAGCAAGCGTACTTTATAAGACTACAGTTACACAGATAAAAAGAGACTATGACTAAGCCATTCAAACGTTTGCTGCTGACCGGCGCTGCCGGCGGCCTGGGTAAGGTTCTGCGTGATCGCATCAAACCCTGGGCCGATGTGGTGGTACTGTCCGACATCGCCGACCTGGGCGAAGCCCGGGAGGGCGAGGAAATCATCCAGTGCGACCTGTCGGACAAGGCTGCGGTAATGCAGCTGCTCGAAGGCGTGGAAGCGGTGCTGCATTTCGGCGGCATCTCCACCGAGAACACGTTTGAAAACATCGTCCAGGCCAACATCATCGGCACTGCCAACCTGTACGAAGCGGCCCACAAGCACGGTACCCGCCGCATCATCTTCGCCAGCTCGAATCACACGGTGGGCTTCTACCGCAACACCGATTACATCGATGCCACCGCGCCCACCCGCCCGGACAGCTTCTATGGCGTGTCGAAATGCTTCGGCGAGCAGCTGGCCAGCTACTACTACGACCGCACCGGCCTGGAAACCGTCTGCCTGCGCATCGGTTCCTCGTTCCCGGAACCGGCCGACCGCCGCATGATGGTCACGTGGCTCAGCTACGACGACCTGGTGGAAGCGCTGCGCAGCTCCCTGTTCGCCACCCGCGTGGGCTTTACCATCCTGTTCGGCACGTCGAACAACGACGTCGCCTGGTGGGACAACAGTAAGGCCTCGCACATCGGCTACCGCCCCAAGGACAGCTCGAAGCAGTTCGACGGCAAGTTCCCCGACAGCGGCGTGTACCCGGACCCGAACAGCTCCGTCACCTACCACGGGGGCGCCTTTGCGCTGGCGCCGATGCGTTTCAAGGACTAGCAGCCAGCACCACCGCGTTGTACACCGCATGGACCAGCATGGGCGCGAGCAGCGTCCTGCTGCGTTCATAGGCCCACGCCGCGCAGCAGCCGAGCATGAACACCGGCAGCATCGCCAGCGGCGGATGCACCACCGCGAAGATCGCCGCGCTCGCGGCGAGCGCCTGCCAGGGCCGTAGCGAACGGCGCAAGCCGCCGTAGATCAGTCCCCGGAAAATGAATTCTTCGCACAGCGGGGCCGCCACCACCGTCAACGCCACCATCCACAGCCCCGAATAGGCCACCGCATCGACCAGGGTATCGCCGGCCGGCAGCGGCACGTGCCACGCCTTGAGCGCGGCCAGGTAAGCCAGCGCCACCGCGCACGCGAGCACGCATGGCAGCGCGGCGACTTTTATCGACGGCCACCACTTGGTGCCACGCCAGATCGCCGGCACGCCGGTGGTTTTCGCGCGCCAGTAGATGAAACGCATCAGTGAATACACCAGCAGGCCGGCAACGCCGAAGGCTATCGTCAATGCCGGCAGCGTGGCCTGCGGTTTGCCTTGCATCAGCAGCAGCGCGACGATGGCCTGCACGATGAAAAAGCCGGTGGCGGCGATCAGGCCGTCCGATGCGGATACCCGCGCCGGCGGCGACGCGCCCGGATCGAGCAGGTAGGGCAGGGCGTCGCGCGCCTTCTGCCACAGCGCCAGCGCCAGTGCGGCGCTGAGCACCATGATCACCACTTTCTGCGACCATACGCTGGTGTAGATCGACCACGTGTAAAAGCCGGCCAGCAGCAGGAACAGGTAGCTGTAGGTGGGGCGGATGCGCTTGTGCACTTCGATGGCCGTGGGGTCGCACGCGAACACGCCCAGCGCCACGGCGATGGTGGAATAGATCGGAATACCGGCCAGCACGATCATGAGCAGCACCAGCATCTGCCAGGTCGGCGCCGGCGCAGTGGCGAGGGTGAGCACGGCCACCATCAGCGGATAGACCATGGCCAGCGCACCCCACAGCCGCGCCTTTTGCTTCAACACGCTTTCCACCGAATAGGGCACCGTGTACAGCAGCCACAGGGCGTTGCCCTCGTTGTTGAGGGTCTGGAAGGCCGACAGCATCAGCACATATACGCCGATGCCGAACGCAATCGCTGCCGCCACGGTCGGCATAGTGCCGAACTGGGAAAGGGTATCCAGTTTGCCGTTGAACACCAGCTGGCTGCCCACCACGATCAGCGGCAGCACCAGGGTTTGCACCAGGAAGTTGCGGTCGCGCGCCAGCAGGCGCAGCTCGCGCCGCATCACCGGCGACAGCGGCAGGTGCAGGCCCGGCTTCTCCGGCTGCGTGGATGCGGCGCTCTTGCGACCGCTCTCGCGCACGCCCGACCCAACCACGCCATGGCGCAACTGCCGACGCATCAGCGCCACTCCCAGCCACAGCAGCACGACCAGTTGCGCCGCCAGCAGCGCTGCCAGCATGGCCAATTGTTGCAGGCTTTGGGCCTGGATGGCCTGCAGCAGCACGCCGGGCGGCAGCCACAAACCCCAGGCGGGAAAGCCGCGCGCCAGGTCCATCACGAAGCTGCTGGCGGCCGGCATCGACAGCGCGAACACCAGGTACAGCATGGGCGCGTTCAGCAGCGAGAGCAGCGCCTGCAGGTTGCGCAACTGCGCTGCCGCCAGCCACAGCCGCACGCCGGTATCGGACAGCGTGTGCAGCAGCGCTGCCAGCGGCAGCAGCAGCGCGGTGGCCAGCAGCGCGATCGGCACGGCGGTCCACTGGTAGCCGGAATACCAGGCGATTATCGCGTACGGCGGAAACAGCGCGAAGATGCCGGACAGGTTGCTGGCGCTGCGTTCCACCAGCCGCCCCCACAGCAGGGTGGAACGCTCGACCGGTAGCGTCACCAGCCATTCGAGGTCCCAGTCCGGCTTGGCCAGCTCCTTGCCGGCCAGCGGCAGCAGCACCGCGATGGCGAACAGCGCAGTCAGCACCATCGCCAGGCCGCCCAGCAACGACGGATCGAATGGCGCCGCGTGCAGTTCGGCCGCTGCCGCGTCGAAGTTGAAGTAGCCGCGCCGGTCTGCGCCGGCCTGGGCGCAGGCGCCGCCGTCCACCAGCCGGCACTGCATATTGAGCAGCGCCATGCGCGACATGTTCAGGCACACGAACAGCATCAGCACCGCCACGACGGCCGAGACGATCCACATGCCGTTGCGCTTGCCGCCGTTGGCGACACGGGCTGCAGCAGCAGCAACGGCGGCGCCGGCCTTCGGTTGTTTCTTCTTGCGGGCGAATACGCTGCCGACCTGGTTGAGCTGGCGCCGCAGCCGCATCCTGGTCATCAGCCATATCGCGCGCGCCGGTGACGGCGGTGCATGGACCGCGTGCTGGTCACGCATCGCCGGCAGCCGCGTCGTCGGTAATCTTGAGGAACACGTCCTCGAGCGAACCGCTGCTCGCCGCTTCGGCGCGGATATCGTCAAGCGTGCCGGTGGCAACCAGCTGGCCCCGGTGGATGATGCCCACGCGGTCGCACAGCTTTTCGGCCATATCGAGCAAGTGCGTGGAGACAAAGATGGTGACGCCGCGCGCGGCGGCAGCCAGCAGCAGTTCCTGCACATCGCGCGCGGCGCGCGGATCGAGGCCGTTGATCGGTTCGTCGAGGATCAGCACCGCCGGGTCGTGGATCAGCGCGCAGGCCAGGCCCAGTCGCTTCTTCATGCCCAGCGAGTAGTTGACCGCGTAGTCTTCGCCCGCTTCTGCCAGGCCGAATTCTGCCAGCAGGCGCGCGCTGCGCGCTGCCGCCTCCGCGCGCGGATAGCCGTGCATCTCGGCCACAAAAACCAGGATCTCGCGCCCGCGCAGGTAGTCGTAAAACACCGGCGTGTCGGGCAGGTAGCCTACCCGGCGCTTGACCTCGGCCGGCTGCGCGTGGCAATCGAAGCCGTCGATCAGCACCCGCCCGGCGCTGGGCACCAGGATGCCCATCATCATGCGGATGGTGGTGGTCTTGCCGGCGCCGTTGGGGCCGAGGAAGCCGAACAGCTCCCCGCGCGGCACGGTCAGGTGCAACGGCTTGACGGCGTCAAAGGCGCCGTAGGCCTTGGACAAACCCTGGAATTCGATCATGGCAGCGCAGTCCCTATGCTTAATGCGCCGACTTTTGCACCATGGCGCTGCCCACGCCATGGCGCCAGCCTTCGCTCACCGCCGTCACCGTGCCGTCCGGGTTGAACACCAGCGCGTTGGCGGCGCCGATTTCCTCGGGCTCCGTGCTCCAGCGCTGGCCGCGTTGGGCCAGCGCCTGCGCCGCCGGCAGCGCGGTGTAGCCAGGTTCCACGTCCGTGGCCATGCCGTTGCGTTCGGACAGGCGCGGCGCATCGACCGCCTGCGGCATGGTCAGGCCCAGGTCGAGGTAATTGACGATGGTTTGCAGCACGGTGGTGATGATGGTGGCGCCGCCCGGGCTGCCGATCGAGAACGCCGGCTTGCCGTCCTTGAAGGCCAGCGTGGGCGACATGCTGCTGCGCGGACGCTTGCCCGCTTCCGGCACATTGGGCGCCGGACCGGTAAAGTCGAAATCGGTCATCTCGTTATTGAGCAGGAAGCCGTAACCCGGCACCACCATGCCGCTGCCGCCCCACGACTCGATGGTGTAAGTGTACGAGACGATATTGCCGTCCTTGTCGGCGACCGTCAGGTGCGTGGTGTGGGCGCCTTCGGCCAGCAGCTTGGTGCTGGCGGGGCGCAGCGGCACGCTGGTGTCGTGCTGGAACGGATAAGGATCGCCGGCCGGTGCGTGCAGCGTGGCGCGGGCCGGATCGATGCTTTCGCGGCGGCGCGCGGCATAGTCCTTGCTCAGCAGGCCGGCCACCGGGGCATCGATGAATTCCGGGTCGGCCAGGTAGGCGTTGCGGTCGGCAAAGGCCAGGCGGCTCGCTTCCAGGTACAGGTGCTCGACCTGCTCGCGCGGCAGGGCTTTCAGGTCGTAGCCTTCGAGGATGTTAAGCGCTTCGGCAATCGCAATGCCGCCCGAGCCGGGCAGCGGCATGCCATAGATGTCGTAGCCGCGATAGGTGCTGTGCACCGGCAGGCGCAGGCGCGCTTCGTAATTGGCCAGGTCGGCCATGGTCATGTTGCCGGGGCGGACGCTCACGCCCGCAGTCACCGTGGGACGGTTGACGGCATCGACCACGGCACGGCCCATCTTGCCCATATAAAAAGCCTTGACACCGCCGGCGCCCAGTTCGCGGTACGCGCGCGCCAGGTCCGGGTTGCGCAGCACGCTGCCGGCCACCGGCGGCTTGCCGTTCCTGAGATAGATAGCGGCGGTGGCCGGGAATTTGCCGAACTTGTCGATATTGATGCCGAGCAGCCGGGTAAAGTTGTCGTTGACGGTAAAGCCATCGGTGGCCACCTTGACGGCAGGGGCCAGCACCTGTTTGAACGACATCGAGCCGTAGCGGGTAAGCGCTTCGTCCCAGCCGCGCACGGTGCCGGGCACGCCGACCGACATGCCACTGGCCACCACGGTCTCGAAATCGATCGGCTTGCCCTGGTCGAGGAACGCGGTGGGTGTGAAACTGGCAGGCGCCGTTTCGCGGTGGTCGATGGTGATCACGCGCTTGTCCTTGGCCAGGTAGATCACCATGAAGCCGCCGCCGCCGATGCCGCAGCTGAACGGATCGGTCACGCCCAGCGTGGCGGCGGCCGCCACTGCCGCATCGATGGCGTTGCCGCCCTGGTTGAGGATGGCGATCGCAGCTTTCGACGCCGGCTCGCTGATGGTGGCCACCGCACCGCCGGTACCGGTTGCCACCGGCGTTTTGGCCCAGGCTGGCGGCAGCGCCAGGGTGACAATGATGGTGGAAATCAGGATCGAACGGTGGCGCAGAATCATGGCGGTAGCTCTCGGGGCGGAAGTTACCGATAGCTTACCCGATCCTGCTGGCAATAAATTAACTATCCCGTTATGCCGGCTTGCGCTGCGGTGCAACCGCCACGTTGCTCACCCGGATGCTGACCCGGTAATCGGGAATTATATCGTTCTTGGGCGGCACCGCTTGCGGTTCGACGCCGGCCAGGGTGAAGGTCAGGCCGTCCTGCGTGACGCTGGTGGCGCCGTTGGGCATGCTGTCGGACAGGACGAAATTGCTGGTGGCGCCGTCCGGACGGGTGAGGCTGAAGCTGTAGCTGATGTAGCCGGCCCAGACACATACGGCGCCTTCGCGGCAGCGGCTGTCGTTGACGCGGTCGAGGCGCACGACAGGGGCCACCAGCGTGCCTGCCTTGCCGCTGGCAGCGGGCTGGGCGGCTGGCGCGATCATGGCGCTGGCCCCTTGCGCCAGCACGTAGGTGGTGTTGAACGGCTGCGGCGTGGAAGCGGTGCGGCTGTTGCCGGATGCCGAACCGCAGGCATACAGCCCGGCCATCACGACCGTCAGCAGGGGCAGGACGATCAGCTGGCGCAAAATGGATTTCTTCATCTTGACCTCTCTGAATATTATGGTTGAAAATCTTAACAAAACCATCATTTTTGTGTCGCACGGTTAAGCTGCGGTGACGGCGTGACGGCTCAGGGGCAAACAAACGCCACCGGCAGTGCCCAAGCTGCGTAGAATGTCGGCACTTAGCAAACACTCACAGGGAATTACCATGCGCAAGACCGAACTGGCCAAGGCCGACGCCAAAAAAATCATGGGCAAAATGTCGGCGGGCCACGCGTCCAGCTTCGGCAAGGCGCCGGAAGTGATCGACAAGCGCGAACAGCGCCGCCGCGACCAGGCCCTGGGCCTGGTGCCGTTTGCCGTCAAATTGAATAGCGACCTGGTTGCGCAATTAAATGCACAAGCAACGGCGCGTGGCGTTGATATGAATCAGCTAGTGGGCGAATTGTTGGCGAAAAGCCTGGCTGAAGAAGAAGCTGCTACCCCGTCGCGGTCAGCGTGACGCGGGTTTTACTGCTTGGTGCCGGACCCGCTGGGCCCGACACCGGCTGGCAGTGCGGATTAAACGTAAGCCGCCAGCGAACCCTTCATTTTCTTCAACGCTGCCGACTCGATCTGGCGGATGCGCTCGGCCGATACGCCGAACTCTTCCGCCAGCGTGTGCAGCGTGGCGCCCGAGCCATCGTCGTTGGCCAGCCAGCGCGCTTCGACGATGCGGCGCGAGCGGGCGTCGAGCTTGCCCAGCGCCTGCTCCAGGCCTTCCGATTGCAGGCGCGTGACTTGCTCTGCTTCCAGCACCCGGGTCGGTTCCGATTGCTCGGACGACAGGTAGGCGATCGGCGCAAACTTGTCGTCTTCGTCGTCGGTTGGCGACTCCAGCGCGATGTCGCGACCGCTGAGACGGGTTTCCATCTCGATCACTTCTTCACGCTTGACGTCCAGCATCTTCGCCAGGTTGTCCACTTGCGCCGGGCTCATCGCATCGAGGCCGGTCTTGTGGCTGCGCAAGTTGAAGAACAGCTTGCGCTGGGCCTTGGTGGTGGCCACCTTGACCAGGCGCCAGTTTTTAAGGATGTACTCATGCATCTCGGCCTTGATCCAGTGCATGGCATACGACACCAGCCGCACGTTCTGATCGGGGTCGAAACGCTTGACTGCCTTCATCAGGCCGATATTACCTTCCTGGATCAGATCGGCATGCGGCAAACCGTAACCGAGGTAGCCACGGGCGATCGACACCACCAGGCGCAGGTGCGACAGCACCAGTTGCTGCGCGGCGGCCAGATCATTGGTTTCCTTGAGGCGTTTACCCAGCGATACTTCATCGGCGTGCGTCAACATCGGCAGGCGGTTGACAGCCGAAATATAGGCGTCCAGGTTCCCCAGGTTGCCAGTGAACCCGAGTCCCAAAGCACTGTTGTTGGCAGGGGCCAACGAGGTCGTTGCGGACATCATAGTCATTTTCATTTCCTTCGCTCGATGATTGCTGGTTGCTACAAAGACATTGATTAGCTCTGCAGTGTTCATATATTAGCACTCTCTGTCCGAGAGTGCCAATCACTGCAAATCTATGGCCTTGATAGTAAATTTGCTATGAGCTTGATGAAGCTCATCGCTTCCATGTATGAAGTGTGCGCGCTGCAGCTTAGACTGGACTTAATGTCGTGCCTATGCTGAGGGGAGGGGCTTGGGAAGTCGGTGCGCGGCCGCACCTGAGGGGGCCGCAACCAGGCGGTTGCGGCGGTGGAAGACTATTGCACGCGCGCCAGATGGCGCTGCACCGACAGGACGGCGCCGATCAGGCCCAGCCCGGCGGACAGGGCCAGCAAACCGGCCATCAGCGGCGGAGAGAGCGGCGTCAGCTGAAATTCCGACGCATACAGGCGCGCGAACTCGGCGATTGCTGCATTGAGCGGGCGCAGCGCCAGGGCCACCGCGCCCAGGGCCAGCGCGCCCGAGCACAGGCCCAGCAGCGCACCGGTGTAATAGAAGGGGCGGTGGATGAAGCTGTCGGTGGCGCCGATCAGCTTGGAAACCTGGATTTCCTCGCGCTGTGTCAGCACCTGCAAACGGATGGTGTTGAACACCACGGCCACCACCACCGTGCCCAGCGTGGCCGCCAGCAGCAGCAGCGCCAGGCGCAGGATGCCCAGCAGGGCGGCCAGGCGCTTGACCCAGGCCGAATCGACTTGCACCGTATCGACCCCTGGCAGCTCGCGGATCTGCTCGGCCAGCACATCCACGTCGCCGCCGGACTCGGCCAAGCGAAACGCATCGAGCTTCAGCACATAGCTGTCCGGCAAGGGGTTTTCGCCCAGGGTGGTCAGCACGTCGGCCAGGCCGCTTTTTTCCTTGAGCGTCTCCAGCGCCTTTTCGCGCTCGGTGAAAATGATCTTGGCCTGCTTGTCGGGCACGGCCTGGCGCAGCAGCACGGCCAGTTCTTCGGCCTGCTGGCGCGGCGTATCCTGCTTGAGGAAGATGCTCAGCTCGGGATCGACCGACAACTGTTCGGACATGGGGCGCACATTGTCGAGCAGGGTGGCGCCCATGAACGGCAGCGCCAGCGCAATCGCCACTACTAATATATTGAACAGGAAACTTCCCGGCGCACGGCGCAGGTGCACCAGCGCGACCGAGAGCGCGTAATGGTGCTGGCGGAACCAGTAAGTCATGGCGCCACCTCCAGTTGACCATGGTTGAGCCGGATCACGCGCGCGGCGGCGTCCAGCATCTGCTCGTCGTGGCTGGAGATGAGGCAGGTCACGCCCACCGAGTGGAAGGCCTTGAGTGCATCGAGCACCTTGTTGGCGCTGGCACGGTCGAGGTTGGCAGTGGGTTCGTCGGCCAGGATCACCTGCGGCCGGTTGACGATGGCGCGCGCGATCGACACGCGCTGCTGCTCGCCGCCGGACAGGGCCAGCGGCTGGGCGCTGGCGCGCTCGAGCAGGCCCACCTTGTCGAGCGCGGCGCGGGCGCGCTGCTCGGCTTCGCGATGCGACGAGCCGGTAACCAGCAGCGGCAGCATCACGTTGGCCAGGATGGTACGGTCGGTGAGCAGGCGCTGCTGCTGGAAGATCAGGCCCAGCTTGCGGCGCAGGAACGGCACGGCCGATGAGCGGATGCGCGAAATATCCTGGCCGTTGACGATCACCTGTCCGGCCGTGGGGCGTTCCACGGCGGCGATCATTTTCAGCAGGGTGGACTTGCCGGCGCCGGACGGGCCGGCCAGGAACACCAGTTCGCCCTTGTCAACGTTGAACGAGAGGTCGCGCAGCGCCACCGCATCGGGGGAGTACTGCTTGGAGACGTTGCGGAATTCGATCATTCTGATGGTGTGGTTATGCGTGATTAGCCGAGCAGCGCTTCAACAAACTCGGCCGCGACAAACGGCTGCAAGTCTTCGATTTTTTCACCGATGCCAATGAAGTACACGGGCACCGGGCGTACGCGGGCGATGGCAGCGAGCACGCCGCCCTTGGCAGTGCCGTCCAGCTTGGTAATCACCAGGCCGGTCAGCTTGAGGGCGTCGTCGAACGCTTTCACTTGCGCCAGCGCATTTTGCCCGGTATTGCCGTCGATGACCAACAAGGTTTCGTGCGGTGCGCCGTCCATGCCTTTGCCGATCACGCGCTGGACCTTTTTCAATTCTTCCATCAGGTGCAACTGGGTGGGCAGGCGGCCTGCGGTGTCGATCATCACCACGTCGAGGCCGCGCGCCTTGCCAGACTGCACCGCATCAAACGACACGGCGGCGGGATCGCCGGACGCCTGCGAGATCACGGTAATGTTGTTGCGCTGGCCCCAGACCATCAGTTGCTCGCGGGCCGCGGCGCGGAACGTATCGCCGGCGGCCAGCAGCACCGACTGACCGTTCGACTGCATATGCTTGGCCAGCTTGCCGATGGTGGTGGTCTTGCCGGCGCCATTGACGCCCGAGATCATCATCACCATCGGCTGGTGGCGGCCCAGTTCGAACGGCTTTTGCAGTGGCAGCAGCAGTTCGGTCAGCAATTGCTTGAGCGCAGCCTTGACGGCGGCCGCATCAAGCAGCTTGTCTTCCTTGACCTTGCGCTTGAGCGCGGTCAGCAGGTACCCGGTAGCATCGACACCGGCATCGGCCATTAAAAGTGCAGCTTCGAGCTCGTCGTACAGGTCGTCGTCGATCTTGGCGCCGACGAACAGCAGCGACAGGTTGCTCGACGTCTTGGACAATCCCGCCTTCAGGCGCGACATCCATGACTGCTTTTGTGCCGGCTCCTCGATCGGCAGCAGGTCGGGCAGGTCGGATGTGACAACAGCGGCTGGCGTGACCGGAACCGGGACCGGCGCCGGAACAGGAGCGGGCACCTGCGGCACTTCAGGGGCGACAGGTTTTTTCTTGAAGAAACTAAACATAGGTGGTTGGGGCGCTTCAAGCTGATGCCCGGCCAGGCCGGACATGGGAGGAAATGATGCTATTTTACCAGAGCGCGTGCGGCGGATCGCGGCCCTGACAATGAAGTCTGTAGTGGGCATTGGAAAATGCAGCACATGAGTTTTGCTCATATGCAAGGCGGCGTTTCCGGTGCATTGCGCCCCTGTTTGGGGCGGCAAGCGCACGAACTGGTGCAGTTTTTGTGGCTACGGCACAACAGGTAGCATTTACTTACAAAATGCTGATATGTCCCTGAAAGTTGCATTTCGAACAGAAGTTAACCCTGTCACACGCCTGTAATACCGGTTTCAAAGTTGGTTTTTGACACTTCCGAGAATATTTCAGTGGCAAACCAGATGACAAGTTGTAAGCTTATTAGCAATGAGTTGGGGGTTAACACGAGCTCTTCGTTATAAAATAGCGTGGTAAATAGCAATGTAGCTATTTTTACTTGGTCCGACCACGATGTAGTAGCTGGTGCATGACATGGCACAGTGACACAGGCAGGCCGCACAACGGACTGCCAAGTCATGTTCATCGTGCGGAAAAAACGGGGCTGGTTCGCTTGCTCGGCATGAAATATTGCGATGCGATAAAATACGGGCGTTTTGGATGTCTGGCAAGCACGACAACGGGGCAACATGAACGTTTTTGTACCAGCCAGGTAACCAAGCAGCTGTAGAGTACCGCCTCCGGTGCCGATAGCGCCACGGTAAGCAAGCAGTGGCTGCTGGGAGTAAGCCCTCACGCCCAACGGCGTCCGAGCAGGCGTCGATAAGCAACCGAATTGAGCCGCACCGCTAGCTTTACCTTTTGATAGCAATACAACTGAAGGAAATAAAGAATGAAAAAATCCCTGATCTCCATCGCCATCCTGGGCGCCCTGAGCAACGTCGCAATGGCACAATCGAACGTTACCCTGTACGGTATCGTCGATGCCGGTATCGTCGCTGAACGTGGCGGTATCAACGGTAACGTTACCAAACTGGGTAGCGGCACTGCTTCGGCTTCGCGTATCGGCTTCAAAGGCACTGAAGACCTGGGTGGCGGTCTGAGCGCTATCTTCAAACTGGAAGCCGGCGTAAAAACCGACGACGGCGCACTGGACAACACCACCAACCGTCTGTTCAACCGCGAAGCCTATGTTGGTCTGAGCTCGAAAACTGCCGGTACCCTGACCCTGGGTCGTCAGTACACCCCTTACTACGAAGTTCTGCGCGACGTGGGTGACCCGTTCGCAATGGGCATGGCCGGTACCGCCAAAAACTTGTTCCCAGTGGGCTCGACCAGCGCCGTGGCTAACGTCACGACCGGCACCCGCAACGACAACGCTGTTGTGTACAAAACCCCTAGCTACTACGGTTTCTCGGGTTCGGTTTCGTACAGCCTGGGCGAACAAGCTGGCGATTCGGGCGCGCAGCGTCAAATCGGCGCGTCGGGCCTGTACACCAATGGCGACCTGAACGTTGGTATCGCGTACAACACGCACAACAACGACACCGCGACCAATCCTAACCTGCGTAACGGCCACAACACCCTGGTTGCTGCCAACTACAACTTCAAGGTTGTCAAAGCTTACGTTGCTTACGGCAACAACAAGGGCCTGAACAGCTCGAACGTTGCAGTGCCTAACGCTTACAGCACTGTTCCTTACGGTAACTCGGAAAACACTGTCAACGCTCTGATCGGTCTGACCGCGCCAGTGGGCGACGCCGGCACCGTGATGGCTTCGTTCACCCGCAAGAACGACAAAGATCCGCTGAACCGCGATGCTGACCAGTTCGCTGTTGGTTACTCGTACGCGCTGTCGAAGCGCACCAGCACCTATGTTGCTTTCGCTAAAATCAACAACAAGAACGGCGCTGCTTACACCGTTGGTAACAACACCGAAAGCGGTACGGGCGACAAAGCGTTCAACCTGGGCGTAAAACACTCGTTCTAATCTGATTTTTCAGATTTAGTATCCACAACGGCTGCCTGGTGCAGCCGTTGTTCTTTTGGGAAAGCGATCAAGGTATGAAGAACCGACAACGTGCGCTGCTGGCCAGCGCTCTGCTGCTGGCCTCGTGCGCGGTGCTGGCTGCGCCCAAGGCATCCGGAGCGCGTAAGGCCGCCGACGAGCGCGGCTTGCCGCGTTACGGCATGCTGGTGTTTTCCGACCTGTGCATTAACGCCGACAGCGGCGAGTTCGGCGGCCAGCGCATCACCTTGCAGCGGTTTAACGAAGTCGATACCGTGCTGTACGAATACACGGCCGGCGGCATCAGCTGGCCGGTGGTGGCCAGCGACGTCAATATCGATCCGCGCGGCAGGCAGATGTACTTCACCGTGGAGCCACCTGGAGAGGACGAGCGCACCATCAGCGGCAAGATCGTCGATGGCGGCAAGGCATTGGTGCTCGACGGCGGCTATTGCGGTGACGCCACGCTGCCGATGCGGCTGCCGCTGGTGACCGACTTCGGCCGCAAGGCCGGCGTGTGCCGCGCCTGTCCGCCGCAAAGAGAGAAGAAGGACGCGCCGGCCGTCGAGAACGGCGGCGCCTGAGTCTGGAGCCCGGCAGGGAAGCAGGCGCTGCTTGCGCACCTCCTTCCTGCCGGGACAGGTTCTTAGTTCTTCCGGGCCGCCTGTGCGGCCTGGGCCGTGCTGCGGATGGTGGCCAACGTCGCCCCCGGCGTAATCAGCTCGCCGTCATACCGCAGTTCTATCAGCGCCGGCAGCTGTTTCTCATCGGCCCACGCCAGCGCGCGCGCCAGCGCGGGGCCGAATTCCGCCGTCGCCGTCACCACCTCGCCATGGCCGCCATAGGCCACCGCCAGCGCCGCGAAGTCGGGGTTGTGCAACTCCGTGCCCGACACGCGGCCCGGGTAATCGCGCTCCTGGTGCATGCGGATGGTGCCGAACATGCCATTGTTAAACACGATCACCACCACGCCCGCGCGGTACTGCACCGCCGTGGCCAGCTCCTGGCCGTTCATCATGTATTCGCCGTCGCCGGCAAAGGTGATCACGGTGCGCGCCGGATCGATGAGCTTGGCCGCCACGCCGGCCGGCACGCTGTAGCCCATGGCGCCGCTGGTGGGCGCGAGCTGGGTGCGCATGCCGCCGTAGCGGTGGAAGCGGTGCGCCCAGGTGGCGTAGTTGCCGGCGCCATTGGTAATGATGACGTCGTGCGGGGCGATGCGGTCGATGTCCTGCACCACCTGCCACAGGTCGAGCGGCGCGCTGCCGTCCTGGAAGATCGGCGGCTGTTGCTGCCAGGCCGCCAGGTCGGCGCGGGCCGCCGCCACGCTGGGGCGCCAGGCATCGCTGTTGACCGGTTCGAGTGCGGCCAGCATGGCGGCAAATTGCGGCATGCCGCTGTTGATCATCAACTCGGCCTGGTACACGCTGCCCAGTTCCTCGGCATCCGCATGGACGTGCACCAGGCGCTGCTGTGGCACCGGCGCGGCCAGCAGGCCGTAGCCGCCGGTGGTCATCTCGCCCAGGCGCGGGCCGACGGCAACGATCACGTCGGCCTCGCGCACGCGCTTGGCCAGCGCCGGGTTGATGCCGATGCCGACGTCGCCGGCGTAATTCGGGTGGTCGTTGTCGAGCAGGTCCTGGAAGCGGAACGCGCATGCGACCGGCAGGTCGTTGATTTACGCAAAGCGGCGCAGGTCGGCGCAGGCCGGCTCGGTCCAGCCGCCGCCGCCGATCAGGAGCAGCGGGCGCTGCGCGCCTTCCAGCATGGCGCGCACGGCCGCCATCTGCGCGGTCGATGGCGACGCCTGCACCGGCTGGTAGCGGCGTGTATCGGCGACTGCGGCCAGGGTGGTGAGCATGTCCTCGGGCAGGGCCAGCACCACCGGGCCGGGACGGCCGCTGGTAGCGACCTGGAACGCGCGCGCCAGGTATTCGGGGATGCGGTCGGCGCGGTCGATCTGCGCTACCCACTTGGCCATCTGGCCGAACATGCGGCGGTAGTCGATTTCCTGGAATGCTTCGCGGTCGATGAAGTCGCTGCCGACCTGGCCGATGAACAGGATCATCGGCGTCGAATCCTGGTACGCGGTGTGTACGCCGATCGAGGCGTTGGTGGCGCCCGGCCCCCGCGTCACAAAACAGATCCCGGGACGGCCCGTCATCTTGCCGTAGGCGTCGGCCATGAAGGCGGCGCCGCCTTCCTGGCGGTTGATGATGAAGCGGATGCCGGAGTCGTGCAGCGCGTCGAGCACGTCGAGATAGCTTTCGCCGGGCACGCCGAAGGCGGTATCGACGCCGTGGATATGGAGGGCGTCGACCAGGATCTGGCCGCCGCTGCGGGTGGGGTGCGTCATCGTAGGAGGCCTTGTCTGGTGGTGGTGTGTCATTCTAAGACGGCGCCACGGCGCGGGCTTTAACAATGGCGACATCAAATTCGGAATTGGCGGCATGGACTGGTACAATACCGCCTGAAGCAAGCCAGACAGCCGCTGGCCAGCGCGTAATGCCTGGCGGGAGGAAGGTCCGGACTCCACAGAGCGGGGTGACGGTTAACGGCCGTCCGCCGAAAGCCTTTGCTGGCGCAAGCCGGCGAGGTATAAGGCGAGGAACAGGGCCACAGAGACGAGCGTATTAAGTTACGGTGAAACGCGGTAACCTCCACCTGGTGCAATTCCAAATAGGCACGCGATGATGCTGCTCGCGGAGCGTGCGGGTAGGAAGCTTGAGCGCTGGAGTAATCCAGCGCCTAGAGGAATGGCTGTCATAGCGCGGTTCTGCCGCGCCGTAACAAAATCCGGCCTATCGGCTTGCTTCAACTAATCACCATGCGGCGCCTGCCGGATCGACGCGACGCCGCGCCGACCGGGGGACGCCGATGAAACACTACATACTTGCCCTGGATCAGGGCACCACCAGCTCGCGCGCCATCGTGTTCGACCACGCCGGTCACATCTGCGCCAGCGCGGCGGTCGAATATCCCCAGCACTTTCCCCGTCCCGGCTGGGTCGAGCACGACCCGCACGACATTTGGCGCAGCCAGCTCGAGGTCGCCCGCCAGGTCCTGCGCGACAACCACATCGACCCGCGCCAGATCCTCGCCATCGGTATTGCCAACCAGCGCGAAACCACCATGGTATGGGACCGCGCAACGGGCGCACCGATCGCCCCGGCCATCGTCTGGCAGGACCGCCGTACGGCCGATACCTGCGACGCCCTGCGCGCAGCAGGCAAGGAGCGCGTGATCAAGGCCGCTACCGGGCTGGAGTTGGACGCCTATTTCTCCGCCACCAAGCTGAAATGGCTGCTCGACCATGTGCCTGGCGCTCGCGACCGCGCGCGGCGCGGCGAACTGGCGTTCGGCACCATCGACAGCTGGCTGGCGTTCCAGCTCACCGGCCGCCACGTGACCGACGTCGGCAATGCGTCACGCACCATGCTGTTCAATATCCACCTGCTGCGCTGGGACAGCGACATGCTGGCGCTGTTCGACATTCCCGAGGAGTTGCTGCCGCAGGTGGTGTCGTCGAGCGAGGAAATCGGCACTACCCGGCCCGAGCTGTTCGGCGTGCCGATACCGGTGGCCGGCATCGCCGGCGACCAGCAGGCCGCCACCTTCGGCCAGGCCTGCCTGCAGCCGGGCATGGTCAAGAATACTTATGGCACCGGCTGCTTCATGCTGATGCACCTGGGCCGCCACCCGGTGGCCTCGCACAACCGCCTGCTCACCACCGTGGGCTGGCGCCTCGACGGCGAGACCGATTACCTGATGGAGGGCAGCGTGTTCATGGGCGGCGCCACGGTGCAGTGGCTGCGCGACGGCCTGGGCCTGATCCAGCAGTCTAGCCAGGTCGAGGCGCTCGCTGCCAGCGTGCCCGACAGCGGTGGCGTGTTCCTGGTGCCGGCCTTCACGGGCCTGGGCGCGCCGCACTGGGACCCGTACGCGCGCGGGGCCCTGGTGGGCCTGAGCCGGGGCAGCCATCGCGGCCATATCGCCCGTGCCGCGCTCGAGGCGATCGCCTACCAAAGCGCCGAATTGATGATCGCCATGCAGCGCGACGTGGCCGCGTCGCACCGCGACTTCACCCTCACCGAGGTGCGTGCCGACGGCGGCGCCGCCCGCAATGACCTCCTGATGCAGTTCCAGGCCGATCTGCTGGGCGTGCCGGTGGTGCGTCCGCAGGTGACCGAAACCACGGCGCTGGGCGCTGCCTACCTGGCCGGGCTGGCGGTGGGCTACTGGGACAGCCGCGAGGAGGTGGCGGCGCAATGGATCTGCGAACGGCGCTTCGAGCCGGCCATGGGCGACGACCAGCGCCAGGCCTTGCTGGCGACCTGGGGTAGGGCGGTCGCGCGCTCGCGCGACTGGCACCAAGAGCGGGAAAATTAATATTTAAATAACTTTTTCAAGCGCGAAAACCCGCAAAATCATGCAGCTGAACAGCCCGTCGTGCTGTCCGGCGGCGTGGCGGCTGAAATAATATGTATATACAACTTGAACCAAATGGTATGTTGACCTGACTAACCAGGACAGCGTGCCGAATGCCGACTGAAAGTCACCGATCCGCTGTCTATCCGCTGCTGTAGCCGCTCTGCCCGGAATTTATTGCATTTCTTCCCCACTGGCCCCCTCGACATTACCGAACCAGACTGTTGTAAATAATTTAATGCAATGTTGTTATCGGGCAACTTTATGCAATTATTTTATTATTTTGTTCCGGTCATTTTTGATCGAGCGCAAACCCCAAAACAGCGTGCACAGATGAGAGTCCACATTCAGTTTTTGAGATAAGTACTTAATTTGTTGAGCTATTTTGTTTCTAGGTGGCTTCAATGAATCGCGCTAAGTCCTTAATTTCATTAATAAAATCGGGTTTTCGATTGCCGGAAAGCGCTTGACCACCATTCTTCCATCCACTAAAGTGGGCATCTGTGTGAAAAAGTGTCTTTTTGTGGGAAATTTCTACTGACTTAGCGGCAGCGGAAGTTGAACGATAAAAGTTGCAATTCATGCTCCGCTAACAATACTGAGGTCAAAGGTAATCCCGTGTTTCAAGGCGCGTCCGCAATCAATCTCGATGCAAAAGGCAGGATGTCCATCCCTGCCAAGCATCGTGACGCGCTGGCCATCCAATGCGATGGCCGCCTCACGCTCACCCGCCATCCCGATGGCTGCGTCATGCTGTTTCCCCGTCCCGTGTGGGAGCAGCACCGCCAGCAGATCGCCCAGTGGCCCATGCAGGCGCGCGCCTGGCAGCGCATCTTCCTTGGCTACGCCACCGACGTCGAACTCGACACCGCCGGCCGCATCCTGGTCGCTCCCGAGCTGCGCACCGCCGTCGGCATCGAGCGCGAAGTGATGTTGATGGGCATGGGCTCGCATTTCGAAATCTGGGATGCCGCCAAGATGGCGGAAAAAGAGCAGCAGGCCATTGATGCCGGCACCCCCGATGTCCTCGCCAATTTCTCTTTCTAAGGTACTCCGTGATCACTACTACTCCGGTACCTGACAGCCCGGTATCCGACCGTGCAGCATCCGATTTCCAGCATCGCACCGTCCTGCTGGACGAGGCGGTCGAGGCCCTGGCGCTGCACGGCGCGCGTGCCAACGGCGTGTTCGTCGACGGCACCTTCGGCCGGGGCGGCCACTCGCGCCTGATCCTGTCGAAGCTGGGCGCCAACGCGCGCCTGATCGCCTTCGACAAGGACCTGCAGGCGATCGCCACCGCCGAACAAATCGACGATCCACGTTTCACCATCGTCCACGACAGCTTCGCCACCATGCGCGCGGCGCTTGCTGCACGCGGCGCGGCGCAGGTGGACGGCATCCTGCTCGACCTGGGCATTTCGTCGCCGCAGGTGGACGACGCCGCACGCGGCTTCAGCTTCCGCAACGACGGTCCGCTCGACATGCGCATGGATACCACGCGCGGCATGTCGGCAGCCGAATGGCTTGCCATCGAAAACGAACAGACACTGGAAAAGGTTATCAAAGAATATGGGGAAGAACGGTTTGCTTTCCAGATTGCAAAGGCGATTGTTGCTCGCCGGGCAATCGAACCAATTTCGACCACACGACAGCTTGCCGGCATCGTGGCAGGCGCGGTCAAAACCCGGGAGAAGGGCAAGGATCCGGCCACTCGCACCTTTCAGGCTATCCGGATTTTCATCAATAAAGAGCTTGAAGACCTCGAAATCGGTCTGAACCAGGCGTACGACAGCCTGGCCCCCGGCGGCATCATGGCCATTATCAGCTTCCACTCGCTGGAAGACCGCATGGTCAAGCGCTTCTTTGCCGCCCGCGCCAATGTCGAACAGCCCGATCGCCGCCTGCCGATCCGCGCCGTGGACTTGCCGCAGCCCGAGCTCAAGCTGCTGGCCAAGCTCAAGCCGTCCGACGCCGAAGTGGACGCCAACCCGCGCGCGCGCTCGGCGGTGATGCGCGTGGCGCGCCGTTTGCCCATCCCTGAACAGTCCGAGGACGCGGCGTGAGCGGCAAGATCAACATCGTACTGTCCGCCTTGCTGGTGGGCTGCGGCCTGTCGCTGGTCAACGCCCAGTACCAGGCGCGCCACCTGTTCATCGAGCTCGAACGCTCGCAGTCGCAGGCGCGCCAGCTCGACATCGAATGGTCGCAGCTCCAGCTCGACCAGTCCACGCTGGGCAAGCACGCGCGCATCGAAGAAATCGCCCGCCGCGACCTGGGCATGACGGCGCTCACCGCCGCGCGCACGCAGTACCTGACCCCCGAGGCATCGAAATGAGCCGCGCCGGCAACCAGAACAACGCACGGGTCGCCCGCTCCAAGGGCGTGCCGTTCTCGAAGAACCCGGTACTGGCGGTAAGCCTGCCGGTATGGCGTTCGCGCGTCGTGCTGTTCGTGTTGTTCTTTGCGTTTGCCGCGCTGGCCGGCCGCGCCATGTGGTTGCAGGGCATGTCCACCCAGTTCCTGCAAAAGCAGGGCGAGGCCCGCTATGCGCGCACCCTGGTGCTGCCGGCCACGCGCGGCAAGATCACCGACCGCGATGGCCAGGTGCTGGCGTCGTCGGTGCCGGTCAAGGGTATCTGGGCCAACCCGGACGACGTGCAGAACGCACCGGCCGACCAGCTCAAGGAATTGGCCATGCTGCTGGGCATGACCAACGCCGAACTGCAGAAGAAGCTCGACTCCGACCGCAGCTTCGTCTATCTCAAGCGCCAGGTCGAGCTGGACGTGGCCGACAAGATCACCAAGCTCAAGATCACCGGCATCGGCTCGGAGAAAGAATACAAGCGCTTCTACCCGCAGGGCGAAGTGACCACCCACGTGGTGGGCTTTACCAACCTGGAAGACGTGGGCCAGGAATCGATGGAACTGGCCCAGCAAAAGAACCTGGTGGGCCAGCCTGGCACGCGCCGCGTGATCCGCGACCGCCTGGGCCACATCGTCGAGGATATCGGTTCGGTGCGCGAGCCGCACGACGGCAAGGACCTCACGCTGTCGATCGACAGCAAGATCCAGTACATCGCCTTCACCCAGGTCAAAGACGCGGTGGAGAAATTCAAGGCCAAGGCCGGCGCTGCCGTGGTGCTCGACGTGCACACGGGCGAAGTGCTGGCGCTGGCCAACTATCCGACTTACAACCCGAACGACCGTTCCAAGCTCACCGGTGAGCAGCTGCGCAACCGCGTGATGACCGATACCTTCGAGCCGGGATCGTCGATGAAACCGTTCCCGGTGGTGATGGCGCTCGACGCCAAGAAGGTCACGCCGCACACCATGATCGACACCGGCAACGGCGCCATGGTGATCGCCGACCGCGTCATCCACGATACTTCGCCGCACCACGTGATCGACGTCCAGACCGTGATCCAGAAGTCGTCCAACATCGGCACCACCAAGATCGCCATGGCGATGCCGGCGCAGGATCTGTGGGAAATGTTCACCAAGCTCGGTTTCGGCCAGCCGCCCAAGTGGGGCTTCCCCGGCGCCGTGGCCGGCCGCGTGCGTCCGTACAAATCGTGGCGTCCGATCGAACACGCCAACATGAGCTTTGGCCAGGGCATGTCGGTGTCGCTGATCCAGCTGGCGCGCGCCTACCTGGTGCTGGCGCGCGATGGCGACATCATTCCGCTGTCGTTCCAGAAGGTGCACGAAGCACCGCACGGCACACAGGTGATCAGCCCCAAGACCGCCGCCGAAATGCGCGAGATGCTGGAAATGGTCACGCTGCCGGGCGGCTCCGCCGTCAAGGCGCAAGTGCCTGGCTACCGCGTCGGCGGCAAGACCGGTACCGCGCAAAAATTCATCGGTGGCCGCTACTCGCACACCAAGTACATCGGCAACTTCGTCGGCATGGCGCCGATGTCGGACCCGCGCTTCATCATTGCCGTCATGATCGACGAGCCGAGCGGCCCTCTCAAATACGGCGGCGACGTCGCCGGCCCGGTGTTTTCGGCACTGGCCGCGCAGGCGCTGCGCGCCAAGAACGTGGCGCCGGACTCCGACCTGACCCATATCATCATTCCTGAATCCGCAGCACAGGGGAACATGTGACGACTTTAAACTTCGACCCGTTGGCCGGAATACCCGCCATCGCCGACGCGATCCGCAAGCTGGCGCCAGGCGCGCGCCTGACTTCGGACTCGCGCCGCGTGGAACCGGGCGACGTGTTTTTCGCTTTTGCCGAAGGCCGTGCCTTTATCGACAGCGCGGTGGCCAATGGCGCCGCGCTGGTGGTATTCGACGCCGCTGGCGGTGCTCTGCCCGACAGCGCCAGTGTCGCCAGCATCGGCGTCGCCGATCTCAGACAACACGCGGGCCCGATCGCCCACGCCTACTACGCGCAGCCTGACAACGCGATGTTTACGGTCGGCGTGACCGGCACCAACGGCAAGACATCGAGCGCCGTCTGGCTGGGCCAGGCCCTGGCGCGCGGCGGCGAACTTGCTGCCGTCGTCGGCACGCTGGGCGTGGGCGTGTTCCGCGCGCGCGGCGAAGTCGATTACGACGTCACCGGCTACACCACGCCCGACGCCGTGCTGCTGGCGCGCACCCTGGCTGGCCTGCGTGAGCAGGGCGCCAAATCGCTGGCGATCGAAGTGTCGTCGATCGGCCTCGATCAGCACCGCGTGGCCGGCATGCATTTCGACGTGGCCGTGTTTACCAACCTCACCCGCGACCACCTCGACTACCACGGCGACATGGCCGCGTACGAAGCTGCCAAGGTCAAACTGTTCGACTGGCCGGGCCTGAAAACCGCCGTGGTCAATCTCGACGATCCGGCCGGCCTGCGCCTGATCGCCCACCTGAAAGCCAGGCCGGCGCTGGCCGGCACCATTCCGCTGATCGGCTACACGCTCAAGGACGAAGCCGCGCAACCGGATATCGACGACGTGCTGGTGCTGCGCGCCAGCCAGTTGCGTACCGGCCGCACCGGCGGCACCGAATTCCACCTCGACTGCCCGCTGGGCGTGGCGCTGGTCAAAACCCACCTGGTGGGCGCCTTCAATATCAGCAATGCGCTGGGCGTGATCGGTGCGCTGCTGGCCAAGGGCACCGGCCTGCGCGGCGCCATCGAGGCGGTGGAAGCCCTGGTCCCGGCGCCGGGCCGCATGCAGCAGGTGGGTGGCCAGGATGCGCCGCTGATCGTGATCGACTACGCCCATACGCCCGACGCGCTGGAAAAAACCCTGGCCGCGCTGCGCGCTGTCGCCACCGATCGCAACGGCCAGCTGTGGTGCGTGTTCGGCTGCGGCGGCGACCGCGATCCGGGCAAGCGTCCGCAAATGGGCAAGATTGCCCAGGCGGCCGACCAGGTGATCGTCACCAGCGACAACCCGCGCAGCGAAGATCCGCACGCCATCATCCTGCAGATCGTCGCCGGCATGGACCTGAACAACCCGGCCTCGCGCGTGCAAACCCAGGACGACCGCGCCGGCGCCATCCTGTCGGCGATCAAGCACGCGGCCAAGGCCGACGTGATCCTGCTGGCCGGCAAGGGCCATGAGCCGTACCAGGAAATCAAGGGCAAGAAGCTGTCGTTCTCGGACACCGACCACGCCCAGCTGGCGCTGTCGGCCCGTTTGACCATGATGAGGCCCCATTGATGCGCGCTGCACTCGCACAGGTCTTGCCATCGCTGGTCGGCGCGGCATTCGCCGGCAACAGCGCCATCGCTTTCGACGGCGTGTCCACCGACAGCCGCAGCGTGGCCGCCGGCGCCCTGTTCGTCGCGCTGCGCGGCGAAGTGTTCGACGCCCACGACTTTTTATCGGACGTCGCTGCCAGGGGCGTCGCGGCCGTGGTGGTGGAACAGGTACCCGAGGGTTTGACCGTGCCGGCCATCGTCGTGCCGAACACGCTGACGGCCCTGGGCCAGCTGGCCAACTGGTGGCGCGGCCGGTTCGCGGTGCCGGTCATCGGTGTGACCGGCAGCAACGGCAAGACCACGGTCAAGGAAATGATCGCCACCATCCTCGCTGCCGCACATGGCGAAGCAGGGCGGCTGGCCACGCGCGGCAACCTCAATAACGAGATCGGCGTGCCACTGACCTTGTTCCGCATGGACGCGCAGCAGCAGTCGGCCGTGATCGAGATGGGCATGAACCATCCGGGCGAAATCGCGCGCCTGGCCGCGATTGCCGCACCGACCATTGCCATGGTCAACAACGCCCAGCGCGAACACCAGGAATTCATGCACACGGTGGAAGCGGTGGCGCGCGAAAACGGCGCCGTGCTGGCGGCCTTGCCGGCCGGTGGCGTGGCTGTCTATCCGCACGACGACGAGTACACGCCGGTATGGGACGAACTGGCCGCCGGCCGCCGCGTGCTGCGCTTCGGCTTGAGCAAGGCCGCCGAGGTGTCGTGCACCTTCCGTGCCAACGACTCAGGTAACACATTCGGCAACGAGATGTTCGTCACCATCCGCACAGGGGAGGGCGAGGAACAGTTCTTCGTCAACCTGCAGGCGGCCGGCGAACACAATGTGCGCAATGCGCTGGCCGCTGTCGCCTGCACGTACGCGGCCGGCATCGCGCTGGAGCACATCAAGCTGGGACTCGACACCTTTGCACCGGTCAGCGGCCGCCTGCAACGCAAGGCCGCCGTCAACGGCGCCACCGTCATCGACGACACCTACAACGCCAACCCGGATTCGGTGCGCGCCGCCATCGACGTACTGGCGAAAGCCGCTGCGCCGCGCGTGCTGGTGCTGGGCGACATGGGCGAAGTGGGCACACAGGGCCGCGAGTTCCACCAAGAGATCGGCGCTTACGCGCAGAGCAAGGGCATCGAACAGGTGCTCGTTACCGGCGAACTGGCCGCCCACATGCGTGGGGACGTCATTCGTCATTTTGAACAATTCGACGCCTTGCTGTCCGCAGTGGATGCGGCAGTCACGTCGAACGCAACCGTATTGATCAAGGGCTCCCGCTTCATGAAAATGGAACGGGTCGTGCAGCATTTGATTGGATTGCAACAAGCTATTAAAGGAAGTCACTAATCATGCTGCTTTGGCTCGCTCAGTTTTTCCAGGACGAGATAGGCCCGCTCCGGGTCTTTAACTTCATCACCTTCCGCGCCGTTGCCGCTGCGGCCACCGCCCTGGTCATCGGCCTGGCGGCCGGTCCGGCCGTGATCCGCATGCTGACGTCGCTCAAGTACGGCCAGGCCGTGCGCACCGACGGTCCGCAAACGCACCTGAAAAAACATGGTACCCCCACCATGGGCGGCCTGCTGATCCTGATCGCCATCGGCGTGTCCACGCTGCTGTGGTGCGACCTGTCCAACCGCCTGATCTGGCCGGTGCTGGTGGTCACGCTGGGCTTTGGCGCCATCGGCTGGGTCGATGACTACCGCAAGGTGGTCAACCAGGACCCGGAGGGCATGCGCTCGGCCGAAAAATACTTCTGGCAGTCGCTGGTCGGCCTGGCCGCCGCGCTGTACCTGGCGTTCTCCGTGTCCGCGCCAAATGCCGGCAAAGTGTTCGAGCTGTTCTTCGCCTGGGTGCAGTCGGGCTTCCAGATGGACCTGCCGCCCAAGGCCGACCTGATCGTACCGTTCTTCAAGACCATCAGCTACCCGCTGGGGGTATGGGGCTTTATCGCGCTGACCTACTGCGTGATCGTCGGCACCAGCAATGCCGTCAACTTTACCGATGGTCTCGATGGCCTGGCCATCATGCCGACCATCCTGGTCGGCGCGGCCCTTGGCCTGTTCGCCTACCTGACCGGTAGCGCCACGTATTCGAAGTACCTCCTGATTCCGCACATTCCGGGCGCGGGCGAGTTGATTATCTTCGTCGGCGCGCTCGCTGGCGCCGGTCTCGCCTTTTTGTGGTTCAACACCCATCCGGCCCAAGTGTTCATGGGCGACGTCGGCGCACTGGCACTGGGCGGCGCGCTGGGCACCATCGCCGTGATCGTGCGCCAGGAAATCGTGCTGTTCATCATGGGCGGCATTTTCGTCGCGGAGACGGTGTCGGTGATCATGCAGGTGGGCTGGTTCAAGTACACCAAGAAGCGTTTCGGCGTTGGCCGCCGCGTGTTCCTGATGGCGCCGCTGCACCACCACTTCGAACAAAAAGGCTGGAAAGAGACCCAGGTTGTCGTGCGTTTCTGGATTATCACGATGATGCTGGTGTTGGTTGGTTTGTCTACCCTGAAGCTGCGATGAGCTACGACGGCAAAAACGCACTGGTTTTAGGCCTCGGCGAATCCGGCCTGGCGATGGCGCTGTGGCTCGCCCGCAGCGGCGCGCGCGTGCGCGTGGCCGATACCCGCGAGTCGCCCGAGCGCCTGCCTGCCTTGCAAGCTGCGGTGCCAGGCGTGGAGTTCGTCGCCGGTGCTTTCGATGCTGCGCTGCTGACCGGCGTCGATTTCGCGGCAGTGAGCCCCGGCCTGGCGCCGGGCCGCGAACTGGCCGTGATCGCACCGGCTGCCGGTGCCGCCGGTATCCCGGTCTGGGGCGAGATCGAGTTGTTCGCCCAGGCGCTGGAGTCATTGAAGGGTGAACGCGGTTATGCACCGAAGATCATTGCCATCACCGGCACCAACGGCAAAACGACCGTGACCACGCTGGTGGGCCAGTTGTGCGAACGCGCGGGCAAGACCGTGCGCGTGGCGGGCAATATCAGCCCGGCCGCGCTCGACGTGCTGCGCGAGGTACTCGATAACGACAGCTTGCCTGACGTGTGGGTACTGGAACTGTCCAGCTTCCAGCTCGAGACCACCTTCACCCTCGAAGCGCACGCCGCCACCGTATTGAACGTGACCCAGGACCACCTGGACTGGCACGGCGACATGCCCTCGTATGCCGCCGCCAAGCACCGCATCTTCGCCCACGACACCGTGCGCGTACTGAACCGCGACGACGCGACCGTGATGCGCATGGCCGGCAATCACGGCGTCAATGTCAGCTTCGGTACCGACGCGCCGAAACACCTGGGCGACTTTGGCCTCAACAACGAGCGCAACGTGCTGTGGCTGGCCACCGCCGTGCCGGCCGAGGAAGAGGGCGAACCGAAGAAGCGCAAAAAGAACGATCCGCCGCCGCCACCGGTCGAGACCATGGTGAAAAACCTGATGCCGTCGGACGCGCTGCAAATCCGTGGCGTGCACAACGCCGCCAACGCGCTGGCCGCGCTGGCGCTGTGCCGCGCCATCGACCTGCCGCTGGCACCGCTGCTGCACGGCCTGCGCGACTACCGCGGCCAGCCGCACCGGGTGGAACTGGTGGGCGCGATCAACGACGTCGAATACTACGACGACAGCAAGGGTACCAACGTGGGCGCCACCGTGGCCGCATTGAACGGCCTTGGTAAAGCCTTCACGGGCGCCGGCCAGCGCCTGGTGGTGATCCTGGGTGGCGACGGCAAGGGCCAGGACTTCGGTCCGCTGGCCGAACCGGTCGGCCGCTACGTGCGCGCCGCGCTGCTGATTGGCCGCGATGCGCCGCTGCTGCGCGCTGCGCTGGCGGATACCGGCATTGCGCTGGAAGACTGCGGCACCGATCTGCCCAAGGCGGTCATGCGTGCGCGCGACCTGGCGCAGACCGGCGACGCCGTGCTGCTGTCGCCGGCGTGTGCCAGCATGGACATGTTCAAGAATTACGCGCATCGCGCCCAGGTGTTCATCGACACCGTGCGCGAGATCGCCCTCGACAACGGACAGGAGCTCTGATGGCCTTCCAGATGCCGTTCCGCTTCGGACAGAAATCGGCGGTCACGCCGATCGATGGCCGCGCGCGGCAGTCGAAGATGATGGAATACGACCAGCCGCTGGTCTGGGTCACCATCATCCTGATGTTGCTGGGTATGGTGATGGTGTATTCGGCGTCGATTTCGCTGCCCGATTCGCCGCGCTTTGCCAACTACGTGCGCTGGCAGAATACCTACTTCCTGCAGCGCCAGGCCATGTTCGTGGTGGTTTCGCTGGTGATCGGCATGTTCGTGTTCCGCACCCGCATCGCCACCTTGCAAAAGTGGGCGCCGTACCTGTTCATCGGCACCCTGGTGCTCTTGGTCATGGTGCTGATCCCGGGCCTCGGTTCGGTAGTCAACGGCAGCCGCCGCTGGCTGTCGCTGGTTGTCATCAAGATCCAGCCGTCGGAACTGATGAAGGTCGTGGCGGTGCTGTATGCGGCCGACTACACGGTGCGCAAGCAGGAATACATGCACAAGCTGACCAAGGGTTTCCTGCCGATGGCTGCCGCCGTCGGTTTCGTCGGTTTGCTGCTGCTGCTCGAACCCGACCTGGGCGCGTTCGGCGTGATCGTCTGTATTACCATGGGCATCCTGTTCCTGGGCGGGATCAACGCGGTATGGTTCGGCGGCATCGGCGTGATGCTGGTCGCCATTTTCGGTTCCATCATCGCGCTGTCGAAATTCCGCCGCGAGCGCTATTTCGCCTACCTCAATCCGTGGGACGAGAACAATGCGATGAACAAGGCGTACCAGTTGACGCACTCCTTGATCGCGTTCGGCCGCGGCGAAATCTTCGGCGTGGGCCTGGGCGGCAGCGTGGAAAAGCTGCACTACCTGCCAGAAGCGCACACCGACTTCCTGATGGCGGTGATCGGCGAGGAGCTGGGCCTGGTCGGGGTGCTGATCGTGATTTCGATGTTCTACTGGATCGTCAAGCGCGCCTTCGACATCGGCCGCCAGGCCATTGCCATCGACCAGACCTTTGCCGGCCTGACGGCCAAGGGCATCGGCATCTGGATCGGCGTGCAGACCTTTATCAACATGGGCGTGAACCTTGGCCTGCTGCCCACCAAGGGATTGACCCTGCCGCTGATGAGCTATGGCGGCACGGGCGTGGTAATCAACTGCATCGGCCTGGCGATCCTGCTCCGGATCGACTACGAGAACCGGGTCCTGATGCGTGGTGGCAGATTATGAAACGACTGATGATCATGGCAGCCGGCACCGGCGGCCACATTTTCCCCGGCCTGGCCATCGCGCAGACCATGCGCGCGCGCGGCTGGGACGTTACCTGGCTCGGCACGTCCGCCGGCATGGAACAAGACCTGGTGCCGAAAAGCGGCATCGCGATGGACAGCATCGACTTTACCGGCATGCGCGGCAAGGGCTTGTCGCACTCGATCGGCGGCGCACTGAAAATGGTGAAGGCCTTTATCGCGTGCCACGGCTTTATCGGCCGGCGCAAGCCCGATGTCATCCTTGGCATGGGCGGCTACGTTACTGTACCGGGGGGCTTGATGGCCAAGCTGCGCGCCACGCCGCTGGCACTGGTGAACGCCGACGCCGCGCTGCTGTTGTCGAACAAGACGCTGGTGCCGTTCGCCGAGCGCGTGTGCTTCGGCTTCCCCGCCAACTTCGGCAAGGCGGCCGACAAGGCGGTGGTGACCGGTAACCCGGTGCGCAAGGAGATCCTCGATCTGCCGGCGCCAGCCGAGCGCTTTACGGGCCGTAACGGGCCACTGCGCATCCTGGTCGTCGGTGGCAGCCTGGGCGCCAAGGCGCTCAACGACAATCTGCCGGCAGCGCTGGCGCTGATTCCGGCGGAGCAGCGGCCGGTAGTCACGCACCAGTCGGGCAAGAAGAATATCGATGCGCTGCGCGCGTCGTATGCGCAAGCCGGCGTGGCGGCCAACGTGGTCGATTTCATCGACGATATGGCCAGCGCCTATGCGCAGGCCGACGTGGTGATTTGCCGGGCTGGCGCCATCACGGTGTCGGAACTGACTGCCGCCGGCGTGGCCAGCGTGCTGGTGCCGCTGGTGGCATCGACCACCAGCCACCAGCGCGACAACGCGCAGTGGATGGCGAAACAGAACGCGGCGATCCACATGCCGCAGACGGAAATGAGCGCGCAAAGCGTGGCAACGCTGCTCGAGACGCTCACCCGCACCGCGTGTCTCACCATGGCGACGGCGGCGCACAAGGTGGGCAAGCGCGATGCAAACGAGGCGATCGCTCAGGTAATCGAACAACTGGCAGTAAAAGCATAGAGCTTAGAACATAGGAACCAGGCAGTGAAACATAAAGTACAGAATATACACTTCGTCGGCATCGGCGGCAGCGGCATGAGCGGCATCGCCGAAGTGCTGCTCACGCTCGGCTATTCCGTTTCCGGCTCGGACCTGGGCAGCAACGCTGTCACCCAGCGCCTGGCGGACATGGGCGCCAAAGTGTTCCAGGGTCATGCAGCCGACAATATCGGCGCCGCCGACGCTGTCGTCACCTCGACCGCTGTGCAGCAGGACAATCCGGAAGTACTGGCAGCGCGCGCGCGCAAGGTGCCGATAGTGCCGCGCGCGGTGATGCTTGGCGAATTGATGCGCTTGAAGCGCGGCATCGCGATTGCCGGCACCCACGGCAAGACCACCACCACCAGCCTGGTGGCTTCGGTGCTGGCGCAGGGCGGCCTCGATCCGACGTTTGTCATCGGTGGGCGCCTGACCGCCGCCGGCGCCAATGCCAAACTGGGCACCGGCGACTACCTGGTGGCCGAAGCCGATGAATCGGATGCATCGTTCCTGAACCTGACGCCGATGATCGAAGTGATCACCAACATCGACGCCGACCACATGGACACGTACGAGCACGATTTCGAAAAGCTCAAGCAGGCGTTCGTGCACTTCACGCACCGTCTGCCGTTCTACGGCCGCGCCATGCTGTGCATCGACGATCCGCACGTGCGCTCGATCATCCCGCACGTGACCAAGCCGGTCACCACCTACGGCTTCCACGAAGAAGCGGAAGTGCGCGCCATCAACGCCCGCGCCGTCGGCGTGGAAATGCACTTCACCGTGCTGCAGGACGGCTACCCGGACTTGGACGTGGTACTGAACCAGCCCGGCCTGCACAATGTGCAGAACGCCTGTTCGGCGATTGCGATCGCCCGCGAGATCGGCATCGCCGACCACCACACGCAAGCGGGCCTGGCCGGCTTCGGTGGCGTGGGCCGCCGCTTTACGCGTTATGGCGAAGTGAGTATTCCAACCGGTGGCACCTTTGCGCTGGTCGATGATTTCGGCCACCACCCGGTGGAAACCGAAGTCACGCTGGCCGCCGCGCGCGCCGCGTACCCGGGCCGCCGCCTGGTGCTGGCGTTCCAGCCGCACCGCTACAGCCGCACGCGCGACCTGTTCGAAGATTTCGTCAAGGTGCTGGGCGCGCCGGACGTGCTGGTGCTGGCCGAGGTGTACGCGGCCGGCGAAGCGCCGATCGTGGCTGCCGACGGCCGCTCGCTGGCGCACGCCTTGCGCGCACGCGGCAAGATCGAACCGATTTTCGTGGAAAACATCGGCGATATGCCGGAAACCATCATGAGCGTGGTGAAGGACGGCGACGTCGTCATCACCATGGGCGCCGGCGCCATCAGCGCCGTGCCGGCCAAACTGACTCATTATCCAAAGGTCTGACCATGAGCATCATCTCTACTGAAGATATCAAGGCACTGGGCAAGGTGGGCGTGCTGCTGGGCGGTCGCTCGGCCGAGCGCGAAGTGTCGCTGATGTCCGGCGCCGGCGTGCTCAAGGCGCTGCAAAGCAGGGGCGTTGACGCCCACGGTTTCGATACCGGCGAGCGCACGCTGGCCGACCTGGCCGCACAACAATTCGATCGCGTGTTCATCGCGCTGCACGGCCGCTACGGCGAAGACGGCAGCCTGCAGGGCGCGCTGGAACTGCTGCGCATACCGTACACGGGCAGCGGCGTGATGGCCAGTGCGGTCGCCATGGACAAGATCACCACCAAGATCCTGTGGCTCGCTGCCGGCCTGCCCACGCCGCGCTACGCGGTGATCGACGCCGCCTCCGACCTCGATGCCGTCAGTGCCGACCTGGGCCTGCCGCTGATCGTCAAGCCGCCGCACGAAGGCTCGACTATCGGCATCACCAAGGTGGAGCTTGCTGCCGACTTCAAGGCCGCGTGCGATATTGCCGCCGCCATCGACGACGCCGTGCTGGCCGAGGAATTCGTCACCGGCCGCGAGTTCACCGTTGCCGTGATCGGCTCCGGCGCCGATGCGCGGGCGCTGCCGATCGTGGAGATCGTCGCGCCAGCGGGCAACTACGACTACCAGAACAAGTACTTCAGCGACGACACCCGGTACATTTGCCCGGCCGTGCTGCCGGCGGAACTGACCGCCGAGATGCAGCGCATCGCGGTGGCGGCCTACCGCAACGTCGGCTGCGAGGGCTGGGGGCGGGTGGACGTGCTGCTGCGCGAGCGCGACCAGAAGCCGTTCCTGCTCGAAGTGAACACCTCGCCCGGCATGACCGGCCACTCGCTGGTGCCGATGGCAGCGCGTGCCGAGGGCATGAGTTACGAAGACCTGTGCGTGGCGATCTTGCGCACGGCCCGTTTGAAAATGAAGGGTTGAACGCACGATGTGGCAAGACGCTAAAGCCTTGAATGCCACCGCCAGCGCGCTGTTCGCAGCCGCGCTGCTGGCATGCATCGCCGCCGGCGTGTGGTGGGTGGCGCAGCGTCCGATGTTCGACCTGCGTGCGATCCGCATCGAGAGCATGGACCAGGACGGCCTGCGCCACGTGAACCAGCTGACCTTGCGCAACAGCGCGCTGTGGCGCCTGAAGGGCAACTTCTTCACCACCAACCTCGACGCGGTGCGCCAGGTGTTCGAGGCGGTGCCGTGGGTACGCCGCGCAACGGTGCGCCGCGAGTGGCCCGACCAGCTGATCGTCACGCTGGAAGAGCACGAGGCGCTGGGCACGTGGGGCGAGGACGGCCGCCTGCTTTCGACCAAGGGCGATGTATTTACCGCCAACCTGGCCGAGGCGGAAGAGGATCACGAGTTGCCGGAATTCGACGGCCCCGATGGCAGCGAGAAGGAAGTGCTGGCGCGTTACGCCGAACTGCGCACCTGGTTCGCGCCGCTGCAACTGGTGCCGGCAGCGCTGTCGCTGTCCTCGCGCTATGCGTGGACGGTGCGGCTCGACAACGGCATGAGCGTGGCGCTGGGCCGCGAGCAGACCAGCACCACCTTGAAGGAGCGCGTGGAGCGCCTGCTGGGCATTTACCCGCAACTGGTGGAGCACCTGCCGGAGATCGAGACCATCGATATGCGTTACCAGAACGGCCTGGCGCTCAGCGCCAGGGGATTGAAGATACCGAAGGACGGGGCCTGGCCGAAAAAGCAGGCGATGAAGAAGACCACGGGCGGTGGGCAAAAACCGGCGCCGGTAACAAGATAAGCACGGTCAGCACAATAACCACGATAACAATCAAGCAGAACAGAGCAGGCAACACATGACAAAAGACGCGAAAAACCTGATCGTCGGTCTCGACATCGGCACCTCCAAGGTGGTGGCCGTGGTGGCGGAGGTGATGGGCGATGGACGCCACGAAGTGATCGGGCTGGGGCAGCACGAATCGAAGGGCCTGAAAAAAGGCGTGGTGGTCAACATCGAAGCGACCGTCGAATCGATCCAGCGCGCGCTCGAAGAAGCCGAGCTGATGGCCGACTGCAAGATCCGCAACGTGTACGCGGGCATTGCCGGCAGCCACATCCGCAGCTTCAATTCGAGCGGCATGGTGGCCATCAAGGAAAAGGAAGTGACCGCCACCGACGTAGCGCGCGTCATCGAAACGGCAAAGGCGGTTAACATTCCGACTGATCAGCAATTGCTGCACACCGTGCCGCAGGAGTTCATTGTCGACAGCCAGGAAGATGTGCGCGAGCCGATCGGCATGAGCGGCATCCGTCTCGAAGTCAAAGTCCATATCGTGACCGGCGCCGTGTCTGCGGTGCAAAACATCGTCAAGTGCGTACGTCGTTGTGGCCTGGAAGTTTCGGACCTGATTTTGCAACCGATGGCCTCGGCCGACGCGGTGCTGACCACCGATGAAAAAGAACTGGGCGTGGTGCTGATCGACATCGGCGGCGGCACCACCGATGTGGCGGTGTTCTCCGACGGCGCGATCCGCCACACGGCCGTGATCCCGATCGCCGGCGACCAGATCACCAACGACGTGGCCATGGCGCTGCGCACGCCGACGGCGGAAGCGGAAGAGATCAAGATCCGCTTCGGTGTGGCCAAGCAGGTGCTGGCCGATCCGGGCGAGACGCTGGAAGTGCCGGGGCTGGGCGACCGCGGTCCGCGCACGCTGTCGCGCCAGGCGCTGGCGGCGGTGATCGAGCCGCGCGTGGAAGAGCTGTTTGCGATGGTGCACCAGGTGGTGCGCGAGTCCGGCTACGAGGGCGTGCTGTCGTCGGGCATCGTCCTCACCGGCGGTACATCGATCATGCCGGGCATGGTGGAGATGGCGGAAGACATCTTCCTGCGGCCGGCACGGCTGGGCACGCCGGACTACCGGGGCCAGCTGGCCGACGTGGTGCGCAGCCCGCGCTACGCCACGGTGCTGGGCCTGCTGCTGGAAGCGAAAAAGCAGTACCTGCGCGGACACATCGTCACGCGCCAGGATGGTTCGGTGAAGGCGGTATGGCAGCGCATGAAGGAATGGTTCCTCGGGAACTTTTAAGCAGGGCAGTACAGGATATGCAGCACAAAGCAGAACGAACGCAGTATGCAGTTGAACAAAACTGAACGAAAACGTAAGCATCTAAATTATTTAAATTAATCCGCAGTTTTCAATCTCCAGTTCTCCTATTACTATGAGGACTGGCGCTTGGAAACGGCAAACTGATAGGGAGCACATCATGGAGTTCGATATGGTCGATAACGCAGCTTTGGGCACCGTCATCAAGGTGGTCGGTGTCGGCGGAGCAGGTGGCAATGCGGTTCAACACATGATCAACAAGGGCATGTCCGGCGTGGAGTTCATCGCCGCCAATACCGATGCGCAGGCGCTGGCCACCTCGCGCGCGGACAACATCATCCAGATCGGCGAAACCGGCCTGGGCGCCGGCATGAAGCCGGAAGTCGGCCGCAAGCTGGCCGAAGATTCGCGCGCGCGCATCGAAGACGCGCTGCGCGGCGCGCACATGGTCTTCATCGCGGCCGGCATGGGCGGCGGCACCGGCACCGGCGCCGCACCGATCGTGGCCGAAGTGGCCAAGTCGCTGGGCGCGCTGACCGTTGCCGTGGTCTCCAAGCCGTTCTCGCACGAAGGCCAGAAGTGCATGGACATCGCCGACGAAGGCCTGGAACAGCTGTCGGCCAACGTCGACTCGCTGATCGTGATCCTCAACGAAAAACTCGAAGAGATCTACGAAGACGAATCGCTGATCGAATGGCTGCAGCACGCCGACGACGTCCTCAACAATGCGGTGGCCGGTATCGCCGAGATCATCAACGTGCCGGGCCACATCAACGTCGACTTCAACGACGTCAAGACCATCATGGGCGAGCAGGGCAAGGCCATGATGGGCACCGCTACCGCCTCGGGCGTGGACCGTGCGCGCATCGCTGCCGAACAGGCCGTGGCCTCGCCACTGCTCGACGGCGTCGACCTGTCCGGCGCCCGTGGCGTGCTGGTCAACGTGACCGCCAGCCGTGGCCTCAAAGGTAAGGAGATCAAGGAAGTCATGGCCGCCGTGCGCGCGTTTGCCGCGCCGGACGCGTCGATCGCCCAGGGTATCGCCTACGACGACTCGATGGGCGACGAAATCCGCGTCACCGTGGTGGCCACTGGCCTGGGCAAGAACAAGAAGCACGTGCAACTGGTACCGCAGCAAATGCTGCGCACCGGCACCCATAACAGCCCGATGATGCCATCGGCTGGCATGGGCGGCGCGGCGGTCAATGTGTCGATGGGTGCGACCGGCGTGATGGGTTCGGGCGCAGCAGGCTTCGACGGCATGAAGGCGCCAGCCGTCTGGCGCCGCGAGTCGGCCTCGGAGCAGGTGCGCGCGATGGAAAAGAATGGCATGGAAACCTATGACATTCCAGCCTTCCTGCGCAAGCAGGCCGACTGAACTGGTTTGCTGAACCGCCGCCTGCACGATCGCGGCGGTTCAGGCATACTGGCTGCTGCTAGCCGTGAAAAGCCGCGCGCGTCGCGGCTTTTTTTCGTTCCCAAATTTATATCAAGGAGTCACCATGACCATCAAGATCGGCGATCAACTGCCGGAAGGCACCCTGTCCGAATTCATCGACACCGAAACCGAAGGCTGCGCCCTGGGCCCGAACACGTTCAACGTGCAAGACCTGGTCAAGGGCAAGAAGATCGCCATCTTCGGCCTGCCTGGCGCCTACACCCCGACCTGCTCGGCACAACACGTGCCAGGTTACGTCCAGCACGCCGACGCCTTCAAGGCCAAGGGCGTCGATGAAATCTGGTGCATCGCCGTGAACGACGCGTTCGTCATGGGCGCCTGGGGCCGCGACCAGAAAGCCACCGGCATCGTGCGCATGATGGCCGACGGTAACGCCGCCTACAGCAAGGCGCTGGGCCTGGACGCCGACTTCAGCAAGTTCGGCATGGGCACCCGCTCGCAGCGCTACTCGCTGCTGGTGGACGACGGCAAGGTCACCCAGCTGAACGTGGAAGAGGGCGGCAAGTTCGAAGTGTCGAACGCGGAAACGCTGCTCGGCCAGCTGTAACCGGCTTCAGTTCGCAGTAACGACAAACGGCGCTCCGGCGCCGTTTATTATTCATCCGTCGCGCGTTTATCTTGGTGTCCGGGACGGCGGCGCCAGCCACGCCGTGAGTTCGGCGGCGACCTGGCGCCGCGCCGTGGCCGGCGCGTAGCGTCCGAGCGGCACGCGCAGGTCGCCACAGGCGAGCAGCGGCCAGGCGTGGTCGGTGGACGGCATCAGCACGCGCGTGCGCCAGGGCGGCATCGACCACAGGCTGTGACAGTGCCCGCGCCGCTGCTCGACTACCAGGCAGTCATCGGACAGTTCGATGCGGTCGTAGTCGTCCAGGTGCCGCGCGTGGTGGTGCAGGCAGGCGGCCATCACCGCCACTTCGAGTGCGGCGTAGGCCAGCATGTGCCAGTAACCCCACCACAGAAAGGCCGTTGCCAGCGTCAGCGTGGGCAGGCACAGCACAGCGCCCAACAGCAGCAACTGGCGATCGGTAAGCCGGCTTTGCCGCCGCAGCCACCAGCAGCGGTGCCGAAGTGGGCCGTCTGCCCCGTTGCCGATGCTGGTATCGCGCGGCATCGGGCGTTCCTTATGCCACCACCGGCGGCTGCTCGAAGGTATGGAACGGCGCCGGGCTGGGCACGGTCCATTCCAGGCCCTGGGCGCCGTCCCACGGCTTGGCGGGCGCCAGCGCGCCGCTGCGGATGGCGGGCAGCACGATGGCAAACACGAAATACACCTGGGTGAGCCCGAACAGCAGCGCACCGACGGTGGCAAGCGCGTTGTAATCGGTGAACTGGACGGAGTAGTCGACATAGCGGCGCGGCATGCCGGCCAGTCCCAGGAAATGCATCGGGAAGAACGTCACGTTCACCCACACCAGCGAATTCCAGAAGTGGAACGCTGCGCGCTTTTCGTTGATCAGGTGGCCGGTCCACTTGGGTGCCCAGTAGTAAAAGCCGGCGAAGATGGCAAACAGCGAGCCGGCCACCAGCACATAATGAAAGTGGGCGACGACGTAATAGGTGTCGTGGACCTGGATGTCGATCGGCGTGACCGCCAGGATCAGGCCGGAGAAGCCGCCGATGGTAAAGACCCAGAGGAAGCCGATGGCAAACAGCATCGGCGCCTCGAACGTGAGCGATCCGCGCCACATGGTGGCCACCCAGTTGAATACCTTGACGCCGGTAGGCACGGCCACCAGCATGGTGGCGTACATGAAAAACAGCTGGCCCGTGACCGGCATGCCGGTGGCGAACATGTGGTGCGCCCACACGATGAAGGAGATGATGGCGATCGACGCGGCCGCATAGACCATCGAGGCATAGCCGAACAAGGGCTTGCGCGAGAACGTGGGCACCACCTCGGAGATGATGCCGAAGGCGGGCAGGATCATGATGTACACCTCCGGGTGGCCGAAAAACCAGAAGATATGCTGGAACATGATCGGGTCGCCACCGCCGGCGGCATTGAAGAACGTGGTGCCGAAGTGGCGGTCGGTGAGCAGCATGGTGACCGCGCCGGCCAGCACCGGCATCACCGCGATCAGCAGGTAGGCGGTGATCAGCCAGGTCCAGGAGAACAGCGGCATCTTCATCAGGGTCATGCCCGGCGCGCGCAGGTTGAGGATGGTGGTGATGATGTTGATGGCGCCCATGATGGACGAAACGCCCATCAGGTGGATGGCGAAAATGGCCAGGTCCATGCCCGGTCCCATCTGGATCGACAGCGGCGGGTACAGGGTCCAGCCCGACGCAGTGGCGCCGCCGCCGGAAAAAAAGGAGCCGATCAGCAGCAGCGCGGCCGGCGGCAGCAGCCAGAACGAGAAATTGTTCATGCGCGCAAACGCCATGTCGGAGGCGCCCACCTGCAGCGGGATCATCCAGTTGGCAAAGCCCACGAAGGCCGGCATGATGGCGCCGAAGATCATCACCAGGCCGTGCATGGTCACCATCTGGTTGTAGAACTCGGGCTGGAAAAACTGCAGGCCGGGCTGGAACAGTTCGAGCCGGATCAGCATGGCCAGCGCGCCGCCGGCCATCAGCATCACCAGCGCGAACCACAGGTACAGGGTGCCGATGTCCTTGTGGTTGGTGGCGTAGAGCCAGCGGCGCCAGCCGCGGGGGTGGTCATGTGCGTGGTTGTGCCGGTGGTCGGGGGCCAGATCGTCGCCGTGGCGAAAGCCGTCGGATGCGCTCTTTTTGGTGGGTACGAAAGCGTTGTCGATGGTGTCGCTCATGTCGGCTGTCTCCGGTCAATTGGATCAGCATAGGTGCGCGGCATCGTGGCCTGTGTCGGGGCGGTCGCCGCGGACATGTAGGACGACGCGCTCCGATAATTTCGGCGTTTCCGGTCTGTTATAGGATTACACCGGGACCGGCCAGACCGCGCAAGCCGTCGTGGAACTTGCCGCAATCCCGGCCCTCCAACCATGTTTAAGGAGCTGCAATGAACACGCAAAATCGATCCGACAAGCTGCTGCCCGGCGACGACCAGGTAGCCGAAGAAGTCAGCACCGACCAGCAATCGGCTGCCACGCGCCGCATCGGCCAGTTGCCGCAACAGCCGGTGGGCGGGCAGTCGGTGGAGCAAGCGGTGGCCGATGCTGTCGGGGCATCGCGTGCCCAAGCCAGCGAAACGCCGGGCGACCATGCTGGTGGCAAACAAAAACCTAGGACAGCACCGCCCTGAAGCAGGCCGCATCGATGATAAACGATCCGTCCTCGCGCACCGCGAAATAGTCGCGCGTTTCCATAGGTGCGCCGCGCAGCAGGCTGCGGATGGCGGTCACGCGTTCGGCCGGCGTGCGCATGCGCGCGGTCCAGTCGTCGAACTGCATGGCCAGCTTCCAGCGGTTCACCTGTTCAGCGGCAAAGCCTGCCTCGTCGAACATCCGCAACCACTCCGACACCCGGTAGTCGCGCACGTGCGAGCCGTCGCGCAGCAGCTCCACCGCCTGCAAGGTGGTGTCGTGCAGCGGCGACTCGGGCGCGGTGATGTCGATGACCACGAACACGCCGCCCGGCTTGAGCACGCGGTGTACTTCGCGCAGCGCGGCCGGCACATCGAACCAGTGGTGGGCGGAGAAGCGCGTCATTACCATGCAGAACGACGCGTCGGCAAACGGCAGGCTGGCCACGTTGCCTTGCTGCGTGACGATCTGAGCCAGGCCCCGTGCGTGCGCGGCGCCAGCCACCACGGCCAGCATTTCCGGCGCCAGGTCAAACGCCGTGACCGACTCGGCCACCGGTGCCACCGCGAAGCTGGCGTGGCCGGCGCCGCAGCCGAGATCGAGCACGACGGGGCGCTTGGCGCTGCCGGTCAGGCCGGCGGCGAGGTCGCGCAACGCGGTCAGGTCGGCGCCTTGCGCGTGGACCGCGCTGGTCAGGTAGGCGCTGGCGGTGTTGCCGAACTGCTGGGCGACAAGGGCTGGCTGCTGCATGAGATTTTCTCCAAATAAAGTGGCGGTCAGGGCAGAATAGGCGGATTCATATCCTGTAACAAGACAAGGATTTATCCTGGTATAAGGAACTACCATGCAACATAATCTCGGCGACTTCATCCGCGCCCACCGCGAGCGCATCACGCCCGATCGCGCAGGTTTGCCGGCGGGCGGCCGGCGCCGCACGCCCGGTTTGCGGCGCGAGGAGCTGGCGCAGTTGTGCGACGTCAGCCCCACCTGGCTGACCTGGCTCGAGCAGGGCAGGGATGTGGCCGCGTCAAGCAACCTGCTGGCGCGCCTGGCGGACGTGCTGCAACTGAGCGCAGCCGAGCGCGGTTATCTGTTCAGCCTGGCGGATAGAATTGACCCGCAAGCAAGCGCCACACGCGAAGAAGCGCAGCCATTGCAGGCCATGGTGGACGCCATCAACGCCCCGGCCTATGTGCTCGACCGACAATGGGATGCGCTGGCCTGGAATGCCGATGCGCTGGCGCTGTTCGGCGGCTGGCTCGATGTCGAGACCGATGCGCCGCTGCGTCCGAACCTGCTGCGCTTCATGTTCCGCAGCGCGGCCGCGCGCGGCCTGATCGTCGACTGGGACGACCGCGCCAGCCGCCTGGTAGCCGAGTTCCGCGCGGATATCGGCAAGCACGCGGGCCTGCCCGCCGTCGCCGGCCTGATCGCCGAGCTGGCGCAAGGCAGTGCCGAGTTCCGGGCCCTGTGGACCTTGCAGGACGTGGTCGCCCGCGACGGCGGCCTGCGCCGCTTCCAGCATCCGGCCATGGGGGAGCTGGCCTTGACGCAGGTAACCATGCACCTGGCCAAGCGGCATGACCTGAAGCTGGTGGTGTTGCTGCCATAGCAGTCCCTGCACACCCATTGTCAACTTGCTATAATCAGGGCCGATCAAACCCGGTCCTGGCTCCGGACGTCGCCATGATGACGTTCCCAGTGGCCCGTTTTGGGCCAGCGCAGCAAGGAGCTTCCCCTGACTTCCGCTTTCACTTCCTCCATCTCCCGCAAGGAAAACCTGCACAGCATCTACGCCATGCTGACTGCCGTGATGATGTTCTCGTTCATGGATACCACCATGAAACTGTTATCGGCCACGTATCCCGCCACCCAGGTGACCGCCTTGCGCGCCTTGAGTTCGCTGCCGCTGCTGTGTGTTTACATCTGGTATCGCGGCGCGTTTCGCGGCATTTTCAAGGTGCGCTGGGGCATGCACGTTTTCCGCGCGTTGCTCGGCATCGGCATGCTCACCACGTTTGCGTATGGCCTCAAGGCGCTGTCGCTGGCCGAGGCGTATTCGATCTTCTTCATCGCGCCTGCGCTCATCACCATGCTGTCGGTGTTCGTGCTCAAGGAGCGCGTGGTGGCGGGGCAGTGGGTCGCCATCGTGGTTGGGCTGGTTGGCGTGCTGGTGGTGCTGCGCCCCGAAGGCAGCGGTTTTCTGACCTTGGGCGGGCTGGCGATCCTGGCGGCTGCCGCGTGCTACGCGGTCTCGGCCATCACCGCGCGGCTGCTGGCGCGCACCGACAGTACCGAGTCGATGATGTTCTGGCTGCTGACCCTGATGGCGATCGGCGGCGTGGCGCTGGCCTGGCCGGTATGGGTGCCGGTGCGCGCGGCCGACGGCTGGGTGCTGCTGGCGCTGGCGCTGTCGGGCTTTTTCGGCCAGTTGGCGATTACCAAGGCCTTCAGCACGGGCCGCGCGTCGATCGTGGCGCCGTTCGAGTACACGGCGCTGGCCTGGGGCGTGGCGATCGACTGGTTGTTGTGGCAGGCGCTGCCGGATGGCTACACCTTGCTGGGAGCGGGTATCATCATTGCCAGCGGCATCTACCTGGTGCGGCGCGAGTCCGCTCACAAGGAGTCGGAACATCCGTAGTACCAGGCAACCCAGCCAACCCCGGCCGGACAACTTGGATATAATCAGCCCATGTTAAAACAACGCACCATCAAAGAACTGGTCCGCACCACTGGCGTGGGCCTGCATTCCGGACGCAAGGTCGAGCTGACCCTGCGCCCGGCCGAACCGGATACCGGCATCGTGTTCCGCCGCGTCGATCTCTCGCCCATGGTCGAGTTCCCGTCGAGCGCGATGGCGGTCGGCGACACGCGCATGGCGTCGGTGCTGGTCAAGGACGGCGCCCGCGTCTCCACGGTCGAGCACCTGATGTCGGCCTGCGCCGGCCTCGGCATCGACAACCTGTACATCGAAGTGAGCGCCGAGGAAATTCCGATCATGGACGGCTCGGCCTCCTCGTTCGTGTTTCTCTTGCAACAAGCGGGCGTGCTGGAGCAGCCGGCCGCCAAGAAATTCATCCGCGTCCTGAAACCGGTGGAAATCCGCGAGGGCACCGGCGACCGCGAAAAATGGGCGCGCCTGGTGCCGCACGACGGTTTCAAGCTCGATTTCTTCATCGAGTTCAACCATCCCGCCGTCGATGGCACGCAGCAGCGCGCCGTGGTCGATTTCGGCGACGTCTCGTACGTGCACGACGTGGCGCGCGCGCGTACCTTCGGCTTCATGCAGGACGTGGAAATGTTGCGCGGCATCGGCCTGGCGCGGGGCGGTTCGCTGGAAAACGCCATCGTGATGGACGAGTACCGCATCTTGAATTCGGACGGGCTGCGCTACGACGACGAGTTCGTGCGCCACAAGATACTCGATGCGATTGGCGACCTTTACCTGGTGGGGCACCCGCTGATCGCCGGTTACGAGGCGCACAAGTCGGGCCATGCGCTCAACAACCAGCTGCTGCTGGAATTGCTCAAGCATCCCGATGCCTACGAGATCGTCACCTTCGACAAGGTCGAGGCGGCACCGCAGTCGTATGCGCGCCAGATGGCCAGCGAGTGGGCGCAAACCTGAAACCCGCAAGCCCAACCGGGGTCGGACCCCATACGGGGTCCGACCCCATGGGTCGAGGGGTAAAGAGCGCCGATACGGAGCCCTTCCCATCGCAGAGCCAGCATAGGGCCCCAATGCGTTAAGGTGTGCGACGCCTTGCCACCATCGCCTTCAGGGCGGCAATCAGGGTGGCATTCTGCGGCGACTGCTCGAGGTTGTTGCCGAGGTCGTCGAACGCGGTGACCGCCGCTTCCGACAGCGACAGCGAGCGCATCTGTTCCTTGATTTCGGCCGCTTTGGTCATCTGCACCTTCAGGCGCGTGGTGCTCACTTGCCAGCCGCGCTTGGCCAGGGTTTCCTGCAATTTCGGAATTTGCTGTTTGAGCTTGGCTGCCAACGCCGCGTTCGGTACCGACAAGGTCAGCTGGCCGTCCTCGAAAGCGAGGATGTCGCAATAGCGGAACATGGCCGGCAGCGCCGCAGCGCAGTCTTTTTGCAGCGCGGCCATGCGTTCGATGGCCGGCAGCAGGGCGGCCATCTTGTCGTCGCGGCGCAGGAAGTCGGTGGCCACCACGGCGGTGCGGCGCTTGATTGTCAGGTTGGAGGAATTGAATCGCATGGCGCGAACATATCACAACGGCGCCCCGCACGTCAGTCGCCGGCCAATCTGTCACCACCGGGTAAAATAGATTGGTTTGGTGACATTGTTCACCTTGTGGCTATTGTTATCCAGACCATCAACCCAATGTACCCCCGGACGCGTGATAAAATCATCGTCTTTTGCCATAGTCGAACTCCGTGCGGTCTAGCGTTTTTCACCTACAGAGCTTTTTTAACGGCGTTTTTTCAAGAATTCAAGCATGTCATTACTGACCAAGATTTTTGGCAGCCGCAACCAGCGGCTGCTCAAGCAATACCAAAAAACGGTACGCGAGATCAATGCCCTCGAGCCGGCCATGGAAAAACTGTCGGATGCCGAGCTGCAAGCCAAGACGCCCGAGTTCAAGGACCGGGTCGCCAAGGGCGAGTCGCTCGATGCCCTGTTGCCCGAAGCGTTCGCGGTTTGCCGCGAGGCCAGCAAGCGCGTGTTCAAGATGCGCCACTTCGACGTGCAAATGCTCGGCGGTATGGTTCTGCACCATGGCAAGATCGCTGAAATGGGCACCGGCGAGGGCAAAACCCTGACCGGCACCCTGCCTGCCTACCTGAACGCACTGTCCGGCAAGGGCGTGCACATCGTCACCGTCAATGATTACCTGGCCCAGCGCGATGCCGAGACCATGGCCAAGCTGTACAGCTGGCTCGGCCTCACCACCGGCATCAACCTGTCGCAGATGGACCACGGCACCAAGCAGCTGGCCTACCGTTCGGACATCACTTACGGCACCAACAACGAATTCGGCTTCGACTACCTGCGCGACAACATGGTGTTCGACGCCAAGGACCGCGTCCAGCGCGAACTGAACTTCGGCATCGTCGATGAAGTCGACTCGATCCTGATCGATGAAGCGCGTACCCCTTTGATCATCTCGGGCCAGGCTGAAAATCATACCGACCTGTACTACAAGATCAACGAAGTGCCGCAGCACCTGACCCTGCAAATCGGCGAAGAAACGTCCGACGGCAAGGGCAAGATCGAAGTGCCGGGCGACTACACCAAGGACGAGAAATCGCACCAGGTGCTGCTCACCGAAGCCGGCCACGAGAAAGCTGAGGCCATCCTCACGCAGATGGGCCTGCTGGCCGAAGGCGCGTCGCTGTACGATTCCGCCAACATCACGCTGGTGCACCACCTGTACGCCGCGCTGCGCGCGCACGCGCTGTACCACAAGGATCAGCAGTACGTGGTGCAGAACGATGAAGTCGTCATCGTCGATGAATTCACCGGCCGCCTGATGACCGGCCGCCGCTGGTCCGACGGCCTGCACCAGGCTGTCGAAGCCAAAGAAGGCGTCAAGATCCAGAACGAGAACCAGACCCTGGCCTCGATCACGTTCCAGAACTACTTCCGCATGTACGCCAAGCTGTCCGGCATGACCGGTACCGCCGATACCGAAGCGTACGAATTCCAGGAAATCTACGGCCTCGAGACCGTGGTAGTGCCGCCGAACCGTCCATCGGCCCGCAAGGACCGCCAGGACCAGGTGTACAAGTCGGCGCAGGAAAAGTACAACGCCATGATGCTGGAAATCCGCGAGTGCTACGACCGCAACCAGCCAGTGCTGGTCGGTACCACCTCGATCGAGAATTCTGAACTGCTGTCGAGCATCCTGACCAAGGCCGGCCTGCCGCACAACGTCCTGAACGCCAAGCAGCACGCCCGCGAAGCGGAGATCATCGCCCAGGCCGGTAGCCCGAAAGCCATCACCATCGCCACCAACATGGCCGGTCGCGGTACCGACATCGTATTGGGCGGTAACGTGGAAAAGCAGATCCAGTTCATCGAAGCCAATCCCGACCTGTCCGACGCCGACAAGGCCAGGCAGGCCAAGGCACTGCGCGATGGCTGGCAGGCGCTGCACGAAGAAGTGGTGGCCGCCGGCGGCCTGCACATCATCGGCACCGAGCGCCACGAATCGCGCCGCGTGGACAATCAATTGCGCGGCCGAGCCGCACGCCAGGGCGATCCCGGCATGTCGCGCTTCTTCCTGTCGCTCGACGATCCGCTGCTGCGCATCTTCGCCGGCGACCGCATGCGCGCCGTGATGGACCGCCTGAAAATGCCGGAAGGCGAACCGATCGAAGCGGGCATCGTCTCGCGCTCGATCGAATCGGCCCAGCGCAAGGTGGAAGCGCGCAACTTCGACATCCGCAAGCAATTGCTCGAGTACGATGACGTTGCCAACGACCAGCGCAAGGTGATCTACCAGCAGCGTAACGAGTTGCTCGAAGCCACCGATACCAAGGAACTGATCGACTCGCTGCGCCACGGCGCCTTCACCGACCTGGTACGCGAATACGTGCCGGCCGAATCGGTCGAAGAGCAGTGGAACATCGCCGGCCTGGAAGCGGCGCTGGCGTCCGAATGGCAAATCGACCTGCCGCTCGCGCACATGCTCGAGACCGAAAAAGACATCAACGACGACGACGTGCTTGAACGCGTGCTGGCTGCCGCCGATGCCCAGTACGAAGCGAAGATCGCCATTGTCGGCCGCGAATCGTTTGCCGGCTTCGAGCGCAACGTCATGCTGCAAAGCGTGGACAGCCACTGGCGCGAGCACCTGGCCGCACTCGACCACCTGCGCCAGGGCATCCACCTGCGTGGCTACGCGCAAAAGAATCCGAAGCAGGAGTACAAGCGCGAAGCGTTCGAGCTGTTCGGCCAGATGCTGGACATGATCAAGAACGAAGTGGTCAAGCTGATCATGACGGTGCGCATCCAGTCGCGCGACGAGATCGAGCAGGCCGAAGCCGAGATGCAAAGGTCGCACGTGGAAAACGTCAGCTACCAGCACGCCGACTTCGACCCGAACGCGGCGCCGGAAGACCTGCTGGCGCCCGCGCCGGCAGCGGCCAACAACTATGCCGGCCTGCCACCGGAACTGCAGAACCTCACGGGCGAGCAGCTGATGGAAATGGGCCTGAAAGTCGGCCGCAATGACCCCTGCCCTTGCGGCAGCGGCAAGAAGTACAAGGCTTGCCACGGCAAGCTCGCTTAAGCGGCTTCAATTGGTAAAAGCCGCCGTTGTCGCTCGCGCGATAATGGCGGCTTTTTTACGTTCACCGCTGGCGGCGGCAAATTGTCGCATGGCGTCAATTTGCCACCGAAATCTGGTCTTGTGCTATATTTTGGTTACAGCGACTGTCAAGGTCAACTTATAAAAGGTATTCCATGAGCGCACTACTTGAGAAAGAGCGGATTACCGCAAGAATTTCATCTGCGGTAGCGGAAGTATTGAATTCTGCAGCCGAGTTGACCGGTACTACCTTGAATGGTTTTGTGGTGCAGGCAGCGCTGGAAAAAGCACAGAAGATTGTGGATCGGGAAAAACGCATCACTATTTCTCGGGATGACGCCGCCATGTTGCTCAACCTGCTCGATAACCCGCCGCAACCCAATGAGGCGATGCAGCGGGGCTTCAAGCGATTCATGGAAGAGAAATATGGCGATCGTAAAGATTGAGGCGATCGGTAAAGCGCATGATGTAGCCAATTTCGACTGCGGCAATACAGATCTCAATCATTGGTTGAGGACCACGGCGCGCCAGCATCAAAAAAATAATACCTCTAAAACGTTTGTGCTGATCGACGAAAAGAGCCCGACAGTGGTTCAAGGCTTCGTGACCATGGCAATCCGGGATGTGACTTCCAAAGATGCTCTGCCTGCCGCGATGGCAAAAAAGTTACCGATGAACGTGGCGGGATATACGCTGGCGAGGTTGGCGGTATCGGCCAACGCGCAACAGCGCGGCTACGGCGAGCGCCTGTTGTTCGAAGCGATGGAGCGGGTGTGCCAGGCTTCGCGGCTGGTTGGCGGCTTTGCCATGTTTGTCGACGCCAAAGTCGGCGCTGTCGACTTCTACAAGAAATACGGCTTCCTGCAGCTTCCCAACGATCCGGACATCCTGGTACTGCCGATCGCGTCGATGCCTGAATTTCCGAGCGGGTAACTCTTACTGCCCGGAACATGGCGGCCACCAGGACCCAAAGTGACCGCCACTACTTCATCTTACGGCAACGTCAAAATCACCTTCACCGTATCATCGACGGCCGACTTCTCGATGTAGCCGATCGCCTTCGGATCGGCTGCCACGGCTTTCTTTACCTCGGCGGCGCTGGCGTATTCCTTCGGCGCGGTGGCCTTGCCGGTAAATACCAGCTTCGACCACAAGGCTTTGACTTGCGCTGTATCCTTGTCCGCCACCTTCTTGTAGAACTCGGCGCGAACGGCCGAGCTTTCCGGCAGGTCCACCGGCGTGAACAGGTTCGATTTACCGAGGAAGAACTGCGAGGCCTGTTCCGAGAACATGCGCGATGCAGGGTTTTTCTGGCTGACGATCACGACCACTTCGGCCGAGGCCGGCAGTGCCAAGGCGCCCAGCGCGGCCACCAGTGCTGCAGCAATAATATTGTTGTTCATAGGTGCTCCCGGATCAGAATACGAAGTCGAGGCCGACTGCGACCACGTTGATGTCTTTGGTGGTGCCGGCGGCCGGTGCGTGGATCAGGTAGCCCGACTTGGCTTTCGGTTTCACGCGGTCCAGCTGCACCTTGAGTGCCATCGACTTGGCGAAGTCCCAGCGCACGCCCACCAGGCTGGTGCTTTGTTCCTGCGCGCCCATCAGGCCGGTGACGGCGCCGCGCAATGCGGCTGGCGCGGCGGCAAACGCAGCCGGCACAGTGACCGAAGTGCCATGGCCTTCCACGTTCGAGTGCGCAACGTAGGGCACGAACTTGCCGATGCGGTAGCCGGCCATCGCGTACCAGGCGTTGGTGTCGGCCAGGTACACCGGTTCCTTGGCGCGGCGCTGGGCGTATTCGGCTTGCAGCAGGATGTTGTTCCAGTCCATGGTCATGCCGACCGAGGTGAACGCGATCTTCTTGCCGTCTTTGAAATTCAGGTCGGAAGCCAGCTTGCCGAAGCCCACGGCCGTCAGCGTGTTGCTCAAGGTGTTGAGCGAGCCGATGTCGTTGATTTCCATCTCGGCGCGGGCGTGCGCGGCGCGCACGATGAACGGGCCGTATTCGCCGCTGATGCTGATGCCGGCGTCCGGCGCGCGGTAGGTGGCCACCGAGCCGCTGCCCGACGACACGTAGATCTTGCCGCGCGAAACGCCGACAAAGGCCTGGGCGGTGAAGTTGAGGTCGCCAAAGTTGGTCTGGTAGTTGATGTCGGCGCCGTCCGAGTTTTCAATCGGGTTCTGCGCGTACAGCTCGACCGGCGGGCGCATCATGGTGTTGGCGTAGCCGACGTTCTGGTAGTCCGAGATCAGGAAGGTCGGCACGACCACGCGGCCCACGCGCACGCTGACTTCGTCGTTGATTTTCGCTTTCAGGAAGCCCCAGGTCACTTCGGTGCCAAAGTTGCCTTCCGGACCCTTGCGGCTCAGCACCTGCACCGTGCCCGACAGCCAGTCGTTCATCTTGTAGGTCGCTTGCAGGCCGAGGTTGGTGTCGAGGCTGATGCGCGGGCTGTCGCCCACGCCCTTGGCCTGGTTGTAACGGGCGAACTCGGCGGTATCGGAATTGCCTTTGGCAACGCCGACGGTGCCGAAGCCGCTGATGCTGAGGTTGCCGTCGTCGAGGGCGCCGGCGTGGGCCTGCATCGTGGCCATGGCGGCCAGGACCGCTGCTACTAATAGTTGCTTTTTCATGAGGTACTCGTCCTTGCTGAGGGGTTGTCTTGTACTACGTTGTCTGGGGCGATGCGGGGATGGGGCATTCGTTGCTTAACTTAAACTAAATTGCCCTGTGGCATGAAAATAAGTGCAAAAAAGTGGACGATCGTTCTATATTCCGTCGTTTTTATGCAAAAGACCTACAAAATCAATAAGTTGTACGACATCGTGTCAGTAACCGGGTAGGCATGTTTAACATTTATGCCACGACTGAAAGTCGTCGCTCACGCCCCGCGCCGTTTTGCCGGTCAGGCATTACAATATCGGCTTCCCTGCCACCTACGAGATCACTGAATATGGCCGTCAATTCCCCTCTGCCCGTCGCCGCCGACCTGAAACCCGTTGCCGGTATCGAGATCGGCTTTGCCCAAGCCGGCATCAAAAAGCCCAACCGCAAGGACGTGCTGGTGATGAAGCTGGCGCCTACCGCCACCGTTGCCGGCGTGTTCACGCTCAACCGCTTCTGCGCCGCGCCGGTGCAGATCGCCAAGGCCCACCTGGCGGCGGCCAAGGAAACCGGCAAGCCGGTCGTCGCACTGCTGGTCAACACCGGCAACGCCAACGCCGGTACCGGCGAACTGGGCCTGTCGCTGGCCAACGAAACCTGCGCCGCGCTGGCGGCCCAGCTCGGTTGCGATGCAGCGCAGATCCTGCCGTTCTCCACCGGCGTGATCCTCGAACCCTTGCCGGCGGCCAAGGTGATCGCCGGCCTGCCGCAAGCGGTGGCCGGCCTGCAGGCCGATAACTGGTTCAACGCGGCCGAAGCCATCATGACCACCGACACCCAGCCCAAGGCCGGTTCGCGCACGGTCACCATCGGCGGCCACACGGTCACCATGAGCGGCATCTCCAAGGGCGCCGGCATGATCAAGCCGAACATGGCCACCATGCTCGGCTACCTGGCGTTCGACGCCAAGGTGGCGCAGCCGGTGCTCGACGTGCTGGTCAAGCAGGTGGCCGACCAGACCTTCAATTGCATCACCATCGACGGCGATACCTCGACCAACGATTCCTTCATGCTGATCGCCACCGGGGCCGGCAGCCTGGTCATCGATTCGGTCGAGTCGCCTGAGTACCGCGAGCTGGCTGCTGCCGTCACCGAGCTGTCGCTGTTCCTGGCGCAAGCGATCGTGCGCGACGGCGAGGGCGCCACCAAGTTCATCACCATTACCGTGGAAGACGCGGCCAGCGTGGCCGAAGCGCGCCAGATCGCCTATTCGATCGGCCACTCGCCGCTGGTCAAAACCGCGTTCTTCGCGTCCGACCCGAACCTGGGCCGCATCCTGGCCGCGATCGGCTATGCCGGCGTCGATGATCTCGACGTCAGCAAGCTCAACCTGTACCTCGACGACGTGTGGGTGGCCAAGAACGGCGGCCGCAATCCCGATTACCAGGAAGCCGATGGCCAGCGCGTGATGCAGCAAAGCGAAATCCTGGTGCGCGTCAAACTGGCGCGCGGCGACCAGGCTGCCACCGTGTACACCTGCGACCTGTCGCACGACTACGTGAGCATCAACGCCGACTACCGCTCGTGATGACCACGCTCGAACAATTCCTGGCCCGTGCCGAGGCCGTGCTGGCGCGGGTGGAAGCGGTGCTGCCGCCGGCGCCGCCAGTGCCGGACTGGACGCGCGGCCATGCGTTCCGCTGGAGAAAACGCAGCGGCGGTGGTGGTGGCTTCGGCGGCGGCAGCTACCTGCAGGCGGTGGCCCACGTGTCCGATATCGCGCTGGACGACTTGCAGCACATCGGTCCGCAAAAGCAGCAGATCGAGCAGAACACGCGCCAGTTCGTGGCCGGCCGCCCGGCAAACAACGTGCTGTTGACCGGCGCCCGTGGCACCGGCAAGTCGTCGCTGATCAAGGCGTGCCTGAACCAGTTCGCCAGCGATGGCCTGCGCCTGATCGAGGTGGACAAGGCCGACCTGGCCGAGCTGCCCGATATCGTCGATCTCGTGGCCGGCCGGCCCGAGCGCTTCATCATCTTTTGCGACGACCTGTCGTTCGAAGAAGGCGAGAGCGGCTACAAGGCGCTCAAGGTGGCGCTGGACGGCAGCATCGCGGCGCAGTCCGACAACGTGCTGATCTACGCCACCTCGAACCGCCGCCACCTGCTGCCCGAGCGCATGTCCGACAACATGAGCTATAAACACGGCGACGATGGCGACCTGCATCCGGGCGAGACGGTCGAGGAAAAAATCTCGCTGTCCGAACGCTTCGGCCTGTGGCTGACGTTCTACCCGTTCAAGCAGGACGACTACCTGCTGATCGTCAACCACTGGCTGGCCTCGCTCGGCTGCAGCGCGACGCAGATTGCCGATGCCCGTGGCGATGCCCTGCGCTGGGCCTTGCAACGCGGTTCGCGTTCGGGCCGGGTGGCGTGGCAGTTCGCCAAGGATTACGCGGGGCGGCTGGCATGAGCGGCGCAGCAATCAAGCCGATCGACGTGGCCGTGGGCATCTTGATGCAGCCGAACGGCGATGTACTGCTGGGCCAGCGCCCGGCCGGCAAACCGTACGACGGCTACTGGGAATTCCCGGGCGGTAAAGTCGATCCCGGCGAAACCATCCTCGAAGCCTTGAAACGCGAGTTCGTCGAGGAGCTTGGTCTGACCATTAACAGCGCCGAGGAGTGGTGCGGCGTCGAGCACGTGTATCCGCACGCGCACGTGCGCCTGCATTTCTTCATCAGCCGCGACTGGCATGGCGAGCCGCAAAGCCTGGAGGGACAGGCCTTCGCGTGGCAGGGCACGGTAGGCGTGGAGCCGCTGCTGCCGGCCACCATTCCGCTGATCGAGTGGCTCGACCAGCTGCGTTTTGGTGGTTAACCTCGGCCGCTAAAATATTTTTGCATCGCACTGCATCCAAACCCAGTGCCGGCGGGTAGTACAGGTATCGGCGCTTAACCATGCGCCGCCACCTCACAACGACTTCAGGAGCCCGCCGTGAAAACCCTCGCCATTACGTCCGCCATTACGTCCGCCATTGCCGCAGCTGTCATGCTTTCGGCCTGCGCCAACTCACCGAGCATGCCCAGCTTCAATCAACAAGCGCTGCCCGCTGCCGTGCAGGTACCGGCCGGCCACAAGGTCGCCATGGAAACCGTGGGCGCCGGCGACATCACCTACGAATGCAAACTGAAGAAAGACAGCGCCGACCAGTTCGAATGGACCTTCATCGGCCCCGATGCGCAGCTGACCGACCGCGGCGGCATGAACGTCGGTAAGTACTTCGGTCCGCCGGCCACCTGGCAGAGCAACGACGGCTCGAAAGTCACCGCCACCCAGCTCGCGGTCGCACCGGCCGGCGCCGGCAATATCCCGTCGCAACTGGTCAAGGCCAACCCGGCCATGGGCAACGGCGCCATGATGGGTGTGACGTACATCCAGCGCGTGGCCACCAGGGGTGGCGTGGCGCCGGCCGGCCTGTGCGGCGCGGGCAACGCGGGCGCCAAGGAGAAGGTGCAGTACCAGGCCGACTACATCTTCTGGAAAGCCGCCTGAGAGCAATGAACCGGAGCGGGCGGGCGCATGGCCCTCGGCTATAATCAGCTGCAGCAGCGCTCCGCCCACCTCACCACAGAATACCGATGCCACCAACCGCCGACGGATTCGATTACGACGCTGCCCTGCACGCCTGTGCGCTCGGCGACCAGCAGGCGCTGCACCGCCTGTACCAGCAGGACGGCCGCCATTTGCTGGGCGTGGCGCTGCGCATCGTGCGCCGGCGCGACCTGGCCGAAGACGTGCTGCACGATGCCTTTGTCAGCATCTGGCAAAAAGCGGCCAGCTTCGATGCCGGTCGCGGTGCGGGACGCGGCTGGATTTTCAGCGTGGTGCGGCACCAGGCATTGAACGCGCTGCGCTCGCGTGAACGCGACGTCTATACCGACGACAACGACGCGCTTGACGCCTTGCAGGAAGCGCAGGACGGGCAGGGCGACACGGTCGCCGAGCAGTTCGAGCTGCAAGCGAATATGGGACGCCTGAACGACTGCCTCGGCCACCTCGACAGCGCCAAGCGCAACAGCATCGTCTGCGCCTATGTCGATGGGTGCAGCCACAGTGAAATCGCGGCGCGGCTGAACGCGCCGCTGGGCACGGTCAAAGCCTGGCTCAAGCGCGGCTTGGCCGCTTTGCGGGAGTGCATGGCATGACGGAATCTATCGAAACACTACGGGAGCTCGCTGGCGAGTACGTGCTCGGCACCTTGCCGCTGGCGGCGCGCCAGGACGTCGAACGGCGGCTGGCCCTGGAGCCGCTGCTGCGTGCCGAAGTGGCCGCGTGGGAGCAGCGCCTGCTGCCGCTGACCGCACTGGCAGAGCCAACTGAGCCGTCGCCGGAACTGTGGCCGAAAATCAGCAATAGCGTGGCCAGCAGCCGCGCCACGGCTGCGCCCGACCAGTATGCCAATCAGTCCGCCAATAAAGTGGCCAATGACGCAGCTGACCAGTCGGCCAACGCTGCTGCCGATCGGTCGGTCAACCAGTCGGCCAACACTGCAGCCGATCAGCCGGCCAACAAGCGCGCCAGCGATGCAGCTGATCGGTCTGCCAATAAGTCCGTGGCCAGTCTGACACCGTCGGTCGTGACAGCTGCCGGTGGCTGGCGCCGCTGGTGGGACGATCTGCGCCTGTGGCGTGCGCTCAGCGGCGGGGCCGTGTTTGCCACGCTGGTGCTGGCCGTGCTGCTCACGCGCCAACCGTCCGGTGAGGCACTGCAGCCCGCGTACATGGTGGTGCTGGTAGCGCCGCAGGAACGTACCGCCGGCTACGTGGTCCAGGCCAGCCTGAACCGCAAGCTGACCTTGACGCCGCTGCAAGGCGTGGCCGTGCCGGGCAACAAGTCGCTGCAATTCTGGACCAAGGGAACGGACTGGAAAGCCCCGGTATCGCTGGGGCTGGTGCAACCGAATCAATCGGTCAAGCTGACCCTCGATCAACTGCCGCAGGTGCAGCAGGACCAGCTGTTTGAAATTACGCTGGAGCCGGAAGCGGGTTCGCCGACCGGCAAGCCGACCGGGCCGATCCTGTATATCGGCAGGGCGGTCAAGGTAGCGATGTAGGGGGGGCCGGGGAACGGCAGTGTAAAGGTCGGCGGCAGCATCGATCACCAGCCGGTGAGCCGTCATTCCCGCGCAGGCGGGAATCCGGTTTTTCGCAAGTTTTTCGCAAGTTACAGCGGCATTGGCAGCGCCCTGGCTCCGCTTACTCTTCCTCGTGCGGATCTTTCGGGGGCGCGGCAGGAATCGCGTACTTCTCCTCGGCCCAGGCGCCGAGATCGATCTGCTTGCAGCGTTCCGAGCAGAACGGGCGATACTTGTTTTCAGGCTTCCATTCCACTTTGGCGGAACAGGTCGGGCAGGAGACTACGGTAACCATATGATTTGATCAGAAGTTGCAGAGGGTGAGCTCGAATGGTACCTGATCTTCCAGCGGCTTGGGTTTCAGGTCGCCGCCCTGGGTGGTGAACCGGACCCACAACATGTACTTGTTGGCGGAGATTTCGGGGATCGCGCCCGAGGTCTCGTCAAGCGACAGGCGCAGCATCTGGTACACCTTGCCTTGCAACATTTGCTGGTAGCTGCCGGCCACGGCAATCATCTTGACCGGCACGCCCGAGTCGCGCAGCAGGCGCAACACCAGGCCCAGCGCATCGAACAGCGGCGCCAGCGGCGTGAACCAGGTAACGATGTCGCTGTAGCGCTGCTCGGCCGGCCGTTGCTGCCAGGCGTAGTACGACGGCATGTCGAAGTCGCAGGCGCCGCCCGGAATGATGGTGCGGCCGCGGATGCTCATCAGCCACTCGTTGTCGCGCACGTTCTGGCCGGTCTTGCCTTGCGCGGCGACCAGGGCGCTGCTGACCGAGTCCACTTCGGCCAGGATGGCGTCGAGCATTTCGGGCTGGACGTTGGGGTTGAGGCGGTAGCCGAGCAGGGGCTGGCGCTGGCGTTCGAGTTCTTGCAGCAGGTCGGATTTAAGGTCGGCGCGGCCGGCCACTTCGAGCATGTCGAAAATGGTGGACAGGGCGACATGGTGCTGCATCGGGTCGGGCTGATGCACAAAGAACTGGAATTTCTCGTACAGATCCTCCAAGCGCAACAAGGTTCGGATGCGTTCGTTGAAAGGATATTCGTAGACGATCAAAATAACATCCCTCTATAGGTGGACCTGCAAGCAATGCACGTGATTTTGAAGCAAGCCAAGCAAAATTACAAACATTGCGACAGCATAGTGCGCGATCGGGCCCAAATTAACCGCGCATTTGCAGATATTGGGCGTGCAGGCGGTCGATTTGCGGCGCCAGGGCGTCGAGACCGGCGTTATTGTCGATGACGTCGTCGGCTGCTGCCAGCCGTTCGGCCCGGCTGGCCTGGGCCGCCATGATGGCGCGCACTTGCGCTTCGGACAGATTGTTGCGGGCCATGACGCGGGCGATCTGCACGTCTTCGCGACAGTCTACCGCGAGTACGCGCGACACCCTGTCACGCCACGTTCCCGACTCCACCAGCAGCGGCACCGCATACATCACGTACTCGCCGGTAGCGGCCTCGGCAGCAGCGAGCGCGCCGGCGCGGATGCGCGGGTGGAGGATCGCTTCGAGCGCGGCTTTCGCCTTGGCATCGGAAAACACCAGCGCGCGCATGCGGGTACGGTCGAGTGCGCCATTCGCATCGGCAAACTCGGCGCCGAACGCGGCGACGATGGCCGGCATCGCCGCGCCGCCCGGCGCGGTCAGGCTGTGGGCGATGACGTCGGTATCGACAATCGAGGCGCCGCGCGCGGCAAACAGGTCGGCCACGGTGCTCTTGCCGCTGCCGATGCCGCCCGTCAGGCCGACCGCAAAAGTGCGCGTCATCGCAGCACCGGGTACAGGATGGCGCTGACATCGGCCAGCGGCGCACGGTACAGGAAACAGATCAGGCCCGAGGCCGCCAGGTACGGGCCGAACGGAATCTGGTAGTCGAGCCCGCGACGGTTGAGGACCATCAGCACGATGCCGACCACCGAACCCACCAGCGAGGCCATCAGCACGATGGCCGGCAACATGGTCCAGCCGAGCCAGGCGCCGAGTGCGGCCAGCAGCTTGAAGTCGCCGTAGCCCATGCCTTCGCGCTTGCGCAGCAATTTGTAGGCCCAGTAAATCGACCACAGCACCAGGTAGCCGGCCGCCGCGCCGATCACCGCACTTTCGAGCGTGACATAGGTGGCATTGAGATTGAGCAGCAAGCCGGCCCACAGCAGCGGGTAGGTCAGGTCGTCGGGCAACAGCTGGGTATCGAAGTCGATGAAGGTAAGCGCCACCAGCAGATACAGCAGCAGCAAGCCGCCCAGTCCCTGCCAGCCGCTGCCGAACTGCCACACGATCAGCGCCGACAGCGCGGCCGTCAGCAGTTCCACCAGCGGGTAGCGCGCCGAGATCGGCGCCTTGCACTGGCTGCATTTGCCGCGCAGCGCCAGCCAGCTGATGACCGGAATGTTTTCCAGCGCCGTGATCTGGTGGCCGCAGTGCGGGCATGCCGAGCGCGGCGCTACCAGGCTGTACCGGGTGGTATGGCGCGGCGGTTTTCCGGCTTCTTCGTCGCAATAATTGTCCGACTCGCGCTGCATCATTTGCGGCAGGCGGTGAATCACGACGTTGAGAAAGCTGCCGATCAAGAGGCCGAACAGCCCGGCGATGAGGCTGATGACATGCTCGCCGGCGGGAGCGAACAGCAGGGACGGTTGCAGCATGAGTGAGTAATTTTCCTGAAAAATTGGTCGATTGATGACCCCAATGCATATTAAAGCATGGCCGCCGACGCGCCAGTCAAATTTGCCCCACCTTGGCGCAGTTTCTCCCCCGTACGAGATATGGGCGTAACCAAAAGTTAATGGCAAGGTGGCGGAACTGATCTGGTGGAGCTTCGATTGCCGACTTCCTTACCCCCATCGCTATGGCTGGCAGGCTGCCTGTTGCTGGGATTATTACTCTGCCTGATGCTGGGCTTGCTGTGCCACGACCGCTGGTGCAAGGCTATGTGCCGCCGCCGCGCATTATTGGCCGAGCTGGCGCAAGTTGCCGAGCGCGAACGCCTGGTCTGCGACGTCCATGACGCGCTGTTGCAAGGCATGCAGGGCATCCTGCTGAGCCTTCAAAGCGTGGGCCAGCGCTTTCCCGCCGGCAGCGCCGAGCGCGCTGCCATCGAACACCTGCTCGACCAGGGCGATGCCGCCCTGGCCGATGGCCGCCAGCGCCTGCAGGCACTGCGTCCGCCTGCAAAAAACGCGGCAGCGAAAAACGCCAGCTGACCAGCGCAGCCCAGCCGCAGCCCCGGTCCCAGTCGCAGCCTCAGCCCCAGCCTCAACCTCAGCCAAACAACGCGGCCAGGCCGCTGCTGACAACGCGGCCAAGCCGTTGCTGACAACGCGGCCAAGCCGCTTACACCACCGAACCCAGCTTGAAGATCGGCAAATACATGGCAATCACCAGCCCGCCGATCAGCACGCCCAGGATCACCATGATCGCCGGCTCCATCAGGCTCGACAGCGAGGCCACGGCCTCGTCCACTTCCTCCTCGTAAAAGTCGGCCACCTTGCCCAGCATGGCGTCGAGCGCGCCCGATTCCTCGCCGATCGACACCATCTGCGTGACCATATTGGGGAACACGTCGGCGTTCTGCATGGCGGCGGTGAGGCTGGTGCCCGTGCTCACTTCGTTCTGGATGCGGCGCGTGGCGTCCGCATACACGGCGTTGCCGGCCGCGCCGCCCACCGAGTCGAGCGACTCGACCAGCGGCACGCCGGCAGCAAACATGGTGGACAGGGTGCGGGTCCAGCGCGCAATCGTGGCCTTGCGCACCACCTCGCCAAAGACGGGCACGCGCAGGATCAGCCGGTCCATGGCGCGCTGCATCGGCACCGAGCGTTTCCAGGTGCGGAAGAACAGCCAGATGCCAAAGCCAAGACTACCAAAAATTACATACCACCAGTTCACGAAGAATTCCGAGAGCGCCATCACGAACAGCGTTGGGGCGGGCAGGTTGGCGCCGAAGCTGGCGAATACTTCCTTGAACGCGGGCACCACCCAGATCATGATCACGGCCGTGACGATGAAGGCGACCGCCAGGATCGAGATCGGGTACATCAGCGCCGACCGGATCTTGGCCTTCATGGCCAGCGTCTTTTCCTTGTAGATGGCCAGCCGGGTGAGCAGGTCTTCCAGGATGCCGGCCTGTTCGCCGGCGGCCACCAGGTTGCAGAACAGCGCGTCGAAGTACAGCGGGAATTTGCGGAACGCCTGGTTGAGGCTGGTGCCAGTCTCGATATCGGCGCGCAAATCCAGCACCAGCTTGGAGACCGACGGATTGGCATGGCCCTTGCCGACGATATCGAACGCCTGCAGCAACGGCACGCCGGCTTTCATCATGGTGGCCAGCTGGCGCGTAAACAGGCTGATGTCTTTTTCCTTGATGCGCTTGCCGCTGCGGTAGGTTTTCTTGCGCACCTTGGTGACCATGATGCCCTGGCGCCGCAAGGTGACGTTGACCACGGCTTCGCCGCCGGCGCGCAGTTCGCCGCGCACGGTCTTGCCGGTCTTGTCCTTGCCTTCCCACGCAAAAATGGTTTCCTTGACCTGGTTGCCGGTGTTTGCCATGGGTCGCGGTCCTATTCGTTGGTGCAGCCGAGTACTTCTTCGAGGCTGGTCATGCCTTGCCTGACCTTGAGCAGCCCCGACTGCCGCAGCGATTTCACGCCTTCGAGCTGGGCCTGGGCGGCGATCTGCATGGCGTTGCCGTGGGCCAGGATCAGCGCCTCGATGGCCGGCGTGATCGGCATGATCTGGTAGAGGCCCACGCGTCCCTTGTAGCCGCCGCCGTTGCAGCGCTCGCAGCCGATGGGACCGTACGGCTTCCAGGTGCCGTCGAGGTCGGCGGGCTGGAAGCCGGCCTTGACCAGCAGGTCCGCAGAAATGTCCACCGGCTGCTTGCACACGCACAGCCGCCGCGCCAGGCGCTGGGCCGTGATCAGGGTCACCGACGAGGCAATATTAAAGGGCGCCACACCCATGTTCATCAGCCGGGTGAGGGTGGACGGCGCATCGTTGGTGTGCAGCGTGGAAAACACCAGGTGGCCCGTTTGCGCAGCCTTGACGGCGATATCGGCGGTTTCGAGGTCGCGGATCTCGCCGACCATGATGATGTCCGGATCCTGGCGCAGGAACGATTTCAACGCCACCGGAAACGTCAGTCCCGCCTTGTCGTTGACGTTGACCTGGTTGACGCCGGGCAGGTTGATCTCGGCGGGATCTTCGGCGGTCGAGATATTGATGCCGGGCTTGTTGATCACGTTCAGGCACGTGTACAGCGACACCGTCTTGCCCGAGCCGGTGGGGCCGGTCACCAGCACCATGCCGTAGGGGCGGTGGATGGCGTCCATCAGCAGCGCCTTTTGTTCCGGCTCGTAGCCGAGCGCGTCGATGCCCATCTGCGCCTGGCTGCCGTCCAGGATACGCATCACGGTTTTTTCACCGAACAGCGTGGGCAGCGTGGAAACACGCAGGTCGATGGTGCGGGTGGGCGAGGCCACCAGGCGCATGCGGCCATCCTGCGGCACCCGTTTTTCGGAGATGTCGAGCTTGGCCAGCACCTTGATGCGCGACACCAGCTTGTCCTTGATCGACACCGGCGGCTGGGCGTGCTCGATCAGCACGCCATCGACACGAAAGCGCACCCGGTAGAATTTTTCAAACGGCTCGAAGTGCAGGTCGGACGCGCCCATGGTGACGGCGTCGAGCAGCATCTTGTTGAGAAAACGGACGACCGGCGCATCTTCCACCTCGTTGGCGGCGGCGGTGTCGGCCGCGCTGGCCGGCGCTTCCTCTTCTTCGGCAAACTGGAAGTCGGTCTCCGGGCCGGCCAGGTCGGCGATGCTCTGCTCGGCGCTGCGCCCGAACCGCGCGAGCAGGTGCAACAGCGCGTCGTGCGGCACGATCACCGGTTCCACGGTGGACTCGGTCTGGAACTTGACCTGGTCGAGCGCCTGGGTATTGGTGGGGTCGGAAATCGCCACGGCCATCTTGTTGCCGCGCTTGGCCAGCGCTACCACGCGCTGTCCCTGCATCAGCTTGGCGTCGATGGCCTTGGTGGGCAGCGCCTCGATATCGAGCATGGACACGTCGAGCAGCGGATAGGCGAAGGTTTCAGCGCAGAACGTGGCCAGTGCGCGCGAGTCGATGGCGCCGCTGGCCAGCAGCACGTCGATGAACGGCTGCTTTTCGTGGTGGGCTTTCTTGTTGAGTGCCTCGGCCTGCGGCGGCGACAGGCGGCCGGCCTGCATCAGGGCGCGCGCCAGGCCCGGCATCGTAACGGTGTTCGGTAGGACTGCGGCCATGGCTGCTTCCGATGGTGGAGGGCGAACCTGTTGCCCTTCTGAATCATGCCCTCAGGCATATCCTTTGTAAAGCGCAAGGTCCGCTGGTCGAGCCGATTGTACCTCTGCTGTTGCGTGCACCCACCGGCGCACGATTCAATGGCTGCGTTTGCCGCTGGTACGTAGCAATTTGACCACTTTGATGGCTTGATCATCAGCTTCGACGACTTCGATGATGCAATTGCCAGCCTTGATGCTGATTGGCGCGTCGGGGATGTCCTGTAATAACTCCAGCAACATGCCGTTGAGGGTCTTGGGGCCGTCGAGCGGAAAGTCCAGGCCCAGGCGACGGTTGGCGTCGCGCAGCGCGGTGGTGCCTTCCAGCGTGCAGGCGCCGGCGTCGTTCCAGCCGAAGGTGTCGGGCGGCGCGTTATCGGGCAGGGACGTAGTGAATTCGCCGATCATTTCCTCGATGATGTCGTCGAGCGTGACCAGGCCCTGCACCTCGCCGTACTCGTCAACGATGATGCCGAGCCGCTGCTTGTTTTCCTGAAAATATTGCAGCTGGGTGAAGGCGCCGGTTTCCTGCGGAATGAAGTACGGCGGGGTAAGCAACTGGCGGAAATGATCGACGGTCAGGTCGTCCTCTTGGTTGAGCAGTGCCACTGCCTTGCGCACGTGCAAAATCCCGACGATGCGGTTGATCTCGCCTTCATACACGGGCAGCTTGTTGTGCTGGCAGGTGGTCAGCTCGCGCTTGATCTGTTCGACCGGCAGTTCCAGGTCCAGCGCCTCGACCTGCGAGCGCGGGGTCATGATGTCTTCGACGGTGATGGTATCGAGGTCGAACAGGTTGAGCAGGATGCTCTTGTGCTTTTGCGGAATGAAATTGCCGCCCTCGAGCACGATCGAGCGCAGTTCCTCGGGCGAGACGCGCGCATCGTTCACCTGGCCGCCGGCCTGGGCGCGGAACAGCCGCAGGATTTGCGTGACGAACAGGTTGACGAACCAGATCACTGGCTTGAACACCGCCATCAGCGGGCGCAGCACCATGCTGGTGGGCAGGGCGATTTTCTCGGGGTAGGTGGCGCCGATCATCTTCGGCGAAATTTCCGCGAACACGATCAGCAAAAAGGCGATGCAGGCGGTGGAAACGATGATGACATTATCGTCGTGGCCGAAGGCCTGGATCGCGATCGACGTCACCAGCGCGGTGGCGGTGGCGTTGATCAGCGTATTGGCAATGAGCACCAGCGAGAGCAGCTTGCCGGTGCGTTCGAGCAGCCACAGGGTGGTGATGGCGCGGCGATTGCCGCGTTTGGCTTCATGGCGCAAGCGATGGCGGTTGGCCGCCATGAGCGCCGTCTCCGCCATGGCGAAGAAAGCCGAAAACAAAATCAGCAGGCCGAGTGCAAGCAGCTGCACCCATAAGGGCACGGTATCCAAGATGGCGATCGGTGGCAGAGAAGCCTCGAATTCTAAGTCACTCCCCCACCACATGCAAGTTTGTCCACTTCGGGGTCAGTGCCGACATTCGGACATTTTGGAACTTAATCGCACGACATAGGTCATCATAATGATGGGTTCGTGTCCAAATGTCGGCACTGACCCCGAACTTAGGACTTGCGCAGGAGCAGGGTGTGGGCGGTGATGGGGGTGCCGTTTTCCTGGCGCGCGGCGAGGTTGTCGTTGGCGAGGACGGTGAAGCCGGTGGCGGTCGCCAGCTTCCGCAGGTATGGCAGCGTGTGGGCGTAGCGGTTCGATGGTTGCAACACGTAGTCGGCGCCGTCTGATGCACCCGCTTCGACCGAGAAACAGAAGCGACCGCCCGGGCGCAGCGCCTGGTGCACGGCGTCGAACACGGGCGCCAGGTCGCCGATGTACACAAAAACGTCGGCAGCCACCGCCAGGTCCCACGCTTGCCCACGCCCGGCCAGGTAGTCCACCAGGTCGGTGCAGGCGAGCTCGTTGTACAGGGCGCGTTCGGCCGCCTTGTCGAGCATCTGCGGCGACAGGTCCACGCCGTCGAGGCGGCGCGCGTATGCGTGCAGGTAGGGACCGCACAGGCCGGTGCCGCAGCCGAGATCGACGATATCGAGTTCTTCGCGGTGCCCGGTACTGCGGATCAGCGCGTCGAGCGCGGCGGGGGTGCGGTAGCCGAGCACTTCGCTCAGGTGCTGGTCGAAGTGGTTGGCGTACTGGTCGAACAGGGTGCGCACGTACTCGCCCGGCAGCGTGGCCGGCGTTTCGCCCGCGCCCACCGAGGCCAGCGCGAAGGCGATGGTTTGTGGATCGTCGCCATGCGCCAGTGCTGCGCGGTAGGCAGCAATCGCCTCTTCGGTGCGGCCCAGCGAACGCAGCGTATTGCCGCGATGGTAGTGCGCCAGCGCGTGGCCAGGTTTGAGCGCCAGAGCGCGGTCGTAGGCGGCCAGCGCGGCGTCGAAGTCACCGCGCTTTTGCAGGCTGGCCCCCAGCGCGCTGTGCGCCTCGGCCCATTGCGGGCGCAGCGCGATGGCCCGCTCGAAACTGTCCACCGCATCGGCCAGCTGGCGCAAGCCGTGCAGCGCATTGCCACGGGCAAACCAGGCGTCGGCGTAGCGCTCGCGCAGGTCCAGCGCATCCTCGGCCGCACCCAGCGCCTCGGCGTAGCGGCCCATTTCCTGCAGCACGATGGCGCGGTTGCAGTGCGCTTCCGGGTAATTGGGCTGGACGGAGAGCGCGCGCTGGTAGCTGTGCAGCGCCTCGTCGTGGCGCTGCAGCTGGCGCAGGGCGTTGCCGCGATTGCTCCACGCCATGGCGTAGTCGGGTTGCAGCCCGATGGCGCGCTCGTGGCTGTCCAGCGCCTCCTGCACCCGGCCCATATCCATCAGCGCCACGCCCAGGTTGGCATGGGCCTTCGGCTGCGCCGGATCGACCGCGATTGCCTGCGCAATCAAATCGATGGCGCCGGCCGCATCGCCCTGCTGGCGCGCGATCACGCCCAGCAGGTGCAGGGCGTCGAACTGCTGCGGGTCGAGCGCCAGCACTTGCCGGTACAGCGCCTGCGCGGGCGGCAACTGGCCTTGCTGTTGCAATTGCACGGCCTGGCGCAGCAGGGAGGCGGTCAACGCCGGGTGAGAGGTGGTCATGGTGCGCATCTTAGGGGGCTTTGCCGGGCACGGCAAGCGCGGCGCCCCCGGGGGGGCTCAGCTGCCGCGATAGGTCGAATAGGCCCACGGCGAGACCACCAGCGGCACGTGGTAGTTCTGCTCGGCGTCGGCCACGCCGAAGGCGATGGTCACCTCGTCAACAAAACGCGGTTCGGGCACCTGCACGCCCTGCGCCGCAAAATAATCGCCGGCAGCGAATACCAGCTCATACTTGCCCGCCTTGAGCTGTTCGCCTGCCAGCAGCGGCGTGGCGCAGCGTCCGTCCGCATTGGTGACGTCGGTGGTGAGCAGGGTGCGGCCCTCTGCGTTGACCGCGTACAACGCCAGCCTGACGCCGGCGCCGGGCTTGCCCTGGGTGATATCGAGTACGTGCGTGCTGAGTTTGCCCATGGCGGTAGTGTCCTATATCGGTGAATGACAAGCGGCTATCGTGTAAATCATATACCGGCGCGCGCCGGCGCCTATATGATTAAGGATATATTCCCCATACCCCGGCCCGCGTTCCCGCACAAACCTATGAGCACTTACGACAACTACCCGCGCGACCTGATCGGCTACGGCCGCACCCCGCCCCACGCCCGCTGGCCCGGCGCCGCCCGGGTGGCGCTGCAATTCGTGCTCAATTACGAAGAGGGCGGCGAAAACAGCGTGCTGCACGGCGACGCCGGCTCCGAGACCTTCCTGTCCGAGATCATCGGCGCCGCCTCGTTCCCCGACCGTCACATGAGCATGGAGTCGCTGTACGAATACGGCTCGCGCGCCGGCCTGTGGCGCGTGCTGCGCCTGTTCGAGGATCGCAGGCTGCCGCTCACCGTGTTCGGCGTGGCGATGGCGCTCAAGCGCCACCCGGAGGCCGTTGCCGCCCTCCAGTCGCTGGGCCACGAGATCGCCTGCCACGGCCTGCGCTGGATCAGCTACCAGAACATGGACGAAGCCACCGAGCGCGCCCATATGAAAGAAGCCGTGGACATCATCCGCGAGCTCACCGGCAGCGCACCGCAAGGCTGGTACACGGGCCGCGACTCGCCCAACACGCGCCGGCTGGTGATGGAACATGGCGGCTTCGCATACGATGCCGACCACTATGGCGACGACCTGCCGTTCTGGCAGCAGGTGGCCCACATGGGCGCCGATGGCCAGCCGACCACCGCACCGCAACTGATCGTGCCCTACACGCTCGACACCAACGACATGCGCTTTGCCGCCGCTCAGGGCTTCAATTCGGGCACGCAGTTCTTCGACTATCTGAAAGATGCGTTCGACGTGCTGTATGCCGAAGGCGACCCGGCAGGCCTGAACGCGCCGAAGATGCTGTCGATCGGCCTGCACTGCCGCATCGTGGGCCGGCCGGCGCGCCTGGCCGCGCTGGCGCGTTTCCTCGACTATGTGCAGGGCCACGAACAGGTGTGGATCACGCGCCGCATCGATATCGCCGACCACTGGCGCTCCACCCATCCTTTTGCAGCCTGAGGCCAAGATGTCCGAACCGATCCGATTTTACTTCCGTGGCGCCGTGCGCGAATTTGCCGGTGGCGCACCTACCCGCACCGTGCTCCAGCACCTGCGCGAAGACCTTCACTGCACCGGCACCAAGGAAGGCTGCGCCGAAGGCGATTGCGGCGCCTGCACCGTGGTGGTCGGCAGCCTCAATCCTGCCGGTCAGCTCGAGATGAAGGCGGTCAATTCCTGCATCCAGTTCGCGCCCACGCTCGACGGCAAGGCGCTGTTTACCGTGGAAGACTTGCAGCAGCAGGACGGCGCGCTGCACCCGGTGCAGCAGGCCATGGTGGAGTGCCATGGTTCCCAGTGCGGTTTCTGCACGCCCGGTTTCGTGATGTCGTTGTGGGGCATGTACCTCGACAAAAATGGTGAACCGGCGCAGCGCCGCGAGATCGACGACTGCCTGTCCGGCAACCTGTGCCGCTGCACCGGCTACCGTCCCATCATCGACGCCGCCCACCGCATGACCGAACTGCCGGCTGTCGCCTTCGACCGCGCCGCGCTGACCACGCAGCTGCAAGCGCTGCAACGCGACGCGGGCAGCAGCTACACCGCCCACGGCCGCACCTTTTACGCGCCGCGCACGCTGGCAGAACTGGTGACACTGCGCGCCGCCCATCCGCAAGCCACGCTGCTGGCCGGATCCACCGACATAGGCCTATGGGTGACCAAGCAGCTGCGCGAACTGGGCGACATCATCTACCTGGGCCACGTCACTGCGCTGCAAACGGTGGAGGAACTGCGCGACATGCTGGAAATTGGCGCCGGCGTGTCGCTGGAACACGCCTACAATGCCCTGTGCGAGCTGTATCCGACGCAGCTGGGCGAATTGCGCCAGCGTTTTGCGTCGCTGCCGATCCGTAACGCCGGCACCCTGGGGGGCAACGTCGCCAACGGCTCACCGATCGGCGACTCGATGCCGTGGCTGATCGCGGTGGGCAGCGAAGTGGTGCTGCAAGGCGCCGCCGGCCAGCGCGTGCTGCCACTGGAAGCGTTCTACCTCGACTACCAGAAAAAGGATCTGCGGCCTGACGAAATCGTCGCTGCCGTGCGGGTGCCGCTGCCGCGCGAGAATGTCCAGTTCCGCACCTATAAACTGGCCAAGCGCTTCGACCAGGATATCTCGGCCGTGTGCGCGGCGTTCGCGTTCACGCTCGACGGCGACCAGATCATCGACGCCCGCATCGCGTACGGCGGCATGGCCGCCACGCCGCGCCGCGCGCCGCGCGCGGAAAGTGCGCTCACCGGCCTGCGCTGGAACGAAGCCAACCTGCGGGTGGCGATGGACATGCTGGCGCAGGATTTCAAACCGCTGTCCGACATGCGCGCATCAGGCACCTACCGCATGCAGACCGCGCAAAACCTGCTGCGCCGGTTCTGGTTCGAGACGCGCCTCGATGCGCCGCTCGGCAACGAGTCGGTCAATGCCTTCGCTTTCAAAGACGCCAGGGAGTCCGCATGAACCAGCCCACCGCCCCCAACCGCGTGTGTGAAGCAGGCTGGCAAGCCGTCGGCATCCCGCGCAAGCACGAATCGGCCGAGCTGCACGTGCTGGGCCAGGCCACGTACACCGACGACATCCCCGAACTGCAAGGCACCGTGCACGCGGCGCTGGGCTTGTCGTCGAAAGCGCACGCCAATATCAAAAGCATCGACCTGGCGCCGGTGCGCGCGTCAGGCGGCGTGGTGGCCGTGTACACGGCTACCGACATCGTCGGCACCAACGACTGCGGCCCGATCATCCATGACGATCCGATCCTGTCCGCCGGCGAGGTGCTGTACGTGGGCCAGCCGATCTTCATCGTGGTGGCCGACACCCACGACAACGCCCGCCGCGCTGCGCGCCGCGCCGTGATCGACTACGAAGAGCTGCCGGCCATCCTCACGCCGCAGGAAGCCAAGGCCGCGCAATCGTACGTGCTGCCGCCGATGGCGCTCAAGCGCGGCGATTTTCGCACCGCGTTCGACCTGGCGCCGCGCGTGGCCAAAGGTAAACTGTTCGTGGGCGGCCAGGAGCAGTTTTACCTGGAAGGCCAGATCGCCTACGCGATACCGAAGGAAGATCATGGGATGCTGGTGCAATGCTCCACCCAGCATCCGAGCGAAATGCAGCACGTGGTGGCCCATGCGCTGGGCGTGCACTCGCACAAGGTACAAGTGGAATGCCGCCGCATGGGCGGCGGTTTCGGCGGCAAGGAGTCGCAGTCGGCCCTGTGGGCCGCTGCTGCCGGCATCGCTGCCGCCAAGCTGAAACGCCCGGTTAAGCTGCGCGCCGACCGCGACGACGACATGCTGGTCACCGGCAAGCGCCACTGCTTCTATTACGAGTACGAAGTGGGCTACGACGATACCGGCAAGATCCTGGCCGCCAAGGTGGACATGACGCTGCGCGCCGGCTATTCGGCCGACCTGTCCGGCCCCGTGGCCACGCGCGCGGTCTGCCATTTCGACAACACCTATTATTTGTCGGACGTGGAAATCCTGGCCGGCTGCGGCAAGACCAATACCCAGTCCAACACCGCCTTCCGGGGCTTCGGCGGACCGCAGGGCGCGATCGCCATCGAATACATCATTGACGACATCGCCCGCAACCTGGGGCGCGATGCGCTCGATATCCGCCGTCTGAATTTTTATGGCGTTACCTCCCGCAATATCACGCCCTACGGCCAGGAGATCGTCGATAACGTGATCGAAGCATTGACCGCCGACCTGGAAAGCAGCAGCGCCTACCGCGCCCGCCGCGCCGCCATCGACGCCTTCAATCAAACCAGCCCGGTGCTGAAAAAGGGGCTGGCGCTCACCCCGCTCAAATTCGGCATCGCCTTCAACGTCACCCACCTGAACCAGGCCGGCGCGCTGGTGCACGTGTATGTCGATGGTTCGGTGCTGGTCAACCACGGCGGCACCGAGATGGGGCAGGGCATCAACACCAAGGTGATGCAGGTGGTGGCGCACGAACTGGGCGTCTCCATGGAAAACCTGCGGGTGACCGCCACTGACACCAGCAAGGTGTCGAACACCTCGGCCACGGCCGCCTCCACCGGCGCGGACTTGAATGGCAAGGCCGCGCAGGACGCCGCACGCCAGATCCGCGAACGGCTCACGAACCACGCGATAAAGCTGTACGGCGCCGACGACGGCCAGCCGGTGCGCTTCGCGGACAACGCGGTGCACGTCAACGGCCACGTCGTGCCATTTTCCGAACTGGTACAAAAAGCCTACCTGGCGCGGGTGCAGCTGTGGTCCGACGGCTTTTATGCCACGCCGGGCCTGCACTGGGATCCGAAAACCATGAACGGCCACCCGTTCTCGTACTACGCCTACGGCGCGGCAGTGTCCGAAGTGGTGGTCGATACGCTGACCGGCGAATGGAAGCTGCTGCGCGCCGACGCCCTGTACGACGCCGGCCGCTCGCTCAACCCGGCCATCGATATCGGCCAGGTAGAGGGTGCTTTTATCCAGGGCATGGGCTGGCTCACCACCGAGCAGCTGTGGTGGAACGGCGCCGGCAAGCTGATGACGCACGCACCATCGACGTACAAGATTCCGGGCATTTCCGACTGCCCGGAGGACTTGCGCGTGACGCTGTACCAGAACGACAACGTCGAGGACAGTATTCACCGCTCGAAAGCCGTGGGCGAGCCGCCGCTGCTGCTGCCGTTTTCGGTGTTCTTTGCGATTCGCGACGCGATTTCGAGCGTGGGCGGCCACCGCGTCAACCCGCCGCTCAACGCCCCGGCCACCAGCGAGGAAATCCTGCGCGCCGTGTCCATCGTCGAACTCGGGGCCTGAGATGAATGAGTGGCTGACCAACGTGGACGAGCCGGCGGTGCTGGTGACGGTGGCCATCGTCGAGGGTTCCGGCCCGCGCGAGACCGGCGCCAAGATGCTGGTCACCCGCGCCGGTCAGCTCGACACCATCGGCGGCGGCCACCTGGAACTGTGCGCGGTCGATCTGGCCCGCGCCATGCTGGACGACCCCACCGCTGGCGCCACCAGGCTCGAACGCTACGCGCTCGGCCCCACGCTGGGCCAGTGCTGCGGCGGCGTGGTGCACCTGGCGTTCGAGGTGGTCGATGATGCGCTGCGCGCGGTGCTGACCGGGCTGCGCACCCGGACGCGCGAAGACTGCTGGCGCTTGAGCGCCATCGATGGTGCGCCGGCAGCGCTGCTGCTGGATGCCGGCGGCGTTGTGATTGCCGGGGAGGGCGCCGCACCGGCCCTGGACGCTGCCACCCCGATCGGCATGATTGGCGCGAAGCCCGGCACTCGTATGCCGGACTTCAGCGCGACGGCCGGCGCGACCACTTCCGCAACTTCCGGCATCACCACCGTGGTCCGCGACGTAACCGGCCGCCGCTGGCTGCTCGACGCCTGCCCGGCGCCGCGTGCCCACCTGCTGCTGTTCGGCGCCGGCCACGTGGGCGCGGCCATCGTCCGCACCCTGGGTGAGCTGCCGTGCACCGTCACCTGGATCGACGAGCGCGAAGACATGTTCCCCGCCACCGTGCCGGCCAACGTCACGGTGGAAGCCACCGACACCCCCGAGGCGCTGGTGGCGCGCGCGCCGGACGGCGCCAGCTACCTGGTACTCACCCACAGCCACGCGCTCGACCAGCGCCTGTCCGAAGCCATCCTGGCGCGCCCGCACGTGGGCTGGTTCGGCCTGATCGGGTCAAGCACGAAACGGGTACAATTCGAACGGCGCCTGGCTGCGCGCGGCATCGCGCAGGACCGCATCGCCGCCATGGTGTGCCCGATCGGACTGCCCGGCATTACCAGCAAGCTCCCGGCCGCCATCGCCGCCTCCGCGTGCGCGCAATTGCTGATGGTCTGGGAGGCGCAATATCCGCAACCTCGGCAACGTCAGCAACCCCGGCAACACCAACGCATCGCCGTGACACCCTAATTTCAGAAAGACCCCTATGCCTACCAACGACCTGCAAGCCTACCGTGGCAGCTTGCTGCACTTTCTCGCCGATCCGGCCTTCCGCGACAACGCACACGCCTGGCATGAAGACGGCCTGCTGATCGTCGCCGGTGGCAAGGTCCAGGCGGCGGGCGACTACGCCACCTTGCACGCCACGCTGCCGCCGGGGACCACGGTGCATGACTACAGCGGCAAGCTGCTCATGCCCGGCTTTATCGACACCCACATCCACTACCCGCAAACCGACATGATCGCGTCGCCGTCGGAAGGGCTGCTGCCGTGGCTGGAGACCTATACGTTCCCGGTGGAGCGGGGCTTTGAAGACCCGGTCCACGCGGCCGGCGTGGCCGAATTCTTCCTCGACGAGCTGCTGCGCTGCGGCACCACCACCGCCATGGTGTATTGCACCGTGCATCCGCAGTCGGTGGACGCGTTCTTCACCGCCAGCGAGGCGCGCGGCTTGCGCATGGTGGCCGGCAAGGTCCTGATGGACCGCAACTGCCCGGAGTTCTTGCGCGACACCGCCGAAAGTGGCGCGCGCGATACCGAAGCATTGATCGGCCGCTGGCACAACCGGGGGCGGTCGCAGTACGCGATCACGCCGCGCTTCGCGCCCACGTCCACCAACGAGCAATTGCACCTGGCCGGCGAACTGGCGCGCGCGTACCCCGACACCTATATCCAGACCCACGTGTCGGAAAACGAAGCCGAATGCGCGTGGGTGCGCGAACTGTTCCCGCAGTCGCGCAGCTATATCGACGTGTACGACAGCTACGGCATGCTGCGCCCGCGCGCCATGTACGGCCACTGCATCTGGCTCGACGAAACCGACCGCCGGCGCATGGCGGAAACCGGCGCGGCGGCGGCGATCTGCCCCACCTCGAACCTGTTCCTGGGCAGTGGCCTGTTCGACTTCGAGCGCGCCAACCGGGCGGGCATGCTGGTATCGCTGGCCACGGACGTGGGCGGCGGCACGTCGTTCTCGATGTTGCAAACCATGAATGAAGCCTATAAAGTAGCGCGCTTGAAGGGCAGCCATTTGCCAGCCTTGCGGATGTTTTACCTGGCCACGCTGGGCGCGGCGCGCGCCATGCAGCTCGAGGGCACGATCGGTAATTTCGCTCCGGGCGCGGAGGCCGATTTCATCGTCGTCGATCCGCAGGGTACGCCGCTGTTGCAGCGCCGCTCGAGCAGCGTCGCCAGCCTGGAGGAACTGCTGTTCGCGCTGGCGCTGCTGGGTGACGACCGGGCGATTGCCGCCACGTATTCGGCTGGACGCCGGGTCCACGTCCGCACTTGATTCACTTACTTCGGGAAGCACCATGCACAAACACTTCGTCAGTTCCAAAGCCCTGGCTATCCCATTGGCTGTCGCCATGCTGTGCGGCGCGCCGCTGGCCGCGCAAGCCGCAAGCAATGAAGCGATTACCAGCAATGTGTTTGCCTCGATGGTGGCGGGCAAGGATCCCAAGCTGGCCGAGCTGACCATGTTCTTCACGCTGATGCCCAAGGGCGGCGACCTGCACCACCATTATTCCGGCGCGCTGTACGCCGAGCAGTACCTGCGCTGGGTGGACAAGGAAGGCTTCTGCGTCAACAAGGCCGGCTACACCATCAACGTGGACCAGGCGGTCGCCAAGGCCGAACGCGCCAGGCCGCTGGCCGAACGCGCGTGCCTGTCGGGCGAAGACGCCATGCAGGACAATAGTTTCCTGGCCAGCCTGCTGCAGCGCTGGTCCGACAAGGATTACCACAACCACGGCGCCATCCAGAACCCGCCCGACCGCCAGTTCTTCGACACCTTTGCCTACTTCAACCCGGTCGCGTCCACCAATACCGCCGAGGGCCTGCAAACGCTCAAGCGCCGCGCCATCGAGGAAAACCTCAGCTACATCGAGACCATCTTCGAGATCGCACCGATCGCCCAGGACACCAGCTTTGACGACAAGGCCCGCGCCGGTACCGTCACCGATGCCGACCTGGCCGCGTACATGACCAGGCTTGAAGCCGACCAGGCCTTCAACGGCTGGATCGCCGCGTACATCGACAACGTCAAGAAATCGGGCGCCGGCATCGACGACCAGGATTTCACGCTGCGCTACCAGCCGTTCGCGCTGCGCTTCCTCACGCCGTCGCAGGTGTTCTCGCAAATGGTGTCGAGCTTTAAACTGGCCACGGCCAGTCCGATGATCGTGGGCGTAAACATCGTCGGCCAGGAAAGCACCCACGTGTCGATGCGCGACTATGCGCTGCACATGAAAATGTACGGTTTCCTGAAAGCGAAGTATCCGGCCGTGAAACTGGCGCTGCACGCGGGTGAGCTGTCGCTGGGCATGGTGGAACCGGAAGGGTTGAAATTCCACATCAAGGATGCGCTCGACGTGGCCGGCGCCAGCCGCATCGGCCACGGCATGGACATCGTCCACGAGCACGATCCGCTCGGCATCATGAAAAAAATGCGTGATCGGAATATCCCGGTCGAGGTTAATTTGAGCAGTAACGACTTTATTTTGGGCATCAAAGACCAGGAACATCCGGTCACCCTGTTCCGCAAATACGGCGTGCCGTTCGTGCTCAGCACCGACGATGCCGGCGTTTCGCGCAACAACTTGTCGGGCGAATACGTGCTGTTCGCGTCGCGTTACCAGCCGACATATGGCGAAGTGAAGAAACTGTCGTACGACAGCATCCGTTATTCTTTCCTGGCTGATGCAGACAAACAACGCTTGTTGAAGGCTTTAGACGGTAAATTCGACAAATTTGAAGCCGATATTGCCAAGGCGCAACCTAAGCAAAAGCGCTGATCCAGCGTTGAAAACTGCGGGGGGTGTGGCGCAACGTCCACACCCGCGCGCACTTTGCCAGAAATTTTTTCCCTCGCACGACAGTGATCGACTGTTGTCACTCCTACCTTTATTTCCTTCCACTGGATATATCTTTTTTGCCAAATGTGGCCCACAAGCTACACAATTTCGCCAAGCAGAGCGGGGTTGATGCTTATTTGGCAATGAATGGATTTCACGTAAGAACCGCTGACTTATAATTTCGCCTGTTTTTGACGGGGCGGTCGCGATAGCCAGATTCTCAGCGTTTTTTCAGCTCATTTATAGTTTTTCGATATGAATCTTTAAGGTAAAACGTATTTGTCAGCGATTTTTGGTTAATGCATAGTCGGATTAAATGATCCAAAAAGGCAAGTTTTTTTCCTTGCCCGGAGCTTATCCCCGTCATAGCCCTGACATATTTCACCGCTACACTCACCCGCTGCACGTTTGTGCCGGGGGGACTTGGACGGTCTGACCAGTTGCAGCAAACGTAAGAGGGAGATCCCTGCCACGAGCAGGTTTCGACAAAAGGAAACCGTGAAAAACCGTAGCGAGCGGCCTGGTATCGACTCGAGTAGCGGAAGCGTACGAAAGTACGCTGAGCAACGCAGAGACGATAGCGGGACGCGCAGTAGGTTTTCCGGGGTTTCCATAACTATTAGTCTTTTTTGGGGTTATACAATGATCAATCACAAACGGCTCAAGCTGACGCAGATCGCGTTCAGCCTGTCTATCGCGCTTGCGACAGTTCCAGCCATGGCTCAGAACACGACGTCGTCGATCGCTGGCCGCATTTCGGCTGGTGACGGCAAGCCTGCCGCTGGCGCGACCGTTACCATCGTCCACACCGAGTCCGGCACCAGCACCAAGGTGGTGACCGATGCCGAAGGCCGCTACCTGCAGCGCGGTCTGCGTACCGGTGGTCCGTACACGATCATCATCTCCAAGGATGGCGTTGAAGAGAAGCGCGACAACGTGTACACCCAGCTGGCGGAAACCGCCACCGTGGACGCGACCCTCGGCGCGCAAATGCAAGTCGTGACCGTGGCCGGCTCCGCCGCCCGTTCCGAAAAATTCTCGAAAACCAATATGGGCGCCGGCACCAGCATCAGCGCGACCGAGCTGGCGATCCAGGGTTCGATCAACCGCAACCTGCAAGACTACGCCCGTACCGACCCGCGCGTGTCGCAGACCGATAAAGACCGTGGCGAAATGTCCGTGGCTGGCCAGAACTCGCGCTACAACTCGCTGACCATCGACGGCGTGGCCGTCAATGACACCTTCGGCCTGGAAGCAAGCGGCTCGCCGACCTCCAAACAACCGATCTCGATCGAAGCGATCCAGTCGGTGCAGGTCAACGTCGCCAACTACGACGTGACCCAGAAGGGCTACATCGGCGGCAACATCAACGCTGTCACCAAGTCCGGCACCAACACCGTCAAGGGGAGCGTGTACTACGTGTTCCGTGACGACAAGCTGGCCGGCGACCGTTACAACCAGACCACTGGCGAATACTACGCGCCGCCAGCATCGAAGGACACCACCAAGGGCGTGACCCTGGGCGGACCGATCATCAAGGACAAGCTGTTCTTCTTCGCTAACTACGAAAAACTGGAATCGTCGCGCACCACGCCGGCCTTCGGCCCGATCGGCAGCAGCCTGACCAACGTGGCGATCTCGCCAGCGGCCATCGCTCAGGCGCAAAGCATCGCCCAGGGTTACGGCATCGACATCGGCGGCAGCGAAACGCCAAGCGGCACCAAGCTGGACGTGACCGACAAGCTGCTCAAGCTGGACTGGAACATCAACGACGACCACCGCCTGATGGTGCGTTACTCGAAGACCGAGCAGTCGGAACCGGTCTTCCCGAACATCAACAGCGGCGCCCTGTCGCTGAACTCGCAGTGGTACGCCACCGAGAAAAACATCGAGACCAAGGTTGCGCAACTGACCTCGGACTGGACCCCGACCTTCTCGACCGAATTCAAGGCATCGCAGCGCGATTACCAGAGTGTTCCCGCCAACAACTCGACCCTGCCAGCGGTCAGCCTGTCGTTCAACGGCGCGCTGCCGGCCGGCCTCACCAACGTGCCAACGAGCCGTTCGCTGAACTTCGGTACCGAGCCTAGCCGCCATTTCAACAACCTGAACACCAAGACCCTGGACCTGTACGGTGGCGCCAACTGGACCGTGGGCGACCACGAAATCAAGTTTGGTGGCGACTATGCCAAGAACGAAATCTTCAACGCGTTCCTGCAAAACACTTACGGTAACTACTCGTTCGGCTGCCAGAACGCCAACGTCCCGGCGGCTTCCACGGCGTACCCAGACCCGACCAAGAACCCGGCCTACATCACCTACCAGTTCAACAATAGCGCCGCCAACTTCAACTGCGGTACGGCCACCGCCGCCCAAGTGGAACAGGCTGTGCTGGAGAACTTCCGCCGCGGTCGCCCAACCAGCTACACGCTGCTGACTGCCTCGGCCGGCAACACGCTCGAGCAGAACGCCGCCGCCAACTTCACCATGAAGAACACCGGCCTGTTCCTGCAAGATGTCTGGACCGTCAACCCGCAACTGACGCTGAGCTACGGCCTGCGTGTAGACCGTGCCAGCATCCCTGAGCGCCCAACCCAGAATGCGGCCGTCGCCCAGGCTGTCGGCCCGGTCAATGCTGCTGGCCGCCAGACCGGTGGCTTCGGCATCGACAACACCGTCACTTTCGACGGCCAGACCCTGTGGCAGCCGCGTGCTGGCTTCAACTTCAAGTTCGACACCCCGCGCCAGACCCAGTTGCGCGGCGGCGCCGGCCTGTTCCAGGGCGCGGCAGCGACCGTATGGTTGGCCAATCCGTTCCAGAACAATGGCGTGGCAACCCGTACCCTGTCGTGCGGTTCGTCCACCAGCCCTTGCTCGACTGCCGATGGCGGTTTCAACCCGGCCGTCGGTGTAGCGCCAGGCACGCTGGCAGCTTCGACCCCGGTGCCGCCGATTGATGCCCTGGCCCCAGGCCTGCGCCAGCCATCGGTATGGAAAGCCAATATCGCGCTGGACCACGAACTGCCATGGTATGGCATCGTGCTGGGCGCCGAACTGCTGCGCACCCAGGTGCGTGATGCCATCTACTACCAGAACTACAACCTGGGCGCAGCCACGCGCACCGGTTCCGACGGTCGTCCGCTGTACTACACCGCAGCCGGCTACAACCCGAGCTGCTGGAATGCCAGCGGCACCGCCATCACCTCGGGCGCTTGCAGCACCTTCCGCAACAAGGCAGGCAGCAATGCCTCGTTTGGTAACGTCCTGGTTGCCACCGGCACCAACAAGGGCTACAGCAACGTCGCCACCGTGTCGCTGTCGCGTCCGATGTCGAGCGGCTATAGCTGGTCGCTGGCGTACTCGTACACCGAAGCGAAGGAAGTGTCGCCACTGACCTCGTCGACCTCGAACTCGACCTACAGCGGTCGTTCGGTGTTCAACCCGAACGAAGAAGTTTCGGCCAACTCGAGCTACCTGGTCAAAGACCGTATCAGCGCGGTACTGAACTTCCAGAAGCGTTTCTTCGACAACTACAAGACCACCTTCGGTCTGTTCTACGAAGGCCGCTCGGGCAAGCCATACAGCTGGACCGTCAACAATGACTTGAACGGCGACTCGATCTCCGGTAACGACCTGATGTACATCCCGTCGGCGCCAGGTTCGGGCCAAGTGGTGTTCGCGGGCGACACCCCGACCAACAACGCCAACGAAACCAAGTTCTGGGGCATCGTGAACGGCAACAAGGCGCTGAAACAGGCGGCCGGTGGCGTGGTAGGTCGTAACACCGACTTCTCGCCATGGACCAACAGCTTCGACATGCGCATTGCCCAGGAAATTCCAAGCTTCTTCAGCGGCCATAAAGCAGTCTTCACGTTCGATATCTTCAACGTTGGCAACCTGCTCAACAAGAAGTGGGGCCGTATCAATGAAGTGCTGTTCCAGGGCGGCGGCGCACAAGCGCGCAGCTTCGTGGACTTCGTGGGTCTGGACGGCCAGGGCCGTTACATCTACAAGGTGCGCGACAACGTCGAGAACCTGGAAGTTCGTCAAGCCAAGGGCGAATCGCAGTGGGCTGTTCAAGCGACTGTGAAGTACGAATTCTAAGTTCGTAACACGTCTTTGAAACACGGAACGGCCGGTGGCGACACCGGCCGTTTTTTTACGCCCGAACTGCTTTGTAACGTATTATTCCAGCGGGCTTTTACGCTGTTCCGGGCCTGCTTTTGCGCGGTACAATAATCGATTCCGACACGCCTGGACTGCAATGAACTTATCTCTTCGTCCGGTGGCAGCGATCGTGCTGGCCGCCTCCCTGGCGGCCTCGCTGTCAGCTTGTTCGACGCGCCTGCCGGCGCCGTCCGCTGCTCCGGTTTCTGCTTCCGTTGCCACTTCTAAGCTGGTGCAGATCGAGCTGGTCACGCTCAACGATTTCCACGGCAACCTCGAGCCCAGCAAGTACGTCTGGGACAGCGCCAACGGCGGCGGTGCGCGCACCATCGAGGCGGGCGGCATCGACACCATCGGCGCCGCGCTGCAAGCCTGGCGCCGCGAGGATCCGCAACTGCTGCTGGTCGGCGCCGGCGACCTGGTGGGCGCCAGTCCCGCCATCTCGTCGATGTGGGCCGACGAGCCCACCATCGGCGCCATGAACTTGCTGGGCCTGCGCGCCAGCTCGGTGGGCAACCACGAGTTCGACGCCGGCCGGGTGGAGCTGCTGCGCCAGCAGATGGGCGGCTGCAAGTCGCCGCGGGCCGACAAGGCCTGCAAGTACGCACCGGATTTCGGCGGCGCCAAATTTTCGTACCTGGCCGCCAACGTGATCGACACCGCCACCCGCAAGCCGGTGCTGCCCGCCTATAAAATCGAGACGGCCCATGGCGTCAAGGTGGCCTTCATCGGCACCGTCCTGAAAAGCACCGCCGAGGCGGCGCTGGCCTCCGGCATCGCCGGCCTCGAATTCATCGACGAAGCGGACGCCATCAACCGCCAGCTGCCCGAACTGCGCCAGCAGGGCGTGGGCGTGTTCGTGGCGCTGGTGCACCAGGGCGGCAGCACGGTGGAAAAATTCGACCAGCCCGATTGCAGCAAGCTCACCGGCCCCGTGGTCGATATCGTCAAGCGCCTCGATCCGGCGGTGCGCCTCGTGGTCAGCGGTCACTCGCATAAGGGTTACCTGTGCCAGGTCGATGGCCGCACCGTCACGCAGTCGGACATGGGCGGCCACGTGCTGGGCCGCATTGCGCTCACCGTCGATACGCAGACCAATACGCTCAAGGACATCCGCGCGCGCCAGGAGGTGATGGTGCCCGGCAAATGGCCGAAAGATGCGCAACTGGCCGCGTACCTGGACACTGCGCGCGCACGCAGCGCGACCCTGCTGGCGCAGCCGGTGGCGCGCCTGGCGGTACCCAGCGTGGTGCGCAAGCGCGACGACAGCGGCGAGTCCGCGCTGGGCGACCTGGTGGCCGATTCGGTGCTGCAGGCGGGCCGTCCGTTCGGCGTACAGATCGGCTTCATGAACAACGGCGGCATGCGCCAGGACCTCGATACCGACAACGGCCGCGCCAGCGTGGGCCAGACCCGCATGGTCCTGCCGTTCGGGAATACGCTGGTGGTGATGAACCTCAAGGGCTGGCAAATCCTCGACCTGCTCGAACAGCAGTGGAGCGGCGGGCGCGAAGACATTCGCGGCCTGCTGCAAGTGTCCGAGGGCTTTACCTACCAGTGGGATGCGCGGCGCGGCGATGGCAGCAAGGTGGTGCCGGGCAGCGCCAAGCTCAATGGCAAGCCGTTAGAGCGCGAAGCGTCGTACCGCGTGATGGTCAATAACTTCCTGGCCGAAGGCGGCGACGGTTTCCCGACGTTTGCCAATGGCCGCAACCGCACCGATACCGGTATCCGCGATATCGATGCCCTCAACGATTACCTGGTCAAGCGCGAACAGGCCGGCAAACCCGCCGGCGCCGCCCAGCCACAACAGCGCTACCAGCGCCTGCAATAGGAGTTACCCATGCGTCGAGTTTTACTGTCCGTCCTCGTGCCAGCGCTGCTGGCGTCCACCGCCATCGTCAGCGCCCCGGCGCGCGCCGAGTTTTCCATTCCCGGCTTCGAACTGGTGCAAACCTCGCCGGCCGAAACGGTGCTGCGCAATCCCGACCTGCGCGACCCGGTCACGGTGTGGAGCGAGATGTTCGACAACGCCAAAAAGGACATCGTGATCGGCCAGTTCTACGCCGTCACCAAGCCTGGCAGCGCGTTTGAAAAAGTGGTGGAACGCCTGGCCGCCGCCGGCCAGCGCGGCGTCAAGATCCGCTTCCTGATCGACCAGAAGGGCGTGGGTCTCTCCGAGCCGGCCACGCTGGAACGCCTGAAGGCGATTCCCAACCTGGAGCTGCGCATCCTCGATTTTTCCAAGCTGACCGGCAACGGCATCATCCACGCCAAGTACCTGGTGGTCGATGGTAAGGAGGCTTTTATCGGCAGCCAGAACTTCGACTGGCGCGCGTTCGAGCATATCCACGAAACGGGACTGCGCATCACCGACGCGAAAATCGTCGGCGAGGTGCTGGCCGTCTTCAACCAGGACTGGCGCGCCCAGGGCCTGCTGGCCAAGGGCGGCAAGGTGCCCGAGGTGAACAAGAAAGTGGTGGCGGCCGACTACCGCCAGGACGCCTACCTGCTGGCCAGTCCCAACAAGTACAACACCCGTGGTATCGGCGACTCCGAAAGCGGGCTGCCTGCGCTGCTGGCCGACGCCAAGACCGAAGTGCGGGTGCAACTGCTCGACTACGCGCCGGTCAGCTATGGTCCGAACGGCACCCGTCCTTATTACGCGGTGATCGACAACGCCGTGCGCGCCGCCGCCAACCGCGGCGTGAAGGTCAAGCTGATGGTCTCGAACTGGAACCTGGAAATGCCGGCGCAGGCGTACCTGAAAAGCCTGGCGGTATTGCCCAACGTCGAGATCCGCGTGGTGACCCTGCCGATGTCGTCGAGCGGCTTCATTCCGTTCGCGCGCGTCATCCACAGCAAGACCATGGTGATCGACAACCAGGTCGCCTGGGTGGGCACCAGCAACTGGGCCGGCGGCTACATGGACCTGTCGCGCAATTTCGAGGTGGTGATGCGCAACGAGAAAATGGCCGAGCGCCTGGCCGCCACGCAAGAGCAGATCTGGACGTCGCCATACGCGCAGCCGCTCAACATCAACAAGCAGTATCCGAAACCGGTCAAAGGTAAGGCAGAATGAAGCAATTTATGAAAAAGCAGCTCCCATTGATCCTGGCGCTGTCGGGCGCCTTGGTCTCGTTCAACGTACAGGCCTGGGGCAACGACGGCCACCGCGCAGTGGGCGCGATCGCCGACCAGCTGCTCAAGGGCAGCAATGCGCAGCAGCACGTGCAGGCGCTGCTGCTGCCGGGCGAGAGCCTGGAAAAAATCGCCACCTGGGCCGACTGCGTGAAGGGCACGTACTGCGGACCGCAAAGCGCCGAGATGACCTCGTACGTGGCGGCCAATCCCAAGCACAGCGAATACCACTACACCGACGTGCCGTTCCAGCTGCCAAGCTACCATGACCACGGCGTGGGCACGGCGGAAGACGATATCGTGCAGACGGCCAAGCAGTGCATCGCGGTCCTGCAGGGCAAGGCCGATGCGGCGACCAACCCGCACAACTTTACGCCGCGCCAGGCGCTGCTGATCCTCACCCACCTGGCCGGCGACATCGCCCAGCCGCTGCACGTGGGCGCCGGTTTCGTTTCCAGCGACGGCAAGTTCGTGGTGCCCACCCAGGCGCAGCTGGACGCCGGCGAAGTGTTCGACGCGCGCGGCGGCAACAACCTGCTGCTCGACGACGTCAAGCTCACCGCCACCAGCGACCAGCTGATCCCGGCCGCGCCGGTGGATGAGACCAAGCCTGCGGGGGCACCTGCCCGCGCGCCGCAGACCACGCGCCCGTTCCACTCATACTGGGACACCACGGTGGTCAACTACGCGTTCCGCCGCATCGGCGCGCGCACGCCCGAGCAGTTCGCCAAGCTGGTCATCGCCGGCAATCCGACGGTGGTCTCGGCCAAGGGCGATCTGTCCACCTGGCCGTACCAATGGGCGGACCAGTCGCTGGCGATCTCCAAGGTAGCCTACGCCGACGTGACGGTGGGCGCGGCGACCAAGCAGACCAGCAAAAGCACGGGCGAGAGCTATAACGTGTGGGCGCTGGCGATGCCGGACAACTACCCGGTTCCCAGCTCGGCCATTGCCAGGCAGCAGCTCACGCAGGGCGGTTACCAGCTGGCGGCGGTGCTGAAAGCAATCTGGCCGTAAGCGACTGCGTTGGCGCCGGCATCCCGCCCGGCGAAACGCCACGCAGGCGGGGTTTTAGTTCATTTCCCCGTCAGCGGATTGAACCACAACTCGTGCCGCGCCAGCGGCGTTTCCGGTCCCAGTTGCGGATTGGCGAGGCGGATCACGCGGCGCTGGTCGAGGCGCGCCTTGCGTACCAGGTCGCCCTTGTAGCGCTGGAACAGCGTGCCCAGCGAACCGTCGCGGATCATGGTCTCCATGCCCGCTTCGATGCGGGTGGCCAGCTGCCTGCCTTGCACATCGCGGCGCAGGAAGAAGTAGCGCGGCAGCGGGTAGTGCACGAGCAGCGTTTGCTCGACTGCCATCCGTGGATATTCGTCATGGCGCTCGTCGACCTCGCGCGAGGCCTCGTCGATCGAGCGCAGGAAAAAATCGAAGCGGTTGGCATCGAGCATGGAAAACAAGCCCGTGTAGCTGCTGCCTTCCACCACCGGTATCCCGGCCGCGCGCAGGATGGCGACGTCGGTCCAGCCCTGGCCCAGGCCCGCGCGCATGGACGCCAGGTCGGCCGCGCTGCGCACGCGCGCATAGCGCGGTTGATCAGCAGCGCGTATCAGCAGCAGGCGGTAGCCCAGCAGGCCGCGATCGACGGGCAGGCGCACCGGCAAAAACTCGCGCTCCAGTTCGGCGGACGTGGCGCGCACGAACACATTGATCCGGCCCGGCTGCGCGCGCATTTCGTGCAGCACGCGCGGCGGCGACATGGCTACTTCCGAGCGCCGCACGTCGAACTCGCCCGCGCGTGCACCGGACTTCTCCAAGGCCATGCGCAGCACTGCCCACTCGTAGTCGTAGCGGCTGTCCACGCCCTCGCTGGTGAGCGGATATGTCAATATTGTCGGGGCGGCCACGGTGGCGCGGGCAGGGGCGCCGCACAGCAGCAGACCGGCAGCGAGCAGCAGCCGCCAGGTATTGCGCCGGCCTTCGGTAACGAGTTGCCGCATGGAGTGAACCAGGGAAAACCCGCAGTGTGCCACGCGGCGCCGGCCCTTGCCAACGCCCTTGCTGCCGGCGCGGGCCGCCTCGTCGTCTTTACAACGGATCGGCCCGCGCAGCGCTATGCGTGTTGACTTCGAGCATGGCTACTGCTTATGCTAGGGACAGAACTCCTGCCTTTGCAGGAGAGCGCAGGCGGAGGTGCTATGGCAATGCATGCTGCTGTCCGGTCGCTACCGGCCGTGGGCCTGGTGATTGCGGCGGCGCTGTGCGCGCCGGCGCGCGGCCAGGAGGTGGTGCAGACCGTAGCCTCGCCCTGGAGTGCCAACGTCACCGCCGCGTCGCAATACATCTCGCGCGGTTTCCGCCAGGGCTGGGGCAAGCCCGCGCTGCAAGGCGGCGTCGATTACGCGGGACCGGGCGGCTTCGCCTTCGGCACCTGGCTGTCCACCATCAGCGACCGCTACGTCGAAGACGGCACGGTGGAGTGGGACCTGTACGGCACCTATACCGGAAAGCTCGGCAACGATGACGCGATCGGCTACAGCGCCGGCGTGTACGTCTACAAGTACCCTGGGGCGCATATCGCCGCCACCGACACCACCTACGACTACACCGAAGTGGCGCTGGGACTCACGTACCGCTGGGCCTACGTCAAATACAACTACACCGTCAGCCGTGAATTCTTCGGCATCGAGAACGCGCGCGGTACCGGCTACCTGGACCTCGGCGCCAACCTCGACCTGGGCGACGGCTACACGATGCAGCTGCACGCGGGCCAAGGGCGGGTGGCCAGCAACGCCGTGTGGAACTGGCGCGACTACCGCCTGGGCGTGGCCAAGGTGCTGGCGCCCGGCTGGACACTGTCGGCCGCCTATACCCGCGCCCATGGCGCGACCGATGCCTACGACCGCTACACCACGGGCGTGCCCAATGGCGCTGGTGTGATCGAGACATCCGATCCGGCCAGGGGCACGTTCGTGGTGGCGCTGTTGCGCACCTTTTGATTTTCTTTGCACAGGCCTCCCATGAACCTCTCCCTCAACGGCAAGATCTGCGCCGCCGCCACCGCGCTGGTAGTGGCCAGCCTGGCGATCACCGCTACCGTCACCGGCATCCGCAGCAGCGCCAGCGCGGAGGCGGCCGCGATGGATCTGGCGCGCACGTCCAGCCGCGAGGTATCGGGCGTACTGCAGGCGCGCATTGCCACCAACCTGGCGGCCATCGTCAACCTGGCCGGCGCCATGCGCGGCACGCGCACGGCCAACCTGCCGCTGGCGCGCGAGCAGATCAACGAGCTGGTCAAAGCCACGCTGACCGGGTCCGAAGACCTGGTCGGTACGGCAGTCACGTGGGAACCGAATGCACTGGACGGCAAGGACGCCGAATACGCGGGCAAGGCGCCGCTGTACGACGCCACCGGGCGCTTCATGCCTTACTGGACGCGCGGCGCCGGCGGTGCGCTGCACGTGGAGCCCATTGTGTTCGATACCGCCGCCGGCGCCAACGACTGGTACGACATCCCCAAGCGCAGCGGCAAGGTGTTCTTTACCGAGCCGTATAACTATCCAGTGGACGGCAAGCCCACGCTGATGGCATCGCTGGTGGCGCCGATCATGATCGACGGCCAGTTCAAGGGCGTGGCCAGCGCCGACTTCATGCTTACCCGGCTGGCGACTATCCTCGCCGAACTCAAGACCATCGAAGGTGCGAAACTGAGCCTGATTTCCAGCGGTGGCCTGTACGCCAGCAATCCGGCGCCGGAAAAGCTGGGCAAGAAGGCCGACGACTTGCCGCCAGCAGCGCTCGAACGCGTGCGCCAGGGCCAGCCCTACGAATACGTGGACGAGCAAGGCTGGGTGCACCTGCTGCAGCCGCTGTTCATCCACGCCCAGTCGGCGCCGTGGTCGGTGCAGCTGACGTTCCCGAAAAGCGTGGCGACGGCGCCCGCCCGCGAGCTGCTGCTCTATACCTTGATTGTCTCGTTGATCTGCGCGGTCGCCACGGCGCTGATCCTGGTCGGCGTGGTGTTCCGCCTGACCGCGCCGCTGCGGGCATTGGGGGCGCGCATGACGGCGCTATCGGGCGGCGACGCCGATCTGAGCGTCAAGCTCGACGTACGCGGCAACGACGAACTGGCGGTGATCGGCAGCGGTTTCAACCAGTTCGTGGGCAATATCCACGACGTGCTGCTGCGGGTGAGCGCCAGCGCCGAGAACGTGGCGCGCGGCAGCGCCGAAATCTCGCATGGCAACACCGACCTGTCGGCGCGCACCGAGCAGCAGGCCAGCGCGCTGGAGGAAACCGCCGCGTCGATCGAAGAGCTGACGTCCACGGTCAAGGAAAACGCCGACAACGCGCGCCAGGCCAATGAGCTGGCCGGTTCGGCATCGACCGTGGCGCAAAAGAGCGGCGCGGTGGTGGCGCAGGTGGTGGCCACCATGGCCTCGATCAACGCGTCGTCGAACAAGATCGTGGAGATCATCAGCGTGATCGACGGCATCGCCTTCCAGACCAACATCCTGGCGCTGAATGCGGCCGTGGAAGCGGCGCGCGCCGGCGAGCAGGGACGCGGCTTCGCGGTGGTGGCGTCCGAAGTGCGCAACCTGGCTCAGCGCAGCGCGGCGGCCGCCAGGGAGATCAAGGAACTGATCGACGATTCGGTGGGCAAGGTGGCAGCCGGCACGCGGCTGGTGGATGAAGCGGGCAGCACGATGGACGACGTGGTGTCCAGCGTGCGCCGCGTTACCGAGATCATGAGCGAGATCACGGTGGCCACGGCCGAACAGAGCGAAGGCATCGCCCAGGTCAACCAGGCGGTGGTGCAGATGGACGGCGTGACGCAGCAGAACGCCGCGCTGGTGGAGCAGGCCGCCGCCGCCGCCGAGAGCCTGCAGGAGCAGGCCGCCCACCTGGCGCAGGCCGTGAGCGTGTTCAAGCTCGATCGCGGCGCCGCCGCGCCGGCAGTTGGCGCGCACCTGCTCAGGATACGGTAAACTTCGCAGCCATTGGCATCACGTCAGCTCAATCTTGTCTTACATGAAAAACCGTCAGTTCCTCTTGTTGTGCGCCGCCACTGTAGCGCTGGTCGCGCCCGCCGTCCACGCCGCACCGGCTGCCGCCAGAATCGGCAACCCGAAGGCCGGCGAAGCCGCGTTCCTGAAATGCGCGTCGTGCCACCAGGTGGGCAAGTACGCGCAACCGGCCTACGGTCCGCAGCTGAACGCCATCGTCGGCCGCAAGGCCGGCACGTCGGCCGGCTACAAATACTCGGAAGCGATGAAGCGCTCGGGCCTGGTCTGGACCGAAGCCAACCTGGCCGCCTTCCTGCGCGCCCCGCATGACGTGGTGCCAGGCACCAGCATGCGGTTCTGGGGCATCAGCGACGAGCAGCAGGTGGCCGATTTGCTGGCCTATATGCGCGGCTTGCGCTGAGTGGGCAAGCCGCGAGGAGCCGTGAGCAGTTAGCGCGACTTGACGAACGGCGTACCCAGGGCCTTGGGCGCCACCGACTTGGCCATCAATCCCGCCAGCACGATCACCGTCACCACGTACGGCACCATCTGGATCAGCGAGCCTGGCAAGCGGCCGACCACCGGCAGGTCCACGCCTTCGATCTGGATTTGCACGGCAGCGAAAAAGCCGAACATCAGGCAGCCGAGGAACGTGTACAACGGGCGCCAGTTACCGAACACCATGGCGGTCAAGGCCAGGTAGCCGGCGCCGGCCGACATGTCGCGCAGGAAGAAGCCGCTCTGCACGATCGACAGGTAGGCGCCCGAGAACGAGCACAATACGCCGGCCACGATCATGGTGGTGTAGCGCTGGCGGGCCACGTTCACGCCGGCGGCGTCGGCCGCGTGCGGGTTCTCGCCGCAGGCGCGCAGGCGCAGGCCGAAGCGGGTGTGGTACAGCAGCCAGTGCACCAGCGGCACCAGCGCGAACGCCAGGTACACCAGCACCGAGTGGCCGCCGATCAGGTGCGCGTACACCCAGCCGATGAACGGCACGTCGCGAATTGCGGCGGTCCCGGGCAGCACAACGTCGAACAGGCGCGCGGAGCCGATGTCCGGCGTGCGGCCGCCCTGCTGGAAGATGTACTGGGCGACGACAAACGTCAAACCGCTCATGGCGATGTTGATCGCGATGCCGGCGACCAGCTGGTTGCCCTTCTGGGTAATGGCCACGTAGGCTTGCAGGGTGGCCAGCAGGATAGACACCAGCATGCCGGCGGCGATGCCGTTCCACGGGTTTTGCGTGATGTATGCCACCGCAGCCGAGACGAAGGCGCTGGCGAGGATCTTGCCTTCCAGTCCGATGTCGATCACGCCCGAGCGTTCGGCGAACAGGCCGGCCATGCCGGCGAAAATCAGCACCGGCGCATTGCGCACGGTCGATACCAGGATGCTGCCAAGATGGAGGTCGTCAAAAGTCATATCGTTAGCTCACTAGTCACTTCTTCAGGTTCAGCATCTTGGCGATGACCGGCGCGTACAGGTTTTCCATGGCGCCGCAGAACAGGATGATCAGGCCCTGGATCAGGATCACGGTTTCGGGCGGGATGTTCTGCTTTTCCAGAGACAAATCGAAGCCGCCCTGGGTCAGCGCGCCGAACAGCACTGCCGACAGGAAGATGCCCACCGGGTGCTGGCGGCCCATCAGCGCAATGGCGATGCCGATGAAACCGGCGCCGCCGACGAAGTTGAGCGACAGGTAGTGGGTGGAACCCATCACCGAATTGACCGCGCCCAGACCGGCCAGCGCACCGGAGATCAGCATGACCACGATGATCATCTTGCTGATGCGGATGCCGGCGTAGTGGGCGGCGTGCTTGTTCAGGCCCGTGGCGCGCACCTTGAAGCCCCACGACGACCGCGTGGTCATCACGCCGTACACGGCCAGCGCGAGGATGGCCAGGAAGAAGCTGATGTTGAGCGGGGTCTCGCCCAGGATCGGGAACCACTGGTTCAGGCGCGGCAGCTCGGCCGCTTCGGCAAACAGGCGGCTGGCCGGATTCTGTTCGCCGTCCGGGATCATGTACTTGACGATCAGGAAGTTCATCAAGGACGCGGCGATAAAATTGAACATGATGGTGGTCACCACCACGTGGCTGCCGCGCTTCGCTTGCAGGTAGCCGGGCAGGAACGCCCACAGGCCGCCGAACAGCGCCGCGCCGAGCACGCCGACCGGGATCAGTGCCCACGCCGGCAGCGAGCTGTCGAAGGCCAGCATGGCCAGCGTGAGACCCAGGCCGCCCAGGTACATCTGGCCTTCGGCGCCGATGTTGAACAGGCCCGCCTGCATGGCGATCGACACGGCGAGGCCGGTGAAGATGAAGGTGGACGCATAGAACAGCGTGTAGCTCAGGCCTTCCGGATTGACGACGGCGCTGTTGACCAGGATGGCCAGCGATTCGGTGGGGCTTTCGCCCAGCATGTGGATCACCAGCGCGGTCACCAGCAGGGCCGACAGCAGGTTCAGGAGGGGCATCACAAAAGCTGTGGCCCAGCGTGGCAGGTCTTGGTTGTTCATGATTTGTGCATCCCGCCCATCAGCAAGCCAATGCGGGTGGTATCGAATTCTTCAATTTTCAGTTCGCCGGTAATGCGGCCGCCGCACATGACGAGGATGCGGTCGGCCAGCGCCCGCACTTCTTCCAGCTCGACCGACACCAGCAGGATGGCCACGCCGGAGTCGCGCAGGGCGAGCAACTGGCGGTGAATGCTCTCGATGGTGCCGATATCGACGCCACGGGTAGGCTGGCCCACCAGCATCAAGGTCGGCTGCGCCAGCACTTCGCGCGCGATCACCACCTTTTGCTGGTTACCGCCCGAGAGCAGGCCGATACGCAGGTCGTGGTTGTTGGGACGGACGTCGAAGTCCTTCATCAGCGCCGCGCAGCGCGCCGCGATGGCCTTGAAGTCGAACAGGCCCCAGCGGCCCTTGAGCTTGTCCTGGTAGCCGAGGATGGTGTTGTGCATGACCGAGAAGTTTTTCACCACGCCGTCGCGCAGGCGGTCTTCCGGAATGTGGGCGATGCCCAGGTCGCGGATGGTGCGCGGCAGGCCGTCGGCATCGGAGCGGCCGGCAAACGGCAGCGCCTTGCCCTGGAAGTCCACCTGGCCCGACGAGGGCAGGCGCATGCCCGACAAAATCTCCATCAGTTCGCTCTGGCCATTGCCGGACACGCCGGCAATGGCGACGATCTCGCCGGCGCGCAGCGTAAAGCCGATATCGGCCAGCAGTCTCACGCCCTGGTCGTCCTGCAGTTGCAGGTTCTGCACGTGCAGCACCGGCGCGCCCGGATTGTAGGGCGCGCGCGGCAGGTTGTTGATGATCTGGCGGCCCACCATCATATTGGCCAGGTCTTCCTTGGTGGTGGACGCCGTGGGCACGGCGCCGATCACGCGCCCGCCGCGCATCACGGTGACGGTGTCGGTGATGTCGAGGATTTCCTGCAGCTTGTGGGTGATCAGGATGATGGTCTTGCCCTGTTCCTTGAACAGGCGCAGGATCTCGAACAGCGACGCGGTTTCCTGCGCCGTGAGCACGGCGGTGGGCTCGTCGAGGATCAGGATGTTGGCGCTGCGGTAGATCTGCTTGAGGATTTCCACGCGCTGCTGCGCGCCGACGGACAGGTCGTGGATCACGGCCAGCGGATCGACGTCGAGCCGGTAGCGCGTGCAGATCTCGCGCAGCTGCGCTTCCACGGCGGCGCGCTTGGGCTTGAGCTGGAAGCCGCCTTCGCTGCCCAGCATGACGTTATCGAGCACGGTCATGTTCTCGACCAGCATGAAGTGCTGGTGCACCATGCCGATGCCCAGCGCGATCGCTTCCTGGCTGGTGCGGATATGGCGCGCCTGGCCATCGAGCAGGATCTCCCCGCCATCGGCGCGGTAGTATCCGTACAGGATGCTCATCAGGGTCGATTTGCCGGCGCCGTTCTCGCCCACCAGGCCATGGATCGAACCCTTGGCGATGGCGAAGCTGACGTCCGTGTTCGCCTTGACAGCCCCAAAGTGCTTGGAGATGCCGCGAAATTCTACTGCTGGCTGCATAGTCGTAGTCGGTGCGGATTAGCGGGGAACCCGGCAACCGTAGCGAGCGGTCCGATATCGTCGTGAGTAGCGGAAGCGTACGGAGGTACGCTGAGCAACGGAGCGGCGATAGCGGGACGCGCAGTAGGTTGTCGAGTTCCCCTAATGTGAAAAAAGCCAAACGCGCCGTCGGGGGATACTCCCCGGCGGCGCGCTCTGAAGTCAAACAGGGATCAGACCGGGCAGGCCGCGCCCGAACGGATGTCGATCACCTTGACCTTGCCGTCGATGATGTCCTTGCGGGCGCCCAGTACGCGCTTTTCGATCTCCGGGGTGATCAGCTTGCGGTTGCTGGCGTCCAGCGCCCAATCGACGCCGCCTTCCTTGAGGCCCTTGGCGGTGACGCCGGCCTTCCAGGTGCCGTTCTTCACCTGGGTAAACGAGTCGTAGACGGCATTGTCCACGCGCTTGACCATCGAGGTAAGAATCGAGCCTGGATACAGCGCGTTCTGGTTCGAATCGACACCGATCGCCAGCTTGCCTTTTTCCTTGGCCGTTTGCAGCGTGCCCATGCCCGAACCGCCGGCCACGGCGAATACCACGTCCACGCCGCGGTCGAACTGCGAGCGCGCCAGTTCGCCGCCCTTGGCCGGATCGTTCCAGGCGGCGGCGGTGGTGCCCACCATGTTGGAGAACACGTCGATCTTCGGATTGACGGCCTTGGCGCCCTGCGTGTAGCCGCAGGCGAAGGTGCGGATCAGCGGAATGTCGATGCCGCCGATGAAGCCGAGCTTTTTCGACTTCGACGCCATGGCGCCAGCCACACCAACCAGGTACGAACCTTCTTCTTCTTTAAACGTGATCGAGTTGACGTTGGCGCCTTGCGCCACGCCGTCGATCAGCACGAAGCGCACCTTCGGGAATTCCTTGGCGACCTTCTGTACGGCGGCCTGCTGGGCGAAGCCGATCGAAGCGATCAGGTCCAGGTTCTTGCGGGCCAGGCCACGCAGCACCTGTTCGGCCTGGGTGTCGCTGGAGGCTTGCACCTCGATGAAATTGATACCGGTTTCCTGCTTGAAGCGCGAGGCGCCTTCGAATGCGGATTGGTTGAACGATTTGTCGAACTTGCCGCCGGCGTCATACACGACGGCCAGTTTTGGGGCCGCTGCGGACGCGCTGGCAGCGACCAACACGGCTGCAACCGTCAAACTAAGTTGTTTAAGTTTCATGAATAGGCTCCTGGAAGAACGATATTGTATATTTTTATTGGACGAAACATGTACTTTGGCCGCGTTTTCTCGCATCGACTGCCTGATTTTTAAGCAATTGCCCCATTTCAGGGCCCGCTGCGTGAAACCATCACTAGCATTTGCACGTGTCGCACCGCAGCAACGTTGCAAACCAAATAAAATATTTTTTCACTGTTGCGTTTTCATGCACACCGGCCCGATTTCACACGGCGCCTTGCGCAGCTTGCCTTCTTCAATTTCTCCGACGCCACCGCGTTTTCACTCTGCAACGCAGCAAACATGCCGTTCGCGACTATTTTTTAAGCAGCCTACAACTATGCATCAGTCTTGATATGTACGACAAATTCGTTTTTGCTTGGCTATTTATATCGATTAGCTATTAATCAAGCTGGGGAAAATCCCGGTTTGCGGCGCTTTTTGCCCGTGCTAGCATCGCATCCAGCGTTTTCCACATAACCATATAAACAATATCCGGGAGCAGTATCCATGAGCACACATCGTTTCGTCTTGCGGTCCGCCGTACCATCGCTGATCGCCCTGGCCGTGGCCAGCGCCTTCCCGCTGTCGTCGGCCCTGGCCGCCGAAGCGGCGGCAGTCGCTGCAGCCGTGGCAGAGCAGGGGACGGAACAGGACGCCGGCGCCGCCGGCACCGCTGCCCCGGCCACCCGCAACCAGCTCGAAACCGTGATCGTGACCGCCCAGCGCCGCGCCGAGAACATCCGCGACGTGCCGATGTCGATCGCTACCGTCAAGGGCGACAAGCTCGATGTGCTCACCTCCGGCGCCGCCGACATCCGCTTCCTGTCCGGCCGCACACCGTCGGTCAGCATCGAATCGGACTACGGCCGCACCTTCCCGCGCTTTTACATCCGTGGCCTCGGCAACACCGACTTCGACCTGAACGCCTCGCAGCCGGTCGGCCTGGTGATGGACGACATCGTGATGGAAAACGCCATGCTCAAGGGCTTCCCGGTGTTCGACGTGGACCAGGTGGAAGTGCTGCGTGGCCCGCAGGGCACGCTGTTCGGCCGTAACTCCCCGGCCGGCGTGATCAAGTTCGACTCGGCCAAGCCGGTCTTCAAGACCGAAGGCTATCTGCAACTGGGCATCGGCAGCTTCTCGGCCAAGACCGCCGAAGGCGTGTTCAACATGCCGGTCAGCGATACCGTGGCGCTGCGCTTCTCGGGCACCAGCCAGCACCGCGACAACCGCGTGCACAACACCAACCCCACCGCCGGCAAGGGCACCCAGGACTTCGAAGGCTATGGCGACCAGGCATTCCGCCTGCAGGCGCTGGTGCAGCCGAACAAGGACTTCTCGGCCCTGTTCAACGTCCACGCCCGCAACTACCACGGCAACGCCGCACTGTTCCGCGCCAATATCATCAAGAAGGGCACCAACGACCTGGTGGACGGCTTCGACTACGGTTCGTACGCCAGCGACGGCATCAACCAGCAGGACCTGGAAACCAAGGGCGGCAGCATGCGCCTGAAGTACACCACCGGCGACATCACGCTGCACTCGATCACAGGCTACGAAAAGCTCGAGTTCTACAGCCGCGCCGACGTCGATGGCGGCTATGGCGCTGCCTTCGCGCCGCCGTCGGGCCCCGGCTACATCCCGTTCCCGGTGGAGACCGCCGACGTGCTGCCGAACCACCGCCAGTTCTCGCAGGAGTTCCGCGCCGAGTCGAACTACCGCGGCCCGCTGCAGTGGATCGCCGGCCTGTTCTACTTCGACGAGAGCATCCAGATCGACAGCATCAGCTTCAACAGCTTCGCGCCCGGCAATCCGCAGAACGCCAACTACGCGGTGCAATTCCAGGACACCAAGTCGTACGCGGCCTTCGGCTCGCTCAACTACACGGTATCGGACCAGTTCAAGGTACGCGGCGGTGTGCGCTACACCAACGACAAGAAGGACTTCCGTGCCTCGCGCGTGCAGACCGACGGCCGCACCGACTTCAACCTGGACGACACCTCGCACAACGTGAGCTGGGATTTGAGCGGTACCTATGAACTGAGCAAGACCACCAACCTGTTCGGCCGCGTGGCCACCGGCTACCGCGCACCGTCGATGCAGGGCCGACTCGACGACCTGACCAGCCGTCCATCGTTTGCCGGCGCCGAAAAAGCCGTGTCGTACGAATTGGGCGTCAAGCAGGACCTGTTCGATCGCCGCGCGCGCCTGAGCGCTTCTGTGTTCAACTACCGCATGAAGAACAAGCAGCTCACCGCCGGCAATGGCACGATCAATATGAACCAGTTGATCAACGCCGACAAGGTGACCGGGCAGGGCATCGAGCTGGACTTCCAGGCCAACCTCAGCGACGAATTCAGCATGACCGCTGGCTACAGCTACAACGACACCGAGATCAAGGACAGGAACCTGTTCGTTCAGCATTGCGGCAACAACGCCAACAGCGCGCCAGGCTCGAACGGTTCGAGCGGCTGTACGCCGACCAACGCCAGCCCGCGTCCCGGCTACTCGAGCATCAACGGCAACCCGCTGCCGCGCGCGCCGAAAAACCAGCTGAACTTCACGCTCAAGTACAGCACCGAGATCGGCAACGGCGAGTTCTACGCCATGACCGACTGGGCCTACCGCACCAGCTACAACTTCTTCCTGTACGAAGCACCTGAGTACACGGCCAAGAAGTTGACCGAAGGCGGCGTGCGCGCGGCCTACAAGTGGGGCAACGGCAAGTACGAAGTGGCAGCGTTCGGCCGCAACATCACCGACCGCCAGGTGATCCTCGGTGCGATCGACTTCGACAACCTGACCGGCATCATGAACGAACCGCGCACCTGGGGCGGTACCTTCAAGGTCAATTTTTAATATCCGGTAAATTGACTACCCCGCGCACTGCGAAGTGCGCGGGGTTTTTTACTTTTGGAGGGGCTTTGTTGAACCATACCGTCAATCTGTGGCCGCTGCTGGGCGTGGCCGTGATCATCGTGGGCTTTGCCTTGCGCGCCCATCCCGTGCTGGTGGTGGTCGCCGCCTGTTTCGTGACCGGCTTTGCCGCCGCCATGGACGTGCCCACCCTGCTGGCCACGCTGGGCGCGGCGTTTATCAAAACCCGCAACCTGCCATTGATCCTGCTGCTGCCGCTGGCCGCCATCGGCCTGCTCGAGCGCTACGGCCTGAAGGAGCATGCGCAGGCGTCGATCGCCCGCATCAAGTCGGCCACCACCGGGCGCCTGCTGATCGTCTATCTCGCCATCCGCGAAGTGAGCGCCGCCTTTGGACTGACCAGCATCGGCGGCCACCCGAACATGGTGCGCCCGCTGATCGCGCCGATGGCCGAAGGCGCGGCCGAGGTACGCTACCCCAAGCTGCCCGATACCCTGCGCCACCGTATCCGCGCCATGTCCGCCGCCACCGACAACGTCGGCCTGTTCTTCGGCGAGGACGTGTTTGTCGCCTTCGGCGCCATCGTGCTGATGCAGACTTTCCTGCTCGGCGAGGGCCTGAACGTCGATCCGCTGCACATCGCGCTGTGGGGCATTCCGACGGCGGTTACCGCCTTCATCATTCACGCATGGCGGCTGCACCGGTTCGACGCCCAGATTGCACGCACCATGAAACGGATGGCGCCATGATCATCCGCCTCGACTATTTCTACTATGTGCTGGGCGCGATGCTGCTGGCGATTGCCGTGATGACGCTGCGCGACCGCCACAATCCGAAGCGGTATTCGAGCGCGCTGTTCTGGGGGCTGTACGCGGTGGTGTATTTGGCCGGCGAAGAACTGCCACCCATGGCTGCCGGTGCGCTGATGGTGGTGATGGCGCTGCTCGCCGGCTTCGGCGGCGTGGCGCTGGGCCGCCATGGCGAACGCACGCCGCAGGAACGGCAAAGCAGCGCTGCGCGGCTCGGTCACAAGCTGCTGCTGCCCGCGCTGGCCATCCCGTTTGTGACCATGATCGGTTCCACACTATTAAAGGATGTGCAATTCGACGGCCGGTTCCTGCTCGACCAGAAGAACCTGACCCTGGCGAGCCTGGGCTGCGGTTCGCTGATTGCCGTCGCCATCGCCTGCGCGCTCACCCGCGCCACGCCGGTGCAGGCGCTGCGCGAATCGCGGCGGCTGGTCGACCACCTGGGCTGGGCCGTGGTGCTGCCTCACATGCTGGCGGTACTGGGCCTGCTGTTTTCCGAGGCGGGCATGGGCAAGGCAGTGGCGCACGTGGTCACGTCGTACATCGACATGGACCTGAAGCTGGTGGCGGTGGCCGTGTACTGCCTGGGCATGGCGCTGTTTACCATCATCATGGGGAACGGCTTTGCGGCCTTCCCGGTGATCGCGGGCGGCGTCGGGGTGCCGGTGCTGGTCGGTGTGTTCGACGCCAATCCGGCGGTGATGGCGGCAATCGGCATGTTCAGCGCCTACTGCGGCACGCTCATGACGCCGATGGCGGCCAACTTCAATATCGTGCCGGCCGCGCTGCTCGAACTGCCCGACAAGAACGCCGTGATCAAGGCGCAGGTGGCCACCGCAGTGCCGGTATTACTGGCCAATATCGCGCTGCTGTACTTTTTGATGAATTTGTAACGGTCATGCCGGGCAACGACAATTGGAGTAGAGTAGCGTCCTGGTAGGAGGTAGGAGGTAACCAATATGCCAATGCGAAAAATCATCCTGTTGACGGGCTTCGAGCCGTTCAACCAGGAGACCATCAACCCATCGTGGGAAGCCGTACGTGCCTTGCAGGGCTGGAGCGAGGGCGACTTCATCGTCCACGCGCGTCAGCTGCCGTGCGTATTCGGCCAGGCCAACAAGGTGCTGCACCACGCGGTGGAAGAGCTGCAGCCATGCATGGTGATCGCGGTGGGGCAGGCGGGCGGCCGCGTCGATCTGTCGATCGAACGCGTCGCCATTAACATCGACGACGCCCCGATTACCGACAACGTGCAGCGCCAGATCATCGATCAACCGGTGGTGTATGGCGCGCCGGCCGCCTACTTTTCCACCTTGCCGATCAAGGCCATCGTCCACGCGCTGCGCGAGGCGGGGCTGCCGGCATCGGTGTCGCAAACCGCCGGCACCTTCGTGTGCAATCACGTGTTCTATGGCCTGATGCACCAGGCGCGCGACTGGGGCACCACCATGCGCGCCGGCTTTATACATATTCCGTACCTGCCGCAGCAGGCCGCCGCCCATCCGGGCACTGCCAGCATGCGGCTCGACGACATGGTGGAAGGCTTGCGCATCGCGATCCGCACCACGCTCGCCCACACGGTCGATGTGCGCGAGTCGGGCGGCGTCACTCACTGATGTCGGTGCGGGCCGGTGGGTTGAGAATGTTGAGGAAGGCGCGTACCACGGGCGCGTCGTCCAGCGCGGTGTAGGTAATGTAAAGATTGGCCGATGGCGGGTTGGTGCGGATCGGTACGAACACCACGCCGGGCCAGCCGATGCGGCTGGTAGTTTCGGGCAGTAGCGTCACGCCCAGGCCCGCGCCCACCATCGCCAGCAGGGTTTGCGGCTCGGTCGCTTCCTGGAAAATCGTCGGCTGGAAGCCGGCATCCACGCAGCACTGGATCAAATAGCGCGGGAACGACGACTTGTCGAGCGCCAGCGTGAGCATCGGTTCGTTGGCGATGTCGATCAACTCGATGGCGTCGGCCTTGGCCAGCGGGTGGTGCTCGTTGATCGCCACGCACACATCCTCCTTGAAGCACAGTTCCTGGCGCAGGTGGTCCTGGCGCAGCAGATCTTCGTCGATGCGCGGCTCGCGCCAGAATCCCACGTCTACCTGCTTGGCGCGCAGCGCTTCGTATTGCAGGGTGGGGCCCAGTTCGTGGATGGTCCAGGTCACGCGCGGGAACTTGGTCTGGAATTCCTCTAGCAGGCTGGGGATCGGCCCCCACATGGCCGAACCGACGATGCCCACGCGCAGCCGGCCGACTTCGCCGCGATCGATCTGGCGGATGGTGTCGATGGTCATGCGCATGCGGCCCAGCAGGTCGGAGGCCTCGCTCATGAGCGCCTTGCCGGCCACGGTGAGCTCGAACGTGCGCGTGGTGCGGGCGAACAGCTTCACACCGAGTTCGCTCTCGAGCTTCATGATCTGCTGGCTGAGCGGCGGCTGCGATATGTGCAGCCGCTCGGCCGCCCGGCTGAAACTCTTCTCTTCTGCGACGGCGAGGAAGTACTTCAGTTGTTTCAGGTCGATGGACATGTGCGCTAGTGTATCAGGCGGTGAGCATCGCCACCGCCAGCGCGGCGCCGCAGCGCGCATTGTTTTTCACCAGCGCGATATTGGTCACCAGGCTGCGGCCCTCGGTCAGCGCCTTGATGCGCGCGAGCAGGAACGGCGTGACGTTCTTGCCGGTCACGCCTTGATCATCCGCTTCGCCAAGCGCCTGCAGCGTGATGGCGTCGATCTCTTCTTTCGGCATTGCCTCGCTGGCCGGCACCGGGTTGCTGACCACCACGCCGCCCTTCAGGCCCAGTGCCCACTTGGTGCGGATGAAGCCTGCCTGGTCGGCCGGGGTGTCGAGCTGGAAGTCGGCATTGAAGCCGCTCTCGCGGGTGAAGAACGCCGGGAAGCCGCGCTGGCCCACGCTCACCACCGGCACGCCGTGGGTTTCCAGGTATTCGAGCGTCAAGCCGATGTCGAGGATCGATTTCACGCCTGCGCACACCACGGCCACCGACGTCTGCGCCAGTTCCTGCAGGTCGGCCGAGATGTCGAAACTGGTCTCGGCGCCACGGTGCACGCCGCCGATGCCGCCGGTGACAAACACGGAAATGCCGGCCAGTTCGGCGCAGATCATGGTGGCGGCCACGGTGGTGGCGCCCAGCTTCGACTGCGACAGCACGAACGGCAGGTCGCGGCGGCTCACTTTCATGGCGTCGGGCGAGGTGCCGAGCAGCTCCAACTGTTCATCGGAGAGGCCGATGCAGATCTTGCCGCCGATGATGGCGATGGTGGCCGGCACGGCGCCGCCGTCGCGGATGATCTGTTCCACTTCACGCGCCATCTGCACGTTTTGCGGGTAAGGCATGCCGTGCGAGATGATGGTCGATTCCAGCGCGACGATGGCTTTGCCGGCAGCGCGGGCGGCGGCAACTTCGGGGGAAAACAGCAGGTATTGTTGCATGATCGTTCCTTGTTCAATTGTTGGTATAGAGCGGCGCGGCATGGCCGGGGTCGTGCGCCGCATCGGTATCGGAGATGTTGCCGAGCAGGCCGGCATCGGGCAGCGGCGCCACGGTGCTGGCGCTTTGCACGGTGACGGCGGCCAGTGCCAGGCCACGCCGGCAGGCCAGGGTCAGGTCGGCACTGTCTTGTTCCTGCACCAGCGACCAGCAGACGGCGGCGGAGAAGGCATCGCCGGCGCCGGTCACATCGACCACTCTTACCTGGTGCGCGGCCAGCCACACCAGCTGGCCGGCGCGGGTGTGGAACACGCCCTGGCTGCCGCAGGTGACGATGACGTCGCGCGCGCCGCGTTGCTGCACCTCGGCGCAGGCGGTGCGCACGTCGGCTTCGGTGGGGAGCGGGCGGCCGGCCAGGGTTTCGAGTTCGGCGCGGTTGAGGATCAGCAGGCGCACGCCGTGCAGGTCGTGCGGCAGGCGCGCCATCTTGGGCTGCGAGACGGCGACAAGCACCAGCGGTGCGCCAGCGGCGTCGGCACGGGCGCTGTCGATCAGCGCGGCCACCGTGTCGCGCGGCAGGTTCAGGTCCGCGACCGTGAGCGCGGCGGCGGCGCGTTGCGGCGCGCGGCTGGCCAGAAATTCGGGCGTCAGCTGGTCGTACAGCGCCATGTCGGCCAGCGCCACGTGCAGTTCGCCCTCGGCGTCGAGGATGGCGGTATAGGTGCCGCTGGCGGTGCCGGTCAACACCAGGCTGCCGCGCGTGTCGATGCCGGCCGCCTGCGCGTGCTCTTGCAGCGCGCGCCCGGCGCCGTCGTCGCCGAGGGCGGTCAGCAGCGCCACCGGGGTGTGCAGGCGTGCCAGGTTCTCGGCGATATTGCGCGCCACGCCACCGTAGGTTTCCGACGCGGTGGCAGGATTGGAGGTGCCGGCCTGCAGCGGGGCGATGGTGCGCAGCTTGCGGTCCACGTTGGCCGCGCCGATGCACACGACCGGGCGCAGCTCGCGCGGCGCCGGCAGCACGTAGGCGCGGCCGAGCAGGCGCCGTTCGCGGATCAGGCTGGCGATATGGCCGGCCACTGCCGAGCGCGACAGGCCAAGGTCTGCCGCCAGGTCCTGCTGCGAGATGAAGGGATTGGCGTGGATCAGCTGGTACAGCTGTTCCTTTTTCGAGAGTTCGGTCACAAGGGCTGGTCTGTATTAAACATTTGTCTGCGATAGTAAACAAATGTCTGAAGGCGGTCAACCGCTATCAGTAGCTTGCGCCAGCGAAGTTTCGGATGATTTATAATACTAGCCCATTTATATGCCCCAAGTATAAATGGACAAGAAAAATGGTATTTGCCATACATAATGGGGATGAGGCATCATGTCGCATCTCCATGCTCGTCCAATGGCCGTCTCTCGGCGCGACCCGATCGGCCCATCCCAAGAACAACAGAGGAAAATCATGTTCAGCAACTCCCCATTCCAGGCCGCCGAAATCGTCCGTGCCCGCATTCCTGCAGACTTCAAGCCACGCGTGGCGATGATCCTCGGCTCCGGCCTGGGCGTGCTGGCCGAGCAGATGACCGACGCGGTCACCATCAGCTTCAACGAGCTGCCGGGCTTCCCGATCAGCACCGTGCACGGCCACGCCGGCGAACTGGTGGTGGGCACGCTGGCGGGCGTGCAGGTGGTGTGCATGAAGGGCCGCGGCCACGTGTACGAGGGCTATGGCCTGGGCGTGATGACCAGCGCCGTGCGCACCATGAAGCTGCTGGGCTGCGAAATGCTGTTCGTGACCAATGCTGCCGGGTCGCTGCGCACCGAAGTCGATGCCGGCTCGCTGGTGGCGCTCACCGACCATATCAACTACCTGCCGGGCACCCCGATGATGGGTCCCAACGACGAGCGTTTCGGTCCGCGCTTCTTCAGCATGGCCAACGCATACGACGCCGACCTGCGCGCGCTGCTGCACGCGTCGGCCAAGGAAAAGAACGTGCCGCTGCACGAAGGCGTGTACATCGCCTACGCCGGCCCCAACTTCGAAACCCCGGCCGAAATCCGCGCCTTCAAGACGCTGGGTGCCGACGTGGTCGGCATGTCGGTGGTGCCTGAAGTGGTGTCGGCCCGTCATTGCGGCCTGAAAGTGGTGGGCGTGTCCGCCATCACCAACCTGGCAGAGGGCCTGTCGCCGTTCCCGCTGTCGCACGAGCAAACGCTGAAATACGCAGCCGTTGCCGCCACATCGCTGATCGAAGTGATTTTGGCCTTCCTGGCCAACGTGGGCAAAACCCCGCAAGCGTAAGTAATACCCGAAGGGGCGGCTGGTCCGCCCTTTTTTGCTTTTGAAGGAGCACACCATGAAACGCGCATTTATCCTCCTGCTTGATTCCTTCGGCCTCGGCGCCACGCCCGACGCGGACAAGTACAACGATGTCGGCGTCAACACCTTCGGCCATATCGCCGACTGGGCCGCCAAGGCTGGCACGCCGATGCAATTGCCGGTGATGGAAAAACTGGGGTTGGCCGCGGCCGCCCATGCCGCCAGCGGCGAGTGGGCCCAGGGCTTCAGTCAACGTGACGGTTTCACCGCCGCCTGGGGCGCCGCGCGCGAGCGCTCCACCGGCAAGGATACCCAGTCCGGCCACTGGGAGATCGCCGGCGTGCCGGTGGAATTCGACTGGGGCTACTTCCCGAAAACGGTGCCGTCGTTCCCGGCGGAGCTCACGCAAAAGCTGCAGGATCTGACTGGCGTGCCGGGTTTTCTCGGCGACTGCCACGCGTCGGGCACGGAAATCATCAACAAGCATGGCGATGAACACGTCGCCACCGGCAAGCCGATCATCTATACCTCGGCCGACTCGGTGCTGCAGATCGCCGCGCATGAAGAATCGTTCGGCCTCGAGCGCCTGTACGAAGTGTGCGAGATCGCCTTCAAGCTGGTGGAGCCGTACAACATCGGCCGCGTGATCGCGCGTCCGTTCACTGGCGCCAACGGCAATTACACCCGCACCACCAATCGCCACGACTACGCGGTCGCGCCGCCGGCGCCCACCTTGCTCGACCACGTGAAGAACGATGGCGGCGAAGTGATCGCGCTCGGCAAGATCAGCGACATCTTCGCCACGCAAGGCGTGTCGCGCGTGGTCAAGGGCAAGGACAATATGGCGCTGTTCGACGCGCTGCTGAAAGTCCAGGACGAGGCGGGCGACAAGTCGCTCACGTTCGTCAATTTCGTCGACTTCGACCAGGCCTTCGGCCACCGCCGCGACGTCACCGGCTATTCGAACGCGCTGCATGAAATGGATGCGCGCCTGCCCGAGTTCCTCGCCCGCATGCAGGAAGGCGACGTGGCCGTGATCACCGCCGACCATGGTTGCGATCCGACCTGGCCCGGCTCCGACCACACGCGCGAACACATTCCGATGATCTTCTTCGGCCCTGGCGTAATACCGCAGCAGCTGCCGATCTCGGAATCGTTCTCCGACATCGGCCAGACCCTCGCGCACCACCTGGGCGTGCCACCACTTTCCAACGGAAACAACCTGTTATGAGCCAAGACTTGCACCTCGCTGATTTCAAGCGTAACGAAGCCGTCCCGCTGGACCTGGGCTGGATCAACCACATCCACATCAACAAGAGCGCGGCCGACCGCCGCGCCGCCAGTCTGGCCAACCGCCGCACGGTGAAAAAGGAATACCAGGCCGCGTGGCTGGTCAAGGCCATCGGCCTGATCGACCTGACCACGCTGTCCGGCGACGATACCCCGGGCCGCGTGGAGCGCCTGTGTCGCAAGGCCATGCGTCCGCTGCGCGCCGACCTGGTCGAGGCGCTGGGCCTGTCCGATTACCCGCTCACCACCGGCGCCGTGTGCGTGTACCACGAGATGATCAAGCCGGCGGGTGAAGTGCTGCAAGGCCGCCTGCCGATCGCCGCCGTCTCCACCGGTTTCCCCGCTGGTCTGACCAGCCTGGAAACCAAGGTGCGCGAGATCGAACTGTCGGTGGCTGCCGGCGCCTCCGAGATCGATATCGTCATCACGCGTCAGCACGTGCTGACCGGTAACTGGCAGGCGCTGTACGACGAGATGCTGGCCTACCGCCAGGCGTGCGGCGACGCCCACGTGAAAGCCATCCTGGCCACCGGCGAACTGGTGACGCTGGAAAACGTGGCCAAGGCGTCGTGGGTGTGCATGATGGCCGGTGCGGACTTCATCAAGACGTCCACCGGCAAGGAACCTGTGAATGCCACGATACCCGTGTCGCTGACGATGGTGCGCGCGATCCGCGACTACCACGAGCAGACCGGTTTTAAAATTGGCTACAAGCCGGCGGGCGGCGTGGGCACGGCCAAGGCGGCCCTGCAATACCTGACGCTGATGAAGGAAGAACTGGGCAACGAGTGGCTCGAGCCGCACCTGTTCCGCATCGGTGCTTCGAGCCTGCTGACCGACATCGAACGCCAGCTCGAGCACTACGTGACCGGCAGCTATTCGGCTGCACACCGCCACGCCCAACCATAAACGCAGTTTCAATGCACGGACACGTCATGCCATCAATTAAAGAGATCCTCAACACCATGGAATACGGCCCAGCACCCGAAAGCCAGAAAGAAGCGCAAGCGTGGCTGGAGCAGCACGGCCGCACCTTCGGCCTGTTCATCGACAACGCCTGGACCGATGCAGGTGAACTGTTCGCCTCCACCAACCCGGCCGACGGCTCCAAACTGGCCGACCTCACGCAAGCGACCGGCGACGACGTCGACCGCGCCGTGGCCGCCGCGCGCCGCGCGCAGCCGGGCTGGCAGGCACTGGGCGGCCATGGCCGCGCCAAGGTGCTGTACGCGATCGCACGCCTGCTGCAAAAGCATGCGCGCCTGTTCGCGGTGCTGGAAACGCTGGACAACGGCAAAACCATCCGTGAAACCCGCGACGTCGATCTGCCGCTGGCCGCCCGTCACTTCTACTACCACGCCGGCTGGGCGCAACTGCAGGCCGAAGAATTTGCCGACTACCGCGCCGTGGGCGTGGTGGGCCAGATCGTGCCGTGGAATTTCCCGCTGCTGATGCTGTCGTGGAAAATCGCGCCGGCGCTGGCCGCCGGTAACACCGTCGTGTTCAAACCGGCCGAATTCACGTCGCTCACTGCCATGCTGTTTGCCGAGATCTGCGTGCAGGCCGGCGTGCCGGCCGGCGTGGTCAACATCGTCACCGGCGACGGCGCCGTGGGCGAAGCCATCGTCAACCACGCCGGCATCGACAAGCTGGCCTTTACCGGCTCCACCGAAGTCGGTCGCCAGATCCGCATTGCCACTGCCGGCAGCGGCAAGAAGCTCTCCTTGGAACTGGGCGGCAAGTCGCCGTTCATCGTGTTTGAAGACGCCGACCTGGACGCGGCTGTCGAAGGCCTGGTCGATTCGATCTGGTTCAACCAGGGGCAGGTGTGCTGCGCCGGTTCGCGCCTGCTGGTGCAGGAATCGGTCGAAGCCAAATTCCTGGCCAAGCTGCGCACGCGCATGGATAAACTCACGCTCGGTGCGCCGCTCGAGAAATCGATCGACGTGGGTGCGCTGGTCGATCCGATCCAGCAGCAGCGCATCACCGAGCTGGTGGAATCGGCCCGCGCCGAAGGCTGCACCGTGTACCAGCCGGCGTGCGAGATTCCCGTCGATGGCGCCTGGTTCCCACCGACGCTGATCACCGGCGCCTCGACGTCGGCTGCCGTGGCCCAGGCTGAAATCTTCGGACCGGTGCTGGTTGCCATGAGCTTCCGTACCCCGCCGGAGGCGGTACAACTGGCCAACAACACCGTGTACGGCCTGGCCGCGTGCGTGTGGACCGAGAACATCTCGCTGGCGCTGGACGTGGCGCCGCAGATCAAGGCTGGCGTGGTGTGGATTAACACTGCCAACCAGTTCGACGCCGCGTGCGGCTTCGGCGGCTACCGCGAATCGGGCTTCGGCCGTGAAGGCGGCCGCGAAGGCATGTACGAATATCTGACCGCGCTGTCGGAAGATGCGCGCCCGGCCGCGCCGGTGCTGTCCGCGCCGGCCAAGACCAGGGCGCCGGCGCCGGTTGCAGCCGGTGGCGCGTTTGCCATCGACCGCACCGCCAAGATGTACATCGGCGGCAAGCAGGCGCGCCCCGACGGCGCCTACAGCCGCGCAGTCCACGGTGCCGATGGCGCCTTCATCGCCGAAGTGGGCGAGGGCAGCCGCAAGGACATCCGCAACGCGGTGGAAGCGGCCCATAAAGCCGGCGGCTGGTCGAAAGCGACCGCCCATAACCGCGCCCAGGTGCTGTACTACATCGCTGAAAACCTGGCCGCGCGCGGCGAGGAATTCGCCGCGCGCATCAGCGCCATGACCGGCGCCTCGAGCGCCAGCGCCGAGAAGGAAGTGCAGGCCTCGATCGAGCGCCTGTTCTACTACGCAGCGTACGCCGACAAGTACGACGGCCTGGCGCACCAGCCGCCGATGCACGGCGTGACCGTGGCGCTGAACGAACCGGTCGGCGTGATCGGCATCGTGTGCCCGAACGAGGCGCCGCTGCTGGGACTGATCTCGCTGGTGGCCCCGGCCATCGCGCTGGGCAACCGCGTGGTGGTGGTGCCGTCCGAAGCGCATCCGCTCTCGGCCACCGATCTGTACCAGGTGTTCGATACGTCGGACCTGCCCGGCGGCGTGGTGAACATCGTCACCGGCAGCGCCGACGAACTGGCGCGCACGCTGGCCACGCACAGCGACATCGACGCCGTGTGGCGCCACGACGGCTCGGCTGCCGGTTGCGCAGAAGTGGAGCGCCTGTCGGCCGCCTCGCTCAAGCGCACCTGGGTGGGCGGCGCCAAGGGCCGCGACTGGTACAGCACGGCGCAAGCCGGCGGCCGCGCGGTACTGGCGCATGCGTCGCAAGTCAAGAACGTGTGGATTCCTTACGGCGTTTGACGGGCGTGATGTTCCAATGACCCACACCGTTTAATCCGTCGTCCTCGCGAACGCGGGGACGACGGGGTTTCAGGGCCGGCGCTTCTTTTTGAAGCCGCCGGCCCGTATCGCTTTTAACCCAATATTTTCGAGCGGAGAATCGCATGTTCCTACCCCAAGAGATCATACGCAAGAAGCGTGACGGCGGCATCCTGTCGGCCGAGGAGATCCAGTTCTTCGTCGGTGGCATTACCACCAAGAGCATCACCGAAGGCCAGATCGCCGCACTGGCGATGGCCGTGTATTTCAACGACATGACCATGGACGAACGCGTGGCCTTTACGCTGGCCATGCGCGACTCGGGCGAAGTGCTGGACTGGCGTTCGCTCGACCTGCCAGGTCCGGTAGTGGACAAGCATTCGACCGGCGGCGTCGGTGACGTGGTCTCGCTGCTGCTGGGGCCCATGATTGCCGCGTGCGGCGGCTTCGTGCCGATGATCTCGGGCCGTGGCCTCGGTCATACCGGCGGCACGCTCGACAAGTTCGATTCGATCCCCGGCTACAGCACGGTGCCGGACAACGCCTTGTTCCGCAGGGTCGTGAAAGAAGTGGGCGTGGCCATCATCGGCCAGACCGCCTCGCTGGCGCCGTCCGACAAGATTTTCTACGGTGTGCGCGATGTCACCGCCACCGTGGAATCGGTGGCCATGATCACCGGCTCGATCCTGTCGAAAAAACTGTCGGCCGGCCTCGATGCGCTGGTGATGGACGTGAAGACCGGCACCGGCGCCTTCATGCCCACCTACGAAAAATCGGTGGAGCTGGCCGAGAGCATCGTCCAGGTGGGTAACGGCGCGGGCATGACCACGTCCGCCATCCTGACCGACATGAACGAATCGCTGGCGCCGTACGCCGGCAATGCAGTGGAAGTGCGCGGCGCGATCGACTACCTGACCGGTAAATCGCGTCCCGCGCGCCTGCACGAAGTGACAATGGCGCTGTGCGCCGAGATGCTGGTGCTGGGCAAGCTGGCCGCCACCGCAGACGAAGCGCGCGCCAAGCTGCAAGCGTCGCTCGACAGCGGCGAAGCGGCCGAACGCTTTGCGCGCATGGTGACGGCGCTGGGCGGCCCGGCCGACCTGATGGACAACCCGGACAAGTACCTGGAACGTTCGCCGGTCATCGTGCCGGCGCCGGCACTGGTCTCCGGTTACGCAGCGACCACCAACTGCCGCGAGATCGGCCTGGCCGTGGTATCGCTGGGCGGCGGGCGCCGCCGCGCGGCCGATCCGATCGACTTCGCGGTCGGCCTGACCGGCCTGGCGGGCCTGGGCGACAAGATCGAAGCCGGCCAGCCGCTGGCGATGGTCCACGCCCGCACGCAGGAAGCGGCCGAGCAGGCGATCCGCGAAATCCAGGCAGCGTACCAGATCAGCGAGACGGCACCGGCCGCCAACCCGGTCGTGTATCGCACCATCCGCCCATAACCTCAACGCCAACCCGTAACCGCCAATCCGTCATTCCCGCGAAAGCGGGAATCCATAGACCGTATGCTTCGTAGAAAACAATGGCGACGCGACTCACAGGCTCCATGGATTCCCGCCTGCGCGGGAATGACGGTTCACAGGATAACCAAATGAACAAACAAGAACTGATCGCCGAAGCCACCGCCGCGCGCCTGAAGGCTTATACGCCGTACTCCAACTTCAAGGTCGGTGCCGCGCTGCAAACCCGCGACGGCAAGGTTTTCCACGGCTGTAACGTGGAAAACGCCGCCTATGGCCTGTGCAACTGCGCCGAGCGCACGGCGTTCTTCAGCGCCTTCGCCCACGGCTACCAGCCCGGCGACTTCGACCAGCTGGTCGTGATCGGCGAGACCGACGGCCCGATCGCCCCCTGCGGCGCATGTCGCCAGGTGATCCTGGAGCTGGGCGGCGACGAGTTGCCGGTGCTGCTCACCAATCTCAAGGGCGACATTTTTGAGACCACGGCGGCCGAACAGCTGCCCAACGGGTTCGGCCGCGCCGACCTGAAGAAGTAAGTCCTTGGTCTTCAAGAAGACAATCGATGTCCAGGCCGCCGTTGCCATTGCGGCGGCCGAGGCCATCGCGGCCAAGACCCAGGGCACGTTCGGTGTTGGTGGCCTGATGCTCGACCAGCACGGCAACGTGCTCAAGTCGCTGCACAACAACGTCGTTTTGCACGGCCTGGTGTTCGATCCCACCGCGCACGGCGAACGCCAGCTGATCGACTGGTACTACGCCGAACGGGCCCGGGGCCGCGCGCTACCGCCGCCCGAAGACATTACCATCGTCACCACGCTCGACCCGTGCTGCATGTGCAGCGGCGCGATCCTGGCCGGCGGCTTCAACGTGGTGGCAGCTGCGCCCGACCGCATCGCCGGCATCAATTACGATGAGGCGGCTGTGTTCGAAGCGCTGCCGGCAGGCTTGCGCGCACAGGCGCAGCGCAGCTTCAGCTACCCGGCGGTGCTGGGCGCGTCGCTGTATGCGCGCGCCGGCGCCGGCGCCACGCCGCGCTCGTTCTTCATCGGCAAAACCATTGCGGAAGCCACCCAGGCGCTGTGCGCGCTGGCGTTCGAAGCCACCTCGCGCGAAGTGGTGGCGCTGTTCGGTGCCGACCGCGCGCGCGCACAGCTGCGCGACCCGGCCACGCTGGCGCCCGACCACCGCATCGTGCGCGCGTTGAAGCAGCTGCATCCCGATGCGCTGACGCACCGCTGCGCATCGCATGCGCCTGACGCCGGCCTGGCGCCGTTCCTGTTGCAAGCCATGGCGCGGGACCAGGGCAGCGAACAGGGTAGCCATCGCGCAGCCGCAACCCAAGGCGATGCTGTGGCCCTGCTCGACGCCTTCGGTAACCTGCTGCTGTGCATGTCCGGCAAGCGTGCGCAGTCGGGCATTCGCACCGCGTTCATGGAAATCACGCGCGCCTACGCGCAGCTGCGCTACAAGCTGATGGACGGCGCCACGCCCGATGAACAGGAAGAGGTGCGGCGGTACCTGGGTCACCCGCGCGAAGGCACGTTCGTGTTTGCGCACGGACCGGACCACGGCGCCGCCAGCTTCATGGACCTCGGCGCCTGGGCCTCGACCATGGAAGGCCCGCTGCCGGACCACAACCCGCACCAGTTCCAGTACGTGACGCCGCGCATCGACCCAGCAGCCCTGGCCGCCCTGTGCGCCGCCATGCCGCCGCTGTACCGCGACGTCATCCGCCTGCACCCCGCCCAGGTCCGCGACCAGGCGCTGGTCGCTGCCCTCAAGCGCCTTTAAGTTTGCGGGTCGTAGGTGCCGATACTCCAGATATGCCCCTCCGGATCGCGGCAGGTAAATCCCCGGCCGCCGTAGTCTTCGTCCTTGATGTCCAGCAGGATCTCGGCACCTGCCTCGAGCACCCGGCTGTACACGTGGTCGGCGTCGTTGACGACCAGGTAGGTGCTTTGCGTGACCGCATGGCCGATGTCGGCCGGCTGTTTCATCAGGCGGCCGAATTCGGTGTTGAAGACGGAACTGAGCATGATCACGCCATTGCCGAACACCAGCTGGGCGTGGGCGATGGTGCCGTCGTCGTTGGGCACCACCAGTTGGGGTTCGAAGCCGAAGGTGTCGCTCAGCCATTTGATGGCGGCCGGCGCATCGCGGTAGCGCATGCAGGGCACGACATTGCACAAGGTTGGCTTGGGAATGCTGGTCATGGTTCCTCCAGTGCGGAAAGTGGAACTGTTTCGATCACCGAACGGGTAGCAAGTTCAATGACATTTCAGTATAGCCTGATGCCCATCAAGCGTATTCACATTTGCTGGAACCTGCCGGCATGGCCCCGGCTTACTTCCAGCAGCAGGGGATGGTTGCGCACCTTGAGCATTTGCCGGCCGCGCAGGTCGCGCGTGATGCCTTCGATGGCGTCCACCCGCACCAGGGTCGAGCGGTGGATGCGCCAGAATTCGTCGGGGTCGAGCTCGTCCGCCAGCTCCTTGAGCGGCTTGCGGATCAGCACTTCCGACTGGCCGGTCTGGACCCGCGTGTATTTTTCGTCGGCCTGGAAGTACAGCACCTCGCGCGTGCTGATCATGCGCAGGTTGGCGCCCACCACGGCCTGGATCCAGCGCAGGTAGTCGGGCGCTGCCGGCGCTGCGGGCGGGCGGCCTGGCTGTGCCAGCAGGGCTTGCAGCTGGCGCTCGATGTCGGTCGGCTGGCGGCCCACCAGTTGCTGCAGGCGCGCGCACGTGGTCTTCAGGCGTTCGCCGCCCACCGGTTTCATCAGGTAGTCGAGCGCGCCCTGTTCGAACGCCTCGATCGCGTACTGGTCGTACGCAGTGACGAACACCAGGTGGCAGCGCCTGAACAGCAGGCGCGCCGCTTCGATGCCGGACAGGCCGGGCATGCGGATGTCGAGGAAGACGATGTCGGGCTGGTGCTGGCCTGCCAGCGCCACGGCCTCGATGCCATTGGCCGCTTCGGCCACGATGTCGAGCGCGGGCCAGGCGTCGCGCAGCCGCGTACGCAGTTGCTCGCGCATGCCTTCTTCGTCGTCGGCGATCAGCGCGGTAGGGCGGTTCATGGCGCACCGCCGGCAAAGATATCGGGCGCGTAGGGCAGGCGGATGCTGGCGCGGGTGCCGCCGGTGAGCGGCGCCTCGATCACCAACTGGGCGCGGTTGCCGTACAGGATGCGCAACCGCTCGCGCACGTTGGCCAGCCCCAGGCCGTCGCCTGCGTGCACATTGAAGCCGATGCCGTCGTCGAGCACATCGACTTGCAGCACCTGGTTATCGACGCTGGCGCGGATGTCGATGCGTCCGCCCGCGATCTTCGGTTCCAGCCCGTGCTTGATGGCGTTTTCGATCAGGATCTGCAGCATCATCACCGGGAAGGTCGCACTTTGCATCTCGTCGGGCACATCGATCGACACGGCCAGCCGCGCGCGCATGCGCGCCTGCATGATGGCCAGATACGCGCGCGACATCTCGATCTGCCGGCCCAGGGTGCCGGCGCCGCGCGCGCGCATCTGGGGCAGCGTGGCGCGCAGGTAGTCGATCAGGTTCTGGTGGATGCGCGCGGCCTGCGGCGGATCGGTCTCGATCAACTGGCCGATCAGGGCCAGGGTGTTGAACAGGAAGTGGGGCTCCACCTGCGCCTGCAGCGCGGCCATGCGCGCTTCGACCAGGCGCCGTTCCAGGCCTTCTTCGTCGGCGTGGGTGGTGGCGTCGCGCGCTTCGAGTTCGGCGCGGCGCTTGCCGCCGGCCAGTACCTTCAGGCCCAGCGACAGCACGATGAAGGCGCCGGTCTGCTCGGGATGGCCGAACGGCGTCATGCCGAAGATCATGACCAGCAGCCAGATGATCACCAGCTTGCGCCATTCCACCTGGGCCAGCCAGTCGAAAAAGCGCCACCACAGGGTGGCGGTGATCTCGCCGATTTCGCGCACGATGTCGAGCGCGCCCTTGGCATTGCTGTAGCCGGCTGCGGTCAGCCGGCTCTTTTTCATTGCAACGGCTCCTTGATGACGCGGCCGCGCTGGCCGTCGCAGGCGCCCATCACCAGTTTTACCACGAGGAAGATGGCAAACAGGGTCAAGGCCAGCGGCAGGATGCTGACGAGGAAGGCCAGCACCAGCGCGGCGCCCAGCAGCGCCGGCCAGGACAGGCGGCGGATGGTGCGCGCACCGAAGCGCAGCGCCTGGGTGAAAGCGCGGGTGATTTCATCGACGACATTGCCGGCGTTGTGGAAAAAATTGCTCATGGTGGTCTCCCTGGTGAAGTGTTGATCAGTGTTGATGGAGTCACTGTAGCCGTGCCGGCCATCGTCCGGGCGCGGTTTCCGATCAACTGCGGTTTTGGCGGGATCAGCGGCGATTGCTCGCGACAAGTGGAACGCGACTGGTGCCGAGGAATGGATGGTGCATTGCAGAAAAAAATTATCAATTGCGAAAATTAAAGTATTCAAATTGCAATTGTGGTGATATCATCGCAATTGTTGTTGTGGATATGGAATCTAACTGATCCCGATCACAACGTTCCTCCAATTTTTAAGGATAAAGTCACCATGATGGTTCGTACCTGTGTCGCTCTTGCCGCTTCCACCCTGTTCGCAGGCGTTGCACACGCCGCGCCATTGACGGCTGACGAAATGCTCAAGCAGTTCAACGTGGTGGTGAAGGGCGATATGACCTCGACGTCGCACGTCGATGGCCGCACTTACGTCGCCGGCAACCTGCAGGGCGGCGATTATGTCCAGCACGCTTCGGATACCGCCAAGTCGGCCTATGCCGGCCTGACCGTGGGCGGCAGCGCCAGCGGCAATCTGCATGTGAACGGCCTCGGCGCCGTGGTAGGCGGCAGCGCCAACGGCATCATCGTCAACACCGGCCAGGCCTACGTGGGCGGCAGCGCCACCTCGTCGACGTTCAACGGCGACGCCTGGGTGGCTGGCGCCGCCACCAACGTCAATTTCAACGGCGGTGGCTACGCCGCCAGCTACAGTGGCACCAATAACAACCGTCCGCTGGCCTCGACCACCGCCGTGATGGACGCCGCCCGCGCCGCCGCCACCAGCACCGACTTCTCGAACGTGATCAATAACATGAGCACCAAGCTGGCGGCGCTCAAGGGCACGGAAAAAGCCGCGGTGGACATCACCGGCAACAAGGTCACCTTCAGCGGTACCGGCAATGCCAACGGCGTGCTGGTGTTCGACCTGACCACGCTGGACAGCCAGATCTTCTCGTCCAATATCGGTGAGTTCGCGTTCAACCTGACCAACGCCAGCACGGTGATCTTCAACACCGACAACAAGGTCCTGTCGCTGAGCGCCAACATTCTCGCTCCTAACAGCCTGGGCAGCTCGCTGATCTGGAACTTCGCCGGCGCCACCAGCGTGACCGTGGATCGCACCTTCGTCGGCCAGGTCGTGGTGGCTGATGGTACGTTCAGCAACCTCGGCGGCGCCAATGTCGAGGGCGGCGTGTATGCCAAGGCATTCAACCAGCAAGGTGAAGTACACCTGCAACAGTTCAGCGGCAGCCTGGCCACGGCGGTGCCGGAAGCGGAAACCTACGCCATGATGCTGGCCGGCCTGGGCATGCTGGGCTGCATGGCCCGCCGCCGCAAGCAGGCTTGAATTTGTCGTATTTTGTTGTGTTGTGGAAATGGAAAATGTTTTGCGTAAATATAATTTATGCTAGACTCGGGGGTTCTACCTAAAAAAGGGAACCCCTGCCATGTCCGTTTCGACAATTACCGCCCGCTTCATCTCGTCCGTTGCCCTTGCCTCGGCAATGACCGTGGCCCATGCCGACGTGCTCGAGATCGACCTGGGCGGCGCCGCTGTCTATTCGTTCAACGATTTCAAGTCCGGCAGCGGCAGGGTGGATGGATCGATCCTCGCCGGCCGCGACATCAGCCTGGCCAATTATTCCGTCAATACCAGCAACACCGGCGCCTACGGCGACTACGCGGTGGTTGCGGGCCGCGATTTTACGTTCACCAGCGGCAATGTCGGCCACGGCAGCACCTACGTGGGCGGCACCAGCTACCTGAACCAGAGCGGCACCCTGAACGGCCCGGTCACCACCGGCACCGCGCCAGCCGACCTGAATGCACTGGCCACGTCGCTCACGCAAACTTCGAACGCGCTGGCGGCGCTGACGCCTACCGCCAGTACCGAGCAAAAATGGAACGGCATCTTCATCAACGGCACCAACAGCCAGGTCGAAGTGATCAACCTCGACGCCAGCTGGCTCGATTCCAGCAGCTGGTACAGCTTCTCGAACCTGAGCGCGGGCGCCACGCTGATCGTCAACTTCCTCGGCGACAGCGCCACGTTCAAGGGCGGCTTCAGCGCGTTCGACGGCTACAACGTGCTGTTCAACTTTGCCGACGCCACTACCCTCAATTTCGTCAACGGCTTCAACGCCAACGTGCTGGCGCCCAAGGCCACCGTGACCGGTGGCAGCGGCACCATTTACGGCACGGTGGTGGTCGCTGACTGGAATTCTTCGGTGACCATCGGTACGGGCGCAGGCGGGGGCTTTGCCGCTGTCGATGTGCCGGGCCTGGAGCTGGTCGCCACGGCCGTGCCGGAAGCGCAAACCTGGGCCATGCTGCTGGCGGGCCTGGGGTTGATGGGCGCCGTAGCCCGCCGCCGCAAGATCGCCTGACAAGCCGCCCAGGGCGGCGTTGCAGCGCCTTGCCGTACGCTCGTACTGTCTGCGGCGCTGCGCCTTGCCCTGGGCGGTTGTCAGGCGCTCTTGGCGCTTTCTGGCCGAACGCTGACGGCGGCGTTGCAGCGCCTTGCCTTGAGCGGTTGTCAGGCGCTCCTGGATACCAGTGGCACTCCAACCGCCGCCAATACCATATCGACGATCAGCTGTTCGGCGTCGTCGAAATCCTTTTTGCCGAGCTGCTTGCGGTTCAGCACCAGCGCCATCTGCGGCGCGAAGTCGGCGTAGGACTGGGTCATGGCCCAGATCGCGAACAACAGGTGGGTGGCGTTGACCGGGGCGATCTTGCCCGCCGCGATCCACTGCTCGAACACCGCGATATCCTTGCGCAGCAGCGGCACCACGCGGCGCTGGATCTGCGCGCCGTACAACTGGGCGCCGCTGATTACCTCCATCGCATACACGCGCGACGCCCACGGCTGCTCGCGCGAAAACTTCAGCTTGGCCTGCACATAGGCGCGCAGCACCGCCTGCGGCTCCTGGTCGCCGGCCGCCAGGCTGTCCATCCGTTCCAGCCAGTCGTCGAGCACATCGTCGAGCACGCGCTCGTACAGGGCCTGCTTGGTAGGGAAGTAGTACATCAGGTTCTGCTTCGACAGGCCGGCCCGGTCGGCAATGGTGGCGATCGATGCGCCCTCGTAGCCGCTTTCGGCAAACACGCGTACGGCCACGACTACGATGTCGGCTTCGAGCTTGTCGCGGTTGATGACGCGGCGCTTGATCCGTGGTGCTGCTGGCAGTTTGACGATCGACATGTTCAGCTCTTTCAGGCAGGACGAACCGACTGCAGGAAGTCCAGCAGTTGCGGGTGGTTGCTGTAGGCGACGTTGAAGCGGAACCAGACCGACTCGGGCTGGCGCAGCATGAAGAAATCGCACGGCGAGAGCAGGATGCCGGCCTTGAGCGCCGCATCGGCGATGGTCTTGCCGTTCCAGTCGGGGCGCGGTTGCGCTTGCCCCGCATCCCAGCCGGCCGAGACGAACATGCCGCCGCGCGGCTTGGCCAAGGGCGCCATACCGATGTTGCGCAGGCTGTCGATGGTGCGCTCGCGACCTGATTCGAGCTGCGTCACCAGCTTGTCCACCATGCGTTTATACGGCCGCGCGCTGATGGCGTGGTACACGGCGCGCTCGTTGATCTCGGACGTGGTCAGCCCGGCCAGCATTTTCACGCGCAGCAGCTCGGGCAGCAGCGAGGCGGACGCGCAGATCGACCCCACCCGCAGCACCGGCGACAGCGTCTTGGAAAAGCTGCCAACCCGGATTACGCGGCGCAGGCCGTCCATGGCAGCGAGCGACGCCTCGCCGCGCTGCGCCAGTTCGCGGTAGATATCGTCCTCCACCAGCCAGAAATCGAACTGCTCGGCCAGGGCCAGCAGCCGGTGCGCCTGCGCAGCGCTCAGGGAGGTGCCCAGCGGGTTTTGCAGCACCGTGTTGACGAACATGAGCTTGGGCTGCGTAAGGGCGGCCTGGCGCGCCAGCAGCTCGACATCGATACCGTGCTCGCCGCGTGCAATGCCGACCGCGATGCAGCCGTGGTGCAGGATCAGCGAGTGCAGGTTGCTGTAGCCGGGATCTTCGACGAACACCGTGTCGCCGGGGCGGGTAAGGGTGCGCAGGATCAGGTCGAACGCATGGGTGGCGCCGTGGGTGAGCAAAATCTGTTCGGGATCGACCGGGAACAGGTCGTCGCCGAGGGTGGCGGCCAGGTGGTGGCGCAGCGTGGGAAAGCCCATCGAGTGACCGTAGCCGCGCAAGCGGTTGGACGGAATGCGCATCGCATGGCGCACGGCATCGAGCACGGTGTCGTCACCGTACCACTCGGGCGGCAGCCAGCCCACGCCGGCCGCCAGCGCCTCGGAGACGCCCGAATACAGGTCCGGCGTGAGGGCGTCGATGGCGGTGGGCATGGTGTGCATGGCCATCGGCGTCATGGCGGGCGGTAAATCCTGGCGCGCGACAAAATAGCCGGAACCGCGGCGCGACATCAGCAGCCCCAGCGTGACCAGGCGATCGTACGACTCCACAACTGTAAAGGTGCTGATGCCATTACACTTGGCAAACTGCCTGACCGACGGCATTTTAGTGCCGATGCGCAACTCGCGGCGGCCCACCATGGCGGAAATCGCGGCCACGATCTGCTCGACCAGGCTTCCCTTCTTGCTGCGCTCTATGGCCAGTACCGGCCACTCTGCCGCACAGTCTGCTTGACCCACCACAATGCCTGCCGATTCCATCGTTGCGTTCCCCGCTAGCCAAAGCGAAACTGTACTGTTTTTACCACCGATACGGTTGGACTGTTTTACCGTCTGTGTATATGTGCCATAGTTATGTCGCTGACTATTATTGCATCATCGTTTTGCCACTTGTAAAATTTTTTTACGGGTCGTCAAAAATTCCCCTTCATGGAGATATGCATGAATCTGTCCCGCCCCGACTCGATGGCATCGTTCTGGATGCCGTTTACAAACAACCGCGATTTCAAGGCCCATCCGCGCCTGCTGGTCTCCGCCGAAGGCATGTACTACAAGGATGTCGATGGCAACAGCATCCTCGACGGCACGGCCGGGCTGTGGTGCGTACCGTGCGGCCACGCGCAGCCGAAGATTGTCGCTGCCGTGCGCGAAATGGTGGGCCAGCTCGACTTCGCCCCCACGTTCCAGATGGGCCACCCGGCCGCGTTCGAACTGGCCGACAAGCTGATGGAATACACCAGCCATCGCTTCGGCCACGTGTTCTATACCAACTCCGGCTCCGAGGCGGTGGATACCGCGCTCAAGATGGCGCTGGCCTACCACCGCGCGCGCGGCGAGGCTGGCCGCACCCGCCTGATCGGCCGCGAACGCGGCTACCACGGCGTAGGCTTCGGCGGCATTTCGGTCGGCGGCATCGCCGGCAACCGCAAGCCGTACGGCGTGATGCTGCCCGGCGTCGATCACCTGCCGCACACGCACAACCTCGAGAAAAACGCGTACACGCGCGGCGAACCGGAACACGGTTTCGAGCTGGCCGACGAGCTGGAGCGCATCGTCACGCTGCACGATGCGTCCACCATCGCTGCCGTGATCGTGGAGCCGGTCGCCGGTTCCACCGGCGTGCTGGTGCCGCCCAAGGGCTACCTGAAACGCTTGCGCGAGCTGTGCACCAGGCACGGCATCCTCTTGATCTTCGATGAAGTGATCACCGGCTTCGGCCGCCTGGCGACGCCGTTTGCGGCCGACTACTTCGACGTCGAACCGGACCTGATGACCACCGCCAAGGGCCTCACCAACGGCACCATCCCGATGGGCGCGGTGTTCACCAAGCAGCACATCCACGATGCGTTCATGGATGCGCCGCCGGGCATCGAACTGTTCCACGGTTACACGTATTCGGGCCACCCGGTCGCCTGCGCAGCCTCGCTGGCCACGCTGGAAGTCTTCAAGGAACAGGACATCCTCGGCCACGCGGCCGGCATGGTCGAGTACTGGACCGATGCCGTGCATTCGCTCAAGGGCCTGCCGCACGTGATCGACATCCGCACCATCGGCCTGGTGGCCGGCATCGAACTGGCGCCGATTGCCGGCAAGCCCGGCGCGCGCGCGTTTGCCGCGTTCAAGCAGGCCTTTGCGGACGGTGTACTGATCCGCGTGACCGGCGACATCATCGCGCTCTCGCCGCCGCTGGTGCTCGAGAAAAAACACGTCGACGAGTTGTTCGGCAAGCTGGCCACGATTTTGAAAAACCTCGATTGAAGCGGACTAACAATATGAACCATCTTGACACCATCACCCACTTCATTAACGGCGCCAAACAGGACACCGCTTCCGGTCGTTACGCCGATGTTTTCAACCCGGCGCTGGGCGAACCGGTCGCCCGCGTGGCGCTGGCCAGCGGGGAAGAAGTGGATGCTGCCGTGCGCGCAGCGGAAGCAGCGTTTCCATCGTGGTCGGCCACGCCGCCGCTGACGCGCGCGCGCGTGCTCTTCAAATACCTGCAACTGTGCCAGCAGCACGTGGACGATTTCGCGGCCGTGGTCACGCTCGAACACGGCAAGACCTTTGCCGACGCGCAGGGCGAAGTGGCGCGCGGCATCGAGATGGTGGAATTCGCGGTCGGCATTCCGCAAATGCTCAAGGGCGAATTCACCGAACAGATTTCGCGCGGCATCGATGCGTGGTCGGTGCGCCAACCGCTGGGCGTGGTGGCCGGCATCACGCCATTCAACTTCCCGGTGATGGTGCCGATGTGGATGTTCCCGCTGGCCATCGCCTGCGGCAATACCTTCGTATTGAAACCGTCCGAACGCGATCCGTCGGCATCGCTCCTGCACGCCAAACTGCTGAAAGAAGCGGGCCTGCCGGACGGCGTGTTCAACGTGGTGCAGGGCGATAAGCTGGCGGTCGATGCGCTGCTCGATCATCCTTCGATTCAGGCCTTGAGCTTTGTCGGCAGCACGCCGATTGCCGAATATATTTATGCGCGCGGGTGCGCGGCGGGCAAGCGCGTGCAGGCCTTGGGCGGCGCCAAAAATCACATGGTGGTCATGCCCGACGCTGACATGGACATGACGGTCGATGCGCTGATGGGCGCAGCGTTCGGTTCCGCCGGCGAGCGCTGCATGGCGATTTCCGTGGTGGTGGCAGTGGGCGACGCCGGCGACAAGATCATCGATGCACTGGCACAGCGCACGGCCGCACTGAAAGTGCGCGACGGCATGGCGCATGACGCCGAAATGGGGCCCGTGGTTTCCAGCGCGGCCAAGCAGCGTATAGAGAAACTGATCGGCGAAGGCGTCGAGCAGGGTGCCAAATTAGTGGTCGATGGCCGCAACCTCGTCGTGCCCGAACGCGAGAACGGCTTCTTCATCGGCGGCACATTATTCGATCATGTCACGCCGGACATGAGCATCTACAAGGAAGAGATTTTCGGTCCCGTGCTGTGCATCGTGCGCCTGCCCGACGTGGGCAGCGCGGTGGAGCTGATCAACCGCAACGAGTACGGCAACGGGGTGGCGATCTACACGCGCGATGGCGGCACCGCGCGCGAGTTCGTGCGGCAAATCCAGGTGGGCATGGTGGGCGTGAACGTGCCGCTGCCAGTGCCGATGGCCTTTAATAGTTTCGGCGGCTGGAAGCGCAGTTTGTTCGGCGATCATCACGCATACGGACCCGAAGGCGTGCGCTTTTACACGCGCCATAAAGCGGTGATGGAACGCTGGCCGAATACCTCCACCTCTGGCGCGGAATTTGCATTCCCTCAGATGAAGTAAGACCGCTCTTTCAGTATCACGTTCACACCAAGCATCGCAGTATCTCGCCAGGAAAAAAGAATGATGATCGAATCTCTGAACTACATGCCGCATCCAAAGCAAGCCAATGCCCAATTGGCTTCCCACTTCACCGACCTGGCGCCCGCGCTCAATGCGCGCCAGGCTGCCATCGAAAGTGCGCGCTGCCTGTACTGCTATGATGCGCCGTGCACGCGCATCTGCCCGACCGGCATCGACGTCGCCAGTTTCATCCGCAATATCCACGATGAAAACATCAACGGCGCGGCCACCGGCATCCTCAAGCAAAACATTTTTGGCGGCAGTTGCGCGCGCGTCTGTCCCACCGAAATCCTGTGCGAAGACGCCTGCGTGCGCAACCACGACGCCGAAGGGCAGCCGGTGAAAATCGGCCTGCTGCAACGCTACGCGATCGACAATATGGCGCTCTCCAATCACCCGTTTGCGCGCGCCGCATCCACCGGAAAAACCATCGCGGTGGTGGGCGCCGGACCGGCGGGCCTGTCGTGCGCGCACCGCCTGGCCATGCTGGGCAACGACGTGGTGGTGTTCGAGGCGCTGGAAAAATCGGGAGGCCTCAACGAATACGGCATCGCCAAATACAAGCTCACCGACAACTTCGCGCAGAAGGAAGTCAACTTCCTGCTCGAGATCGGCGGCATCGAGATCCGCCATGGCCAGAAGCTCGGCGCCAACCTGCAACTGAAAGACTTACATGCGCAGTACGACGCCGTATTCCTCGGCCTGGGACTGGGCGCCAGCAAGCAGCTGGGCCTGACCGGCGAAGATGCGCCGGGCCTGCTGGCGGCAGTGGACTACATCGCCGAACTGCGCCAGGCCAGCGACCTGGCCGCGCTGCCGCTGCCATCGCGCGCCATCGTCATCGGCGCCGGCAACACGGCCATCGACATGGCGGTGCAGATCCAGCGCCTGGGCGCGGAAGAAGTCACGCTGGTATACCGCCGTGGTTTCGAAGCGATGAGCGCGACCGAACATGAACAGCATATCGCCAAGGACAACCAGGTGCGCATGCGCACGTGGGCGCAGCCGCAGCAGGTGCTGCTGGACGACGCGGGCCGCGTACGCGGCATGCGCTTCGAGCGCACCACCGACGTTGGCGGCCGTTTGACGGGCACCGGCGAAACGTTCGAGATTGCGGCCGACGCCATCTTCAAGGCCATCGGCCAGGGCATGGATGTGGCCAGCATCAGCGATCCGCTGGCGTCCACGCTCAAGCGCGACGGCGACAAGATTTATGTCGATGACCAGTTCCGCACCGTGCTGCCGAAGATTTACGCCGGCGGCGACTGCGTGGCGCCGGGCCAGGACCTGACGGTGCAGGCGGTACAACACGGCAAGCTGGCGGCCCACGCCATTCACAGCGATATCAATCTTCAATTGGAGGCCGCATAATGAGCAAACTGAGGGCTGACCTGAGCATCGAATTCTGCGGCATAAAATCCATTAATCCGTTCTGGCTAGCCTCCGCGCCGCCCACCGACAAGGCCTACAACGTGGTGCGCGCCTTCGAGGCCGGCTGGGGTGGCGTGGTGTGGAAAACCCTGGGGGAAGACCCGGCCGCCGTCAACGTCTCGTCGCGCTATTCCGCCTTGTACGGCAAGAACCGCGAGGTGATCGGCTTCAACAACATCGAGCTGATTACCGACCGTTCGCTCGAGATCAACCTGCAGGAAATCACGCAAGTCAAAAAGGACTGGCCCGACCGCGTGATCATCGTTTCGCTGATGCTGCCGTGCGAAGAAAAGCTGTGGGCCGACATCCTGCCGCTGGTGGAAGCGACCGGCGCCGACGGCATCGAACTCAATTTCGGCTGCCCGCACGGCATGCCGGAACGCGGCATGGGCGCGGCCGTGGGCCAGGTGCCGGAATACGTGGAAATGGTCACGCGCTGGTGCAAGACCCACAGCAAGCTGCCGGTCATCGTCAAGCTCACGCCCAACATCACCGACGTGCGCGCGCCGGCCCGTGCCGCCAAGGCTGGCGGGGCCGATGCGGTCTCGCTGATCAACACCATCAACTCGATCACGCACCTGGACCTCGACCAGATGGTGGCGTACCCGGTCGTGGGCGGCGCCAGTACCCACGGCGGCTACTGCGGCACGGCGGTCAAGCCGATTGCCTTGAACATGGTGGCCGAAATCGCCCGTGATCCGGCCACTGCCGGCTTGCCCATTTCCGGCATCGGCGGCATCGGCAACTGGCGCGACGCGGCCGAGTTCATGGCGCTCGGTTCGGGCTGCGTGCAGGTGTGCACGGCCGCCATGCTGCATGGCTTCCGCATCGTCGAGGAGATGAAGGACGGCCTGTCGCGCTGGATGGATCAGAAGGGTTACACGAAGGTGAGCGACTTCGTGGGCAAGGCCGTGCCCAACACCACCGACTGGAAATACCTGAACATGAATTACCAGGTCATTGCCCAGATCAACCAGGACGACTGCATCAAGTGCGGCCGCTGCTACGTGGCGTGCGAAGACACATCGCACCAGTCGATCAGCCAGTTGATCGACGCCGCCGGCGTGCGCACTTACGAGGTGATCAAGGACGAGTGCGTGGGCTGCAACCTGTGCGAGATCACCTGCCCGGTGCAGGGCTGCATCACGATGGTGCCGCAGAAGACCGGCAAGCCGTACATGAACTGGACCCAGGATCCGCGCAACCCGCGCGCGGAGAACGTGGCGGCAGTAAAGGCGGTGGAAGAGACGGTGGCAGCAGTATAGGTGTACTGGGTACGAAACTTGCAACGTTTGCAGGATGTTACCCGATGCAGCATGCCCGTCAACCCTTGGAGACCGTCCCGTGAATAACAGTGAACTTCCCGTCAGCCCGCAACTGTGGAATGAAGATCTGGCGCCCACCACCGCCGCGCAGCGTACGTGGCGCTGGTACCACTTTGCCGCGCTGTGGGTGGGCATGGTGATGTGCATCCCGGCGTACACGCTGTCGGCCAGCCTGATCGAAGGCGGCATGTCCGGCTGGCAGGCGGTGCTCACGGTCTTCCTCGCCAACGCCATCGTGCTGCTGCCGATGCTGTTGATCGGCCACGCGGGCACCAAGTTCGGCATCCCGTACGCAGTGCTGGCGCGGGCGTCGTTCGGCACCGCCGGCGCCAAGCTGCCGGCACTGATGCGCGCCATCGTCGCCTGCGGCTGGTACGGCATTCAAACCTGGTTCGGCGGGCAAATGATCTACACCTTGCTCGGTGTGTTGATGGGCGGCGAGATCGGCGGCGACAAGATCGCGGTGTTGGGCATCAACGCTGCGCAGTTGCTGTGCTTCCTGGGCTTCTGGGCCATCCAGCTGTATTACATCGTGCACGGCATGGAGTCGATCCGCAAACTGGAAACTTATACCGCGCCGCTGAAAATCCTGATCTGCTTCGTGCTGCTGGCATGGGTGCACAACAAGGCTGGCGGCTTCGGCGACCTGCTGTCGGCGCCATCGCAGTTCGTGGAGGGTGGTAAAAAGGCCGGCCAGTTCTGGTCCGTGTTCTGGCCATCGCTCACTGCCATGGTGGGCTTCTGGGCCACGCTGGCATTGAACATTCCCGACTTCACCCGCTTTGCCAAAACCCAGCGCGACCAGGTGGTGGGTCAAACCGTGGGTCTGCCGGTGCCGATGGCATTGTTGTCGATGATGGCGGTGATCGTCACGTCGGCCACGGTGGTCTTGTACGGCAAGGCGATCTGGGATCCGGTGGACCTGGCCAGCCGCATGACCGGCGTGGCCGTGCTGGTGGCGCTGATCATCCTGTTGATCGACACGGTGTCGGTCAACCTGGCCGCCAACCTGGTGGGACCGGCGTACGATTTCTCGGCGCTGGCGCCCAAGCGCATCACGTACCGCACCGGCGGCTACCTGACGGCGGCGATCGCCATCGTCATGATGCCGTGGAAAATACTGGAATCGACCCAGGGCTATGTGTTCACCTGGCTGATCGGCTACTCGGCGCTGCTCGGTCCCATTGCCGGCATCCTGATCGTCGATTACTACCTGGTGCGCAAGACGGAACTCAATGTGGCCGAGCTGTACCGCGAACGCGGCCAGTACTCGTACAACAACGGCTGGAACATGGCCGCGCTGGTGGCGTTCATCGTCGGTGTGCTGCCCAACATTCCCGGCTTCCTCAATGCCGCGTTCCCGGCGTCGTTTCCGGACGTGGGCGACGGTTTTAAAACGATCTATACCTACGCGTGGTTTGTTGGCGTTGCCATCTCCGCCGTGGTGTACGGGATCATGATGAAGGGGAAAACCGTGCCCGCCGTCGGCGCGCCGGTCCACCCCTAAGGAGACTGCAATGACTACCATTATCCGTGGCGGCACCGTCGTCAACGCCGACCGTGCTTTCCGCGCCGATGTGCTGTGCTACGGCGACAAGATCGTGGCCGTGGGCGAGAACCTCGACGCCCCGGCATCGGCCAAGGTGATCGACGCCACCGGCCAGTACGTGATGCCGGGCGGGATCGACACCCACACCCACATGAACCTGCCGTTCATGGGCACCGTCACGTCCGACGATTTTTTCACCGGTACGGCAGCGGGCCTGGCCGGCGGCACCACCACCATCATGGACTTCGTCATCCCCGCGCCGGGGCAGAACCTGATCGAGGCGTACCATCAGTGGCGCCAGTGGTCGGCCAAGTCGGCCGGCGACTACACCTTCCACGTGGCGATCACGTGGTGGGACGACACCGTGCACCGCGACATGGGCACCCTGGTGCGCGACCATGGCGTCAACAGCTTCAAGCACTTCATGGCTTACAAGAACGCCATCATGGCCGACGACGAGACGCTGGTGAAAAGCTTTCGCCGCTCGCTCGAACTCGGTGCGATTCCCACCGTGCATGCGGAGAACGGTGAGCTGGTCTACCAGCTGCAGCAGGATTTACTGAAGAAGGGCCTGACCGGTCCCAGCTCGCATCCGCTGTCACGCCCGCCAGCGGTGGAAGCGGAAGCTGCCAACCGCGCGATTGCGATTGCCAATGTGTTGAACACGCCGGTGTACATCGTCCACGTGTCGTGCGAAGAGTCGCTGGACGCCATCACGCGTGCGCGGTCTCACGGCCAGCGCGTGTACGGCGAAGCATTGGCCGGCCACCTGGTGATCGACGACAGCGTGTACCAGAGCGAGGATCTTGAATTTGCGGCCGGCCACGTGATGAGCCCACCGTTTCGCAGCAAGCACCACCAAAAGGCGTTGTGGAACGGTCTGCAAAGCGGCAACCTGCACACGACGGCCACCGACCATTGCACGTTCTGCGCCGCGCAAAAAGCGGCCGGCAAGGACGACTTTACCAAGATCCCGAACGGCTGCGGCGGCGTGGAAGACCGCATGTCGGTGGTATGGGATGCGGGTGTGAATACCGGCGTGCTCACGCCATCGGAATTCGTGCGCGTGACCTCCACCAACGCTGCGCAGATTTTCAATATCTACCCGCGCAAGGGCGTCATTGCCGTGGGGGCGGACGCCGACATCGTGGTGTGGGACCCGCAAGGTACCCGCACCATTTCAGCCAAAACCCAGTTTGCCAAGGGCGGCTTCAATGTGTTCGAGGGGCGCACCGTCAAGGGTATCCCGTCGACCACGCTGGCGGCGGGCAACGTGGTATTCCATCGCGGCGAATTGATGGCGGTGGAGGGCGCTGGCCGCCACATCGACCGTCCCGCCTTCACAGCATCCACACGAGGACTCTGACTATGACTGACATGCGCATCAATGGCGACCGCCTGTGGGCGGCGCTGATGGAACTGGCACAAATCGGCGCCACCGCCAAGGGCGGCGTCAAGCGCCTGGCGTTGACGGACCTGGACAAGCAGGGCCGCGACCTGGTGGTCAAGTGGGGCCGCGAAGCAGGAATGTCGATCACGATCGACCAGATCGGCAACGTGTTCATGCGCCGCGACGGCACCAACAACGCACTGCCGCCGGTAATGACCGGCAGCCATATCGACACCCAGCCCACCGGTGGCAAATTCGATGGCAACTACGGCGTGCTGGCCGGCCTGGAAGTGGTGCGTACCCTGAACGACATGAACATCAAGACCGAGGCGCCGATCGAAGTGGCCTTCTGGACCAACGAGGAGGGCTCGCGCTTCGTGCCGGTGATGATGGGTTCCGGCGTATTCTGCGGCGCCTTCAGCCTGGAGACCGCGTACGCGGCCAAGGACACCGACGGCAAAACCGTGGGCGAAGAACTCGAACGCATCGGCTACAAGGGCGACCAGGTGCCGGGCCAGCATCCGATCGGCGCATATTTCGAAACGCATATCGAGCAAGGCCCGGTGCTGGAAGACGCGGATAAGGTGATCGGGGTGGTGCCGGCCGTGATGGGACTGTCGTGGTACGACTGCGTGGTCACCGGCATGGAAGCCCACGCCGGTCCCACGCCGATGGGATTGCGCCGCGATGCGCTGCAAGTGTCCACCGTGATCATGCAGGAAGTGGTGGCGATTGCCAACCGCTACCCGCCGTATGGCCGTGGCACGGTGGGCATGGTGCAGGTGTTCCCCAACAGCCGCAACGTGATCCCCGGCGAAGTCAAATTCAGCATCGACCTGCGCAATGTGAACGACGAACTGCTCAACACCATGCACGGAGAGCTGCTGGCGTTCATCGACAAGACCCAGAGCGATACCGGCTTGAGCATCGCGCTCGAACGCGTGTCGTACTACCCGCCATGCCCGTTCCATCCCGACTGCGTGGACGCGGTGCGCAGCGCCACGGCCAAACTCGGATACTCGACCATGGACGTGGTCTCGGGCGCCGGCCACGACGCCATCTACGCCGCCCGCCTGGCGCCATCAGGCATGATCTTCGTGCCGTGCAAGGACGGCATCAGCCACAACGAAATCGAAGACGCCAAACCCGAGCACCTCGAAGCAGGCTGCAACGTGCTGCTGCACGCCATGCTCGCGCGCGCCGGCACCGTGTAAGTTGCCGGTCAGAAGTTGCGGATGAAATCGAGCAGCACCCGCGCCGCAATATCGGCATCGTCGGCCGTCATGGTTTCCAGTGGATTGTGGCTGATGCCGCCGTTGCCGCAGCGGGTAAATAGCATGGCG